>ERZ825670.22-NODE-22-length-221550-cov-5.630086_pt1 | contig 221550 bp, 207 predicted proteins | sample MGYA00519929_ERZ825670 | MGnify/ENA primary metagenome ERZ825670 (study PRJEB31778, sample SAMEA3449207) | human gut metagenome | biome: human gut; feature: human-associated habitat; material: faeces | place: United Kingdom | collected 2010/2012 ...
TAAGGATAAACTGTTTGCCCATGCGGATATACTGGACAAGGGGGATATGGGCTGGACAGTTATAGGCGCAGGAGCCGCATTCGATACAGGTACCAACGTGGCCGGCCAAAGCTGCCGGCCAATCACGACGTTTGACTGCTTTGAAAAGCTGGGTCGGTTCTAAAAACATCGGACAGGTATCGACACATTTTCCGCAGCGAACACAGGGATTTTCAGGCGGCAGCTTGGCCAGTTCAGACTGGTGATCAAAAAGCAGCAGCCCGCCAGTGCCCTTGAGAACAGGAAAATCAAGCGAATGCAGGGAAAAGCCCATCATCGGACCGCCGGAAATGATGCGGGCCGGATCGTTTTTCAGGCCCTGGGCACCCTGTTCGACAAGGTGGCTGTAAAGTGTCCCGATGCGGACACGATAATTACCCGGTTTGTGAACGGCGTTGCCGCTGACAGTGACGATACGCTCATAACAGGGCAGGTCGTCTTTAACTGCCAGAGCCGCCTGCATTGCAGTGGCTACATTATCGACGATTACGCCAACAGCCGAGGGAAGGGCTCTCTCAGGGACAACGCGGCCGGTAACGGCATAGATCAGATGGCGTTCGCTGCCCTGAGGATATTTTTCGGGACAGACAACGACGCTGATATTAGGATCGTCAGCAGTAAGCTGATTAAAAAGCTCGATAGCCCGTGGTTTATTATCTTCGATGGCAATGATGCCTTTGTTGGCTAAAGATGCTTTCAGGAAATATTTCAGGCCGCGAATTACTTCATCGGCATGTTCGATAAGAATCCGGTAGTCGGCGGTAATAAAGGGTTCACATTCGATACCGTTTAGGATAACTGTGTCAATGATGCGGCCGCTGCTCTGCGGCGCGTATTTGACATGTGTCGGGAAGGTTGCGCCGCCCATACCGACGATCCCTTTTTCTGCCAGAAGCTGTCTGATCTCATCAGGCGGAAGTACCAGGCCGCTTTCACGCGGTGTGATCGTGGGGTCGAGCGTGTCCTGGCCGTCATTTTTGATGACCATACATGCCGCGACGGTGCCGTTGGGAAGAAAGCGTCTTTCGCTGCCAACGACCATGCCGCTGACACTGGCATGGATATTGCTGCTGACTACTCCCTGGGCTTCGGCGATCTTTTGTCCAAGATATACCTTTTCGCCAGGCTGTACCAATGGTTTGGCAGGAGCTCCGATATGCATCGAGAGCGGCAGCACGACTTTCTCGGGTGCGGGGATAGCCTCGATCGGCAGTTCCGCAGTTAAATTTTTAGCAGCATCGATATGAGTGCCGCCTATAAAGGTATGCAGACGGGAAAACATGTTGTCACCTCGTTAAAAACAAATAGTGTATACTAATAAAGATTTAACATATATTATAAGGCGTAACTGCAGAAATAGCAATTGTTTCAGCAACATTTTCAAGTAATATTGCCAGGTATCAGAAAAATAGTAAAGAATGTAATAAAATGAAATAACGTATTAATAACTGGCGGAAGGTTTGCATAAAAGGGGCAGCGTGGATTTGCAAACGACCGGCAGGGAAACTGAAAATATAAACCTTAGTATTAGTGACTGTAACCGGCATTTTAAGTATAATATTTATGGGATAAACTAAAGTATTAGTCACGGAGAAGGTGTGCGATATGACAAAATTTACGCCTGAAGAAAATAGCAGAATCGTCAGCTTTTTTTCTAAAACAGTTAGTTCCCGCACAGATTTTCGCAAAACAATATTAGAAGCGTTCAGTAGCATTTTAGGCTATAAACGCTGTACTTTCTGGCTTGCTAACAATAATGGCAGGCTGGTAGAACCGATGTATATCAATGTCAGCGATAAAATCATGCAGGCTTGGGAAGCTGGTTACTACCGTTATGATCCTTTTGACTATGCTAATTTACCAAAACAGTATCGCAGGCAGGGTACTTTAGTTATAACTGATTTGGTTGATGAAACAGATTATTTTAAACAGAATATTTATTATAATGATATTTTGGCAACACAGGATTATGTTTATAAAATGGTATTGTACCTGATGGATGGCGAAAGATTTATCGGAGGGATGTCTTTTTTGCGCACTAAGCAGGAGGTCCCTTTCGGATACAGTGATAAATTGCTGGTAAGTTATCTGGGACACTATATTTCACAGTTGCTGACAGAACAGGGTCAGATCAGTAAACTGCGCAGCGAGAATGCCCAGCTGCTGGAATTTGCTGATTTATCAGGTGACGGACTGATTGTGACTGATGAAGAGGCTAATATCTGTTATATAAATGCCGGCGCCAGAAATATTTACGATCTGTTGCTTTTACATGGTCAGATAAATTCTTTAGAGGACCTGATCAGCGGCGTGAGATACCAGGAATGCAAAACTCCGGGAATCAATCATATGAGTTATTGTGAACTGGGACGTTACGGTATCCATATTAAAGCCAAAATGGTTTTGCAGGAAAAATTTTACAGTATTGTTTTTCAACAGAAATCCGGCAGTAAAATATTTGCGGATGAACGTTGTGAAGCACTGCTGCAGGAAAACGGTCTGACCAGCCGTGAAAGAGACGTTTTAAATTGTGTTTTAAAAGGTATGACTAATGTTGAGATCGCGGAAGAATTATTTGTCAGTATTCATACGATCAAAGCGCATTTATACAGTATTTACCATAAGTGTAATGTCGGCAGCCGCAGTGCCCTGATGGCAAAATTCAGTCAGCGGAATTATCGTTGAAGTATTTAAAGCTCCGCCCATTAATACTTTAGTATTAATGGGCGGAGTATTTTTTTTACTTTTGGTTAATAGTTTACCTGCAGTGTAAATAATAAAATTTAAGTAGGGATGGCAGCAATAAAGTTGAAGAGAAAAAGGAGGGCTCAGGTATGTCATATCTGGAAATAGCAAATTCAACAGGGATGTGGTTGGTTTGCAGTGTTATTATTTTTGTAGTTATTTTTCAGGCCGCTGTTTTTATGCGCAAAGCTTATAAGACAGGTAAAGAAATGGGCCTGAGTGATGAACAGATGCAATCGGCGATGCGCAGCGGAGCCATCAGTACAGTAGGGCCTTCGCTGGCTGTAGTTGTAGCAATGATTTCGCTGATCGTAAGTTTGGGGGCGCCTTTTGCCTGGATGCGTTTATCGGTAGTCGGATCGATTCCCTTCGAGCTGATGGCGGCTGAAACAGGTGCCGTTGCCATGGGAACAAGTTTGGGCAGCAGTACTTATGATGTCAGCGCTTTTGCTACATCAGTATGGACCTGTACGCTGGGAGCCAGCGGCTGGCTTTTGATCTGCGCATTTTTTACAGATAAATTTGACATTGTGCGCCGAAAAGCTGTTGGCGGTAATGAAGCGTTGCTGCCTGTGCTTTCTGTATCGGCGATGATCGGTGCTTTTGCTTATTTCGGCGCTCCTTATCTGGCCGGCCGCGGTCTGGCCAGTACTGTCGCCTGTCTGAGCGGCGGGGTGTCTATGATCTTGGTCAATTATCTTGCTGATAAAATCCAAATGCCTAAATTGAAGGAATGGGCGTTAGGAATTGCTATGCTTTGCGGGATGTGTATGGCGATGCTGTTTGTTTAAGGAGGCGGTCGGATATGAAAGAGTCGTATAAGGAATTTGTGAAACAAATAATATTCTGGGGGCGGTTCACTTTATTGGCAGCATGGATATGCAGCTTCCTGCCGCCGCTTTATCTGGCTGTAGTTTATGGGATCATGCCAGAGGTTACAAGTATCGTCAAAGCATTCTCCATGATCGCTTCCGTAATGCTGGTAAGCTGGATCGTCGAACCGATTGCTTATTTCCCGATCGTAGGGATTACGGGGACGTATATGTCATGGCTGGCTGGAAATATTTCCAATATGCGTGTACCGGTATCGGCGCTTTCACAGACAGCCGCTGGTGTCGAAGAAGGTACGCCTGAGGGCGATATTATTTCTACTTTGGGTATTGGTGTATCTGTGATAGTTAATTTGATCGTTTTAGTGCTGGCGGTGTTTTTTGGGCAACAGGTGATAAGCTCGCTGCCTGCTGATATTCAGGTTGCCTTTAAGTTTATTTTACCGGCAGTTTTCGGCGCGATCTTGGCCAATTTTGCTTTGCGTGATTATATGCTGGGTTTATTTGCCCTGGTCATGTCTTTCATACTGACAACGCTGCAGATGCCAAGCTTTATTGTTTTGCCGGTTTGTGTATTCGGAACTATCGCTGTTGGCATTTGGAAATTCAAGAGAAAACAGGTGCAGGCGACCAAATAAAGGAGCCATGATAATGATGAAAGATTTTAAAATAATTGAAGCTGCTGGAACTCCGTATGAGATAGGTTTTGCTCATGGCGAACAAGGGCGGGAGGAAGTGCTTTGCAGCATCGCCACTTATAAGGAGATGTTTAAAACCTATGCAAATTTAGGATGGGAGGAAGCCAAGCACAGATCGCGCGCTTATATCGAACATATCAGCAGGTATGACAGTGATCTGCTTGAAGAGATACGCGGCGTTGCGGCAGGAGCCAGTGTAGAGCTGGAAGATATTCTGGCGCTTAATGCCCGCAGCGAAGTGATTTTAATGTCTGGCAGTAAAATGCCTTCGGATGGTTGCACCGCTGTTGCTGTTACTCCGGAAAGCACACAGGACAGACATACGATCCTGGCACAGAATTGGGACTGGAAGGGGCGGCAGATCGAAGCGGTTCTGGTGTTGAAAATCATTCAGCAGGATAAACCGGCAATCACGATGGTGACAGAAGGTGGTATTATCGGAAAAGTAGGTTTCAATGATGCCGGTATCGGCGTATGTCTTAATGCTTTAGGTACAGTAGGCAATCCGTACGGCCTGCCGCTGCATATTGTTTTGCGGGGGATTTTGGACAGTCGTAAATTGAGTGATGCGATCCAGAAAATCAATGCTCAGCCTAATGCCTGCGCAGCTAATTATTTGCTGGCGGCAAAATGCGGTGAAGCTTTGGATGTTGAAAAATCGCCGGTCGATTTTGAGGTTTTTTATCCGGAGCGTGGCATGCTGGTACATACAAATCATTTTTTGTGCGACAGAATGAAACCTGCCGATACCAGCAGATTTATGGCACACGATACGTTTTTGCGTTATGGTCTTGCAAGAAAAATGCTGGAAGACAAAAAAGGCGTGGTTACAGCAGACAATGTAAAAGAAATTTTGGCAGTGCATAAGGATTATCCCGACTCTATCTGCAGGCATGAAGATGAACTTGATCCGGACGGTCTGCGTATGTGCACAGTGTTTTCTATCGTTATGGATATGACAACTTTAAAAATGGAGCTGCTGCGTGGTAATCCCTGTGAAAATAAATACAGGGAAGTTTAGGGAGTTGGAATGTTGAAGGAGAAAGGGAAGGTGTTTAATAATGAAGAAAACTTTGATGTTGGGTTTACTTTTAAGTATGGGTATTTCTGCGTCTGCTGCAGCTGTCAATCCTTTTACGGATGTCCCGGCCGGGCATTGGTCTTATACTGCGATCGAGCGACTGGCGGCAGCAGGGATTATTGACGGGTATGGCAATGGCAGTTTTGGCGGTGACAGATTAATGACGCGTTATGAAATGGCGCAGATAGTTGCCAAGGCAATGGCCAAAGGAGCTAATGTTGACCGGCTGGCGACAGAGTTTGCCGAGGAACTGGACGGGTTAGGGGTACGTGTTGCCGCATTGGAACAGAAAACTGATCAGGTTCAGATAGCAGGTCAGATCCGTACATCTTATGCTGCTTATTCTAAGGGAGCCGCTCGTATGTTTAAAAGTAATCACTCCGGTGTGATGCGTTCGCGTTTGTTCTTGACGGGAAAGGTAAATGATAATTGGAATTATCAGGGCGTTCTGCAGAATATCCAGGATTTTACTAATGATTCAGGCGATGAAAAAACAGAGTTTCAGAGAGCTTTTTTAGAAGGCAGGATAGGAAATGTCAGATTAACTTTAGGCAGATATCACAGTTTTGTTGCCGATGGCAATTTGTATGACCACAGAGTCGACGGAATGAAAATGGCACTGGGCAAAGAGCTGAAAGCGGAACTGGAATACGGGAAACTGGCGTATGCCGATGGCGCTAAACTGGGCGATAAATTCTATCGTTTTACACTGAGCGGCAAAACCGGGGCGTGGAACTGGGAAGGCAATTATATCAACATAGATAATTTGCTGAAACTGGGAGGGCAGGATGATAAAATCTGGACTTTAGGAGCCAGAGTTAATTTGGATAAGGCCTATGCCAGTGCCATGTATTTGAAATCAGACGTAAATGTGGCCGATAAAGATGCAGGCTATGTTTTGGGTATCGGTTATGCCGGTGCCAGACAGAATGAGGCTGGCAGCTGGGGTGTCTGGAGCAAATATTACAATCAGCCTTCTGGAGCAGATATCATGCATACGATGCCGGGAGTGCATCCTGAGACTGGTTTTAAAGGCTGGGGCTTTGGTGCCGATTATACTATTGCCAGAAATATGATACTTGATACGGAATATTATGCGCTGAAAGACCAGCGGGATATTGCCAATAATAAATATAATACTTGGTGGACACATCTGATGATCTTATTTTAAGCAGTTGGTCAGGCACCCTTTTAAAAGGGTGCCTTTTTCTATTTGAGCGGCTGTGTGGTATTGGCGTTTGTTTTTTGTGGATATATATAGCTGCTGAATAATTGATATAACAAAAATAAAAACGAATGTCTTCCGAGATTGTGAAGCAAACCGCTTTGCAGGGCAGTTACAGAGTGTTTTTGCTATAAATTTAACAAAAAAAGCAGATTTATTTTACACTTTAGCCATATTTTCTCAAAAAATTCACGAAAAACTACTGCGGAATACTGTAAAATAAGTTATAATAGGTATCGTAAAGTGTATTATAAGTTGCTTATTACGAACTTAAAATCGCTTTACTGTAATCCTGGCAGTCATCAAGTTGAGTATTTTTGATACTGCCGGTACAATTTAGGATACCGGGAGGTATACATGTTTTTTGACTCTTATGACACTCCTGTCTTCCGTCCGCCTAGTGAAGCCCGCAGTTTTATCCTGCGTGTGACCCGCGGCTGCGCCCATAACAAATGTACTTACTGTAATATGTACAGAGGCGTGCCGTTTCAGGTACTGACTGAGGACGAGGTCGCCAGACAGATCGAGGCTGCTGCCGTTCACGGCAGAAATTCGGTTCGCAGAGTGTTTTTAGCCGACGGTGACGCTTTGGTACTGTCGACGCCGCGTCTTTTAAAAATTTTAGACGCGTTATATAAAACTTTTCCGAAGCTCCAAAGGGTAGCGGCTTATTCCGCTCCAAAGGATATCCTGCGTAAATCGCATGAAGAGCTGGTCGAGCTGCGCGAAGCAGGTTTGAAGCTGCTGTATTACGGCATGGAGACAGGTGATGACATTACCTTGCAGGCCGTGAAGAAAGGCGTCAGCGGCGAAGAGGCTGTTGAAGCAGGCCGGAAGGTTATTGCGGCAGGCATGAAGCTGTCGATGATGATTATTCTGGGCCTGGCGGGCAAACCAGGCAGCAAGCGCCATGCGGCGGAAACTGCAAAAGCGATCAATGCTATCAAGCCGACGATGCTGAGCGCGTTGTGTTTGATGCTGTACCGCGGCAGCGAGCTGCTGGATCAGTTTGAACGCGGAGAATTTGAACCGCTGCAACCACAGGGTTTAATGGAAGAATTGTATAGTATTTTAGCTGCTGTCGAACTGCCGGAAGATCATCCGTGCATTTTCCGCAGTAACCATGTTTCTAATTATGTTCAGCTGGCAGGGACCCTGCCGAAAGACAAGGAGAGGCTGCTGGGCGAGATTGCCTGGAGCGCTTCCGAATTGGGTAAGATCAAGGACTGGGACGTTTATAACAATACGAGATATTGAGTGTGCAAGGAAGGGGATCGATGGTAATGAGGAAAATGACCGCATTGCTGACCTTTGTGCTGATAATCTGTCTGCTGCCTGCCGCAGCTTTTGCCAAAACCTTTAAAGAGGGTGACAAGGACTGGAAAATCATGGTCACTCAGCAGAAGCTGAAAACTTTGGGATATGCTACTGACCGTACCGACGGTAAGTTCAGTAAAGCAACTGCCGACAGTTTGAAAAACTTTCAGAAAAAGCATAAACTGAAAGCGAATGGACGCCTGGACGATAAAACCTATAAAAAGGTCACATGGGAAGCCTTTAAAAAGGAAGGGATTACCAATGTCAAGGGCAGGGATGTCGTGAAAACGGCTTCTAAATATAAAGGTACTCCTTATAAATTTGGAGGGACAACGCCTAAAGGCTTTGACTGCTCGGCCTATGTGCAGTATGTTTTTGGCAAGCACAGGGCGCAGCTGCCGCGTACTGCGGATGTGCAGGTCTTAGAGGGTGTTTTTGTCCTTAAAAACCAGCTGAAGGAAGGCGATCTGGTCTTTTTCTCGACTTATGAGCCGGGCGCATCTCATGTTGGAATTTATGCCGGAAAAGGCATGTTCTGGAATGCATCGACGTCTCGCGGCGTAGTACTCGATTCACTGGACAATACTTATTGGAAATCCCATTATTATGGGGCGCGCCGTATTCTTGTCGATAACGGTGAAGTGTAATATTCAACAGGTGCTTTTATGATATTTGATGAAATCGAGGAGGGGTCTGAATAATGATCCGTGAAAAACGTAACAAGGAAAAACTGGCTTCCTATTATCGTAAGTTTATGGAAGACGGTGTCATCGATCCGAACGTCCATCCCTGGGTGGCTGAGTCCTGGCAGCGCTGCCGGGCGATGAAACTGCCCCATGAAACGATGCCTAAGCTCAATAAACTGAGCCGTGAGGAGATCGTTGAACATCAGAAGACCCATGAGTTTATCGTAAAGTATGTCGACGGTTTGTATGAACAAAGCAAACAGCATTTCAATATTCATAATCTGAGCATGCTGCTGATCGATGAAGACGGTTATGTGATCAAAAATTATGCACTGCCCTTTTTTCAGAGAGTGATCGAAGATATCCAGGGGATGCGCGTACTGGAAGAGGACGTAGGTACCTCGAGCATCAGTATTGCGCGTGAGCATAATGTACCGTTTTTAATGTTTGGTCCGGAAATGTGGATCAAAGACAGTCATTCCGGCGATGCCTGCAGTGCGCCGATTTGTGTCAACGGCAAGATCCGCTACATTATTTCCTTCTTTTCGCTGGATCAGAACGATCTGCCTTATGACCTGCTGCTGTCGCTGCTTTTGACAATGAAATATTCTATCGAGCAGCATCTTTCCATGCTGGAATACTGGAGCATTTATCAGCTGATGATGAATGAACTGCCAGTGGCCGTGTACTGGATCGGTCAGGACGAGCAGCTGAAATACTGTAATAACAATGCGCAAAAGCGTCTGGATGGCAAAAAGAACCTGGAAGACGTCTTTTTGAATTATGAGCATATTCCCATCAAAAAAGCCCTGCAGGGTGTACCAACGCATCGTCGTGAGATCACCTGGATCACGCAGGACCGTACCTATGAAGATATTACTACAGTCATGCCGATCAAAGTTGGCAGTGAGGTCGAAAGCGCTTTGGTGATGTCGATGTCGATCGAAGATCTGAAAACTACGATTGCCCATGCTACCGGCTACAGCTCCCGCTACAGTCTGTACAGCATGGTGGGCGAGACCAGTGAATTTTTGGCTTTGCAGCATAAAGCTTCGCGTATTGCCCGCAGCGATAATAATATCCTGCTTCAGGGCGAGCCGGGGACCGGCAAGCAGCGTTTGGCCCATGGTATCCACCAGGCCAGTCCGCGTGCGGCTGCACCGTTGATCGTTGTGAAGTGTTCGAATGCGCCGATCGAGGCGTTGGAAGAAGAATTTTTCGGCAGTGTAGATGGTGACCGTCAGCCAATGGCCGGTAAACTGGAGCTGGCACTGGGTGGTACGCTCTTCCTGGATGAAGTCGAAAAGCTGCCTGTGGAAATGGGCGATAAGCTGGCTGATGCCTTGAAAAATGGTTTGGTAAACCGTGAAACCGGTATTCGCAAGAAGTTAAACGTGCGTGTGATCGCCGCCTGCGATTCTAATTTAAAACGCTTGTCTGATAAGGGACTTTTCTCAAAAGCCTTATATGAGCTGGTATTGGATACGACAATGCGTGTTCCGCCTCTGCGCGAGCGCGTGAAAGATATTGAGGTCATCGCTTCCCATATTCTGGCTGAAATGTCGGCGCAGCATAATCTGCCGCCGAAACGTTTGTCGCCGGAAGCGCTGAATCTTTTGACAAGCTGCAGCTGGCCCGGTAATATCAAACAGCTGCAGGGAGTTATCGAGCAGGCATTCTTCCATACTCCCGGAGCGATCATCGAATCCGATAATATCAAGCTTCCTGGTGACCGGACGCTTGAGAAATCCTGGAAATATGATAAAGACGCTTTTATTGCGGCCTGGAAATCTGCCGGCGGTAATATCAGTAAACTGGCAGGAATGCTTGATGTCAGCCGTGTTACCCTGTACCGTTATTTGAAAAAATATGGACTGGGACCTAAAGTCGGCAAAGAGGATTAATAAAAATTCGAAAAATAAATAAAAAACAGAGTGCATTTGCACTCTGTTTTTTATTTTTGCAGTATTTAAAATAGTTATAAAGGCGCGCAGAGGAGACTGGACAATATCTTTTTTTAAATAACCAGGTTAAATTTAAGAAAAAAGAAAGTTTATGAAGTACAGTTTTATTGCCAAGTAAAATTTGAGCGATTATAATAAAGCCAACTTAAGTATGAAAGCAGGTGTTGACAATGTTCAAGAACAAATTAGCGGCCGTTATTATGGCTGTTTTCACAGCCATAACATTTTCTGTTGCGGCTCAAACGGCCGAAGCCAAACCGGTACGGCCAGCTCCGGGACAAGTACTGGTTCCGCCGCAGGTACGTGAAACTGCAGAACTGCAGAAGATCAGTAAACGTTTTGATATTGATGCGTCTGTTCTGCAGACGGAGTTTGACCGAGGCTGGGGTTTTAAAGAGCTGCGCCACGCTGCTCTGCTGTCACTGGCTTCCGGGAAAAATATCAATGAGATCCTGCGTCTGAAAGAGAACAACAGCTGGCCGAGGGTAGAATATTTAACGGGTATCACGCCCAACGATATTAAAGCGGCACGTGATAGAAATGATGCCCGTTATTTTGCCGCTGCACTTGGCTTGAAAGAAAAGGACATCCTTCCTTACCTGCGTCAGAATTACGCGCTGAATGATGTGCTGCATGCCGCACTGCTGGCACAAGCTTCTGGCAGCACGGCAGAGAGCATTTTGGCTGCTCATCGTCCGCCGACGCATGACTGGAGTTATGTGGCTTATGAATTGGATGTCAGTCGTGAAAAGTTAGATGCGATCAGGGAAAAAATAGCCAGCGTAAAATGAATTTATTGTTGAAATAGGAAAAGTCTGCTGCTGCCGCGGCAGGCCTTTTTTATTTGTACAGGGTATTGGCAGCAGGTGTGAAAGGTTTTTATGGTTACAATACAATGGTAATTTTTTATAAAAATGATGATTAGAACTCTATTATGTTATATAATATAAATTGGATTTGTATTTAGATTTTACAAAGGCGGGTCAGTATGAGACTAAGAAAAAAACCATGGATCGAAGAAGCAATGCAGGATTTAAAAGGTGAATATGTTTTGATGCATGATTTGGAAAATTATAAAGGACGCTGGCAGGAACTGTTTCCCGGTAAGCGTTTATGTCTGGAGATTGGCTGCGGCAAAGGCCGCTTTATTATCGGGATGGCGGAGCTGCATCCGGAAAAGGCTTTTATTGGTGTGGAAACGCAACACGATATTGCTTATTATCCCGGTAAAACTGCCAAAGAAAATAAGATGGATAATATCAAGGTCATCTGCGCTAATGCAGAGCATATGGAGGACTGGTTCGAGCCGGGCGAGATCAAAGAATTATATTTGAATTTCAGCGATCCGTGGCCGAAAGCGCGTCACTCCAAACGCCGGCTGACGCATCGTAATTTCTTGGCGAAATATCAAAGACTTTTAGGAAAAGGCGGACACCTGCGTTTTAAAACGGATAACAGAGCGCTGTTCGATTTTTCAGTTGAGGAATTTAAGGAATTTGGCCTGGAGATCATTGCGTTGAGCTATGATCTGCATAACTCAGATTATGATAATGAAGTGCAGACGGAATATGAGCGTAAATTCAGCTCTTTGGGAACACCGATAAATTTTTGTGAAGTGGTATTTTAAGAGAGGCTGTTATGAAGAAACGATTTTTGATCTGGGATAATCCCAAGGATGCGATCATCAGCCTGACTTTACTGCTGATGCTCGTGGGCTGTATCAATGTGTTCAGCGCCAGCTTTGTCGAAGCGCGGGACATGTTTGAGGATGGTTATTATTATCTGAAGCGGTACTTGATTTTTGGCGCAGCCGGACTGATGCTGATGCTGTGGCTGGGATTTCGTGCGCCTTCGTATAAAACGTGGCTCAACGATTTTTGGCTGAAAGCCATCTATTTTGGTGTCGGCAGCCTGCTGCTTTTAGTAGATCTGATCGGTACGACTAATAAGGGTGCTCAGCGCTGGTTGTATGTGGGCGGAATTTCTATTCAGCCTTCAGAGCTGGCGAAGATTGCCGTGATCCTTCTGGGGGCAGCTCTGCTTGGTGAAATGCTGCGTAAGCGTCAGTCGATCAGTCTGCTGAATAAGGATACCGTCTGGCCTTTTGTGGGGACGGTGATCTACGGCATTCTGGTTTTGAAACAGCCGGATATGGGTACGGCGGCTATTATCGTAGCGCTGATGGTGGGTCTGTATATTTTGGCAGGTCTGCGTCTGCGTGAGGTAGTAGGCCTGTTGGGGATTTTAGGCGCAGTGGCGGTGGCAGGGGCGATCATGGCCCCTTATCGGCTGCAGCGTGTTAAAGTATGGCTGGACCCGTGGAGCGATGAGGCTAATACGGGCTATCAGATGGTACAGTCGCTGATGTCGATCGGCAGCGGCGGTCTGACAGGTTTGCCGTGGGGGCAGGGCAGCGGCAAGTTCTTTTATCTGCCTGAGGCGCATACAGATTTTGCATTTGCTATCTTTTGTCAGGAATGGGGACTGCTGGGTGCGGCGATCCTGATTTCGGTGTTTCTGTTACTGGCTGCGGCATTTTTTCGTATTGCTATGAATACTAAAGATGAACGGGGCTTTATTCTTGTTTCCGGCGTCAGCCTGCTTATCGTGGGACAGGCGGTTGCCAATATGGCAATGGTGTGCGGACTGCTGCCTGTAATCGGCGTGCCTTTGTCCTTTATCAGTTATGGCGGTACTTCGATGCTGATAACTCTGGCTTCGATCGGACTGGTGCTTTCAGTTTATCGCGACGAGTGTAAACGTGAAAAGCTGGAGCGGCTGTCGCCCGATACACGCAGGACGCAGATGCGTGTCGTTTCACCCGCTGAGGGGAGGTGGCAGCGCTGATGAAGAAGTTTTCGCTGCAAAACGGTAAAAAACGTTTTGCCATTATCGGCCTGCTGATCTTTTTTGGTTTTGGAACGGTGTTTCTGCGGCTGATCTGGCTGCAGGTCATTCAAAACGAAGAGCTGGCCAGACGTGCTGCCAATCAGGTTACCGGCAAGGTAACTAAATATTCGCCGCGCGGAGCCATTTTGGACTGCAACGGCGAGGAGCTGGCAGTCAGCATTATGTCTAAATCTCTGTATGTCGACCCGGTCGAGATGCAGGATAACCCGACGAAAAAGGGCGAGAAGCCGGAACGTGACGTCAAGCGGCTGGCCGCTGATTTGCTGGCCGGAGTGCTGCAGATGAAAGCAGACGAATTATATGCTGATTTTACAACAGAAGCACGCTTCATCTGGCTCAAACGAACGATGGAGCCTAAGGAAGCGGCGGAAGTAGAACGGATCATTCGTGAGAATAAGCTGCCGGGACTGCATTTTTTAGAAGAAAGTAAACGCTATTATACAAAAAAATCAATGGCGGCTCAGGTGCTGGGTTTTGTCGGTACGGATGATAACGGTCTCAGCGGTATCGAGCTGGCTTTGGACTCGGTAGTCAAGGGTGCGGAAACACAGCAGCAGGAGGTCGTCGATGCGCTGGGGCGTCCCATGGGTGACAGCGGTTTCAATAAAGCCAGGCCGCAGAAGATGGCTTTAGTCTATCTGACCCTGGACAGCAAGATCCAGTTTGTGCTGGAGGATGCGCTGGATAAGGCGATGAAGGATACGAAAGCCGCCAGTGCGGCGGTCATCTTGATGGACCCGAATACGGGCGCGATTCTGGGCATGGCCAATCGGCCCAGTTTTGACCCTAATACTTTTTATAAATATCCGGCTACCAGCTGGACTAATCGCGCGGTTTCGACTATTTACGAACCGGGCTCGGTTTTCAAGCCGATTGTGGGCGTGATGGGACTGACGGAAAAAATTATTACGCCGACCACGATGATCAATGATACGGGCAGTATTCAGATAGCCGACCGTACGATACGCAATTGGGACGGGGAAGGCATGGGACTGGTACCGTTTCAGGATGTTATAAAATTTTCTATCAATACGGGTATGGTACAGCTGGGGATGCAGCTGGGCGCACAGCGGATGATCGATTACAGCAAGAAGTTCGGTTTCGGCAGTGTGACCGGTATAGAGCTGCCGGGTGAAGAAGAGGGTATCCTTTATAATCCGGATCATATGTATCAGCCGGATATTGCAACCATGTCTATCGGTCAGGGCATTGCCGTAACGCCACTGCAGATGCTGCGTGCGATCTGCGCTATTGCTAACGGCGGCGAGCTTTTGCAGCCGTATATAATCGATAAGATCGTGATGCCGGATGGACGCGTTCTGCGCCAGGGGCAGAAAAAAGTGGTGCGCCGGGTGATGAGTGAGGAAGTTGCCGCACAGATGCGCGGAATGATGGAGCAGGTTGTCGCCGCCGGTGGTGGTAAAGCAGCAGGGATCAAAGGCTACCGTATTGCCGGTAAGACCGGTACCGCCGAAAAGCTTGCGGAAACAGGCGGTTATGCAGCCGGTAAATATATTGCTTCTTTCGTAGGCTTTGTACCTGCTGATAAACCGCAGTATGCGATGCTGATCATGCTGGATACGCCGCAGGGAGCTTTTTACGGTTCGCAGGTTTCGGCGCCGGTATTCCGCGATACATTGCAGCAGATCCTTGTAGCTAAGGGCATTCAGCCCAGCAGCAGTGAAGGACTGCCGTCATTTGAGCAGCATGTACGGAATAATCCCGCTGTTAATTCGACAGTGCCGCCTCCGGCTAAGATGCCGCAGATGGAGATACTGGCAGACGGTAAGATCAAACTGCCTGATTTCAGCGGGCTGGATATGCGGCAGACGGCTGAACTGATCCAGCAGGGACGTCTGGTACTGGTGCCGCATGGCAGCGGTCGGGCGCGGAAGCAGTCGCAGCCTCCGGGAACAGTAGTTGCCGAAGGTACGAAGCTGGAAATCTGGTTTGAATAAAAACATTTAAATGTATACATTAGGTTGCTGTCAGAGCAGCAGGAAAAAATCTGTCGGCACAGAAGATATACAAGATGGTTCACAGGTATAAGTGAAGAGGAGGGCGTTTATTTATGTTATCAGATATTGAAATTGCTCAGCAGGCCAAGATGCTGCCGATCACTGAGGTTGCCGCTAAGCTTGGCATCGGCGAAGAAGACATTGAAATGTATGGCCGTTACAAGGCTAAATTATCTATGGATCTGATCCGCCGCATGGAAGATAAACCGGCAGGCAAGCTGGTTTTGGTAACGGCTATTACGCCTACGCCGGCAGGCGAAGGCAAGTCGACTACTACCGTAGGACTGGCCCAGGGCCTGGCCAAAATTGATAAAAGCGTTATCGTAGCTTTGCGCGAGCCTTCTCTGGGACCCTGCATGGGCGTTAAGGGCGGCGCAGCCGGCGGCGGTTATTCTCAGGTGGTGCCGATGGAAGATATCAACCTGCATTTTACAGGTGATTTCCATGCGATCACATCTGCACACATGCTGCTTTCGGCAATGGTCGATAACCATGTGCAGCAGGGCAATGCTTTGAATATCGACCCGCGCCGGATCGTTTGGAAACGTGTTGTTGATATGAATGACCGCGAGCTGCGTAATATTGTTGTCGGACTGGGAGGAAAAGCGCATGGCGTACCGCGTCAGGACGGTTTTGATATTACCGTTGCTTCTGAGGTCATGGCTATTTTGTGCCTGGCCAGCAGTCTGCACGATCTAAAAGAACGTTTAAGCAAGATCATTGTTGCTTATGATTATAACGGCAAACCGGTTACCGCAGGGCAGATCAGAGCCCACGGCGCTATGGCTGCCCTTTTGAAGGATGCTGTGAAGCCTAATCTTGTGCAGACACTGGAAAATGTGCCGGCGATTATTCACGGCGGCCCGTTTGCCAATATCGCCCACGGCTGCAACAGCGTGATGGCAACTAAGACGGCTATGAAGCTGGCTGATTATACGATTACAGAAGCAGGCTTCGGCGCTGATCTGGGCGCTGAAAAATTCTTTGACATCAAATGCCGTTATGCCGGGTTGAAGCCGGATGCTGTTGTGCTGGTTGCTACAGTGCGCGCATTGAAGATGCATGGCGGGGTGCCGAAGACGGACTTGACTGCGCCGAATGTGGACGCTGTGAAAAAAGGTATCGTCAATCTGGAAAAACACATTGAAAATATTAAAAAATTCGGTCTGCCTCTGGTAGTAGCCATCAATATTTTTGCTCAGGATACACCGGAAGAGCTGGAAGCTGTACGTGCCCATTGTGCTGCACATGGCGTCAATGTTGCATTGTCCGATGTTTTTGCCAAAGGCGGCGCCGGCGGCGTGGAGCTGGCTAAGGAGGTTGTTGCGCTGGCAGAAAGCGGCAAGGCTGATTTTGCTCCTATCTATGCTTCCGAGCTGACCTTAAAGGAAAAAATCGCAACTGTGGCGCGTGAGATTTACGGTGCCGGCGATGTAGTTTATGCTAAAGAAGCAGAAACTGCTTTGAAGGATTTTGAAAGTCTGGGTTATGGCAATCTGCCGATCTGTATGGCTAAGACCCAGTATTCGTTTTCGGATGATCCGACGTTGCTTGGTCGTCCCAGCGGTTTTACCATGACGATCAAAAACTGCAGGATCTCTGCCGGCGCAGGCTTCGTAGTCGTGCTGACAGGTGATATCATGACGATGCCCGGCCTGCCGAAGGTGCCGGCAGCAGAGAAAATCGATGTCAGTGATGACGGCGTCATCAGCGGCTTGTTTTAAGGGGAGTTGTAGCAATGGAAACTTTGTTGATGAAGGGCAAGCCCGTTGCCGATGCATATAGAGAAGCTGTTTCAGCCAAGATCGCAGCCGCAAAGGAAAAAGGGATCAAAGTTACTCTGGCGATCATTGTGGTGGGAGATGACCCTGCTTCGCATGTTTATAAAGACCGTCTGGTAAAACTGGTAGAAAGTCTTGGCGGTGAAGCCAAGGTGCTGGCAATGCCGGAAACAGCAACACAGGAAGAAGTTATTGCCGCTATCAAAAAACTTAATCATAACCGCTATGTTACCGGTATCCTGCCGATGATGCCGATGCCGAAGCATATCGACGGCGATGCTGTCGGTGCCGCTATCACTATGAGCAAAGACGTGGACTGTTTAAACCCTAAAAGCGTCGGAGAAGTCTTTTTAGGGCGCAGCCGCTGGGCACCGTGCACTCCGCGGGCCTGTATGGCGACTCTGTCTCATTACGGTATTGAGTTAAAGGGGAAAAACGTCGTTGTTGTCGGGCGCAGTAATGTAGTTGGCAAGCCTGTGGCGCTGCTGCTCCTGCAGGAGCATGCTACGGTCACTGTCTGCCATTCCCGGACCAGGGATATTGCGGATGTGCTGCGCGGTGCTGATGTCATCGTTGCCGCTGTGGGTGTACCGGCTTTCATTAAACCTGAAATGGTCAAAGAAGGCGTCGTGATCGTCGATGTTGGTATCAATGCTGTCGAAGGCGGTCTGGTAGGTGACGTTGACCCTGCCGTCAGCGCTAAAGCCAGCGCTTTTACGCCTGTTCCAGGCGGTATTGGCATCGTCAGCAATATGATGGTCATGGATATGTTAAGCAGAAATTTATAAGGCGAGGTAAGTAAGACCGTGAGAAGATTTGTATGGCTGCTTTTACTGATCGTTTTTGTAGCTTTTATTTTTTATAATTCTTCTATGCCGGCGGCAGAATCACACCGGGCCAGTGAACTGGTCGGCTCGATTCTGACCGGTATGGGGAAATGGTTCGGCATTGACGTACCGCAGCAGAACCTGGATTATAATATCCGCAAGCTGGCACACTTTTTGGAGTTTGCTATCCTGGGCGTGATCCTGTGCAATGTTTATGCGGCGTTCGGTGTCAGTCATCGTACAGCGACAGGGTATATTTTGTTTTTAGGTTTGGCAGCAGCCGTTAGCGATGAATATATTCAGCTGCATGCTCCGGGGCGCAGCGCCTTGGTTACGGATGTGATCCTGGATTTTTCAGGGGTCTTTTTTATCTGGCTGACACGTGAGGTCTGGAGCTGGGCCAAGCGGTAGTTAAAATGCAAAAACACTGTTACGTATATACGTAACAGTGTTTTTTGTTATTTGATATAAGCTGCCAGAGTTTCATAGAGCTTCTGCGGGTCGATAGGTTTGGCAATATGGGCGTTCATACCAGCTGAAAGCGCATTTTTAATATCTTCGGCAAAAGCGTTGGCAGTCATGGCAATAATAGGGATCGTTGCTGACTGTGGATGTGTACTGCTGCGGATAGCCTGGGCGGCTTCATAGCCGTTCATGACAGGCATCTGGATATCCATCAGGATAGCATCGAAACTGCCCTTTGCAGATCCAGTGAAAAGCTCTGTGCACTGCAGACCGTTTTCAGCGATCGTGACTGCCGCACCCGTTTTTTCCAAAATCAGTTCGGCGACCTTTTGATTGATCGGATGATCTTCTGCCAGCAGAAGCGATTTCCCTGAAAAATCAAAATCAGCACTGCCAAAAGTGTGCATTGGTTTCTCTACAGGATGTTCAGCTGCAGTATCGAAGTGCAGCGGCAGTGTAACAGTAAAAGTCGTACCTTCGCCCTGCCTGCTGGTTACGGAAATCGTGCCGCCTTTATAATCGACGATATTTTTGACGATGGCAAGTCCCAGTCCGGAACCTTCGATATGCTTGCTGATGACGTCGCTGCTGCGGAAAAAAGGATCGAATAGATGCTGCAGGCTTTCGCTGTCGATACCGATACCGGTATCGCTGATCGTAAATTTATACCAGCCGAGCCTCTCATTGTCTGAAGGGAGCTCGCAGGCGCTGAAGGTAACAGTGCCACCCGGAGGTGTGAATTTACAGGCGTTGCTGACAAGGTTATCCCAGATCCGCTGCAGCTGTGCGGTATCACCGATACAATTGCAGTGAAGAAGTTCTGCGTTATGCAGGAAGTTAAGGCTGTTTTTATCCATCAACAGCTGGTAACGGCTGCAGAATCTGTCTATTTCAACGGACAAGTTGAACGAGGTACGCGCCAGTTTCAGTTTGCCTTTTTCGATGCGGCTCATATCCAGAATGTCATTGATCAGCGTCAGCAGATGTGACGAAGAGCTTTTGATAATATCGAGATATTCGCTGAGATGCTGCCGGTTATCCAGATCGTCCAGGGCCAGATCCGTCATACCGATGATCGCGTTCATGGGCGTGCGGATGTCGTGGCTCATAGCGGAGAGAAAATCTGTTTTGGCGCGGTTGGCTTCCTGAGCCAGATCCAAGGCATTTTGCAGTACGGATCTGGAATTTTTTTCGGCGCTGATGATATCAGTAACATCACATCGGACAAGACAAATCGTATGATGACCTTCATCGCCCCAAAGGACGTTGATCTGTTTGTGCTTTTCGCTGCCGTCATTAGCAAGATACGGCAGCGTAAATTCGTAACCAAGCGGTTTCTCTGCCAGCCTGCTGAGGATGACCGGCAAAGAAAATTTTTCTGCCGCAGTTTCATCCGCTGCCAGTTTAGTATAAGGAAGGCTGAGCTTGTGCAGGGCTCTGTTAAAGTCCGCGCATTTATAGGGTGACAGATTTTGCAGTACAGATTTGCGGGTATACATTGTAAATTCTTTTGTTACCAGATTGATGATACTGAGCTGCTCGAAGGTATAGGCCAGCGTATTCAGCAGCGCTCGCTGTTCCCGTACGTAGTCTGTGATATCGGCCCGGGCCATACCGACTTTATTCAGCCGCTGATCGATCAGGAATATGATCATATTTTTAGTATAGATATGTCCCTGTTCATCCTTCAGTGAATAATGGAAGGAGTAGGAATTTTCGTGACACAGCCGCCGCTGCATATTGGCGGGATCAAACATTTCCATACAAAATTCCCGGTCTTTGGGGACAGTGAAGGTCTGCAGGAAGGCGACGATATTTTTGCTGTAGCTTCCCTGTTCAGGCGGCATTAAATTTGCTTTGCTGTTTGTGAAAAAAAGCTGATAGCTGTCGCTGTTGAAATCACAGGTGGCGATAAAATCATAATGGGCGTGCGCCAGATGCATCGATACCTGGTCGTTGATCTTAAATTGTGTCAGATCAAGCACGGAAAGTACGCCGATCGTGTGGCCGTTATCCGGTGATTCTATCATATTGATGACACATTTAAGGTAATGGCCGCTGTTATCATGAGGCATCCGGATAAAGCATTCTGCTTCCTGCCTGTTGATACCCTGAGCAAATTTTTCCAGCAGCGGGGCATTGAGGAAGGTATTAAGGAAATGCTGCCGTTCTTCCGGGCTTTCGATAAAAGTGGCCAGCCCCTTGAAAAAGTTCTGGCGCTCACAACCAAATTTTTGCAGGGGATCGATGCCTGTTTTGTCGTAAATACGCAGGATCCTGCTGGCGGTTATATCGCAGTAACCGCTGATGATCTCGTTAGAAAGCGGATAGTTTTGCTGACGCAGTAAAATATCATTGTATTTTTGGCGCAGCTTGTTCTGAGCTTCTCTTTCTTTGGTGATATCGCTGTAAACGGCATAAATAAGCGGGATTTCGTTTGGGCTTAAAATGAGTGAAGAATTGTTTTTGATCCAGATATAACTGCCGTCTTTTTTGCGCAGCCGGTAGATACTTTCGCAGGTATCAAGGTGATTTTTGAGATGCTGATTCAATCGGTCAATGATATAGTCAAGGTCGTCCGGATGTACGCCGGCTGTGGCATCGTTTTTGTAAAGCGCGTAAGCTTCGTCAGTAGACATACCTGTCATGGCGGCGAAACCCTCGGAAATATATTCGGGGAGCATTTGTTTTTTTGCCATATCAAAACGGATGACCGCAATGCCGCCAGGAAGATTCTGGACAAGGGTCTGGTAAAACTGTTCCAGCTGCTCGGTTTTGCGCGAACTGGTTATTTTATCTGTAATGTCGTTAATAAAAAGCGTGTAAGCAGGCAGACCGTTCCATTCAAGTTCTTTAGCGCGGATCTCGTAGCTTTTGCCGTTTGCGAAGGTAAGCTCCTGTGGTTTATGGCTGTTTTTGATAACGGGCAAAGGGCAGAAGGTACAGGGAGCCTGTTTGTTGTGCAGGGCGGTGTAGCATTTTTGCCCCCAGATATTATTTTTACCGCTTAAAAAAAGATCTACGTTTTCATTGTAATACAGCAGGTCATGGTTCCTTTTATCAATGACATAGATACCCTGGGCCGCTTCGTTGCTGATCTGCTGGAAGAGTTTCGCTTCTTCGGACATACCGGTAAAAACGGCATAAAAGATGCCATTGATAGCCTTGCCGTTCAGATGGATCCATTCCAGCCCCTGATCTTTTCGGGTGATACGATAAGAAAGATCAAGGGTGTCACCGCTGATGAACATATGCTGAAAAGCATCATAGACCCGCTGATAGTCTTCTTTAAAAACCATACTCCAGGGATTTGCTGCATAGTGCTGCAGATCAGCTGCGTCACTGCAGCCGAAAAGTTTGGCAACACCATCGGAACAAAGCAGCCGCCGGGGATTCTGCATATCGTTAAAATCATAGGCAGCGATGCCTCCGGGGATAGAATTGATGACGTGTGCCAGCTCTTCCTGGGCCTGTTTGAAGGCAGAAATATTGTGGAATACACATTGCAGAAGGGGATGACCGCCGTCTTCGCCTATTTTCCGGGCGTGAACATTGACCCAGACGATGTGTCCGTCGCGATGTTGTTTGCGGAATTCAAAGCTTGCCGATTTTCCGGCTTCCAGTACCTGGCGTACCTCACGGATGACCATAGCGGCATCTTCCTGATAGATAAGATCAGCAGCATCCTGTTTTATGAGTAGGTCATATTCATCGCGGCTATAGCCGGAAAGAGCGGGTACGCCGTCAGAATAGTAAACCGTTTCAAAGATGTCGGAAACTTTATAGATTGCGACGCCGCCGGGAATAGCGTTAATGATATCCTGGGCATTTAGTTTTTTGTCAAAGCGTTTCATTGCAGATCCTCCCCCTGATAAACAGGACGATAATAAATAATTTTTTATATTAAAATTATAACATTTTTTAAATGAATATAAAAATAAAAAGTTAAATATATTAATCAAGAAAAATATAAAACCTGGATTATTGTTATTTTTGATAACAGCAATCCAGGTTTTATATGTTGTGTGTGAAAATTAAAATAAAGCCAGCCGGGATTTTAAACTATTTTGATGCCCAGCAGTCTGGCAATGTCAGCGGATTGCAGTAAATTGATCTGCATGCCCCGCAGTTCTTTAAAAGTTTCTGAAACAGTAATGCCATCGATTTTGCAGTCTGAAAAATCAAGGTCTTTAAGAGGTGTTTTAAAGAAGTCGGCACCGCTGAAAACTGAAGCTGCTAAAGTAAGTTTCTTCAGGCGTACTTCAGCCCAGAAGGACTCTTTGAAAGAGCAGTTGCTGACGGCAGAGTTTTCCCATTGTGATTTGGAGAAATTGGCGTATGCAAAGGAACTGTCACACAAGGTCAATTCCTTGCAGCAGCTTTGTGAGAAATCGGCACCGTTGCCGCGGCTGTCGGTGATAGTTACTTGTTTCCAAAAGCTTTCGCTGAAATTACAGTTGGAAAAATCACAGTTTTTTACAGCGACTGACAAAAAGCGTGATTGTGAGAAATCACAGCGTGTAAAGCGGCATTTGCTGAACTGGACATTGTGAAAAATGATTTTGCTGAGGTCTTCATTATTCAGAGTTTCATCATGGAAAGACATATCGGAGATACGTCCGTCGTCTTCGCTGCGGGATGCAGCAAGTTGTTGGGTTAACATGTTTTTACCTCGTAATGTTGATGTGTATATTACTACTATAACACATAAGGGGGCGGAATGCGCAAAAATCCCCGGCATTATTAATAATGCCGGGGATTACAGCAGCTTATTTGATCAGATCCATACCAACCTGCAATGCCTGTTTATTTTTCTCTTCAGTGCCTTTCGGTACGCGGTTCAAAACAGCTTTGACCAGCGATTCTTCACTGACGATGCCGGTCAGCTTCACCAAAGCTCCCAGCGCGATGATGTTGGCAAAAAGCGCTTTGCCAAGCACTTCTTTGGCGCTGTGGGTGATCGGCAGCTCGTAGACCTTGCCGCCGAAGTCCGGCACGTCGCTGACGAAAAGACTGTCGGTGATCATAACGCTGCCTGCCGTCAGGTCGTGTGAATATTTGGTAGCTGCTTCCTGGCTCATTGCCAGCAGCAGGTTCGGGTCGGTCACTTTCGGGAAGTGGATCGCTTCGTCAGAGATAATGACCTCTGCTTTGGAGGCGCCGCCTCTGGCTTCCGGGCCATAAGACTGGGACTGGATCGCCAGCTTGCCGTCTAAAAGCGCCGCCTCTGCCAGAATGATGCCGGCTGTGATCAGGCCCTGGCCGCCGGTACCGGATAAACGTAATTCCTGTTTCATGATTATTTACCTCCCTGCGCTCTTGCGATCAGCTCGTCGTAGGCTGCTGTATATTCCTGTCTGCCTTCAACCTGATACAGTACGCCGATCGGGAATTTGCCCGCTTTTTGTTCTTCGGTCATTTTATCCCAGGCTGCCAGCGGTACTGCGTGGTCGCGCTGCCATTTCATCATGTCGGCAGGACCGCCCATTTTATTCTGGCGTCCGTAGGAGATGGGGCAGGCAGTAACAGCTTCGATTAGGCTGAAGCCTTTGTGTTCGATACCCTTGGCAATCAGGTCGGCCAGGATCTGGGCATGGAAAGTGGTACCGCGGGCAACAAAGGTAGCGCCGGCCGCTTTGACCAGCTCGGCTACGTTGAAGTCCTGTTCGATCGTCGCATAAGGAGCTGTCGTCGCTTTGGAGCCTGTCGGTGTCAAAGGCGAATACTGGCCGCCGGTCATACCGTAAATACTGTTGTTGTAAAGTACGACAGTCATATCGATGTTGCGGCGGGCAGCGTGGATCAGGTGGTTGCCGCCGATCGCTGTAGCGTCGCCGTCGCCGGTAACGACGATGACAGTCAGGCCGGGGTCAGCCAGTTTAACGCCGGTCGCTACCGGCAAAGCGCGTCCATGTGCGGAATGGACGGTATTGAAATCTAAATAGCCGGAGGCACGGCTGCTGCAGCCGATGCCGGAAATAACTGCGACTTTGTCTTTATCAAGGTCAAGCTTGGCAACTGCCTTGACGATGGTGCCGGTAACGACACCGTTGCCGCAGCCGGGGCACCAGATATGAGGCAGGCGGCCCGGACGGAAATATTTATCGATCATTGCTTCCATGTTCATAATCAAATCTCCTCTCCTTCTTAGGCCATGGCCTTTTTGATCTCAGCCAGCAGCTGAGCGGGGGTAGCCGGTTCGTTGTCGTATTTTGCGTACAGCGCCACCGGTACCTGTCCTGCGACGACGCGCTCTACTTCCAGTACATACTGTCCGTAGTTGAGCTCGTGCACCAAAATACCTTTGACCTTGGAGGCCAGTTCTTTGATCTGCCTGTCAGCCAGCGGCCAGATCGTGATCGGGCGCATCAGGCCGACCTTGAGACCTTCCCTGCGTGCCATATCGACAGCTTCGTAAGCGGTGCGGGCACCGCCGCCGAAGGCGATAACTGCATATTCGGCATCTTCCATCCGGTAGTTTTCTACCTGGACGATGTCGTCAAGATTGTTGTAAAGTTTGTCATGCTGACGGTTGGTAGCGGCTAAAGTAGCAGCCGGTGTACCTTTCGGGAAACCGGTCTCGTCGTGTACCAGACCGGTGACGTGCCAGCGGTAGCCGCTGCCGAAAGCGGGCATGGCGGGTACAAGGCTGTCGTCAGTAGCGTAGGCTTTAAATTCTTCGGGGCTGCATTCAGGCTGTTTACGTTCTGCCTGCGGGATCTCGCTGTAATCGTCCGGCAGTTCGATCTTCTCGCGCATATGGCCGATAACTTCGTCCATCAGCAGTACAACGGGAACACGGTATTTTTCGCTGAGAGCGTAAGCGCGCAGCGTCAGTTCAAAGCATTCAGGCACGCTGGCCGGGGTCAGGGCAATGAGCCAGTGATCGCCATGCGTGCCCCAGCGGGCCTGCATCAGGTCGCCCTGGGAAGGAGAGGTAGGCTGGCCGGTAGACGGGCCTACGCGCTGCACGTTGACGATGACCAAAGGGATCTCGGCCATGCAGGCATAACCGATCAGCTCCTGTTTTAAAGAAAAGCCGGGTCCGCTGGTCGCGGTCATAACTTTTTTGCCGGTCAGCGCTGCGCCGATAATAGCGCCCATGGAAGCGATCTCGTCTTCCATCTGGATGAATTTACCGCCGACGAGAGGCAGGCGTTCAGCCAAAGATTCAGCAACTTCGGTAGAGGGTGTGATAGGGTAGCCGCCGAAAAATTTTACACCGGCAGCGATGGCGCCTTCGACCACTGCCTGGTTGCCTTGTAACAAAAGGATTTTGGACATGATTTCAACTCCTCCGTTTTACTTTTCTACAAAAATCGCAAAGTCAGGGCAGCGTGTTTCGCACTGGCCGCATTGGATACATTTATCCTCGGCGACCACCTCTACTTTTTCGATCTCGCTGATTGCCAAAACCTGTTTGGGGCAAAATGCTACGCAGATCCCGCAGCCTTTGCAGCGATTTGTATGGACCTTCAGACTCATAATCGCAACCTCCTTCTTTCTCAAAAACTATCCGCCTTAAGCGGAACAAAAATAATTAGAAAAAATAAATAATGGTTTTCTGTGATTTCAACTCTATTATATAGGAAAGCATCGGCGATATAAAGCCCTAAAATTGTGAAAAAATAAAATAGCAAAATTTTTTGATGAAACAAAGTGAAGTTTGGAAAGATAAATTTGTAAAGTTTGTCTAAAAAACTTATAATAATATATAATAATGGAGAAATAGAAATATTTATTGAAAGGAAGTTTGATTTATGCGCGAAATAGACAAAACCTTACCTAAAGATCAGAGAATATTGCTGGCAGCAGAGGAAGTTTTCAGCCGCCGCGGCTATGTGCAGGCGACTTTAGACGAGATCATTGCGCTTGCGGATACAGGTAAGGGCACGGTCTATAAATATTTCGGCAATAAGGATAACTTATTTTATACGCTTGTCGCCAGTAAGATAGAGCCTTTCCTGCAATGCCTGCAGGAGGTGGTTGCTTCAGGTAAAAGCACCAGCGAAAAAATCAGAAGCTATATGCTGGCGCTGCTGCCGTTTCTGCGGGATAATAAGGATCTGTATCGGATTTTATGGTATGAGGTGAGCGGCAATCAGCGCGGCTTTCATCCGGTATTTTTAAACGATGGTTCCTGGGAAATGAGTTCTTTGTACGGTGATACTCTGTCTGAAGATGAATATAACCGTATCCTGCGGTACCGCAATCTGATCAGGGAGCAGGTCCTATGTCTGGTGACGATCATCAGCGAAGGTATGGAGACTGGCTTTATGAAGCAGGGGCAGCCTACGATCACGGCTCACCATTTATTCGGCGGGGTAACGATGTCGGTGCTGCACTATGTGGGTCAGCCTGAATTTACCGATGCTGAACTGGCGGATCTGATCGTCGACAGGTTTTTGTACGGGCATGCTGTAAGATAACCTTGGCTTTGGCCGCGGAAGGGTGAGAAAGCTTGGAAAAGAAGCTTTTATTAGAACAATTCAACAAAGATTTTGCCGCGATGCAGCGTGGTATGATGATGCAGTTTGATAAGCTGCCGCTGCCAGTATATGTATTGAGGGTAGAGGCCGATGCAAGCGGACTGCCTCAGGATTTTATCTTTGTTTATGCCAACAGCGCCTGTGCCTCTTTTTTGGGTATCGACGGTAAAAATTATCTTTTGGGAATGTCTTTTAGTGATATTTGGGGCGATAACGGCGCCAAATGGCTGAATATCTATACGAAAACAGCGTTGGAAGGTCTGACCCAAAATATCGAGGATTATAACGAAAATTTAAAAAAATATCTGTCGGTCGACTGCTATCAGCCGATGTACGGCTACTGCGGCTGTTTTATGCGCGACGTTACCCAGCGCCGGGATATGGAACGGCAGCTGTACGAGGAAAAAGAACGTTACCGGGTCGCGATGGAATCCAGTATAGATCTGCTGTTTGAATATGATATCAGATTACAGGTGATGCATTCCTGGAGCAATATAGCTTCTGAAAATTCTCAGGAAAAAACACGGCGCAGTTATATCCCGGATTATCTTTCCGTGGTCATAAAAGAAAATCTTGTCGATCCATCGGATCGGGAGGCTTGGCTGGGACTGTTGCGCGGTGAACGCAGCGAAGAAGCCCTGGAAATCAGGATGCGCCGTTATATTGACGAACAGGTAGATAACAAGTGGTATTTAGTGCAGGCAACGACTGTTTATGAACAGGGACTGCCGGTACGCGTTGTGGGTACGATGCGCGATATCGACGCCTGGAAACGGATGCAGCAGGAAAAGCAGCTGGTCGAAAGCCTTAATTATGAGATCAATCATGTGCTGGGCGATATTTATTATGCCGTAGTGCATTTTGATCTGGACGCAGGTACTTATCATTTTGTTGAGCTGACCGGGCAAAAATGCGTGGACTATCCGTATAACGGCACGTGTGAGGAATTTCTGGCCTATACCAGAGATGTAGTACCGCGCGAGGACTGGCATAAATTCAGGCAGCGTTTTAATTTACGGGAGATGCGCCGGGTTTTGACTAAAACCGGTGATAAGCTGGAAATGGAGCTGCGTCGCAAAAACGGCGGGGTCTATAAATGGATCAGTCTGATGGTTTCATATCTGCCGGATTACAGCGGTTCGAAAAAACAACAGGCGGTCCTGGTGGCGCGTTTTATTGATGATGAGCGCCGCCGTGAGATGGAACAGCAGCAGGAATTGAAGGAAGCTTTGGTGGCGGCGCATACTGCTAATGAGGCGAAAAGCGCTTTTTTGTCGCAGATGAGCCATGATATCCGTACGCCCATGAATGCGATCATCGGAATGACGACTATCGCCAGGCAGAATATTGAGAATAAAGTCAAAACGCTGGACTGTCTTAATAAAATTGGCAGCAGCTCCGCCCATTTGCTGGAGCTGATCAACAGTATTTTAAGTATGTCGAAGATCGAAAGCGGTAAAGTTATTTTAACAGATGATGAGCTGAGCCTGCCGCAGCTGCTGGAGGATGTACTAAATATCATCCGCCCGATGGCCGGTAAAAAAATGCAAAATCTGCGGCTGGAGCTTGAAGAGCTGAAACATGCGGAGGTTATGACTGACAGTACGCATCTCAAGCAGATTTTGCTTAATGTTTTAGGTAATGCGGTCAAATATACTCCGGAAGGCGGAGAAATAATTTTGGGGCTGCAGGAGCTTTCCGCAGTGATCCCGCAGCGTTCGCAGTATGTTTTTACTGTCAGCGATAACGGTCCGGGGCTGTCGGAAGAACTGCTGCCGAAAATTTTTGATATGTTTGAACGCGGTGAAGACAGCCGTACAAGTAAAATCGAGGGGACGGGACTGGGGCTGGCAATCTGCAAGAACCTGACAAATTTGATGGCCGGCACTATCGAAGCCGCCAACAGGCCGGAAGGCGGCGCAAAGTTTACCTTAACGCTGCCGCTGCGCTGGCTGGGCGATGATGCAGTAAAACCGCTGCCGGCAGTAAAGCCTGCGGGCAGGAGCGATTTTTCGGGACATCGGGTACTGATAGTTGAAGATAATGACCTGAATATGGAGATCGCTCTGGAGTTTCTGCAAAGCCTGGGGTTAGTCTGCGAGGGTGCTGAAAATGGCCGGCGGGCAGTGGAAATGTTTAATGCATCTGCGCCCGGTCATTATGAAATGATATTGATGGATGTGCGGATGCCTGTTATGAACGGTTATGAAGCAACCAGGGAGATTCGCAGGCTGGCGCGTGAAGATGCGCGGCAGATACCAATTGTGGCAATGACGGCCGACGCATTTTCTTCAGATATCAAGATGGCGCTCAATGCCGGGATGAACGAGCATCTGAGCAAGCCGGTCAGTATCGAACGGCTGCAGGAAGTACTGGGACAGTGGCTGTAACGGCAGGAGAAGCGGTACTGATGTTCTTATTAAAGTAAAACACCCAACGCATAGCGTTGGGTGTTTTTTTATGTCATAATAAAAAGTCTGCAAAATCCTGCGGAGCAGAAACGATTTGTCTGACACCGGCGGCACTCAGTTCGCCCGGGGAGCTGTAGCCGTAGCCTGCGCCGATGATGGCGATTTTATTTTGCTGTGCGCCGATAGCGTCGTGCTCGCGGTCGCCCAGCATAACGGCGGCGTTCTTATCAGCAGCGGTAAGGTGCAGCCGCTGCAGCACTTCGCTGATCACGTCGGCTTTGGTTGGCAGCTCGCCGTTGAACCCGGGGCCTGCTATTGTTGAGAAGTGAGCGGCGAGGCCAAAGTGTTCCAGGATTTTTTCTGCGTAAAGCTGCGGCTTGCTGGTGGCTACGGCAAGGGTCTTGCCTGCCTGCCGCAGGTTTTGCAGTAATTCGGGAATACCGTCGTAGACGGAGTTTTCGTACATACCGACGCGTGCGAAGCGCTCGCGGTAATATTCAAGGGCCGTATTTGCTTCTGCGGCAGTCATGCCGCAGACTTTCTGGAAGGATTCTGTCAGCGGCGGGCCGATAAATGGCAGCAGCTCGCGGTCGGGGCAGGTGCCTTTGCCGCATTTTTCCAGGGCATACTGCACGCAGCGGATGATGCCGGGTGCCGAGTCGGTAAGGGTGCCGTCAAGGTCGAAAAGGATATATTTATACATTGCCTGCTCCTTTGAGTGTATTATGATAGTTTGATTTTGTGTTCACATTATAACATAAATTAAATGCTGAAGAAAACTGCGGCTGATATTGCTTAACCGTTGCCGGCGGCAGTGTTATAATAAAAATATAAATTTTATTGACGAGGGGTTTTTAAGATGACAGAAAAATTGTATGAACAGGATTCGATGCTGAAAAGTTGCCTGGCAACGGTGCTGAGCTGTGCAGAAGATAAACGCGGGTATGCCGTGGTTCTGGACAGGACGGTATTTTTTCCGGAGGGCGGCGGTCAGCTGAGTGACCGCGGAACGCTGGGCGGCGTGAAGATGACTTATGCTGCGCAGCGCGGCAGCGAAGTAGTGCATTATTGTGAGCGGCCTTTGCCGGTTGGGGTGCAGGTCGAAGCGGTGCTGGACTGGCAGGCCCGGCTGGACCATATGCAGCAGCATGCCGGCGAGCATATTCTTTCGCATGCGGTCTGGAAGCTGTTCGGAGCTAATAATATTGGTTTTCATATGGGCGAACGTTTGGTGACTATTGACCTGGATAAAGAATTGACAGCGGCTGAGCTGGCGCAGGCCGAGGATTATGCCAACAGCCAGATCTGGGAGGATAAGCCGATCACGGTCAGTTATTTGCCGCATACGGAGCTGCCAGCGCTAGTGATGCGTAAGAAAAATGAAAAGCTGACAGGCACGCTGAGGATCGTGACGGTGGCAGATGGGGATATTTGTACCTGCTGCGGTACGCATCCGTTACGTACAGGTATGATCGGTCTGATCCGGATCAATCGTTTTGATAAACATAAGGATGGGATCAGAGTAGAGTTTTTATGCGGGCGCTGGGCACTGGAAGATGCACGCCGCAAAAATGAATACGTCTGGCAGGCCGGGCGCCTGCTTTCCATGAAGCCGGAGGGCGTACCGCAGGGACTGAGGAAGCTGCAGGAAGAAGTAACGGAACTGAATGAACGGTTAAAAGCACAGTCTGCCAAATTATATGAATTTTTAGCGCCGCAGCTTTTAGCGCAGGCTGCTGTCGATGAGGGCGGCATTAAATATGTCGCGGCGGTACAGGAGGATTGCAGCGCCGCCGATGCCAGACTGCTGCTGAATAAACTGCTGGCAGACGGGCGTACTGTAGCTGCGGTCGTGTACAGGTCTGGGGAGCGGATCAATTTCGTTTTGGGAAGCGGGGAACAGACGCAGGCTGATTGCCGCAGTCTTTGCAGAAAGGCAGGCGAGCTGTTTGGCGGCAGGGGCGGCGGGTCGCAGCATTTTGCTCAGGGCGGCGGAGCGTACAGCGATGACTGGCGGCAGAAGGTACTGCAGCTGCAGCAATTATTGAAGGAATAGTGATCTTTTATTTATAAAAAGAAGTTTTTATTGTGTAAAATACAAAAAAATAATATAATAGAACATATAGAATTGTGATGATTATGAATTTTACAGTTGCTTGCAATCTGTGATATAAGTAACCGCAAAAGGAGGCAGACAGGCTTGGAGAGGCAGAAAGATAAAATCCTGATAGTCGATGACGTTGAGCTTAACCGGGCGATCCTGTGTGAGCTTTTTGCCGGTGACTATGAAATACTGGAAGCAGATAACGGTAAAACGGCTGTAGATCTGATGGAGCAGTATCACGAGGAAATAGCGATCGTGCTGATGGATATCGTGATGCCGATCATGGACGGGTTGGAAGCTCTGGAAATTATGAACGGCAAAGGCCTGACTGAGAAAACGCCTATTTTTCTGATCACGGCCGAATCGTCCAACGATGCTATTTCCAAAGGCTTTCGTCTGGGTGTGGTTGATGTCGTTTTAAAACCGTTCAACCCAGATAATATTTGCCAGCGCGTTAATAATATCATCGAATTGTACCGTTATCGTTATAAACTGGAAAAGCTGGTCCAGGAACAGATGACGAAAATCGAAAAGCAGAATGAACAGCTGCGTAATTTCAACGTGGCTATGATCGATACCCTGAGTACGATCGTTGAATTCCGCGACTGCGAATCAGGACAGCATGTCCAGCGTATCCGTCAGCTGACCAAGATCATGCTGAAGGAGCTGGGACGGCAGAATGCCGAATATAAAATGAGCGATAAGACCATCGAGGATATTTCGATGGCGGCGGCACTGCATGACATAGGCAAGATCGCGATCCCGGACTATATCCTGAATAAACCCGGTCGGCTGACGGCAGAAGAATTTGCAATTATGAAGGAGCATACGCTGTACGGCTGTGAGATTCTGGAAAGTATCGACAGTCTGAAGCAGAATAAAGAGCAGTACCGCTATCATTACAATATTTGCCGCTGGCACCATGAGAAATGGGACGGCAGCGGTTATCCTGACGGACTGATCGGCAAAGAGATACCTATTTATGCGCAGATCGTGTCGCTGGCCGACTGTTATGACGCTTTGACCAGTGTCCGCTGTTATAAAGGTGCTTTTACCCATGAAGAATCGGTGCAAATGATTGAAAAAGGCGAATGCGGCGCATTCAGCCCCGATCTTCTGCAGTGCTTTCTGAAAATCGCTCCGGGACTGCCGGAAATTTTACAGTCAGACGACGGGCTGCCGGCGGTAGTGTATCACTATCAGCATCCCAATACCGAGAAATTCAGCGGTAAAAAATGCTATAGCTGTGATATGGATAAAAACAGCCGCGTTGCGCGTTTGCTGGAAATAGAACGCGAAAAACAGAAGGCGCTGTTTGCCATGAGCGGCGATATAATTTTTGACTATGATCTTGAAAAAGACCTGATCATTTTCTCGGATGAATATAAAAATATTTTTGGCGGTGAATGTGTTGTTACAAACGCAAAAGAGGCCATTTACAGCAGTATGCCTATTTTACAGGAGGATCTGCAGCTGCTGGCGGAGCTGACCAAGGCATTGACAGAAGAGAACAGCGGTTATGTTAAAGATGTCCGGCTGATCAATAAGTTCGGCGAAGAAAAATGGTACAGGATCCATATAAATTCTATCTGGGATAAAGAAAATTATGGCGTCATGCTCAGTATCGTGGGCAGGATGGTCAGTATCGATAAAATGAAACGTGAGATCGGACTTTGGAAAAGGCAGGCTGAGAGTGATGCTTTGACCAAGCTTGGCAACAGGGCTTATGGCGAGCGCCTGCTGCAGCAGATGCTCTGCGAACCGCAGAAGGAAAAGGCTGCGGTCATGTTCCTGGATGTTGATAATTTTAAGATGGTCAACGACAGGCATGGACATTTGTTCGGTGACGAGGTTCTCTGCCGGATCGCCAATGAGATCAGCAAGCAGTTCCGGATCGACGACATCGTCTGCCGCATCGGCGGCGATGAGTTTCTGATCATTATGCGTAACATTAAGGATAGCCGTCTGCCGCTGATGAAAGCGGATGAGCTGAGAGCAGGCATCGAAAAACTGGGACTTGAAGCTGATGTCCGGGTGCCGCTGTCGATATCCGTAGGCGTATCGTTTTATCCCGTAGATGGTACAGATGATGCAGTGCTTTTATATAAAGCAGATAAGGCTTTGTATGAGGCGAAAAAGCGTGGCAAAAATAATTGTGTCATTTACAGTAAAGAGCTGGAAAATGAACCGTTCATGTCGCAGATAACCGCTGCGGAAAGCGAATAAAAAATGACCCGTACGATAAAATCCGTACGGGTCATTTTGTTTATAAGCTTGTCTTAAAGTGCTTTGATCATGTTGCAGAGTCTGTCGACCTGAGTTGGGTCTGTGGCCCAGCTGGTGCAGATACGGGCGGCGATCCTGCCGTCGTCCATGTATTCCCAGGGTGCAAGGGCAAACTGTTTACTCAGTTCGTCGTACATTGCCTGCGGGAAAATGATGAACTGCTGGTTTGTTGTGGAATCGGTCACAAAGCCCAGGCCGCGTTCCTGGACAGCTGCTTTGATCTGCAGAGCCAGTTCAACGCCGTGCCGGCAGATCTTATAATAAAGTCCGTCTGTAAAAAGCGTTTCAAATTGCAGGCCCAGCAGGCGTCCTTTGGCCAGTACGGCGCCGCCCTGCTTCATGATCGTGCGGAAATCGTCTTTTAGAGCCGGATTGATGATAACTGCCGCTTCGCCGAAAAGCGCGCCGCATTTGGTGCCGCCGATGCAGAAGACATCGCAGTTGTTTGTGATATCCGCCAGTGTCAGGTCATTGTCAGGAGCTGTCAGGCCGTAGCCCAGACGGGCCCCGTCGATAAAAAGATAAAGTCCGTAATGCCGGCAGACGGCATACAGCGCTTCCAGCTCTTCTTTGTGGTACAGGGAACCGATCTCTGTCGGCTGTGAGATATAGACCATTTTGGGCTGGACCAGATGTTCGCGGCTGGGGTCGCCTAAATACAGCTCGTGCTGCTGTCTGATCATGGCAGCTGTGATTTTGCCGTCAGATGTCGGCAGGTCGATTACCTTATGGCCGGTTCGTTCGATCGCGCCGGCTTCGTGCGTGTTGATATGGCTCTGTACAGTACCGTAAACGCCGTGGAAGGGGCGCAGTGCTGCGCAGATGATCGTCAGGTTGGTTTGCGTGCCGCCTGTCATAAAATGTACGTCGATATCGCTGCGGCCGCATTCTTTTTTGATCAGCAAGGCTGCTGTTTCACAGTATGGGTCGATCCCGTAACCGCCGGTCTGTTCAAAATTAGTTGCTGCCAGTGCTTCCAGTATTTCAGGAGTGCAGCCTTCTGTGTAGTCGCTGGTAAAATAATACATATCGCGCCACTTCCTTTACTTGTTTTTCCGTTTGGCCAGCCAGCCTTTAAGGTGTGTTTCGTAAAAAATCGGCAGCAGGGAGAAAATAATGATGCCCAGCGTAACATGGGAAAAATTGTTTTTGACCCAGGGCATATTGCCGAACAGATAACCGCCGCCGACGAATAAAAAGACCCAGGTCACAGCACCGGTCACATTATAGATAGCAAAAGTACGGTAATGCATACTGCCGATGCCGGCTATGAAAGGCGCCAGCGTACGGACGATAGGGGCAAAGCGAGCCAGGAAGATCGCTTTATGGCCATGTTTGGCATAAAAGGCTTCAGCCTTCTGGATATGCTGTGGTTTGATGAGTTTCGGATAATTCCGCAGGATCCGGTGCCCGAATTCTTCGCCGATCATGTAATTGCAGGCATCACCTAAAATTGCGGAAACCAGAAAGATGATCACGAGCGTCGTCAGGTCAAGGCCGCCTGCTGTAGCTGCCAGGGCGCCGCAGGCAAAAAGCAGTGAATCGCCGGGCAGAAAGGGAGTCACAACAAGTCCGGTCTCGCAGAAAACGATCGTAAAGAGGATCGCGTAGATCCAGTGACCGTATTGCTCCATGACGAGAGGCAGGTAGCGGTCAAAGTGCAGGATGTAATCGAAAAAATTAGAATAAAGTGCTTCCATTGTCAGAGGTTACTTCCTTTCGCAAAAAACTAAGTTTATTTTATCATAAAATACCTGAATTTGATATGAGAAAATTAAATGGATATGGTATAATGACAATATCGTAAAGCGACGGGAATTTAAGCTGCAGGTGCGGCAATGATCTCGCCTGATGCTGACCTGCAGTCACAAACAGCCTGCTCTTACATTTTATAGCAGGCAGGAAGCAGGGCACGTCTGTGATAATGGTTATAGTTCTTTATGGAAGAGGAGTGAAGTTATGACAACTGATTTATGCTGGTGCGGCAGCGGCAAAGCTTATGCCGACTGTCACAGCGAAATAGACGCTAAAATCGAATTGTACCGCAAGGCCGGTCACGAAGTGCCTGACCGGGAGATGATCAAAACGCCGGAACAGATCGCAGGTATTCGAGAGGCCTGTAAGATCAATACGGCAGTTTTGGACGAAGTAGAAAAAAATATCAAAACAGGCATGACAACGGAAGAGATCAATACTATCGTACACGAATATACCGTTAGTCATGGTGCGATCCCGGCACCGCTTAATTTCTGCGGATTTCCTAAAAGTGTCTGTACCTCGATCAACGATCAGGTTTGCCACGGAATACCGTCGGCACAGGACGTTTTGAAAAGCGGCGATATCGTTAATGTCGATGTTTCAACTATTTATAACGGCTACTATGCCGATGCTTCCAGAATGTTTATGATCGGCAAAGTCGATAAAAAGAAACAGGATCTGGTAGCGATCACTAAAGAGTGCCTGCGCCGCGGGCTTGAGGCAGCACAGCCGTGGAGCTTTGTCGGCGATATCGGCGCAGCCGTGTCCGGTTTTGCTCATAAGCATGGTTATTCTGTCGTCACCGAATTCGGCGGTCATGGTGTGGGTATCGATTTCCATGAGGAACCTTTCATCTGCCATGTTGGCAAACGCAAGACAGGAATGCTGCTGGTGCCGGGCATGATCTTTACGATCGAGCCGATGATCAATACCGGGAAGCGCGAGGTTTATGTTGATGCCGGCAATGACTGGACTGTTTATACTCAGGACGGCGGCATGAGTGCTCAGTGGGAATATACGGTGCTGATTACGGAAACCGGCAACGAAGTGCTGACTTATTGAGGTAGTGCTTAACTAAAAAGAAAACGCTCAGGGCTTAGGCTCTGAGCGTTTTCTTTTTAGTTAAGCGTTTTAAGAACGCGGGTGATCGCAGCAAATAACTCTTCAGGAACGATGGGTTTAGTGACATGGTCGTTCATGCCGCTGGCGTAAGCGCGTCTGATATCTTCTGTAAAAGCATCTGCCGAAAGCGAGATGATCGGGATCGTCTGTGCCTGCGGGTGCGTACTGCTGCGGATCGCCTGCGTTGTCTGATAACCGTCCAGGACCGGCATCTGAATATCCATCAGGATCAGAGCATAGGTGCCGGGGGCGCTGTTTGTAAACAGTTCCAGTGCTTCTTTGCCGTTGACGGCGCAGTCGCTGCTGATGCCGCGGCTTTTTAAAAGCTCCAGACACAGCTCCTGATTGAGAGGATTATCTTCTGCCAGCAGCAGATGCAGACCATGCAGGTTTTGTTCAGCCGTTGTGCTGTCTTTTTCAGCAAGTTCTTCGGCGTAAGGCAGTGTCAGCTGTACGGTGAACGTACTGCCTTTCCTTTTGGCACTGTTGACTCTGATGCTGCCGCCCATCAATTCAACTAAATATTTGACGATAGAAAGTCCAAGGCCGCTGCCGCCGTATTTTCTGGCGGTGCTGCCGTCTTCCTGCTCAAAGGGCTGGAAGACCTGAGCGAGCATTTGTTCCGACATACCGCAGCCGGTATCTGTAACGACCATTGTCAGGACAGTCTGATCAGCGCTGTCGGCCTGATGCTGAGTGATGTCAAGCGTGATCTGTCCTCCGGTGGCAGTGAATTTGACGGCGTTTGACAGCAGATTGCTTAAAATCTGCTGCAGACGCAGGCTGTCGCCGAGCAGGATATCGTGTTTGAAGGCTTCGCTGTTCAGGTTGAAACTGATATTTTTTTCGCGGCATTGGATGCTGTAAAGGCCCTGGAGTTCACGCAGTACTTGAGAAAGTTTAAAGGGAGAATTGTCCAGCTTGAGTTTTTGGTTTTCGATCGCAGACATATCGAGAACATCGTTGACGATACCTAAAAGCAGCTCTGACGAATAGCTGATTTTCTGCAGATATTCAGTGCGGCGGCTTTGTTTTTCCGGCTGCAGGGCCAGTCTGGTAAAGCCCAGGATGGCGTTGAGCGGCGTACGGATTTCGTGGCTCATTCGCGACAGAAAGCTGCTTTTAGCTTCACTGGCGGCCAGCGCCTGTTTGGCAGCAGTTTCCAGCTCCAGATTTTTAGCTTCCAGCAGTTCCAGATATTTTTGCCGCTGCAAAGTGAAATAAAGCCAAATGACCAGCATGACCAGTAAAGCGGCGATCAGATAGTCGTATTTATAGGCCAGATCAGACAGCGAAGGCCGGTAAGGCGACTGTACGGTCTCGTACATCACTATGTTATCCAGCGTTTTTGGATTCAGCGTGTCGATACATTTGTTGAAAATAGTCAGCAGCTGGCTGCCGTCGGCATTATTAGCTGCTGCCAGACAGAGATTATCGGGAAAATTAAATAAAGATAAAATCTTTAAATCGGTAAAGCGGGGATTTTGCAGATGATAGCTGATGATATGGTTGTTCTGCAGAGCAATGTCGGCCTCGCCGTCCGCTACTGCCAGCAGGCAGTCTCTGGTATTGGCTTTATTGATAATGGAAAAATGGGGATAGGTATTTAAAATGAGATTTTTATAGGCAATATAATTAAAGGGCAAAGCCACCTTCTGCGGTTTGGTGATGTCGATAAAATTATTTTTATTGGCGACAGCCATAACGCGCCCCTGAAAGAAGGGCTTGGAAAGCCGGATCGAAATGTTGTTTCGGTAAGGCTCGTAATCCGTGATCCCAGCGATCAGGTCAAAACCTTCTTTCTGCAGGCTCTGGTCCAGGCGGGCACCTGCCGGCAGCAGCTTTAAAATGACCTGGGCACCGGATAAGCGTCCCAGCTCTTTGGCTATTCCGGGCAGGATACCTGCCGGCAGATTAGTTTCGGAACTGAATGCTGAAAGCGGTTCGTCGTTAGGGAGAAAACCGATGGTGATCGGCCCGCGGTGCGCCAGGAAGTCTCGTTCTTTTTTGGTAAGCAGCGGCTGCGTCAGCAGAGAACTTTGTTCGTAATAGGTGGCATAAGTCGTATTTTCAAATTCAGGCGTATTGGCGTGAATGTTCATTAAAGCATCGTTTAGACGCTGCAGGACGGCTTTATTGCCTTTTGTCGTAATAAAATAGATCGGGTCGGCCTGAAAGCGGGCCACTAACCGCAGATCTTTATATAAAGGCATGCTGCCGGTAACTACGGCATCGATCTGTTTATTTTGCAGCGCTTCGACCATAGCTTTGCTGGAATTAAAAAGTACAGGCTGATAGGTAAATGTATTTTTACGGGCAACATCGCTTAAAATTTCTGTTTGGAAGTTACCCTTGAGAACGCCGATCCGCAGACCGTTGAAGCTCTGGTAATCGTTATAGTAAACTTCATTATCGTCATTGCGCACGTACATGACCATGTATTCGACGCCGCTGGGCAGCGAGGCAAATTCGTAGCTGGCGGCACGCTCAGGCGTGTACTGGGCCATGCCTAAAAGATCAAGCTCGCCTTTGGCTAAAAGCTCCAGACATTCCTGCCAGGTGGCATAAACATATTCATAACGCCAGCCGGTATAGTGCGAGATTTCGTTGAGATATGCAACACCGTATCCGTCGACGGTTCCGGCTGCGGTTTTTTCGATAAAACCAGGGCTGTCGGTGTAGCCGACCCTGATGGGATGAGGGCGCATGCCAGTGGCAGCGGCGCTGAAAGGGTAAAGCAGCAAGAACAGGCAGCAGCAGAAAACGAGCAGATTTTTGTTCTTTTGGAAAATTGAGCGCAGGTGATCCATTAAGAAACCAGCTTTCCCAGGTTATGGTTTGTTGATACCTGTTGTTTTAAAGAGTAAAACATTATATATATTTATTATATAATATTAATTTTAATAAAACAAATACCAACAAAGTCAAATGATAAAAGTGGTATAAATAAGGTGTTGTATAAAAGGATAAAACCCAAATCAAAGGAGGTTTTTAAGAGCGCCAGAAAAGAAGGAGAGAGAAAAACAAGAAAAAGAGAGAGCAAGAAAAGAATCGTCACACCTTTAGTCAGCGACGGCACTTGAAAGCGGAACTGAGGCCGGGATCTTTGGCACGGTTCCGTTTTTTTGCAGCGGCTGCGACTACAGGGCTGAAAGGTCGTGAAAAAATGATCGTTGTCAATCCGCAAACTGTTACAAACCGTGAGCTGGCTGCTTTGGCCATGCAGGCTAAGGGCAGGATCAGCAGGCTTTATCTGCACTGGACGGCAGGTCACTACGAAGATGTTTATGATGATTATCACCTGAACATCGGCCCCGGCGGTGAGATGTATCTGACTTGCAAAACATTTACAGAAGTGAAGGAGCATACCTGGCACCGTAATACGGGCAGTATCGGCATCGCGCTGTGCTGCGCTTCCGAGGCGCAGGCCTGCAGCGGCCGGGATACTGATTTTGGCGGCGAGCCGCCGACAGTAGTGCAGATAGAAACACTGGCTAAAGCCGTTGCGGTATTGACGGCCTGTCTGGAGTTGGAGATCAATGTCCTGACAGTGACGACTCATTGCGAAGCGGCCTTGTTTGACGGTTACGGACCGCACAGCGGCGATCCGCAGCTGCGCTGGGATCTGTGGTATCTGCCTGACCTGCCGCTGGACAGCGTTCTGAAACCGGGCGGGTATGTTATCCGTGGTAAAGCCTTGTGGTATCTCAGCGAAATTTTAAGACAAAGGAGGTGAAAGAAATGGCGATCACTAAAACTGTTACCAAACAGACCCTGACACTGAATGTCGAAGACGGCGTTAACAGTCAGGGGGCTGCAAAAACTAAAGGTCATAATTATGCCGGCGTACGTCCGGAAGCAGAACCTGCGGCTATCATGCAGGCTGCTGCTGCTCTTGGCACTCTTATCAGTCATGAACTGATGGGCGTTGTTGTGACTGAAAAAGCCGAGCTTGCTCAATAAAAGCGGGCACAGGTACAGAACGTATATTTATTAGAAAGGAGCTGGAATGAATGGAAAAAGTTTTACAATTGGTATTTAAAAAAGCCGATGGCAGAAAAAAAGTCTTCAGCGTGACCGATCCCCGCGATGATGTTACTGCTGACGAAGTAAAAACAGCGATGGAGACAGTCATTGCTGCCGATATTTTTGCAGCGGACGGTATCGGTCTGACTGAAGCTGTTGAAGCCCGTGTGCGCACTACGGAAGTCAATGTTTTAGCATAAGATGGATATGGAAACGCTGCTGCCACAGGTCGCTAATTATGGTTTCCCAATGGTCCTGTCGTGGTATCTGCTGGTGCGCATGGAAGGCAGACTGGACAGACTGACGGACAGTATCAACAGCCTGGCCCGCAGTATTGCGGCCGGAAAAACAGCATAAAAAAAGACGCAGCTCAGGCTGCGTCTTTTTATTTTATATCATTGTTTACCAAGCGTCGATACCGCGCCCGTCAGCCAGCGGATCGGGTCCGTAGCTGTTAGGACCGATCGTGCCGCGAAAGAACATCAGGTAGACAGCAAAGAAAAAGCTGATCAGCGGAATGAAGGCCAGCAATACCATGAGCGAGCCGTGGTCAAGGTCATGCAGACGTCTGACGTAAAGCGACAGGCAGCTGAGCGCGGCGATAAAGGTCAAAGCAAAGGCCAGTATCTGGAACATCGTTCCGTCTGGCGCAAACAGACTGCCGATCAGATAGCCCAGACACCAGATGATGGCATTACGCAGTAAAAAGCGCAGGATATAGGGCTTGCGGTTCAGGCGGCCGTCAAAACTGAAAAACATTTCCTGGAAATCCATAAAGATACCTCCTTTTATATAACGTCAGATAAATACAAATATCACTGTTGCTGTCTTAATGATAACACAGACAGCAGCTTAAGTCGGATTATTTTAATTACTTTTCTGACGCCAAAAGTTATGGAATTTATCGGCCAGCTGTTTTTGACTCAGCTGTTCCGGCCACAGCTCCTGATTGGGAGCATTGCGCATAGCGGCGGCCAGATGATCGTAGACTTCAGGGCTGAGCTTTTCCAGTTCGCGGATATGCTCTTTGATATCCTGGCGTTTGGTATGACCGTCGTAAGGGCAGGGATTACGCAGAGGCTGCAGGTCAAGCTGCCTGACCATGTCGATGATTTCTGCTTCGCGGTAATACAGCAGCGGCCTCAGTACGGTCAGACCTGTTCTGGACAGTGGTGTGACCGGTAAAAAGGTACGCAGCTGACCGGAGGTGAGCACGTTCATCAAAAAGGTCTCTACGGCATCATCGTGGTGGTGGGCCAGGGCCACTTTGTTAAAACCAAGCTCCAGTGCCGTACGGTTGGTAGCGGCACGTCGGAAATAAGCACAGGTGAAGCAGGGCGTATTGCCTTTATTCTGCCAGGCAGAGTTGACATCGACCTTTTCGCTGTAATGTTTCAGACCATAGTATCCGCAGAAAGCTTCCAGCTCTGCTTTGGGAAAAGCAGGTGAGAACATTGCGTCAACAGTATAACAGGCCAATTCAAACGGCACAGGGGCATACTTTTGGATCTCGGCCAGTGCGGCAGTCAGAAACATACTGTCCTTCCCGCCGGAAAGTCCGATCAGGATCTTGTCACCTGCCTGCAGCATATCAAATTCGATTACAGCCCGCCAGAGCTTGCTTAAAAGCTCAGCAGGAACGAAGGGTGTACGGCTCATGGAGATTCTCCTTCAGTGCTGGTATATGATGTTGTTATTATACCACAAGGGTATGTATGAGTGCTAAATTCGTAAAAACCTTATTAAGCACTCAAACGATACCACAAGGGTATGTGCCCTCACCAGGTTCGATAAGGGTGTTTAGTAGTGCAAATAAAAAAAGCCTGCTCAAAAAGAGCAGGCTTTTATGGTTTAGATTAAGCTACGCGAACGTTAGCAGCGCGCATTCTGCGGCTGTTTTTCGGATCAGCTTCTGTATCAAATGTTACAGGTTGACCTTCTTCAAGAGTTTTGAAGCCGTCGCTTACGATAGCGGAAAAATGTACAAATACATCTTCGCTGCCGTCAGCAGGAGTAATGAAACCAAAGCCTTTATCAGAGTTAAACCATTTTACAGTACCGTTCATCATAACGAGTACCTCCTAAATTTTATTATATTCACAGACCACACGCAAAAAACTCACATATTTTTGTAACTCATTCAATAGCAAATGACTTACAAAAATATGTGAGCACAATTTGTATATTCGGAATACTTCTATATATTATCATGGCAGAAACAGGAAGTCAAGCTTTTGTTAAAATATATTTTTGAAAATTTACAGTGCTGTTTTCAGGCAGCGCTGATGTGTCTGAATGTCTGAAACATAAGGAAGCAGAAACTCTGCTCTGATTTTGCAAAAAAAGAAAAAAATAATGTAATTATTCAAAAAAGAGGATAAATTATTTAAAAATATGTTTTTGAATATTGAAAACCCTGTATTTAAATTGGCATTTACGGTACAATATAACTATAATAAATAATTGTGCTGACGAATAATCGTAATCTTTAAAGGGGTAGAAGCGATGCAGAAAAAATCCGAAGCTTTTCCTAAAAAAATATATTTGAAGCCGGCTTTGGAAGAACGTCTGGCTCAGATTTTGGCAGTGCCGCTGACAGTTGCGGCTGCCCCTTTCGGTTATGGTAAAACGACTGCTGTGAAAAAAGTGCTGCTTTCCCTTTCTGTAGATATGCTGTGGGATACCTGTTATACAGGAGCGGAAGCGGCTTTTTGGCGTTGCTTTGTCAAATCGCTGCAGACTGCTGGTGTGGATACTGCTTCGCTGACCTGGCAGGAACTGCCGCGTAATGCGGCGACCCGTCAGCGGGTTATCGAAGTGCTGCAGGCATCGAAATTGAAAAAAACGGTTGTTTTCGTCTGGAACAATTATCATCTGCTGGGCAGCGAGGACTGTGATAAGCTGCTGCTGGCGCTGGCGAAAGCTGATCTGCCCAACTGGCATTTTGTGCTGCTGACACAGCGGCCGCCGGATTTCACTTTGGATGAGCTGGTCCTGAAAGGTGAGTGTCTGTATCTGCAGCCGAAGGATTTTGCTTTTGAAGTGAGTGATATTATTGTTTATTATCGTAAAAACGGGATAGTTTTAGAACGTCGTGCCGCAGAAAATCTGCTGGCTGCTACAGAAGGCTGGGTCAGCGCCCTATATCTGTATCTGCGGCAGTACCACAACGGGCAGAGCCCGCAAACAGGCGAGGAATTGCTGCGGCTGGTACAGGCCGTGGCTTATAATTCCTGCAGCGAAGCGGAAAAAACACTTTTAACAGAGCTGTCTATTTTAAATGAGGATTTTAGTGGCCGCCAGGCTGCTTATATAACGGAAAATGATGCGGCGCCAGCTCTGCTGGAAAATCTGGCGCTCAGACATGGCTTTATCAGTTATGAGCTGCTGAAAGGACAATACCATATCCATAATGCATTCAAAGTCTATCTGCAGCGTCTGGGAGCAGAACTGCCGGATACAGAACGGCGTCGTTTGTGCCGGCGCAGTGGTCAGTGGTATGAGCTGCAGAACGATTTTCTGACAGCCTTTTGCTACTATCATACAGCCGGCGATTATGACAAGATGCTGACCGTTTTTGAAAAAGACCGCGGCTGCAGCTTTGAGAACAATTATAAAAATAAAATTATGGCTTATTTTGGCGAAGCGCCTGAAACGATCAGGCAAAAGCATATCAAAGCGGGATTGATTTATGCGCTGTGGCTGTTTTTGAGCGGGGAAAACGAACGGCTGCAGCAGGAAATCAGGAAGCTGCGGAAATATATTGGGCAGCTGGAGGACAGACAGGAACGGGAGCAGTGTCTGGGCGAGCTGGAGTTTTTGCTGGGTGAGACCCAGTATAATGATGTGGAAGCCATGGCGGCTTATTTTAAAAAGTCGCTGCAGCTGCTGCGGCAGCCGGTACGCTTTTTCTCGCCGCAGACTATCTGGGGCGGCGGTGCCAATTCTATTTTGTTTATGTTTTACCGTCAGGCCGGTACGCTGCAGAAAACCCTGGATGTTTTTCCGCAGGCTATGGCATATTATTACCGTCTGGTGCAGAATCACGGTGCCGGTTCTGAATATGTACTGGCATCGGAAGCGTATTTTCAGCGCGGTTATTGGGAAAAAGCGTTTATTTTGGCAACGGAAGCACTGAATGTTTCACGGCGCAACGAACAGGTCAGCGTAGAGCTGTGTGCTGAATTTATTGCTCTGCGTATCAGTATAGCTTTGGGTAATAAAAAACGTGTCCGTGAGATCAGCAGACGGCTGGATGCTCTGCAGACGGCAGTGCAGGAGCATTTATACCGCAAAACTATCGAAGCCAGCCGCGCCTGGATCGATCTGCAGCTGGGGGACAAGGGCAAACTGCTCGTTAGCTGGCTGCAGAAGGGCGATTTTCAGAAATCGGGTCTGCTTTATTCAGCCTGGGGCTGTTTATATATCGTTTATGGACGCTATTTACTGCTGCAGAAGGACTATCTGCCGCTTTTGGGGCAGCTGCGTGAATTTGAAGCGGCGGCGCGGAGTTTTAATAATTTTTTACTGAGTATTTATGCTGCGGTCTACAGTGCTGCGGCACAGGACGGTCTGCAGCATGAAAACGAAGCTTTGAGCGAATTGAACCGGGCACTGGTGCTGGCGGCTGCAGACGGGATCGAGATGCCTTTTGTGGAAAATTTTGACGTGCTGGAACCGCTGCTCAAAAAAGCAGCACAGCAAAACAGCGGTGAACCGGAGCTGCTGGCAAAGATATTGGAGCTGGGTGCAGTATATCAGGAAAATTTAAAAAATATCAAGCACAAAGCTTCGTATATCATGGGCGGCAAAACTTTGACTGCCAGGGAGGCCGAGATCGCAAACTTTGTTGTGCAGGGCAGGACTAATGCGGAAATTGCCGCGGAAATGTTTATTGCCGAGATAACAGTGAAAAAGGCTTTGCAGGGGATCTACCGCAAATTAGGCGTCGATACGCGTCTGGAGCTGGTAATGGCCCTGAATGCCGATATGTAAAAATTTAGCTGATGTATTTTGAAAAATTAAAAACAGTTATTGCTATAGTAAAACACCACCCAATTTATTGGGTGGTGTTTTACTTTTTAGGGGTAAATATATAGCTGACAAAGCAGTTGTTTAAAATGCTGCAAATATTGACGTGACAAAAAATATCGATTATCTTTTAATCACAAAAAGATAATAAATATAAATATAAATAAATATTAAGAATTGAAAAAGTGGTAGAGTGAAATATTCCTGATACTTTATAAAAGGACGTTTTAGTCAGGATAAATTTTAAGTGAACAGAGGCAAAATCTGTAGTATAGCGATCCCTGCCGTTACAAAATGTGTCGTGGGCAGTCATCACTTGCAGATTTTCCCAGTTATTGAGGGTTGGTTTTATAAGCAAGGAGGAAACAAAATGAAAAGATTGAAGGTGGCAGGTAAAGAACTGGCTCTTTTATGCGGGATGGCGGCGTTGGGGACGCTGACCTTACCGCTGGGGGCTGCAGCAAGAACAGTAGACAGTGTTACTGCCACTGCTGGCAGTACGGCAGAAATCGTTTACAGTGGTTAGACACTGACGGTGACAAACGGCGTAGAGTCCATTGGTAATAACGCCACCGGTATCCGCGCCGTCGATGATACTGAGGTTGCTATCGGCAAGGATATCTATGTGCATGGTGCCAACAGCCAGTATAACAATTCTTATGGCGTTTACGGTGACAGCGGCGTCCAGGTCAAGGTTGGGACAGATATCGTTGTCGAATCAGATGCCGGTGCCGAACGGGTACGCGGAATTTACATCGATGGCGGTTATGGCAGCAGCATTTCGTCAACGCCCGATATCCAGGTAGGCGGCAATATTTCTGCCAGCGGTATCAATACGATCGGGATCTATGTCAGCGGCAAAAATGCCAACATCAAAGTAGACGGCAATGTGACCGCTTCTAACCGCAATGCTACCGGCATCACCACCGGCGGGACCAGTAAAATCTATGTAGGCGGCGATGTGATTTCGTCCTATGATAATAATGGCACACTGTCTTATGGTATTTCCGTTGGAGCCGGTAACGATTCCTATGTAGAGGTGGCAGGCAATATAGTCGCTTCCGGCAAACTGACCTCCGGAGTCAGGATGGGTGGCAGCGGTACAAATAAACAGATCAAAGTGGGCAAGTCGGTCGTTGCCGGTGGTGAATCGTCCAAGGGCATCGACACGAACGGTGACGGTGTGAGCGCTTATGTGGCAGGCGATGTTACAGCGAACGGTAAAAGCTCGCTGGGCATTATCGTGCAAAACGATGCGCAGGTAACAGTAGATGGTAATCTGAAGGCCAGCGGCGAAGGTGCTAAAGGCGTAGAACTGCGTGACGGCAGTTCGGTAACTGTTGGTAAAAATATCGAAGTCAGCGGCACTGAAGCTATTGGCATCAATGTTGACCGTTGGAACGTGAGCGGCAGCGGCATTGAAATAAATGTGGGCGGCAGCTTTATCGTCAGCGGTGACGACAGCTATGGAATTTATACGGGTACTACGAAGAATACTGCCTTAAAGGTGAATATTACTGATGATCTGGTAGTTTCAAGTACTAACAGCAGTACCCAGTCCGTGGGTATCTTTTCGGCTTATATGCCACTGGAAGCCGTTATCGGCGGCAAGGTGGCTGTTTCGGGGACGGGCGTTTATGGTATTTATGGTGATGCCGGCTCGGATATCGGCGTTGCAGGTAACGTAGAAGTTGCAGGTGCGGGGTCGCTGGGTATTCAGGTGCTTGGCGGTTCGAAAGTGCAGGCAGGCGGCATTGTGACCGGCAGTGCTGCAGCTGACAGCATTGGCGTGGATGCAAGTAACAGCAGTGTGACCATCGTTGGTGCTTCTTCTATTGAAGGTGCCGGCAGCACAGGGGTCCTGCTGCGTAAAAACGATGCTGCTTTGACCATGAGCGGGCTGATGACAGTGAATGGCGCCAACGCTATCGGTATCGATATCAAAACCAGCGATACAAACGCCGTTTTAGATGGTCCCGGAAGCGTACAGGTCAGCGGCACTGATGCTGTAGGCATCAAGCTGGGAAGCGGTACGGAAACTACTATTGACAGTTGGAACCTGAACGTGGCGGACAGCAATGCCGGAGCAGGCATTGAACTGGGTAATAACAGCAAGCTGGAACTGAAAAATGTTGCTTCGCAGGCAGCGGCTGATGGAGTGCTGCTGCGAGCTGCAGGTACGGCTACTGTGAATGTCGATGGCAGCAGTCATCTGGTCGGCGACGTACTGCATGACGGGACAGTAAGCGGTACTTTGGCACTGGCATTTGCTGAAGGCAGCAGTCTGACCGGCAAAGTCAATGAGCAGGGCGCAGGCGTTATAAATCTGGAGATGGACAACGCAGTTTGGAAGCTGAGTGGCGACAGTAGCCTGCACCAGCTGACATTAAATAACGGAGCGGCTGTGCATTTGACACACAGCGGCGGTTACCATACCCTGACGGCACAGGAACTGCAAGGAAGCGGCGGTTTGTTTAAGCTGGATGTGGATGTACGCAGTCTGGAAAGCGATAAACTGGCCATTACTGATGCCAGCAGCGGCAGCCATGTATTGGATATTTACCAGAAGGATGCTTATGAGCCGTCCGCTGGCAGTACAGAAGGGCATGGACTGGTATTGGGCAGTGTTACCGGCACGGCTGATTTTACGGCTAAAGACCGCGAGGGCAGCCTGTTTTACAAGCATTATGAGTTGGGCAGCAAAGCCAGCGAAACAGCAGGCTACGACACTGACTGGTATTTAGATAAGATCATCAGCGTTGATCCCGGCGATAAAACAACGACGACTGTAAAAACTATTATGGGTGCTGCAGCGCTTAACTACCATACCTGGCGTACTGACAACGATCAGCTGCTGCAGCGGCTGGGCGACCTGCGCCAGAGCGGTGATGGTGAGAACGGAGTCTGGCTGCGCCTCAAAGGCACTAAGATCAGCCGGGACGGCAGATTCAGCTTCGAGAATAAATATACTACCTATGAGCTGGGCTACGACAAGGTGTTGCGGCAAACTGATGATTATACCCGCTATGGCGGCGTGGCCTTCAGCTATGGCGACGGCAGCAGCAGTTATGCTGGTGGCAGTGGCTCTAACCATAATAAAGCCATTGGATTATATGGTACGCAAATCAACAAAAAGGGACATTATTTGGACTTGGTGCTCAAATACTCCGATATGGATAATGATTTTAGCGTTCTGGATACAGAAGGGAAAAAAATCAGCGGCGATTACGATAACAAGGGACTTGCTTTCAGCGCCGAATATGGGCGGAAAAACGCTTTGCAGCGCGGCTGGTATATCGAGCCGAAGGCGCAGCTGACGCTGGGCTATCTGGATGGCGGCAGTTATTTTACCAGTAACAGGGTCAAGGTAGAGCAAAGCCATATCAAAAGCGTGCTGGGGCGGGTAGGCTTCCAGCTGGGCAGGGATATCGATGCCAAAACCAATATCTATATCAAAGCTGATCTGCTGCACGAATTCGGCGGCGGTTACGATGTGAAGATGACGGCGGCCAATGGCGACGGTCTGTACCAGTCAGCCGATTTTGACGATACATGGGTTGAATACGGTATCGGCGCTGCGATCAGGACTGGTCACAACAACCACCTCTATTTTGATGTGGAACGTACCGCCGGCAGCGACTTTAAAAAAGACTGGCAGTGGAATATCGGCGCCCGTTGGGAATTCTAACTAAATATTCGCAGTAAAAAATACTCCGCTGCGGCGGAGTATTTTTTATGAAAGAAGAACCTGTTTTGTGATAAAATGCTGTTATAACAATAAGGATCGGGGTAAAGGTTATGATTTTGGTATCGGCGGCGATTATTCGTAATACAGCAGGAGAAATACTGATTTGCCAGCGCGGTGCAGGTGGCAGCTGCGCCTTTTTATGGGAGTTTCCGGGCGGCAAGCAGGAAGCGGGTGAAACAGCTGCAGACTGCTTAGTACGTGAATGCCGGGAAGAGCTGGGGATAGAGATAGATATTGTGGCTCTGCTTGAGCAAACCAGTTACACTTATCCGGATAATAAAATAGGGCTTTCCTTTTTTGCCGCCAAAATAACCGGCGGTGTGCCGCAAAAAAGCGTACATCAGAAAATTTTATGGGTACGGCCGGCAGAACTGCTGCAGTATCAGTTTTGTCCTGCCGATACAGAAATAGTCAGCAGGCTGGCACAAGGAGAATAAAGTAAAAGCACTGGATTTATTTTCAGTGCTTATTTATTTTCTTGGCTGCGGCGGATAAAATAGCAGGAAAAAGTGAATCAGAAGCGAATAATATTAAAGTTACGATAAAATAAAAAGATGCGGCACAGGCAGTGCCGAATAGACGGAGGAACCAATGACAGAGACCTTAGCAGGCCTTAATCCAGAACAGGCCGAAGCAGTACAGACAACCAACGGACCCATGCTGATCATGGCAGGTGCCGGCAGCGGCAAGACCAAGGTGCTTACTTGCCGGATCGCACATTTGCTGCAGCAGGGCGTACGTCCTTACCGTATTTTAGCAATTACGTTTACCAATAAAGCGGCCGCCGAAATGCGCGAGCGCGTCGATAAAATGGCGGGAGCTGCGGCTAAAGATGTCTGGCTGTTTACCTTCCATGCTTTCTGTGCCCGTTTTTTGCGGATGGAAATAACTAAATTAGGCGGTTATGGCAGTAATTTTGCTATCTATGACAGCAGCGACAGCCAGAACCTGATTAAACAGATTTTAAAAGAACTGAATCTGGATGAAAAGCGTTTTCAGCCGGCAGGTATCGCGTCGCGTATTTCCAATGCCAAAAACCAGCTGCAGAGCGTCAGTGATTTCAGTAAAGCTGCTTCGGATTTTTACAATCAGAAAGTGGCGGAGATATATGAACGTTATCAGAATAAACTGCTGGTCAATAACGCGGTGGATTTTGACGATCTGCTGGTACTGTCGATACGGCTGCTGCAGGAAAGCGAAGAAGTGCGCGCCAAGTATCAGGAGCGTTTTGATTATCTGCTGGTAGACGAATATCAGGATACCAACCATGCCCAATATCTTTTAACCAAGCTTCTGGCGGCCAGACATCGTAATATCTGTGTCGTGGGCGATGCCGACCAGAGCATTTACGGCTGGCGCGGTGCTGATATCCAGAACATTCTGGATTTTGAAAAGGATTATCCCGAAGCCAAAATCATCAAGCTGGAACAGAATTACCGCAGTACGCAGGTTATTTTGGATGCTGCGAATGCTGTTATTGAAAATAATACAGGCCGCAAACCTAAAAATTTGTGGACGGATAATGATAATGGTGTGGCGATCACTTATTTTCAGGCTATCGACGAACGCGACGAGGCCCGTTTTGTGATCGAAAAACTGCAGGAGCTGCAGGGCCAGCAGAATATGAAGCTGGGCGAGATGGCAGTCTTGTACCGCACGAATACGCAGTCGCGTATTTTTGAGGAAATGCTTATCAAAAGCGGGATCACCTATAATATGGTCGGAGGGCTTAAATTCTACGACCGTAAGGAGATCAAGGATATCATCGCTTATCTGCGCGTGATTTTTAACCCGGCAGATTCGCTGAGTCTGCTGCGGATCATCAATGTGCCGCGCCGCGGTATCGGCGATGCAACGCTGGCCAAGCTGCAGGCCCATGCCGCTGAAAATGGGATGTCGTTGTTTGACGTGGTATCGAATGCCGCGCAGGTCGAAGGACTGAGCATCCGTTTCGTCAGCAAGCTGGATGAACTGGCGGCTATCATTTTTGATTTGATGAATCAGGCTGATAACCTGCCGGTAGAGGAACTGATCGAACAGGTGCTGAATAAGACCGGTTATATGGAAGAACTGCGGAATGAGCATACAGCGCAGGCGCAGAGCCGCATTGACAACCTGATGGAATTGATGTCGGTCGGGCAGGAATTTGCCAAGACGGAAGAAGAGAATAATCTGGAAAATTTCCTGGGGCATGTGGCGCTGGTGTCGGATATTGACGATGCCGAGCTGGGTGAGGACGCTATTACGCTGATGACACTGCATTCTTCGAAGGGCCTGGAATTCCCAATCGTCTTTTTGGCCGGCATGGAGGAAGGTATTTTCCCACATGCGCGGACGCTGATGAATGAGGAAGAAGTGGAAGAAGAACGCCGCTTGTGTTATGTTGGCATTACCCGTGCAGAGAAACAGCTCTTTTTGAGCAATGCAAAGATGCGGACTATTTATGGGCATACGGTGTCCTACCCGCCGTCACGGTTTTTACAGGAAGTGCCGCGTAATCTGGTTACGGTCTTCAAACGTCCGGCTTTAGAACGCAGGACGATTAATATGGTGGAAGCAAAACCGCAGAAACGCAGCCGTGATACGAACTGGTTCCTGGGCGGGCAGGAAAGCTTTATTCCCAAGCAGGCAATGAGCACTGCGGGAGCTGCTGCCGGCGGCAGTTTTAAGGCCGGCGATAAGGTGAGCCATGCTAAATGGGGCGTGGGTACAGTCGTCAGTGTGACATCTTCGCAGGATGGGCAGGAAGTGAAAATCGCGTTTGCCGGTGCCGGTATCCGCAGCCTGCTGACCAAGTATGCAGTATTGAAGAAGCTGTAATTAAATAGTGTTTTGGTGGCAAAGTGCCGTACCATATATAGAATAGTAAAATTAAATTTGACACTCTGATTTTTGAAACAATGAGACTAAAGCCTGAAAAACAGAAGCCGCCGAAGGGCAGCACAATAAAGGAGGCAGTCATGGAACTGGAACGCGCACAGGCTAAAAACGAGGCCGAACATTTGCGGGCAGAGATCCGCCATCATGAATTTTTATATTATGTGCTGGATGCACCTGAGATCACCGATGCAGAATATGACCGGATGCTGGTGCGCCTGCGTGAGCTGGAAGCGGCCTGGCCTGACGATGTGCCTGCCGATTCTCCGACGCGCCGTGTAGGCGGGAAGGTGAATCCCGAATTTACTGAGGTCAGACATCTGACGCCGCTTTTGAGTCTGGGCAATGCTTTTTCGGATGCAGAGCTGGTAGCTTTTGATCAGCGTGTGCGCAGCGGTCTGCCGGAAGGCAGCGCTGTAGAATATGTTATGGAGCCGAAAATCGACGGACTGGCCTGCAGCCTGATTTATGAAAATGGACGTTTGGTAAGGGCGGCAACGCGCGGTGACGGTGTGACCGGCGAAAATGTAACAGCCAATGTACGCACGATCCGGTCGATCCCTTTGGTGCTGAATATGAAAAACGGCGCCGCGCCGCCGGAGCTTTTAGATGTGCGCGGTGAAATCTATATGCCAAGGCATGCTTTTATGCAGCTGAACGAACAGCGCCTGGAGGCCGGCGAGAGCGAATTTGCCAATCCGCGTAATGCGGCTGCCGGCAGTCTGCGTCAGCTGGACCCTAACGTAACGGCGCAACGGTCGTTAAGCTTTTTTGCTTATGCCGTAGGCGAAGGAGCCAGGGACAAGCATGCCGATTCTTTGGCGATGCTGGCTGATTATGGCTTTAAGGTCAGCGAAAATTACCGTATCGTAAAAAGTATCGATGCGGCGATAGAATATATCAGGGACTTTGACTCCCGGCGTAAAAGTCTGGCTTATGATACTGACGGCGCAGTACTTAAAGTCAACGCTGTTTATCAGCAGGATATTTTAGGTGCGACAGGCAAGGATCCACGCTGGGCGATCGCTTTTAAATTTCCGCCTGAGCAGGCTGAAACCAGGCTGGAGGATATCGTGATCCAGGTTGGGCGCACAGGCGTGCTGACGCCGACGGCGGTACTGACGCCGGTAAGGCTGTCGGGCAGTACGGTAAGCAGGGCCACGCTGCACAATGAAGATTTTATTAAAGCGAAGGATATCAGGATCGGCGATACGGTGGTCATCAATAAAGCCGGTGAGATCATCCCGGAGGTGCTGCATGTCGTGCTGGGCAAACGGCCGGAAGATACGAAGCCTTATGCGATGCCGCAGGAATGTCCGGAGTGCGGCTGGGCTGTTGAACGTAAAGACGGTGAGGCAGCTTTGCGCTGCACTAATCCGCATTGCCCGGCTTTGGGACGCGAAGGGCTGATCCATTTTGCTTCTAAAGGAGCAATGGATATCGAAGGCTGCGGACCGGCGGTGATCAATCAGCTGCTGGATGCAGAACTGATCCGCGACGTCAGCGACCTGTATCTGCTGACTAAAGAACAGCTGGTAGTGCTGGATAGAATGGGTGAAAAATCGGCGGAAAATTTAGTGAAGGCTATTGCCGCCAGCAAGGAGCAGAGCTTCGACCGGCTGCTTTTCGGCCTGGGCATCCGTCACGTCGGGGCCAAGGTGGCTAGGCTGCTGGCAGTGCATTTTGGTACGGTCGAGAATTTGCTGGCTGCCGATGCAGAGCAGATCGCCGCTATCGACGATATTGGACCGAAGATAGCTGAAAGCGTCGTTACTTATTTGGCGTCGCCGTCGAACCGCGACTTGCTCACCCGTCTGAAAGAGCTGGGTCTGAATATGGAAATGCAGGTTCAGGCTGTCAGCGAAGAGCATCCCTTTTATGGCAAAACTATGGTCTTTACAGGTACGATGCCGACTTTGGGACGTGCTGAAGCGCAGACTATGGCGCAGGACGTGGGCGCTAAGGTCAGCGGCAGCGTCAGTAAAAAAACGGACTATGTCGTCGCCGGTGCCGAAGCAGGCAGTAAGCTGACGAAGGCGGAACAGCTGGGTGTGACTGTTATCGACGAAGCCGAATTTTTGCGCTTGCTAAGCGGTGCAGCTGAAGTATCGGGGACAGCGACAAAGGAACAGAAGCTTTTTTAAAAATATAATAGAAAAACAAACGACTGCATAATTTTTATTATGCAGTCGTTTGGCGTTTATGAAGCTAAAATTTTTATTTGTCCAGATAAGCGGCTGTGATCTCGCCGGTGTAGTAGGTGTGCCAATCCTTATCGGCATACCATCTGTCGGCCAGGGCCTTATCAAAATTTTCCGGTGCCATTTCGCGTTTTTCCACGATGCGGCATTCCAGATGCAGCCCGGCGCCTTTGATGACGGACACTTTAACGGTCTGCCCTTCAGCAGGGGTGATTTCTGCCGCGGCGAATTTATCCATGTCACGTCCTGATTTGCTGCCGCATAGTCCCAGTGCTTTACTGAAAGCGGCTGTCAGCGGAAAACTGACGGTAAATTCGTTATGGGCTTCGATCAGCTCGTGCGTATAGCGTGAGTGACGTACCATTACGGTAAAAACAGGTTTGCCCCAAATATTGCCCAGCGCTCCCCAGCCAATCGTCATCGTATTGTGTCTGCCGCCTGCGGCAGTAGTAAGAAAAGCACCCTTCGCCAAAACCTTTAAAATAGTTTCCGCATGGTCGAAAGCGTTGATATTTTGCATAGCTGTCACACTCCTTCTACTATTATTATAATCGCTTTTGTGTGACAATGCTGTAAATTTGGCGAAAACAGGCATTGAAGCCAGGTGAAAATATTCAAATAGAGATCGATTGACAGTGCAAAAGAAATAAATTAAAGTAAGTGCAAGTAAAAATATATCTTTAGGAGGCATTTTATGTTGAAGAAAAGTATGGCGGCAGTAGTTATGGTCATGGTGTTTGCCCTGGCACTGGCAGGCTGCGGCGGTAGTGACGGTGTCATGAGCAAGGGGTATGGGGATCTTTTCCGCGACAAAGCAGCTATTAATAAGGCGGTTACTGAAATAAAAGCCAAAGGCGGCGGTACGCCGCTGATGATTTTTCAAAGTATGCATTTCGGACCGGAATTTATTAATTTTTCCCGACAGGACCCTAAGAATAAAGAAAACGTCGATAATTTTGTCTGGACGCCTAATACAGGCTGGCAGGGACCTAAAATCGTAAAATTGAGCGGCGGCGGAAAACTTGAAGATAATTTATTCAATATTGACGACGTCAACTGGGATGCGATACCTGTTTTTATTGCTGAAACAGAGAAACTGGCAAAAGAAAACGGTATCGAAAAGGCTTCACTGGGCAGCAGTATTATGATCAATTTCAATGTCAGGAAGCAGACTCTCAGTTTTTCGGCTACTGTAAAAGGTGAACGTAAAGATGCTTATTCTACCGGCGATGTCCAGACAGGTAAAGTTACTAATTTCAGAGTGAAATAATAAAAAATAAACCTGCCGTTAAAGGCGGGTTTATTTTTTTGCCGCGGCAGTTGCTGAAGCAAAGCGGTATATGATGGATATTATAGAAGTATAGGACAATTTGTGATATAATATATCCGATTTATTGCATATAATGAAGAACATTTATCATAGGAAGGTGAAAAAATGAAGGTCACGACCAAAGATGTAGAATACATCGCCCAGCTTTCCCGTTTGACTATTCCTGAGGGTGAAATGGAAAAATTCACGGAACAGTTCAATCAGATCCTCAATTATGCCGATATTTTGCAGAAGCTTGATACCGCAGGCATCGAGCCGACTCCGTACGTGCTGCCGATCAGCAACGCGTTCCGTGAGGACGTAGCTCTGCCCGGCGTTACTCAGGAAGAAGCGCTGAAAAATGCTCCGGCAGTCCATAACGGCGGCTTTAAAGTGCCCCGCGTTATCGAATAAGAGAGGGAGGAACTACTGTGGATCTTTACAAGAGCACTGCTCATGAACTGCATGATAAACTCGTTAATAAAGAAATCAGCTCCGTGGAACTGACTAAAGCTCTGTATGAGCGCATCGACGCTGTCGAGGATCAGGTCAAAGCCTATGTGACGCTGGATAAAGAAAATGCTTTGGCACAGGCGGCCAAGGTTGACGCCATGATCGCCGCCGGTGAAAAAATCGCTCCGCTGGCCGGCATCCCCGGCGCGATCAAAGATAATATCTGCACTAAAGGTCTTTTGACGACCTGTTCGTCCAAAATGCTGGCTAATGTTGTGCCGATTTATGATGCGCATGTTATTAAAAAACTTCGCGCCGAAGAAACTATTTTCCTCGGCAAAACAAATATGGACGAATTTGCGATGGGTTCTACTACTGAATCGTCTTATTTCCAGGCTACTCATAATCCATGGAACCTGGACCGCGTACCTGGCGGCTCCTCCGGCGGCAGTGCCGCTGCTATCGCGGCTGGCGAAGCTATCTGGACTCTGGGTTCAGATACCGGTGGTTCTATTCGTCAGCCTGCTTCTTTTAACGGCTGTGTCGGTATCAAACCGACCTATGGCCGTGTTTCCCGTTACGGCTGCGTGGCTTTTGCGTCTTCGCTCGACCAGATCGGGCCGATCACCCGCGACGTTACCGATGCCGCTACAGTGCTCAATACTATCTGCGGCAAGGACGAGCATGATTCTACTTCGCTGCCGGTGGAAGTGCCTGACTTTACCAAAGCTCTGCGTCAGGACGTTAAAGGCCTGCGTATCGGTCTGCCGAAAGAATATTACGGCGAAGGCCTGGACCCCAAAGTCCATGCCGAACTGAAAAAAGCAATCGCTCAATACGAAGCCATGGGCGCTGAGATCGTTGAGATTTCCCTGCCTCATACCGAATATGCGGTTATTACCTATTACATCATTGCTCCGGCAGAGGCTTCCGCCAATCTGGCCCGTTATGACGGCGTCCGGTACGGTTTCCGTGCGGCTAATGCCACCAGCGCGCCCGAAATGACTACGCTCAGCCGTACAGAAGGCTTCGGCGCGGAAGTAAAACGCCGTATCATGCTGGGAACTTATGTTTTGAGCAGCGGCTATTACGATGCTTACTATAAAAAAGCCATGCAGGTGCGCACGCTTATCCGCCGCGACTTTGACAGCGCTTTTGAAAAATGTGACGTTATCCTGGCGCCGACCTCCCCGGTCGTTGCTTATCCTATCGACGGCAAAATGGACCCTTTGTCCATCTATATGCTCGACGTTTACACCATTCCGGTCAATATGGCGGGCCTGCCGGGTATTTCCGTACCCTGCGGCTTCGCGGACGGTATGCCTGTGGGCATGCAGCTGATCGGCAAACCGCTGGACGAAGAAACCGTGCTGCGTGCAGCCTATACCTTTGAACAAGCCAACGAATACCACAAGGTACTGGCACCGTTAGGAGGTAACAAATAATGAAAAAATATACTACTGTTATCGGCCTGGAAGTCCATGCCGAGCTCAAAACAAATTCTAAAGCGTTCTGCTCCTGCTCGACTGAGTTCGGCGGCGAGCCTAACACCCATGTCTGCCCGGTCTGCCTGGGGATGCCCGGCGCTTTGCCTGTGCTCAACAAACAGGTGGTGGAATTTGCGATTCGTGCGGGGCTGGCTCTGAACTGCGATATCCAGAAATTTAATAAATTCGACCGTAAAAACTATTTTTATCCCGATCTGTCAAAAAACTATCAGATCTCTCAATTCGATCAGCCTATTTGCCTGGGCGGGCATATCGACATTGAAGTGGAAGGCGAGAAAAAACGTATCGGCGTGACCCGTATCCATATGGAAGAAGATGCCGGGAAGCTGAACCACAGCGGCGCTACGATCAGTACCTCCGACTCGTCGGCAGTAGACTACAACCGTGCCGGCGTACCTCTGATCGAGATTGTCTCCGAGCCTGATATGCGCAGCTCCGAAGAAGCCCGCGCCTACCTGGAACAATTAAAAGCTATTTTGGAATATACTGATGTCTGCGACTGCAAAATGCAGGAAGGCAGTCTGCGCTGTGATGCCAATATCTCTGTCATGCCGGAAGGCGCTGCCGAGTTCGGTACCCGCGCCGAGATCAAAAACCTTAACTCCTTCCGCGCTCTGGTGCGCGCGATCGAGTACGAAGTCGAGCGGCAGATCGACCTTGTTGAAAGCGGCGGCCATGTTGTGCAGGAGACCCGTACTTGGGATGACGCGCAGGGCATGACCTTGTCCATGCGCAGCAAAGAAGAAGCGCATGACTACCGTTATTTTCCGGAACCTGATCTGGTGCCGGTAGAATTAGACGACGCCTGGATCGAACGCGTTAAAAATGAACTGCCAGAGCTTCCTGCTCAGCGTCAGCAGCGGTTGATGACAGAAAATGGCCTGCCTGCTTATGATGCAGGATTGATCGTTGCCACCAAAGCTATGGCCGACTACTTTGATGCTGCCTGCAAAAATGCCGGTGATGACAAAGCTGTAGCCAACTGGCTTTTGGGCGACGTTTCCGCCTATCTCAACAACGAAGGCATCGAAATCGATGCTTTCCCGATCAAACCGGAAAACCTGGGCGAAATGGTTGCCCTGATCAAAGGCGGCGTGTTGTCCAGCAAGCTTGCTAAAAAAGTATTTGCCGAAATGCTCAAAGCCGACAAATCTCCGAAAGTCCTCGTTAAAGAGCTGGGCTTGGAGCAGGTCAGCGACGAAGGCGCTATTGCTGCTATCGTTGATGAAGTGCTGGCCGAAAATCCGCAGTCTATTGCCGACTTTAAAGCCGGTAAAGACCGTGCTATCGGCTTCCTGGTCGGTCAGGTCATGAAAAAATCCCGTGGCAAAGCTAACCCGGGTATGGTCAATAAATTATTAGTAGAAAAAATGCAGTAAACGACTGCTGATTTTAAATCCTGTAAATGGGGGTGTCGCAATGAATAAACCGTTTGTTTTTGTTGGTTCAGGTTTGGGCTATTTGTGGTTGCTCATTTGGACGACTGTCGTTTCTATTATTACTGTGGGCTTGTTTTTCCCATGGGCTTATTCAGCGCAGCAGCGCTGGATCTGTGCTAATACCTACGTTGAAGGCAGGCGGCTGCGTTTCGACGGCACCGGGCTGGGGTTCTTTTTTCAATGGCTGGTCATTATGCTTCTGACTGCTGTTACTTTTGGCATTTATGCTCCCTGGGGCTATTGCCAGTTTAAACGCTGGGAGACCCGTAATACAGTTTTTGATGATTGAAAGCAACTGCCTGCTGTAATAAAACAATAAACAAAAGCTCCGTCTTTTTGACGGAGCTTTTTTGTCGTTCTGATTTATTTATATTTGCCAGAAAAATATTTAAAAATACAAATAAATATGCTTGTAGATATATATAAAGTATGATATTCTTTTAATAAGTAAAAGAATATTAAATAATATAAAACGGCAAAACTGTCGAAAGGCAGTGACGCAAAGCTATAGGGTCTAAACCTTTACGGAATGACAGCCAGCTGCACTTAGCAGAGACGTGATCCGGAAGGGGTCAGCTGTCTCTGTTTTTATTTTGTCAAAAAGAGCGGCAGAAAGGGCCGTGCAGCATTGGCAGCAGCTTGGGCGCCTGGCAAAACGTCAGGGCAAAGCGCAGAAGGACAACGGCTATTAAAAATCTTTGTGTCTTGTGGGGGGGTACTAAAGTGCTATAATATATTTAAAGCACTTTTACAATAATTAAAAAAGTTGTTTAAAAATGGTGCAGGATTTTGAATATAGTGGTTAAAGTGGTCAAAATTTGGAAAGGGGATTTGATGATGAGATCCAAAAGCTTGGCAAAAAATAAGGATTTACAAAGGAAAGTACTGTGCTCGCTGCTTGCAGCAGGCGTAATGTCCGTTTGTATATCCGGGGGGGACGTTTGGGCGGCGAAATCTAATGAAAAGATAGATTTGTCTGGAAATTCAGCCAGTACGGCATATGCTGATTGGGATATGCAGATTGATTCTGAAGGTTCGTTTAAAGGTGTATATACTCATAATGGTGCGAATCTTGATTTTACCGGTACTGAAACCGATATCACAATTAATAATAACAATAACGTTGCTACGGCTGTTGCCAATTATGGCAATAACGGTGGAGTGATGAATTTTGATGCTGCTAAAACCAGTATTACATTAGAACATACGGGAAATGTTGGTTCTGCAAGTCCTAGAGATATGGGAGTGCTTGTCAATCAGGGGACAGTTAATTTTAACGGAGATGCTTTGATAAAATTAAATACTGCAAACACTGCAACCATGTATGGTGTGAATGTAGAGTGCAATACCAATGACGCAGTGCCGTCGATTGTCAATTTTAATAAAAAGGCCGCTATTGATATTGTGACAGGAGATGCGGCAACTGGTATTTTTGTGAGCGGTAAGCCTGGCAGTGTTCTTGCGTCAGGTGATAATTTGAATATAACCATAAATGCAGGCGGAAATATAAATGGTGTATGGACTCGTTATGGCGGAACATTTTCCACAGGTGTAAGCAATAATCTCAATATCAATTTACAAAGTGACAGCCAGTATAGTACTGTAACTGGTATAAAATGTTTTAGCCAAAAAGAGGGGCAAGATAATTCTCATGCTGGGATGATTGATATCGAAGGTTCAGCTACAATAAACGTACAATCTGCAAATAAAGCCTATGGCATATTGAATGAATACTGGCAAAGACCGGTTGATACAGGCAAGGTTAAAGTAGCAGGGGACTTGAACATAACTGTAGTTGGTAAAGAAGCGTATGGTGTTTTATCTGATAACAAAGATTGTGACACCAATATTTTAGGAAACGCAAATATAAATGTTACAGGGACAAATTCTTCCTACGCCATTCATGCCAAGGAAGGCGGACAAATAACTGTTGGCAGTGCCGGCAAAACGGTTGCGCTGAAGGCCGAAACAACGGCTGGGGACAGTGGAAAACTGGCTGCTGCAGGGGTCTATGCTTTGAATGGCGGGCAGGTAACCATTGCCGGAGCTAAGGCGGATATCGAGGCAGACGTTACTGCAAATGGTCGCGCTATTGGCGTACGTGTAGAAGGTAAAGATGCCAGTATAACAAGTGCGGTTCAATTGAATGCCGACACGACTAATATTGCTGTCAACGGTACAACAACCGCAGATAGTAATAACTTCAACGAAGCTGCCTGGGTCAAAAATGGCAGTTTGACGGTGAACAGCAAAAACCTCAATGTTACCGGCTCTATGTCAGGCTTCACATTGGAGGGGCTCAATGTGTCCACAAACGGTCTTATTGAGTTGAATACGGAGAAAACGGTGATAGATATTGCCGACGATTATGGCGTTACCGGTATCACGGCTCATAATGGCGGCACGTTCAAGGTCAATAAAGGCGACCTGATTATTACATCTACTAATACCGCAGCTAATGGTGTCGGTAAAACAAATAGCATTGGCATCCAAAGTGATGAGATTGGTAGTGGCGAACCGCAAAATTCCATTATTATCGGGCCGGGCGTCAATAAGGTAGACATCACAGTTAATGGTGCAGGCTCTGAAGGAGCTACCCCTAATGCGTCCAATGGTACGGCGGGTATTTATGCTGTTGACGGAGCTATTGAGATTGCTTCCGGGGAGCTGAATGTCAGGGTAAACTCCGGAGCCAATGTCAGCAGTGATGCCAGTGGCGTTTATAGTAATGCGACGGGAATCAAAGGCTTAAATGGAACTATCACGGTTGCTGGCTCTACCAGGACCACTCTTGATGTGACTGACGGATATCAGGAAGCGACCGGTGTCTATGCAGGCAGTTATGGCGATAAAAAAGCGACGGTCTCTATCTTAGGCGATACCGCCATCACCGCCACAGGCAAAACCGGTGCGCACGCTCTTTATGCCGAGAAAGGCAGCGAGATCACTATCGGCAGTAAGGGCAAAATGGTAGACTTGGCAGTTTCTAGCACCAATGGCGGCAAGGTTTATGGACTCGATGCGACAGGTGGATCTGATATCACTGTAAACGGCAGCAATTTGACCATAGACGTAGGTTCCTATGTGGAAAATGGAACTATTAATGACAGGATTTTTGCTATTGATGCTTCGACCAATAAAGGTGGAAAAATAATTTTAAATAGTGATGAAATCACTATTGTTGGCGAGCAAAAAGGGCATACTGTATATTGTGATGGTGTGCGTGCCAATATGAGTACGATTGAGTTTAACGGCAATACTACAATCGATTTAAAGGCTGACTTAAAAGATGGTTGGAGTGCTATCGAGAGTAAAAATAAACAGAACCAGTTTGCCGGTATTAATGTGCAGTGTGACCCCGGTAATATATTTGCTACGGCTATCAATTTTAATGGAAGCGAAACGGATATTAAAGTTGAAGGTAAAGCTACATGGTTTGCTGCTGTACAGGGTTCTGGCGTTCCCGGGTCAATAAATTTTACAGGTAAAAAAGTAAATATTACGGCAGTCAACAATAAAGCTGTGAGTGAAGGGGATTCAACAACAGTCGGTATCTATGCCCAGTATGGGGCGACTATAAATTCTGCTGCAGCTACTGATATTGTTACTACGGTAGAGGCTAATGGTGATGCAAATGGCATTTATAATACAAACAATTTTTACTATAACGGCAATGTAAAATTAAAAGGCAATTTTATGGGAACAGTTATCAGTAATGAAAGCAGTGCCTATGGCATTTATAATGATCCTCTTGATGCTGATAACACAGGTGGCGAAGTTTACATAGGTAAAGGTTTAAAACTTGATGTTATTGCTCTAAAGGGTGAAGCGGTAGGAATTTATGGAAAAGGTGAACATAGTAAAACTACAGTTTTAGGTGACGTTACTATTACTACAAACGGGCAAAATGATTCTTACTCTCTTTATGCTGCTGCCAAAGCCAATATTACTCTTGGCAGTGCCGGCAAAACGGTTGCGCTGACAGGCGACGTTACGGCTAAAGATGCAGACAGTATCATTACGCTGGCAGGCGACAGCAATGTTGTTAAAGGCACGGTTACGGCTGATGCCGGCGGCATAGTTTTGGGAGGCAGTGACAAGGCGACCTATACAGCCGACAAATTTGTAACCAAAGGTGCTGGAGAAAAAACTTCTAATGCTAAGAGCGGTACGATCACCGTCAGCGGCGGTACCTTGAATATCGATAACCTCAGCGATATTAATAAATTTGCTTTAGCTGATGATTCCCTTGTTGTCACTGGTAAAGGTATACTCCAGGGAACTTCTGGCAATCTGTTTGATAAAAATGGAACTGTTGCTGTAAAAAGTGCTGTTGATGATAAAGTATTGTTCGATGGCGGCAAACTGGCTATCAGCGACGCCAGCTATACTCTGAATGACAGCGCGGGCTACAGTAAGGCTTTGAAAGCTGCGGACAGCAATGGGGCCAAAACCACGATCGTTATGACCGGTACACTGCAGGATCAGCCTGTAGACAACAAGGCCACTGTAGACGATCTGGCGCCGACAGGTGCCGTCCATACCAATGTCACCGGTACGGTAAGCACTGGCACCTTGAACGTAGGTGACGGCACTTCCTCTGAAGGCGCGACGGGTGTCAATAATGACCTGGGCGTCAAAGACCTGGATTTCAGCACTACCAGTGGCAGCGGCACTGTAAATGCCAACGTCACTATCAGCAATGATACCGGGCTGACACTGGTCGGCGACGGCAGCAGTGAACTGCTGAAAGGCACCGGTAACTCCAATAATACTGTAACGGTAGGCAGTGGCAGTGCCGGTACCCTGACCCTTGGCAATGCGGCGGCGGAAAGTAGCGGCGGCACCTTGAACGCAGCTGTAACCCTGCAGGCCGACAGCCAGATGAATGTAGAAGCAGGCAGCTTTACAGTCGGTAAGATCACAGCCGCAGAAGGAACGGTAGCCGTCAACGCAGGTGCGAACCTGACAACGACGCAAGATTTTACAGTCGGCGATGCCAGTAGTAATAAATCGGGTACGATAGACGCTGCCGGATCGATAACAGCCGGCAAAGTGGATTTGCAGCAGGGGACAGTAGCCGTTACCGGCTCTTTAACGGCAAATGAGCTTAGCGTCGGCGATTCGTCCAACAGCAAAGAAGGCGCAGTCACTGCAGCCGGTACAGTGGACGTCGACACCTTGAACCTGAACAAAGGCAAGGTTGAAGTTACAGGTTCGTTAACAGCAAAAACATTGACCGTAGTGGACAGTGATGCTAAGATAGCCGTCGGCGCGGCTGACAGCGCCGGCACGCTGACCGCTGAAGACGTAAAGCTTGGCGGCGCCAGCCTCATGTTGGACCCGGCCTGGGAAGACAGCAGTACGATTCAGACAGCATCTAAAGCAGGGCTGAAATTTAACAGCAGCCAGATTGACGGAAAACTGACCGTAGGACAAAATTCAGTTTTGAGTCTGGGCACTGCGGATACCGCGAAAGCGGAAGCCGCCTTTACCGATACCGGATTGACCTGGGGGAAAAATGACATCACCGCTGCTTTGTATATCGATTACGAGCAGACCATGGACAGTACGAAAGGCGGCATCAAAGTAGACGGCAGCCTGACTCATGCAAGCGACAACAAAGATCTTGCTGCGGCCAACACCGCAACTTTCGCAGCCGGCTCGCTGCTGATGGTCGCCGGTGACGCCGCACTGACGACTGACGGAGCATTAAAAGCAGGCAGCACGGTTAACGCACAAAATAATGGCAATAGTAATAATGATGCGGCGACTTTAAAAGTTGATGCCGGCGCCAAACTTTATATCGCCGATGCGCAGGCCGATAAAAAATATACCATCGTCAGCGGCTTTACGAACAGCAACAGCGCTGTTACAGACGGCGGCTGGAGCGGTACGAACCTGCTGTTGAACAAACTGGTCAAGGGCAGCGGCAGCTATAGTAGCGGCAGCTTTACCGTCAGCACGCAGAAAGTCAAAGCCAGCGAAGCTCTGCCGGGCGTAGCTCTGCCGAATATTCTTGATGCAATGGGCTCTCAAATCGATTCTCCTTATGCGGGTATCAAATATCTGAGCAATGCGATCAGCGGTCTTAACAGTAATGCGCAGACGCTTGCGGCAGTCAACTCCTTCGCCCAGGGAGCGGAAAACAACGGCGCTACCCGCACGGGTGCTTTAGCAGCCCTGGATCTGGGGACGGCGGCGCAGGAACATCTGTCCCTGGCCAAGGCGGCTGCAGAACAGAGCGGCGGCTTCGGCAAAGCTGCTGTTGATACTGCTGACAACGGCAGTATCTGGGCACAATATATCCACAACAAGGATAAAGTCGATAACATGGGCGGCGTCAGCTATGACGGACAATACAACGGTGTTATCATCGGCGGCGACTTTGCAGACCGTGGCAAATACAGCAGCGGTATAGCTTTCAGCTACGGCAGCGGCGACAGCACCGGCAGCGCCTCTAAAAATGAATTTGACTTCTGGGGCCTCAGCTACTATGGCGGTATCCAAAACGGCGATACCAATCTGATTTTCGATGTCGGTTACAGCAAAACCAGCAGTGACGTTAAAGGCGTAATCAAGGCCGAGCCTGACACGCAGGTCATCAGTATGGGCATCAAAGGTGAAAAACTTATCAGCAATGGACATGGAACGAGCTATGTACCGTATGCTGGCCTGCGTTATATGAATATTGATACGGACAGCTATAACGGCAGTATCGACGGGAAGACGGCCGCTCATTACAGTACCGATAAAGCTGATTTGTGGTTGTTGCCGGTAGGCATCAGCATCAGCCATGAAAGCGTTACTGCCAGCGGCTGGAAAGTGCGTCCGACAGCCGATATCGCTTATGTTTGGACTTTAGGTGATAAAAATACTGCGATGGATATTACCGTTCCGGGTGTAAATGCGACCGACAGACTTGGCTATGATATCATGGACAGCGGTTTCTTTGTCGGCAAACTGGGCCTGGAGGCTGAAAAAGGTGATTGGACTTATGGCTTAGGCTATGCCTGCCAGAAAGGCAGTCATGCTCAAAACAGTAAATTTATGCTCAATGTAACTTACAGCTTCTAAAAAACAACTTTTTCAAAATCTCTTTTTCCTGTTCACCCTTTTGTGTCCCTGTGTGGAAAGCCTGCCTTTTATCGGCAGGCTTTCTGCTTTTGCTGCGGACGTTTATTTGTAGATGCCGGGTCATATTTTATATTCGTATGATTTATGGTAAAATAAAGATACAATCCAATGGCTTGAGCGTACGGTTTCTTGCATGCTGAGAACCGTTTTTTTATTTGGAGCTTGCCTGTTATGTTTTGAAAGAAGGAAAAGTAAATTGGGATCAGTCCATAATCAACATTTTAAGCCGCGGCTGGCGATGTTTGCCGTGGGGATATTTTTAATGACTTTTGGTATCGCTCTGTCCTGTAAGGCCGACTTAGGCACATCGCCGATTTCCAGTGTACCGTGGGTTATGAGTATGTTTTTACCTTTTAGTTTGGGTGATATTACGATCATGATGAACATTGTTATGATCCTGGCGCAGCCGCTTATTCTGAGGGCGCTTTATGTAAGGGAGCTGGTGGGCCAGCTGCTGACGACGCTGGCTTTTGGCTGCAGCATTGATTTTTCAATGGGTCTGTTGGACTGGTTTATACCGGGCAGTGCACTGGAACAATGGCTTGCTTGCCTTTTAAGTATTGTTGTCTTGGCTTTGGGTGTTTTTCTGGAGGTGCGCGCTAAAATCTTTTTAGTTGCGGGCGAAGGTGTGGTCAGTGTACTGGCGTTTGTTACTCAAAAAAAGTTCAGCCTGATCAAAAATTGTTTCGATATATCGCTGGTCACTTTAGCGATTATTATTTCCTGGGTGGAATTCGGTACATTACAAGGAGTTGGAGCCGGTACAGTAGTGGCCGCAGTTTTAGTAGGGCGGTTTGTACATTTGTATGAAAGCAGGCTGAGCTTTTTCGATCGCTGGAAAGTAGAAGCTTAAGTGGCTGCAGCTTGATTTTCCTGTAAAATATTTTAAATTTTTTGGTTTCAAAATATTTGTCTTATCTGTAAAAAATATTTTAAGTGCTTGCCAAAAAAGCAGGAACGTAGTACAATGTGGTTAGCGAAAGCTAACCTGAGCAAATTTAAATTTATGGTGCAATAAAGCGTCTGCGGCAGAAACCGTAATGGCGCAGCGTGAACGAAAGCAGGTGTAAAAATGGCTGATTATATTATTGGCGGTATTTTAGTGGCTCTGGCAATTTTGGCACTGCGCAGCGTCTTCAAAAAAACATCTTCCGGCGGTTGTGCCGGCTGTAGCGGCTGTAATGGCTGCGGACCCAGCTGTCACGGACAGGATCAGGAAACTGCCTCCAAATAAGCGGTGGAATGGCAGACGCCTGCGGCGTCGAAGCCTTGCAGATTATTGACAAATCATTTTAAAAAGCATATAATTTGACCATAAGGTCATTGGATTTTGTATCAGCCGCAGGCGCACGCAGACGTACGTGTCCTGCGTTTTTTTGTGAAGGTGGGTTTAGTTTTATGTATCATATCGACCGGGGCGCGTGGGCCGAGATCAATCTTGATGCCGTGGCGCATAACGTGCAGATCGCCAAAAGCAATCTTGATCCCCATACTAAGCTGTGTGCCGTTGTCAAGGCTGATGCTTACGGACATGGCGCGGTAGCGGTAGCCCGCGAAGCCGAAAAGAACGGCGCTGATTTTCTGGCCGTAGCGCTGCTGCAGGAAGGTCTTGAGCTGCGTGAAGCAGGTATCAGGCTGCCTATTTTAGTGCTGGGTTCGCTGCAGCCGGGAGCTGCCAATGTTGTAGTGCAGTTTGATATCAGTCACGCCGTTTTTGACGAAGAACGTTTATATGCCCTTAACGAAGCGGCTGTTAAATTGAATAAAAAAGCCAGGATCCATATCGCTATTGATACCGGTATGCATCGGATCGGCGTACATGTTCGCGATGCGGGTGAATTTGCGGCTAAGGCCGCGGCGCTGCCTGGCATTGAGATCGAAGGAGTGTTCTCGCATTTTGCAACGGCAGATGCTGATGACAAAGCCTATGCCGCGCATCAGTTTGAACGCTTCCAGGAAGCGCTGAAGCTGATCAGGGAGAAGGGTATCAGGGTACCGCTGGCACATATCGCCAACAGTGCCGCTTTGACAGAACTGCGTGAATATCAGATGGATATGGTGCGTCAAGGTATTACTTTGTATGGTTTGCATCCTGCGCATATGAGCGATTGTTATAAAGATTTTGAGCCTGTCATGACGGTCAAATCGACGGTAAGCTTTGTCAAAAGCCTGCCTGCCGGTGCGACTATCGGTTATGGGCGTACTTATACATTGAGCCGTCCCAGTGTTATTGCCACGGTGCCGGTCGGTTATGCCGACGGCGTCAACAGACGTCTTTCCAACGTGGGCTATATGCTGGTTGGCGGCGGCAGGGCTCCTATCGTGGGCCGCGTGTGTATGGATCAGGTGATGCTTGACGTTACCGACCTGCCTCCGGTCAAAGTGGGCGACGAAGTCACCGTTTTCGGCGGCAAAGATTTGCCGATGGAACTGGTTGCGCAGTGGGCAGGTACTATCTGCTACGAGCTGGTCTGCAGCGTCAGTCCGCGGATGCCGCGCCGTTATGTGCGCAACGAAAAGTGAGTCTGCTTTAAAAACGCTTTCCCTTATTTATGGCTGCTTTTGGCTTCGGCCGGGCAGCCGCTTTTTTATTTGCAAAGGCTGTAAAAGCAGGAGGGCGTTATTTTTATTTAGGCCGCTGCGGCGGCAATATGCTACAATAATAATATAAGAATCAGTAAGGAGTGTGACTTGACTATGAACGAACAGGAATGGCAGGCGTGTGTGAACCATGTGGCCGGCGGTGAATATCCGGTCCCCCGCGGTATGATCAGCAACTATAACGACTGGCGCTGCCGCTCGACGGTGGGGCGCGCTTTATATTGGATGGATGAGGTAGAAGCCGCGATGCATGTCCTGGCAACGATACTTGATGTGGAGCCTGATATGGAGGATGCACCGGAAATGGGCCTCAGCGAAGCTGAACATAAAGTGCTGTGCCTGCGGGATATAGCTGAAATCGTTTGGAAGTTGGCCCATAATGAGGATGCCGCTTTGAATTATCTGGATCAGGCCTATGCATTGAGCCGGGCTTATAAACATCCCTTCCGCAGCGCTTCCCGCGGCGATATGTTTTATCGCCGGCTGGCGATCCTGCGTGAGGTAGGCAAAGAAGAGCAGGCTGTACAGGAAGCGGAAAAGATGCTGGAGCTGGAAGCTGAAAACGACGGTATCAATCCTTACCGTTATTTTGCCTATAAATTTTTAGCTGAGCATGAACATAATAATGGTGATGACGAAAAAGCGGCACAGCTGTTTGCGGAGGCTTTCAGGTATTATCCGGTCAGTGAAGCCGGTGAGCGTGATCTGGCCAAAGCGGCAACGGCTGAAACAGCTGCCGACCGTTATAAGGCTTATGTATTTTGCAGCACGATTCAATACAAGCCCTGGGAAGAATTACCGCCTGCCATCATCAGGCGCGATCTGTGACGGAGGTTGCAGTATGAAAAAAGTAGTGTTATTAAGCGGCGGTATCGACAGCACCACCTGTCTGGCGCAGGCTGTGCAGGTCTGCGGTGCGGAAAATGTCACGGCGCTGTGTGTTTTTTACGGGCAGAAGCACAGCAGGGAAATGGCAGCAGCCCGTAAGGTTGCGGCTTATTATGGTGTACGTTTACTGGAGCAGGATATTGCCGGCATCATGTCCTATAGTAATTGCTCACTGCTGGCAGCCAGCAGTGAAGCCATCGAACATAAAAGCTACGCGCAGCAGCTGGCTGAGCATGGCGAAGGTACGGTAGCGACTTATGTACCGTTTCGCAATGGCCTTTTGATCAGCGCTGCTGCCGCTATTGCCATTTCATTGGGAGCTGATGCGATCTGTTATGGCGCTCATGCTGACGATGCGGCTGGACGGGCTTATCCGGATTGTACGCCGGAGTTTTATGCGGCTATGGATACTGCCATTTATGAAGGCAGCGGTAAATTGTGTCATCTGGAAGCACCGCTGCTGAATAAAAATAAAGCGCAAATAGTGGAGCTGGGACTGAATTTGGGTGCTCCTTATCAATATACCTGGTCGTGCTATGAAGGAGGCGACAGGCCGTGCGGCGAATGCGGCACCTGCATCGACAGGGCCAATGCCTTTAAGGCCAACGGCGTGGACGACCCTGCTTTATAAGTAAAAACACACCCTTTTTAAAGGGTGTGTTTTTATTTTACAGTACTTTTTCATAACAGTAAAACTGGTGCTCCATTTTACGGAACTGGATTTCACCGCAGAAATGATAGCCGTGCTTTAGAAATAGCTGTTGAGCTTTTTCGTTCAGGGCGTAGGTATCTGTTTTTAAATAACGCAGTCCCAGGCTGAGAGCGAGCGTTTCAGCCTGCTGCAGCAATTCGGAGCCGGTACCGCGGCCGCGCAGGGCCGGGTCAACTGCCATGCGATGCAGGACCAGGGCTTTTTCCGCCAAAGTCCAGCTGGCATCAGCATAAACAGCTGGTTCGGTCTGATTGATGCAGATCAGGCCGCAGATCTGTCCTTCAGCTTCTGATACAAAAAGATCGCCTTGGGTGATGTCTGCGGCAAAATCCTGTTCAGTTGGATAAACCTCGTCCCACTGATAGTTGCCGTAAGCGTGCATTTCCCTGACCGTAGCCTGCACGATAGCCATGATCCGTGTTAAATCCTGCATAGTTGCCAAACGCAGCATCATTGCACCTCGATTCTTTGTTTTTGACCCTTTGTTTTTTGCCAGTGTGTTTCCAGATTGGCACACATTTTTTTGAACAGCCTGTTCAGTTCTTTGCGTTCTGACGCTGTAAAATTTTGCAGACACAACTGCAGGCTGGTGTTTTCTTCAGTGATGATTTGATCGTAGAGCAGGAGAGCTTTTTCTGTTGGGAAAAGCTGCCAGTGCCGCTGGTCTTCGCTGCTGCGCTGCCTGTTTATATAACCGGCAGCGGTCAATTTTTGGACAGCTTTGGCAGTTGTAGATTTATCGACTTTTAATAAGAGCGATAAATCGTTTTGATTGATACCCGTATTTTCGCAGATCCGGGTCAGAAAAATAAACTGTCCCCGCTGCAGCGCCAGTTCCTTAAAATGCAGATCGTGAAGATAGTGGATCGTGCGCGCCAGCGTGCCGATGTCACGCAGCAGGTCATTATGCAGTTTTGTCATAATATTCACCGCCATATTAGTTGAACTTTCAACTAATATTATGACGTAAAAGGTTGAAAAATGCAAGCTAAATATATTATAAAAAATAATTTAATTGTTGGATTAAAACTTTCTCCACAATAAAAAGCAAAAGCTGTTAAAATATTGTTATTAATATTGGAAAATTTTGTTAATTGTGAGGTGTCTGTTTTGTCTTTAAAGAAACATTTTACGATAATAGGGTTGGCCTGTGTTTTGTCTGTGCCGGCTGTCGATGCTGGGGCCGAAGGCTTTGCGATCAACGAGTGGTCAGCTGAAGGCGTGGCTATGGGCGGAGCGCGAATGTTTGCTGAGAATGACGCCGCCAATATTGCCTACAATCCGGCGTCGATCACCAAAGTGCGGGGCGAAGCTTTTAAACAGAGTGCGGTTTATATCAGCCCGCATGGCAAATATAAGGCTTATGACGCTACAGGAAAGCCTATTGACGAAGGTAAAAACGTCGTACATGCCGGTTGGGCTCCCGGCAATTACTATGTCAAACAGCTCAACGACAAAGACTGGATTGGTATAGGGTTGTTCAGCCGTTTCGGCATGATCTCAGAATTTGAACGGGATTCTAAAGTTGCATCTAATGCCTTTTTCTCTCGCTTGAACGGCGCCAGCCTGACGCCGACCTATGCCCGCAAGTTTGATAACAAGTGGAGTGCGGCCGTGGGGGCGGAAGTCAATTATGTGGGTCTGGAACTGCAGAAAAATTCTCAAATTCCATTTATGGGGGATGCAGCTACGCAAACAAAGGGCGAAAGCTGGGCTTTAGGCTGGAATGCGGCTGCCAATTATGCTTTTGATTCTAAAAATGAGATCGGCCTGGTTTACCGCAGCAAGGTGACTCACAGCATGGAAGCAGATTTTAAAGCTTATATGGTAAATGGTATGAGTATAAAAAGAGATGCCTATGGCAAAGTAACTTTGCCCGACAGCTGGGCTATTGGTTACAATCATAAATTTGATGATCGGACCCGGGTAGAATTGAACGGTACCTATACCAAATGGAGTACTTATGATGCTTTGAATATCGACATTGAAGGTTTAGGAACTATTGCTTCTCCAAAAAACTGGAGCAACGGCTGGCGTTATGCTTTGGGCGTAGAACATAAACTGAGTGACAAATATACCATCATGGGCGGTTATGCTTATGATGAATCGGTAATACCTTTTGACGGCGCCGATTTTATCGTGCCGACCGGTGCCCGCCGCACCTACAGTCTGGGCTTCCAGTACCACGATAAAAAACAGACGCTTGCCATGACCTTGGGCTTTATCGATATCGATGGGTTGAGCATCAAAGGACATGTAGCAGCTGGTGATACTTATGATACCGCCCGCAGCCATGATAACTATGCTAAAGTTGTCGGTATCAGCTATCAGCGTAATTTCTGATATAAACAGCTAAGCAAAAAACTCTGCGTTGACAGAGCTTTTTGTAACAGCAGTTCAGAAAATAAAAGAAGTTGCATTGTAAATTTGATTTAATGTAAAATTTCAGCATTGTATAATCAAGCTGAAAGGGTGAGAGAAATGACAAAACGTTTGCTGATTTTAATTATGGCATTGCTTTTGGTCTGCGCTTCTTGTTTAGCTGATGAGCAGGTTGTAGTGGATTCTTTTAAAGTGCATGTGCAGGATATTATGCAGCCTGTTCTCGCTACCTATAAAAAAGATGCTGTCCACATACGTTATTTTGATCCCTCTAAACATGGACTGCAGGGTTCAGGACATTGGTTCAAGGTGCGGAATCTGGAACCTGTTTATTCTTTGGATGTTAAAAAAAATGATTCTGTCATGTACCCTTATATAGGCATACTTGATGTTGAGCGATACACTGAAATATTTACAGGCAGTTATCCTACCAAAGAAGAAGCCTCCAAAGCAGAGAAATCATATCTTTCTAATGCTATGCAGCACTGGCGCTTTTACTATGGCTATCAGAACGGGAAATGGGAGAAAACAAAAGTTGAATTTTACAGAGATACTGAAAAAAGATTTATGAGTGATAAAATAACGATAACAGAATATGATGTTTTTGCAAATCGTTAGAATAAAGGTGTGTATTTGCTCTTTATAGCTAATGGAGCTGGTACGGATAGTTGATGATAATAGCAGGAATGAAAAGACGCTCTTACGGGTGTCTTTTTTTATTAGCAGATAAAAACACAATAATTTTGCTTATAAGCACGAACAAAAAACGAACAAAAGGAAATGGACGAAAAATAAAAAAATCCGGGCTGAAAAAATCAGCGCTACACTAAGAAATGGCAAAGAAACCTGCTTGTTAAGCAAAATAGGCGCCTGTATCAGACTTTAAAAGTATGAGAAACAGCTTTTTGATATTAAAATGATAGTTGACAATGTTCGAGTTGAAAGAGTATAATTGTATCATAAAACGAACAAAAGTTTGCATATAAAACGCCTGCGGTCACCGTATCAAGGTAAGAAAAAAGATGTCAACGGGCGGTCGTAAAGGAAGGGAAGCAAAGATGTATATTGTAGAATTTATTTTTTTTGGCGGTTCCAGGCTTTTTCGAGAAACACTTACAAGTGTTGACGAGGTCGAGCAGTTTTTAAGAGGCTTTGACGAGCTGGAACAAAAACTTATTTATATCAATATCATCAGGAAAATTACATCATGAAAGAAGCAGAGTTTACAAAAGATGAGTTTTTACAAATGAACAGTGCTGCTGACAGAAGGGTTTATTTTGTATGCCCTTTTGATTCTAAAAATTCTATTTTATTCTAAAAACAGAGGTGGGAAGATGGATGAACAGGAACAACACATCGAAGTGCATGCGTATTTTGTCAGGTTTAAGAGTGAATGCTATTATGCCTTGATAGTTGGGAAAAAGAGTGAAGCGCAGCAGTGGTTTGCAAAATATGCCGATGCGTCGACCTTCTTGAATACGCAGAAAATGCGGGAACAAAATGTACGCAATGCCAGAGGCAACCGGTTGATCGGCAGTGAGACAGTGATTATAGATCTGCAGTTTTGCTGTTATTACGGCATAACTGCAAAACGAAAGGAGTTTTGATATGGCCAGATATACGATAGAAGATATTATCAGTGCCGTGCAGGCAGGCGAAGTGACAGAACAGCAGGCGGCAGGAGATCTGAGCAGGTTAGGCAAGTATCAGGAAAGCTCGCAGAGCAGTAAGGAAACAAAACTGAAAATGAAACTGACATTCGTCGATTTGAGTATCGCTTCCAATAAAAATAATCCTGAAGCTGTTTTGCTGGAACGGGAAAGGCTGACGGAGCTGCTTGAACTGTGGCAGAGAATGGAAACTGCGCTGACAGCAAGACAGCTGGAAATATTGAAGGCCTATCTGCAATGCGGCAAAAACACTATGGCCGCTGCCCGCAGTCTTGGCATCAGCCAGCCGGTGATTTTTAAAACCATCAAAAGCGTGCGTCGGAAACTGCAAAATAGATTTGGTATCAGGCTGAAAGCTTTTAAAGAGATTTTGCTGCTGCCGCAAATCGCTCAGGAAGCGCAGAAAGCGCTGGGAGTGGGGCAGCCTTTCGAACAGGAAATGAAGCTGGCTGTCGGCAGTTCATGGCAGACCAGATTCGGGCGAAAGGTTTTTAAGACACAAACTGCCTGTCATATGCCCGAATATCTGCATAATACCAACTCGGATTCAGTTTGTACACTTTGCGGCAAAAAATGCAGCCGCCGCGAGATGCGTACCGAAAGACCGTTGCTGCAGCCCTGGAAAAAAGACCGGCTCGAACAGATCATTGCTGCCAACAGAGTAAGCTGAGAAGTATAAGTTGAAAAATATTTTTGATAACAGGGTATAAAAAACAGCTAAAGTTCATATATAGGTGAAGGATGAAATAATAACTGGACCTGTTTGCGCAAACACAGGCTTTGGATGAGCTTTTGATAACAGCAAAATATAAAATTGCTGTCGAAGGTCTTTGTGGTCAGTGTGCCTGGATTGGGTGGGACGGCATGCCGCTTATAACTGACCGCAGTCAGCCGGAACCGGTGCGGGAATCTGCTGCCCGGGCCGGCATTGATATCTATCAATCAACATGAGTAAAAAATAGAAATATCGGTATCGATGAAGTTTACCATAATCTAAAAATTACAGCCGGCGCGCTGTAAAAGCTTAAAGGAGGTGCTTGATGCGCAATAGTTTTGATTTACTGAACGATATTTTTGACTGGTGCGTCGCCGATGAAGAAATAATGAGAATGCTGAGTGTTACGGATAACACAAATACAGACGTATTAAAGAATAAGTTAAGGCTTGAATGTCAGGCGGACGAAGCGGTAACTGCCGCAGAAGTCCCCTTTATCGCTTACTATTTTACACGCGCTGAAAAGCTGGAGTATAACTGGCTGGTCAATAAAGGCGAGCTTTATGTAGACATCTATACTGATACCCTGTTAAATGCCGGATTGCTGTCCAAACGTTTTCGGCAGCTTCTGTCAGGGCATGACGAGATCCTGCTCAGTTCAGAAGGTCAGCAGAGTATTAGTGCTGACGGTGTTTGCAAATATAGATTGATTTATAACCCGTTGATTGACGGAAAATAAAAATTAAGGATGGTGTTTATTAATGGCAAAAATTGATACAAAAAATTTAGTTCTGCACGGTGTTGGGGAAGCATTCCTGCTTTCCGGCGACGGCAAGGTTTCTGCAAAGCTGGGTTCTCTGCAGGATATGACTATCGAAGTGACTGCGACTATGGAAGATGTATTTGGCGGCGACGGCTTGTTTCCCATTTACAACTACATCAAGGAAAAGTCTGCCAGCTTCAAATTTAAAAATGCCTGCTTTGACCTGAATGTGGTAGCCGCATCTCAGGGCGAAGCAGTGGCTGAAGGCGCTTTTGCTTTTGGCAGTGAAGACATTGTTGTCAAAGCCAGCGATAATAAATTACTGGTAGACTCCGGTGTGGAAGTTGAATCTGTGATAGCTGTCGTAGACGGCGTTGGTCTGGCCCGCGTTGAAGGTTCTCCCACTGGTACGAAAACCTTTGCTGTGACCAGTGCTGGCGTGTTGGATTTCAGCTCTGACCTTACTGCTGGTACTCAGGTGCATATCGATTATGTCTATACTGTGACTGACGGTTCTACTGTCGATGTCAAAACCACTTCCGTACCTGGTTATGTGGAACTGCGGCACACCAGCCAGCCGACCGAGCTGCCGAACGGCCGCAAAGCAGTGCTGACGACCCGCGTTTACAAAGCCCGCTGCGAAGGCGGTCTTACTCTCAGCTATGCACGCGGTGAAGCGACTGCTCCTGAGCTGAACTTCAAATCTGTTGATCCGCTGCGCGGTGACAAAAAATTCGTATCTTACTCTGTAAGCTACGTCGACTAAAAACTTTACCAAAGGGAGTGCTTAAACAGCACTTCCTTTATTTTTTTAGATGAAAGAGGATGACAATGACAGAAATCAAAGACCCTTTTACAGCCTATGAAGATGTGGAATGCCGTGATGGCATTACCCGCAGGATCTATCCTGCCAAATTAAAACATAAAGATCAAATCAGAAAACTTACACCGCTGTTTAACGACTTTGCCATTATCGACAATATTTTCAGCTTTGATACCACTGCTGAAAACGGCGGCGTTGACTATACAGATACTGCCTGGAACGCTATGCTTGATATTTTGGTGCTGGCGTTTGACGAGAAATATAAGAGGGAACAAATCGAAGAATTTTTAGATCTGGCGCTGGCCCGGCAGGTATTTGAAGTTTTCTATGACATTTCCAGCTTAAAAAAAAGAATCTGACGACGACGACGGCGTAACAGAATGGAATCAGCTGTACGCCTCCATCATTCAAAACACGTCCATGACGATGCGTGATGTGATGGAGCTGTCGATACCGCAGCTGGAATACGTTTTAGCTGGCTGCAAAAAGAATAACGAAGAGATGCAGGCACAGGATTCATCGACCTATTCCGGTGCCGATGCAATCCAGTATTTGATCGATTCCGGTCAGATCGAGTAAAAGGAGGTGCATGAATGAACATAGATAAATTAGAAACTGACGGCAAGATCAGCAAAGTGAAACTCCTGCACGATTGCGCAGGTACGCTGCGTACTGCCGCAGCATTAAAAAACAGTCTTGATAAAAGCGCTGCAAGCGTGACAAAAAAGCATCAGGCACTGCAAAATGCACAGCAGCAGGATTTGCAGGGCGCAAATGTAACGGCGACATTGTTTAATTATCAAAAGGCGTTGGCTGCCGCTGAGCGGCAGGCAGGTGTTTTATATAAAGAAGTGCAAAAAAACAACAATAATGATAACGGCGCATTGCTTGACAGCCTGCGTAAGACAGTGCAGGGTTACCAGCAGCTGCACAGAGAAGCAGAGCTTTTACAGGAAGCCTTTGGTTTAAATAACAGTGCTGCCAATATTGATTTTAACGACGTAGATTATTTTATTGCCAAATTACGCTGCGGAGCTGAGGAGGCAGGACAGCAGGAGCTGTTTACGTTGCTTTTTGGCGATCTGCCAGCAAAGCTGCAGGCGTTGTCAGAAATTGACTTAGGCGGCAATAAAATTACGCCGCAGATAGCTGATAAAGATACTGACGCCATGTATCTTCTAGCAGCAGATTTTCTTAATATTATGTCTGCATATGAAAAAGCTGTGCAGGAAACATTTGCTGTTGCTGATCTGTGGCGGCAGTATTATCAGGACGAAGAAACAGTCAAAGCGCTGGTGCGTGTATCGCTCAGGCTTGCTCATGTTGGCGAAATGGAACTTAAAGCCGCCGCTACGGCGTTGGCATCTGTTCTACGCCAGTATGCAGCAAAATTGCTTTCGGCTTATGATGCCGAACAAACTGCTAATGAAATAATCGACATTTGGGGCAAAATGAGTGCCGAACATGGTATTACAGTGCGGCAGCTTGCTGAAGCAAATGAACAGGCAGGCGGCATTGCTTACCGCTCTGGGATAGACTTTTCGTATTTGCAGGCGTTGTTGGTGGCCTTCATGGAATGTTCTCAGAAGCAAGGTGAAAAAGCCGGCCGTTATTTGCGGGTGCTGCTGTTGTGGATGGGAACGGCTGATGCAGCAATGCAGCTGAATAAACTAGACGTTGACTGTTATTGCCTGGATGCACAGGGACAAAAACAATTACGCCGCTTGCAGGAGGTGATTTTAGAAGCAGCGCAGAAGCAAGCTGCTGACAAAGAGGGCGAAAAACTTTTGCCTGATGTTGCTGCCGGCTGTTTTGATGCTGCCAATTTGGGAGCGTTGTTTGGCGGGTATGCCGCTTTGCAGCAAAAACTGCAGACGGCATTTAGCGCGCAGGGTTTTTCAGTAGTGCAGTATAAAAAATCTGCAGCTAAGATAGAACAAAAATTACTGGCCTTGAAGCAGCAAGGTGACAAGATGCAGGAAAAGCTGCAGCAAAGCAACACCACCGCAGCGCAAAACCTGATGCTTGTACTGACAGAGCTGTTAAAGGGATTGAAAAACTTACAGCCGGAATTTATAGCAGCCTTTCAAGGCGGTACGGAACTGCTGTTGTTATTCAAAACTATCCTGACTCTTGCCGAAGCAGAGCTGGCAGCAGACAGGCAAGGCATTAGTGCAGTCGCAAGGATGCAGGCCGGGAAAGTGAGGGGATCATTATGGCAGTACCATTGCTGATAGCGTTAAAAACTATTGCAGAAATTGGAGCCGCAGTTCAAGCAGTGAACGGTGCTTATAATTTTTTTGAAGACAAAGTAAAGGATGTAGATAAATCACAAATTATACTGGAAACAGTACGTCGCCAAATGGCTCAATATCAGGCTGAGATGGAAGAACAGGCCCGAATTATGAAAGAGCGTAAAGCTTTTTTAGAAGCCGAGGGGCGGGATACGAGTTCAGTGGCCTATGTAAATGCCAAAACCGATTATGATAATGCCAGAAGCAAATATTTTGCTACAGAAGCGCAGCTGGCCAAACTCAGAAATCAGGAAGCTACTCTGCTAGCACAGCTTAGTCATAGAGAACAGATTAATAATTATATGCCGCAGCCGTCAGCAGATTTTGGGCAAGGCTATGGTGGCGGTTATGGCATGCTGGCAGGCGCGCAAGCGGTTGATTACAATAAAATGGTTTCCGAAAACAAAAACTTTGCCGAGAGAAACCGATTGATGTATGAGGCTAAGCCAATTAATGAGCAATATATTGCCGATATGCAAAAAATAATCGACGAAGAAAATGAGTTTGGTACAACTATCGAAAAGCAGGCTGAGAAAATAGATCTTTACAATAGACGGTTGAGTGAACTGGCAGGAGAAAAAACAAAGCTGCAGGATTTCATGAAAACCTTACAGGATGATTTTGACAGTGAAATAGTAAAAAATTCTGAATTGATGTCAGCGATCGGCTATGATACCAGTGCTGCTGATGATGTCAAAGCCGCGCGCATTGCTGCTAATAAAGAGACCATCAGTTCTGTTAAGGAACTGAGCAGTCTTTTAAGTTTAATGGCCGAAATTGAAAACAAGATAAAAAATCTGGATGAGGAACAGCGTAGTGTACAGCAAAATCTAAAGTCCATGTATGTTTCTAAAAAACCGGAAGATATTTATGCGCAAAAGATGCTTACCATGCAGAACGAATACGCAATCAAAGCAAAGGCGCTGGGAACTCCTTTGAATTCGGATGAACAGCGACGGGCCACTGTGGCTCAGATTGAATATCTGAAGCAGGTCATGATCGAGCAGGAACAGCAAATTTATAACTGGGAAAAAGAACTTCAAAGTGACAAAGCTAAAAATGATATGGCAGAATATCATCGGATCAAAAATTTGTTAGACGCTGAAAAAGTTTTACGTGCTGAACATGCAGGACAAATGCGAGACCTTGAATATCAAAAGAATGCCCAGATCCGCGAGGGGTTGGCAGGCATTGCTGTGGACTTCTTTATTCAGGGTAATACACTGCGATCCATTTGGTCTAATTTATGGAAAGATTTGGCGCGTGAAGCTATCCAACGCTTATTTAAAGTTAAAGCCGAAGCCTCATTGTTAGGATTAGTATTGGGACTATTTGGCGGAAAAGAAAAACTTCCGGCAGCTATAGGTGTGACAACCTCGGGAATAACAAACGGCGGTTCTATAACGGTTGGGGGGATAACTGTTCTCAGCAATGCAAACATGATATCCGATGCGGTTATATCATCTAATGCTATAGGTACAATGCACAGCGGCGGCAATGTTATGTCTGGACGTATCGGTGTCGTGCCGGCGCTCAAAGATGACGAAGTATTGCGCACCCTGCAGGTGGGTGAGGAAGTCAACAGTATTCGTGACCGCCGCAGCAACGAAATTTTGGCAACTGTTGCCATGCGGGCGATGGATAATACAGCCAAAGCGCCGACACAGGTCATTATTACGGCGCTCGATTCCCGCAGCTTTGCCGAATACCTGAACGAAAACTCAGATATTTTGCAGGCCGTACTGTCTAAAAACAACGCTATGGGACGCAGGGCCTGACGGCAGGTGCAAAATGGAAAAACAGGATCTCAAAAAGTTTGTCGGTCTGCCCTATAAATTTCTGGGCATCGATTATCATGGTGTCGATTGTATCGGCCTGTGCCAGCTGTTCTATCAGGAACACGGCATTGATCTGGAATGGCGCGACGGCCGACCGATCGCCAAAGACTGGTATGTGCACGAACCATATCGACTGGCGCGGTTTATGCATAAGCACTTTATACGCGTCAAAAATGTCGATGATATGCAGTACGGCGATATAGTTTTATATGAAATCAACGGCGAAGGCCATACCGGAGTTTACGTTGGTGAACATAAAGTATTGACTGTCTTACAGCAGTTTCAAAAATCCATGATCGTCAGGCTCAGGCAAAACAACCTCTTTTTTAAAAGTGGTTACAGAAAGAAGGTGACAGCTTGAAAACATTTACTTTTACACCCAGAAGCGAAGTAAAACGCAGTGTCCAGTATCTGGACAGGACTATCGAATTTGAATCAGGAGCCTTTCAGGTACAGGAAATTGGCATAAATCCGATCATTACCTTTCAAATGACCTTTGAAAGCATGGCTGCCGAAATGGCGTCATTAGAAGCATTTTACATGGAACACCGCAAGTCGAAGCGGTTTTATTTTAATTATAATGGGGAGCAGTTTGTCTGCCAGTTTACCAGCGACTATGCACCCACTGATACCTGGGGATTTGATGAGCGTGGACGCATTATCGGCAAGATTTCTGTAGAGCTGACATTGAGGGTGGTCAATTTATGAAAATTCTACCTATCAGCATGGCAGCAGCCAAAGAGCAGTCCAGCTCTTTTTTTATTGAACTCTATGTGCTGCATCTAAAAACAGGCATCATCCGTATCTGCAACTGTGATGAGGTCATTACCTTTGGCGGCTGTGAATACTATCCTGTTCCGGTACAGCGCGGTACTATCAAATCGACAGTTGATGCCAAGATCGACAACGTGGAATTGAAAATAGCCGATACTGATAACAGCAAAATAACAGCGCTGCTGGAAGGTTTTGATTTTCGCGGCCGTTATGTCGAAATCTTCCGTATTCAGTACCCGGAAAGTCTGGAAGACGAAGAAATAGCTATGACAGTTTTTTATGGCTATCTTGATACACCAACCTATAGCAATGGCGAATTTACGGTTACAGTAAAAGCTGCCTTTCCCAATAATCGTGTTCCCAGCAGGATCACGCAGTATTTTTGTAATGCAGCGTTTGGTGACGAACAGTGCGGTATGGACAAAGACTTACGGAAGGTTGATGTCGAACCGCTGCTCTCACTGCCCAATAAAATCAAACTCGATGCTGCAGATATTGCCGAAGGCTACTATAAAAACGGACTTATTACGATCGGTTACGAAACCAAACTGATCAAAGATAATTTTATTGATAATAATGACGGTAATCACTATGTCGTGACGCAGTATCCGTTTTTAGGTGCCATTACAGATACGGCGACCCTACAACGCAACTGCGATAAAACTCCGGAGATGTGCGAAAAGTATGGCAATCGTCAGCATTACAGCGGCTTTTTGGCAGTTCCGAAGGAGTTCAGGTTAAGCTGATTTATTGCGCGGGCAATGAAAAAGAGAGCCGTGCGGCTCTCTTTTTCTATTCCATGGTGATGACTTGTTTCCATTCGTCAAGGATAGTTTTGTCTAACTCATAATATGTATAGCGAATTTGTTCTTTTTCTTTAGTATAAGAAGGAATCTGAAAAACTATTGAATCAGCAATACTTAAATGTTTGATTAATGGCGTAAGATCTAAGGAATAAGTACTTCCAACGGCGGTTTCGCTTATTCGGGAGTTTATGGAATATACCTTGTTTATATCATTATTTAATTTTAATTTTACATCTTCTAAAGCTATATATCTTCGAGCAGGAGCATATCTTTTAGAAATAAATAATGTATAGATAGGAGTTGATGAAATTTGTTTTTTAAAAACAATTTCTTTTGGCGAATTTTCATTTGTACCTTTTTCAAAGTAGCTGTATATTAATTTTACATTAGCAAATTCATTGTAAGAATGCAAGATTTCTGCATTTGCTATGTTATTAATTAAAATAAATGAACAAAAAATACAAAATTTGAACATAAAATCAACTCCTAAGTCTGAGAAAGTAGGTGAAAGATTGGGAAAAGGGAAAAAAACAGGCAAAATAGTATTCACAATAGCAGGCTTTGCTCTAGGCGGCGTTGGAGGTGCAATGGGCTGGTGGGGAAATGGAGTAAGATTTCTTTCTGGAGCAATGTACGGTATGTCAATCGCTTCCACCTTATGGTCAGTAACACAAAAACCAAACGCCTTCGGCAACCTTGACGGTGACTACAGTCAGGATGATTACAGTAAGTTCAGCACTACCACCAACGACATCTCACAGGATGCAGTTATTCCTGTAATCTATGGTACTAGAAAATGGGGCGGTTTGCAAGTATGGCATAACCCCTATAACGGCGAAAGATATCTGCAGAAGGATGTCATTATTTGTGAGGGCGGTATCAAGGGCGTGTATAACGTCTGTGCCAACGAAGAACTTATAAAAAATGATACTAATATCAGTATCTATAATATCCAGCATCAGGATGCGGCAGTCTATCGCAGTGGCAATACTTTATATCTCAAGGCTGGCGGTAAGACAAATACATATGCGCTGAAGGATGTGGAGAGCCAGGATCAGCAGGCGGCGCTTTTGTCGACAGTTATCGAAAAGATCAGGAACGAGTGCGGCAATGGCTGGAAGATAGACGGTGCAGTTGATGACAGAACCAGCAAAGGCATCAACGCTAACAATATGCAGTTTAGTTCGTCTAAGCCTGTGGGCTGCTATTGCGATCCGGCAGATCCGGCTCGCAGTAATATGGTAGTGCTGGATAATCGCGGCTATGCGATCGGCAGCTTTGCTTTTAACGATTGTGTTGCTCCTGATAATTTTAATGACGTAGGCGGTTACACGAATACGGCCTGGATCAGAACGGATTTGGTCGCCAGCGGCAGGCTGAGCGGCGGCAACCCGACAGTCAACTGTATAGTGCAGGGGCAGCTGGTCAAGGTTTGGAACGGTTCTGGCTGGGTCAGGGAATACAGCGAAAACCCGGCCTGGATCATCAGAGATTTTTTGACGAATAAAAGGTATGGCACAGGGCACTGGATTTCAGAAACTATGATCGACGATGACAGTTTTAAGGACGTGGCGGCCTATTGTGATGAAAAAGTGGAATATCTGGATGCCGAGGGCGTGAAACAGAAAGCTCCGCGTTATAAACTGAATATTATTTTAGATTCGCAGAAAACACCGATCGAACAGCTGAGTTCCATGCTGGCGGTTGGTGGTTTATTTTTGACCTTGAACAGGCAGATCGCGCTGCGGGTGGAGAAGGAAGAAATACCTTGCTATGCTTTTGACGATACGACGATCATCAAAGACAGTCTGTCGATCACGCAGACTTCGCTGGAGGAAACGCCGAACCGTTATAAGATCGGTTATTTTGATCCGTCGCAGAACTGGACGGAGATCAAGGTCGTAGTAGAAGATCTGGAGGCACAGCTGGAACAGGACGGCAGGATCATTGAAAAGACGATCACGCTGGCGGGATGTACTTCGCAGAATCAGGCGCTGCGTGTAGCCAGGTTGTATCGTGATTTGAACAAGACCTGTTCGATATCGGTTTCGTTCAGTGTGGCGACGCAGGGCATGAGTTTGGAATGCGGCGACGTTATTACGGTTTCTTACGGCGGTATTTTCAGTAAAATGCCGTTTCGTATCACGGAGATCGATGAAACTAATGCCGGTACTTATCAGCTGACCTGCAGGCAGTATAATCCGTCGATTTATAATGACGAGCTGGGTGCGCCGATCGTGATGCCGGATTATACTAATTCCAAGCCGCCTTATACTACTACGCCGCCTTCGGTAACGGGGCTGACCGTGGAAGAAAACAGCTGGACCAGTGCAGAAGGCATTTTGCAGATGGGGATGGATATTACGTGGGACGATATGTATTATGCATATCTGGATCACTATTCAGTCAGTTTATCGCGGGACGGCAAGAGTTATAAAACGTACTCGTCGACCTTTGATACCAGTGCGACGCTGACAGGTTTGCAGCAGGGGTCTTATTGGGTGTCGGTGCAGGCGGTCAGTCGTGACGGTGTGAAGGGCGCGCCGGCGATCAAGCTGGCAGAGATAACAGGTAAAGACAGGCCGCCGCCGGATGTTGCTTTGCTGGATGCGGAATTGCTGCCGGATGGTACGCGTCGCTTTTGGTGGAATTTTGATTATCCGAAGGTCAATGATATCGCAGGCTTTAAAATAAAGTATACGCAGGGCAGCAATCCGCAGTGGCAGACGGCTTTTGAGCTGCATAGCGGCGTCATTACGTCGCAGCCTTTTGAAACGCAGGCACTGCGTCAGGGCGTGCACACTGTTATGATCAAGGCAGTGGATAACGGCGGTAACGAGAGCGTCAATGCGGCATATGCTGTTTTGAATCTGGGCGACCCGCTGGAAGAAAATGTGCTTTGGAAGGTCGACTTGGCTGAAAATAACTGGGAAAAAGTTGAGCATGACGGTGTTGTGGAAAACGGTGTACTGAAAGGTAAATCGATCAATGACGAGCTGTTGGTGCTGTCGCATCTGCAGCCGCTGGCTGGCGGTCAGCTGTGGCTTGAGTATGGTTTGAATTCGCCATCTACAGTCAAATATTGTCTTGGAAGCGGCAGTTTAGCCTGGTCAAAACCACAGGAAATGGCCTGGGGAGAGGCTTTGAATAGTTACTGGCGCTTCAGCGGTATTTTTAAACCGTATACCGGTAAAATAGTTATCAACGCAACAGATTCACTCCATTTGGAGGTTCATTCATTGCCTGAAGCTGATGCCAGAGCGGAGATTGCAAAGCTGAACGCAATTATCGACGTTCCGGACAGGGTGGAGAATTTCAGTAATCTGCTGATTCCGGCGGAAGGTCTGACGCTGCCGATCAAAACACCGTATTATTACACGACTTCAGTGCGGATCAATGCTATTCAGAGTGTGGTATCGGTGGCAAATGTAAAAATTATCACACGCAACCCGTGCAAGATTCAGATCATCGATGCGGAAGGAAAGCCGATAGAAGCAGTTTGTGATTTGACCTGGCAGGGATTTAGAAGGGAGCTGGTATAAAATGCAAATACCTAAATTTATAAAAGACATAAAAAAATACTTTATGTATGAAGGTTCTGCGACACCGACAACACAGGACGATCTGCAGGCCTATATGAAGAATGAACACGAAACATTGGAATGCCTTGTGGATGGTTTATGGCAGCCGGAAACAGAATATCAGGAAGGTCATATAGTAAGAAGCCCGAATATGGCTGCTGGATTTATCGCGGTTGCGAAAAATGCTGGATATTCTGCTACAAATGAGCCTGATTGGAATACAACCGCAAGAGAAGTTATTGATGGTTCTATTACATGGATCAAGAAGAAACAGGACAGTGGCGTTGGTTCTTGGGAAGCTTCAAAAGAATATAAAGTGAATGATACCGTACAGTTAGCAAATAACAGTGCGGTTTTTTTGTTATGTACAACTTCTGGCATAAGTGCGGTAAGTGAACCTGCTGTAACTTCACAAAGTTCTGTGACCGATGGCAGCGTTACATGGAAAGTGGTGGCTTATAATAAAGTCGCTGTTTTAAATTCTGCTGAACTAATAGAAGGTAAAAATATTCCTGATTGCTGGAAGTCAAATGAATCTGTTGCTGTAGGTACGATAAGATTTCTTTCTGACCCTGCATATGCTGGTTATTACCTGAAATGTGTGCAGGCTGGAACTACTGGTTCAAATGAACCGACAAATGTAGATTCGGGGGGGACTTCTGTATAGATAGAACAGCTAAGTGGCTGGTTTATTCTATATTAAAGTCACCTGATGCGTTCTTGTTAGGTGGTCAAACAGCAGCACAGATAATTGCGAATACTTTAGGTCAAGTTCCTGAAGGTATTAGTGTTATTGTAACAGCAGGAACAATAGGTAATGGGGGAACTATTCCTCTGCCAAGTGGATATACGAGAGCGCAATGTAAGTATGCTGTATGGCCGACAAGCATTTCGGTCTATACTTACGCTACAAGTACCGCAAGGCCTACCATATCAGTGAATCAAAACAATGGTGTTGTAAGCTATGGAGGCAACTATAGCAACGGCGAACCTGCAGGTGGCGGTTCTGTAACTGGTGCTGGATACCTTTGCATAGCAGTTAAATAAATGAGGTGAAATAAATGTATTATATTTTTAATGAAAATGGTGATTGTGTTGCGTCTTGTAACTATGAACCAGATGCAGCAGATTTGGCAAGTCGTAATGAAATGGCTGTAGTATCAGAAGAAAGTTATGATATCAGTAAAATAAAATTGGTCAATGGTGCGATTATTGAAGTAATAAAAGAACCCACACTTGCTGAATTAAAAGAGTCTAAACTCTCTGAAATAGATATTTGGACAGAACGTAAAATTACAGGCGGTTTCGTTTCTGAATGTTCTGGTGAGACAGTGACTTATGATAGTGATAGAGATACTCAAAATACGGTTTCCAGTGATCTAAATACTATCTATCTTGCTCCTGAAGAATTTGCTAAAAACTTTCCTAATGGTTATCCGATGAGAGGTTATCCAAAGAACAGTGATGTTAAACAGATATATTTCTTAACTAAAGATCAATTATTGCAATGGAATGTAGATTTAGGTTTACATAGAGGTATTTGTAAGCAAAATGGTTGGGAAAAACAGGAGCAGGTTAAAGCTATTACAGATAAGAGTGAATTAGAAACGGTTATTTTAGATTAATAAAGCGGGTGAATTATTAATGATAAATGATGGAACAGTAAAATGGGAAATAAGAAAGATAACAGTAGCAGAAAATAGTGAATTACTGAATGGACAGACGGCAGCACAAATAATTAACGAAACTTTAAGAAATGTACCAGCAAAAACAAGCGTTACTGTTATTGCCGGGAATGTGTGGACTACCAAAATTAGTGACACTTTAGGAGGGTTTATTAAAAATCCTAGAATGACGGCAACAATACCATTACCAGATGGATATGTTAGAGAACAATGTAAGTATTTTATTGATAAAAATCAAAGCTATTTAAATCAAGCTAATGGATATTATGAAATTGCTTGCGAAACAGGTGATTCTACATATAATATTTCGTATATTTGTATAGCAGTGAAATAGTTCTACAAAGAAGGTGTATAAATGGAGGTAATTTTACAGATTATTACTGGCGTTGTGGTAACCTTTCTTTCGGCGGTAGTCCTTAGGATGCAGGATGAGGCGAAAAAGGTGCAGCAGCAGCGCGAAGCGGAGACTAAAAAACGTGACAATGATTTTCTGGCGATCAAAGAAGGTTTGTGTTCCCTTCTTAATGACCGTATCGATCAGGCGCACGAAAGATATACCATGCAGGGCTATATGCCGGTAGAAAAGCGTTATAAATTTCACCGTATTTATAACGCTTACCACGCATTGGGCGGCAATGGCATTTGCACAGATTTGATGAAAAAACTGGAAAAGCTGCCGACAAGCCCGCAGGGAGAAATGCAGTGATGTGGCGTAGTTTTGTCGGATGTTTTTTGAGCGGGATGCAGGTAGTAAGCGATAAACTTAATATTTATAATGTCAGGCAGATGCACATGATCAATTTCGTGTGCATTTATTTATGCCTGCTTTTTACGTTGTTTTTAATTGGTTGGGTTTATCAATGGCTGTTCTTTAATATATTAGATTTAGACATGCTGTTAAAAGGGGTCAATGTATTGGGATCAGCTGGTATTTTGGCGCTGCTGCGGTATGTTACCGATAAAATAGCTGCTGCTAAAATCATGATCGACCGCAATAATAACGGTATCCCTGATGAAGAAGAAACAACTGACGTAAGATGTAAAGAAGGTGAGAATAATGTATGTAAGTAAACACTGGAGCGTGAGTGAATGGGATTGCTGGCGCAGAAATAAAAATGTTTATGCATGGGATGACGAAATGGGACGGCTGTGCACTAATGACAGTAAAACAGAAAAATTGTTCAGAATTCTGGATAGTCTGCGTGAATGTGATCCGGATTGGGTCATTAACACTACTAAATATCATACAGAATACGGCACCAGCTTTAAATCCGGTTTCCGAACGGTAGATGATGGCGTCAATACTGCCTGCGGCGGTGCTGTAGGCAGTTATCACACCAGAGGCTGTGCCGCTGATATTCATGTCGCAGGCAAAGATTACACGGCTGCACAGCTGCTGACGATGGTACTGACTGCTGCTGGTTGGCATGGTATCGATGGCTCTGAATTAGGCATTGGCTGTTATGGCGACTGGCTGCATCTGGATACTCGCGGTTATAGCAGCAGATGGTGAGGAGTATGATTGATTTATTAAAACAGTTTTGCGGCAATAAATATGTGCAGTATTTATTACTTTGTCTGCTGGTATTTATGGTTGGCTTTGTTTGCTGTTATCAAAAATATGTACCTGCTTATAAGCAGCAACTGGCAGTGTTGACAGCGACTGTTAAGGACTATCGGGAGCGTTCTGTTTTTATTGCAGCAGTAAAAAATAGTGAGCAGCAGGCAATCACTTATGTGCCGAAGGTAAATGGTGAAAAAACTGATGTTGAAATAACTGATGCGGAAAATAAGATAATAGTTAAATACAATGGGCAGGAAACTGTATTTCAGCCACAGCTGGAAGAAACACAAAAGTTTGAGCAGGGCAAGCTCGTTATCGACAGATCGCAGCAGACTGTGCTGGATATGACGGAAGCTTTTAATAAAGCTGTAGCGGCTGAGGCGAAAAGCAAAAACAGGCAGCGTCTTGGTAAAGTTGATTTCGGGACTTTATATAATATTGACAATGGCGATGCTTATGCAGGAATAAGATATAATGCAAAAATGTTTGATATAGGTGCTTATCATGGCGTAGGGAATAGCGATGTGATAATCGGTATACATGGTAAATTTTAGGGGCTGGGTCTTAGGATCCAGCCCCATTTTTTTATTTTCCGGTCTAAATAAAAAAGCAGGCAGCGGTTAAGCTGCTTGCTTTAGGGTCTATTCCGTTTTTTTCTCCGACAGTTTATCTGCGGCATATTTGGCGTGCGCCATCAGGATATAGGGAATAGCTTCTTCACTCTTTGTCCAGGCTTTGATTTCTGCGGGCAGAAGATAGTTGAGATCATCTTCCTGTTCAACGATTTTTATAAAAAAGTCGCGCGGTTTTCCGTATGCCTGCATTATTTTAGAGATAAATTTTTCGGTAGGCTTAATGGCGTTGGCTGTTTCATAATAAAAATAATTAGAAGGGGCAACGCCTATTTTTGCCGCCGCTTCGGCCTGGTTCAGTCCGGCTTCCAAACGGCAATTTAATAGTTGTTCAGCGAGATATTTTACATCTATGCGGGCTTTTGTTTTTGCTGCTGCCATTTAGATTCCTCCAATTGATCTGATTCTTGTTTCTCTATATTATAGCAAGTTTAACTGTGGAAAATCAAGAAAATATAGAAAATACCGAATTCGTAAGATGACTGAGTTTAAAAGTAGGAAGATAAATTTGGATCATATGTCGTTTTTGACTATCCAACTTCATTTGGTATATAATGGAAGCGGTTATTTATCTGCCGTTTGACGGATTATCAAAGAAGCGAGGCGAACCTCATGGCAGTGATTTTTTATTTGAGTGGCACAGGTAACAGCCTGTATGCCGCTAAAAGTATCGCGCAGGAACTGGAGCAGTGCCGGCTGGAAGGCATTACCGGTTATTTAAAAGCGCCTTACGAGGTGCAGGACGAAGTTGTCGGTATCGTCTGCCCTGTTTATTGTATGGCGCTGCCGCCTGTAGTGGAGGCTTTTCTGCAGCAGGTGAAAATGGTGCCTCAGTATATCTTTTTAGTAGTGACTATGGGCGCGATGTCCGGACAGGCACTGGGTCAGGGGAAAGAGCTTTTAAAGCAGCGTGAGCTGCGGTTATCATATGGCGCTCAGGTGGCGCTGCCTGATAACAGTATCGTCTTTCCTTCGCCGCAGGCACGTCAGGAGAAGCTGCTGCGCAACGCTCCGGCTGAATTGGGACTGATCGCCCGTAATATCAAAAATAAGTATGATAATTATCAGCATCTGGATCGTGGTTTTTTGTGGAAGTATGGCGGTACAGCTGCCGGTATGTGGGTGCTGGATAAGATCAAGCAGTTCGGTAAGCTGAGCTGCGCTGACGATAAATGTGTCGGCTGCGGCATTTGTGCCGAGGTCTGCCCCGCGGGCAATATAACTATGGCAGCTGGTAAGCCTGCTTTTGGCAGCGAGTGTGTGCATTGCTTCGGCTGTGCGCACTGGTGTCCGCAGAATGCTATCAGCCTGGGACGTTTAAAACCCGATCAGAAAACTCGGTATAAGCACCCGGAGATTACGCCTGCCGAGCTGGCAGTACAGAAGGAAAGGAAAGATGAAATATGAAAATTTACGCTCCCGTAACGGAAGCAGTGCTGGACGCTTTAAAGACTATAGTCGGCGCTGAATACGTTTTGACCGAGCCTGAAAAATTAGAGCAGTATCAGACTGACGAAGAAACTGATCCGCGCAAGTTCCATCTGCCGGAGGCGGTTGTTCTGCCGAAGGACGCGCAGGAGATCGCGGCTGTTATCAAGCTGGCCAATACATATGATGTGCCGGTCACTGTCCGCAGCGGCGGCACCAGTCTGGCTGGCGGCGCTATTCCTGTATGCGGCGGTATTGTCCTTTTAATGGAACGGTTGAACAAGATCATCGAGCTGAATGCCGAAGGCATGTATATGGAGGTTGAAGCCGGTGTGCGTACTGTCGATATTCAAAAATATGCCAATGAGGCTGGTTTTCTGTATGCAGGCGACCCCTGCAGCGCTGAAAGCTGTCTGATCGGCGGTAACATTGCCACTAATGCCGGCGGCAATAAAGCGGTGCGTTACGGTGTGACCCGTGACCAGGTTTACGCTGTCGAGGTCGTAACACCGACTGGTGAGATCGTAGAGCTGGGAGCACGTTTAAAGAAAAAATCGACCGGGTACTGCCTGGAACAGCTGATCATGGGCAGTGAGGGCACGCTGGGCATTATCACTAAGGCGACGCTTAAGCTGCAGCCGATCCCGCCTTACAGATTTGATCTGCTGGCTGTGTTCAGCGATCCGGAGCAGGCCTTGGACGTAGTGCCGAAAATCATGCAGGCCGGCATTAATCCGACCAGTGTGGAGTATATGGATAATTCCTATGTGCGCGGTACGGCCGAATATCTGGAGTTTAAGGGAGCCCCTCATTATGAGAACGGCATTTATGTTATCATCACAGTGGAGACTTTCAGCGAGGACGAGCTGGATCTGAAAATGGAGCAGCTGGATGAGTTGTGCAGTGCTGCCGGCGCTGTCGATGTGCTGGAAGCCGATGAACGTATTTGGGATATGCGCCGCAACTGTCAGGAGTCTGTACGTCTGATCAGTCTGGTTTCCCTGACGGACGACGTGGTAGTTCCTGTTAATGAGATCGCCGGTACAATCAAGTTTATTATGAAAATAGGCGAAAAATATCCTTTCCCGGTCAAAATCAACGCGCATATCGGCGACGGGAATCTGCATATCGTTTTATGCAAATGCGAATTGAGCGACGAAGAATGGGAAAACAAAGTGGAAGCTTTCCATAAAGAGGTTTATACTTATGCTTACAGCATCGGCGGGCGTCTGGCCGGCGAGCATGGCATCGGCGCAAAAAAACTCAGAGAAATGGAAACATATACCCCGGCCGGCGAGCTGGCGATCATGCGCACGATCAAGGCGGCGATGGACCCGCAGCTGATTTTGAACCCGGGCAAGATCTTTGATCTGTAAGTTATTGGACTGCAGCGGCAGTATGCTGCGGAAAAGATAAAATCTTATTTTGTAGGACAGTAGAAAGGAATGGAAGTTATGAGTAAATACGAACCGGTCAGCGCAGAAGTGGTAGCAGCTCTGCAAACGGCTTTGGGCGCGGAGTATGTAAGGACCGATGCCGAAACCCTTGAAAAGTACAAAACTGACGAGGAAACTGATCCCCGTTATCATCATCTGCCGGAGGTCGTAATTTGGCCTGGCAGCACAGAAGAAGTTGCGGCGGTCATGAAAATCGCCAATCAATATAATGTGCCGGTAACACCCCGCAGTGCAGGGACCAGTGTTTCCTGCGGGGCGATCCCTGTTTATGGCGGTATCGTTCTGCTGTTGGAACGGATGGACAAAATCGAAGAGCTGAATACTGAAGGTATGTATATGGTTGTCGAGGCTGGCGCGCGTACAGTAGAAATTCAGGAAAAAGCCAATGCGGCCGGCTTCCTCTATGCAGGCGACCCCTGCAGCGCCGACAGCTGTCTGATCGGCGGTAATATTGCCACTAATGCAGGCGGTAATAAGGCTGTACGTTACGGCACTACCCGCGATCAGGTCTATGCGATTGAAGCAGTTACGCCTACCGGCGATATCGTTAATGTGGGTGCACGGCTGAAGAAAAAATCGACGGGCTATTGCCTGGAACAGCTGATCATGGGCAGTGAAGGTACTTTGGGCATTATTACTAAAGCCACTTTAAAGCTGCTGCCTCTGTGTCCGTATAAACTGGATCTGCTGGCGATCTTTACCGATTTGGATAAAGCTGTCGGTTTGGTGCCGAACCTGATCAAAGCGGGGTTGAATCCGACGAGCGTGGAGTTTATGGATAATGCGTTTGTACGCAGCTCCAGCGATTACTGCGAATTGAAGCTGCCTCATTATGAAGACGGTTTTTATGTTATTGTGACGGTAGAGACCTTTAATGAAGATGAGCTGGAAAGCAAAATGGAACAGCTGGACGAGATCTGCAGTGCCAGCGGCGCTACTGATGTTTTAGAGGCTGATGACCGTGTGTGGAAGCTCCGTCGCAACTGTCTGGAATCTACGCGCGTTTTGAGTCTGGTCAGCACTTCTGATGATCTTGTCGTACCAGTCGATCAAATCGCTAACTGTATCCGCCATCTGACCAAGGTTGCGGAAAATTACAACTTTAAACTCTTTACGCTGGCTCATGCCGGAGACGGCAATCTGCATTTCCAGATTTTGAAAGGCGAGATGAGCGACGAGCAGTGGGAAGATGAAGTAAGCCGTTTCCATGCTGAAGCTTATCCTTATGTTTACAGTCTGGGCGGTCGTCTTTCCGGCGAGCATGGCATCGGAGCTAAGAAGGTCGAAGCCATGGAAAAATATACGGAGCCGGTAGAAATGAAAATGATGAAGGAAATCAAGCGTGCGCTTGATCCTAAAAATATTCTTAACCCGGGTAAGGTATTCAACGCCTGAAAACTAATAAAACCATCTGTACTTTAAGTACAGATGGTTTTTGCGTATTTGAGGTTCAATATAATTTTGAAATATTAATACCATTTTTTACGTTGTAATTTTTTAAGCGTAAAGATAGCAATCAATGCCATAACGCCAAGGCAGAGCGGATAGCCCCATTGGGATTTCAGTTCCGGCATATACTGGAAATTCATGGCAAAAATACTGCTGATACAAATCAGCGGCAGGAAAATGACTGCCACTGTAGTCAGCGTAGCCTGAATATCAGCGCTGCGTTCAGCAGCGGCATTGACGCAGAGCCGCTCCAGAGAAGTCAGTAATTCTTCGGCGACCGATAAGGTAAGTACGGCACCTTCCAGTTTGATCGTCAAAAGTTCGGGGGCATTATCGCTGCCGATAACTAAAGGCGGGTCCTGACGCAAGGCGCGGCTGACGATGCGGCGCATCGGATAGACCGCCTGTTTGGCAGTGACCAGGCTGCGGCGCAGACGCAGCAGTTCTTTGGGATCTGGATGTTCATCCTGTTCGCTGTAAGCTGCAGACAGAAGCTGCAGCCGTTCTTCCAGATAATTGATGACCTCGCAGTTGTCGTCAAGGATCTTGCCTAAAATCAGGGTCAAAGCCTGCGGGATCGTATTATTAGGCTTCTGCAGGGTTGTTACCAGCGTACGCGCATTTTTTAAACGGTCACAGCGGCCATGCTGCAGAGAAAGCAGTCTGTTGGCGCTGGCGGCGAAACAAATATTATTATAAACGGCATTGCCGCTTTCGTTTAGCTGCAGGTGGCGGCAGATGAGAATTCTGTTGTTGCCGTCGCGGAATAAACGCGGCTGCTGTTTTTTATTTTCTAAAATGTTTTGAGTAGCGGGACTCAGTTTGAAGGAGCGGGCGACGGTCATTACCTGATCGTGCGAGCCGAATAATGACATATCAAGCCAGATAGCACCTTCTTCCGGAATTGCTAAAAGCTCTTCTGTAAGTTCATCGGCAGAAATATAGGCGTTTTCCTGGCCGTCAAGTATCAGCAAAGTGCGCGCGCTGCTTTGAACTTCTGTTTTTTTCTGAGCAAAGAGTACGGCTGTGTCGATTTTTTGCTTTAACATCGCATTAGCTCCTTTTGTATAAATTCAAATTTCTGTATATATTCTAACCTGTTCAAAGTCAACTTACAATAATAAGGCAGGATTTTTTTTATAAATGGCGAAATATAACTATTTAAATAGGATGAAAAAAGATTGTCGGCAGGAACTGCCGGCGTTGTCGACGCAAGCTATTTTTAGATAAAGAGGAGCAATGAACGACATGTTTACAAGAGTTTTGTTAGCAATGGATCTTACGCCTAAGTCAGAAATACTGCTGCCGTGCCTGTACAGTCTGTGCCCCGATACAAATACAGAAATTATTCTAGCTTATGTATTCGATGAAGAAGAGGACGCAGATCCTTACAGTAGCAGTTATAAAAAGGTTTACAGCAAGCTGCAGGGGTATGCCAACGAGCTGATGCGCAACGGTTATGAAGCAGTAAGTATCGAAATGCCCTGGGGCGAGGTATTTGAAGAAATAACCCGCGTCGGCGACGATAAAGAAGTAGATCTGACTTTAGTGGCTTCGCATGGAAAGGGCTTTTTTAGAAGTGCCTTGCTGGGCAGTACGACCTTTGATCTTGCCAGATCTTCGAAGCGGCCATTGTTTGTTGCCAAAACCGACGGTGACAGCGACAATATTGCCGATGATGATATGTTGCGTAAATTGATGATACCGACCGATTTTTCTAAGAAATCTTTAGTGGCGCTCAATTTGATCCGCAGCCTGCGTGAGCATGTAGCGGAAGTGGTGTTCGTACATGTAGTGGAACGCAGCCGCAATCAGAGCGATCTTGAGAGCAAGCTGCTGAATGCCGAATCGCGGATGGAAGAACTGGTGGCCGAGATGAAACTTTTTGGGATCAAGGCTTCTTATCTGGTCGATAAAGGGGCGGCGTCTAAAAAAATCTGCCGCTGGGCGGAAGAAGAAAATGTGTCGATGATCGCGATGACTAAAACCGGTGCCGGACTGGTCAAAGGCCTGGTAATGGGGGCAACAGCTCAGAACGTTACGCTTAATTCCGAGCGCTCACTGCTGCTGCTGCCTGCTGATGAAGTAAGTAATGATTAATAGAGAAGTGAAAAAAATTTTACATAATCTTGATGGAAACTCTTGACATATCTTCCGGAAATCAGTATACTGTTACTTGCGGCTGGATTAAGCCAGCCGCAAGTTTATTTTTAAGCGGTAAACAATAGCATAATCCCTGATTTTTTCAACCTGGAGAGATGACCGAGCGGTTGAAGGTGCACGCCTGGAAAGCGTGTGTACGGGAAACCGTACCGAGGGTTCGAATCCCTCTCTCTCCGCCACTTAAAAAAAGTTTGCCGCGGTCAGCGGCTTTTTGTTTTTCTGTAGGACCGCAGGCGGCGGGTCCTGCGCAATAGGAGTCTGTGAACCGTGTCAGGTCCGGAAGGAAGCAGCACTAAGCGGATCCTCTTATGTGCCGCAGGGGTGCCTGCGTCTGTGGCCCTACAGGGAAACAACTGAGATTAAACCGGCTGTTTATGACAGCCGGTTTTTTGCATTTTTATATTATTGATGCAAAAGTGTCCCTTAAATTTTTCACAAAATTGGATATAAGTGAAGCCATTGCCCGAAGAAGCAAAGCGACGCATGGGCAATAAAGGGCGAACTTACCCAGAAGCAGCGACGGAAAAAGGAGCTGCGCGGGTTGCCGCTACCGGCGAAGCCGGCAGGCAGTAACTGCAAAAGTGTCCCTTAATTTTTTCACAAAATTGGATATGTACTTATATCCGTAAATTTTATATAATAAGTAGATAAGAAACTCAGAGGCTTAATGACGGGAAAGGAGGCAGAAAATGGCTTATGTAGCACTATACCGGCGCTGGCGGCCGCAGGGCTTCGATGCCCTTGTAGGTCAGGACGCAGTGAGGATAGCACTGAGCAATGCTTTGACGACAGGACGGATTGCGCATGCGTATTTATTTGCCGGTCCAAGAGGTACAGGCAAGACCAGTACGGCGAAGATTCTGGCGAAAGCTCTGAATTGTGAGCAGGGGCCTACTGCTAATCCCTGTAACGAGTGCGCCAACTGCCAGCGGATCAATGACGGCAGCAGTATGGATGTGTTTGAGATCGACGCTGCCTCTAACCGCGGTATCGATGAGATCCGTGACCTGCGTGAAAAAGTCATGTTTGCGCCTGTCAACGGGCGTTATAAAGTATATATTATCGATGAAGTGCATATGCTGACGACAGAAGCTTTTAACGCGCTGCTGAAAACGTTGGAAGAGCCGCCGGCGCATATCGTGTTTATTTTGGCGACGACAGAGCCGCATAAGATACCGGCAACGATCCATTCCCGCTGTCAGCGTTTTGATTTTAAACGTGTGACTAATGAGGATATTGCCAAACGTCTGCGCGAGGTTGCTGACGGCAGCGAAATCAGAGCGGATGACGAAGCCTTGAAACTGATTGCGATTCAGTCGGACGGAGGTATGCGTGATGCGCTGAGCCTGTTGGATCAGTGCGGCGTGATGGCCGATACTGTAACTGCCGAAACGGTACGGAACGTTTTAGGTATCGTGGGGCGTGAAGCGCTGCGTGAGCTGGTGCGTGCGATCGGCAGGCAGGACTTGTCAGCTGCTTTGCAGCTGCTGAACCGTTTGGCTGAGCAGGGCAAGGATGTGCGTCAGATCCTGACAGAGCTGGCCGAGTATCTGCGGGCGGTGCTGCTCTATAAAGCATCGCCCGGATACCATGAAATTTATTTGACGGATACGGAAGAAGCCATTTCCGAGCTGGCTCCGTTATTTGGCAGTGATCGCCTGATGGCGGCTGAAGAACGTCTGCATCAGGCCATGGGTGAATTGCGGTTCAGTGCGCGGGGCAGGATTACTGCGGAATTATGTCTGTTTGATCTGTGCCGTATTGAAGGCAGTACTATTGCCGCACTGATGGCCCGCGTAGAGCAGCTGGAGCATCAGGTGCGCAGCGGTGTGCCTTTGGGTGCTGCAAACAGCAGGACTCAGATTAAACCTGAACCCGAAGAAAAACAGGCAGCGGCGGTTGCTGCTCCTGCAGCGTCCCGGGTAAAAAAAGCGCCGGCAGTAAGTGCCGTTCAGGCACCAGCGGCGGAACCCGAGCCTGCTGCTGTGGCAAAAGCTGGAACAGAGCCGAAACCTGTTTCTGAGGAAGCAGCTGCTGCGACGACACTGGAATACAGCGGTGACTGGACCGAAGGCGAAGATCTGTGGAACCAGGCTTTGGAGATCCTTAAGAATGAGAAAAAACAGTCTATGGTGGCCTGTGCCGCCGGCGGTTATGTTACAGGGTATGAAAACGGCGTTTTGACCGTTGGTTTCAAAAATAAATTCATGTGCGTCAGGATGAACGATCCTGATTATAAGAAAGCTTTTGAAGAAGTGCTGCTGAGGCTGGCACGGCAAAGTGTACGGTTGGAATGCATCACTGCCGCCAAGCCTGCCGCTGCCAAACCTAAAGCTGCTCCAAAACAGCCGCCGGCGGAAGATGTTGAACCGGCTGTGAAGGCTGCGCTGGACGCTTTTGGCGGCACACTGCAAAAATTATAAATCAAATTTCTGCCGCAAGGCATCATTACGAGGAGGAACAATAATGTTTAACGGTGGTATGGGAAATATGCAGGGCATGATGAAAAAAGTACAGAAATTACAGGCTGATATGGCAAAAATGCAGGAAGAATTAAAGCTGCGTACAATCGAAACTACAGTAGGCGGCGGTGCTGTCACCGTAGTTGTCAGCGGTAAAAAAGAAGTTGTCAGCGTTAAGATCGATCCCAGCGCAGTAGATCCGGAAGATGTAGAAATGCTGGAAGACCTTTTGGTAGCGGCAGTTAACGAAGGTATGCGCAAGATCGACGAAATGACTGAAGCTGAAATGGGCAAACTGACCGGCGGGATGAAAATGCCGGGCATGTTCTGAAAATGGCCAGAATGATCCGGCCGCTGGCCAATGTGCATGAACAGCTGCGGCGTCTGCCTGGTATTGGTTCTAAAACCGCTCTGCGCCTGGCGTATCATATTATCGATATGCCGGAAGAAGAGGTGCGCCGTCTGGCAGAAACACTGCTGGAGGCCAAGCGGCAGATCCGTTTGTGTGATATTTGTTATAATCTTACTGATGCCGAGACCTGTGAGGTTTGCGGCAATGCAGGACGCGACCACAGCGTAGTCTGCGTTGTGGAACAGCCGCAGGATGTAATGGCGATGGAACGCAGCCGCGGTTATAACGGTGTTTACCATGTGCTGCACGGCGTTTTGTCACCGCTTGACGGTATCGGTCCTGATAATCTGCGTGTAAAAGAGCTGCTGCGGCGTCTGCAGGGTGATACGGTCAGGGAAGTTATCATCGCTACCAATTCTGACGTGGAAGGCGAGGCTACTGCTGCCTATCTGGCGCAGCTGCTGAAGCCTGTCGGTATCGTTATCAGCCGTATTGCCCATGGCCTGCCTGTTGGCGGCGATTTGGAATATGCTGACGAGCTGACTTTATCACGTGCTTTGGAAAACAGGCATAGAATGTAAGAAAGAAGGAGCTATAGCATGCAGGAAATAGAAAGTGCTGTCCGCGATCTGGGCGGTTCGGCCATGCAGGGCATTGACCATGCTGTAAAAGGGCTCAACTCGGGTACTCTGGAAGGAACGCTGCCGTTTATTATCGGCGTCCTGATTTTAGTCGTCGTTGTAAAATGTTTTTCACTGCCGTTTCGTCTCATCTGGAATGGTATCTGCGGTGCGGTAGCTTTGTGGTTTATCAATCTTATAGGTGGATTTTTGGGTTTCGGACTCAAAATCACCGTTATCAAAGCGCTGATTGCGGGGTTCTTTGGAATACCTGGCTGTTTGGCGGTTATTTTATGGGAGCTTTACGCCAGGTAAAGCTTCAGGCAGGAGGTAAGTTATGAATATGCTGCATAAAGCCATGACCATTGCCGGCAGCGACGCCAGCGGCGGTGCAGGTATGGAGGCTGATTTAAAAACATTCCAGGAGCTGGATGTTTACGGGATGACGGCGCTGACCGTTATCGTAGCCCAGAATCCTCATAAAGACTGGGATCACGAAATTTTCCCGATCGGTTTGGACGTTGTGGAAAAACAGATCGAAACGATTGTCGCCGGTATCGGTATCGATGCTATGAAAACGGGGATGCTGGGCAGTGCCGAGCTGGTTGAGCTGGTGGCCCGTACTATAGACCGTTTCAAGCTGCGCAATGTCGTTATTGATCCGGTCATGGTCTGCAAGGGTGTGGATGTGATCATGGTACCGGAAGCAGCCGCTGCTATCAAAACTGTTTTGATGCAGCGGGCTGACGTAGTAACGCCTAATACGATCGAAGCAGCCTATCTTGCCGATATGGAAAAGGTGGAAACACTGGACGAGATCAAGGAAGCTGCCGGACGGATCAAGGAGCTGGGAGCAGGCTATGTCGTAATCAAAAGCGGTTCCCGCAATGACAGCAGGGAAGCTGTTGACGTGCTTTATGACGGCAGGGAATTTACAATTGCCAGCGCTCCTAAAATCGAGCCCTGCTATAATCATGGAGCTGGCTGTACTTATTCGGCAGCGATTACAGCGGGACTGGCCAATGGACTGAGCGTGCGCGAAGCTGTGGAACTGGCGAAAAAATTTGTAGCGGCCGCACTGCGCGGTTCTTTCAAGCTGAATGAATATTCAGGTGCGACAAACCATTGTGCATACCGTTTGGAGAATAATAAATAATTTCAGGATATGCTAAAGTTTTTGGATAAAACTAAAAACTTTAGCATATTTTTTTTGAAAAAACTGCGGTTTGGGCAACGATTTTGCAGAAATACTGTATACATGAAGAAAGAAGGCAGGATTTTTATTATTTTTGCCTAATTATTGTAGACGTAATTTTAATATTTTATTATGCGCAAGGGGGATATTTTGATGAATTTGTCAACAAAAATTCTGATCGGTCTTGGTCTTGGTATCATTGCCGGTCTGGAACTGGGTGCGGAAGGTGTAGATTTCGCCAAAACATGGATCGGACCTTTTGGTACTATCTTTATGAATATGATCAAAATGATCATCGTTCCTTTGGTTTTCTCGTCTCTCGTCATTGGTGTCTGCAGTTTGGGGGATATCAAAAAGATAGGCCGTATCGGCGGCAAAACTATGGCTTATTATTTGGGAACTACGGCATTTGCGATTGTACTTGGTATATTTTTAGGTACGGTTTTAGAACCGGGCGCCGGCGTGAATATGCCTGGTGAAGGCGTTAAAGCTGCGGCTAAAGCCGCGCCGCCTATCATGCAGGTAATTATTGACATTTTCCCGACTAATGCGATGGAAGCGATGCTTAAAGCCAACATGCTGCAGATCATCGTTTTCAGTCTGTTCATGGGTATCGGCATCACTGCAGTCGGTGATCGGGCCAAGGCTCTGTACAATGTTTTTGACGGTCTGGCAGAGGTCAGCTATAAAATCGTCGGGTTTATCATGAATGTGGCGCCGATCGGTGTTTTCGGTTTGATCACTCCGGTCGTTGCAGCTAACGGCCCGGCTGTACTGCTACCGCTTTTGAAGGTTGTTATCGCTGTTTATCTCGGCTGCTTCCTGCATGCGGTCATCGTTTATGGCGGTCTGCTTAAATTCGTCGGCAAGATCAGCCCGATCAAGTTCTTCAAAGCAATTTTACCGGCACAGGTGCTTTCGTTTACCAGCTGTTCCTCCGGCGGCACATTGCCTGTCAGCATGCAATGCATCCAAAAGCTGGGTGTTTCGAAAGACATTTCCAGTTTTGTACTGCCTTTGGGCGCTACGATCAATATGGATGGCACTGCTGTTTATCAGGGAGTCTGCGCACTCTTCATTGCGCAGATCTATGGGGTCGATCTTACGACCGGGCAGTATCTGACTATTGTTCTTACTGGTACGCTGGCTTCGATCGGCACTGCCGGTGTTCCGGGGGCAGGCTTTATCATGCTGACGATGATATTGACGGCGATCGGCTTGCCGCTTGAGGGTTCCGCTCTGATCGCAGGTATCGACCGTATCCTTGATATGCCGCGGACCTGCGTTAATGTTACTGGTGACGCTACCGTTGCTTATCTGGTTGATAAAAGCGAAAAGTCGAACATCGAAGAACCGCTTTATTAAAATAAGACAAGACTCCTTGACGGATGGGTTTAGACCCGTCCGTCTTTTATATTTCAAGAATAATTCACAACAGGCGGCAGGAAATTTGCTGTGGACGCAGAAGGGATATAGGAGAAATGGGGTTATTGTATGGAAAAAACAGCTGAACTTATAAAACAGATCACAGAACGACTCAACCGCCGTCCTGCCCGGATCGATAAAGCTGACCGTTTGTGGGATGCTGCCGTTTTAGTGCCGTTGATAGACACCAAGCAGGGTCCGGCAGTTCTTTTTGAAGTACGGGCCGCCGGTTTGGGGTGGCAGCCGGGCGATGTATGTTTTCCGGGCGGACGCTATGAGTGCGGCGATGACAGCTTTGCCAAAACTGCTGTGCGCGAAACCTGTGAAGAGCTGGGTATTACTGAAGACAAAATAGAATTGTGCGGTGAACTGGATTACTTGGTGACACATATGGGACCTATTATTCATCCTTTTGTTGGCAGGCTGGCCAACGAAGTAAAGCTGGACTGCAACAGCGATGAGGTAGCTGAGATTTTTACGGTGCCGCTGAATTTTTTATTGCTTTCTGAGCCGCGCGTTGCTCATATGGAACTGGCAAACCGCGCAACTGCAGATTTTCCTTTTGATCTGCTGCCGCGCCATCCGCACGACTGGTATAAGCGGAAGGGGTATAATATCTATTTTTACGAATATCAGGGGCATGTTATCTGGGGGCTTACAGCTCGGATACTGCATGGATTTATTAAACGGTTTCATAAAGAACTGCAGGCTAATATTTTGTAATTGGGTGTGGGAAAGGAAGAAAAGGATTGAAAAAATTAATTTTGCTGATCGTAGCGGCAATCGCTGCCGCCAGTTATTTGGTATATGCTTATATGAACGGCGATCCGATGTTTGGGACGCTGGCTAAAACTATGGATGACCTGCCGCGCAATGAACGGCTGGGCTCTAAACGCAATATCGTAGTATTAGGCGTAGACGGCAGGGAAAAGGACGATGATCCTGGTCGCAGCGACACGTTATTTGTCGTAATGTTCGACCCTAAAAGTAAAAATGTTTCGCTGCTGTCGATTCCGCGTGATACCAGGGTGCGGATCCCCGGGCATGGCTGGGATAAAATCAACCATGCTTATGCGTTCGGCGGGCACAAGCTGACGCAGCAGACAACGGAAGAGCTTTTGGGCATTCAGGTCAATAATTATGTAATGGTCGATTTCAGTGGTTTTGAAAGTTTGGTCGATGCGATCGGCGGCATTGATATTGATGTGGAAAAGGATATGTATTATTATGATGACTGGGATGATTTTCTGATCGATCTTCCGGCAGGGCAACAGCATCTGGATGGCAAAAAAGCGATCCAGTATGTGCGCTATCGTGATGAGGAAGGCGATATTGGCCGTATTAAGCGTCAGCAGAAGTTTATGATGGCGGTTTACGAAAAGATTGCTTCGGCACAGATTTTAACTAAGATGCCGGGGCTGGTTTCGGAAATTATGAAAATGGTCAAAACTGACCTGCCCGTTTCAGATATGCTGGCGATGGGCGGCGCTTTACACGGAATGATGAAAGAACAGGGCGGTCTGCAGATGGCTACAGTTCCAGGTACGCCTGAATATATTGATGAGATCAGCTACTGGATTCCCGATATTACTGACCTGCGCGAGCAGATGGTAGATATGCAGGGCGCGCAGATGACGGAACGTTATCGTCAGGGTGCTGAAAAAATGGAAGCAGAGTATAAACGCAACCTGATTACAGCGCAGGAAAAAGAAAAACAGAAAGCTGCAGAAGAGAAAATCAAAGCAGATGAACAAACAGAAAAGAAAATAAAAGAGGATACGAAAGAGAAGAATAAAGAAAAAGCTGATGCCGAAAAGAAAGCTAAGGCTAAAAAATCTAAGTCAGGCGAAGAACTGGGACCGGCAGAGAAAGACGGGCAGCAGTTAACAGAGCCGCCTAAGGCTGTGAAACCGCCTGCTAAGGAAAGCAGCCGCAATACGGTATCTGTCAAGGTCGTTGACTGCAGCGGCAAAGGAGCAGGCAGTGATGCCGCAGCAAGACTGGCAGCAATGGGCTTTGAGGTTATCGACGGCGGCAGTGATCCTGAACGTGATCAGACTACGGTAGTATCTACGACCAGCAACGGACGTGTGGTCAGCAGGCTGTCGGCTGTACCGTTCCCGTACACTCTGAGGATTCTGCGGGCTGATGATGCGTCTTATGACGCGGTGATTTTTATCGGTAAAGATTATCAATAAACCTTTGTCCAATGCAGGTAAATTCTCTTTGCACAAATTTTCTGAAAAAGGCAGAAAACTGCTATTGCATATTGTATACAAAAATGCTATACTAGGAGTATCAAAACAGCCCCTCATTTGGCCCTTCTCGTAAGGGCTTTTTTTTTTACCCTTTTTTAAGTCTGCTAAAAAATTGAAGTCGTTTACAGTATTTGCAATGCTGTTTTGAAGTTGAGCTTCAACAAAAGTGCAGGCAGTGGTGGAAAAAGTAGGATTATACTTTGTTTTTTTACAAAAATGGCTAAAAAGGCCTGCTAATTGTGCTATAAGTGGAAATAGAGCTGGAAATATGATAAAATATATACATATTGTAAAGGCGTCTGCCTGGAATAAGAGCATGTACGTTAATTTGATTAAGGGAGGATGCGCAGTGAGAAATGATATCCATATCGTTTTGGACAGTATTGCTGTTGCAGAAGAAACACCCTTGCGGGACGATCCCCGTTGCCATGTGGTCCCCCTGCTGGTAAGACATGGAGATACCGAATGGGTGGACGGAGAAAAAAGCTTGCAGGAAATGTTTGCCATGGTGGAAGCAAGCGGGCAGCTGCCTAAAACTTCGCAGCCGGCCATCGGCAGATTTCTTGATGTATTTACAGAATTAGCCGCAGACGGTAAAAAAGTGATTGCGATCATGTTAGACGGTGTTTTGAGCGGTACTGTTCAGACAGCACGCTTAGCAGCCCGGCAGGTCATGAGTGAAATTCCCGGGTCTGATATCCGTGTCTTTGACAGTCTTACAGCAGCCTGTCCAATCAGCGGAATGGCAATGGAAGTACTCGCTTATGCTGAAACCGGCGCAACGATGGACGAGCTGGAGGAGTATCTGAAGGGCCTGATCGAGCGGACGGAAACGTATTTTTCCGTCAATACTTTAGATTATCTGCAGAAAGGCGGCCGTATAGGCGCCGTAGGCGCTTTAGTAGGCAATATTCTGGGCATACGTCCGATTGTGCACATCGATACCGCCGGCGAACTGGTCGTTGTCGATAAATGCCGTACCCGCAAGAAAGTATTGCAGCGCATGGTCGAGCTTGCCGCTGCGAATGCTCCTATAGAAGCTGTGTATGTGGCGAATGCTGAAGCTGAGGAAGACGCTGAAACTTTGCGCAAGGCAATGCTTGAATTGTTTCCCGGACTGCCTGTTCTGGTAACCGGGATCGGAACTGTTCTGGCAGCACATTTAGGACCCGGTGTTATTGGCCTTTTTGTGCGGCGGCAGCGCTGAAGAAAGGTGCAGACTTGATATGACAAGTAAACAAGAGGCGATTATCAGCGGCGAACAAATAAAAAATATGCTGTTGGGCGCTTATAAAAGTTTTGAAAAAAACTATCAATATATTAATGATTTGAATGTTTTTCCGGTGCCGGACGGCGATACCGGCACTAATATGATGCATACGATGGCAGCAGTGGCCCGTGAGATCAGTCAGCTGCAGAATGCGACTGTTTCCGAAGTAGGGACTATGGCAGCCCGCAGTGCGATCATGGGGGCGCGCGGTAATTCCGGCGTGATCCTGTCGCAGTTGCTGCGTGGCCTGGGAAAAGGCCTGGTCGGCAAAAAACGAGCTACCAGCAACGAGGTGGGCAAAGCTTTTCAGTTTGGTATTTTGTATGCTTACCGGGCGGTATCAAAGCCTGTTGAAGGAACGATCCTTACTGTGGCGCGTGCTATTGCCAAAGGTGCGTATCATGCTGTGCGTCAGGGTGAAGATTTTGAAGATGTTTTATGCGAGGCGTTGGAGAGCGGAAAAAAAGAACTGGCTCGTACGCCGGAACTGCTGCCGGCGCTGAAAGCGGCTGGAGTAGTTGATGCCGGCGGTCAGGGCTTGATCGTTTTCCTGGAAGGCTGTCTGGCGGGTTTCCGAGGCGAAGACGCAGGTGAGCTGCATCTGCCGCCGTCAAAGCCATCCTTTGCCAATTTTATCGAGATGGAAGTAGATTTGGAAAATCCTTATTGTACAGAATTTATCGTTAAGGAAGCTGAAGTCAAAGAGGACGTTGTACGCAGTACTCTTCAGCCTTTGGGTAATTCGTTGATCGTAGCTGTTGTCGGCGATATCGTCAAAGTGCATATCCATACCAAAGCTCCCGGGCTGGTTCTGCAGCACGGCTTGAGCTGGGGCTCTCTGCACGATATCAAGATCGACAATATGGCCGAGCAGCATCAGCATCGCGTTGTCGGTGCGCAGACGGAGAAGCACGGTCTGGCTGTACTGTCGGTGGCGGCCGGGAACGGTATTGCCAGCATCATGCATCAGCTCGGTGCAGCTGAGATCATCAGCGGCGGGCAGAGCATGAATCCGCCGGTAGAGGCGTTTATTAAAGTTATTGAAAAGGGCTCGGCGGAGCAGTACATTATTTTACCGAATAATAAAAATATTATTCTGGCGGCGGAGCAGGTCAAAAAATTATTGGGAGCAGCGCAGGTAGATTATGTGCCGACAACAAATCTGGCGCAGGGTCTGGCGGCACTGCTGCATTTTGACGCAGCTAAAACACTGCAGGAAAACAGCGCTGTGATGCGACGTGAGGCTAAGGAAGCCCACAGTGCTGCTGTCAGTATTGCTGTGCGTGACAGCGTTGTTAACGGGATAACTGTAAAAAAAGGGCAGTACATTGGTTTGCTGGAAGATAAGATCGTTTATGCCGGAGCAACTCTGGAAGAAGTCGCGGCGGAAACTGTCAAGCTGGCCGGCAGCGACTGGGAATTGATCAGCCTTTATTATGGCAGTGATCTGACACAGTCTGAAGCTGATAAAATCGCCGCAGAGCTTGAAGCTCTGGACGGCGGTTGGGAAGTTACAGTTTTTGACGGAGGTCAGCCGCTTTATCCGCTGCTGCTGTCGTTAGAATAAAAAATAGTGATCAGCAGGCCCTGCCGTGCGCGGGGCTTGTTTTATATTATGGGAATGAGGGGAAGCAATGCAGGAGATCATGATCGCGATCGTTTTGGGGATCGCCGTAGGTTACAGTGACCTTTTAAATTATAATGTGAAAAAATGGCTCAGCCGGTTTTCTACAGTCAGTCTGTTTATCATGCTGTTGTGTCTGGGTGCTAAGATCGGCTGTGATGCAGAGCTTTTGGGCAAACTGGACCAGTTGGGCGGCAAATCTCTGGTCATGGCAGTTTTTATCATTGGCGGCAGCGTGCTGATGCTGTGGCTGGTGCTGAAGCTTTTTGCAAAAACGGCAGCCCGGGCGGAAGGGAGCGATGAATAATGGTTTATGCTATTTTTACATTTATCGCTTTAGGAATCGCCGGCGGATATTTCTTTTTGGGATTGGAACATAAAGACCTGCTGGACGAGATTTTGATGTCGGCTTTATATTTTATGGTTTTTGTTGCCGGTATCGAAATCGGCGGAAACAGGCATATTATAAAAAAAATCTGCAATCCGCAGAGTATTCTGCTGGCAGTTGCCATTCCAACGGCTGTAACTATCGGCAGTTTAGGCGGTGCGGCTCTTTCAGCCTTCGTGACCGGGATGGAAATGCGGGACGCGCTGCTTGTCGGCAGTGCTTTAGGCTGGTACAGCCTTTCCTCTGTAGTTATCAGTACGCTGTATAGTGTCGAGATCGGGACGATCGCCTTTTTAGCTAATATGCTGCGTGAAGTCCTGGCATTTTTAGCCATACCGCTGTTGGTAAAAATCAATAAATTCCTGGCTTTGGCGCCATCAGGAGCTGCGACTATGGATTCCGGTCTGCCGGTGGTTATCAAATATACCAATATCCATGTCGGGCTATTCGCCTTTATCAACGGCCTGCTGCTGACGCTGCTGGTACCGGTGCTGCTTTCAGTACTGATGCCTGGTCAGTAAAAAAGAAATCCCGCGCTTGTTTAAAACAAGCGCGGGATTATTGTTTTTAGTAGAAAAATTCGTTGTTTTTGTAAATGTCTTTTATCGGCGCCAGCTTCTGGGCGATCAGGGCCTGAGCCTGCTGAGGCAGTGAGCGGGCCTGCTGAGGGCAGATAGTAGTGCAGCGCAGGCACAGGATACATTTTTGGGGGTCAGTTGTGTGCGGCTGCCCGCTGGGGATAGCCTGAGTTGGGCAGGTGGCCGAACAAATACCACAGCGGATACAGGAATCGCTGACCTGAGGTACGACGGGCATAGGCTGCCAGTCTTTATAAGGACGATTGCCGGGGATATTTGTCAGCGCTGGCGCCTCTGTTAACGGCTTAGCGGAGATTTTTTTGGCAAAGTCAGTTAATTGTGCCAGATCGTCAGCATCAGGTCGGCCGGCGGCGACACTGCGCAGCATCGAATGTTCGGACAGTACGGCTGCTGCGGCGATCACACGGAAGGATTGACTGGTCAGACTATCGCTCAGCTCCAGCAAGGCATCTTCGTAGGCGCGGTTGCCATAAGCTGCTACAGCAATGGCGCTGGTATTCTGACCGTGCAGAGCGGTCAGCTGCTGCAGTGCAAAAGCTGGAACTCTGCCGCCGAAAACCGGTACGGCGACAACGATGATATCATCAGCAGCGAAAGTATACTGTGCCAAAGCAGGTAAAGACAAATCTATTTCTGTAAATCCGTCTGTATCAGCCAGAGCACTGGTAAGTGCCAGGGCTGCTTTTTTGGTACCGCCTGTAGGACTGAAATAAGCTGTATATATTTTTGCGGGTTTGCCGGTTATTGCTGTCATAAGACCGCCTCCTTCAGGGTTATGCTTCTGATTTTATTATGAGGCTTACAGTCTGGGCTGTCAACAAGCCGTCTTACCGCAGGATCTGGAGATATTTGTTTTCAAAGTCATTTAAAGGCAGAGGTTTACTGAATAAATAACCCTGCACCTCATTGCAGCGCAATTCCTTTAAAATATCCAACTGTTCCAGTGTTTCCACGCCTTCGGCAATCAATTTGATACCGAGATCAGAACAAATGACAGCCAGAGAACGGATAAGAATACGTGCCTTTTGGTTTTGTGCCAGTGTTTTTACCAAACTGCGGTCTAATTTTAAAATATCGAAATTGATAGTAGTGAACAGCGAAAGACTGGCGTTGCGAACGCCAAAGTCATCAATGGAAATAGAGAAACCATATTCCTTCAGTTTTTCCAAAGCCTGGCTGAAAACAAGCTGATTATCGACTTCGGCAGTTTCGGTGACTTCCAGTTCCAGCAGGCTGATGTCGATATTATGCTTGGTGATAAGAGCTAATAGCTGATCGGCCAGGAAATGGTAAGACAGAGTGCTGCGTGAAAGATTGATAGAAACGGGTTTGACCCGTAGTTTTCTTTCTTTCCAGATATTGATCTGCTTACAGACTTCTTCAAAAACATAAAGATCCAGCATTTTTATCAGTCTTGCTTCTTCCAGGATTGGAATAAAATTATTGGGGGCAATGATTTCTCCGGCCTGATTTATATAACGGATCAAAGCTTCAGAACCGATAAATTCCTCGGTATCCAAAGAAATTTTAGGCTGGAAATAAATGCAGAACTGTCCGGCTGTCAGTGCTTCCTGCAGAGCGCTGTAATTGGCCAGATTGAGGATATCATCTAAATTATGCCGATAGCGGCTTGTTTTTTCTTTGCCATAATAAAATTTTTTCTTATCCGTATACATAGCGCTGTCAGCCTGCTGCAGCAGGCTGTTTAAATCGCTGGGGGATTTGACCCAGCAGCTGCCTGTAGCGATGGAGAAGGGCAAGTTAGTTTTTTCACAGAAAATATTACGCAGCAGGTTAAATTTTTCATAAAAATCGGTTTCTGTCAGATCATAGGTAATGATAACAAACTCATCACCGCCGATGCGGAAAAGTTCGTCGGGTTTAAAAAGGTTGAAGACTTTGGCTACAGTTGTTATAAGGATTTTATCACCCTGGTGATGGCCGTAAAAATCATTGATTTCCTTCATACCGTTGATATCGATATAAATAATGCCGGCAGAAGCATATTGTCCCGGCCTGAACTGACTGAGCACGTCCATAAAAGCGTTTCTGTTCAGCGCGTTCGTCAGCAGATCGTGGTAGCTGAGGCGATGCAGCATATCGACATGATTCCGATGTCTGATCGCATAGGAAAGAAAAATGGACATGGAAAGCAGCAAATAAGAAGAGTTTTTGATTTTTTCACTGTCGTAATTATCGATGCCGATATAGCCTGCTAGCTTGTTATCCAAAAAAATAGGCGCAGCGATCAAAGAGGTGATTTCCTGGGCGTGCAGCGTGGCATAAGCCGCCGGATTAGTCTTTTGCAGCTGTTCGACATCGTCGATGATGATACAGTCGTTTTTTTCAAAAAACGGCAGCCAGTCGGAAATCAATGACAGATCGAGCTGCTGCAGCTTCTCCAGCTGCGGCGAGATCCCGGGAGCTGTCCATTCATGTGTGTTGTTCATCAACTCGTCTTTGATTTCAAAAACATAAGCACGGTCAGAAACTAGAAATTCGCCGATCTGGGTCAAGACAGCATTGATCGTCTGATCGAGGTCATCGACGGCGTAAAGCATTCGGACACAGTTGGTAATTAAGGTCTGGACATCAAGCATATTTTTCAGTTCCTGCTTTTGCAGTTCGCGTTCTGTTATATCAAAAGCTATTTCCATGCGTGCAGTTTTGCCGTGCCATTGGATTATTTTATCCTTGAGTAAAAAGTGTCTGCCGATAGAGGGATTTGTGAATTCCCAGGTATAAAAATTATCATCGCACAGTCTGTCGTTGGTACAGAATTCGCAGGGTGAAGTTTTACCCTGTAAAACTTCATAGCATTTTTTGTGCTTGTAGTTTTCCAGATGCAGTGTCTGGCAGCCGGTCTGATTGACAAACAGCAGCTCGTAGGTTTCTGGATCGGAAACATAAACAAGTTCCGATATTTCATTTAACAGACTGAGGGTATTGATATCTCTTTTCATGTTTATCACCTAAATATTATTGATTATTATTTAAAAATATTATATCATAAAAATAAAAGTATACATATCTTTATATTTATTAATATTATGATGAAAATATAATTTGTAACAATAAAAAACAGACGTCTTAAAAGACGTCTGTTTAAATTATATTTAGACGGTAGTTTTTTTTGCCTGTTTTAAGCTCAGGCCGATACGGTTACGTTGTTCGTCGATGCTGATGATGACCGGCTCGATCACATCGCCGATGCTGATAACGTCCAGAGGGTGGTGAAACCGGCTGTTGGATAATTCGCTGCGGTGAATCAGACCGCTGGTTTTTAGGCCGATATCTACGAAAACTCCGAAATCGACAACATTTTGGACTGTTCCTTTGACAACGCTGCCGATCTCCAAATCGCTCAGTTTTGCTACCTTTTTGCGTGTCAGCGGTGCCGGAGCATCTTCGCGCGGATCGCGCCCCGGCCGGGCCAGGGCTTCCAGGATATCAGTTACAGTCGGCAGGCCGGCGTTCAGTTTGACGGCAATTGCAGAGGCGTCGGCTTTAGCTGCCGCTTCCTGAACAGCGATGTCATTACAGTGTTTCAGGTCAAAGCCAAGCTCTGCCAGGATCTGCTCTGCTAAGGTATAGCTTTCAGGGTGGACGGAGGTATTGTCTAAAGGATTTTTTGCCTGGGCGATACGCAGAAAGCCTGCGCATTGAGTAAAGGCTGCCGGACCCAGACGGGCAACTTTTAAAAGTTCCTTACGGCTGGTAAAGGCACCGTTATCGTCACGGTAGGCAATAATATTTTTGGCGACGGTGCCGGAAATGCCTGCTACGTATGAAAGCAGAGCGGGAGAAGCTGTATTCAGCTCGACGCCGACGTGGTTGACGCAGGACTCGACAACAGTACCTAAGGTCGCAGTGAGTTCCTTTTGATTGACATCATGCTGATATTGACCAACACCAATAGCCTTGGGCTCTATTTTGACAAGTTCTGCCAGAGGGTCCTGTACACGGCGGGCAATGGATACCGCTCCGCGCAGGGAAACGTCCAGATCGGGCAGCTCTTCGCGGGCCAGCTTGGAGGCAGAATAAACAGAAGCGCCTGCTTCGCTGACGATCAGGTAAGCAATATCAAGATGGTATTTTTCGATCATCTGGGCCGTAAACTCCTCTGTTTCAAAAGAAGCAGTTCCGTTGCCGATAGCTACCAGGGTCACTTTATGCCTGGTCACCAGATCCATAAAGCCGGCTTCCGCTTGTTCACGCTGATGCTGGCTGCCGGTGATATACAGCGTATTGATCGCCAGTGTACGTCCGTTGGGATCAATAACGGCTGCTTTACAGCCGGTGCGGTAACCGGGATCGAGACCTAAAACAGTATGCCCGGCAATAGGCTGCTGCAGCAGCAGCTGCCGCAGGTTGGCGGCAAAGACAGAAATAGCCTGTTTTTCTGCTTTTTCCGTCAGTTCGTTACGCAGTTCCCGCTCCAGCGAGGGAAACAGCAGCCTTTTGTAGCTGTCGGCAACAGCATTTGTATAAAGCTCGTTCCAAACTGTGTGCGGCTGGATTTTCAGTTTTTGAGCCAGTTTAGTCAGCATGGAATCCGCAGGATAATTTAGGGTGAGCTTCAGACAATTTTTGCTTTCACCGCGGTTCAAGGCTAAAATGCGGTGCGGCGGCAGCTGACGTATCGGTTCGGAATATTCTTTATACATCAGGTAATCCTGCCCTTCGGTTTCGTCAACTGTCAGCGTTGAAGCAAGTTCGGCACCTTTCCAAAGTTCTTTGCGGATCAGTTCGCGGATATCGGCGCGGTCGGAAATATTTTCGGCAACTATGTCGGAGGCCCCGGCCCAGGCTTCGGAAACAGAGTTGACACCTTTTTCAGGATCTACATGCAGGCTGGCCAGCTTGTCTAAGGTCATTAGCGGCTGGGATTGAGCCATGATCAGTTCTGCCAGCGGCTCCAGTCCGCGTTCACGGGCTATCTGTGCCCGGGTACGTTTTTTAGGACGGTAAGGAAGATAAAGATCTTCCAGCTCCTGCATTTTGACAGCAGCTTTGATCTGGCTTTCAAGTTCAGGGGTCAGTTTTTCCTGTGAAGTTATTGATTCCAGTATTTCCTGACGGCGTTCTTCCAGATTACGCAGATATTGAGCACGTTCGCTGATCATACGGATTTGTTCTTCGTCCAGCGATCCGGTCACTTCCTTGCGGTAGCGGGCGATAAAAGGGATAGTATTACCGCTGTCCAGCAGTTCTAGAGTTGCGGCTGCCTGCTGCGGTCTGACCGACAGTTCGCCGGCAATTATTTGTTCAATGGTCATGGGTCTACCTCTTTCTTGTGTATAATAATTATAAAATTCGCTTTTAATTGCCAAAATCCTTGTGGAAGGTTTGTGAAATATGTTTAAACAGCTGCAATTAAAGGATATTAAATATTGACAGGAAAGTTTTTCTTTATTATAATTTAGTAAATAATAGATAAAGATTATCTAAAACTAAACAGGCAATAAATGCCGGACAAAAACATTTCAACCAAGGAGGTAAATCATGTTAAACAACCAAGAACTGACCGCCCTGCTGCGTCAAAACGGTTATAAAGTCACTCCGCAAAGATTGGCAGTTTATGAAGCGCTGGCTAATACCAAGCAGCATCCCAGTGCTGAAATGCTGTTCGGTACCCTGCAGCCTAAATATCCTTCCATGAGTTTTGCTACGGTTTATAAGACCGTCGAGATTCTCAATAAACTGGGCCTGATCCAGATCATCAATACCGGCGAGGACAGTTTCCGCTATGATGCTGATATCAGCGAGCACAGCCATGTGCAGTGTACTGTCTGCGGCCGTGTCGATGATGTACCGGCTCTCAATGACCGGTCTCTGGTCGTAAAGGTGGAAGAAGCAAGCGGTTACAGTATCGACAAACACCAATTTTATTTCTTTGGCGTTTGTGAGAAGTGCCGTAAAAAACACTGAAATTAGAGAAATGTTTATGTTGCCCCGACTGTACAGTCGGGGCTTTTTTATTAAGAACACAGAGTTTTTATTGTATGATAATATAGAATATTGTTAGTGTATAATTACAATGAACAGCTATAATTAAAATTATGGCTCTGTTTTTATAAAAATTTACTTTTTTGTCAAAGCAGAAAGTATAAAGTTTTGATATAATATATAGAAGCAAAAATCATTATAGAAGATGAGGAGGAGTCGGGGATGACGATTGCGAAGCATCTTGAACATACTTTATTAAAACCTGAGGCAACTGTCGAGGATATTATGCAGCTTTGCAGCGAAGCCCGGAAATACGGGCTCTTTGGTGTTTGTGTGAATCCGTGTTATGTGGGGCTGGCCAGACATCTGCTGAGCGATACGAACGTCAAGGTTGTGACAGTAGTAGGGTTCCCGCTGGGAGCTACATTTTCTGAGGTCAAGGCTCTGGAGACAAAAATGGCGGTCGAAGCGCACGCTGATGAAATAGATATGGTCATGAACGTATCGGCATTTAAGACCGGTGATTATGCTGCTGTAGTCAGTGATATCCGCAGCGTAGTCGAGGCGGCCAGTCCGTTTCCGGTCAAGGTGATCATTGAAGCCTGCCTGCTGACAGACGCTGAAAAGTGTACTGCCTGTCGTTTAGTAGCCGAAGGCGGTGCGGCGTTTGTCAAGACCAGTACGGGTTTTAACAAGGGCGGCGCTACTGTCGATGACGTAAAGCTGCTGGCAGCCGAAGCAGAAAAGTATGGTCTCAAAGTCAAAGCCGCCGGAGGTATCCGTGACGCGGAAGCTGCGCAGGCTATGCTGGCTGCAGGAGCTGAACGTATTGGAACCAGTGCCGGGCACAAAATCGCGGCAGGCGAAGCATGAGCAGTGAGTTTGAAATCACGATCCTGGCCAGCGGCAGTAAAGGCAATGCCGCGGTGATACGTGCCGGAGAGCAGGCTTTTCTGGTAGATGTCGGCATCAGCTGCCGCCAGCTGACGGAACGTCTGCATCAGGCAGGCATGAAGCCTGAAGATTTGACGGGCGTACTGTTGACACATGAGCATAACGACCATGTAAAGGGACTGCCTGTTTTTTGCCGTAAATACCGTCTGCCGGTGTTTGCCAATGAAAGTACCTGGCAGTATATGCCGAAAAAAAGTGAAATGGAACGCAGCTGCTGCCGCTTACTGCCCAAAAAACTGAGCAGCGGCAGTTTGGAAATAATCCCTTTTGCCGTCCCGCATGATGCAGCCTCTACAGTAGGCTATGTTTTTAAAAGCGGCGGCAGTAAATGTACATATCTCACCGACGTAGGCTTTGTGACAGACGAGGTGCGTCAGAATATAGCTGATGCTGACGTAGTGGTGCTGGAAGCCAACCACGATGAAGATATGCTGAAAAATGGCAGTTATCCGCAGATACTCAAGCAGAGGATTCTGGGAACACGCGGGCATTTATCCAATGTTTCGGCAGCCTGGCTGCTGGCGCATATGGAGCGCCTGCCGGAAGAGGTTTTTCTGGCGCATCTGAGCCAGGAAAACAATTTGCCTTCCCTGGCCCTGCAAACGGTGCGGGGTATCCTGGACGCTAACGAAGTTGGCGCGGATACAAAAATTTATATCACATCGCAGGAAAACATAGTAAAAAATTATGATTGAGGAGTGTTGAGATGGAGAGAAGCTTTATGAAAAAAACCATGAATATCTTTTTCTGTGCTCTGCTGGGAGCTGCTGTACTTATAGGCGGCTGCAGTGATAACAATAAGGCTGAGGCAGTAAAGGAACAGAAAACTGCTGCTGCGGCACAGAAAGATGCCAGCCTTTCCGGTGCCCGTAACACGCCGATCGTAGCGGCGGCTAAAAAAGTAGGTCCGGCAGTAGTGGGCATCACTAATAAAGCCTATGTGCGCGATATTTTTAATCGAGTGCAGCTGACGGAACGCGGCACAGGTTCCGGCGTTATTTATGACAAGTCCGGTCTGATCGCGACTAATAACCATGTTGTAGAAGGCGCTTCAGAAATCATCGTCAGCCTGACGGACGGGCGCAGTGTCAAAGGTAAGGTATTGGGGGCCGATGCGGCAACTGATCTTGCCGTAGTAAAGATCGACGAAAACAATCTTCCTGTTGCCGATTTCGGTGATTCCTCAACTTTACAGGTCGGTGAACCCGCTATTGCTATTGGTAATCCGCTGGGGCTGGAGTTCCGCGGCAGTGTCACAGCCGGTGTAATCAGCGCTTTGAACCGTTCCATCCAGTTAGGGGAACGTAAATTTGACCTGATCCAGACTGATGCGGCGATCAATCCCGGCAATTCCGGCGGTGCGCTGGTCAATGCGGAAGGGGAGGTCGTAGGTATCAATTCTGCGAAGATCGCTGTTTCCGGTGTCGAAGGCATCGGGTTTGCTATCCCCATCAATTCGGCCAAACCGATTTTGGATGAACTGGCTAAAAAAGGTCGTGTAGTGCGTCCGTATATTGGCGCCAGCCTGGTCGATAAGGATATTGCCAACCGTTACGGTTTTGATATCGACCTGCATGACGGTATTTTTGTTATGAAGGTTTGGGAAGGCAGTCCTTCGGCTAAAGCTGGCCTGCGTCCCGGCGATATCATTCTCAAGTTCAATGGTGAGAAGATCGATAAAGTAGTAGAGCTGCGCGGCAAGCTGGCTGAGCTGAAAGTCGGCGACAGTGTGGATGTTGTTGTTCTGCGCGGCGGCGCTGAAGAAACGATCCACATGACACTGGAAGAGATTCCTGAGGAAAACCGTTAAATGAAGATCACCATTGCCTGTGTGGGTAAGATCAAGGAAAAGTATCTGACGGCGGGGATCGAAGAATTTACAAAACGGCTGCAGCCGTTTTGTAAATTGGAAACGATCGCTATTGGAGAAGAGAGAATGCCGGAAGATCCATCGCCGGCCTTAAAAGAACAGGTGCTGGGCAGAGAAACAGAACGTTTGCTGGCAGTGCTCCCGGAAAATTCGTATGTGATTTTACTGGATGTTAGTGGCAAGGCCGTAAGTTCACCGGAGCTGGCCGCCAAAATAGAGAAGCTGGCCTTAGCGGGCAGCAGCCATATCACCTTTGTGATCGGCGGTGCTTTTGGTTATACGGATGCATTGCGGCATCGGGCTGATGAGCGTATTTCTTTTTCCAAAATGACTTTTACCCATCAAATGATCCGTCTGCTGCTGGTAGAGCAGATTTACCGTGCGTTTAAAATCAGCCGCGGCGAAAAATATCACTGGTAAGTAAACAGCCCTGATAATTTATCAGGGCTGTTTTTTGATAAAAAATAAAAAGTTTTATTTGACATAGAGCAAACTCTAAGGTTTATGATACAATTAAGAAAGAATGATTTGATGCTTGGAGGGATACTATGCGAAGCTGCAAGAAATATCTGCTGCTGCTGGGTCTGCTGTTGATGGCTGCGGTCGGAGGCTGTGGCGGGATCGGGTATGAAGAAACGGATGAAAATAAGCCGGTTACGATTAAAGGACCGGAAGGCTTGCCTACTAATCCTAAAATACTGATTGCTTATTTTTCACATACCGGGAATACAGAACTGGCCGCCTGGCAGATACAGGCTGCGGTCGGGGGACAGCTGTTTGCCATTCAGACTGAGGTGCCTTATCCGCAGGATAAAAGTGAATGCGGTAAAATAGCTAAACAGGAACTTGCAGGTAATGAACGGCCTCCTCTGGCGGCGGATTTAGCCGATATTTCCCAGTATGATACGATTTTCATCGGTTATCCTGTCTGGTATGGAACAACGCCTATGGCCGTGCGTACTTTTTTAGAAGCGCATGATTTTTCAGGTAAAGTGCTCGTACCGTTTTGTACCAGTAAAAAAAGCGGTATCGAAAAGAGCCTGGATGCTATAGCCGCAAGCTGCCCGCAGGCGGATATAACAAAAGGACTGGCTCTGCAGGATATCGGGACCGGGAAGATGCAGCGACTGATCAGCAGCTGGCTGGAAGGTGTACGCGGCGAAATAGATACGTTTGGTAAAAAGCGGACGGCACAATGATTTGCAGATAAATAAAATACCTGTGCTGACTTTTAAAGTCAGCACAGGTATTCTTTTACATATAATGCTTATCAGGCATTGGCGGGGATGATCTGATTGATGCAGGCGATGGCGTTCAGCGTACGTGGAAAACCAATATATGGCAGGCACTGGGTAACTGCGTCCAGCATCAGTTCTTTATCGTTGCCGACATTGAGATTGGCCTGTACATGGGCTTTGACCTGAGGTTCCGCACCGCCGATAGTGCTGATAGCGCATAAGGTGATCAATTCCCGCATTTGCAGATCAAGGCCGTTTCTGGTGTAGGTATCGCCAAAGCAGAACTCTGAAAGATAATTGGCTATATGTTTTTGATTAGCCGGCGCGTTTTTGTGCATGGCGGCAATGTGTTCTATTCCGAAAATCTCACCCTGTACTTTAAAGCCGTCGTCAAAACGGGTGGCTTCGGTAACAGTACTCTGGTTTGCCAGCGGCATTTTAATGCCCTGTTTTTTAAAAACTTTATTGGTGATTTCCAAAGCGCCGACCGTTTTGGGAAAGCCCACATAGGGAGCGCACTGATAAAGTGTTTCTTTTATTTCTACCGGGGTAGCGCCGGCTTTCAGTGCGGCCTGCACTTGTGCAGGCAGGCTGTCTAAAGTCTGGCTGGCGGTAAGTGCGGTGATCGTCAGCAGTTCACGTTGTTTGTCGGTCAGCTTACCAAGGGAATAAACGTCGCCGTAAATGAAATTGTCCATGGTCTGAGCAAAATCCGGGTCGGTGGCGGCAAGTTTGTTTTTGGCGCTGCCGAAAAGATGCGCCTGTTTTTGCTGTGCTGTTTCAATCCTGTTTTTTGAAGCGGCACACACGCTCATTTTGCCAATTGTAAAGGTCATGCCCCCCAGCAGCAGGGATGTCATCAGGAACATGGAAATAAAGTTTTTCATAGGTCTGCCTCCTCTTGTTTTTGATTTTGTAACGTATGGTTTTTCTGATAAATGTCAGTACGGTAGTTTTCTATTTTGATATCTATTCTGGCTAAGGTTTGCTGGATAAATTCCAATTTTTCCTGCAGCACTTCCCGCTGCAGTTCTAAAATATCCTTACGGGCTTCCAGCGAGGTGTCGCCGAGCTGTGACAAGGCGACATATTCTATCAAAGTTTCCGGGGAGAGACCGGCTGACCGCATGGTTTTTATAAATTCTATCCAGCAGAGGTCTTTGGAAGTGTATTCCCGGGTCCCGCCTTTATTGCGGGCGACAGGTGGGATAAGCCCGATCCGTTCGTAATAACGCAGAGTATTGGGTGTCAGCGAAGTCTGTTTGCCTGCTTCGGTAATATTCATAAAAATCACCTCCTGTAACTTTTAAATTCATTCTAGCGTTTGGAGTTAACTTCAAGTCAAGCGTTTTCTGAAAAAAATTAGCCGGCCTGTTCGATATAGATCAGTGTATAATAGAAACAAGTGAAGCTTTAAGCAGTTTATCAAAAAGAGGAGGGATGACGAATGATTATCAGTGCCAGCCGGCGAACTGACATTCCTGCTTTTTATTGGGAATGGTTCCAAAAGCGGCTGCAGGAACAGTATGTACTGGTACGCAATCCTCTGAACCTTCATCAGGTAAGCAGGATCAGCCTGCGGCCGGAGGTCGTGGATGGGTTGGTTTTCTGGACAAAAAATCCAGAACCGATGCTTAAGCAGCTGTCAGTTCTGGATGCGTATGCTTATTATTTTCAATTTACGCTCAATGCGTATGCTGCTGACGTAGAAGCAGCTTTACCGCCATTGGCGGTGAGGATAGAGATATTTCGGCAGCTGGCGAAGAAGATAGGTGCGGAAAGAATGATCTGGCGCTATGACCCGATCCTGTTAAGTGCACGCTATGACCTGCAGTATCACGCAGCGGTTTTTGAGGAACTGGCAGCGCAGCTGGCCGGCAGCACGAAAAAATGTATTATCAGTTTCCTTGATTATTATCCTAAGATCAAGGCAGGTCTGCATCAGGCAGGGCTGAGAGGCCTGAGTGAGGACGAGCAGCGACGTCTTGCGGCTGTATTGTCCCAAACAGCCCGGCAATATGGTCTGCAGCTGGAAACCTGTGCGGAAGCTATAGAATTAGCTGATCTGGGGATTGAGCATGCCAGTTGTATCGACGCAGAGCTGCTTGGCCGTGTGGGCGGGTGCCGTCTTGATACAGTCAAAGATAAAAATCAGCGCGGTGAATGCGGCTGTGCCGCCAGTATCGATATAGGCGCCTATAACACCTGTCTGCATGGCTGCATTTATTGTTATGCCAATGACAGCCGCAGACAGCTGCAGCAGATTACGGCTGGAAATAGCAGTTCGCCGCTGCTGTGCAGTGAGCTGGAGCCTGCGGATAAGGTTACGGAAAGAAAATTGCGGGCGCTGCGGTCACTGCAGGCAGAGCTTTTTTAAATAACGGTTTTGTTGTCAGACAGCCGGTATTAATTTTTTGAAAAAGCCGCTTGACTTGGAGTTAACTCCATTGGATATGATACAGATAAGGAACGGAAGTTCCGGCATTTTAGTTATGAGTGGGCGCAATAAAAAGCAGGTGATTTGGCGGTTCTGCAGCAGTGCGGACTGCGTTTTCAGCTACAACAGATTTGAGCGCAGAACGATGTGAGAATGTGATAGAAAAGGAGTGTGTTGAGGATGTCGGAAGAAAAATTAAGCGTGTTTCCCATGTATAGCGCGAAATCTTGTTTGAGAATTTGCGAAATCTGAAATGAGAGACGATTTTTGCATAAATTTGCATAAAAATATTAAAACGATGTTTAAAAGCTATTTAAAGAGCAGTCAAAATAAGACTGCTCTTTTTTTATGAATAAGCTCGTTTAAAAAGTTAAGCCTATTTATTTTTACCATCTCCATGTATAGCCGCGGGTATCTATATGAATCCATCCGTCACTGTAATAACCTATTCCTAATTGACCTTCTAGTCCATAAGCTTCAGCAGCTATAAGTACAGTATCAGCTAACGCTTCTGCTGTATCATCTTGTCCTGCAATATGGATGTCCGCAGCACACCCTTTAATGTGATAACTTTCTGATTCACCGCCGACAGCTAAGTTTACCTCTATGGTTCTAAAACCACTTTTATAACCGGCATTCGTAGTATTGATAACCCAGTTAGAATTCCAAGAACGCAGCATATCCAAAATTTTAAATAAATTTGCTGTATTGATATCATTTGTACAAAGTCTGCTATATTTATTGTCCCATGCATATTCGTTTTGGCTACGTTTGTAGCAATCCCACTCTGTGACACTCCAGTGTTTACTTACGTATAATGGTTGTCTCATTTACTATATCCCTTCTAAATCAATTGCATTCAGATCTTCTACACTTTGAGCAGCTTCGATTTTTTCTTTGATCGATCGGTACTGCTCATGCAGTGCATTGCTTCTGACCGCGCTTGTTACAAACACGCCCATAATATCAGCTGCTGTTATTGTCGCTGTTGTATTATCTGCCATACCCCAGCCGATTGTTGCATCTTCACCCTGTACCGATAAAGATTTTAACGCAATATCCAGCCTGTCACGGCTATCAGTATCGAAGTCATAGGTATTACCCCTGTACTCAACAGGGGCGACCTCTGCGGTATTTCTGTGCATTTTAGCGGCATTGATTAACAGTTCCTTACAGCGTTCCAAAGGCGGGTATGCTTCCACCTTTTCAATACCTAAAGCCAACAGAACATCATCACCTGCACCGACAGGAAAACTTATGTATGGATATGCCTGTTTAAGTTGCGAAAAGCTGTCATAGGTATTACCTTCGTACTTATACTTAACAACCTTATGTATCATCATTCGTACCACTCCAATTCAAAAGTAAAATCTAAAGTCGCTGCTGCTGTTAGATTTGTATAGCCCCAATTAGCTAAATCATCACTGAAAATGTTATAAGAATTACTGTTAGGATCAAAAAGACTGTCCATATTATCTATGACAAAGGGACTTCCTCCTGTCGTAGAGTGAACAATAAGCCTTGACAGCCCAGTAAACCTTTTGGAAGCAGGAGGGGCAGGCTCCGGAAGATTATAAAAGTACAATGCTGCCTCAAATAACATTATGCTATTAGGATCGACTGCAAGAGTTAAATTATAAATTTGGGTATCGTTTTTAACTGTTTGCAGTAAGGGAGACAAGCTCCCCTCTCCTTCATCTTGATAAGCACGGGTATAACTGTATACATATGCGTCTATTCCTGCATATGTCAAAGCAAGGCTTGCGTTTCCCTGCCAGTTTATAAGCGTTCCTGCTTTCTTTGACGCTAATATCAATTTGCTTGACAAGCCCATTACAATGCCACCTTTCCGAGGATATAGATAAAAATAGCATTCGCAGGCTCATTAACTTCCATCGCAATTTTTAGTACCTCTCCATCAGCAATATCAGGCAAGGCACCATCCACCATGTAAACTGTAGGAGTATTAGCTCCAATGCCATTGTTAGAACCAATGCTGAATGTGCCAGTTCCGCCTGACCGAGCAACAGAAATAATAAACGTTTTGGCATATCCAGTCATATCGCCAGTGTCTCTAAATACTACACTTCGGTTCAAACCGTTTTTAAGGGTATAGGTCTGAATATTTGAGTCCCCTCGTTGTAAGACTGTCGGTAATGAGCCGACTGCCTGCATGTCAGATTTTGTTTTTAAAATTCCGTCAAAGGTATTTGTGGCTGTGAAAGTGTTATCGGCAGCAGCTATTACATCACCTGCACCTGTACCGTCAACGCCTTTATCACCTCTGGGGATTGATATATCAAGTACGGCCGCTGTATCTGTTCCGACATTGGTTACACTTGCATTACTGCCCGGTTCTCCTGTTGTTACGGTTCCGATAGTAATTGTGGCCGCTGTGCCGTCTTTGCCATTGATGCCGTCATGCCCTTTTGGTATACCAAAATTCAAAACTGCATTTTCAATAGTGCCGCTGTTTAATACCGTTGCATTTTCCCCGGCTGCAAGGGTAGTTGTTTCGCCAACGGTCAATGTACCGTACTGGATTATTTCGAGGCCTGCTTTAGCCTGCAGCGTGATTTTAGGTGTTTGTACATTTACCTTGATTGGCTTATTCATCATGTACTACCGCCTTTACGTGAAAGTTTGCGGGAAATAACAATGTTGTTTTTGTTTCGTCCGCAACCATAACAAGATCATATTTATAATCACCAACCGGTAATTTTTCAGCAAATTCATCTGCAGTAATATTTACAGTGATAAGCTGACCTGATACTTCACATGTTTTTGAAAGAAGAACATCGGTACTTCCTTCGGTCGTTTTGATTGAAAATGTAATATTATCAGCTATTGTTACGCCTTCTACTTCCCATGCGCAATTAAAGGTATCACCATATGAACAAACAATGTCTTTTCCGTTGGTTACTATCATCAGCTCACCCCCAATTCAATCACGCGATACCAGCCGTCACCGCCATTGCCGCCATATGCACCCCCAGCTCCGCCGCCGATGCTGGCAGTACCGGAAATTAAATTCCTTTCGCATACTACAAGTACCACACCACCACCGCCTCCGCCACCACCAGTTTGTATCGCGCTGTCTAATGTGGCAGAACTACCGGAATACCCTGTTGATATATAGGTTCCTGTATTTTTGTGTGTCTTTGTTACAATTCGAATCATTCCGCCACCGCTGCCTCCGATTGCACCTGACAGTGTTTCTGTGCTACCTTCTTCGGAGACTGAATACACACCTGGGCTTGATCCACCACCGCCTCCGAGAATTTCTTCGCTATAGCAGCCTGCTAAAATGCCTGCAGCATCAAGACTTCCAATCCTTGAACCGCCTAGTTTAACCCCGCTGCTGCTTACTCCATAATATCCTGAATCTGAACTGGAACCAGCCGCCCCCCCAGCTCCGCCGCCGATTGCTGGTTCGCCAGGATTTCCGTTAACCCCTATACTTGCCCCGTATAGCTTTCTTATTTTCACCTGCTGCCCGGGTTGTCCTCCACCACCGCTGGCGTTTATGGTGCCAGCGTTTATAAACATTCCCTGACAGCGGATATCAACAAAGCCGTTGACAGTTACAGTCACACCGGCGGGAATGTATACGCTGCGATAATTCTTACGTCCGCTGATCGTTACGTTGCCTGTAGGGTAGAAATCACCGTCGCTGCCGTCGCCGCGATCGCGCCACCACGACGGATACGCTGCCGAAGTAACACCTGTTAATGTTCCTTTGGCTGAATAGGTCACTTCGATCATCTTCCCGGCATCTGCGGCAGCAAAAAGAATCTGGCCTGTGTTCCAGTTTTCATTATTATCGGCATTTGTGTGGTAATCCGGGTAATACTGCCCGGATACCGGGGTTGCAGATACCTCTGTCAGTAAATCTCCATAGGTAACGGAACTGCCGGAAATAGTATTTATATATCGGGCTGATGTAGTCGATGGAGCCGACTTGACCGGGACCTCAGCAAGCGTAACTACGTACGGAGATATAGCCGGCACTAAATGCCGCTCTGTCAGTGTTATGCTGGATGGAATGTCAGAATATGCATCATATCTGTAATTGCTTGGATTTGCCATTTTTTACCTCCTATTTAAGCTGTTTGGTCGCTGCTGCCTGTAGTAATTCCAGGTCTTTTGCATACCTGGACAAATTAGACAGGTAGACATCTACAGTTTCCGGCGGCTTGCCGAGTTCCATATCGCATTTGATGCCATCACTTGCAGATACAGTATATTTTAGTTTTGATATCGGGTATTGATGTGCCACGCCGTGTCTGTCGGTAATTACCGCCTCGCCGTCAGTCCACATTTTTCGGACGTTAAAGCGGCCGTCAGCCAGAGGGTATTCCAAATGCACAACTTTTACTTTAGCAGATTGCACCGGGTACGCGACAGATGTCAGCTGATTGCGTCCCCAGCGCTCAGCATCAGCTGCTGAGTAAGCCGAAGGAAGTGTTAATATCTTTTCACGTATCCCATATTTAAGCTGACTTGCAGCATCTTCAACTGTCGCGATCCATTGCTCGCCGTTGCCATCTACTGCAGCGCCTTTGATCGGAATAACGTTATAAATTTTTTCAGCGTCTTCCTGCGGTTCGAAGCTGTTAAGATGCTCACCTACCCAGAAGCGGGCCTGTTCATTGACCTCGCGGTTGCGCGGACGGAAGAACAAACGGCGGTATTCGTCAACGCCGTAAACGTAATCGATTGCAAAGTCAGATAATTGTTTTAGCGCATCTTTTGCTGTAACGCCATCAAATTGGATCCGTGATGCTGTATAGTTTGTATTTATCAGTAAGTTTCTATTATAATTCAGACCTGATTTAAGTTCTGCTTGCCGCGCTATTTCAGAAACTATCTCAGATATCTCATCGCTCAAATAGTCTGCGAAAATCACGACTGCGTCCAGTTTGTTATAGTAACCATGAGCCGTGTATTTGTAGCTGTCGGCTGTGCTGCCCTGGGTCGGACAGTTTAAAATATACCCGCTCCACCAGGGCCGCGGATCATTAAACAGGTGAATGTCAATGCGTTGATCTACAGACAGCTCTGTATTTGTTGGCAGGCGCCGGAAGGTAAACTCTGCTTTGCCGCAGCCTGTATCGACGATTTCAAAAGTGATTTTTTCGAGCGCATTGCCTTCGACGCCGCTGGAAAATATTGCTGATTTAGTACCATCTTTATTGTAGGCAATGGCATCGAAGCGATCGGGCAGGTAGCCGATCTGGTCATCTGTATAACCGCCGGCAATACCAACAAGTCCGGCGTGTATATATTTGCCATATGGATATAATCCATATAAAAGATTGCCTGTACTCATATAAACCACCTTGATCTGTAAATTATGCTTATCCGTCCTGCGCTACCGGTGAACTTGAATTCATTGCGCCCGGCCAGCGCATGAAGAAAGACGCCCGAAAAGGTATTGATGCTGTTGTCATTGTCACGTCTTACTGTGCCGACGTTGCCGTCTATACGCACTTTATGCGGATAGCTGAGCAGTGCATCGGTCAGCTGCATCTGTTCGCCGCTGTCAGTATGGACGATCTTAACATTATCCATCGCTTGCCCCTCCAGCGGCGAAAATTCAATTATCAGCGGTACATCTATAGATGAGTCATTATATAAGCTGATTGCTGCATCAGTCTGCGCTTCGCTGAACTCAATGTTTTGCACCGTGTCAGCTGTTGCGTAGGTAAATGGATCTGTCAAAAGCAGGGTGATATCAACATCTGACCAGTTCCACTTAAAGCCTTTGACCCATTTTTGCTTGACATCTGTTAAGCCTGCGATATGGTATTCGCGGTCTGCTCTGGCCAAACGCAGTGAATAAGCCCTTTGGGCGAGCAGGCTGATCAGTTCATTGTATTGCCGGTCATGATCGCGCTGATCCCGTCCCCGGATATGGCATGAAAGCTTTATTTTACGGCTTTCGACTTTACCGTCGCCGTAAGCATAACTGCCATGAGAAAAAGCTTTGTCAGCTTCTTTGATGCGCATTTTGAGGTCATTGACATTATCTACTCCAATACGCAGGTAGAGCCGCTGCATGACCCCGGTTGCCGATACCACGGTTATATAATCATCAGGATAGGCTGTTTTATGGTCGTATAAAACTCTTTTAACTGCCATTTAAGAACTCCTTAATGCGCCAAGGACACTATCGTTTAAGCCGCCCAAAAGCTGATCGGCGTCCCAGCCGTTATTGATAGAGCCATAATTATTTGTTGTAACGCTTATTATGCTGCTGCCACCGCCACCAAGTGCGCTGCTTATGCCGCCGGACATAAAGCCGCCGGAGCCAAGATTGGCACTGCCGGTATTCAGACCGCCCATGGCGCTGTCAAGGCCACCGTTCATAAAACTGTCAGAGCCAAGACTGCCGTAATTACTGCTGAAAATATCAGCACCGATGCCGGCAGCTTTGCCGGCTACTGCGGCTGCAAGACCTTCGCCGCGGGCGATAGATCCGGGAACGGCGGCCTCTGCCAAAGCTGCGGCTGGCTCCCAGGCGGCGGCACTGGCAGTTGCTATACTTTTTGTTTCAGCAAAGGCAAGTTTATTTGCCATTTTGGAAAATGTAGCGGCCAGCTGACGGCCGACGACCCACTGAATAAACATATTGAGGATTTGTTTGCCAAGATTTTTAAGCACGTCTCCGAGCTTAGCACCTTCGGTTATTACGCTGGCAAGACCCGAAGCAAGTCCGTCTTTTAACGTCTGCGCTGCTTCCAGACCAAACGACAGCAGGCTTTCCTGGCTTTCCAGCTGCCAGTCATAGTATGCCTGGCGCAATTCCTGTTCTTCAAGCATCTGCTGCTGCCGGGCAAGGTTCTGTTCCAGTTCCATTTCCTGCTCAGCAGTCAGGCGGCCCTGAAAAGCTGCTAAAATTGCTGCCTGGTTGTTTTCTGCCAGTGTCTGCATTTCGTTATTAAATTCCTGCATTGCATTTTTACGCTGCAGAAGGCTGTCTGCAAAAATTTCTTTGGCTTTGGTTTCAGTTTCCTGCATCAGCGCCAGCCTTTGTGCTTCAGTTTCGGCAAGCAGCGCGGCAGCTTTGGTATTACCTTCGGTTTCAGCTTTTATCCTGGCATCACGCACTGCATTATAAGAATCGGTGACTTTCTGGACCTGTTCAGCTGCGTTATCAAACATGGTCGTAGTTTTTCCGGTGATACTGTCCCAGGTAGATCGGAAAGATTCCGCTTTTTGCAGGGCTTTATCAAACAGATCAAGGTATGCTTTGGCTTCCTGGGCAGAGGTGTCGCGAGTCTGTTTTCCTCTGCCGCTGCTGCCGGATGCTGTATCGGCGCTGTAGTTGCCAAGATTGCTAAAATCTGGTTGCGTTTTAGCTGCAGACTCAGCACTTTTGGCCGCGGCGGCCGCTGATTCTTCGATTTTGCGCCAGTCTGCTACGGTTTCAGGCGCTCCAGTTGCCGCTTTGATATAATCTTCATAACCGCTGACGCCTTCGGCATCAAACACACCCTGCAGCAGATCCTGCCGTTCCTGGCCGCCGCGTTCATATTGCTGCGCTTTGTCATAGGCCGCTGTGGCAAGAGCTGCGACACCGGTTGCAGCAATACCGATCGGCGTTGACAGCATGGCGCCCCGCAGGGCCCTAAAGGCGGCTATAGCTTTACTGATTGCCGGCAGTAATGTTGTTACAACAGCTATATCAATAGCAACAAAAGCAGCGGCAACGACCTCGGTCGGCACGCTCTGGATGATGGCGCTGCGCAGGCCGGAATTATCGACACGTTTTCTGAAATCGTCAAAAAAGTCCATAGCCGACGCCAGGCGTTTATGCAGATCAAAGGTTTTTACAATATCGTTACCAACGGCAATAGACGTGCGGCTAATGGAGTCCATAAGGTTTGACCACATGCCGTCGATCGTTTTAGATTGAGCTTCCATCATACCGCCGAATTTGTTATTCATGCCGGCGACTATCGCATTCAGTCCCTGTGCGGCACTGATCTGGCTTTGCTCGGCTTTTTTCATTGCTTCCGGGATAGTTATGCCAAGACTGTCAGAAATAAATTTCCACGCAGGGATACCGGCTTCTGCCAGTTGCCGGATTTCTTCTGCCGAAACTTTACCTTTGGCGGCCATTTGACCCATCGCAAGAGTGATCCTGTCAATACCATCGGCTTGCAGACCAAGCCCGGAAGCTGCATCACCGACCGCAGTCATGACCGGGATGATCTGTTCAGCAGCAAAACCCATGGCAAGAAGACGCCTGGAACCATTGGTTACAGATTCCAGATCGAATGGAGTGGCCTGGGCAAAATCCTGCAGTTCGTTTAGCATGGTTTTTGCTTTGTCAGCACTGCCAAGCATTGTTGTAAAGGCAATTTCCAGCTGCTCCATTTTGCCGGCTGCTTTAACGGAGCTCATGCCTACTGCTGCTGCTCCTGCCGCAAGCGCGGCAAAGGCAAGACTCGCGGCTGTTTTTATACCGTCCAGAGATGCTTTGGTTCGGTCATTTTTCTTTGCAGCATCACTGGCAGCGTCGGCAGCTTTTTTCTGGGCTGCAGCCAGATTTTGGGTGGCGCTAGCAGCTTTAACCGCCGCTGCTTCTGCTCTGCTTTTTGCCGCCGCAGCATTGTGTAATGCAGTTTCAAGTCGCGCGGCCTGCTGGGCTGCCCTTGCTGCCGCAGCGTCAAAGCTGCGGCTTTCTCCATTTATCTGGACCTCTATTTTTTCTGCCATAGTTCCTCCTTATCCGAAAATACGTTTATACTGCTGCCAGTCTTCTTCTGTGAACTCACTGCGTCCGCGTTTCTTCTTGAAACGGCCATCTGTAAACAGGTCCTCAACTTTTATAATGCGGGCATGTTTGCGGCGGTGATTGTTCAGGTAATGGACGGTGACCAGATTTGCCAGATCAAGCTGCCGGGTTTGCCGCATGAGTTTTTCTCCGTCCCAGAGGGCAAAAAGCTCATATGGCGTTAGGGCTGCAATCTGCTCAGCCGTAAACCGTAGTGTATAGCCCGTCCAAAGGCAACGGTCCAGCCAGTGCGTGATGCGGGTTACTTTTTTTCGGTTTCACCTTCGGCGGAGTTATCTGTTTCCTCTGAAAGAATATCAGCAAACGGGCTTCTCGCTGCATCGCCAAACACCAGTCCGGAAAGGCCGATAGCGGCTGTAATAAGGCTCTGGATTTCAAATATGGACGTTTCACGCAAAAGCGCCTGGACGCCATCTTTTACCTGATCGCGTGTCAGTTTCGGCAGCTGCCATTTTAACCCGGCGTGTAGTCCTGAGATTATATCTTTCATGGACCATACCGGTTTTGTGGCTGTGACGGTAATACTTCTATCATCTGTGGTTGCTTCCAGCATTTCCAGGGCGTTTATTGTGAATTTCAGCTGATGTTCGCGGCCAAAGATGTTGATGTCTACAGTACGTCTTGCTTTGCTTTCCATTTATATTGCCTCCTTTAAATAAAAAGCAGCGGGAGCGATCCCCGCTGCTGCGTTTATGCGCTTTCGCGCGGATCAGCCATATCTTCTATGACTGTCGGCTCGCCTTTGCCTGTAAGTGTAAGGGAGAGAATAGATGCATCGTCATATGCTGCAGATTCACTCATCTCTGTAATCGAATACCAGTTCCGGGTGCTGCGTCCGCCATCTACCCAGCGCAGGATATCGACAGCCTCGTTGTTTTCATAAGCTTCGTAAAGCTGTCCGATCGTGGGATCGCTCGGTTTGATAATGAGTTCCATAGCGATTTCTGTCGTTTTCATGCCGGGCTCGCTGTCGCCGTAGCCGTTAGAATTTTTATCAGATGTGTCGATCGCATCGGCGCTATTATTAAAATCTGCAGTCCGCTGGCCGCCGATGAGCGACCATACCGGATCGGCATAGGTCGCGCCCTCGCCGTAATCTAAAAAAACAAGTACCTCGCGGCCCATAAGTTTTTTATCTACTGTCGGGCGTATTGGTCGTTGTGCTGCCATTTTTACCTCCGTTAATTACTGTCATAGGTTACATCAAGGTAGGCAATAAAAGCTCCCGCTTCTTCGCGTCCTTGCGCAACACCAAAAAATATTTGCGTGATCCGGGCTGTTGTTGCCCAATTATCAAGGGTCGGGTTATTTAGTATCACTTTGTCCAGATTATCTGCCAGGGCATCTATATCGACGCTGTCCCCAGAGGCGATAGCACTGATAGAGTAGAGGGCCCGGGCATTTCTGCTGCCTTTAGTGTCAAAGCTGAAATTTACTTCGTCGCAGCTGATGGTGCCCTCGGTTTGCTTGGAACGCTTTATGCCTTTAACAAGCACTGTCCAGGGTACTTCCGGCAGTTCATCTTTTAAGATGCGCTCAATAGCGTCTGTTACTTCTTGTCGCCGGCTCATCTTAAGACCTCCCGAGTTTTACGCTTACTGTCCCGCCTGTAACCGCGCCGGTGAAATCAGAGGCGGTAACGAGGCCGGAAAGAGCGGTCAGCTCTGTATAATAGGCTTTGCGTTTTTGCTCGTAAATGTCGATGCGCTGCCTGTTTTCACCGATCGTTTCGGTGGCGTCAGTACCAACCGCGTCAAGTGCGGCAGTATAACAGGCGTAGACTACGGCCAGGCGTTTGATATTATAAGGCAGCGGGACGGCGATTTCTTCATCGGTCAGCCCAAATTTATTTTGCAGTGATGCTATATAAGCATTTGCCGCATCAATATCACTTTGATCGACAACAAGAATGTCATCGGTAATATCGTCAGCTGTAATATAGATCATATTTTTGCCGCCTTTCTGATAGCATCAGCAAACCTTGCTTTGATAGCCGGAGTTTCTTTTCTGGCTGCGCGGTAAAGATAAGGGTCACCTTTAATGCCCTGGATCGTCACGCGTTTGGCGAAAGCAAAGCCTGCTCCGGTCGCCCATCTGATAGCTGTGCGATTTTTGGGGCGTATTACTATCGGGCGGCCTTTGGCTCCATAAATGCCGGTGCCTTCATGCTGGTAGATGCCGATTTTTGTTGTTACGCCGATAACGCCGGATAGTGGGCCTGTCTGGTCATATTCGATCCCGCGCTCTGTTTCGCCGCTGCGGGTCGTGAACTTATGATTTAACCGGGCTCTGTCCCTGACATCACGCAGCGAGGTTCTGAGCGCTATAGTTAAAGTTTCCCGGCTTCTGCAAGAGAGCTGCCGAAAGTTTTCGGCCAGCTCTCTTGCACCGGTGATCCGGATGGTTATCATTTATCCGCAGTATCGGCGCCGGCCTCGTCAGGTTTGGGTTTGGGATTTTTCACTTTTATCTCGCTCCAGCCAGCCTTTTTGTAGGCGGCGATCTGAACATCGCTTTTGAGGGTTACTTTTTTTCCTTTTTTAGTAAGTTCCATTTAGCTTCCTCCTATGCAATCATATGTACGTATACCGCATTCGCTTTGCTGGAAAGTACGAAAGCATCATAGTAAACGCGGCCTTCTACAAGCCAGCCGTTGATGCCGGGCGGATTGTCGTGGATCATGTAATCGGCAAGTTTAACCGGGCTGCAGCATGCTACAGGGTGAGTGATGATAAAGGCGCAGTTTTCAGGCAGGTAAGTGGATGGAACCGGGATGATCGGCGTACCGTCTACCATGCCCAGCTGTCCGGTGATAAGCGTGTTCTGCGCCAGGTCGCTTGCTTGGATAAAGCTGCTGTCCAGCTTGATGTTTTTGAAAAAAGCGGCCGATACATAAGCAACAGAGCCTGCTGCCGGGACCTTATTTTCAATCATGTTATTCTTGCCATCTAAAAACGCGCTGTATGCGTTATCTTTGGTGATGGCAGAGGTTGCGCTGCCGCCTGCATTTGCGGCAAGCGTTGCCAGCCGATAGGTGTCGATCTCCGGAACAATTACCTCGTTGACCTGACGGGCAAGGGCCTTGCCAGCCTCTTTGGTCATCATGGTATCAGTGTAATTTCTGCGGTCGATCGTAAAGGTAAAGCTGCGGTCGCGGGTAAGCGTGAGCTCCTGAACAGTGTCCTGCAGCTCTGCAGGTATGCCGTAACGGCTGGTGCCGTTCATGGAGTAGTCGTTCATGCCCGCTGTGGGGATGCTGTAGACGTTAACGGTCTGTACGCCGACAAAGTCGAAATCGTTATTTACCGCCGGGGCAGTAAGAGACGCCAGCGCAAAGCGCTCGTCGACTTTCTCGGAATATTTCGCTGCGTAATTGATTGCCATTATTTGTATTCCTCCTTATGCATTATCAAAACCATCAATAAAGGCGTCGCCGGAGCTGCCGCCATTGCCACCGCTGCCGCTGCCGCCGGAGGCGTTCAGTTTTACCGCCCAGGCGTTATCTGCAAGCCAGGCGGCAACGCCATCTTCGATAGTGACAGAGTTTTCGCCCTGCTGCATGGCAAGCTCATCGTTTTCACCAACGGTCACTGCGTCGATTAGGATCTTGCTGATAGCCTCCGGATTTGCGGCGTTGCCTTTGGCAAGCGCCTGTATAAGACCGTTGCTTTTTAGAGCGGCAACACGTTTGACCGTTTCCGCTTCTTTAGCTGCCCTGGTGTCTGTCAGTTCCTTTTCAATACCTGCCAGACGCTCTGTCAGGCTGCTGATCTCTTTTGCAACTTCATCAGGTTTTTTGCCGGATGCAGAAAAAGCATCTATCGCAGCTTTAAGCTCCTTGGCCTGAACCGCTGCATTTTCTGTGTCCTTGATTCCCAATGCTTCTAAGATAGCGCCATACTTGCCTGCAGCAGTTTCCTGTTCTTTTTGGGCTGCTGCTCCGGCTTCGCGGTGTTTTTTCGCTTCCGCGTTTAGTTTTTCGATTTCACTTTTGATTGCGGCGACAAGGTCAGCTCCGCCTTCAGTGGCTTCGATTTTTGTGTAAATGTCTTTTAGATCCATTTTTGCCTCCGTTTTTTTATTTTCGGCCTCCGCCGCATTTATATCAGAGCCTCCGCTCCAGATAGCTTTAGTTTTCCTTTGATTTAGATTGCGGCCGGTTGCGTAGCCGGCCGCAAAGAGAAAGGAGGATGTTTATAGTCAACCGGCCGGAGGTTGAAGCTCTTGCCGGTTTTGTGCTGTTTGTATCTGTTCTAAGATGTTTAGCGCCAGATTAAGGGCAAATTGTTTTTCTTCGTAGCGATAAGTCGCTTTCAGGTCCATATAGTCACAGATGCTTTCAATATCTCTGATCGCGGCCGCGATACTTTTTTCGGGCGGCCTTTTGATTTCTCCGTAAAGTCCTTCAGGTATCATTTTTCAGGTTCGTCCTTCCGGCAGTTTATTTTTACGCCCGGGGGATTAAATATAACCCCGTTTAAAATCGTTCAAACACCTTTTAAAAACGTTTAAATGATTTTAGTGCAAGGCATTTATCCTGATAGGGTATAAAAACGCTTAAAACAGGTTTTTATACTTTGCGCTGGCATAAAAAAATAAGATCAATCCCGAAGGATTGATCTTATTATCTCTTTTATTTAATTTTGCGGCTTTTCAACGCGTTTAGTATTTTGCAGTTTATGCTGTTGCCGGTTTCGGCAGATACTTTTTAAGCTGCGGATAGCTGCTGGCCATGTAGCGCAGAAACTCAATGCAACAGGCATGGTCGGTCGGATAGGTGCCCAGCAGATCTGTTTCTCCGCGCTCCATGTAGTAGAGTTCCCATTTACCTTTTGGAGTGCTGCGGATTAAGAAGCCGTCGTATATGATGGGCTGATCATCATGGAAGGAGTAATCGCCGACGCGTACTTTTTCAGTTATTAAGATTTTTTCAAGCTCTTTAACTGTCATTATTCATCGACCTCCTCTAAGTAATCAGATAAGTTCATGATCTTATCCGGTAGTTTATACTGCCAGCCGCCTCCGGTTTGTCCAAACCACGGCGCAGTGCGGCCGGATAACACTCCCGGAATATCTTTTTTTACGCGGTAAACATGATACTCGTCGTTTTTGCTTCCGGGCGGCAGGGATCTTTCACTGAAGGAAGTCCCTTGCGGGCTTACAAAGCTGCCCGTGTATTTCCCATAACGATCTACGATCACGCTTCCGGCTTTAAGTGTTTCGGTGCTATAAGTGCCATAAAAGCCATAAAACATGGGGTATATATCCCAGCCATTATCGCTTTGCCAACGATTGTAACCTTGTTTGCCTACAGTATAACTTAAGCCCTGTGATTTTGCAATAGCAGCAAGATGGTTGTCGGAGGGCGGGATCAGGTTGCGTTCCATCAGGTCATGCACAAGGGCGGCATCCAATCTGCTGGTCGGACTGACAAGGCCCTGCCAGCCGCGCAGGTAGTTTTCCCAGCTTTCGCCGGTTTTCCAGGCGTTTGTGCCATAGACGCCAAGCACAAGACGCTGCTTTTCCAGCGGCAGGCTGCGCAGCCAGTTGTCTACTGCCTTGTCAACATTGTCTGTAGCTTCCGTCAAATCGACTTCGCCGCGGAATACCTCACTAAGCCAGCACAGGCAGTGCGGGTGAGCGGGAAGCGGTGGCAGTTTATCTTTCGGGTAAACACCGGCGCCCAGGTTATACATATCTGTTTTTGCGTACAGATCACAGATATCGTAAACAGGGTGACGGCTGCTCAGATGCCACTTTACGGCAACAATAAGAGGGTCGGCCAGTGTTCTGGCAAAAAAACCGTCTGCCCAGGCGCGGCTGCTTTCGGTACGCGTGATCCGTTCGGCCACATACCTGGATTTTTCATTCAGTGCCACATAAAGCGCATTTTTATAGGCTTTTTCGCTGCCTGATATAGCAGCTTCAAGCAGTTTGTTATAAGCTGATTTCAGGGCGGTGTTGGGTGCGCCGTTTTGAGCCAGCCTGTTGATATTGCGCAGTGCGATGCGGGCCAGCCGGGATTGCTCTTCGTAGTTTTCCGGTGTCCAGCGCCTGAGTTTTGCCATATACCCGGCGATAGCCTGATCCGGAATCACTTGGCCGGCTCCGTAGCCATCATAGAGTGCTTTGGCGGCAGTACGCCAGTCAGAGCCGTTTTTCAGTGAGCGGCCAACAATAGTAAGGATCTGGGCGCGCATGTCACGTCCTGCTGCGTGCAGCCGGGCGGATAGCTTTACGCCATCTGCCGTCCACGGTTTTTCGACTGCTTTGATCAATAAGCCGCGCTGCTCTGCAGTGATAAAATCGGGATCGGCTATTCCAAGGCCTATGGCTGCCGCATCTGCCAAAAGCTCAGGAAGATCATTCAGAAAAAACAGATCAGGATATTTTTTGATTGCTGCATCTACTGCTTTTTCAATATTATCACCGGCAGAGAGCCTTGCTGCGATCAGTTGCTCTGCATCCGACGCTGCATCACGCCAGTCTGACAGATAGGCCCGGATCAACTTTAAAAGCTTTGTCGTGTCCATCTTTATTCGGCCTGCGTACTGTCAAGCCTGGAAAGCGTCGCCTGTTGCCGGTATTCTTCGGTTATTGCCCGGATCTGGTCTTTTTTGAGATCAGGTAAATAGGAAGTTATAACCCGCTTAAGTACTTCGGTATTGAAAGTTTCCCCGAAATTAAGCCCTTTGGCGGTTTCCGCGTTAGCCAGTTCGGTAGTGACGTCAGATACGGAAAAGTCTTTTTGATAAGTGCAGGTATAGTCGAATTGCATTCCGAGCCACAACGCGAACAGTTCTGCCAGTTCAGTTTCGGCCACGCTGATGTTTTCGGCAAAGCTGCTGAGCAGCTGGTTGGTCTGTTCAAAGTCCCATTGCTTGGCTACGCCGGAGGATTGCGTGCGGACGCCTGTTACATTTACGACGACGGCCATGCGGTAGATTTCTTCCTGCAGCATCTGGATCTGGCCGGCAAGCACTGTCGCGCACTCTGATGGCGGCGCGATAAAAGACGGGGTATGCCGGGCGTCCGGCGGGTAGGCCAGGGCGTTATCTGTACCGATCGTCAGATCTTCTGCCTTGGCCGTAGGATAGGCCAGGATGCTGAAAGTCTGATTGCGCAGGATGTCATCAAGCCAGCTGCATTTATTGTAAATGCTGCGGTTGGTCATGGCGATGCTGATAAATTCACTGGCGGGGAACATATCAAAGGGACTGAGCTCACGGCTCGTCAGCCTGGCAACAGGAACGCGGCCGAGTGCATATTCGCCTTTGTCAATCAGGCGCGCACCATCATGCAGCCGCCAGCCGTTATCAGTAAAAATACGGACGAAATCGCGTTTGGTTTTGGGATCGCGTTCTAAAAATGAAAAATAGATGATCTTGCCGTTATTGTCTACTTTTATTTCTTTGACGCGGTCCGGTTCCAGCAGGTACGCATAGGGGCGTTTTTTGCTTTCAAGCATTTCGCCGATCGTGCTGCTGGGCTGCGGGGTGTTGTCACAGACTACATAACCCGCGCCATAAAGCTTGGCTGCCAGCGCCCAGCGTTTCATGAGTGTACTGAGGTCTGTACCGGCAAAGTCTGTGTCTTTTGCAAAATCCTCCCAGAGCGGGGTGATCTGCCCGGAATATTCCCGCTGCGGGTCACGCTTGAAAATCGGGTCGACATGCGCGTTGACGCAGGGAGCCGTATAATTAAGGTAATAGGCAAGATTGATCCGGCTTCTGTATTTCTCCGGCGATTCGCGCTGGTGCGGCGCGAGGTATTTTCCGTTAAAAAAGCCGCGGTCTCCATAGTAGGCGTCTGTTAGCAGGTTATATTCCTCAATGCGGTCATTTTTCATTTTTAGTCCTCCTAATACTTGATCTTGAAGGGTGTCACTTTGGCAGATTGCCATTTGGTGCGTCCGGCGTGTGCTGCAAGTGCCAGCGCCCAGAAGCGGTCGGCGTGTCCGTCGTCTGTTTCCGGGGCGATGTAACGAATGTTGCCGCCGGAGGTAACTACTTTTCTGACGCTGTGCAGATCGTCGCGGATCCGCTCATCTTTGGGGATCGTTACCAGGCGGTCTTCAAAAAGTCCCCGGATGTGTACGGCCATATCTTCTTTGGTCGCGCCGGTAAAAGTAACCGGCTCTACCTTGTGACCATAGTCGAGTCTGGCTTCTTCTGCTAATTGTGCACCGATGCCGGTAGCATCGATGCAGGCCCGGTAAAGGTTCGGCAGGTCGAGAAATTCGTATAGCAGCCGGCGCTGGTCGCGGAAGGTCAGGCCCTGCATCTCTTTGACGCAAACGGTTTTATACTGGTCGCCGTTTTTTTCCAGGAGCCAGATGACTGAAAGATGCTTTTTCCGGGCGACGTCAAAACCCAGGTAAAGCTGTGCATCGGGATCCAACTGTGCCGGCAGATTATGCAGGACGTTGCCGATACTGCAGCCATTAATGAGGTCAAAGGTAAGGAAGCTGGAGGCTTCGTCAAGAAATTTGCAGCAGTATTCCTGCAGCCAGGTATCTTCGCTGCCGGCTTCGCGCTTCAGATCTTCGATGTTTACGTCAAGCCCTTCAGCTGCGGCCAGGTAAATATCTACTTCATGTTTGCTCCAGCCGTTATCAGGATCAGAGACAAGCTTTTCAAACTGATTGCCGACGCCGTTAGGAGTTGATACGATACGCAGCTTATATCCGCGTGTGATCGTCGGGTAAAGTGCTGCCCAGATAGCTTTAGAATCCTTATGAAAGGCAAATTCATCTAATACCACATTGCCGGAAAAACCGCGGGCAGTATCAGGATTTGCCGGCAGTGCGATGATGCGGCTGCCGTTGGGCAGGCTAAGCTCCAGCTGTTTATAGCTTTGGTTGTCTACTTTAAAATCAGATTCAACAGCCTCCAGCGCGTAACTGGCGGCCCGCGCATGCATCTGCACTTTGTCCATAAGCTCGCGTGACTGGCGTTCGCCTTTAGAAAGAAGGACCCAGAGCGTCTTGCGTTCCAGGGCGTCAAGCAGCACTTCAAGTCCAACGGCGAAGGAAAACCCCGTCTGACGCGCTTTGTTGACAAGCTTGAATCTGCTTTTGTCTTCAATCCAGCGCTGCTGGTATGGCAAAAGCGGTATCAACGGTTGAGGTTTATTTTGCATGGTCCCTCCTTTTGCGGGTTAAAAAGCATTTAAACGCCTTTTTCAAGGCGTTTAATTTGTCAGGCCGTAGATGACTTCTTTGATAAAAGTCATTTGCTCCGGCGGCAGCGATGCCATGTTCGGCGTGCCTTGTTCCAGCTTTTTGATCGCCTCGTCAGCTTTTTTTCTGGCGTCTAGTTTAAGACGTTCTCGCTGTACGCCGCTGCGCTCCAAGAGTGCCAGGGCCTTGATAACTTCGGTTGCTTTCGCGCCTTTCAGCGAGTCGATCTCCATGATGTATTCCATGACGGCCGACAGCGCCATCTGGTTGGCTGCCTCTGCGATTTCCAGTGCCGGACGGTCGCCGGCGGAGTCTACTACAGCGCGGGCCTGGTCGCGAAAAAGCTGCAGCTTTTCCATCTGGGTTAAAAACCTTTGTCCGTAACGGCCAATGCTGGCCCGGCTGATATCTTCGCCCATATGCTGCAGGTATTCGGCTATTTCGTCATATGTTTTGCCACCAAGGATAAGTTTATCTACAGCTTCGCGCACTGCTGCCGGCAGCTTTGATATTTTACTGTGGCTGCGCTGCTGAGTTTTTCTTCTCACGCGCTCACCCCCGGATCAGGATCAATGTTACCGTCTACAAGGTCCTTTCCGCTTACGGTAAGCTTGACCATCTGCCGGGCAAGATCGATATCGGCAAAACCTACCTGCTGCAGCGTGATGTAATTTTTTTCTGCGAGGTACGCCAGCTGAGCTTTAAGTTCGCGCCTGGTGACATCAAAGCGGGCCGCAACGAGCGATTGCAGCACAAGCTTTTCGCTCAGGCCCACCGGATAGTTATAGTCAAGCACTGCGAGGATGCGTCCGCGCAGCTCTTTTGTTTCAATACGTTCGATGTTATTCATTCTGTTCTCCTTTAACGACAACTTGCGCCAGGGTTTTATCCACGCGATGCAAGGCGCTGAGTGTACGGTCCAGTTTAGAGTCTATTTTGCTGATCATGGCAATATATTCCTCTTTGGTCACAAAGTCGCGCTGGACATGCAGAGCTTCGCGGTTGAAATCTTCGCGCAGACGTTCGACACGAAGCCCGATATCAATAATTTTGGAGTCCTGATCCGTAGTTCGTTTTACAAGATCTTCTTTATACTCATTAAGATATTTACCACAAAGCGTGAGAACGCCTGAGATAATAGCCATAGCGATAGTAAAAAGCATGTTGATATAAGTTTGATCCATTATTAGGGACTCCTTATCTTGAATTATTTGTAGTAACAAACTTCGGACAGATAGTTTTTTAACTTGGCATTCAGTTTTGACTTGCGAATAATTTTATGTGTTTCTTTCGACTTTTTCTTATCTAGTCTCAATACAAGATCAATGATGTCAAGGCGCCCTGTAGTAAAGAGCATATAGGAGTTACTGTTTAAACAGATTTCAAAGAGGTCAAGCGTATCACTAGCTGTTATTTCATTAGAGTAGCCGCTATTATCTGTATATAGATATGGCGGATCGGCAATGATACAAACATCTTTCAACGAACCATACTCAGAGAGGACTTCGCGCCAATCCAGTGATACCCGGTCAACATTATTCAAGTAATCGCCGGATATTAAAGGACTTTTGATAAGATTGTTCCAGCAAGATTGGTTTATTTTTTCGATCAGGTCGGTTTTGTTGGCGGCATATTTTCCGCTAAACAGTAACCAGCTGCCAATAGTTATCCAATCTGAATCTTCTGGAAGCTTTTGGAGATATACATTCAGTTCTGTGAATATATCTGGATAGCTGCGAACATTTTTCCCGTTAGGTATGTTTTCGAAAAGCTTTGTCAAGTATTGATGGACTATGTTTGTTTGTGGTATCAATTCCAGGCGGTGATTGTAGTTGTCGAAATCGTTCCAGATAACGCGACTTTGAGGGTTTTGTTTTTTGATAGTGTTCGAGATAAAGCCGCTGCCACCAAAAAGGTCTAAATATAATTTGTGTCCGTTTATAATATTAAATGCGTCGGACAGACGTCCCCCCCACATGTACTTATTGCCGCGAAAGGGGATCGGGGGTCTAGTGTTCTTAATAATTTGCTCTCCTAAAAAGTTATTTCAAGGCCAATGGCCGCGTATTTTTTTGCGTCCGGGATAGTGGCCATGATTGTGAGTTTTTTATTTTTTGCAATAAAATATCCGTAACTAAGCGCCGGCCCATCAGCGGTCTGCCATATGCCTACTGCATGGCGCGGTCTTTTTGCCTCAGCCAGCTGGTCAACGAGTTTAGTGACGTCAAGAGCAGCCTCCGTTTTACTTTCAACAGTAAGCTTGCCCGCATCGAATTTGTGCTGCTCGTTTTCAAGAGCCGGAAGGGTATAGGAACTATCGTTATATTTTATTTTTACCGCCGGAGCGTGCGCAGTGATCTCAGCGTCTGGATCATCGGCTCCGGTTTTGGCGACATAACCGACACTTGTACTGGTTGTGGCGGTCAGCTCAGCTTTTGACGTCAGCGGCAGTTCTTTTTTCGGCTTTGGCGCAAAATAAAACATCAAGGCTGCCGTTATCAGCGCGCCGGCGAGAAACGCAGCCAGCAGTTTAACTTTTTCCATCAAGCTTGCCTATAGCGCTGCTTGCACCGCGGCTGTTGATGAATTTTCCTGTGACCTGCGCGCCGAAGCATGCCGTCAGGATTGTGCCGGCAAATATTTCATAATGTGTCCATGTTTTTCCCTGAATCAGCAAAAACATCGTTACGAAAATAAAAAAGGCAAAGCCGGTAATGGCCAGAACCGTAGTACAGCTGGGGTGTCCTTCTGCATCGCAGATCAGGTCAAGAATAAATTTTTTCAAGGTATTGGCCCTCCTAAAAAACAATAAGATCAAGCAATTTGCTTGATCTTATTGTCTGTTGTATTGAAAATTTCGGCTTTTCAACGCGTTTAGTATTTTGCAGTCAAAAAAGGTTCACCTGATTTTCCTTCAGTATTCTTTTGTTTTCAGATCTCCTATTTTGCGCAAGCAGGTTGCGCACATAGACCTCGGACACGTTGTATTTCCAGGCCAGCGGCCGGGTGTTTGAACCGTCGAATTCTTTTGTTATGGCCCGGTTTCTTGGCCCTTCCAGCACTTCGTCATACAGAGGTATATACTGCTGTATCCCGCCGCTGTACCTGCAAAGATCAAGGGCTGCCTTTATCCCGATCGCGGTTATTATCGGCTGAAACGACTGTGTAAAATCTTCCGGACGCACATCCGCTTCGAGCTGGATTTTGATTTTTTTATCCATCGGCAAGGAGCTCCCTTCGGCGTTTGATGGCTTTCAGCGCTTCGATGATCTTGGAACAGTCGCCGGGTGTTTCTGCATTGTGTTTGCATATAGTCTTTTGACATAGGCTGTTGAGCCCAGCGTCTGTTATACCCATATCGGACTGCATTTTCACGATATGTCGCAGCTGAGCTGCCATTGGTTGGGCTCGCATTTCAAATCCAAGCCGCTGAAAGGTTTTTAAGAGATGCTTGAAAGCCGGTTGCTTTAGCTCTTTGGTGCTGTCTACACCATATTTATAGAGCAGGCTGCGGTAATCCTCTTCGCTGAGACCAAGCTTGGTTTTGGCAGTCTGCAGCAGTGTGACCTGTTTTTTTGTTATGGTGCTCGCCATTTTGCCCGCCTCCTTTGCATCAACTGTCGCCGGATGTGATTGTCAGGGCCAGTGTATCTTCGACGCTGATCGCCTTGGCCAGTTCTTCTATGTCCAAATTGGCAAGGTCGAAATATTTATTGACTAGTTCGGCGTTTTTGGCGGCTCTGATGGCATCCAGCTCTTCTTCCAGGTTATCTTTGCCGAGCCCCGCGGCTCTCAAAAGTTCTGAATCTTTTTTGTATTCGCCCTTGAGCTTCTTAAGAAGCACTTTCTCGGCGTCAGAATCGGCCCCCAGTGCGTTTAAAATCTCTTTAATATCCATTTCCTCGTAATCCAGCTTTAAAAGCGCCGTAAGGGCGATTTTGAACTTTGTTTTGATGTCATATTTGGGATCTGTCTTAATCCGGATATTTTCTTCGGCCTGGCTGCCAAGCAGTTTTTTGACTTTTTCGTAATCCATGATATCAAGCCTGGTCCTGACCATGAGCTCAGCCCGGCCAGATCCCGAAGCTGCATAAGCGTAGTTCAGGTTACGGTCGCGCATTTTGCTATATAACGCAGACTGTATTTCTATTTTCAGTGTTTCCAGTTTTTCTTTGGCGATTGATATTTTTTCTTCCAGGATCACCGCGTCGTCGATGGCTGCCTGAATATCTCTTGTATTATTCATTTGTTTGAGCTCCTTTACGTTTTTTCAGGGTGATGGCTTTTTCTCCCGATGGCAGATCCTTCAGGCTGGCGATAAGTTTTGTGCCTGGCGAGAGCTGCATAAGGCGGCGGATAGATACAGGGATTGTACAGGTACCGTTTTTTGCTATTTTTACAACAGATATTATCATGGCAGATCCTCTATGATCTCTATGCCCAGGGCAGCGAAACCAGGGGCCAAAAATTCACTTTCTGTAATGATATATGTTATTTCAGCCCTTGATCCGCGTCCGGTATAGCCTGTCTCGGGCTCCCATTCTTTAAGGACAAGGATGTCTGCTACATGATAGTCCCGGTCATTTTTACGCAGCTCGAATTTCTTGATCCCTGAAGCTGCTGCTTGGTAATATTCAGGCAGTGTTTTGACAGTGTGTGTTTTTTGAGTTCTTTCTGGTTGCGGCAGTGACTTGCAGGTTATCTCTTTATTGCAGTAGACGGCGTCTGGGTCTAAGTATACTTCCCAGCGGCCAGGAAAGGGGTGTGCCGTTTCTACATTTGCTATTTTTCCCGTCACGGCGCGACCTGTGTACAATCCCACTTCCGGCTTGCATTCTTTGATCACAAGCCAGTCACCAGGGCTTAGCCGGAGACGTTTGTCGCTTATTAAAATTTTAGTGTCTTTGCCAGATGCCTGTCTTTCAAAAAACTCCTGCGGCAACGCTAAATAATGAGTTTCATGTTTATGTCCTTCTTTTGTTTCAAGTATTTCGTTGCATCTGATTCTCGGGCGCTCAGGAATTTCTTCGGGCAAACGCTCAGAGAAGTCGATGAAACGGGGCGCCAACAGCTTGTTTATTATCTTTTTCAAAAATTCAACCATCTTTTGATCCTCTCCCATAGTGATATTTTTTCTCCCTTCGGCAGCAGCACACTACCGATTTCGTGAGATTTTATGCTGCTGCCCAGCGAAGCTGTTATATTGCCTGATTTCTGGCTTTTGCGCCCGATTTCACAGCGGCGGCAGACTTTGTTTTTAAAGGCAGCTTTAGTGGAACGGTTTTTGTTCTTCGGCATCTGTTTTTTGCTCAACTGATACTTCCTCCTTTGCGTTTTCCAGTAATGCTTCAAGGATTATTTGTTTTGAAACACCGGTTTGGTCCTGGAGATTACCGGCTATTCGGTTCAGTACACGGATTCCGAATTTTAAAAGTGCGTCCGGATCTTCATAGTGTCCGAATGTATAATCTGATTTTTCAAAGCAGACGATCAGCGGCGCGCCGCTGTTGATAGCTCTGTTTAATTCTCTTTGCAGTTTAGTGATTATTTCTTTCGGGGACTTGCCCCCCTGCAGTAATGTTGCTTCAGACATTTTTGTCCTCCTTATTTTTCAGATATTTAGTACAATATTTCCAAATATGCTGGGCAGGTATCCCGACTCTGGCGGCTATGGCTCTGTATGAATAACCGGCAATAAGCATTTCAAATATCTTGTGATGATGCGCCTTATAGTCGTATTTTGCTTTCTTCGTCCTATTTCCGTATTCTTTGTACTCCGGTACTTCCGGGGGCGGAGCAGCTCTTTTTACTGTTTTGGATTTTAGGCTTCCTGCCTTTGGATGCGGAGATTCAGCTGTCAGATCGTGGGATCTGAACATCTTATCTGCGGCCTCGGATCCGTCCGGTGGTTTGATCAGGTGCTTATATTTACCTGAGCCAAGCGGTGCTACTGCTTTGACCTTTCTTTCCCGGGCTGCGAGGCAGCCTTTTTCGGAATTGCTCATGTGATGCATGGGCGGCAGCGGAGGAAGTATTTCCAGGGGTACCGGTGTAACCTTCGGTTCGCGGTGCATACCGCGGTAGCATGGATTGACATGCATATGACCGCAATAGCCTGCATCCGGCGCAGTCTGCTGCAGGTGGTAGCATTTGCTGCATTCAATGACTTCACCCACCAATAACACCCCCGCGCCAGATAAAGTATTCGACGATCGTTTCGGCGGTATTTATTCCAAGGCTAACGGCAAGGCAGAACAGAAATACAAATAACAGGAAAAGGCTTACTGCTATTGTGCCTATTACAACTGTCCAAATTATAGCCTCGGCGGTTGATATGTCTTTGATTTCTTTGGTATCATTCATTTTTTGTCGGCTCCTTTATCTGTTTCTATATATGGCTGCAGGTCATTTTCTTCACGCCAGACGGCATTAAACTTGGTGTGCTCTGTTTTTACGAGATACCTTACTTTGCCGGTGCTGCGGTTTATTTTTACTGCTGCTATGTATCCTCTGCCGGCCCTGCTTTCTATTTCTGAAAAGATCGTGTCTATTTTGTACCATACGACGTCACCCATTGAAAATTGAGCAGTAAGCACTGGGCGCGGCCAGCCGACAAACCATTTCAGCGCTTTGATAATTGCTGTTAAAATATCGCGCAGCATATTATATTCCCTCCCTGGCGTCAGCTATGTGGTAGTAATAACTTGCGATAGCGTCGTCTTTTGTTTCCCAGGCTTCAAACCATTCGTTGCCTTTGCTGTCTTTGCCCCAGGTGGCATACGACTTTTTTAAATCGGAATTAAAACCAAAGGCTATACGACTTTGCCCAATATGTGTAAGTCTCATGAGTTCATAATTATTTTGATCCATTGTGCCTCCTAGACTATTGTAATAACTTGCTCTGCTGCCTGAATATGGCGGATAGACAGCTTCTCGCCTGCGCTATGAGCCATTTTGAGGGCAAACAGGTAAAGCTTGGTCATAAGGCGCAGCGCTCCGGTCTTATTTGCGGCGCGGTGCAGCTCATCCAACGCTTCTTCGTCAAGTTCTACACCATTTTGCAGAACGATCGCTTCAACATCTTCCAGGGGCACCGACTCGTTAAGCTGAATTTTTACGCTGCGGCTGAAAAACTGGCCTGTGATCAGTTTGTTTTTTTCGGTGATCTTGTCCATGATCGTCGGGTTTGATATCAGGATCAAAGGTACGCCTGTAGCGTCGTAAATGGCCCGCAAGGTCTCTATGGCTTCAAGGCGCAGGAAGTGTGCTTCATCAATGATGATGGGGCGATTGGTCTTTTCAAGTGCTTTAACAATAGAGCGATGCATGCGGTCAGCTCTGCTGTCTGTTCTCTGGCGCAGCGCTTCGAGTATTTCTTCCATAACGCAGCGCTTGGTGGCAAGGTTCGGGTTGGCCGTGATAAAAATGCTGGTCGGGTTATCTGCAGCCCAGTCTCTGGCGGTAATGGTCTTACCGATCCCGGGCGCGCCATAAATAACGATGATATCGTTGCGGTCCCTGGCGTAGTCCATGCCGAATTTGATCTGCCTCATGATATTGGTTTCGATGATTTCAGGGGACCTGATCTCGCTGATCGCCCGGCTGCGGCTTTCATCTGCTGACAGTAGAGCCTCCAATTTATCCGCGATTGCTTTCTGGTCGCCTTTATAGCTGCCTCTTAAAAATCCGGACAGGGCAGCTCCTGATATACCTATTTGATTAGCCAGTTTTTGCTGGCTGATATCTGTATGGGCAGCAAGATATTGCTTAACTCTTTCGATCAGGTTATTCATTGTTTTTCCTCCTTTAAAATTGCTTTTATCTTGACTTTAATGGTTATTTTGATATTATTATTTACGCAGGTACTCACAACTTCGCCTGCATGGTTTTAGGGGAGGCAGTCGCTTGCAGGCGGCTGCCTTTTGGTTTTCCTCACATTAATTTTTCTGTTATAATTTAAACAGAAAGGAGGTGATAGTTATGACTAGGGCTGAAATTACAAAAGAAATTCTTGTTGCTGCGATAAATCGCGGTTTGCTGGATATTACTGATTCAGTTAAAACTCATAATAATATTCACGACGATAGAATTGCTTTGATTTGTAAAGCTTATGCAGAAATTGCCAAGGCCGTGAACGCAAATTCATAGGTTTGCACCCGCAAAAAGAGTACAGTTACAGCTGTGCTCTTTTTGTATTCCATCGGCTAACTTCACAGCATTTTTAATTTCTTCGTCTGAAATAGCAGGTATTTTTAAAATAATGTTTAACACGCTGTTTGAGCGAAATTGAACTTCGTTTTCGGTGCCATCGGTGTTTGTTTTGGTTTTGATCGGCGTTTCTGTAGGCTGTGCTTTTTTCACTATTGTTGTCTGAACTGGTGTCTCACCAATAAATTCCCCATCCAAAGCATAGTACCTGTAGACTCTTCGCCGCGGGTTTTCAATACTGCCGTCACCGACTGTACATATACTTCGAATTACTGGATAGATCTCTGATTTTAACGAATTAGAATCTTTCGAGTGGTTATAAAAGTTGTTTTCGGTCATGTTTTGTCCTCATTTCTTTTTTGATTTTTTGGATAATTATTTTTTCCAGCGCTCCTTTCTTGGTATTATCGTCCCCTGCAGCATGGCTTCGAAGGGATTTATATTTAAGGTATCGCCTGCGGCTTTAAGCCGTTTGGCGCTCCTGTTGACCTCTCTGGACGTCTGCACCAGCTCTATGACGTCTGTCGGTTCAGGATCCGGGGCGGGTTTGTTCCTGGCGAACATGGCAGCGATTTCTGATATGCTCGGTAAATCGGCTGCTTTAGCTGCTTTTGTGAGCGGGTGGTTTTTAAGCCGCTTCATGGCCCCGGTCTTGCGGGCCATTTCCTGCGCTAAAAGCTCCGGATCTGCTCCGATCGCCGGCAGCGCTTCGACGCGCTCGGCGGTACCGAGGTATTCATCTTTTGTACTGTAGACATAGATCTTGGATAAATCATCCTCATCGTAGCGGATATAGACGCTCTGGCCCTTGATGAGCAGGAAATCCGGATTGTAGTATTCCTCGCCGCAGAAGGTGATGCCATTGCGCCCGATCTTGCGCGGGTTGGTCGATTTCATAAAGAGCAGTTTGCAGGTGTCAGGCGTTGCCCGGCGAACCGGCAGGCGCGTCCTGATAAATGTTTCGTCCGGACACTCGGCTTTGCGCCCGCGGCCTGCAGCTGACGGCGTTTTATTCCATATTTGCCGGATGTAAGTATCAAGATCGGCCTTTACATCTTCCAGCGTAAGTACAGCGCGGCCTTTTTTATGGTTTTTAAGCATTTTCCTGATAGTTTCGTTATGATCTTCAGGGCGCTCTATGGTAGATCTGCCGCAGTAGGTGCTGTAATTCTTGCTGAACCGCTCTACAACATCCTTAAAGGCTCTTTCAATGACCTTTGCCCTGGCATTTTCCACGATGGCATAATGGACTTTGATATCCAGGTGAGCCGTAAGGCTGGCGACCTGTTTTCCTTCCTCAATCAGCCTTAACTGGTCGGACTCGGTCATCGGCCTGCCTCTGTAACCGCGCCCGGCAAAGCGATACGAGCAGTAGTCGCGGCCATTATCTATGTAGATTTCACGTGGCAGGCCGATCGCCGGATCCATGGCGGCTTTGGCAAGCGAGCCGATGATAGTATTCGTGCACGGCGAAAGCGTTACCATCCAGCCGACAAACTTGTGGCTGCGCATATCAAGCCAGGCTGTGAGCCAGGGCCGTTTCGGCTTGCCGTTATGGATGACCATGAGATCCAGCATATGATGATCGCCGACGTAGATCTGTCCGGAAGAAATGCTGTCCGGGTCGCGGCGTGTAAACGGCGTGGCGTTGTCATAGGCGTTTTTAACGCCAAGACGCTGCAGGCGGCGGATTCCCTCCGGGATATCCGTGCGCACAAGCCGGGCGACAGTCTCTTTAGTAGGCAGCCACCATCCTTTGTCTGCGCCTTCCATTTCTACGAGATCGTAACAGTAGCTGATAGACAGCCGCTGCGGACGGAGATACAGTTCGCAGAATCTTTGCCAGGCTTCGGGGTGGATCTTGCGCTGCGGCTGTGTCGGTATTTTGCCGATCAGCCCGTCCATGCCTTTTTCACGATACGCCTTTTCCCAGCGGTATAGTGAGGCCAGACTGAATTTAAGCTCTGGCCTGCAGCAGCGGATATCGGCGGCAAAGATTTTGAATATCTCGGGCTTTTTAAGCTTCGAGTGCCTGTTGCAGGAGTCTTCCCATTCTTCCAATAGCCAGAGCCGCTGCTCTGCTTGGTCGCGGATCCACTGTGGCGCTGTTTCATACTCTGTTTTTACTCTTTTGGTCTGCATTTCCATATATTTCCTCTGGGCCTCAGGCGGCAGGTTATGCAGGGGGAAGCGGTATGATATGCCGCCTTGTCCTACATTACTTTGAATTGATATAGCTCCATAGGCATCGGCCAGTTCCCGCGCCCATTGTTTGCTGCAGCCCAGCAGCTCTGCAACTTGTTCTGCTGTCAGATATGTATTTTGTTTTGATTGGAGATCGGAGCCGGGGATAATCATTGCTTAATCTGCCAGTCGAGGTATTCGGTTTCAATATCTAAAGCCACAAGTACATTTGACATCGCATCGCATCGGCCCTGACAGTAGTTTCCAAGGCTTTCGTCGGTACTTGCGAGAGCGCGCCCTTCGTAGTAGTCGGCCAGCTCAAAGAGCTTTTGCTTTGCTTTTTTCTCCATGATTATTCCTCCAGTTGGGTTAGTTGCTTATAGATTTTTTCTTTTTTATGTCATATAATAATATTTAATTATTATGTATTGGGTGGTGAATAAATTGAATGAAGATGATTATATGAAAACAAGAGTAGATGACCAAATAGAATGGTATTCTCAAAAAAGTTCAGATGCTCAATGGTGGTATAAAGTCTATAAACGCATAGTCCTATTATTTTCAATGTCTATTCCTATTGCTGCCTTAGTTTTTAAGGTCGAAGGTTATTTGAAACTATATGTAGCAGTCGCTGGAGCAATCATCGCCATAACAGAAGGGCTTCAGTCTTTAAATAAATATCACGAAAATTGGATATCTTACAGAGCGACATCAGAAACGCTTAAGCAAGAAAAATACATGTATTTAACAAAAGCAGGAGTATATTCTTGTTTAAGCGATGAAAATAGATTTCAAGATTTTGCAGCTAGATGTGAAACAATAATATCAAGCGAAAATATAAATTGGGCACAGTCGCAGCAACACGAATGTGCATCCGCTAATCATAAAAACAGAGTTAATTCTTCGTCTTCTTGAGCTGGTTCATATGTTCTGTCAAAAACATCAGGTTTGCATGGATATTTTTCGCCTCTAATTCCGGTTATTATCCAGTCGCCTGGAGCTGCTTTCATTGGACCTTCTAATGTTTGAATGATCAATTCTTTATCGGTTTTATAGGCTTCAATAACTATTGGTTTTTTCTTGAATTTCATATATTACCCACCTTTAACTAAATTTTAAGGAGTGATTAAAATGGCAACTTACAATCTATTTATTAGCCATGCATGGCACAGAAACGAGCATTATAACAGGATTGTAGAATGGCTAGACAATAGCATTATATTGTGGAGAAACTACAGCGTTCCTGAACATGATCCTTTGGATGCTAATAATGCTTCGAAATTAAAAGCTGCTCTTACAGAGCAAATACGACATGCAAGTGCAGTTATCATACTTGCTGGAATGTATGCAAATTATAGTGGTTGGATTGATTATGAAATAGACGAAGCTGTAAGAATGGGCAAACCAATTATTGCTGTCGAACCTTGGGGGCAAGAAAGAATACCTTATAAAATTTCTAGCTGTGCGACAGTAATAGTCGGTTGGAATTCCTCTTCAGTAATTAACGCAATAAGAATGTATGCTTGCTGAATTCTATCAATTAACTCTCAAAAGCTGCGCTTCTGCGCGGCTTTTTTATTGCGCGAATACTAACTGTAGGACAAGGGTAAAAATAACGCCACAAGCAAACCACGCGGCGTTTTCCGATTCGCTTAAAATGTACCAGATTGATGCATATATAATAGTAGGTTTCATTTTGTCGCCACCTCATTTTGTATTATTTCAGCTGGTTTAATACCAAAAACTTTAGATAATCCCATGATTGTGCTAACTTTCAATTCTTTTTGACGCTTGCAGTTTTCTATATAATTGTAATTCTGGATGGACATTTTTAATTTTTTTGCAACGATTCGTTGTGTAAGTTGCTTATCTTTTCGCGCTTCTTTTAGCCATTTACGCATATTACACGTCCTTTCAACAATTTGTTGTCTTTATTTTAACTCAACAAATTGTTGTTGTCAATAATGCGTTACAATTTTTTGTTGTTTTGCTTTATAAATCCACATTCTGTTGATAGAATGTAGTTATATATGATATTGTTAGGAGGCCGCATAATGAATCGACTGAAAGAGTTACGAGAAGGCAAGGGGTTAAAACAAAAGGATATGGCTAGTTTTTTAGGCAAAACACCACAGGCATATAGCTTGTATGAGCTCGGGCAAAGAAATATTGATAATAACTCATTGTCTAAATTAGCAAGTTTTTTTGATGTGACTATTGAGTACTTGTTGGGGGTAGAAGATTATTCTTCAGGTATGGCTAATTCAGAAAAAACGTGCTTGAATCATGGAGCATTAACAAAAAAAGAGCGTCCAGAAATAAAAAAATTATTGGATGCAATAAGCGATCTTGATTCAGAACAAGTAATGATGCTCGCAGAGCTAGTAGTTTCGCTGAGACGCAAATAAAATGTATAAAACAATCGAAAGGATAAATAATAATACACTTTTACTAAGAAAGTACAAGACACCTATTCGCGGCACTCAATCGTCGTTTATTACTTTCTTAGTAACTTTCTTAGTAAAAGCCCATATTTGAAACACAAAACCCCGTTTAAAGTGCCGCAAAGGCAGTTTTAAACGGGGTTTTAACGCTTTTTATATTATATTTTAAAATCTTTCACACGGCTACAAGTGTACACGAGTGGCCGTTTTTTCATGCACGCCGTGAGATTTTTACCTTCTCGGTGCTGATCGTCAAACTTCGCACCATCTCAAGCCTTCCCGCATTTTCTCGGGTTATCTCACTTTCTTTTATTTTCTCATATCAAATCTCTCGTTATACCATGGGTGAAAAAAATGATGCCTATGCCCGGTATTTTGTGGGGCAGAGCTATTTGAAGATGCTGACAACAGAAGGAGTGGCTATTGGCAATGTTACTTTTGAGCCCGGCTGTCGCAATAATTGGCATATCCATCATCAAGGCGGGCAGATACTGCTTGTCACAGGCGGACGAGGTTATTATCAGGAGTGGGGGAAACCGGCCCGGGAGCTGAACGCGGGTGATGTGGTTAATATCCCGCCTGAAGTGAAACACTGGCATGGAGCGGCTCCTGACAGCTGGTTTGCACACCTTGCAGTCGAAGTGCCCGCCGCGGGGGTGTCCAATGAGTGGCTGGAACCGGTAACAGATGCAGAATATGGAAATTTGAAATAAAGGAGCAAAAATAATGCTGGGTAAATTTGTTTATTCCAATCCTACCAAATTGTATTTTGGCGAAAATTCATTAGAAAATCTGCCGCAGGAATTGGCATGCTATGGTAAAAATGTCATGCTGGTATATGGAGGCGGCTCGATTAAGAAAAACGGTATTTATGAAAACGTAGTCAAGCTTTTGAGAGTCAGCGGCAAAACAGTTTTTGAGGATGCAGGTGTAATGCCTAATCCCACACTGGAAAAATTATATGAAGGCTGCAGGATAGCCAAAGAAAACAAGGTCGATTTGATCCTGGCAGTCGGCGGCGGTTCTGTCTGTGATTATGCCAAGGCTGTTTCAGTTTCCGCTTACTGCGAAACTGATCCATGGGAAAAATATTATCTGCGGATGGAAGCGGTGGATAATAAGATTATCCCGGTTGGCTGTGTTCTGACTATGGTTGGTACAGGTTCGGAGATGAACGGCGGCTCAGTTATTACCAATCATGCGGCTAAAGCTAAAATCGGGCGGGTGTTTGGTGATAATGTGTTCCCCAGATTTTCGATACTTGATCCGACGTATACTTTTACGCTGCCGCGTTATCAAATGGTTGCCGGATTTTTTGATATCATGTCGCATATTTTGGAACAGTATTTTTCCGGAACTGACGACAATACTTCCGACTATCTTATGGAAGGCTTGTTGCGTTCGCTGATCCACAGTTCCAGGATCGCTGTGCAAAGCCCTGAAGATTATGAAGCGAGAAGCAATATTATGTGGATCGCTACATGGGCCTTGAATACTCTGGTAGCTAAGGGAAAGTCGACAGACTGGATGGTGCATATGATCGGTCAGTCGATCGGCGCTTACACTGACGCTACGCACGGAATGACTCTGGCCGCTGTGTCGCTGCCTTATTACAGGCACATCATGCCGTACGGACTGGCGAAATTCAAACGCTTTGCCATCAATGTATGGGATGTGCGTCCTGAGGGGAAAACTGATGAACAGATAGCTCAGGCAGGCCTTGCGGCGATGGAAAGCTATATGAGGGAGCTGGGACTTGTACTTAACGGCAGGGAACTTGGCGTCGATGAAACGATGCTTGACGGGATCGCTCAGGGTTCGTTTATTCTTGATGGCGGTTATAAAGTGCTGACTAAAGAAGAGATCGTTGAGATATTGAAGGAAACGCTGAAAGCCTAAAAAAACAGAGCTTGCATTTATGCAAGCTCTGTTTTTTTAGGGCAGGAGTTCCAGTTTGATAGTGAAATCATTATCGAAAGCGGCCAGTTTTTCAATACCGCTTTCAACAGTACCAAGTTCAATGAGGCTGTTGGCATAACCGTAATCACGGTAAAAAAATGCCAGATTACCCCAAGGTGCATAATAAGCAAAACTGCCTGTTTGAGGATCAAAACCGGCAGGAGCGCCCTGTGTGTCCAGGCGCCGCGGCAGATAAGCTACCTTTTCGGTATTATTAAAATCTTTGCAGGTCAGTTCCAGTGGCAGCAGGCTCAAAAAATCCTCTGCAGCTCTGGTGCCATTGAGTTTGACGATAAGCTCGTCTTGGTTGGCGAGTGTCAGCCTGATGCGTTGGACTGCGTCTGTTGGAGCGGTCTGAGCTGCGTTAGTTGTTGTCTGGTCGATTTTGGCATTGGTGCCGGACGTGCTGCTGCAGGCAGCCATAGTAAAGCTCAGTAATAAAGTAAGCGTCAGGGCCAGAGTTTTCAGCATGGTATTTCCTCCGTTTCTCTGTTTGTAAGTTGCAAATAGATAGGGTCTGCCGTTGCTTATACGGCTTCTATATGTGAGTTTATATGCTGGAGTCTGCTCTAGGTCAAGCGTTTTTTGTAGATTTTTTGCAAACTGCTTGACTGTGAGTCAACTCCAGCCCTTACAATGAAAGCAATACAGGAAAGGAGCGGTAAAAATGGTTAAGGATTTTAAACGCTGGACGACGCAGCTTGCGGCGACGGTTTTGTATAATGGGCGTGGTGCCGCCAATCTGCTGGGGGCCGATATGACCTGGAAAAATGTTTGTCTGCCCGGAGGTAATTGCGGCTATTGCCGCTATGCAGAAGCCGGATGTCCCTGGGGGCTGACGCAGCATACCCTGACCGGTTTTACTTTACCTTTGGGCTGGCGGGTTTGGGGGCTGCTCTTCTTGTGCGCTCTGTTTTTGGGCCGGATGATCTGTGGCTGGCTGTGTCCGTTTGGCTGGGTGCAGGAGCTTTTAGATAAGCTGCCGATGTTGAAGCTGTCTAAAAATAAAATTACGTACTATTTAAGTTATTTTAAATATGTGGTTCTGCTGCTGTTTGCCTGCGATCTGTATTTCTTTGATCTGCATGGTCTGGACTGGCGTTGGATCATTGGACTTTTGGCTGCTGCGGCGCTGTTTATCTATCGGCCTTTTTGCCGTTTTTTCTGTCCGTTGGGAGCTTTTTACAGCCTGTTTAACAGGATCGCCGTTTTTGGCATGCAGGTAGATTCGCGTAAATGTACCGCCTGCCAGCGCTGCGTACGCAGTTGCTTGATGGATTGTAAACGGGTAGGCGACAGGGAATGTATTGTCTGCGGTAAATGCAGACAGTCCTGCCCGACCGAAGCCATTTCTCTGGGCTGCAAATATTAAAGAAGAAATAAAATAACCTGCCGTATGCAGGTTATTTTGTGTTTTTTCTACATCAACAGTCCGGCACAGCCGGCTAAAAGCATCAAGGGAATAGCGCTCAGGTTACGGTAGTAATGCAGATAAAAAAGCAAAGCCGTCAGCAATGTCGGCCAGAATTTGAAATAGGTCAGCAGATTTTCCATTGCGGCGGTTCCGGCTGCGGGGAAAAATGTTATCCGCATAAAAAAGAAAACTGCGGTCAGCATCAAGGCGATAACCGAAGGCCGCAATCCATTGAGGATACCTTGTACAGCCAGCGAAGAGTTGAACTTTTGGAGAGAACGGGCAACGATGGCGACAAGAATGAAAGATGGCAGGCTGACGCTGAAAGTAGCTACAAAAGAACCAAGCAGGGCATGCCAGAATTCAGGACCGCAGACCCTGGCTCCTACATATGTAGCCGTATTGACAGCGATAGGGCCGGGGGTGATCTGAGAAATAGTGATGATCCGTGCATATTCAGCTGCGGGGATCCAGCCGCGTCCGACGACTTCCTGCTGAATGATACTGATCATTGCCAGACCGCCGCCGAAAGAAAAAAGACCGATTTTGAAAAAGACAGTGAATAATTCCCAATAAAGCATCATTTTGTATCACTTCCCAGATATTTAGTGGCGCAGTAACCAAGCGCTGAGGCCAGCAGAACGATTATGGCAATGTCGAGACTGAAAAAATAGATCCCAAGCAGTGAAAAGGCCAGAATGAACCAGCCAAAATTGTTTTTGATGGAATAGGGAATCAGTTTCAGAGTTGCTGCGATCAATAAAGCTGTGATAGCAGAATTGATACCGTCAAAAAATTTCAATATATTGGGGTACTGGTCAAAACCACTGGAAGTGAAAGCCGTGACGATGACGAAAATAATGACGAAAGAAGGCAGGACGACGCCGATAGTTGCTACCAGTGATCCTTTAAGTCCCCCCAGCCTGTAGCCAAGAAAGGTAGAAGCATTGACGGCAATAACGCCGGGCAAAGACTGCGAGAGCGCAAGAACGTCAGTAATGTCTTCATCCCTGATCCATTTTTGTTTTTCAACAAATTCGTCACGGATCAGCGGTATCATTGCCGGCCCGCCGCCGATCGTGAACAGGCCGATCTTAACAAAAACAAGAAACATATGAAGATAACGCGGGCGCGAAGTATCCATAATAACCGCCTCTTTTCAGTCTGATAAATGGTGTTATTTTTATTATCGGTTATCTGCTCCAGTATTACAAGTCTGGTTGGAACAGGCAGCGGTATCGGCTGTGGCAAATAAATCCAGATATAGTATGGAAAGTAAAATGAATACCAGATGTAGATAAAATGTACTGATAGTTATGACATTAACGAATAGGCAGAGTCTAAAACGGCATAAAATAACCCCTCCGCAGCTGTAGCGAAGGGGTTATGGTCAAATCAGAAATGTTTCTTTTCGATCAGCACGCCTACTGAAGTACGCCATTTCAAAATACCGGCGATGATGAGACTGACAACGAAGCAGGCGGAGAAGAAATACAGGGTAATTGAATAGCTGTTGGTCGTTTCACGGATCCAGGACAGCAGCAGAGGACCGGCAATACCAGCCATGCCCCAGGCAGTCAGGATCTTGCCGTGGATGGCGCTGAGTTCTTTCGTGCCGAACAGATCGCTGAGGAAGGCGGGCATACAGGAGAAGCCGCCGCCGTAGCAGGAAATGATGACAAAGACAATCAGCTGGAAGATGAAGGCACTGCTTGTTTCTGCAAGTGCGTAGAAGGCAAAGATCTGGATCAGGAAGAAGACTACATAAACTGTACTGCGCCCGAGATAGTCGGAAATAGTAGACCAGAAAATGCGTCCCAGACCGTTGATCAGACCGATGATACCGACCATGGAGGCGGCAGCCATCGGTGTCATTTTTACTACTTCCTGTGCCATCGGTGAAGCTACTGCTAAAAGTCCGATACCGCAGGTAATATTGGTGAAAAAAATCCACCACAGTGCGTAAAATTGCCAGGTTTTGCGTGCTTCTTTGGCTGTGAACTGAGTATCCGGGAGGATACTTTTGACGTTAATGCCGGACGGCCCGCCGTTGCTTGCTTTAGGTGGTTCAAGATATAAGGCGGAGGCGGCCATGATAACCATGTACACGCAGCCGAGAATGATAAAGTTCTGTACCAGTCCGTATTTGGCAACCAGGATCTGCATCAGCGGACCTGCGATCAGGCTGGCAAAACCGAAACCCATGATAGCAAGACCGGTGGCAAAGCCGCGGTTGTTGGGAAACCATTTGACCAGCGTCGAAACAGGGGTGATATAACCGGTCCCAAGACCGATACCGCCGATAACGCCGTAAAAAAGATATAAGAGCGGCAGACTGTTGAGATGCAGTGCCAGCGCTGTACCGAACATACCCAGACCAAAGAAGCAGGTCGAGGTGAGACCGCTTTTACGCGGGCCGTATTTTTCAACGTAATCGCCCAAAAATCCCGCTGACAGTCCGAGAAATAAAATTGCGATCGAAAAAGTCCAGGTCGTTTCTTTCAGGGTAAAACCCATAGCCTGCATAATAGGTTTTGTCAGTACGCTCCAGGCGTAAACACTGCCGATGCAGATATGGATGCCGATAGCCGACAGAGCAATGAGCCATCTGTTTTTCATAGGTAAACATCTCCTTTTCACACTAGAAAAAATCCGAGAGGGCCAAAGCCGGAAAATAAAAAAACCATCCGGGATCAGTTCTCTCTGCCCAGACGGTCGGCTGTTTCTATGGCATCGCAGTACACGTGGTTGATTCCACTTTATCCGTCAGTCCTGCGAGGTCTATTTGATTTATGTTCTCATTATAGCAAGAATTACGATAATGTCAAGCAAGGAAAAATAAAAAAACAGCAGTATAAAAACAGAACCTGCCCAGCTTGTTTACTCTTACCCTTAAATAACGTATAATAAAAATTAATATAAAGATGTAGTTTATTTTATAAAAATGCGGGAGGGAATACCATGTATTTAGCTGATGAACACAAGATTTGGGTCTGTAAAGGCGAGGATAAGATCTGCATGCTGCCGAAAATGGCAAACCGTCACGGTCTGATCGCCGGGGCAACGGGTACGGGCAAGACCGTTACTTTAAAGGTGCTGGCAGAATCCTTCAGCGAGATGGGCGTGCCGGTATTCCTGGCCGATATCAAAGGCGACGTTTCCGGTATGTGCAAGGCTGGTGAAAGCAGTGAAGGGTTTCAGAAACGTCTGAATAAATTAGGCATAGAAAATTTTGAGTTCAAAGGCTTTCCTGTACGTTTTTTTGATGTTTTCGGTAAAAAAGGGCATCCTATCCGGACGACTATTTCCGAGATGGGGCCGGATCTGCTGAGTCGGCTTTTGGAATTGAATACCACGCAGAGCGGTATTATGACGATAATTTTTAAGATTGCCGATGATCAGGGACTGCTGCTGCTGGATCTTAAGGATCTGCGTTCGATGGTGCAGTACGTCGGTGATAATGCGGCTCAGTTCAAAACTGCCTATGGCAATGTGTCGGCTCAGAGTGTCGGCGCGATCCAACGGGCTCTGCTGCGCCTGGAAGAACAGGGCGGAGATGTGTTTTTCGGCGAGCCGGCACTGGACATCAGGGACTGGCTAGCAGTAGCAGATGACGGACGCGGTTATATCAATCTTCTGCATTGCGTAGAGCTGTTTCAGACTCCGCTGTTATATTCTACATTTTTATTATGGATGCTGTCGGAGTTGTATGACCTGCTGCCGGAAGCAGGCGATCCGGAAAAACCTAAAATCGTCTTTTTCTTTGATGAAGCGCATCTGATTTTCAAAGACGCGCCGAAATCTCTGCTCGATAAAGTTGAACAGATCGTGCGTTTGATCCGTTCCAAAGGCGTCGGCATTTATTTTATCACCCAGCAGCCTTCTGATATTCCAGATACTGTTTTGTCACAGCTGGGAAACAAGCTGCAGCATGCACTGCGAGCTTACACACCTAAAGATCAGAAAGGGCTGAAGGCTGCGGCGCAGGCCTTTAGAGCCAATCCTGGTTTTGACGCGGCAAAAGTGCTGCCGGAGCTTGGCACCGGCGAAGTGCTGGTATCACTATTGGATGCTGACGGAGTGCCGACAATGGTGGAGCGTGCTTATGTTATGCCGCCGCGCAGCTATCTTGGCGTAGCTGACGACACGCTGCGCAACCAGCTGATAGCCTCCAGCCCGCTGTATAGTAAATATGCTGAAGCTGTAGACCGTGAGTCTGCTTATGAGATTTTGAGCGTCAAAGCCCAGCAGGATGCGGAAGCAGCAGCCAGGGCACAGGAAGAAGCGGCGCTGCAGAAAGAGCTGCGCAGCCGCAGCGCGGCTTCTAAAAAAGAACCGCCTACGGTCGCTGAAAAGCTGATCAGCAAAACGATGACGCGAATGGAAAATAAAGCTGTAGACACTATAGTACGCGGTATTTTTAATCAAATGAAAAAATGGTTTTAAAGGTGCTTGAAATGAAAAAGATTTTTGCAGCATTACTGGCTGTATTATTTATAACCGGTGCCGTGCTTGGCTGCGGCAAAACGCCTCAGACAGAGCTGAATCAGGCTAAACAGCAGGCGGCAGAGCAGGTGGCCAAAACCGCCAAAAGTGGACTGGCGCAGCTGCAGGGCAAGCAGGCGCAGTTCAAAGTCGAAGAAGGGCGCGCTTATACCGGTAAGGCTGAGGTAGCTTTGTATATCCATACCTTTCATAAATTGCCGGGAAATTTTATTACTAAACGTGAAGCCGAGCGCCTGGGCTGGAAGCATAAGGGAACGCTGAATGAAGTGGCGCCAGGTAAAAGTATAGGCGGCGACAGGTATGGCAACTACGAAGGATTACTGCCGCAGAAATCAGGACGCAGCTGGAAAGAATGCGATATTGATTACAAAACCGGTAACAGGAATGCTAAACGTTTGGTGTATTCTAATGACGGACTGATTTATTATACGGACGATCATTATAAAAGCTTTGAAAAATTGTATTAAGGAGGCGGCTGATGAAAACAGTAACTTTGGCACTGGCCAGGATGCAGTCGATCAGGCAGCTGCATAAATATCTGCGTGCGGAGCTTGAGCTGCCGGATTATTACGGTGAAAATCTGGACGCATTGTATGATTGTTTGACGGAAGTCTGCGAGCCTGTTATACTAAAAATACCGCAGGCGGTAGCCGCAGGTTCAGAATTAGGCTGGTATGGCGCAAGACTGCTTACAGTTGTACAGGATGCCGCCGCTGCAAATCCTAATCTTCAAGTAGAGCTTATTTAAAATATATGCAGTCTGCTCAAGCGGCAGGCTGCTTTTATTCTGTTTTACAGAGGGCGAAAAGAATGATTTTAAGTGTAGAGAAGCTGTCGCACAGCTATGGCGTCAGAACTTTGTTTAAAGATGTAACTTTTAATATTGAAATGGGCGATAAAATCGGTATTATCGGCGTCAACGGCACCGGTAAAAGCACGCTGCTGCGCGATATTGCACGCGGTGAAGCCGGTGACGGCGGCCGGATTACGGCAAATGGCAGCTGCGTGATCGAATATCTGCCGCAGAATCCTGATCATGATCCACAGGCAACGGTATTGGAACAGGTATTTCAGGGAGATTCGCCGCAGCTGGAATTACTGCGGCGTTATGAACGGGCGGCAGCGCTGGCGGCTGCTGATCCTGAGAACAGTGCGTTACAGAGCAGGCTGCTGGAACTGCAGCAGCAAATGGACAGCGCATATGCCTGGCAGCTGGAGAGCGAAGCTAAAGCGGTGCTTGATCAGCTGGGGATCAGTGATTTTAATCAGCCGATGGCGGAACTTTCCGGCGGGCAGCGCAAGCGTGTAGCACTGGCCGGAGTTTTGGTGCGTCCGTCCGATCTTCTGATTTTGGACGAACCTACTAACCATATGGATAATGAAACTGTGGCCTGGCTGGAACAGCTGCTTTTGAAGCGAAAAGGCGCTCTGCTGATGGTGACCCATGACCGGTATTTTTTTGACAGAGTGGTCAACCGGACATTGGAATTAGATGGCGGGCAATGCTATTTATATACAGGAAACTACAGCCTTTTTTTACAAAAGCGTGAAGAAAGACGCCAGTCGGAAGCTGCTGCTGCTCAGCGGCTGCGCAATGTTTACCGGCGTGAACTGGCCTGGATCAGCCGCGGTGCGGAAGCACGGCGGACAAAAAGCAGGGAACGCATCGAACGTTTTAACGAGCTGGAGCAGGAAGTGAAAAATATTTCTGCATCGGGAGAACTGGAAATGTCATCTGCCGGCAGCCGATTGGGGAAAACTGTGGTCGAGTGCGAGCATCTGGGACTTGACTACAACGGTGTGACCTATATCAAAGATTTCAGCTATATCCTGCTGCGTAATGACCGCGTGGGCATTGTTGGCCCTAACGGCAGCGGCAAAACGACGCTGATGGATATTCTGGCGGGAAAATTAGTACCTGACCGTGGCAATGTTCAGATCGGACAGACGGTCAGGATCGGTTATTTTTCTCAGCACAGCGAATTTCCGGACAGCGAACAGCGCGTGCTGGAATATATCCGCGATGTGAGCGACCACATCGAAACAAACGATGGGACAAGGATTACTGCCGCACAGATGCTGGAAAGGTTTTTATTTCCTTCCGAGCTGCAGTGGGTGCCGGTCAATAAACTGTCCGGCGGAGAAAAACGGCGGCTGTATCTGCTGCGGGTGCTGATGGGTGCTCCCAACGTCTTGCTTCTGGATGAGCCGACCAACGATCTTGACATCCCGACGCTGTCGGTGCTGGAGGATTATCTGGACAGCTTTAATGGAGCTGTCATCGCAGTTTCGCATGACCGTTACTTTTTAGACCGGTTTGCCGGCAAAATTTTTGCCTTTATGGGTAATGGTGAGATCAGGCAGTTTATCGGCGATTACAGTAAATATGAAGCAGCGGCGGCCGAAAGCAAAGCAATGCTTGCAGGCGGTGCTAAAACCGGTACCGGCAAGGAGCGTATAGAAGCCGTTAAAAGCCAGTCTAAACAAATCAAGATGACTTATAAGGAAAAACTGGAATTTGAGCAGATAGAAACAATGATCGCCGGTGTGGAAGCCGAGCTGAAAATGCTGACGCTGGAAGTCAATAGCGCCGGCAGTGATTTTGTGAAGCTGGGCGAGCTTACCGCGCAGCAGCAGGATGCCGAGAAGCGTTTGGAACAGCTTGTGGAACGCTGGGCCTATCTTACGGAACTGGCGGAGGCGAGCGGTGTTTTCTGAGCTGCCTTAAAATAGAAAGGGATAAATATGTTAGTAGACGAAAATTTTAAACAACGCCTGCGGCGGCTTTTTTCAGTGATGATCCCGATTTTGATTACTCAGACGGCGATCATGGCTATGAATTTTTTTGATTCTTCAATGTCTGGTCATGCAGGTGCGGTCGATTTGGCGGGCACTTCGATCGGCGGTAATATCTGGATGCCGATTTTTGTTGGCACTAATGGAGTTTTATTAGGCGCGATGCCTATAGTTGCTCATCTGTTAGGCGCTGATAAGCGCGATAATATTGGTAAGGTCATTCGGCATACGATTTTTTTGGCGATAGCTTTTTCGGCAGTTATCATTTTAATGGGCGTTTTATTTTTAGATACCCTGCTGACACATCTGCATTTGGAACCGCAGGTGCATTATATTGCCAAGATGTATATGGCGGCGGTGGCCGTAGGTGTGATACCGTTTTTTATGTCAACCTCGCTGCGCGCTCTGATAGATACTTTGGGACATACAGGTATCACAATGAAGATTTATTTGCTGGCGCTGCCGGTAAATGCCTTTTTAAACTACTGTTTTATTTTTGGAAAACTGGGAATGCCGCATTTGGGCGGGGTTGGCGCCGGTGTGGCGACTGGTATTACCTACTGGCTGGAATTTGCTATTTTTGTCTGGATCGTGCATAAGCTGCCGGCTTTTGAGCATTTCCGGATTTTTAAAGACCGTTTCCATTTAGATATCAAACAGCTGCGTGAAAATCTCAGCATCGGTGTGCCGATTGGTCTGGCAATGTTTATGGAGGCCAGTATTTTTGGTGTAGTTGCACTGTTCATTGCCAAGTTCGGTACAGTCATCATTGCGGCGCATCAGGCAGCGTTGGGCTTTACTTCATTGCTTTATATGGTGCCGCTCAGTTTTTCAATGGCGCTGACGATTTTAGTTGGGGTCGAAGCAGGTGCCAAACGTTTTGAGGAAGCGCAGAAATTCAGTCGTATGGGCATTGCTCTCAATATGGCCATCGCGATTTTTCTGGCGGTGCTGGTTTACACTAACAGACCTTATATAGCCATGCTCTACACTACTGACCCTGTCATTATTGAAAAAGTAGTCGGCTTTTTGTTTTATGCAATCTTTTTTCAGTTGTTTGATGCGACGGCAGCGCCGATCCAGGGAATCCTGCGCGGGTATAAAGATGTTAAGGCAACCTTCTATTCCGGTTTTTTTGCCTATTGGGTGGTTTGTCTGCCCTTGGGCTGTTTCCTGGATTTTGTAATGGAGCATGGTCCTGCCGCATATTGGCAGAGCCTGGATATAGGCTTGTTTTTCTCGGCGGTTTTCTTAACGCTGCGGATGTTCTGGCTGCAGAAAAAGCTGGCACGTGAACAAATATAAAAACCGCAATAAATAAAAACTCCGGCTGTTTAGAAGCCGGAGTTTTGTGTTTAAGTGTACATCTGTTTAAAAAAAATAAATAGCAAAATAACGCCGTAGAATACTTAGCCCCTTTGGGGCTAAATTTTTTTGCTTAAATAAATCCTGACCTCTTGTGTATTTGCAAAGTATACAAGGGGTATTTTTTTGCATTGCTGACGGCGCAGGCGGGCAGCAGGAGGACAGTGACCGCGTGCAGAGCATTGCCCGCTGATGGTTGTTGTATAAGTGTCGGGGAGTGGCAAAACGGAAGATACTAATAAATATCCGTTTGTATGTCTTGTGGGGGGGTACAAACATGCTATAATAATGACAATTATTGCTATAGGAAATAAAAACACTGTTTTAAGAAAAGAAAATCAAATGAAAACCAAATAATCTATCCGAAAAGCAGTAAAATTTGATCTTCAAAATAATGAGAAAGGTGGAGGTAAACGATGTACGATGCAGATTGTCTGGAAAAAATCGGCGCCAATGTCAAGTTCCTGCGCACGATTCGCAAGCTGCGCCAGCAGGATGTGGCGCAAACGCTTGGCATCAGTCAGACCCATCTGAGCAATATGGAATGCGGCCGCGTCAAGTTCAGCTTGAAACAGCTGCTGCGTCTGGCCAATCTTTTTGACTGCCAGCTGGAATGTTTTTTTGACCCCCGGCAGGCGGCCAACGTAGCAGTCGGCGGGACCGGGCAGGATAAGCGGTATACCCAAAGTGATATGGAGCTGCTGCTGACACTGGTTAAAAAAAGCGGTCAGCCGTAACGCTTCCAGCTTTAGACAAATAAGCGGTACTGTTGTGTAAAAGTTAGACTGATAGAAAACAAAACGAACAGGAAGACATGACTATGACGGAAATAAAATCAGCCAGTGACGAAGAAATGGCATACTCTGCCAAAGGCAACAGCGATGGTAACAACAGCGGCCTGCCCCAGCAGGGACAGGCACCTCAGGCAGCGCCAAAACCCTATATGACCTTCGCCGCAGGCCAGGTGCAGCAGCCAAGCGGTATTGCAGGTATCAGCTTCGACTTTAACTACGGCGCCCGCGTCACCGTGCCCCAGGGCGAGTACAGGGTTCGGTTTATTGACCGCAAAGCCTGCCTTACTGTCTACGACGCACCTGCCAGCGGCGTTTTGGTTGCCAGCAGCAAAAAGTATTTTATCGATTTTCGTATTGAAGTATACGAAAAAGATAAAATGATCTTTGCCCACGACCTGGATCTGCGCAGCCAAAAAGTGCTGTTAAAATTCCCGGTCGGGATATTGGGAGATATTCTGGCCTGGTTCCCCTATGCGGAAGCCTTCCGCCAAAAGCACGGCTGCCAGCTTTACTGCGCCATGGACGAAGAACTGGCAGAGCTGTTTAAACCAGCCTATCCTAAGATACACTTTCTCAAACCGGAAGAACGGCCTGAAGGGCTGTACGCCAGCTACTATATGGGCATCTTCTTTCCCTGCGACGACAGGCTGCACCAGCCGTCAGATTTTCGCATCCGCGGCCTGCACCAAAACGCCGCCATGATCCTGGGGCTGGACGAAGGCGGTGAACCGCCCCAGCTTAGCGTTAAGCTTTTGCCCAAAGACAAAACACGTAAAATAGCAGAACCATACGTCTGCATCGCCGCCCAGTCCAGCAGCCAGGCCAAATACTGGAACAACGGCAGCGGCTGGCTAAACGTGGTCAAACACCTTAAAGCCAAAGGCTACAGGGTGCTGTGCATCGACCGCGAAAACGTCTACGGCATGAAAAGCCGCTTTAACATCATCCCCTACGGGGCAGAAGACTTTACCGGCAAGCTGCCCCTGTCAGAACGCATCGACCTTTTATACCATGCCGACTTTTTTGTCGGACTGTCCAGCGGTCTTAGCTGGGTAGCCAACGGCGTAGGCATACCTGTCGTACTCATCAGCGGCTTTACCCTGCCGTTTAACGAATTTGCCACACCCTACCGGGTCATAAACTACCACGTCTGCAACGGTTGCTGGAACGATACCCAGGTAGTATTCGACCACAAAGACTTTGAATGGTGCCCACGCCTTAAAGGCACCGACCGCCAGTTTGAATGCAGCCGCTACATAACCCCCGAAGCGGTAAACAAAGTTATAGACAAACTGATGGCAGACTACCAGCTGGATCCGCTGGCACCAAAACAGCCGGCTCCAGATAAAGCAGCGTCAGCAGAAGCTGAGTCCATAGCAAGTGCAGCAATAAATAAAACCACTGCCGCTAAAACAACAGGCAAAGCAAAAAAAGCGAGGATAAGAAAATGAACCTTGCCTCTTGCAGTAAAAAACATAAGGAGAAGTAAAAATGCCAGAAAAATTTAACATAGTACGTCAATGCCGGCATGGGCTGATGGTCTTTAACAGGCACGACCAGTTTATCGGCAAAGCGCTGAAGGTCTACGGCGAATATTCAGAAGGTGAATACGACGTTTTTAGCCAGGTAGTAAAACCCGGCGACACAGTTATCGAAGCCGGGGCCAATCTGGGCGCGCATACACTGGGACTGGCGCAGCTGGCAGGGCCGAATGGCAGGGTCTATGCCTTTGAGCCCCAGCGGCTGATGTTCCAGACACTGCTGGGCAATGCGGCGCTCAACAGCCTGACCAATATCTACGGCTTCCAAAAAGCCCTTAGCAACGCACCGGGTAAGCTGCTGGTACCACTGCAGGACTGCGAAAAAGAAGTGAACTGGGGCGGTCTGGCCTTGGGCAGCTGCAGCGAAGGTGAAGAAGTAGAGGTTATCACCATCGATAGTCTTAAGCTGTCGGCCTGCGACTTTATCAAAGTAGACGTAGAAGGCATGGAACTGCCCGTACTACAGGGCGCGGCAGAAAACCTTCGTAAATATCGGCCGATCCTGTATGTAGAAAACGACCGTGCAGAAAAGTCGCAGGAATTGGTGGAATGGATAAAACAGCAGGGCTACGAATTGTACTGGCACAAACCGACCATGTATAACCCCAATAATTATGAAGGCGTGAAGGAAAATATTTTTACGATAAAGCAGCAGACAGAAAAAGGCTGGATCGAAAGCAATTATATCTCGCTAAATATGCTGTGCCTGCCCATAGAAGCTGGCATAGCTATGGAAGGCTTTGAAAAAGTACAGTAAGAGTTTTACTCCAAAATAAAGTTAAGAGAGAAGGAAAGAAGATGAGAAAACATAAAAATTTAAATAAACAGGAGTTAATGATCAGGCAGGACATTCCGTGTGTACATCTGGGGGGGAAGTTTGTGCCTTTGGAATCTAGGGTAAAATCACTGCTGGGGGAAAAACGCAAAAAACGGGCAGAAAAAGTTCTGGCGACAGTAGTTATGGGCATGAACCTTGTCAATGTCACAGCTCCGGTGGCAGCACTGGCCGCGGCTGGGAAAACGGTGCCTGCCCCAGTCCAGCCCCTGCGTAGCGATGCTGCGCCTTTGGATTACGCCGTGCTGCCCCAGCTGGCAGACGTAGTGGACAGGGCCATATTTGCCCGTGCCGAAGCCACTGATTATAGCGGCAATGCCAGCGTAGCCACTATGGTGAAGGGCGATACGCAGACTATAACCTCTGGACAAAACGGTATTGTAAGTGTTATGAGTGGTGACGTAAACGGCGCTGGTCTGCAGACGATATCAAGCGGCGGGACCGGCACAGTCAGTAAAATGGATGGAGGCGGCACGCAGTTTGTATCTAGCGGTGGCATTGGCACGGTAATTGATATGAACGGTGGCTATCAAACTGTCTACGAAGGTGGCACAGGTAAGGTGGAGACTATGGACGGTCTTCAGTACATCTCCGGCGGTATTGGCTCAGTAGGAACTATGAATGGTAACGCTGGGCAGTTTATCTACTCTGGCGGCACAGGTATGATAAACGAGCTTAACAGCTACCAGCAATATGTGAACGAAGGCTGTACAGGTATAATCAACATCATGAACACTACCGGTACACAGTGGATCTCGGCCAATGCTGTCGGTACGGTGGTCACATTGAAATCGGGGACGCAGTTGGTTGATGATGGCGGCACTGGTACGATTATTACTCTTGACAACCATGATGGCGCCGGCGGGCAGATCGTTTACTCCAATGCCATCGGTACGATCGTTACTATGCTGGACGGCGAGCAGTATGTATTCAAGGGCGGCAGCGCCACGGTAGTCGATATGAGCGGCGGAACACAGATCGTTAGAGTTAGTGGTAATGGCATGATAGAGACTTTAAACGGTGGTGAGCAGAATATCATGGGGGGAGGCACAGGTCTGGTCAGTACAATGAACAGTGGCAGTCAGGTTATAAGCAGTAGCGGTACTGGTACAGTCGACACTCTGAACGGCGGCACGCAAACTGTTGCCGGCGGTGGCAACGGCACAGTGAGTACTATGCTCGGTGGTACGCAGGTTGTTTCCAGCAGTGGTAAGGGTACGGTAAACGCCTTGAACGGCGGTACACAAATCGTTTCAGTCGGCGGAACGTCACTGGATACTGTTTTGAACAGCGGCGGAACTGTCTATCTGGGCAGCGGCGGCAATATATCTAATATTACCTATAGCGGCGGTATGCAGATCATCGACAATATCACTTCCGGTTATGATAATATGACGCTTGGCAGCGGCGGCACCAACGTGACCATGGGCATTATAAGCGGAGCACAGATGAGCGGGACGATCATTAACAGCGGCGGCGAGCAGCTTATTCTTAATGGTGGTACAGCCCTTGATACAGAGCTTAACGGCGGTATTATGCAGATGAGCAGCGGCGGTATAGTCAGTGGGATGACCATGACAGGCGGTAGTATGGTTTTAGAAAACATTGATGGCGGCAGTTTCAATATCAATGGCACGCTGACGGCAAATAATGCAGTTATCGACATGACTGACAGCAGTGTGACACGCGCGGGAACACCGGCCTATGAAAGCCTGACCATAGATACGCTTAGCGGCAGCGGCACCACCTTTATCCTGGATACCGATCTGGCAGGTGAAGCCAACAGCGATAAAGTTACCATTACCCATGCTGATGTCGGTACTCACTATGTACAGATCAAAGACTTGAGCAAGTTAAACAATATTGAAGTAACAGGGGAACATAAGCAGCTTTTGATAACCGATGCCAGCGGCAAACTGACCTTTGTTGGTAAAGAATTCAATGCCGGAGGACTGTGGGACGTTGACCCCACACTGTCTAAAGGTGATGCTCTGGGGCTTTCGGCCAACGACTGGTATTTGACAAATATGGTCAAAACAGTCAATAATGATACGAGCGTGCTTTTGGATGCTGCCGATAACAGCTATGCTATGTGGCGCAATACCAACGACAGTCTGCGCAGTCGTTTGGGAGCACTGGCAAGCGGCAGAGAGCAGGCAGACGGCGTTTGGGCGAGGACGCAGGCAGGGCGCTTCAGCGGCTCAGGCTACGAAGGACGCTACAACCTTTATCAGTTGGGATTTGAGAAGCAGTTCAAGGGCGGAAGTATCTATGGCGGCGCTATCGACTACGGCGATGGCAGCGGCAGCTACGCCCCCGGCAGCAGCAAAGATAATCTGAGATCCTTTAGCCTTTATGGCATCTGGACAGCAGGCAGCGGCGCATATACCAATGTTACGGCCCGTGTAGGCAACTTCTCGACCGATTTGGAATCCTACGGCGACTACCCGGATAAAGCCAGCTACAAGCAGCACGCCTACAGTCTTAGTGTGGAATACGGCAAACGCTTTGATTTTGAAGCAGGTTTCTTTGTTGAGCCACAGGCACAATTTACCCTTGGCAGGCTGGCCGGTATCGACTACACCACCGACAGAGGCGTCAATGGCCGTATCGACGGCATGAACAGCGCCATCGGCCGTATCGGCTTCGTCATGGGACAGAAGATAGAAAATGGCAGCGATATCTACCTGAAAGCCGACCTGCTGCACGAATTTGCCGGTGAGCGCAACCTGCAGCTGACCTCGGATGCAGGTGGAACCAATGATATATTGACCAAGCACAACGACTACGGCGATACCTGGTTCGAGCTGGGGCTGGGCGGCAACGTCAGGATCAGCAGGACGGGCAACTTCTATGGCGAAGTGACGCGCGGCTTCGGCGGCGACATCAACAAAAAGTGGAGCGTCAACGCCGGGCTAAGGTTCACGTTCTAAGTGAGCGTCGCTTTGCTGCGAGCAGTAAAATAAATCCGAATAAATATTAAAACACTGCTGTGAACCAAAGTTCACAGCAGTGTTTTAATATGTTTTGTAATTGTTTGAAATTTATTTTTCGTTGACGATCAGCGCCATAGCCAACAGGTCATCCTGACCAATATTTTCGATGCTGTGGCTTTCGCCTTCGGGGCAGAAAACAACTGCGCCTGCAGTCAGCGTGTTTTCAGTGCCGTTGTCATTATATAAGGCCGTACCCTGCAGGATATAAATAGTTTCGCTGGTGCCTTCATGTTTGTGGTAACCGAGTGAACAGCCGGGTTTAAGAATTACGCGCGCATAAGCGGCTATTTTGCTGCCGTAAACCTTTTCATCGACGATGTGCTCCATAATAGTATTGCCTTTACCGCCGGCCCGGCGTTCAAAAATATCGGTTTTTCTTTCAGTGACGATCATCACAAGCCCCTCTTTCGTTATAAAATACTGCTGTTGAAATAAGATTCGCAGCTGTAAGGAAAATTCCTGCAAAAAATTTCAAAAAAAATCAATTTACCTCTTTACAAATTTAGCATACTAAAGTATAATCAAAAGCGTAGTAAGAAAACAACACCTTAGAGGGGGATGGATGATGAAGAAATTTTTACTTTTGGCTATGACGCTGCTGATGGCTTTGTCTTTGGTTGCAGGCTGCGGCAGTGACAGTCCTAAAAAAATGGTGATAGGTCTTGATGACAATTTTGCGCCGATGGGCTTCCGTAATGAAAAGAACGAGATCGTCGGTTATGATATCGACCTCGCTAAAGAAGCCTGCAAGCGTGCTGGTATGGAAGTAGAATTTAAACCGATCGACTGGGCTTCCAAGGAAGCAGAGATCAAGGGTAAGCGTATCGATGCGATCTGGAACTGCTTTACAGTCAACCCGGAGCGTCAGGAAGCTTATACGCTCTCCAAGCCCTATATGGTAAATGCTCAGCTGGTAGTTGTTCCTAAAGGGTCTGAGATTACTAAAATTGCTGATTTGAAGGGTAAAGTTCTGGCAGTACAGGATGACAGTACCGGTTCTTATATTCTTGACAGAAATAATGAACTGAGGACTTCCCTGAAAGATTACAGAAAATATCCTGACTTTGCTGCTGTTTATATGGATATGGACGCCGGCCGTATCGATGCCATGGTAGTTGACGCTGTTCTGGCTCGTTATTATATGGTCAAACATCCTGATAAATATGTAGCTTTGGAAGAAAATCTGGGCGACGAAGTCGTAGCGGTTGCCTTCCGTAAGGATGATAAAGAATACAGTGAGAAAATCAACAAGGCACTGGATGAAATGAAAAAAGACGGCACCATGAAAAAGATTTCTGAACAATGGATGGGTGTTGATATCACTAAATATTAATAAGCTCCGGGCCGATGGCATGAGCTGTCGGCCCTTTTACTCTACTTATTTTTAATGCAGATACGGAGACTCATAATGGATTATATTATTTCCATCCTGCCTCAGATGTGGCTGGGAACGATCGAAACTTTAAAATTGTTTTTTATTACTATTGTTTTGTCAATACCTTTAGGTATACTGCTGGCTCTGGCGAGGGTTTCGTCACTTGGCAGTCTGCGCAGTGCCGTTGGTGTCTATGTCTGGCTGCTGCGCGGTACGCCGCTGATGCTGCAGCTTTTATTCGTTTATTACGGACTTCCATTTATTCCCGGTATCGGGATCAGGATGGATGATTTTCAGGCGGCTATTTTTGCGTTTGTACTTAATTATGCCGCTTATTTCTGCGAAATTTTCCGCGCCGGTATCCAGGCTATTCCTAAAGGCCAGTATGAAGCGGCCCGTACTTTGGGCATGAATTATGTACAGACCATGCGCCGTATTATTCTGCCGCAGGTTTTTCGCATTATCCTGCCGCCTGTCAGCAATGAGACGATAACTCTGGTCAAAGATACTTCTTTGATTTATGTTTTGGCAATGAATGATCTGCTGCGGACGACACGTAATCTGGTGCAGCGTGATTTCAGTATTACTCCGTTTCTTGTAGCCGGTGTTTTTTATCTGCTGATGACGCTGGTTCTGACCTACGGATTTGACAAACTGGAAAAAAGATTTTCGAAGTACGATTGATGGGAGTAAGCCATGAAAAAAATCGAAGCACGTAATATTCATAAAAGTTTTCAGGAACTGAACGTTTTGCAGGGTATAGATCTTGATGTCGAAGAAGGCGAAGTCATTGCCGTCATCGGTCCCAGCGGCAGCGGTAAAAGTACTTTGCTGCGCTGTTTGAACAAGCTGGAAACTATCAACAGGGGCACGATCATTATTGACGGTGAGCTGCTTGCTGATACCAGCAGCACAGGTGAGGTGGTATATGCACCCGGTGACGAAAGCCGCCGAATTGCCTGTAAAATGGGAATGGTGTTTCAGCAGTTTAACTTGTTTCCGCATATGACAGTGCTGCAGAATTTGATTGAAGCACCGGTGCAGGTGCAGAAGCGCGACCGTGCCCAAGTAATCGAAGAAGCAAAAATACTTTTAGGCAAGGTTGGCTTGTCCGAAAAAGCGGATGTTTATCCGCGGAAGCTCTCCGGCGGTCAGCAGCAGCGTGTAGCTATCGCCCGCGCTTTAGCGATGAAGCCGTCGATCATGCTTTTCGATGAGCCGACATCTTCGCTGGATCCTGAATTGACAGGGGAGGTTCTGCGTACCATGCGTGAACTGGCTGAAGAAAAAATGACGATGGTTGTAGTGACTCATGAAATGGGTTTTGCCCGCGAAGTAGCGACTAAAGTTATTTTTATGGCTGATGGCAGAGTACAGGAACAGGGCAGGCCTGAGGATATTTTTACTAATCCGAAAAATGAACGTTTGCAGGCTTTTTTGCAAACTGTGTTAAAATAAAAACAGCGCCCTGAGGCGCTGTTTTCGTTATCAATGAGTCAGAAGGATGAATGATGAGGGGAGAGCTGCGAAATGAAAAGCAAGAATATCAATCAGCTTGTATTGGCCGGGGTACTGTGTGGTATCGGTATCGTTGTGCCGATGCTGATGCCTAAAATAGTGATCGGGCCGATGTCGTTTACGCTGGCCAGCCATGTGGCTATTTTTATTGCGATGTTCATATCGCCGAAGCTGGCAGCAGTAGTTTGCTTGGGCACGACGCTGGGCTTTTTTATGACGACGCCTGTAATTATTGCTCTGAGGGCTGCCAGCCATATCTGTTTTGCCCTGCTTGGAGCTGTGCTGATCAGAAAAATACCGGAAATCATTGAAAAGCCATTGCCAAGCACTGTGTTTAATGGTGGGCTGGCCTTTGTACATGCTCTGGCCGAGGTTGCCGTCGTTTCACCTTTCTTTCTGGCCGGCAGCATTTTCAAACCGGAACAGCTTGCCGACGGTTATGTTATGAGCGTACTTGTTCTGGTAGGGGTTGGTACATTTTTACATTCGCTGATCGATTATACTGTTTCGATCATGCTGTGGAAGCCTGTACGTGCTGCATTGCCTTCGCTGGCCGAGCTGCGTGAATAACGGCAGTAAAGGTGAATGAGATGAAAAAATAAATAAAAGCACCGGCCTCCATCGGTGCTTTTATTTATTTTAGGAATTGACTAATACGGCAGAAGGTATACAATTAAAAGCAGGTTATAGAGAAAAGGGGCTTTTAAGTGGAAAATCGCGAGTATATAAAAACAGGTTCGCAGGTTTACTGGCGAACGCTGTTTATTATTTTTTTAGGAAGTATGGCGGCTTTTGGTGCCGAGTACTGTGTGCAGCCGATTATACCGGTTATTGCTTCCAGCTTTGGGCTCAATGCAGTACAGGGGAGTCTGGCAGTATCTTTAGGATTGGTGGGGATGTCAGCAGCAATGCTGCTGATTGCCGGTTTGGCACCGCGTTTTGACCGTAAACTGGCAACTGCTGTAGGCTTGATAGGCGCTGCAATACTGACTATTATGATAGGCTTCAGCGGCAGTTTTGAAGCTATTCTTGGGATGCGTTTGATACAGGGATTGCTTTTAGCTGCATTTCCTTCGTTGATAATTGCTTACATCAATGAGGAATTTGAGCCGTTTAACGTCGGTACTGTAATAGGGATCTATATCAGCGGAACAACAGTGGGAGGCCTGTTTGGACGGCTTGTGGTCAGCGCGATTACTGATTTTGTTTCCTGGCGCATGGGGCTGATTGTGATCGGCATTTTATATCTTGCTGTCGGTATTGCTTTTTTTATGCTGCTGCCTAAACCGAAATATCAGCGGCAGCGCCAGTCAGGCGGACTGCAGCTGATAAAAACCTTTCATACCGCTCTGGCAAATAAGAAATTATTATGGATTTACCTGGTTGCATTTTTGATTATGGGTTCTTTTGTTGCTGTTTTTAACTTTATTTCCTATGTCTTACTGGCACCGCCTTATTCATTAAGCCAGACTGTAGTAGGGCTGCTGTTTGTAGTCTATTTGTTTGGAACCTTCAGCTCTACCTATATGGGCAGATTATCAGATCAGCATGGTAACGGGCGCGTACTTATTCTGGGCCTTTTGATAATGCTGACCGGCGGGCTGCTGACTTTACTGCAGCCGCTTGTATTTAAATTTATAGGTCTGGCTATATTTACTTTTGGGATGCTGGGTTCACATTCTGTAGCCTGCGGCTGGGTAGGAAAACTTAATCATGGCGATAAAGCGCAGTCATCTTCGATGTATATGTTTTTCTATTATGCCGGTGCAAGCTCACTGGGGACTTTAGGCGGCGTATTTTTGGAAAGCTATGGCTGGAGCGGTGTTATCGGCATGGTTGCTGCTGCGGTTATCATTTGCCTCCTTGTAGTAGTCAGGCTGGAACTGGCGGTAAGTCAGCATTTATTGTGGCATCACTAATAAAATAGAGAAAGTCAAAAACAGCAGGTGGTAAAGGTTTGCCGCCTGTTGTTTTTTATGTACAGACAGAAAAGCAGTAAAATTTGAAAATAATTCACTTGACCTGGAGTGCGCTCAAGGTTGTATAGTTATGTCAGGAGCAGTGGAAAGACAACAAAGTAAAGGAGCGGAGTAAAGATGAAAGTAATATTGGTTAACGGCAGCCCACATGAAAAAGGCTGCACATATACGGCGCTGGCAGAAGTTGCGTCTGCATTGGAACAGGAGGGCATCGAAACAGATATTTTCTGGATCGGTACTAAAGCTATTGCGGGCTGTATTGCCTGTCACGGCTGTGCCAAAACTGGCCGCTGCGTTTTTCATGACAAGGTCAATGAATTTTTGGAGCTGGCACCTGTTTATGACGGCTATATTTTTGGTTCGCCTGTACATTGGGCTGCAGCCGGAGGAGCGATAACTTCTTTTATGGACAGAGTTTTTTATACTGCCGTTTGTTCAGGTCAGAAAACTTTTTACCTGAAGCCGGCGACCGCGGTGGTATCTGCCCGCCGTGCGGGAACGACGGCAGCCTTTGAACAGCTGAATAAATATTTTATGCTGATGCAGATGCCTGTCGTAGCTTCGCAATATTGGAATATGGTACATGGCGTCAATGCTGAAGAAGTAAAACAGGATTTGGAAGGCTTACAGACGATGCGTACGCTGGGCAGAAATATGGCTTTTTTACTGCGGTGCAAAGAAGCCGGTTTGCAGGCTGGTGTAGCATTACCACAGCAGGAAACGCCAGTTTTTACTAATTTTATTCGCAGCTGAAGCGTTTGTTTAAAGCTTTAGCTGCAGGTAAACAAAAAACTCCCGCAATGCGGGAGTTTTTTGTTAAAAAATAATTCAGCGCTTAGACTGTAATTTAGCAATAAATTTAGCTTTGTCAATAATGAAGCGCTCGTGGGTACCGTTGCCGATCGGTCCATGATCATCGCAGGCGCCTACCTTAAAGGTAAGCTTGCGTCCTTCAACGGCTATCAGTTTGGCTGTAGCAATAATTTTTTTTCCAAGCAGCGTGGCGGCTTCATGAGTGGTGTCCATTTTGATGCCGACGCTGCTGGTAGAGGAGTCAAGGCATGGAAGGATCGCGTTGCAGGCGGCCTGCTCCATCAGGGCTATCATGGCCGGAGTAGCAAAAACATCAAGATCGCCGCTGCCCATAACTGCTGCAACATTGGTGGTGTCAACGATTGCTTCGGCTCGTCCTTGAAGACCGGGTCGTAGTTCAACTTTCATTTATTAAACCTGCCTTTCTGGGAATTAATATTTTATATACTGCTTACATATTAACCTGATTTTTAGCATTGTGCAAGTGGGTTTTTATTTAGTATAATAAAGAATATACTGCTGCTGAAAAAGTGGATCGGATCAGGCAACGGTAATTTTAGCGGCTTGAAGCCGCGGCGGGGAGCGAAAGCTATGCTTTTTTATGAAATAATCAACGATCATCCGGCAGAAGACCCGGCTCTGATCTGTCAAGATAAAATGCTGACTTATGGTGAAGTGCGTGAGGAAGTTACTTTATGGGCTGCGCATCTGCAGAGCAGCGGCGTATGTAAAGGCGATAAAGTCGGCCTGTTCAGCAAAAACTGCAATGAATTTGTGATCGCTTATTTGGCGATCATTAAAGCCGGCGGCGTTGTTGTTCCATTTAATTTTCAACTGGCGGCGCCGGAGGTGGCCTATATCGTTCAGGATGCAGGTATGCGCGTAATGGTGACGCGGCAAAAGCTGGAATTAGATGCCGCATTGCAGGAATGTGGCTGTGGCCCGCTCAAGCAGCTGGATTTCGAGGATATGCGTCAGCCTGTTGACAGGAGTTATGAAGATATAGCTATGGACGATAATGATAATTGTACGATCATTTATACCAGCGGTACGACAGGGCATCCTAAAGGAGCAATGCTGTCACATCGTAATTTGGTTGCCAACGCGAAAGATTTTACGCAGAGGGTGTTGATGTATTCTTCTGATAAGACCTTGTGTGTGCTGCCGATGTATCATTGTTTTGCCTGGACTGTTTCCGTAGCATGTCCTTTATTGCATGGCTGCTGCATAGTTGTACAGGAAAATTATACTTTAGCTGAAGCACTGCGGTTGATCCAAAGGTATGAAATAACACAGTTTGCCGGCGTACCGACGATGATCCAGATGTTTGAAAAGGGTGCCGACAGCGGGCAGCTGGCATCAGTACGCTTTTTTATCAGTGGTGGTGCTTCCTTACCGCAAAAGCTGGCAAAAGATTTTAAGAAAAAATTTGGAAAGCCCGTACAGGAGGGTTATGGCCTGTCAGAGGCTTCGCCGGTCTGTACTGTTAATCCGGCTGAAAAAATCAAGGTCGGATCAATTGGACCGCAGCTGCCGAATGTAAGAGTTGAGATCCGTGATGAGGATGACAGACGGGTTGCCAGCGGCACGGTAGGCGAGCTGTGCGTCCGGGGGGACAATGTGATGTTGGGATATCTGAATCGCCCGGAAGAAACGGCTGCAGCTTTACGCGGCGGCTGGCTGCATACAGGTGATTTGGCATATCAGGATGAAGAAGGTTATATTTTTATCGTTGACAGGCTCAAGGATATGATTATTACAGGCGGGGAAAATGTTTATCCGCGTGAGGTCGAGGAAGCGTTGTATCATCATCCGGCAGTGCAGGAAAACGCTGTAGTAGGTGTGCCGGATAAGCTGCGCGGTCAGGCGGTCTGTGCTTATCTGGTGTTGAAGGAGGGCGCGGCGGCGACAAAACCGCAGCTGCGGCGCTTTTTAATGGAGCGTCTTGCCGGTTACAAGGTACCAAAATATTTTTTCTTCTGCGAGCAGCTGCCTAAAAATGGTACAGGTAAGGTTATGAAGACAGCTTTGCGTGAAAATGCTATTGAAGATTTAGTTAATCGTCAGAATTAAGACAGGCGGTGTAAAATGCAAGTAGAATTGCGAAAGAAATATTTAGATTTACTGGATACGCTGCGCAGTTACGGCAGCGTTGCCGTGGCTTTTTCAGGAGGCGTCGACTCTTCGCTGTTATTGTATGCCGCACGCGAGGCTTTGGGTGATAACGTACTGGCGGTGACGGTAAGGACGCCAAGTTATCCGGGACACGAAGCGAGGGACGCGGCACAGCTGCTGCGCGAACTGAAAATACCGCATTTTGAAATCGGTGTCGATCAGCTTGCTGTTCCGGGATTTGCAGAGAATGGTCCGGAACGTTGTTATTATTGTAAACGTGCCTTATTTGAAACCGTTGTGGAGATGGCTGGGATGTATCATTGCAGCTGCGTCGCAGATGGTTCCAATATAGATGACGAAGGTGATTACCGCCCCGGGATGAAAGCGATAGCAGAGCTGGGGATCAAAAGTCCTTTTCGGGAAGTGGGACTTACTAAAGAAGAAGTACGGCTGCTGTCAAGGGAGTTTGAGCTTTTTACCTGGAATAAGCCTTCCTATGCCTGCCTGGCCTCACGTATACCTTATGGTGAAGTTATTACTGCAGAAAAACTGCAGATGATAGAAGCAGCAGAGCAGATTTTGCTGGATCTTGGTTTTGCCGAAATGCGTGTACGCTGTCACGGCAAATTGGCGCGCATTGAAGTTGCTGAGTCCGTTATTGAAAAAATTGCGCAGCCGCAGCTGCGCCGGAAGATCGTGGAAGCTTTCAGGAAGGCAGGGTTCCTGTATGTAAGTTTAGATCTGGAAGGGTTTCGCAGCGGCAGTATGAATGATACATTGACAGATAAGTGATTCTGAAAAACACTTCGGCCCCTTACCTCCAGCGGGTAAGGGGCCTTTTCCAAGGGATTACCGCCTTCACAAGACGGGAATATGTATATTAACTGATCATTTTACGATCACTACGGGGCATTCTGCATATTGCGAAATCTTCATGCTCACGCTGCCCATCAGCAGTTCGGCCAGCATACCCATACCTCTGTTGCCGAGCACGATCATATCAGCTTCGGCAGTTTTGGCATATTCCAAAATCCTCTCAGCCGGGTCGATATCAACGATCAGACGATAGGATGCGGTAGTGCAGCCCAGCTTATCCAAAATACCTTTAGCGATATCAAGCGGAGTCGGATCCGGTTCTTTGGCTGCCATTTCAGCTTCTTCAATAGCATTTTTAGGTTTTCTTGGCGGAACTTTAGTGTAGTCGTAAGGTACAATAACATTGACTACCATAATTTCGCTGCCAAACGGTTTGCCGATGCCGGCTGCAAACTCCAGTGCACGCAGCGCAGTTTCGGAACCATCGAACGGTACAAGAATCTTTTTCATCATGGTAAATCCCTCCTTAAAACATCCGCGCCTATAGATCAGATCGGAAATGTTACAGGCGGTAGTGGTAACACTCCGCAAAAGTCAGGTTAAAATTTAGATGATTTTCAGATGACATCTTGTTTTCTTTTTGTATATACTTACTTCTACAAACGGATCAAAAATCCTGCTGCGTGAGCTGTTGAAACCAGTAAAATTTTTGCGAAAAATATTACAGAAAATGCTGGTTTTCAGGTTTCTTTCTGCAGATAAAAAAGCACTGACGTATTTAATAACGGCAGTGCTTTTTGTTATTTGTTAAGGGGCCGGGAATATTATTTTAAGAGCCCGTTGGTTGTAGTAATAACTTCGGGGGCACGTTCAAAAAGAAATTCGCCGTCGCGGACGGAACAGGCAACGGAAACGCGATTGCAGACTGCTTCAAATTCGCCTTTGGCATTGAGAACGATAAAGTTGGCCGGTTTGCCGGCTTCGATACCGTATTGATCGAGAATATTCAGGGTACGGGCGCCGTTGACTGTAATCAGGTCGAGGGAGTTGCTGATTTCTTCGATACTCATCATTTGCGCGATGTGTATACCGGCGTCAAGAATATTCATCAGATTACCGTTGCCGACAGGATACCAGGGATCGCTCATGGAATCCTGCGCAAAGCAGACGTTGATGCCGGCTTCGTTCAATTCCTTGACACGCGTCAGGCCGCGGCGTTTGGGGTAGTTGTCAAAACGTCCCTGCAGATGGATGTTTTCGGTAGGGCAGGAAATAAAATTGACTTTGGAAAGCCCCAGTAATTTGAACAGCTTATAAGTATAGGCATTGTTGTAAGAATGCATGGCACAGGTATGGCTGGCAGTGGCTTTTTCGGCGATGCCGCTGCGCAGTGCTTCGGCGGCCAGGACTTCGATAAAGCGGGACTGGTCGTCGTCAGTTTCATCGCAGTGGATATCGACCATTTTGTCGTATTTTACTGCCAGTTCGAAAGCTTTCTGGACGCTTTTAACGCCGTCTTCACGTGTATATTCAAAATGGGGGATGGCCCCGACCAGGTCAGCGCCCATAGTGAGAGCTTCTTCAACTAATTTATCACCGCCCTGATAAGCATACATCCCTTCCTGCGGGAAGGCGATGATCTGCAGGGTGCAGGTATCTTTGACTTCTTCGCGCAGCTCCAGCATGGCCTGCAGGGCTGTAAGCTTGGGATCAGTTACGTCGACATGGGTACGGATATATTGCACGCCGGTAAGGATCTCCTGTTTCATGGCCTGACGGGCGCGTTCTTTGATTTCTTCTTTGGTCAGCCTGCCTTTTGTTTCAGACCAGCGCTGGATGCCTTCAAATAAAGAACCGGTTTTGTTGGCTGCCGCCGGATTAAGTGCAGTGAAAACGTAATCAAGATGAATGTGGGGATCGACATAAGGCGGTACGGCGAGTTTGCCTTCAAGATCTACGACCTTCTCAGCTGTTACTTTTGCGGCAAGACCGGGGCCTATCTCTTTAAATTTACCATCAGTTATATAAATGTCCTGCAGGCCGTTCTGACCTTTTAATTTGGCGTTGGTGAATAATATGCTTTTCATTATAAAGTCTCCTTTACAAACTTAATGTTGTGGCGGAGGAGCTTCGTAACGAAAACTCTTGTCGCAATCAGTATAGCAAGTCGAAATATAAAAAGCACTGTATGAATGATACAAAAAGAGCAGTACTGACTTGTGCAAAAAATGCACTTGCAGGCTGGAATGTTTTTGGCCTTTTTGTACGTTGTGTACAAGGTTGAAGCGGGGGTATACTGAAAGCACAGTAAAGCTAGCTGCTGCACAAAAATAAACGGCCCGGGGACAGGACGAAAACTCTTAGTCAAGTAAGTTCCTAATTAAATGCGGCACTGCCGCAGGTCCTCACAACTTTCTTTCTTAAAAGAACAAAGCAACAAGGAAAAATGCAGGTAAACGACATTAAAATATGGATATTAAAGGAGCGATGAATCATGATCAGAATGAATGAAATGACCTGGATGGAATTTAAAGCGAAAATCGACGAAGGAGCGATCACTATTCTGCCTATCGGCGCCTGCGAACAGCATGGCCCCCATCTGCCGCTGTGTGTAGATACGGTTCTGGCTAACGGCTTTGCCGAAAGACTGGCGCAGCGTGTTGGCGGTATGGTAGCGCCGGCAATCAACTATGGTTATAAATCTAAACCTCTTTCCGGCGGCGGCCCCCTGTTCCCGGGAACTGTTGATTTGAACGGTGATACTCTTGTCCGTTTGACCTATGATGTTCTGGAAGAGCTTATTAAAGACGGCGTGAAAAAAATCATGGTGCTTAGCTGTCACTTTGAAAATGAAGCTTTTGTCTGCGAAGCAGTCGATCTGATAGCTCAAAAATATGGCGAACAGGCCAAGATTTTGATCGCTAACTGGTGGGACCCGATGCCGGCAGAGATCATCGATAAAGTGTTTGACGAAGTACCGTTCCCGGGCTGGGCTTTTGAGCACGCAGCTGTTACGGAAACATCTCTGATGATGGCTTTCGCCCCTGAATTGGTGCATGAAGAAAGAATGGTAGATACCCAGGGAGCGACTCCCTGTCCGTATCATATCTATCCTGTGCCTAAAGATGCGGTTCCGCCTACCGGCGTACTTGCTCCGGCGCGTTCTTCTTCAGCTGCCCGGGGACAGCTGATCATTGACAGTGTTTTAGATGAATTGGTAAAAATCTGCGATAAAGAATTTTAATTCCGGTTTAGACAAAGCGGCGGATCTGCCGCTTTGTCTTCCATAAAGGAGAATTATCATGGCTAATACAAGTACCAGGGGTATTTTACTGACGATGCTGTCGGCTGTTACCTTCGGGTTTGCCTTTACTCTAGGGCCGATGACCTATGGCGAGGCTGGCAGCAATCCGGTGACCCTGACCTTTTTGCGTAATTTTTTGAGCTTACCGGTGCTTTTGGCGATTCTTTGGTATCAGGGCATATCTTTACAGGTCAGCGCCAAAGAATTGTGGAGCCTGACTATTTTAGGCGGTATCGGTAATGCTGTGACTACGCTGATGTTGTTTATTGCCTTTTCATTGATCGACGTAGGCGTAGCAACAACGATCCACTTTATTTATCCTGTTTTTGTGACTATCGGCTGCGTACTTTTTTATAAAGAACGGCTGGGACTGCAGAAATTTATTGCTCTGCTGATCGCTACTGCCGGGATTGCCTGCTTTTTTCTGGGTGTGGATATGAGCGCTGGTTTCAGCGGCGGGACTTTTCTGGGGCTGTTTTTAGCGGTCGCTTCCGGCGTTACGTATGCTTTTTATATCATTTATATGGATAAAAGCGGTTTGAAAAATCAGCCTGTTTTTAAAATTTCTTTTTATGTAGCACTGATGTCTTCGATCGCTATGGGGATCTTTGGCATAGGAACAGGTGAATTGACTTTGACGACTCTGACGCCGCAGGCCTGGTTTATTTCCACTGTGTTTGCATTGCTGTGTACGGTGGTAGCCCTCTCGCTGCTGCAGATAGGCATCAAGCATGTCGGTGCTTCTACTGCCGCTATTTTGACTACCTTCGAGCCTATTACCAGCATTATCTGCGGCGTACTGCTTTTGGGAGAAACAGTGACTACGATCAAGATCGTTGCCTGTGCCCTGATTATGACGGGCGTAGTTACACTGTCACTGGCAAAACAAAAAAAGCCTCCGGAAGAGGCAGTTACCGTTCCGGAAGGCTGATAAATTTGAGTAAACCTACAAATCCTCCTGTAAATAAAAATTTTGGTTTGGCTGTCTTGCAGTAAATCAACTTGGCGTTGATCAAGGCAGCATTGGTTTAAAGCTGAACTCGTTGAAAAACGGTTCAGCTTTTTTTTGCATAAATAGCTTTGTACGATCTGAAAACACAAAACTTGATTAGGGGGGGACATGTGCTATGATGGTAAAAAGAATAAATTAAAAGTAGAAGGATAGAAAAATTGTTAAGAGTTGTAGTTATCTGCTTGCAGGCAATAGCCTTTGCCGTGGATGGTGATGATGCGCACCTGCTGGTCCTGTTTAAGGTTCAGCTTACGACGCAGCTTGCTTAGATGCATTTGCAGGCCGCGGCTGGTGTGACGCAGTTCACTGGTACTCCATAGCTTGTTGTACATTTCTTCAGTGCTGACTGTTTGGTTGACGTTTTGGGCCAGCAGCAGGAGGAGGTTATATTCGCTGGGAGTAAGGTGTACGATCTCGTTATTGAGCATGACACGGTTACTTTTAGTGTAGATTTTGATGTTGCCTACGTCGATGGTGTTGTGCAGCTCGTTTAAAGGCGGACGGTAGCAGTTTTTGAGCACAGAAAGAAGTCTGTAATAAAATTCTTTACTGCCACAGGGCAGTCTAATAAAGGTGACGGCACCATTTTGATAGGCAGAAACGGCAACAGTTTCGCAAGTCATGGCCGAGACGGCAAAAAGCGGCACGGCTTTGCTTAAAGGCTCAAATTGCCTTATTTCTGCTGCGTCAGAAGTGGTTACTTCTACTATCAGCGCTGCAGGCTGGAGAAGCTGAAGCTGTTGCCGGGCTTCATTGCAGCTTTCGATAAAAACAGATTCGATGTCAAAAAGTCTGCTGTAAGCCAATAAACCATGAAATAATGCTTTATTTTTTTGATTGCAAAAAACAAGAGTTTTGAGCATGATGGCAACATATCCTTTCTACTGAAGGTTATATTATAACAGATAAATAAAACACTAAACTTCATATAGAAATAATATCATTTACAATATGCAGAACACAAGTGCTAATTTGCAAATCCATATGTAAACAAAATATTTACAAAAAAGAAAAATATTTTTATTATAATGATAAGCAAGAAATAAACTGTTTGGTGGGGTTATAAACTTAGTAAAATTAAATGGGGAGCGGTGATCATGAACGGGAAATATTTATCGCAGGCAGTAAAAATACTGGTTTTAGTAAGTTTGGCAGGCGTGTCGGTTACTGCGGAAGCAAATCCGCCCAGCAGACCGCCCAGCGGCTATAATGATGCTGGCGTGCAGCTGAACCGCACCAGAGAGTATATTGAAAGAGAACAGATCGCCAGAAGAATACAGGAAGAACGCAACAAACAGCAGAGCGAGGTTGAGGCAGAAAAAGGCAGTGAGCAGGGTGAAGCAAGCGGAAGCTTGCTGTTCCTTCTGCAAAAGGTAGTTATTGACGATTCACAGGTGCTGAGTCAGGCTGAAATAGCGTCAGTGACAGACAAATATGTGGGACACGAGGTTTCACTGCAAAAGCTGAATACGCTGGTTAGTGAATTAAACAAGTTATACGAGGATAAGGGCTACCTGACATGCAGAGCAGTTTTACCGCCGCAGACGATCAAAGAAGGGATCGTCCACATCAATCTGGTAGAGGGGCGTACCGGCCAGCTGATCATGGATGGCAATAAATCTACTAACAGCAGGTATATTCAAAACCGGCTGCATTTGCACAAAGACAGGATAGACAATGTACACGAGCTTAACAAAGACCTGCTGCGCTTTAACAGCACCAACGATGTGCAGCTGCGCATTTTTATGCAGGCAGGCGAGGAAGCTGGTACTACTGATTATGTTATAACTGCCTATGAGCCCAGGCAACACAATTTTACAGTTTATACAGATAATGCCGGCAGTGACAGCAGCGGTTTGTGGCGTGCAGGGATGTTTTATACTAATAAAAGCCTGACAGGTAACAGGGATACGCTAATGGTGAGCGGGATCTTTTCGGAGGGCACAAAATCGGGCAGCTTTGCCTATAATACTCCGGTAGGGCGCAGCGGTACTAAATTAGGGGTACAGTACAGTGCCAACAGTGTGCATATTATCGACGGTGACCTGGAGCCGATGAACGTACGCGGCAATTCTAATTCGTACGGCGTGTCGTTGACGCAGCCACTGATAGTAACAGAGCATTTAAAAAGCGATGTGGCACTGGAATACAGTCGTCAAAGCTCGAAAACGGATTTTTTAGGTATCCATTGGGTTGATGATACCATAAGCGGCTATACCGCATCGTTTAGTATGATGAATTACGGCAAAAGCTCGGTGATTTTTCAAAAACATGGTTACAGGATAGGTGATTGGGAAAACATCGACGGGCAGAACAAGGATTTTGGCAAATACCAGTTCAATGGACTGTACCAAAAGGTTTACAGCGGTGGGCAGATGCTGACGGGACGGCTGGACGGACAGTGGAGCAGTACCAGTTATCTGCCGTCTGCCGAGCAGTTTTATATCGGAGGAGCCTACAGTGTACGCGGCTATAAGGAAAGTTTGTTGGGCGGTGACCACGGTGTGGCGGTGAGCCTGGAATATTCGGTGCCGATAGCTAAAGCGGTATCGGCCTTTACCTTTATTGATTACGGCAGCGTTTATGGTGACAGTGCTTTTGAAGATCATATACTGATGAGTACAGGTATTGGCGTTAAGGCGACGCTGGCACAGAATTTTTACAGCAGTTTGACGTTGGGCGTACCATTACGCCGGGAGCTGAACGGCAGCGAGGCTGGTAAAACACGTCTGCATTTTATGTTTAACGGGCAGTTTTAGAAGGGGGCAAGACCATGAGCACACAAAGAAGGATCAGGCGCAGCAATGAGAAATTGAAAACAAAACAGGTAGAGACCGTAGTTGAAAAGCGCCCTAAGCTGGCGCAGCGGATCATTTCTGCCGTTACTGCCATGTGTATTTTTGCTAATCCTCTTGTGGCATCGGCACAGATAATTTCCGGTGCTGAGTTTACAAATGTTACGACTAATGGCAGTGTTATCGACATAGAGACAAAAAAAATCATCGACAGAACCGGCGTCAATGTTTTTCAGCAATTTGGCTTGAATGCCAATCAGATCGCCAACATGTATTTTGGTAGTAAAGACAGCAATAACCAGGCCGATAATCTGGTCAATTTTGTTAACAGCCACATCGACATCAACGGTACGGTGAACGCTGTCAAAAACAATAAGATCGGCGGCAATTTGTACTTTTTGAGTAAGGATGGCATGGCTGTAGGCAGCAGTGGCGTTATCAATACTGGCGCACTTCATGTGATGACGCCGACGGCGGCGCAGATGACGGCTATGCAGAACGTGTTGTCGGCAGGCAGCAACGATGCGCAGAAAGCGCAGCTGGAGCTGCTGCGCAATTCGCCGGCACAGATACCGCTGAACCCCAGCGGCACGATAACTGTTTTGGGTAAGATCAATGCTACGAATAAGATCGACCTGCGGGCGGCGAATATCCTGGTAGGCATTGATGGCAATAAGAATATCAATAAGGCGGCAGCCCTGAATACCGGCGTGGTAGATTTTACTGATCTGGTAAATATACAGGGCAGCAGCGGCGCTGTGCAATCGGGTCTGACGGGCGCTTTGACGGCGACTATGGACACCGGCAGCGGCGATATTATTTTGAAAGCGTCTGCCGATGCCGGTACTAAAAGCATTGCCGACGGTGCCCCCGGCTTTATCAAGGATAAGCTGGACGGGCTGGCTGACGAGGTCACCTACAGGGAGATAACTGCCTCGGTGCAGAACTATGGCACGATAGCGGCAGCTGGAGGCGTGGATATTTCGGCTACGGCGCAGAATGTTAAACGTACCGAGACTGGTGCAGAAGAAGCAGGCAGCCTGGCGCAGGTAACGGCAACAGTTGATTTGGCGGCAGGCAGCGTGAGCGGCGTTAAAGACGTTACGGTGCAGGCGGTAGCTAAAAATGAATATGTGGATGAAGACGGGCTGGTGCATAAAGCAGCAGTACTGGGGCTTGGCGCAGCGACACCCATTACAGGTGACGTTGCTTTTGCGGTGTTGGAAACAGAGGCTGCTGTCAATATCGGGCAGGAAGCGGCTGTAAGCAGCAGTGGCGGTGATGTGGCCATTACTGCGGAAAGCACTACTTTAGCGGCGACGCAGGCATCGGCTACCGGTTATAAGTTTGCCAGCAAGGGCGGGCAAAAAGGCACCTATGTGCCGGCCGGGGCAGTTACATATACCGAAGCGTCCAATAAGGCCGTAGTTAATGTGGATGGCAAGGTAAATGCACAGGGTGATGTGGAAGTTAAGGCTAAGGCTGACCTGAAAATAGATGCGACAGATAACCTGGCGGTGAAGGGCGAAAATGCCAACCAGATCGTTGTCGGAGTTTTGGTCACTAACGGTGATAACACGGCGCAGGTAAATATCAATAAAAATCAGACAGCCGGCTACGAAAAGGCTCTGACGGCTGGCGGTGATATCGTGATTGGGGCCGAAGCTGTAAATGACCTTAATTCTGAATTGAATGTTGCTGGTGCAGATGCTTCGGCACTGGTAACAGCCGTAAATGTGACCACCTATAACAGCAGGGCCGGGGTCAATGTAGACCGTTCACTGGAGGCGGGTAATGACCTTAGCGTCAGCGCGGATAACACCTTTACCAAAAATACTGTCATCAGCAGCAATAAGATAGGCTCGGGCAAATACATGGCGAAGGCCATGGAGACCTTGAACAAGGTGGGTGCTACCGATGCCCTGAAAGCTGTGGGCGGTAAGGTGAAGGATGCCCTTTTTAAGAGCGATGGCGAGGGCGGCGCAGACGGTATGACCTATGAAGGCATCAAGCTGGCCGATTTTTTGAAGGCAGGCGCGACGGTGGCCGTGGTCAACGAAAATAATACTGCTGCGGTCAATATCGGTTCTGAAGCCGGCTTGACGGCTCAGGAAGGCCAGTTGACCCTGGATGCCAGGATGCAGATGGACGATATCCATATGGTGGCCAGCGGCGCCAGCAATTCCTATACTAAGGAGCATGGCGGCGGGCTTGTAGGCAATGCGACAGTAATGGTGACTAACCTTGAGGATACGGCTACTGTGACCGTTGCTGACCGTAGCGAAACCAATGCGCAGCCGGCAGCCCTTACAGGTAAAAAAGGTGTGGCTGTCAATAGCCGCGTGCTGGTTGATTATAACAGAGTGCAGAAGATGGTTGATGATGTCAAGCGTGCGGCAGCTGATATCAAAGCTGGTTTCAGCGGGCTGGGAGGCAGCATCAGCAGCGACTGGGAAGCTTTGCTGAAGGCTGTAACAGATAAGGCCGACGCTTTGGAAGCGGCTTTAGGAACTTTTACTGCTGATGAGACGCTGCTTACCAGCGACGATGGGATACTGAAGGCGACCAATCCTTTCAGCGCAGCTACGGAACTGCTTAGTGCGCTGGATACATTGAATGAACAGATCGCTGCGGCAGAGAAGGATCCGGCGCAGCAGACGACGGCAGCCAAGCTGAAACAGGCAGTTTCGGGCTTGTCTGATATCGTGGTCAATTCCATAGCTTTTGCCGATCCTAACAGCTATGCTAATTTTGCAGCTGTATCTAACGCTAAAGGCGACGATGGCGGCGGCAGCGGCACTGGTACGGCGGCAACTATTGCCGGTACTGTGATGATAACCAATGTGGACCATGGCAGCAAGGTGCTGCTGGGTAATAATGTACAAATAAATTCTGAAGGTACAGTTGATGTTGGGGCTGAGAATCTGATGAAGGATGTTAGCCTGGCAGGAGTAACTGCGGCTATTTTTAATAACGCCGGCGGCAACAGCTCAGTAGGTGCAACGGTTAATATAGCTGATTTTGATACCAATACGGTGGTGGCTGTGGGTGAAGGCTCGCATATCACCGGCGGCGAGATCAATATCGCAGGCACAAATACTATCGACCATGTGGCCGTAGCAGCAAGCGCAGGTAAAGGAGCCTCTGGTGAGGCAGGCGCTTCGGGCGTTACTTTGAACGGTATGGTGTCGGTGATAAGCGGCGACAGCAAGGTGCTGACGATAGTTGACGATGAGGCTTCGCTGACGGCACAGAAAAACGGTTCCGGTGCTGCTGAGACCAGTGGTAAGGTAACAGTTAAGGGTTTGAACGATACAAGTCTGGTGAATGTGGCAGGCGGCCTTTCGATGACCCATTCCAATGGTGCTGTTGGTATTGGCGTGGCCGTGAATGATTTTGCGGTACATAATATTGCCGGTATCGGCGATGTCAAGGGCTTCAGCGATGAGGTTTTTGGCGCTGATAATGATGAAATGAGCGGTGATGAAGGTTATACAACTGCTTATACGGCTACCGGTGCTGTTAAAAAAGCGGCTTCGGTGCAGGCTTATGGTCTGGACGTAGCTGCTGTTACTGACGGCACAATCAATACTGTCAGTGCGGCGGGGAGCGTTTCCAGCAACGACAGCTCAGGCAAAGAAGGTTTTTTTGACAAGCTGGGTAATAAAATGAACAGCCTTACTGATAAGGTACTGGGTGAAAATGGCCTGGTAGGTAAGGCCGGTTCGATCTTTGCCGATAAGGTGAACGGCGATGGCAGCTCATCTTCGGCTGTCGACGATGCTTTTAATGTAAATGGTACGGGGCAGGGCGGCGGCCAGCTGAATATCAACCGTGATAATCAGGGCGGCAGCCAGGGATTTATGCCGGAATTCAGCATTTCTGGTTCTGGCAGCGTGTCAGTAAACAGCCTTAGCAACGAGACTAAGGCCGTTGTAGATAATGCCGTTATCAGCCTGAATGATGGCGATATGAGCGTTACTGCCCGGGACAATGCTTTTGTTGGGGCCTACAGCGGTGCAGCGGCCCTGGTTTGGAAGTCCAGCGGCGAAAATGGTGCCAAAGGAAAGAGTGCGGCTCTGGCCGGTGCGGCAGCTGTTAACGATATCGACAATACTATCAGCGCCATCGTTGCCAACAGTACGATTAACGACGCGGGCAAGCTTGATGTTTTAGGCTTGAGCGGCGGCACTACTATTGCGGCTGGTTTGGGACTGGAAATATCTAAAAATGAGGGCGGCAGCGGCACCGGCGGAGCGGCAGTTTCTGTCAATCTGATCGACCATACCGTCAATGCCCTGATGGAGGACAATACTGTTACTAAGGCGCAGTCAATTGATGTGACAGGCTACCAAAGTGATGTGCAGGTGACAGGCGGGCTGCAAGTGGCGGCGGGCAATCAGGGTACGGCCGTAGGTGCTTCCGTTGCTGTGGCTTCTTTAAACAATACTATCAATGCCGGGATCAAGGGAACAGGTAAAAACGGTCTGGCCTATGCTGATGTGGGCAATGTTGAAGTGCATGCTTTAAGTGCGTTGACAGCAGTTACAGCGGCTGTTTCGGCCGGTGCTACCAAAACCAGCAAAAGCGACGGTACCAGCGTTAATATTCAGGGGGCCGGTGTTTATAACAGCGTCAATAATACTGCTAATGCATATATTGATGGGGCCAATATCGTAACAACAGCTGCTGGCTCGGTGCGAGTGCGGGCGATGGATACAAATAAACAGGATGCGGCTGTTTATCAGGAGCTGCTGACACGGGGGGCCAGTGATAAAGCGGCAGAACTTGCCAGAACCAGCTCCATTATCGATACAAAGGGTAATTCCTATTATGACGGGCTGGATACGGCCATGACTGATGACGGCAGCGGCGATGGTACGCTTGACCTTGATACGATAGGTAAAAACGGCAGTACTATCGTTACTGCGGCGGCCGGTGTGGCCGTTACTAACGGCGATGCGGCAGTAGGAGCGTCGGTAGCTATCAGCGATATCGATAATAAGTTCACTGCTAAAATAACTGATTCAGAGATCACTGCTGCCGATGTTGAGGCGCAGGCCAATTCGGATACCTTACTGGTAGGCGTAGCTGGCGGTGTAGGTGTAGGCAATAAGATTGGCGGCGTAGGCAGCGCCTCCTGGCAGAATATTGATAATACAGCTGCGGCAACGATCAGCGGCTCAACGATCAAGGCGCAGTCGGTAAGCGGCAGGGCTGTGAATACAGCGAAGATGATAAATGTAGCCGGGCAGATAGCCGGAGGAAAGAGTGCTTTGGGCGCGGGGCTGGGCTACAGTGGCCTGAGTAATGTGACAGGTGCTTATTTGCACGACAATCTTATTGATAAAAGAATCATTGATACTGATGGTGTAATAGTAAATGCCAATGCTGCCAACGGTAATAAAATGTATACGATCGGTGCCAGCGTCGCTGCGGCAACAGAGAATGCGGCAATAACCGGCACTGTGGTTTTAACACGTGCTGATGGCAAGACAGATGCCCTGATCAGTGATTCGGAAATAACCAATGCTAAGGAAGTGGGCGCAGCAGCTGCTGATACTACTTATACTTATACGGTAATGGGCAATGTAGCAGCCGGAGCGAAAGCAGGCGTTGGTGCAGGTGTTGCTTATACTGATATTGGCGGTTCCAGCGGCGATGCAGCTAAGGCCGGTCAGGTGACCAATGCAGGTATCAAGGGAACGCAGATCGAGTCTGCGGCTGCCGGTGCGGCAGTTAGTGTCAGCGCAGTTGATTCTTCTAAAATTTTGAACGTGGCTGTGGGCGTAGGCGGCGCAGGTAAGGTCGCCGTACAGGGCGCTGCTTCGACGGCACTCGTCAACAAGCAGACGCAGGCCGTACTTGAAGCGACGGACATCGATAAAGACGATGACAATGCAGCCAGGGCTGATGTTACTGTAAAAGCTCAATCTGACAGCAAGATATTCAATACTGCTGTTGTGGCTGCCGGTGCAGGTACAGCAGCAGTAGGCGCAGGTGTTGCCGTAAACAGGATCGTGCAGCAGACCGGCGCAGAGGTGCAGGGCGGCACAATGAATCTGCAGGAACTGGATATACGTGCTGTAGCTGCTCCGAAGATCGAAACGATAGGCGTAGGCGGGGCAGTTGGCGGTAATGTAGGCGTCAGCGGTTCGGTCGCTGTCAATATGATAGCAAACGATGTTACGGCCCATATCGGTTCGGGTGCTGTAATAGCAGCTAACGGCAGTGTAGGGGTAGTTGCGCAAAGCGATGAACAGATCTCCAACTATGCGGGAACGCTTAGCGGCGGTGGTACTGCCGCTGTGGGTGTATCTACCAGTGTCAACCAGATTTCGGGCACTACCGGGGCCTTTATTGGCGACGAAGGTGAAAGCACTGTTAAAACCAGTGTTACGGCCAAGGGCAATGGCAGCGGCATAAAAACTGACAGCACAGTGAAAGACGATCAGATTCATGATACGCTGATCGACAAAGATACTATTGCAATGGGCTCGCAGATTGAGCGTACTGCTGCTGTACAAAAGGGCATCGTAGTTGATGCTTCTTCGACCCGCGACCTTAAATCCTTCCTTGTTAACGCTTCTGGCGGCATGTATGCCGGTGTGGCAGCCACAGTCAATGTCAATCTTATTGAAGGCGCTACTGATGCGAAAATCAGCAATGCCATACTGAACGGCGGCATTGCCGGCAGCGGCAGCAGGGCAGATGTCAGTGTTCGTGCCGGTGATTACACTAACAGTGCCGGCTTTGTAGGTTCCCTGGGCATCGGTGTCGAAGGCGCAGGTATAGGAGCCGGATCGGATACCAATACGGTGAGCCGCGACGTTACAGCGCAGGTTGCTGACAGTGATATCAAGGCGCAGGCTTTGAAGGTGGCGGCAGAAGGTAAGCAGGGCATATCGTCGTTTACGGTGGGCATGGGCGCAGCCGGCGTGGGTGCCGGTGTAGCCGGTGTTGTGACTGTCAGTAAAATGGACAACACAACTAAAGCCGTTTTAACGGGTGCTACAGCTGATGTCACGACGCTCGACGTCGAGGCTAACCATCTGGCACGCACTAATGCAGGCAATATTTCGACCGGCGGTGCAGGTGTAGGCGCCGGGATCGGCTTATCCGTAGGTGTTCTGCAGGACGATTCGGTCACAGAAGCCGAGGTTAGCGGCAGTACTGTTAACAGCAGCGGCAACCAAAGTATTACGGCGACCAATAAAACAGTTGCCAATCCTGCCATTGCGGCAACAGGTGTGGCCGGAGCCGGAGCAGGCGTAGCTGGGGCGGTATCTGTAAATAATATCAACAGCAAGGTCAAAACCAATATTACCAATGCAGCTTTGACAGCGGCCAATGGCTCCATTGCTGTGGCAGCCAAAAACACTGTTGCTATAGATGCTTATACGGGCGGTATCGCCGCAGGTGCAGTCGGTGTGGGTGCCAGCGTCACCGTTAATACGATCGACAGCACTGTGCAGAGTAATGTGACGAATAGTAACCTGAAAGCGCAAAAGGATATCACTGTAACGGCAGAAGAACTCCGCGACATCAGCCAGCTGGCTACTAATGCAGCAGCAGGTGGAGCAGCGGTTGGCGGCAATATACTTATCACCAATGTAGGTAAGGCTTTAAATGATGCCGATGAAAACGAACAAGCGGCCCGTGAACAGATCGAAGCAGCTAATGCTGCTTACGGAGATACGGATATGCTGAGCTTTGCCCGCGATCTGGGCGCGTTGGAAAAAGGCTCGATCGAGGCTGATGCCAATACGGTAAGTGTAGGCGCGGGCTTCGGCGGCGGCAGGGATTCGCAGATCTCGGTGAATATCAAAGACGGCAGCATGACGGCGCAGGGCAATCTTGCGGCTACAGCTAAGGAAACCGGTGATATAACCATGACCGGAGGCAGCGGCGCAGTGGGTTCTGCAGCAGTCAATGCCGGCGTAGGTATACTGAACGTACACCGCAATCTGGCGGTGAAGATCGAGGACGCTATGCTCACCGGTGCAGAAATCAAAGTGGGCAGCGATATCAACGGTGCGACACAATTGAATATGTATCAGGGCAGCGGCGGCATATTGGGCGTCAATGCGGCTTACGGACGCGTCAGCACGGAAGGCGGCAGCGATGTTAAGATCAGCGGCAGTAGTTTAACTGCGACTAAAAATGACGTAGCTGTGACAGCTAATGACAGCAGTAGTACTTCGATCGAAGCTGTTGGTATCTCGGGCGGCGCAGTCGCCTTAGGGGTAATCGTGGCGCAGGCTGAAAATACCAGCAATATCGGTATTACAGTGGATAAAAGCAGTTTGAAGGCTGAGAAAAACGTCGATATTAGTGCCGAACGCAAAGCCAGAGATGCAAATGGTAAGGAAAAAGATTATTCCCTGTCGGTAAATGCGATAGCCGGCAGCGGCGGACTGGTATTTGCCGGGGCTGGTGTCAGTGCCCAGGCTACTGAGAATGGTACGGTCAAGATAGACGTGACCAGCCAAAACAGTCTGACAGCAGGCAAAAATATCAACATTACAGCACTCAACGCGCCTGCCGTTAAAGCGGTTACTGGTGCGATCAGCGGCAGTATGCTGGCTTCTGCAGCTGTAACTGTGGCACAGGCTAACATTGGGACCAGTTCCAAAGGTTTGCAGACCAGTGTAACTATTGGTGATAATAATATTTTGACAGCGGGCAGTGAAGCTGAACCCGGGGCGATTAACGTCAAGGCTGAAGCTAATGCCAGGCAGTATGTTGATATGCAGGCGCTGAGTATCAGTGCCTCGCCATTCCCTGGCGGAGCGGCCCAGATCAACAGTGGCGGCAGCTCTATTTACAGCAAAGTGTCTGTGAATGCTGGCAACAATATCTACCGGGGATACGCGTTAGGTGACGATAATTATGAAGCTGCCGATCTGCGGCTGGAGGCCAATAACAGCGTGGCGCAACAGGTAAAGGCCAGCGGCATCAGTGTTGGTACAGCATTCGCTACTGGGACTAACCTTGCCGCTACTCTGGTTGATTTAACGACTGAGGCCATAGCAGCAGGGAGCAAGTCCGGTAGCCATATAAATGATTTGGCAGTCAGTGCGAAAAGTTATGCCGATATTAACAGCGAGGCCAACGGTTATGGCGGTGCGCTGGTTGATATCAGTCCTTATGCCGCTAAGGTGGAAAATGAGTATCGTGCCGATACAGATGCCAGAGTAAGCGGTAACTGGGATACTGATGGTGCCGTTACTGTGAGCGCGCTCAATGGCAGTACTGTTGATCTGCATTCCGATGCGGTGCGTGCTGCTGTGATAGGCGGCAGCGGCGTCTGGCTGAAAAACGCTATCAGTAATGATGCCAATACAACTGTCAGCAGTGCGACGATCAGCAGTGATGGTACGCAGACTTATACGGCTCAAAATAATGTTGATTATACTGGAAAAATAGATGCCAGTGGCTACGGTGGTCTGAATATCAATGCGTCAAATCTCGAAGATGATTTTGTTTTCAATGCGGGAGTAAATATAGACGAAAGTACTTTGACAGGCACCGGTGCCAAGGGGTCAATTACTGCGCAGGCTTTGACACAGGGGACCATCGACAGCACCAACAGTTTAAAATCAGCAGGGGTAATTCCTGTATCTTTGGCATTCAGCAAACATGATATAGCTTATAATAACGATATCACGGTCAATGGTTCCATATTGAAAACGGCGAAAAAGGACCAGGATATTACATTAGCGGCCAGCGATGATACTGAAGTCAGGCTGGAGACTATCGCCGATACACAGGGTGGAGCGATCGGAGCTGCCTCTGCCAAGGCTGAAAACAGTCTGCAGCGCAGCAATAAGCTGAAAGTCGCCGGTAATTCTTATCTGGAAAGTACTAATGATGTTAACCTGTATGCAGGTTCTAACAGCGGCGGTATCAATTCTTCGCTGGATCTGGAAGTTTTGGCAGATGCTTATAATAAAACGGCATTGCCGGTTTATACTGATCCCAGCGTTAAAAACACAATGGTCCAAAGTAACCAGGTTATGATTGCCGGCGGCAGCACTGTCGGCAGCGTACGTCATGTGAATGTCAAGGCTGGCAAAGGTAAGACTACAGTCACTGAGTCTGCACGTGAATATAACATTTATACAGGAACAGGCGGTAGTGGTTCCGTAGCTTCCACTGCGCTTGGAGAGAATATCAAAAGCGAAACTGCTGACAATTATGCTGATATCAGCGGTGTTGTTAAATCTGGTATCCATAATAAGCTGCAAGTCGATATCGGCGGTGCTACGAAGACGACTGCTCCGACATATGACGAGAATGGTAATCTGCTTACTTCTGGTGGTGTCAGCTACGAAGGTATCACGATCACGATCGGTGAAGGTTCAGACTGGTTTGATGCAGAAGAGCTTACTCCGGCTGCTATCGTTATAATTAACGGACTGTTTGACCGTTATAAGGAAGTCAGCGGGCTGATGCAGGATTATCTGCAAGGGTCAGATGAATATAATGCTTATAAAAATGAATTGAGCAGTATTGTTCTGGAAATGAGAAACGCAGGCATGGTGGCGTTGGACCAAAACGGCAATCAGACTGATATCCCTGTTGATCAGATCAATGTTGCGGCTATCAAACTGCCGGATATAGTGGTTTCAGGCGGTAATATTAATATCGAAGCCGATAAGCTGCAGGGTACCGGCAGTATGACGGCACAGGGTGCGCCGCAGCTGACTATCAATAACAGCAGTGACCTGTATCTTGCTGTCGGAGATTTGACGATCAAAGATGCAGGCGGGCAGTTGAAATTTAACGGATCTGATTTGAAAAGTACCAGCAGCGGCAACAACTTTACTGGGACAACAAAAGCCGATGGTTTAGGTACTGATGCGCCAACGATCACAGTTAACAGCAATTCGTCTTCGGCATTTGCTGGTAATCCGTCACCGCAGGCAGATATCGGTATTTTCGGCGATATTACCAATACGGCCGGCGACATCAAAGTCAATAATGATAATTACAATGTACTGGTACAGGGGAATATCAGCGGGCGCAATATCACATTATCCGCCGTCAACGGGTCGGTAACCCAGACCAGCAGCGAAGGACTGATAAATATCGGCGGCGATCCTGTAACACGGTATCAATTCAGCGACGCTGTAGCGAAAAAAATCCAGAATTACCTCTATCAGAAGGGCAGCAATGTTACCTATACCTTTAACAGCTATGAAGAGTATAAAAATTGGCTGATCAACACGGTTGGCATTGATGCTGCTGAATTGAATTATACCGTGGACGAGAGTGCGGGCATTGTAGCTGGTGATAATGTCTATATCAGCGGTTTGAATGTCAATATCGGCGGCCTGGTACAAAGCGGCTACGGCAGCTATTCAACGGAACTGTCTGCTGCTGACGCGAGTAAAGTGGCAGCATTAGACGCCGGTTGGGCAGCAAACCAACGTCCTTTGAGTGATAACGAGGTCATGAGCAATGAAGCTTACTGCATCAACGGCGGTGGCAAGGTCTGGAACAGCACGACTAAGGTTTGGGATTATGAGGTGAAGGTTTATTATAATCCTTCTACCAAACAGCTGCTGACTGACAGCATTACTCCTAACGGCGGTAAGATCTATATTACCGGCAAAATCTCCAGTACAGGCAACGGCAGGCTGATGGCGATGGATGGCGCTGCTGATATCAGTATCAATACGGCTCAGATCGACCGTGCAGTGAAAGTTAATACTATTACGAACAATGATATCAGCGGGCTGATCAGTATTACCGATAAAAACACCAATCTGGTCACGGAATATATGAACGGTCAGCAGCGCAGTTACGCAGTTGGAACAGCAACAGTCAATTTGCCTGCTTGGACTGCGGGAGCAGATACTTATACGTATACGCCTAAGAACGGACTGCAGTATCAATGGACCGGCGGTGTTTCTGGTGAAACTACGAAAAAGTACAGCTACAGCGAAAAATTCCTCTTCTGGGGCCTTTTGGATTATGGTAATACCGGCGAGTTTGTGGCAGGTCTAAACCGTGACGGAAAAACATATACTTATACTACTTCGTCCGGCAGCGGCCAGAGTCTGGCAACCGGATCAGTCATTACTACTGGTAATCTGAGCAATCAGTTTAAGATCAGTTCCAATTATTATAATACGGGAACAGAACAATATTCTGAAGTGACGGCAGATAAGCGGTATGACGGTACTGCCGGTAAGATCTTTGGCTATGGCACTACCTATTATTACTGGACCGGCAAGCAGGGTACGGCTAACTCATCGACCTCCAGCCTGAAGGCTGATTATGGTATCGATATCGGCTTCCTGGGTAACGGCCAAGGCAGTGGCAATATCAATGTTACCAGCAATCAGGACATGGTTTTAGCCGGTAATATCAGCAATGCTGCTGTTATCGATAATAGTGGCGACAGTAATTACAAAGGACTGGGGAACGTGACTTTAACCAGTAATCATGGAGCAGTTACGTCGCTGGGCAATGTCAAAATCAATTCTGACGATGTCGTGGTCCGGGCTGATACAGGGATTCAGGTCAATCATGCGGCTATCGGCAGCAAAGCTACAGTTGATGCAGCAACGAATGATGGTAATATCAACTTCTTGTCTGACCGGGGCGATTTAAACATCGTCCGGATGGTGACCGGCGGCAGCAGAGCTATTAATGCCGAGACCGGTAACATTTATCTGCAGGCAGAAGGCAGTATTTTTGACACCGCCAGCGGCAGTTATGCAATTAAGGGACAGCGCATCGATTTGCTGAGCCGGACCGGAACTATAGGCACTAAAGGCCAGAGCCTGAGGGTTCTGGGCGGCAGCGAGTTGTTCAGCGGTGACAGTATGACATCCAGTGTTAATGCAACAGCGCAGGGTGATATTGTTTTAACTCAGACGTCTGGCAATATGCGCTTAGGTACGATCGAAAGTGCTAATGGTGATGCGGTATTGACCGTAGCTGACGGCAGTTTTGTTGATGCTTATAATGAAGACAGCGTTGGTTTGTCGGACAGCGCCGCTAAAGTTGACAGATGGCTGGAAAACGGCCTTATCAGCAGTGCTGATGCCGATGACAGCAGTAGTCAAGCTGCAGAAGATGCCAAAGCGGAACGGCTTGCAGGTCTTGATTCCAGAGCGGAGGCTTTGGCTGGCGGTGAAGCAGGTAAAATTCAGGCTTATAAAGATGCAGCTCAGGCTTATGCCGATGATGGTGATTTGCAGACAGCTAAGGCGGTTTATATCGAAGCAATGCAAAAGGCTGACGGTATCAGCGATGCGACAGAAAAGAATGAGGCGATAACTGATGCCTATACTGCATATCAGCAGGCACAGGAGAATTATTTTGCCAACACCAGCTATAGCTCGGATGAACAAAATCTAGTCGCGTCTTATGCGGAGGTTAGCAGCAGCGGTAATTATGGCTGGAGTAAGAACCAGCTGCTGTATGCGATCCAGGAGAGTGTTATCAACAGCAAGCCCGGACAGGTACAAACGGTTGCCAAAGCCAATGTTACGGCGAATAATATCACACTCACTGCAGCTAATGGCGGTATCGGTGTCGATGCGGCGGACAGGGTCATCAACTACGCTGATCTGGGTCAACTGGAAAACCTGCAGTTGCTGGCATCGGCTAAAGCCGGTGATCTGACCTGGAATGCGGAAGCAAATACCGTGACTTTCAGGCAGCAGCGGGCCATCAATCTCCAAACCAGAGATCAGGGTGAGATCCATGCTACCGGCCGTGATAATGTTTATTTGGCCGGGACTAAGGATACCGTCTTCAATATTAGCGGTATCGAAACCCAAAATGATATTAAGCTGATGAGTGATAATGGCGTGCATATGATCGGTACTGGCCTGCTGCAAGGTAAGAATCTGATTATTTACGGCGGCAATGGCAGTATCGGCAGTGAAGATAAGCATATTGAAACTAAGCTTTCCGGCACTCTTGACGCTAATAGCGCCAAGTCTGTCTATCTGACGCAGAAGGAAGGTGTGTTAACGATCCAGGCTGTGTCGGCAGGTGAAGAGGTAGCGATTACTGCTGCTGACGGAATGCAGATGTCTACCGAAGAAGGCAAGGATATGGGTTATATCAGTGCTGGAACACAGATAAGTTTGGCTTCGGAGAAAGGCGATATCGGTATAGCAGATAATGGTGTCCGTATCCTCAATAACGGCGCTGTCATCAACGCTGATGGTAAGAATATTAATCTGGCCGGTAAGGAAAGTGGAAGTCTGGTGCTGGGTAATATCAATGCCGAAGGTGCATTTACATTGAACAGTGCCGGTAATGTGAGTCTGGGCCGAGCACAGGTTGAAAATTCTGAGGGACAGGTTGTTATACCTGCAGTTATGGGTCAGGTAACGGCTCAGGACAGCGGCGTCATCAACGCGATCAATATCGCGTTGGATCATGGTGGTATAACTGTTAATGATACTGAAGGGCAATTGCTGTTGCAGGCGACAGGTAATATTACTCAAAATGCGGCTGCAGACGGTATTAGGGTTAAATCGCTGACAGCTGTTACCGGCGGCGGGCAAAGCCTGCTGAGCCAAAATAACGAAATCAGTAATTTCTCAGCTCAAAGTATCGGGCAGGATAACAGCATCAATGGTGGGGTAGAATTTGTTAGCAATGCAGCTGCTGGACTAACGGTACAACTGAATAACTTACAGGTCAAAGAGGGAAATGTAAGTATCAGCAATATCGCTGCTGGCGGCGCTATGGTGATTAAGGGCGGTATAAATGCTGCTGTTGGTAATATCGAGTTTAGTGGCAAAGGTGATCTGTCTACTGAAGGTGTGCTGCAAGCAGCAGAGGACATCAAAATGACTGCCTCTGGCAGTATTATCAATCATGATAATGTGACTGCCGGTGCGATGCTCGACATGCAGGCAGGTAAGGATATCACCAATAATAGCACGGTCGAGGCCGGAGAGGCCCTGGCGATGACCGCTGAGGGTAGTATCGCTAATAAGGATACAATAAATGCCGGCGGCGTTGTAATGCTGCAGGCGCAGACCGATATCAGTAACAGCGCGGCTGTTACCAGTGGCACGGGTTTTGGCATAAGTATGACTGCAGTTACGGGCGGTATTGCCAATAAAGGCAGTGTAATTTCCGGGGCAGATGTAGCGCTGAAAGCACAGCAGGATATCTTCAACGAAGATGATATCAGAGCTGATGCAAAAATTTTGATGGAAGCAGCAGAAAGAGATATCGTCAATCAGGGCAGCCTGACTGCAGGTGCTGAAGACGTAGCTATCGACCTTTTAGCAGGCAGGGGTGATATCCTTAATACTAACAGCAGTGCGGCGATCACTGCCGTGGGCACGGTGCAGATGCAGGCCCAGGCAGGCAATATCGGCAATGCTGCGACGATTGCCAGTGGCACAGGCGCTGATGTACTGCTTACTGCTGACGGTAATATCGTTAACAGCGGTGCAATCGGGTCAGGCAGGCTGGTAAGCTTTGCGGCCGGCAGTAATATCAGTAATACTGCTGCAATAACGGCAGTAGACTCCATTACAATGACTGCTGGAAACGACATCAATAACAGTGATATGCTTACAGCTGGCAGCAGTGTAATTTTGACAGCCGGTAATGATATCGGCAACACTGCTGCAATAACTGCAGCGGAGGCTATTACGATGGAGGCCGCGAGCGATATCACAAGTGACGGCACGCTTACAGCTGTTAAGGATGTACAACTGATCGCTGACGGCGGTAATATCAACATCGACGATGGCGGAACTGTCACTTCCAAACAGGGCAGCATCAACCTGGTAACTAAAAATACCGGTGCGGCAGGCCAGGGAGCGATCACGGTCAACGCTGCGCTGGACGCTAAAAATGCTATCAATGTGCTGGCTGATCACGGTGATGTCTTTATCGGGGCAGATGCAACGGCTCAAGATGGTATCCTGACAGTGAACGTGGCAGAAGGCAATATTAAGAGCAATCACTTTGACGGCGGTGAAAATCCTGGCGGCAGCGATGTCAAGCTGACATCGGTTAACGGTTCAGTGGATATTTACACAGGTAAAGGCGATGTTGATCTGCACGAGGTCTATGCTAAAGATAAAGCTTCTGTCGGTACAGAAAACGGCCATTTAAGGTTGTGCAAGATCGACGGCAATATCGTTGTCCTGATCATCAAAGATATGGATAACAACATGGACGTAAAAGAGATCATCGCCGGTAACCAGATCGTTATCAGCGGCAACAAGATTTCGCTGGATGATATTAAACAGCGGGATGATGCTGACGGCATGCTGATCATCAGCCCCGGCGGTGCTGATGCTGACGAGCCGATCGAGAGTTTTAACATTAAGAACATCAACACCGGCAACGGTGTCAGGTTCGACAAACTGTGGGTAAAAAATGCTGACCTGCATGTAGACAACGGCAGATTTTATATTGACAAATTGGCAGTCGTAGATGTGGCCCATTTCAGCAATCGTGATATGCGGACGGCAGTTTATGGAACACCGGCGCTGCGTGATGGCAGTGACAGCATCTACTGGTACGACCATGCGGCAAATGATCCGAAGCACGATCTGCTGGGCTGGCATAACGACAATTATCTGGGCAACTGGATGCACCTGTACTTTACCGATAAATATCGGACACAGATCAGCAACGGTGTGTTACTATCGCTGAAGGATCATTATTATGCTCATAACCAGAGATTCACAGGTGAAGATCATCTGCGCTTCCTGAAAAAGGAAATGCCGCTGGATGTACATGAAAAGAATAATAATCCCAGGATTTCGCTCTATCAACGCTTTGCTTTGTACGAGCTGCCTGAAGCGGAACAGCAGGAAGGTGCTGAAGCTTCTATAGTAGTAGCGGAAGATGTATAGGCTGAGCGGCAAAAAATAGTGGAGGCGGCCTGGAGCCGTCTCCATAATCAAAAGGAGCTATGCAGATGAATAAAAAAGCAGAAGATTTTAAAAAATATTTAGAAACGAAGGCTATCACCTGCTTTACTGTAGAAGAGATCGATGATGACCAGCTCAACACGGTGGTGTTCAGATCGACAATAGAGGTAGAAGGGGTGCAGCTGCCTACGATTATTATTTTAGACAGCAGCATCTATGGTATGGTAAGGGTACTGATAGCGCCGAGCGCCTTGAAAGAGAGTAATGAACTTGACCTGCTGCGGCAGATCAACAGCACTAACAGTAAATACAAGGTGTTTAAATATTATTTGGGCGAAAACGGTGAATTGTATTTGGAAAGCTGTATTTTGCTGCCTAAAGGCAAATCAGAAGGCGATCTGATCTACACCGTGCTGGATGTTATCATCAAACATTTACAAGACGAGTATAAAAGTCTTATGAAGTTGATCTGGCAGTGAGCTGCGGCTCAAAATCAGCTGCTGCTATGGCAGATCAGTAAAAACTAAAACAGCTGCTTTCTAAAAATATAGAAAGCAGCTGTTTTTATAATGTGGTTTATTCGCCTAAATAATCTTTGGCGACGATGCTGCTCAGCAGCTCAAGTCGTACCAGGGCATCGTCGATATCGCGCCCCAGCAGATCACGGATCTGGTTAAGACGGTATAAAAGTGTATTACGGTGAATAAACAGTGCCTGTGATGTTTTAACAAGATTGCCGTTGCAGTATAAGTACTGACGCAGCGTTTCCAGCAGCTCCGAATTATTTTTGCTGTCATGCTGCAGGAGCACACCGAGATTATAGTGATAGTATTCGCGGATTTCTTCTTTATCATCGATTTTAAACAGCAGGCGGTATAAACCAAGCTGGGAATAGTAGACAATGTGATTGCTGCGTCCCATCTTTTTCCAGAGCAGCAGCGCTTTCTGCGCTTCCTGATAACTGATTTTGATCTGTTCGACATCGGCGTAAGGACGGCCAAAGCTGAGGTAAAGGTTGCTGCCGCTGTAGAGCTGGCTTAAAAGACCGCAGACAGTTTCCAGATAAGCTGCCGCCTCAGCTGCTTTTTCCTGTGTAGGCGCGCTGGCAAGGCAGATCACATTATTGCCGTAGACCAATGTGGTGACCGGCAGCTGTTTCTCTTTACAAAGACTGTCGACAGAATGCTGCAGTTTATCTTCAAGACTGTCATGGCCTGCATCTGTCATGATTTCATCAGCGGGGTGACTGACGTTAAAAACAGCAATAAATTTATATTCCAGTAAGTGGATATCGTTGATGATCGCCGTATCAAGCATTTGCCGGTAATCAACATCGGAAGCAAAAAGCAGGCGGCCCAGAAAGTTTTTTGACTTTTTGATTTCAAATTTATCACGCATTATCAGGTCGGTTATTTCGCGCGTTACATCAATCAGCTTTACGTCCCAGGGCATTTCAAAAAGCGGGAAATCGGCTGCGTCGGCCTGGGCCAGCAGTTCTTCTGGAATAGAGTTGATATATTCATTGCCGACCAAGATTACAAGACCGGCTAATTTTTTCTGGATACATTCTAAAATGAGATCCTTAAGTTTATCGGCGCTGTGCACAATGCCGGTAATAAACAGCAGCTCGCCGCCGTGTACCCATTGCGAGACAGTTGAAGTTTGTCCTACGTAGGGCCAGGTGACCGTACGGTCCAGGCCGTTTGGCCCGGCAACCAGCTTGATACGTTCAAAATATTTTAAAGTCAATAGATCCTGACAGGTAACAGACATGGTAGGCCTCCTTGTGGTCGAATAGTCAAATGCTTATTTTATTATATCAAATTCCAATACTCGGCAGCAGGAAATTTAAGCGGCCGAATAAAGTGTAGCTAGTGTTACAAAAATTATTTATTATTATTTATACTCTAAAACATGAATTTTCAGAAACTGCGTGCTATAATTAAAGTAATAAGAAAAATAATAATTTATGGGAAGGTGTGAGTTATATGACGGCAGAATTCAAAAAATGCTGGATGCTTAAAATTTATACGGGCGAGGACGTTATAGTAGGCAACGATCCCCTGTACAGAACGATTCTTGAAGAAGCCCGCCGTTTAAAGATCGCCGGCGCTACCGTCATTAAAGGTATCGAAGGTTATGCGACCGAAGTGCGTGGGATCGACCGTCGTCCGGTATCACTTTTTACCGGTGTTTCCAACCTGCCTGTTTTGGTGACGATCGTCGATCAGAAAGAAAATTTGGAAAAGCTGATCCCGTTTTTAGAGAAAAAGGCTACGCATGCGCTGGTGTTGTTTGAAGAAAGTACGGCTTTGGTTACTGACTATATGCGTCAGGTGATTGCCAAACGTCAGGCTGACGGGCTGGAAAAATAAGTTTTGCCCTTATAAAAAAATTTGGCCGCAGGTTTTACAGCCTGCGGTTTTTTATGCCCGACAGCGTATTTATCGGCAGGACTTAGCAGGATTTTTCGGGAAGATTGCGAATAATAATAAGTGGTTTACTATGCCTGAAGGAGGGTATGCAAATGGATATGAATCAGGAAACTAAGGTCACTGTCATTGACGACCGGCTGCGTCAGGAGGAAGCTGAAACTTTGTGCCGCTGGGCTGCTGCCCGCGCCGGGGTTATCGTTGTTGCTCCGTTGCTTGGAACAATGGCGCTGATTGCTAATGATGTGTATCTGGTGATAAAATTAGGCAGTGTTTATGAAGAAGAAATCGGAGAAAAGGCGGCCGTAAGCCTGCTGAGTTCTTTAGGAGCTTATTTTGTAGGCAGTACGCTGACGACACTGATCCCGTTTGCTCCCTTGCAGATACCTGTAGCTGTAGGGACTACCTATGCGCTGGGACGGGTCGTTACCGAATGGCTGAAGGCCGGTAAACCGGCGGACCTGAGTCCGTTTAAAACTGTGTATGATGATGCTTTGCGTGAAGCAAAGAAAAATATTGAGCTTTTTAAAAATGACCCTAAAAAAGATGAACCACTGGGTGATGAAAGTAAAAAATATGATTTGTGATCAAACCATAATGAATGGAGGTCCTTTATGTACGAGAACTATGATGTAGCGATTATCGGCGGTGGCCCTGCGGCTGTTTTCGCAGCTTATGAATTTACTCTGAAATATCCGACGGTCAGTCTGATCATGCTGGAGGAAGGCAATCCAATCGAACGGCGTCAATGTCCGCTGGCTGCAAAAAAAGTGGATCATTGCCTGCGTTGTGTCCCTTGTGATATCATGCGCGGTTTTGGCGGTGCCGGTGCTTTTTCGGACGGTAAGTATAATTTTACGACTGAATTCGGCGGCTGGCTGAGCGAGTATATTCCGGAAAAGACTGTAATCGAGCTGATTGATTATGTTGATGAGCTTAATTGCCGTCATGGCGCTCCCGGCGAATATTTCAGCACAAAGAACAGTACTATCGGCGGTCTGGCGCTGGGACATGATCTGCATCTTTTAAACGCGAAGGTCCGGCATCTGGGGACTGAAAATAACCTTATTATTATGGAGCATATTTATAAATATCTGGCTGAGCGAATGGAGATCCGCTGTAATACCCATGTGGAAACTATCAAACGGCACGGTGACGGTTTTGAACTGGGCGTTCGCGGCGAGGATAAAGCTGATATTCGCTGTGATTATCTGATTGCTGCTCCCGGACGTGCCGGTGCGGAATGGTTTACCGAACAGTGCCGCGGACTGGGATTGTCCTTTATTAACAATCAGGTCGACGTAGGCGTGCGGGTAGAGGTGCCGGCGCAGGTCTTTAAACACATTACTGACGAAGTCTATGAAGCTAAGCTGGTCTACCGGACACGGCAGTATAATGATCTGGTCCGTACTTTCTGCATGAATCCCAACGGTTATGTAGTGGCCGAAAATACTGACGGCATCATTACAGTCAACGGGCACAGCTTCCGCGATCCCAAGCTGCACAGTCATAATACGAATTTTGCTTTACTGGTCAGCAATAAATTTACGGAACCGTTTACTGAACCGCATCAATACGGCAAACGTATCGCTTCTTTTTCCAATATGCTGGGCGGCGGCGTGCTGCTGCAGCGTTTCGGCGATTTGATCAAAGGCCGGCGTACTAATGAAAGACGTCTGGAAAAGAGCTTTACTAAGCCTACCTTGTCGGCTACGCCCGGCGATTTGAGCCTGGTGCTGCCTAAACGCCATTTGGATAATATCATCGAAATGATTTATGCGCTGGATAAGGTGGCGCCGGGGATGGCTAATGCCGATACCCTGCTTTACGGTGTAGAGGTAAAATTCTACAGTGCGCGTCTGGAACTTGATGATAAGCTGGAAACTAAGATCCCGAACCTGTTCGCCGTCGGCGACGGTGCCGGTATCACCAGGGGGTTGTCACAGGCCAGTGCGAGCGGAGTCCATGTTGCCCGCCAGATCGGCGCGCGGCTATGCGGAGGAGCGGATTAATTTTATGATGAACGGAGCAAAGTCATGACCTTGCCTCTTATCAGTATGCGGCAGATAACGAAACGGTTTCCCGGCGTTATCGCCAACAATAAAATAAATTTGGAATTGTACCCCGGTGAGATACATGCGCTCTTGGGTGAAAACGGCAGCGGTAAAAGTACTTTGATGAGTATCCTTACAGGTCTTTACAAGCCTACAGAAGGCTGTATCATGGTTGGCGGGGAGGAAGTAAAGTTTGCTTCGCCTGCTGACGCCATTGCCAGCGGTATCGGGATGGTACATCAGCATTTTAAACTGATCGAATCTTTTACGGTAGCTGAGAATATCGTTCTGAGCCAGAGCAAAGGCGGTTTTTTGCTGAAACCGGAGCAGATCATAGCAGATATTGAAAGTCTGGGTGAGAAATATGGACTGCAGGTAGATCCGCGGGCCTATGTCTGGCAGCTTGGTGTGGGAGAAAAACAGCGCGTGGAGATCTTGCGGATGCTTTATCATCGCAGCCGTGTGCTGATCCTGGATGAGCCTACGGCTGTTCTGACGCCGCAGGAGACACGCGAGCTGTTCGTCAATCTGAGAAAGATGGCAGACGACGGCTGCGCGGTAGTTTTTATTTCCCACAAACTCAACGAAGTCGAGGAACTGGCCGACCGAGTAACTGTTTTGCGCGGCGGCTGTGTAACCGGCAGCGCCGCAAAAGAAGATATGCGTCGCGACAAGCTGGTGCAGATGATGATCGGCCGAGAGGTGCTGAATACCTATGAAAAAAACTGCGAGCACTGCGGTGAAGTGGTGCTGCAGCTGGAGCAGGTTTCAGCTCTCAATGATATGAATACGGTTGGACTGAACAATGTCAGGCTTGCAGTCAGAGCGGGTGAAATTTATGGTATCGCCGGAGTATCGGGCAACGGTCAGCGCGAGCTGGCTGAGGTACTTGCCGGACTGCGGCCGGCGATGGGCGGAAAAATATTTTTTTACGGACAGGACCTTACCAATAAAAAACCGAAAGAAATGATCGAAGCAGGTATCAGTTATGTGCCGGAGGATCGTCTGGGTATGGGGCTGGTGCCAAATCTGGATTCTGTCAATAACGTGATCCTGAAAGAATATGACGGTAAATTTTCCAAAGGCTGGCGGATTCGGCGTGAAGCTGCTATAGCGGCGACAAAACGTATCGTAGAAGATTTTGATGTGAAGCTGGGATCGATTTTCCAGCCGGTGAAGATGATGAGCGGCGGCAATCTGCAAAAACTGCTGCTGGGACGCGAGATAGCCGCTAAACCCAAGCTGATGATCGTACTGTACCCGGTACGCGGCTTGGATATAGGTGCTATCGAAGCAGTGCACAAGCTGCTGCTGCAGCTGAAAGAAGAACAGACTGCGATCATTCTGGTATCGGAAGAGCTGGAGGAAATCGCAAAGCTGGCTGATCGTGTAGGCGTTATGTTTGCCGGGCAGATTTTAGGTGAATTCCCTGTCAGCGAAATGGATACAGAAAAAATCGGAGCTTTGATGGCGGGTATTACCGAAGCGGGAGGTGCGGGCGTATGAAGCTGGTAATGGAAAAACGTCTGGCACCCAGTCCGCTGATGCGCTCGCTGGTGCCGGTGGTGGCAGCTTTCGCCGCTCTGGTTTTCTGCGGTATCTTTTTTGCAGTGACGGGGCGCGATCCTTTTGAGGTATATTATGCCATGTTCAGCGGTGCGTTAGGTTCTGAGTATGGTATTTCGGAAACGATCGTCAAAATGATACCGCTGGCGATGTGCGGATTAGGCATTGCCATTGCCTTCAGGATGCAGATCTGGAATATCGGCGCTGAAGGGCAGTTTTATATGGGAGCCTGTGCGGCCAGCTGGCTGCCGCTGACTTATCCTGACCTGCCTTCTATGATCATGCTGCCGGGCATGCTGATGCTGGGAGCTGCGGCAGGCGGGATGTGGGGACTTTTAGCCGGGTGGTTCAAAACCAAGTGGCTGGTCAGCGAACTGATTACGACGCTGATGATGAATTATATTGCAATTTTATGGGTCAATTATCTGGTCTATGGTGCGTGGCGTGATCCTAAGGGCTTGAATTTTCCTTTGACAGCGGCCTTCAGCGAGTCGGCTTTGCTGCCCTCTTTCGGAGATCTGCGCGTACATGCCGGTATCATTATTGTATTTGTTTTAGCGGCAGTTCTGGCAGTAGTTTTTCGTGATTCCCGCTGGGGCTACGAGACACTTGTTATTGGTTCCAATCCTACGGCTGCCCGTTATGCCGGGATCAATATTCCCAGAAATGTTTTGCTGGTGATGCTGCTAAGCGGTGCTGTCTGCGGGATGGGCGGCATGATTGAAGTCAGCGGCATCGTTGGCAAGCTGCAGCCAGGTATCAGTCCCGGTTATGGTTATACGGCAATTATTGTGGCCTGGCTGGCGCGGCTGCATCCGGCAGCGATTATCGTAGTAGCTTTTTTGTTTGCGATTATCCATGTCGGCGGGTTTATGGTGCAGACACTGGGGATTCCTTCGGCTGTGGCAACAATGCTGCAGGGAGCTATTTTATTCTTTGTCGTCGGCGCTGATATCTTTACCAATTATCAGCTGCGCCTGATCAAAAATGAAGGAGGCGAAGAGAGTGAATGAGACATTGCTCATTTCAATTTTAGCTGCCTCTATTACGGCCGGTACCCCTATTTTGTTTGCTGCGCTGGGTGAACTGATTTCCGAGCGAGCTGGTGTTACCAATCTGGGTGTGGACGGGATGATGCTGGTCGGTGCCTGTGCCGGGTTCATTGCCGCTCAGCAGACGGGCAGTCTTCTAAGTGGTGTTGGGATGGCGCTGCTGGCAGGTTCATTGATGGCGCTGATACACGCTTTTCTGACTGTCACCCTGCGGGCAAACCAGGTCGTCAGCGGTTTGGCGCTGACCTTGTTTGGCACGGGTCTATCCGGTTATCTGGGTTTGGATTATGTGGGGCAGCAGGCGACTGTTGTTTTCAGTAAGCTGGCTGTACCGGGGCTCAGTGAGATCCCGGTGCTGGGGCCGGTACTGTTCAGGCAGGATCTGCTGGTTTACTGCAGTTATATTTTAGTGGCTGCTGTTGCTTTTTATCTGTACCGTACAAGAGCAGGGCTGTTTATGAGGGCTTTGGGAGAAAATCCGGCTGCTGTAGATGCTGTAGGCGTCAATGTTTTTGGACTGCGGTATTTATATGTGATCATGGGCGGTGCTTTAGCCGGTTTGGGCGGCGCGTATTTGTCGCTGGCTTATGCTCCCTGCTGGCTGGAAAATATGACGGCCGGACGCGGCTGGATCGCGGTGGCACTTGTAATTTTTGCTCTGTGGGATCCCTGGCGTGCGCTGCTTGGTTCGTATCTTTTCGGCGGCATTGATGCTTTGGGCTTTCATTTGCAGGTTGTTGGCCTGCCCGTATCTGTTTTTATTTTGAATATGCTTCCATATATTTTTACAATAGTGGTTTTGATTTTGGTTCTGGCCCGCAAAGGGGGCCGTCTGGCAGCGCCTCAAGCGCTGGGGCAGCCTTATGACAGGGAAGAACGTTAAACGAGGAGAGCTGTTATGGAATTTTTTATTTTCTTATGCTTTATGTCTTTTGTGTCTTTTGCTGTGGCCTTCCTGGCTTACGGACTGGTGATCCGTCTTATGGGGACGACGAGTTCTGCAAGCCGTTATTCGCAGATCATTCTTGTGCCGATAGCGATCATTGGTTATGATTTTCTGACGATCACTGCGCCGGCCGAATACCGTTATGTTATCGGCGGGCTGCCGATGCTGCTTTTAGGATTAATGCTGCTGTATTACCGTTTTGGTAAAGGCGGCAGTATGGATGACGCTCCGGCACCGTCAGAGATCAAAAAAGTAAGTAAAAAATCCCTGAAGCATCAGGCGAAAAAAAATAAAGTTAAATAATTTTGCTTTAGCAGGAATTTAGGCTGTAAAAAGAGAAATTAACAGTGAAACCAATAAGCTTATTATTGATTTTGAATATTCTAAAAGCAGTTAAGATAGCAGGAGGTGCGTATTATGTTTAAAAAAATCTTAGTACCTGTAGACGGTTCCGAAACCGCATGGCGCGCATTGAATAATGCGTTGGAGATCGGTAAAAAATTTGAGAGTGAAATTTTGGTAGTGAACGTAATCCAGCCTTATAATAATGCTGCTCTTTTGGCAGTCCCGCTTGACCATGCTACGATTAATCAGGGTAACAGCGAATTGGAAAAAGTCGGTGATAAGGTTTTGGAACTGGCCAAAGAAATGGTCGGCTCCTATCCGCATAAAGTTGAATATGATATGGAAGTAGGGCATCCGTCGGAACGGATCATCGCTTTGTCCAAAAAAGTGGAAGCCGACGCGATTGTTTTGGGCAGCCGCGGACTCAGCGGCATTGCTGAATTTTTCCTGGGCAGCGTCAGTTCCAAGGTTTCTCAGTATGCAACAGTGCCGGTACTTATCGTAAAATAATTACGGAGCTGTGTTTAAAGTTTTGATGAAGGATGATGAATATGTTAAAAAAAATCCTCGTACCTATCGACGGGACTGAATATTCCTGGCGGGCCATGGAATATGCCGCTTCGCTGGCAAAGCTGTCGGGTGGACACCTGGTTATTTTGACGGTCGTTAAGCCGGGGATTAAAGCTGTCGGCGGTGCTCCTTTGGAAGAAGAACTGGTCTACAGTGCCAACGGGCCGGTGATGCAGATCGGCAATGAGGTGCTGGGCGCTGCCAAGCACTTAATGGACAAACAGGAAATCCCCTGCGATTATCTGCTGGCTATCGGCAGTAGAGCAGCTGAAGAAATAATTAAGCTGAGCCGTCGAGAAAACTGTGACAGCATTGTTATTGGCAGCCGCGGTTTTGGAGCTTTGGAAGGGCTTTTAAAAAGCAGTGTCAGTAAAACGGTGATCGAAGAATCCGAACTGCCAGTTATTGTAATTAAATAAAAGTGGTCTTTGAGGCGTTGTGTATAAATTACACAGCGCCTTTTGTTGTTTTAAGAATAAAAATATTCTAAAAAACCAAAAATATTGAATAGATATTATAATGATGTTATAATACAAATGGATAAACAAAATGCAAACTTTTAAAAATGTTAAAAATAAATATCCTGAAGAAGCTTTTTTTAACTAAAGTAAAAGTTGCGACTGGGAATATTTATAAAAGAGGTGCAGAAATGAGCTCGAAAATGATGGGCTTCGACGAATTTCCTCAAATAGCGCGTACAGAAACAGCAAGAGCGATCTATCTGATTGATGTTGATACCTGTGAAATTGTTTATATGAATAAGAGTGCGAAAGACATGCTGCAGCTGGCTTATGAAGATGACAGCTACTGCGGTAAAAAATGTTATACGGTTTTACAGGGACTGAACAGCAAGTGCAGGTTCTGCCGGAATAATCTGCTGACTACAGAGCGCATGTTTGTGGAAGAAATATATCAGCCGTCGGTACAGCGCTATTTACAGGTCAAGAGCATTTTATTCAATTATATGGGGCGTCGTCTGCGTTTTGAAATTCTATATAATTTTAAGGAAGAAGAACTGGAACAGCAGAAAAAATATCTGGATCAAAAATTGGAACAGATCCGTTGGGTAGATAATCTTACAGGACTGTATAATAGAGAGAAATACAGCAGTCTGTTGAAGGATATAGAAATTAAGAAAATACGGCATATTGGTATTGTCGATATGGATATCAACGGGCTGCGCAATATCAATGCAACCAAGGGCTATCATTCGGGTGACAGGGTCCTGATCAGGATAGCAGCACTTATCAAAAGTGTTTTTGGCGTTAATTCATTTCGTGTCGGCAGTGATGAGTTTGTCAGTTTGGCGCTGAATATGGATAAAGCGGATTTTGAAGCAAAAGTAGCGGCGCTGAAAGCTAAATTCAGTGCAGAGACAGATTTCAGGGTCTCGGTCGGCAGCTTATGGAGCGATAATTGCCGGGATATTTATAAAAAAGTATCTCAGGCAAATGCGGTGATGGAAGCGACAAAATCGTTTGGCTATAAAAATCTGACCGCCGATTATAATCATAAAGCAGAAAGCGCGCACCGGCTGTTGGCCGAGATCGCGGAAGGAAGGTTCAAAGTTTACCTGCAGCCGAAAATAAACCTGCAGACAGGTCTGATAGAAGGTGCCGAGGCCCTGGTCAGAAAAATCGACGATCAGGGAGTGATAATAGCGCCGGATAATTTTATTCCTGGTTACGAAGAAAATGGTTTGATAAATTATATCGACATCTTTGTTCTGAAGGCAGTCTGCCGGATGCTGAAAGACTGGCGTGAACGTGGCGGCAGAGTTTTTAAGATGTCTGTAAATGTTTCGCGGGTAACGTTGATTGCGGAAGATACAATCAAAAACAGTGTGGCTATCTGTAAGAAATATGGTATTGATCCATGTCTGATAGATGTGGAGATCACGGAAAGCTTTGGTTTGCTGGAAAAAGAGCTGCTTGTGGATTTGATCAAACGGATGCATGAGGCTGGATTCAGTATTTCCATGGACGATTTCGGTACTAGCTTTTCTAATCTGGAATTATTGTCACAGGTGCATTTTGATACGGTAAAGTTTGACAAAAGTCTTACGGACAGTATCGTAGACAATCCTAAAACGCAGATTTTGTTTAAGGCGGCGGTTTCTATGTGCCGTGAATTTGGTGATACGCTGACTTTGGCTGAGGGCATTGAAAATAAAGAGCAGCTCAAGGTTTTGCAAAAGCTGGGCTGCCAGTTGGGTCAGGGTTATTATTTTGCCCGACCGCTGCCTGAAGACGAGTTTTGGGAGCGTTATGTAAAAAAATAAAAAGCATAAAAATAACCCCGCTACATTATTGCAGCGGGGTCTTCTTCTTCAGGTTCAGTATGAGCGCCGGCCCATTTCCGGATGCGCTACGGGTTTTAGATGCAGGCGCTTGGCCTGTTCTACGGCTTTATCCAGCGGCAGGTCCTGTCGTCCGGACTTGCTTTCAAAGACACAGCAGGGAGTATCGCTTCCTACTTCTCCGCCTGGAAGATAAATATATTCCTGATTATCGTTATCGCCGAGAATAATACCGGCCAATAATTGTTCTGCTAGTATTTTTGACATAATATCCTCCTAGAACATGCGGCGTTTCCACAACCAGTAGCCTGTACCTACAGAAATCAGCAGGGCGATGGAAGTGATGGTGACAAAACCGAATTCGTTACCTTCCAGAGGCACCGGAACGTTCATGCCCCATAAGCCGCCGATAGTTGTGGGGATAGCTAAAATAATGGTTACAGAAGCCAGGAACTTCATAACTAAGTTCAGGTTATTACTGATGATAGAGGCAAATACTTCCATCATGCTGTTAAGAATATGGCTGTACATTTCAACCATTTCAATAGCCTGCTTATATTCAATGATGACGTCTTCCAAAAGGTCTTCGTCTTCTTCGTAGAGCTTGATCAAATGTCCTGACTGATTTGTAGAACGCAGACGCAGCAGTTTTTCAGTAACGATATAATTGCTGCGCAGGGAAGTAGTAAAGTAGGTCAGTGACTTCTGAAGATCCAGCAGGTTGAATAACTCGGAGTTTTCCATGGATTTACGCAGATGCTGCTCCAGTTCATCAGTACGTTTGATGATGATACGAATATACTTTAGATATAAAGTAGCTGATTTATAAAGGATCTGGAACAGGAACCGCGTTTTTTTGAAGGTGCTGAAGAAACGATGATTATAGGAAGAAAAGTCAGCAACAACAGCGTTAGGCTCCAGACAGACGGTGACAATAAAGTCTTCAGCGATGATAATGCCGAGCGGCAGTGTGTCGTAGTCTTTGTTACTGCGTAAAAAAGGAATATCGACCAGGATCAGGATCTGGTCGTCTTCGGTTTCGATACGCGATTTTTCTTCTTCGTCAAGCGCGGCCGTCAGAAAATCCAGCTGGATCTTAGTAGCGGCGGCTATTTCATGCAGTTCTTCAGGGGAGGGACTGACAATATCGATCCAGCAGCCCTTTTCTAATTGTTCAAGCTCAAGCTCATCGATGCCGTTTGGTGTACTTTTGAGGATCTTATACATTGCAGGTGCCCCCTTTCCTTGGAATTTGCGATGTTGTTATTTGTTTAGATGCTGCTCCAGGGCCTGAGCCAGCTGGTCGCCGCAGGAGGTGCTGCGGTTGCCGCAGTGAATGCCGCGCAGTTTTGCGGCAACTTCCTCGACGGGAAGTCCTTCTACCAGGATGCCGATAGCTTTAAGATTGCCGGGGCAGCCGTTGACGAAAGTAACATTATGGACCTTGCCGTCAACGATGTCATAATTTATTTGTTGAGAGCAGGTGCCGCTGGTTTTGTAAGAATACATAAATTTAAGCCTCACTTATCAGGGAATTTCAGATAAATAAATCTTCTGTAATCTTTTTTACATTCGACATAAAAATCTAAAATCCTTGTTGCCGGCAGCAAAGTATAAAAAATTTTACAAGGCAGCCAGCGAATGTAAATGAGCTAAAGAAAGTAAAAAAGTGTTTTAAAAAGCTGTTTTACTTCACTTTGCAGAAGAAAATTGATATAATTATATCCATACTTGATGGGTAGGAGGGTAGTATGGCAGCAGGCGCCTTCTGAGGCGCGGAGTGGTTTTAATAAGCAGCAATGTAGCAGCGTAGAAAGGTAGTGTGGCATTTGTCTATTCAGTTGATTATCGTGTGCGTGTATATCGCGCTTTTGTTTGGTATCAGTTTTTATGTTAAAAGGCGGGCTGATAAAGGCTCGACGGAATATTTGTTTGCCGGGCGTAAATTAAGTGCCGGCCTGATCGCGGTCAATATTACGGGGCTTGCGGTCGGTGCGGCTTCTACAGTGGGCGTTGCCGAAAATGCCTTTAAAGTAGGTATGGCGGCAGGCTGGTATAATGCAGCCTGGGCAGCGGGGGCTGTCGTGATGGGGCTTGTTGCCGCTGGGAAACTGCGGGCGATGAAGATTTCTACGATCCCGGAATTTTTTGAGAAATACTATGATACGAAAGGTCGTGTCATCAGCGCGGTCGGTCTTGTTATTATTATGTCTGTTATTACGGCGCTGCAGTATTTGGCGGGCGGGGCGATTCTGGCTTCGCTGCTGCCTGACATTTTCAGTTTTAAAGGCGGCATGATGATGAGTGCCGTTGTTTTCATCGGCATCACCCTGATCGGCGGTCTGTGGTCCTCAGGTCTTTCCAATATCGTCAGCGTCTGTCTGATTTATGTCGGTGTCCTGTATTCCTGCTTTGCCGCCGTCAATAATGCCGGCGGGATCGAGAATATTGCGGCTCAGCTGCCGCCGACGCTGGATTGGTTCGATCCTTTGGCTGGTATACCGATGGCGGTCATTATCGGCTGGTTCATAGTTATGGTCACACAAGCGATCACGGCACAGGGACCGGTGCAGATTGCCTGTGGTGCCCGTGATGCCAAAACTGCCCGTAAAGGCTTTCTTTTAGGCGGCATTTTGATTTTCCCGATCGGATTTTTATGCGCGCTGCTCGGCATTGTAGCGAAGGTTTCTTTCCCGGATATTACGGCGACTATGGCTCTGCCGAAAGTCGTTATGAGTCTGAACCCGGTGGCATCAGGAACGACGCTGGCTGCCTTGTGGGCGGCCGATGTTTCTACTGCCTGCACGATCCTTTTGGGGGCGGGCACTTTGTTCAGTCAGGATATTTACAAACGTTTTATTAATCCTTCTGTCAGCGATGAAAAATTTGTCACTGTCAATCGTCTGACTATTTTCGGGGTTGGTTTGATAACCTTGTGGTTTGCCTTCAATGCCGCAGGTATTTTGAAGACCATGATTGCCGGTCTGTCGATGACTACCGCTCTGACCTGTGTCTTTTTATTTACTGTGTTTGCGCCGGGGCTGTGCCGCAGAAGCAGTGCTTTTTATACAACGCTGGTCGGACTTTTAGGGTTGGTGGTCTGGGAATTTGTACCGGCGCTCCATGTTCTGCAGCATGTAATTTATTTTGAATGGCTTATTTGTATTGTAACCTTTTTAATAGTGGCAGTTGTTGATAAAACTCCGATTAAAGTACCGGAATATGTAGAGGAAGAGGCTTGATATTATGACCGACAGCAAACTCACCAGTATTGAAATCGGCCGTGCGGCCCTGAAAATAGCTGTTACAGGTTCACGCAGCGAAGAGCAGAGAATCAAGCAGGAACTGGCTGAACAGGGTATTCGTTCGACAGCGGTCGATTTTGGCGGGGAATTTATTCCGTCTATTGTCAAGATTGTTGAACGTGCTGTAGTGGCAGCGCAGAGGCAGGGCCTGGTTTCAGATACGCATGTTGGCGCCGGTGCGGTAGCAGGCGCTGCTCATGCGGCTTTAGAGCAGGTGAAAACCAAGGCTTTGGGCTTTAATGTCGGCGGCAAGATCGGTATTGCCCGCTGCGGTGAGCATTTGTGCGTTGCTATTTATATGGCGGTAGGCGTGCTCAATCTCAATGAGTTGTGTGTAGGTCTGGCGCATCGTTCGCTGGATAATGTGGAATAAGGACGCAATAGTAAAAGCAGTGAGGTTATTATGAATATATTTGATGTTATCGGACCGGTAATGATTGGTCCGTCCAGCTCGCATACGGCTGGAGCCGTACGTTTATCGTTATTGGCGATCAGCATTCTGGGGGCCTGGCCGGTAAAGGCGCAGATTGCTTTGCATGGGAGCTTTGCTCAAACTTACCGCGGACATGGTACGGATATGGCACTTCTTGCGGGACTGATGGGCTGGCTGCCTGATGATGCCAGGATTCCGCAGGCAATGGATTTTGCGCAGAAGCAGGGACTGGAATATGAGTTTTCCACGATCAATCTAGGTGACCTGACACATCCCAATACGGTCTATTTTAAATTGACGGCTGCAGACGGCAGACAATGCGAAGTTATTGGTTCTTCTATTGGCGGCGGACAGGTTCTGGTAACTTCTATTGACGGTGCGGCTGTAGAACTGAGCGGTAAGCTGCCTGCGATCCTTACCTTGCATAAGGATAAACCTGGTGTTATTTCCCTGGTCAGCAGCGCTTTGGCAAGTGCCGGTATCAATATTGCCGGGATGCGGGTTTTCAGGGCGAATAAAGGCGGGTTGGCAACGATGGTCATTGAATGTGACCAGGTGGTGCCGGAGCCGATAATCAATCTGGTTGCTGCTTTGGAACCTATGCAGTCGGTGCGGTTCATCCGTAATGTTTTGTGAGGTGCAGCGTGATTAACGAGAAAATTTCTTTAAGGGCCTGGATTGAGGCCGCAGCTGATCAGGGTGTTCCGTTACATACTTATCTGCTGAAGCTCAGCAGCGAAGAGCTTGAACTGAGTGAAGATGCTATATTAGAGCAGATGCAGACAATGCTGCAGGTAATGGAAGAATCGGCAGCATTCGGTCTGACCGGGGTAAGTTCACACAGCGGCCTGACTGGTGGTGCTGCTAAAAAGCTGCAGGAGGCCAGACAGTCTGAAAATTATAAAAATATTTTAGGCGGTGTCGTCAACGATGCTGTGGCTTATGCCATGGCTGTAGGTGAATGCAATGCGGCGATGGGACGTATCGTCGCCGCTCCTACCGCCGGAGCCAGTGGCGTTCTGCCGGGAGTACTTTTGGCATTGAAGCAGCATTACAATTTGAACGAACGGCAAATGGCTGAAGCTTTGGTCGTGGCTGGTAATATTGGGATGGTCATAGCCAGCCGCGCTTCACTGTCGGGCGCTATGGGCGGCTGTCAGGCTGAATGCGGCAGCGGTGCGGCTATGGCGGCCGGTGCCGCTGTAGATGTGCTGGGAGGCACTCCGGAACAGGTAGGACATGCAGTGGCGATAGTATTCAAAAATATGCTGGGGCTTGTTTGTGACCCTGTTGCCGGTCTGGTAGAAGTGCCGTGTATCAAACGAAACGGCGGTGCCGCTGCACAGGCGTTGCTGGCAGCAGAATTGGCTCTGGCTGGTATCACAAGCTTTATCCCTGCAGACGAAGCCATTGATGCGATGAAGTCAGTAGGCGATCGTTTGCCCTGCACGCTTAAGGAAACGGCGGAAGGCGGACTGGCACAGACACCAACTGCACTGGCCTGGGCACAGGCTTATTTTGCCGCTGATGGTAAAATTTAAAAAATATTTTAGATAAGTATTAAATGGAGGTAAATCAAATGAAAAAAATTATTAAGACTGAAAATGCACCGGCTGCTATCGGGCCTTATTCTCAGGCTGTCATGGCTAATGGTATGTTGTATATGTCAGGTCAGATAGCTTTGGTTCCTGAAACAGGCGAAGTAGTAGATGAAGGTATTGAAGCGCAGACGATCAGAGTCTTGAAAAATATGGAAGGCGTATTGTCTGAGGCAGGTTTGACTTTTGACGATGTGGTAAAAACCACTGTTTTTTTGACTGATATGGAAGATTTTGGCGTTGTTAACAGCATTTACGGTGAAAAGTTTGCTGAAAACGCTCCTGCGCGTTCCTGCGTACAGGTTGCGGGACTGCCGAAAGGTGTTAAAGTTGAAATAGAAGCAATCGCTGTCTGCAAATAATAATCCCTGCAAAAAAATGTAAAAAAGTTTATAAAAAAGATTGACATAAACTAGTGGCTATGGTAGAATAACATTCGTCGCCAAGCTATTAAGTTTGGACAATTTGGTGGCTGTGGTGAAGCGGTTAACACGGCGGATTGTGGCTCCGTTACTCGAGGGTTCGATCCCCTCCAGTCACCCCATAATTATCCGGTTTCTATCCTTGGGGCGTAGCCAAGTCGGTAAGGCACGGGACTTTGACTCCCGCATACGTTGGTTCGAGTCCAGCACATAGGAAGGAGAAAGAACAACATGGAAAAAACACGGGCAGTCGCATATATCCGTGTATCGACGGAGCGAGATGCACAGCTGCATAGCTACGAATTCCAAGAGCACTACTGGCAGAGTGCATTCGAAGATGACCCGAATACAGACCTCATCGGTATCTATGCAGACAAGGGCATCAGCGGACACAGCGTACAAAAGCGCCCGAAGTTCCTTGTGATGATGCAGGATGCACGGGAGCACAAGTTCGACAAAATCTATACGAAATCCGTATCCCGCTTCGCACGGAATACAACGCAGCTGCTGGAAGCTGTCAGAGAACTCCGCGACCTCGGTATCGAGGTGGTGTTTGAGAACGAAAACATCCACACATTCCAGCCGACAAGCGAAATCTTCTTGACGATCGCAGCGACGATTGCAGAAAACGATCTGGAGGTAGATTCGGCACGACAGCGCTGGTCAATTCAGCATCGCTGCGAAAATGGATGGATCAGCGTCGGCAGCGGGCTCTTCGGCCTGAAGCTGACAGCGGATAACGAATTGGAGATTGTGCCAGAAGAGGCGGCAGTGATTCGATACATCTACGAATCCTACGTGGACGGCGGCATTGGGTCAAAGAAAATTGCGGATGCGCTCAATGCAGCAGGCGTCCAAAGCCGGAATGGATTTCCGTGGGATGCGAAGCACATCATCGGCTTACTGCGAAACGAAAAGTACAAGGGTGATGTGATCATGGGAAAATCGGTCAGGCACTTCGGGGAATACCATAAGAACCCGAACGCCGAATATGCGCCTCGCTACTACATGGAAGGCACACATGAGGCAATCGTTGATAGAGATACGTGGGAAGCCGCACAGCGCATATTGGAAGACCACAGCAGAAACCACTGCCGGACAAGAATCGCACACAGCTTCACCGGCATGATAGAATGCGGCTGCTGCGGAAAAAATTATCTGCACAAGGTCAATAACAGCCAGTGCAAATGGCAGACAGACATCTGGGCATGCCGCACATATCTGAGAGATGGGAAAAAAGCCTGCGGCAACAGCCGAATCAAGGACACTGTGCTCAAGGAGAAATTCATATCCGCCTACAATGAATTTATCGAGCGCAGGCCGCAGGGCGATTCAATGGTAGCACTGCAGGAAGTGCTCGAAGACCTGCGGCAGCAGGAGCAGGAGCTCGCAGAGCTCATGATGCAGAGGCTGATCCCGAAGGCGGCATACGAGGAAGAACGCAAAAGCGTAAAAATGCAGATCACTGACATCAGTGAAAAGATATCTGAACGTAGGGCAAAACGTGTGCCCGTAAGCGAGTATGTGCCGATTACAGA
>ERZ825670.23-NODE-23-length-221003-cov-23.231715_pt1 | contig 221003 bp, 200 predicted proteins | sample MGYA00519929_ERZ825670 | MGnify/ENA primary metagenome ERZ825670 (study PRJEB31778, sample SAMEA3449207) | human gut metagenome | biome: human gut; feature: human-associated habitat; material: faeces | place: United Kingdom | collected 2010/2012 ...
TTTTTGAGTTTGTCAAGTACTTTTTTCAACTTTTTTCAAATTCTTTTTCGATGTGTCCCTCAAGCTTTTTAGCTCTCGGTTTCTTTTTTCTCTCTCTGTGAGAATGTCTCTCTCGGAGAGAGCTTTTATATCATATCATATACAACCGCTCTTGTCAAGCTTTTTTTTTGCTTTTGGATAACTGCACAACGTCATAGCATTTCTTGTCGAATTTTAGTGGCTATTTTGCACAATACTCAAGCTCTTTATATACTCTGTCAGCTGTTCTGCTGCTTTTTGATGTGTTCTGACTGTAGGGTGATAGTCTGCACCATACCCATCTTCCTCTGACTGATAATCAAACTTCATGGCATGGATATGCTCATCACTGTTATCTTCGGAATAATCCCCGACCGCCTGCTCTATCTGCCCGAATAGCTCCGCCCCCATTATGCCCATGGTGCATATTATCTCGCTGTCTGGATTTTTCTCCCTTATATGCCCTATAAAATCATAGTACGCCCTGTAAAATTCGTCCTGCAATCCCTCGTTCCTGCCCGTATAGCTATAATCGTTGGTGCCAAGGTTTATGACAATGATATCGCTGCCGCCGTCAAAATCCCACGGGGTAAGCGGCTCTATGCCACGCCTCTGCTCAAAATTCGCATCTGCATAGTCATAGATATCCCCTGCCAGCAGATAGTCCTCCTTGACCCCCACCGTATCGGTATAGTCGGAAATAAGCCCTATGCCGCTGATGCTCACCATGCTCCAGTCAGCGTCAAGCGCCTGTGCCGTGTAAAAGCCGTATGTGGCAGCGCCGTTCTGATAGTCCGTGTCAAAGCGCTCGGAAGGTCCCTCTGCCTCATTGCCGTAGCCGCAGGTTATGGAATCCCCGATAAATTCGATGGAAATATCCCTGTCCGCCGCCCTCGCCAGCTTTTTTGCATTGCAGGTAATGCTTTTTATGCCCGTGCAGCTCATCTGGTTCTCGCTGAGCTTGATGATAGTTACCTCCGCATTTTCCAGCTCGCCCTCATAAAGCACATAGCTCTGCTCGCCATCCTCCAGCCTGATGCGGTTCATAAGCTCGCCGTTTATCATCACCCCAAGCCACCCCTGCTGACGATTGGTATAAGCCCCGCCGTTGGAGACCAGCTCCGCCGTGATCTTATCCCCCGTCATGACAAAGCTCACCGCCGAGCAGGTATAACTCAGCCAGCATATGTCATTGTAGCGGATATACCTGCCGTCAAAGCGCACCTTGTCCTCTGTGGGTATAAAAGTACATTCGCTGTTTTCATCGGCATAGAAAAAGGGCAGCCCATCAGCCCCATGCTCCACAGCCATAGGATCAATGTCATGAACTGCGTTTACCTTCTCCGTTTCGGAAGCAGATGTGTCGGAGGCGGTCATCTCCGTCATCTGCGGCAGCTCATTTTTTCCGCAGCCTGCGGCGAAAAATGCCGTATAAACTGCCAGAGCAGCCATAGCTATATTGTATTTTCTGTTCATATGACTGCTCCTTTTCGCAGCTTTTATTTTTTCATGTGCAGGTCACGCTGAATGACCGCCAGCTCGTCGCAGCGCTCATTCTCAGGGTGCCCCGCATGACCCTTTACCCATCTAAGCTCCACCTGATGAGTGTCCAGCAGATCAAGGCACTTTTCCCACAGGTCGGCATTGAGTGCGGGCTTTTTGTCCGCCTTTACCCAGCCACGCTTTTTCCAGCCTGCCGCCCAACCCTTTGATATGCTGTCGCAGACATATTTGCTGTCGGTGGTGAGGATAACGTGACAGGGCTGCTTGAGGGCGGAAAGCGCCATAATAACGGCGGTCAGCTCCATGCGGTTGTTGGTTGTGGCACATTCGCCCCCCGAAAGCTCCTTGTAATGCTCACCCATTCGCAGGATAGCTCCCCAGCCTCCCGGGCCCGGATTTCCCGAACAGGCTCCGTCGGTGAATATTTCTACTGTGTGCATAAGCTCTCCTTTTTACTCGGCATAAAGCACGGAATCTATGTTTGCTACGCTGATGATTGTTCCTCTGCCCACAGTCACCCAGTCATGAACATCGTATTCGTCAAAGGCTGATTTGTATTCCTCTTCCGTTACATATTCATCATTTACTTTATACTTCAGTGAAAAATGATAAGGTTCATCGTCGGTGGGGTCAGGGAACTCTTCCGATACGATGCTTTTTTTCAGCACAAGCTTATCACCTTCGAGCTTATAAAAATAATCAGATGTCATACCCATTCCCATATATCCGCTTATGAGATATCCGTCAGCACTTACAGCTGCTTCGCCGTATGAACCGAATGTGGTGTTGCCTCCTGACAGGTCCACAAGAGTGCCGTTTTTGAATGTGTATGCAAAAACGCCTGCTGCGTGATAGTTGTCGATAGACATAAACAGCTCGGGTATGCCGTCATTATCCATATCAAAGAGATCGAATGAGGGAGATGTTGCGTTTTCGTCATACATCACTTCAATGAGCTTTGCTTTGTAGGCATCTCTGTAATCGGCGGTATTTTCCGTTTCCTGCTCCTCCGATGATGCTTCGGTTATATCCTCAGTAACAGCTTCTGTTTCCGCAAGGGTCTCCTCAGAGACTTCGGCAGTGGTTTCGGAAGCAGTCTCGGAAGCTGTTTCGCTTTCCGCAGATATCTCGGTGATCGTCTCACTTTCGGTAACGGACATATCGGGTGCTGTATTGTCATTATTTCCGCAGGCGGTGAGCATAAGTGCAAGCCCCAGTACCGCCGCAATTTGTTTATTCATCATAAAGTTCCTCCGTACTTCTGCAAATCTCGTCATACATCTCATAAACGTGAGGGTGGGCCTTTTTTATCCTTACGGGGCGCATATCCATATCAACAAAGCAGTGAGTTGTTTTTCCCACAGCGTGGAGCACGCCATCGGGGTCATAGACCTCATAGGTCACGGAAAATCTTGCCCCGCCGAAATCGGGAATATATGCCTTGACGATAAAAACATCGCCGAACTTAAAGGGCAGCTTATATGTGCTTTCCGCACTGAGAACAGGGGTCATAAGTCCCTGAGCCTCCACCGTTTCAAAAGGCAGTCCTGCCTGCTCGATAAGGTCAACTCTTGCCTCCTCGAACCAGCGGATATAGTTGGAATGGTGTACTATGCCCATCTTATCAGTTTCATAATAGTAAACACGTCTTGAATATGGTCTGAGCTTCATATTTTACCTCCGCATCAGTCAAACAGCGTCCTGAAATCCTCGTTTTCCGCCGCCTCAAAGCACATTTCTACCTGCTCTCTTGTATTTTTGGCACCACACAGCTCGGGAAGCTCATCTAACGAGAAAAATCCGCATTCCACAGTCTCACTGTTGGGAGCAAACTCGCCGCCGTCAAGCCTGCAAAGCACAAATACCTTGCATATTTTCCAGGCATATTCGGGCATGTTGTGCCTGTCCCTGTCCTGAACTGCAATTATCCGCAGAGGGGTAACGTCCATGCCCGACTCCTCCTTTGTTTCCTTTATGGCATTTTCACCTACCGAGAGCCATGGGTCGCACCAGCCGCCCGGGAGAGACCACTCGCCGTTATTTTCCTTCACAAGGAGAATTTTCCCCTCCCTGAAAACGGCAGAACGGGTGTCTATCTTAGGTGTCTGATACCCCTTATCCGTGCAGAAAAGATCTTTCACCTTTTCTATATGCTCGCCGCTTATCATGCTCATAAGCTCAGCGGAAAGCTCCCGCAGGCGGGTATAGCGCTCCATGTCATATACGTCCTTGACATAGGCAAGTCCATTCTGAGCTATGCTCTGAATCTCTTCGGCAATGTCAAGGAGCCTGTTTTCGCTTCTCAAATGCAGTCCTCCTAAAAATACAGGGAGCGAAAAAGTTCCGCTCCCTGAGAGTCACAAAATCAAGTTATGAAATATGGTTATCTTGCCTTGGAAGCATTCTCCTCAACGATCTTGGAAATAACATCATTCAGAGGTGAAGCACCCATGTCGCCGTCCTTTCTGGAACGGAGAGAAACAGTGTTGTCCTCAACCTCCTTGTCGCCTACGATAAAGAAGTAAGGGATCTTTTCAAGCTGTGCCTGACGGATCTTGTAGCCTATTTTCTCGTTTCTGTTATCAACAGTTACACGGATACCCATGTTTGTGAGCTTGTCCGCAATGCTCTCGCCATATTCCTTAGCACGGTCGGTAACAGGAAGGATACGTACCTGCTCGGGAGAAAGCCAGAGAGGAAGTGCGCCTGCATACTTTTCAAGCAGATATGCAAGTGTTCTCTCGAAGCAGCCAAGGCTTGTACGGTGAATGATATAAGGATTCTTCTTAGTGCCGTCAACATCAACATATTCCATGCCGAAGCGCTGTGCAAGGAGCATATCTATCTGGATCGTTACCAGAGTATCTTCCTTGCCGAATACGTTCTTGTACTGGATATCGAGCTTAGGACCATAGAATGCAGCCTCGTCGATACCGATGGTATATTCAATGCCAAGGTCCTCAAGGATAGTCTTCATGGCAGCCTGAGCGTGTTCCCACTGCTCGGGAGTACCCTCGTACTTGTTCTTGGGGTTAGCGGGATCCCACTGGGAGAATCTGAATGTGCAGTCCTCAAGAAGTCCTACAGTGCCAAGGAAGTACTTTGCAAGCTCCAGGCAGCCTCTGAACTCGTCCTCCAGCTGCTCGGGACGAACAATGTAGTGACCCTCGGAAATGGTGAACTGTCTTACTCTGATAAGGCCGTGCATCTCACCGCTGTCCTCGTTTCTGAACAGTGTGGAGGTCTCGGTCAGTCTCATGGGCAGGTCACGGTAGGAACGCTGACGGTTCAGAAATACCTGATACTGGAAGGGGCAGGTCATGGGACGGAGTGCGAAGCATTCCTTTTCCTCATCGTTGGGGTCGCCCAGAACGAACATACCGTCAAGGTAGTGATCCCAGTGGCCGGAAATTTTGTAAAGCTCTCTCTTAGCCATGTAAGGAGTCTTGGTGAGCTGGCAGCCCTTGGAAGCCTCAACGTCCTCTACCCATCTCTGCATCAGCTGGATAACCTTTGCACCCTTGGGGAGGAGTATAGGCAGACCCTGACCGATATAATCAACAGTTGTGAAATATTCAAGCTCACGGCCGATCTTGTTGTGGTCACGGTTCTTAGCCTCTTCTACCTGCTTGAGATAAGCCTCAAGCTCGGAAGCCTTGGGGAATGCAGTACCGTAAATTCTGCAAAGCTGCTTGCCCTTGGAGTCGCCTCTCCAGTAAGCGCCTGTGCAGTTGGTGAGCTTGAATGCCTTTACGGGTGCAACGGACATAAGGTGGGGGCCTGCACACAGGTCAATGAACTCGCCCTGCTTGTAGAAGCTTATCTTTTCACCCTTGTCGCTGTGCTCCTTGCAAAGCTCCACCTTGTAAGGCTCGCCCATTTCGGTAAGCTTTGCAACAGCCTCGTCGGGAGTAAGCTCAAAGCGTGAAAGCTCCAGACCCTCCTTGACGATCTTCTTCATCTCAGCCTCGAACTTAGCCAGGTCATCGGAGGTAAAGGGGTGGTCTGTGTCAAAATCATAGTAAAATCCGTTTTCGATAGAGGGGCCGATAGAAAGCTTTACCTCAGGGTAAACTCTCTTTACAGCCTGAGCAAGAATGTGGGAAGCAGTGTGCCAGAAGGTCTTCTTGCCGTCCTCGGAATCAAAGGTGCATACCTCAAAGGTGCAGTCCTTTTCAACGGGAGTGCGCAGGTCGCATACAACGCCGTCCAGCTTTACGCAGCAGGCAGCCTTGTACAGTCCCATGCCGATGCCCTTGATTATTTCAGCAGCGGAAACTCCGCTCTCGGCTTCTCTTACGGAGCCGTCTTTTAAAGTAAGCTTTACCATAATAAATATCTCCTTATATATATTTTTTTGCATGATTTACAGAAATTCAACGGCATTTGCCGCAGGTGCGGTATGCCGCTCCTTTGGAAAATTTTTACTTGTCATCGGAGCAAACACCCCCTTTTATTTTCACTTTCTGTGATCTTTTGTATATAAAACCCAGAGCCTTTGATATCAAAAGCTCAAAGAGCTTTGCCAATATGATTATTACCAGCGTCCAAGCAAAAAGGTCGGCAGTTTCAAGATAAATTTTCGCCCGATAAAGCATATCGCCCATGGTAAGATCGGGCTGACCTATCACCTCTGCCGCAGTGCCGCTTTTGAACGCCAGCGCCGCTCCCGTTCTGCATGCCGCAGTTAGGAATGGCATAACAGCGGGAAAATACAGGTATCGGAGCTTTTTTGCACCGTCCAGCCTGAATACTTCCGCCGCTTCTTTAAGCTCCCTGTCTGTGCTTTCCGCTCCCTCCAGCACCGCCTCGTATATCACGGGAAGCACCATGAGGAAAGATATCAGAACCGAAAGCTCTCTGCTTTTCATAAAAAACAGTGCAAATATGATGAACGATGCCACAGGCACCGCCTTAACCGCCGTCATAAGGGGCGATATCAGGGTGCGCATGAGCTTGTATCCTGCGGAAAGCGCCGCAAGCACCGTTCCCATGATAAGCGCCAGCATAAATCCGCCGCCTATCCTGAGGAATGAGTTTAGCACCGTCCGCCGGAAATCCGCCTGCGGGATAAGCTCAAAAAGCCTTTTCACCGCCGCAACGGGAGTTACCAGTATAATGCTTTTGTTGAGTGCCATTGCCCCCGCCTGCCACAAAGCAAGCCAGAACAATATGCTCAGCATCTTTTGAAAAAAATCCTTTTTGTCAGACTTATTCATTTATCATTTCCATATAAAAAGCGCCGTCATCAGGGAGCGTGCCGCCAACAGCCTTGGGGTCTGCCTCGAAAAGCACATTCCAGTAGCCGCTTACAGCGCTTCTCATATCCTCGCCCCTCAGCAGGGTGATGTTGCAGTATGGAAGAGCCTTTTTGGCAACAGGCGCTTTTACAATATCATAGCCGCCGATAAGCTCTGCGGCTTCATCGGTATTTTCATTCACAAAATCCACCGAAGCCTGATATTCGTCAAGGAAATCACCAAATGCAGCAGTGTTCTCTTCTATAACGCTTTTCTGCGCCACGGTAACGCCCGTAATAAGAGGAGTATCGCACACCTTTTCCCACTCGTCCGTAAGGCTGAGAGCTATCTTTATGTTCTCGTTCCGGAGCTGTGCCGCAGTAACATAAGGCTGTGGGAGAACTGCTATCGCATTTTCGCTTTCAGCCATAACGGCAGCACATTCGCTTGCCTCGGACTTATATTCAATAGTAACGTCCGTCTGCGGCTCAAGACCGTTCTGACGGAGAATGTAGTTGAAAACATACTCGGGAGTGGTGCCCTTGCCTGTGGAATAAACCACCTTGCCTTTAAGGTCGGCAACAGAGTTTATCTCCTCGCCGCTTGTTACCACGTAAAGCACGCCGAGAGTATTAACGGCGGCAACATCTATTGCCCCATCGGTCTTGTTGTAAAGCACAGCCGCCAGATTTGCGGGAACATTTGCAATATCTGTGCTTCCGCTGACAACTCCCGCAACTATCTCATCGGCAGTGCCGAAAATCGACACATTATATTTATTTGCGGTAAGATCGTTTTCGCTGTCGGACATAAGCTTTGCCATGCCCATTGTGGTAGGGCCTTTAAGGGAAGATATGTAATATTCGGCAGGAGATACGGCATTATCAATATCAGATGCTTCAGTTTCAATAGCATCTTCCGACTGAGCTTCCTCAGCGGTTTCCGATGTTTCCTGTGTTTCAGCCTCATCTATCACAACAGGCTTACCGTCTGTCATCGGCAGTGTCACAGCATTATTTTCGGCAGTGCCGTTGTCGCTGTTTGTACAGGCAGAAAGTGCCATAACGGATAACAGGCCTATTACAGTTAAAAAACTTTTTTTCATATCATTTTCCTTATTCATTGTCGGAGGGCTCTTCCGCCTTGAGCATTTCAACAAAATGACGTGCGGCACGTCCGCTTCTGCCGCTTCTGCGGAGAGCATACGCCTCAGCCTTGGTGAACAACTCGTCCTTATCCATTTCAATTCCGTACTGACCTGCAAGGTACTGAACTATCTTCAGATATGTGTCCTTGTCAGGCTTCAGGAACGTTACCTTCAAGCCGAAGCGCTCGGAAAGGGAAGCCAGCTCCTCACGGGTATCTCTTGCATGGATATCGTCACCGTCACGGTCGGCAAAGCTTTCCTTGACAAGGTGGCGGCGGTTGCTGGTGGCGTAGATGACAGCATTTGATGCCTTGGAGGCAATGGAGCCTTCAAGCACAGCTTTCAGCGCACCGAAATCCGCATCGTCCGACGAGAATGACAGGTCGTCGATGAAAATGATGAATTTAAGGGGATTATCCGCAATAGCGTCCATAACATCGGGCAGCTCGTGGAGCTGGGATTTTTTCAGTTCTATGAGCCTCAGTCCCCTGTCCGCAAACTCGTTTACCACAGCCTTTACAGTGGAGGATTTGCCAGTGCCCGCATCGCCGTAAAGCAGGCAGTTTGCCGCAGGCTTGCCCTTGATGAGAGCAAGTGTGTTGTCAATGACCTTTTTCCTCTGGGTCTCATAAGCGGGAAGCTGAGAGAGCCTCTGGGGGTCGGGAGTGAGAACAGGCTCGATAACGTGGTCTTTGAGCATAAATGCGGTGTATTTTGCAAAAATGCCGTAGCCCTTGGTAAAAAGCTGGTCAAGGCGTTCAGCGTAAAGGGCGTGGAAATCATAATGAGTATTCTCCCACTCGGGCAGATAACCCATGTAGCCCATAGCTGTGCGGACATTTTCCGTGGTCAGCATGGAAATTTCCTCAAAAAGCCCCAGTTCACGGCGGACAGCGTTCTCCATTACGGGAGAAACATTGTCACGGCGTGCCTTTCGCAGCAGATATGCGTTCTCGTCCTCGGTAACAGCCTTGATGACATAGTCGGAAAGGTTGGTGCCGTGCCTGTAAAGAGAGTGAACGAACTCGCCGCAGGCCTCGGGGGACTGTTCCTTGAGCATTGTCAGCAGCCTTCCCATGGTTTTGAGCTTCAGCACGTTGCGGAACACCGCAATGCTTGAAAGCCTTACATACAGATCGTTTAATGTGTTCATCTTAAAATCTTCCTTATAAAAAATAAAAACGTCCCGAAGCCGAAGCCTCGGGACGATATTTTACCGTGATTCCACCCGTTTTCGCACTTGCACCGCCTCATTGCAGGCTGCAAATGCCTCATATGCTCTGTAACGGGAGCGCCGCTGCCTATTAAGCAGGCTCAGAAGACGGTTCCCGTTCATGCGCAGCCCCGCCCGATCCCAGCCTACCGTCGGACAGTCTCTGAAAACCGCAATGCGTGAAAAGGGTTCTTCATCAACACTTTAAAAATATTTTTTCTTATGATTATCATATCACTAAACCGCATTCCTGTCAACTGTATTTTTATACAGCAAAACCACAAATTTCTTATTGAATAGTGTTAAATTATATAAAATTCCTTGACAAGCGGGGAAAATTATATTACAATAAAAATGTGTTTGCAGTATATAAATCAATGCACTCCGCAAAGCCCGCTGACACAGTGTCAGGAAGCTGCGGCGTGTTATAAAATAAAACTGCTTTTACATTTGTCGCTTCTATAGGTATTTTGTGTATAGAAGATTTTCATATACATTCGGGCAGCAAATGCCCGTCAGGCTTAATATTCTGAATGTGTTCTTATTTTAAATGGAGAAAGCATATGCAATAAGACCAAAGCAAACCATAAAGTAGGACTGCGCTCGCCGTATTATAACTTAATGTTCTTAATATCCGCATAACAAAAAGAAAACTGCGGATAACGAAAATCAATCAAATACCAACTGCCTCCGAAGCGATTATCATAATCAGTTTGAATGAAGGAGGTAATAAATTTGCAGTACGTGATCTATATTGCAATATTTGTGGCAACGGCGGCCGTAGCGGGATTTGTATTTTTCCGTGCAGGCATAAAGTACCGCAAATCCCAGGCAGAAGCAGCGATAGGCTCTGCCGAAAAGGAAGCCGAAAGAATCATTGAAGCAGCAAAGGAAGAGGCTGACAGCAAGAAGAAGATAGCGCTGGTCGAGGCTAAGGACGAGATCCACAAGAGCCGCACAGAGCTTGAAAAGGAGATCAAGGAGCGCAGGAACGAGCTTACCCGTCAGGAACGCCGTATCCAGCAGAAGGAAGAAAACCTTGACAAGAAGAATGACGCCCTTGAAAAGAAGGACGATCAGCTTCAGAAAAAGCTGAAAGCAGCCGATGAAAAGCTTGAAGAGGCTGACAAGATCAAGAAATCCCAGATGGAAATGCTGGAAAAGATATCCCAGCTCACCATGGATCAGGCAAAGGAACATCTGCTTTCAATGCTGGAAAATGACCTTGTTCACGAAAAGGCTCTCAAGATCCAGCAGTACGAGCAGCAGCTCAAGGATACCTGCGAGGAAAAGGCAAGAGACCTTATCTCGCTGGCAATATCCAAGTGTGCAGCAGATCAGGTAGCTGAGACCGCAGTCTCGGTAGTTCCCCTTCCCAACGATGAGATGAAGGGAAGAATAATAGGTAGAGAGGGAAGAAACATCAGAACTCTCGAAACACTTACAGGCGTCGAGCTCATCATCGACGATACTCCCGAAGCGATCACACTTTCCTGCTTCGACCCTGCCCGCCGTGAGGTAGCAAGGATCGCACTTGAAAAGCTTATCGCCGACGGAAGAATCCACCCCGCAAGAATAGAGGAAATGGTGGATAAGGCAAAGCGTGAGGTCGAGCATAAGATCAAGCAGGAGGGCGAAAGAGCTATCCTCGAGACCAATGTTCACGGAATCAATCACGAGCTGGTACGCCTTATCGGCCGTCTCAGATACAGAACCTCCTACCGTCAGAACGTGCTCAACCATTCTATCGAGGTCGCACATCTGGCAGGTATAATGGCTTCCGAGCTTGGTGTTGACGCAAACCTTGCAAGACGTGCAGGTCTGCTCCACGATATCGGCAAGGCGCTGAGCTATGAGATCGAAGGTTCTCACGTTCAGATAGGCGTTGACGTGTGCCGCAAGTACAAGGAAAGCCCCGAGGTAATCCACGCTATCGAGGCTCACCACGGCGATGTTGAGACCAAGACCGTTATTGCAGCTCTGGTCCAGGCAGCAGATGCGATTTCCGCTGCAAGACCCGGCGCAAGAAACGAAAATTACGAAAACTACATCAAGCGTCTCCAGAAGCTTGAGGAAATATGCACCTCCTACGAGGGCGTTGAGAAATCCTACGCTATCCAGGCAGGCCGTGAAGTCCGCATAATGGTAGTTCCCGAGCAGGTAAACGACGAAAAGATGGTACTCGTTGCAAGAGAAATTGCTCAGAGGATCGAAAACGAGATGGATTATCCCGGACAGATCAAGGTACATCTTATCAGAGAGAGCCGTGCAATCGAATACGCAAAGTAAAAAATATGCCGCACCCCCAAAAAGGTGCGGCATTGCTGTATCTTATTGCCTGAGCTTGAAAAATATTCAGGATTTGAAAAATGGTTAAGCGTCTGCAAGGACTGTGATACCTCCGCTGGGGAATAAAAGTTAAGATATCCTATCTCACATAATAACAAATCGACATTTTGTACAAATTAGCCGAAAATGAGCCTGCAAATTCTTATGATAAATCACCGTAATATTTCGGCAATTCTCTTGTAGAAGCTGTAAAAATATAGTATAATGGTTTCAAAGGGATTTTTGATACAGCACAAGCAAAAGTTCAGATATCAACACTCATTACCCTTTAATACGAGAGAGATAGGTGCACCGATGCTTAAACTGAGCGACGATGATTTTTACCGTGTGGTTAATTTTATAAAAACCAACTACGGTATCAACCTTGAAAAAAAACGAATACTTATAGAAAGCCGCCTGACAGGCATTGCCGCCGCAAGAGGATATGATAATTTCACCGACTATCTTGACCACGCCCTGAACGACAGCGGCAGGGAAAAGATACGCCTGATAAACAGCCTTACCACCAACCATACCTCATTTATGCGTGAGCCTGACCATTTCAGGTTCCTTGAAACGGATATCCTGCCCTATATCGAGAATACCGTGACCGACCACGATATGCGTATATGGTGCGCAGCTTCATCAACGGGTCAGGAGGCATATACCCTTGCAATGACAATCGACCACTACTTCGGCAACCGCAAGGAGCTGTGGGACACCCATATCCTTGCTACCGACCTTGATACCGAGGTTCTTCGGACAGCCAAGGCAGGCATCTATACCGCCGATATGCTGGAGGGTCTCCCGCCTGAATGGGTAAGGAGCTACTTTGTGCGCATGGAAAAGGGCGTATATCAGGTGGCAGACAGGATACGCAACCAGGTCATATTCAAGAAGTTCAACCTTATGGACGACATAAAGTACAAAAAGCCCTTTGACCTTATAAGCTGCCGGAATGTTATGATATATTTTGACGCACCCACCAGAGATGCCCTTGCGGAGCGTTTTTATAACGTGACCAAGCAGGGGGGATATCTGTTTATCGGTCATGCGGAGTCCCTTTCCCGTGATACCAAGTACAAATATATCAAGCCCGCAGTTTACAGAAAAATGTAAAAGCTCCGCCAATCGACGGAGCTTTGTTTATTCTTATTTATGATATTTTCCATTCGCCGAAATGCTCATAGCACGGTAAAGCTGTTCCAGCAGCATCACCCTTGCCAGCTGATGAGGAAATGTCATGGGCGACATTGAAAGTCTCAGGTGCGCCGCACTCTTCACCCTGTCCGAAAGCCCGTATGAGCTGCCGATTATCAGGTTCACAGTGCTTTTGCCCTCCAGCGCAAAGCCCTCCAACTTGTGCGAAAAGTCCTCGGAGGACATCATCTTGCCCTCGATGCACATGGCTATGACTGCACTCTGAGGTGTGATCTTTTTCAGTATCATGTCCGCCTCGTTTTCAAGGGCGTTTGCTATCTCTTTCTGAGCGGGCGAGTCGGGCAGACGGCTTTCAGCCAGCTCTATGACCTTTATGGTGCTGTATGCCCCCAGCCGCTTTTCATATTCGGCGCAGGCATCTCTCAGGTAGCTTTCCTTGAGCTTGCCCACGGTTATAACGTTTATGTTCAGCATTTTTATTACCTATATTACTGTTTGTATTTTTCTACAAGATAATACACTTTGTTATCAACAAGAGCGTCAATGAGAGTGCCATCCGCTGTGTATTCTTCGGAGAATATCTTGCCCTCGTCACGGATAACGTTCAGCAGATTTCCCTTGTCATAGGGGATAACAAAGCTGCCACGCACCGATGTTTCGGGGAGATTTGCCGCTATACATTCAAGGAGACGGTCAAAGCCTATCTTCTCCTTTGCGGATATCTTGACGGTGTTATCGTCCTCTGGGATATTTTCCCAGCCTGCCAGCTTGTCGCACTTGTTGAGCACGTTTATTCTGGGAATGCCCTCGCAGCCCAGCTCGTTCAGCAGCTCTTCCGTAACCTGAGCCTGTCCGTATGCGTCATCGGAGCTGATGTCGATGATGTTCAGGATAATATCCGCATTGGCAGCCTCTTCAAGAGTGCTCTTGAACGCCTCAACCAGATTGTGGGGCAGCCGCCTGATAAGCCCTACAGTATCCGCCAGAAGAACGCTTCTGCCGTCGGGCAGCTCTATCGCACGGGAAGTTACGTCCAGGGTTGCAAAGAGCTTGTTTTCAGCCAGAACTCCCGCATCGGTAAGGGCGTTGAGCAGCGTGGACTTGCCCACGTTGGTGTAGCCCACAATGGCAGCCGTGATAACATTATCCTTTTTGCGCCTGTTTCTGATAAGGTCACGGCGCTTTCGTATCTCTTTAAGGTCGCCCTCAAGTATTTCTATCCTGCGGCGGATATGTCGCCTGTCGGTTTCAAGCTTGGACTCACCGGGGCCTCTGGTTCCGATACCGCCGCCCAGTCGTGACAGCGACACGCCCTTGCCCGCAAGGTGGGCAAGGCGGTACTTCTGCTGCGCCAGCTCGACCTGAATGCGTCCCTCTGCGGAAAGCGCCCTCTGTGCGAATATATCAAGAATAAGGGTGGTGCGGTCGATAACACGCACATCTGTGACCGCTTCGATGTTTTTGGTCTGATTTGCGGTAAGCTCGCAGTCGAATATGAGCAGGTCTGCTTCCAGCGCCTCTATCTGAGGCACCAGCTCTTCAAGCCTGCCCGAGCCGATATATGTGGCAGTGTCGGGAGAAGGCCTTTTCTGGAGCACGCTTCCCACAACCTCCGCACCTGCGGTATGAGCAAGCTCTTCCAGCTCGCCCAGCGAAAGCTCTGCGTCAAATTCACCCGTATCTACAGTAACGATTATCGCCTTTATAGGCTGCTCGTCATAGGTTGGTGTAAGTTCTGCCATAAATTATGTTCCTTTCATGTTGTGCTGCTTTATAAATTCCAGGAATTTACCCTCGCTGAGGGGTCTGGAGTAATAATATCCCTGAAGATAGTTTACCCCGTCGGAAATAAGCTCATTCGCCATCTCTTCGGTCTCAACGCCCTCTGCGGCGATCTCAATGCCCAGCTGACGTATCATTCCGATAAGGCTTTCAAGGATAATGCCCGCCTTTTTGTTTTCCCTGTCAAGGCATGGCTGAACAAGGCTCTTATCCAGCTTGATGATGTCAAAGCCGTTGTCGGTTATCTTTGAAAGACCCGAACCCACCTTGCCGAAATCCTCCAGCGAGAAGCCGCTTCCGCCGCTCCTTATCCTGTGGATATTCACCGCCATGTGGTTTGAAGTCTCGGCTGTTTCAGCCATTTCAAAGTTGAGGAAATGCGAGGGAACATTGTGCTCGTTCAGCACCGCCATAATATCGTCGGGCAGGCTGCTGTTAACTATCTGCACGCCCGAAAGATTTACTTCCACGTAGTCGATACCCAGCTCGTTTATCCTGTTTCCGCTGATAAAGCGGCACACCTTTTTCAGCACGATGTTGCCGATATCCGTGATAAGTCCGTTCTTTTCCGCCACGGGAATGAACTCGTCGGGCGATACCTGACCGAAGCTGCCTGTGTCGCTGAGGCGGATAAGCGCTTCCGCAGAAGTGTATTTTTCCTTTTCAAGGTTGTATATAGGCTGATAATATACGTCGAAACCGTCATTTTCAACCGCATTTTTCAGCAGAGCCACCAGCTCCGTCTCATGCTTGAAGCCGTCGGCGCACTTTTTGTCGATAACGTTCACCGGCTTGCCGCTCTCAACGTGTTCACCCGCATATTTGAGGATATCGTTGACCTCGGCGCAGTTGTGAGCAAAATCGGGAAACCTCAGCACGTCCGCATGAGCACTCACTGCAACGGGCATTCCCTGAAGCACCCAAGTGCCCCCAAGCCTTTTCCGGATAGCACAGCAGACGGTCTCCGTAGTCCCCTCGTTGTCCGAGAAAAATGCAAAGCAGTCGTCACGGTAAACGTAAACGTTTTTACTGGAAAGCAAGGTCAGAAAGTCCGCCATTTCCTTCATAAGCCTGTGTGACTCGGCGTATCCGAAGCGGGTGATGACCGCATCAAGCTCGTCAATAACAACGCTTATGATATCAAAGGGCTTTTCGGAGTGCATCTTCTCATTGAGCACGCTGTCAAAAGCAAATCTGTTGTAGCAGCCTGTCTGGTGATCAGTGTATTCTCCGGGGTTTTCAAATGCCAGATACACAAGCAGCAGCATTACGGAAATTCCCAGACCCGTAAGCAGGAGATTTGGCACAAAATACTGTATTATACAAACGGTTATCCAGATACCAACGCCGCAGAGTATCATTATCTTGTTTTCGGCGGGTATCCTTATCCTTACAGTGGTGCTGATGATTATAAGCAGCAGTATTCCCACGAAGAAGAACATCGCCACCACTGCAGCGCCCTGTGAGTAGGCGTATTTTTCATTGTCGCACACAAAGTATATTTTCAGGAACAGCGCACTTGCCACCGCCGCCGCAAAGGGCAGATTGCACAGCGCCGATACTATCTTGTTTTCCGTGCCCTTGTCGCTGTCAAGAGCGCATATGTACTTGTAGAAGCTCTGCACAACGGCAGCAATGGATATGTAAAGCGCCCTGTGGGCTATTTTGTTTACTGTGTCGGGAACGGTGTCCATATGAGTGATGGTGTAAACAGTAGTTATGTCACAGAACAGGTTGATAACAGTGCAGATTATTACCACACGGAATTTCTTGTTGGCAACGGTAGGTATCTTTTTTGACCTGAGAAAATCAAAAAGTATTACCGCAACAAATATCAGTGCCGCCAGCTGAAAGCGGATATTTAGCTCAAACAAGCTGCTGCCTCCTATCACTTTGCTAATTTTCATATAATAATGCGATACATAATAATTATACGTTAGCGCCGTATAAGATTTCTACAGTATTTTATTTCCTTTTCATATATTTTTAGCCACACCCGATTTGCATTGGCAGCGTGATAATGTAATAAAGCTTTTAGGCTATAAAAATAGGCTGATGCACAAGACAAGTTGTGTCAACCTTTGATTTGTCCGTACCTGCGCCTAACGGCGGAAACCAAAATCGCCATTCCTGACGGAATGTCTCTTGGTTTCAAGCCGCCTGCATGAAATAGTTTCTGATTTGCTTGAAATGGAACGTTCATTTTGCTTTATTTTGAATTTTCGGTGCAGGCGGCTTTGAGGATTTTTAGTCAGTCGGATAACAGTTTAATCATTTTATCCGTTTGCAAACGGATTTCGCTGCTTGCGAGCAGCGACCAAGGGCTCTGCCCTCTGGACACCCGCAAGCCTTTCGGGAAAAAGGCTTGACCTAAACCCTTTACCTTTGTGCTTATTTGTGCGGACCTTTTTTATAAGCAAAGGGACTGTCACATTCCGTAACAGTCCCTTATTTTTTATTGCCACATTTCCGCATTGCTGTGTGACTTTACATCATATTTCAGCTTGTGCGGATATTTGCTCACAGGCTCATTGTGCTTATAAGACCATGCCTCCGCAGCAGCAGTCATAAGGCCGTCAGTCTCGCCCTCCCACTTGCCGTCATGGTCATAGATATGATCGTCGGAAAGCTTTTCCCTGTGACCGATTATCTTGCTGTAATGCTCCATTCCGTCTGCCACAGCCGCATATCTGGCGCTGAGAAACTTATCCTCGGAAAAAGGCTCGCTGCCGAAAAGCTCGTCAGCCCAGCTCTTGCCGTCCAATGCGTGCACCAGCTCGGAAAGCTTGTCATCAAAGGCAAATATATATTCGTCCTCGCACTTTTTCAGGTGGCGTATAAGGGAAGATACAACTGCCTCGCTGTCACCCTTGTATTCGTGATCTATAGTATGTATAAGTTCCCAGAATTCTTCATCTGTAAGTGTTTTGCTGTGCTGATGGCTGCGGACAAAAAGATCCATTATTATGCTCAAATTACTTCCCCCTTGTTCTTTGCATATACATCTATATGTTTTACATTATAAAATTATAACATATTTTCCAATAAAATCAAGTGCTGATACCAAAAAATCGGCAGAATTTCACAAAAATATCACCTTGCACAAAAGGCGGCGGAATGTTATATACAATACGCATATAATCTTCCGCCGCCAATGCTTATTTCAAAGGATCATCTCAGTCAAGGTCGTTTCTTACGATATCTTCAAGATTTTCTCTCTTTACAACCACCCTGCTCTTGCCGCCACTTACCATAACAACAGCGGGCTTGGGGATACGGTTGTAGTTTGAGGACATGGAGTAGTTATATGCGCCTGTTGCAAGGACTGCAAGGATATCGCCCGGTTCAACGGGCTGAATGGGCATACCCTCGCCGATAAGGTCGCCTGTTTCACAGCACTTGCCCGCAACGGTAACGACTTCGCTCTTGGGCAGGTCTGCCTTGTTTGCAACTTCAACGTCATACTTGGACTGATAAAGCGCATATCTGGGATTATCGCCCATACCGCCGTCAACGGAAACATATGTTCTGATGTTAGGGATAACCTTCTTTCCGCCCACAGTGTAAAGTGTTATGCCCGCAGGAGCGGCAATAGATCTGCCGGGTTCGATAAGGATAAAGGGCTGTGTGAGCTTCTGCTCTGCGCAAACCTCCGCAACCTTTGCGGAAACCTTTTCCATGTACTTTTCATATGCAACGGGAGCGTCCTCCTCGGTGTACTTGATACCGAAGCCGCCGCCCAGATTAAGCTCCTTTACCTCGAAGCCAAGCTCGTTCTTTATCTTTGCAATGAATGTGAGCATTACCTCAGCAGCCTTTACAAAGGGGTCGATATCGAATATCTGGCTGCCGATGTGGCAGTGAAGTCCCACAAGGTTGATGTGGCTTGCGGAGATCGCCTTCTTCACAGCCTCATAAGCCTCGCCTGTTTCAAGGGCAAAACCGAACTTGCTGTCGATCTGACCTGTCATGATGAAGTTATGGGTGTGAGCGTCGATACCGGGCTTTATTCTGTACATGATGTTTGCGGTCTTGCCTGTTTTCTCGGCAAGAGCGTTCAGGCGGTCAAGCTCGAAGATATTATCAACGATGATTCTTCCCACGCCCTGCTCCAGCGCATAGGAAAGCTCATGGTCGGTCTTGTTGTTGCCGTGGAAGCAAAGCTTTTCGGCAGGGAAGCCGACGCTGAGAGCTGTGTAAAGCTCACCCTCGGAAACAACGTCCAGTCCCAGTCCCTCTTCAAGCATTATCCTGCACATAGCCTTGCAGCAGAACGCCTTGCTTGCGTAGCATACAAGGCCCTTTCCGCCGTAATACTTATCCATAGACTGCTTGAAGCTGCGGCAGTGCTCACGGATAAGGTCCTCGTCCATTACATAAAGAGGCGTGCCGTATTCATGCGCAAGCTCCACAGTGTCTATTCCGCCTACGGTAAGGTGTCCTTCACCGTTCACAGCAAGATTTTTCGATACTAACATCCCAGATCAGATCCTTTCGGTTTATTTTTCTGCGCCGACCATTTGTCAGGTCAGCCTATATCGTCATTTCCGCTTTCGGCAAGCTCGCAGATGATATTTCTTATCTTATCCGCTCCCTCGCCGTTCTCGGCGGAAAACTCAACGTGTTCAATGTCGGAGAAATACGGTATCTCCTGCGCAAAGCCTGCCATGCGCTCCTCCCTCTGGCGCTTTGAGAGCTTGTCCGCCTTGGTGAAGATTATCACAAAGGGTATCTCGCTTTCAATGAGGAAGTTTATCATCTGCATATCGTCGGCAGTGGGCGGGTGACGCATATCTATAAGCTGGAAGATAAGCCCCAGATTTCTGTCATCATGAAGATACCCCTCGATAAGCCCCGACCAGCGCACCTTGTCGGACTTTGCCACCTTTGCATATCCATATCCGGGAAGATCCACCAGATAGATGTTCTCCAGCGAATAATAGTTTATTGTGGCGGTCTTTCCGGGAACTGCCGATACACGGGCAAGATTTTTCCTGTTGAATATCTTGTTTATAAGCGATGATTTCCCCACATTTGACCGCCCCGCAAAAGCAAGCTCCAGCCTGTCGGAAGGGGGCAGCTGGGAATATTCTCCGTATGACCTGACAAATTCTGCCTTGTTAAAGTTCATCTGTTCCTCCTTGGGTTCAGGTTGTTGTCATAAGCTCCGACTTTTCGGCTTTTTCGGGCTTTTCGGTAAGAGCAGCGTCCAGCACATCGGTTATCTTCTCGGCAAATACAAAGCTGATGCCAGATTTTACCACATCGTCCACATCATCAAGGTCGCCCTTGTTGCCTGCGGGAATGATAACGGTCTTGAGCCCCTCCTTGTATGCCGCCATGGTCTTTTCACGAAGTCCGCCGATGGGAAGCACCTTTCCGTGGAGAGTTATCTCGCCTGTCATTGCCACGTCGCAGCGGACAGGTATTCCCGACAGTGCCGAAACAAGGGCAGTCGTCATGGTAACGCCTGCGGAGGGACCGTCCTTGGGAGTAGCCCCCTCGGGAGCGTGGATATGTATATCCTTCTCCTTGTAGAAGTTGCGGTTGATGCCGTAATCATCGGCAATGGAGCGCACATAGCTTACAGCAAGCTTGGAGCTTTCCTTCATAACGTCACCCAGTGAGCCTGTGGCTTCAACTGTGCCCTTGCCGTCCATTACAAGAACTTCGAGAGGCATTATAACACCGCCTGCGGAAGTCCATGCCAGTCCGTTTACAACGCCAACCTCATCAGTCTTGGAAACTTCATCGCCCAAGAACTTCTGATGTCCCAGAAATTCTTCCAGATTTTTGAGTGTGACAGTAACCTTTCCGGCCTTGCCGTTTTCAGCCATGCCCTCCGCAATTATTCTTGCAGCCTTTCTGCATATTTTTGCGATAAGGCGTTCCAGACCTCTTACGCCTGCTTCTCTGGTGTAGCTGTCAATGATCTCATAAAGGGCCTTGTCATCTATTTTAAGCATAGATGCTTTAAGGCCGTGCTTTTTCAGCTGCTTGTGGATAAGATGTTCCTTTGCAATGTGGAACTTCTCTTCACGGGTGTAGCTTGAAAGCTCTATTATCTCCATACGGTCCCTCAGAGGAGGGTCGATGGTGCTTATATCGTTTGCTGTGGTAATGAAAAGCACATTGCTCAGGTCAAAGGGCAGCTCGATGTAATGGTCACGGAATGTGCTGTTCTGCTCGCTGTCAAGAACTTCCAGCAGCGCAGATGAGGGGTCGCCCTTGTAGTCCCCCGATATCTTGTCTATCTCGTCCAGCAGGATAAGGGGATTGTTGCTTCCCGCCCTTGTGAGAGCGTCAATTATACGTCCGGGCATTGCGCCCACATAGGTCTTTCTGTGACCTCTGATATCGGATTCGTCCCTTACGCCGCCCAGTGAGATACGCTCATATTTCCTGCCCAGTGCCTTTGCGATGGACTTGGCAATAGAGGTCTTGCCCACTCCCGGAGGGCCGTAAAGGCATATTATCTGACCCTTGATATCGGGAGCCAGCTGCCTTACGGCAATGGTCTCCAGTATCCTGTCCTTTACCTTGTCAAGGCCGTAGTGATCCTTATCCAGAACAGCCTTGGTGCGTGCAAGGTCGGTCTTGTCCTTTGTGGATTTGTTCCACGGCAGGTCAAGGCAGGTGTCAAGGTAGTTCCTTATAACATAAGCTTCCTGAGATGCGGAAGCTGTTCTTGCCAGCCTGTCCGCCTCTTTAAGCAGCTTTTCGGTTATCTCGGGAGCAAGCTTCAGAGCGTTTATCTTCTCCATATATTCGTAGGCTTCGTCCTGAACGGACTCGTCCTCGCCCAGCTCCTGGGAGATAGCCCTCATCTGTTCCCTCAGGTAATATTCCTTCTGGGACTCGTCTATCTGTAATTTAACCTTGTCCTGTATCTCACGCTCGATGCCCATGACCTCCGCTTCGTGCGAAAGCAGTGCCAGCAGCATGCTGAGCTTGTTGTGCAGTCCGTTTGCTTCAAGAAGCTGCTGCTTCTCGGGCACGGGCAATGGCATACTTACGGCAATGTTATCAAACACAGCCTTGGGGTCATCGCTGCCCAGTATGGACTCTATGTATTCCTTGGGCATACGGGGCATATTGGCGCTGTACGCCATAAATTCGTCCTTGACTGCCCTTACAAGAGCTTCCATCTCCATAGGGTCGATCTTGGGCGCACGCTCGGGAGCTTTCTTCACCGTGCAGATGAAATAAGGTTCTTCGCTGATAACATCAACACGCTTTGCCCTGTACAGACCCTCAGCCATAACACGGGTGATCCCCCCGGGGACTTTGAGCATCTGCTTTACCTCAGCAACAACGCCTGTGGTATATATCTTATCTGCGCCCACATCATCGGTATAATCGCTCTGAGCGGCAAGAAATATAAGCTTGCTGCCATTTGCAGCGGCAGTAAGCGCTTTAACGGATTTCTCCCTGGCAACGTCAAAATGTATTATCACTTTCGGGAAAACAACAAGTCCCCGCAAAGCAAGCATGGGCAGCTCCTGAGGTGCCGCAGCCGCCTTTTTCGCTTCAGTTTTCATAGTATAAAAGCCATCCTTTACAAAAATTTGCAGTGAGCAGGTTCAAAAAATTCATTTTGCACGATCTGTTCTCTGCAAAGCAAACGCAAACAGCACCCCTGAACGCCTCTGACAAAAGTCCGATAAATTACGCCTGCATATATATTATAATATAAAAACCCCTTTTTGACAAGTAACAATTTCTATATTTTTAGTTTCATAACAATGCCTTAAACAGTGCATAATATTGCATTTTCAGTCCTATTCAGCCCCAAAAGACAAAAAACCGCACAAAGCAGCCATGTCGGCGGCTCTGTGCGGCATTGCATTTGTTATACTCCGAGACGTCTCTCGTCGCAGTATTCGCATTCAAGCATATCGCCGACGCCTCTGAAGGACTTAGGCAGATAATTTTCCTTGTGAGTTATGCAGTTGGGATTTGTGCAGCAAACTCCGGGAATGACCTCTCCTGTAAGCAGAGGGCGGGACTCATTGGGGCTGTTCAGCACCGTGAGGATTATTGCCATACGTGCATACATACCGTACTTAGCCTGCTTGAAGTACATGGCTCTGGGGTCATCGTCCACGTCCATGGTTATCTCATCAACTCTGGGCAGGGGGTGGAGCACGATGCAGTCGCTCTTTGCCTTATTGAGCTTTGCCTTGTCAAGGATATAAGCGTCCTTAAGTGCATAATATTCTTCCTCGGAAGCAAAGCGCTCCTTCTGAACTCTTGTCATGTAGAGCATATCAAGTCCGCCGATAGCGTCCTCCAGAGAGGGATTTTCGACAAACTCGCAGTTCTTTGCTCTCAGTATATCCTTGATGTACTCGGGCATACCAAGCTGAGGAGTGGAGATGAACACGAACTTTATTCCCTTGAAGCTTGAAAGTGCCTTGCACATTGAGTGAACGGTCCTGCCGTTTTTCAGGTCGCCGCACAGACCGATAGTCAGGTCTTCAAGTCTGCCCTTTTCCTTGTAAAGAGTGAGCATATCAAGCAGTGTCTGAGAGGGGTGAAGATGGCTTCCGTCGCCTGCGTTGATGATAGGGCAGTCGGCAGTAAGGGCCGCAGCCTTTGCAGCGCCCTCGGAGGGGTGGCGCATAACCATGATATCAGCGTAGGAGGATACTATCTTTGTGGTATCCTTCAGGTTCTCGCCCTTTGCAACGGAAGAGGTTGCAGGGTTATCGAAGCCGATGATAGTACCGCCGAGACGGAGCATTGCAGTCTGGAAAGACATCTGAGTACGGGTAGAAGGCTCATAGAACAGGGTAGCCATGATCTTGCCCTCGCAAGCCTTGGCATATTTTGCGGGATTATCGCAGATATCGGCGCCGAGCTTTACAACGTTCAGCCACCAGTCGCTGCTCATGTCATTTAAGTCAATAAGATTGGTGAAACGTGAATTTACCATAATTAACCATTCCTTTCAGACAGCAATAGCCATAAATTTGCATTATTTTTATAATAGCACACCCGCTAAAAATAATCAACTGTTTTTTGTGAATAATGCACTGCACCGATGATGAAAAAAAGTAAAAAGCCACGGTTATGACGGTTATTTTCCCAATTCACAAATATTGCTTGAAATCCGCAGAACATTATGCTATAATACTCGGGTATTGTATCCATAATTGTATTGTATCCCTTTCGGGAATAATAACAAGGAGGATTTTTTATGAAAAAGTACGACACAAAGAAACTGGTGCTCCTGGCTCTTCTGACAGGACTGCTGGTGCTGATGGCATTCACACCCATCGGCTATCTCAACATTGGCCCGCTGAGTATCACCTTCAATATGATACCCGTAGCCATCGGAGCCGTTGCTCTCGGCCCGACAGGCAGCGCAGTTCTGGGACTGGTATTCGGCATAACAAGCTTTGCACAGTGCTTCGGAATAAGCGCATTCGGCACCGTTCTCTGCGGTATCAGCCCTCTGCTCACGCTCATCGTGACCATTGGCTCAAGAACACTGGCAGGCTACCTCACAGGAGTTGTGTCCTCCCTGCTCAGAAAGGCACCCGCTCCCGTGAACTTTGCGGTCACAGGCCTTGCAGGCGCAGTTCTCAACACTCTCTTCTTCATGACTCTCCTTATGGTATGCTTCGGTTCTTCCGACTACATCATGAGCATGAGGGGCGAGCTGAATGTTCTTGCATTCGTTGCCGCATTCGTGGGAATAAACGCTGTGGTCGAGGCTGTTGTCTCCACCGTTCTCACTCTTGCAGTGTCTATGGGACTTAAAAGCGCAAAGCTTATCGGCAACAAGGGCAGCGAATCATCTAAGGCTTGATGAAAGGACTCGGATAAAATGATCTTTGCAGTTGATATCGGCAACACTAATATTGTTATCGGCGGCGCAGAGCGGCAGGGAAAGATATGCTTCACCGAGCGCATCTCCACTGACCACAAGGCTACCGACTTTGAGTATGCCGTTTCCTTCAAAAGCATTTTTGAGATCCACAACGTCAGCCCCCATGATATCGAGGGCGCAATAATCTCGTCGGTAGTTCCCTTTGTGACAAACACCGTGAAGTCCGCCGTGAAAAAGATCATGGGGATAACCCCCATGGTGGTAGGTCCCGGGATAAAAACGGGACTGAGCATCAAGATCGACAACCCCGCTCAGCTGGGCAGCGACCTTGTTGTGGGAGCAGTTGCGGGAATAAACGAGTACCCCTGCCCGCTGGCTGTCATCGACATGGGAACAGCCACTACATTTTCCGTTATCGACAGGAGCAAAAGCTACATCGGCGGCATGATAATGCCGGGCTTAAAGGTATCCATGGAAGCGCTTACCGAGCGCACCTCCCAGCTCCCGAAGATAGGCTTTGAGCAGCCCAAAAAGCTTATCGGCTCAAACACCGTGGAGTGCATGAAAAGCGGCTTCCTTTACGGAAGCGCATCAAGCATTGACGGAATGCTGGAGCGCATAGCAGGCGAGCTTGGCGAAGAGCCTTTTGCGGTTGCCACAGGCGGTCTTGCATCGGTGGTCATACCCCTTTGCAGAAAAAAGATCGTTCGTGATGATGACCTTATGCTTAAAGGTCTTATGCTCATATATTCTAAAAACAAGTGATTTAATTTTGAGATACAATACAAAAAGGACTGTTGCGTGAATGGCGGCAGTCCTTTTATTTTGTAATTGAATTTGTTTATGAAAATATGATTTGTGCGGGCTTTGGGGTTTGTCCTTTTTTCTTTTCCTTGCTTTTTCTTTGCTTCTCAGAACTTTCTTTTGCACTCAATGACCTTACCGAAGATACGCACTCTTGCGCACTCCTCGCCCTCAAATATCCTCGGCGGATAATATGGGTTCTCGCTCCTCAGCTCAATTCGTCCCTTGGACATATATATCTTCTTGACCACGCCGTCCTCATTGTCTATTATGACCACTGCATATGTGCCGCTGTCAACGATATCCTGGCATCTTACAAGGATAAGGTCATCTTCAAGTATAAGAGGAGACATGGAATCGCCCTTTACCCTGAGATAGACATAATTCTCATCGGGGTTGATATCCTCCGCAGGTGCATATTCATAGCCCTCAATATCCATATCCGCATGGCAAGCAAGACCTGCGGCGACACGGCCGATAACCGGTATTCGCACATTTCCGCTCATATCGGCAGGATATGCGTTGGCAGGCATATTAGCCATCTCGTCCGCACCGCCCGTTATCCACGAATAGCTTACCCCCAGAGCGGAGGCGATAGCTTTCAGGACGGGTATTTTGGGTCTTGCGATAGAGCCTGCCTCATACCTTTGAATTGTAGAGGGGGCAACGCCTATCATATTTGCTATTTCCGACAATGTAAGCTCCAGCTCCAGTCGGCGTGATTTAATGCGGTTGCCCGCAAGAACTTTGTTGAATTTTTCCATAACGGTACTCCATTTTCAGATTATGATACTATTATAGCCTATTTTTTTGCGGAATGCAATAGGAATGCAGCAAAAAAGGACTGCTGCAGGCGCAGCAGTCCTTTTTGTTACCGTTATTTTGAATATCTGTCCAGCATGATGATCTTTGCCAGCACTGTTTTTTCTGCCGAAAGTCCGCTGATAAGCTTCTCCGCCGCAGTGCGGTACTGTTTTGCAGACACCGCCGCATCTTTTGCACTGACGCTGCCGTTCTGACCGAACCTTGCCCGCAGTGCCGCAGACACAATATCGCCGCATTCAATGCCGAAGTCCGTTTTCAGCTGTTCGGGAAGCTTTTCAGCCGATACACAAATGCCCTGCATAGCCGCCAGCCGTGCAAGCATTCGGTATATCTCCGCAGCTGCCTTTTCGGGGGCATTTTCAGCCAGCTTCTTTCTGCGCATAAGCTCTGCATATCGCAGTGCAAAACCAGCGCCTACGATAATGGCCGCCCACAAAAGCACCGTAAGCAGTATCTTCACAGCCTTTGGCATAGGCTTCTTTTCAGCCTGTTGTATTTCTCCGTCAGATGATGTTGTTTCCTCAGTGCTGTCGTCGGAGCTGATGCCAACGCCGTTTATATCATACTCGCTTTGTATGCTGCCCTCGCCTGTCTGCTCCTCGCCTGCAACGTCCGTGTTGCCGCCGTTCCCGCCACCGTTATCGCCTGTGCCGTGAGGGGAAGTTCCGTTATTGCCGTTGTTATCTCCGTCCTGAGAAGACGTATTATCGGCATTTTCACTGCCGTTCTCGGAGGATTCCAGCGATTTTGCCGATGTTCCCTCCTGAGCGGGAGCAGTGTCCGAACCCTCTATCATCTGCACAGTTTCGGTAGCTGTGGTAAGGTCGGGATTTTCTGTAAACACGGGAGCCTGAGTGGTTACGGAGGTTATCTCGGAGACTTCCTCGGGGTTGGCATAATCCTCTGCATTTTCGCTGAACACCATATTTCCGTAGCCGGGAGTAGTCTCGAAAACTATCCAGCCGAAGCCGTCCGCATATATCTCCACCCATGCGTGGGCACGGCTGTCGGGAACGCTGACGGTGGTATATCTGCCCTCGGAGGGGAACATGGCAATGTCGCTGCCCTTGATGACAAAGCCCTCGCAATACCTTGCGGGAATGCCCATATATCGGCAGAGAAGCGCCGCCGCCGATGCAAAGTGAGTACAGCTGCCCTTTTTGTTTTCCGTCAAAAACCACTGAACAAAGTCCGTGCCGAAAGGCTTCTTACCCGATTCCAGGTCATATTCGCAGGTGTCCGCAAGCTTTTTGCGGATAAATTCCAGCGTATCCCATGTGCTGCCGCCCTCAAAGTCGGCAAAAAAGTCCTCTGCGGCAGTAAATGTGTCGGGAACATCAAGGCAGTGGGCATAAGCATAGTTCCTCATGCGCTCCTGATCTCTTGCCATTTTGTCGTTAAGGCTTATGCTGTCGGGGTTGTCGATGATATACTTGCCATTGTTATAATACGCTCTGTTCTGGGGAAAATACACGCCGAACCTGCGGCGAATGCCGTTTGTCTCCAGCAGACCTGCGCTGTTATTTGGCAGATATTTCACCGTGTCGGAGGAATCCGATGTCCTGACGATAACATCTCTCAGCTCCAGGTCGCCCAGACCATCTACATATTTAAGGGCACGTCCACTGAAAAATTCGGGAGAGGTAAGCTTTGTCTCCAGCTGTGGGAGAGCAGGCCCCGCATTCCACCGTGAGCCTGTGTAATCAGTGGCGGTGAAGCCCTTGAGATAAAGCTCTGCCGCATCGGAGGGCAGCGTTACCTCAAGCACATTTTCGCCTGTGAACTCCACCTTGTCGGTGTTGCCCAGCCTGCCATCATGGGTAACGTTCTTGCTCTTCACGGGGATAAGCGCATCATGCACATCGTCCGAAAGCTTTTCCCAGCTGAAATTCTTCATATATATCGAAAACCGGTCTCTGAACTCGTCCGCCTTGTCGGGACGGGTATAGCCCGTGGCTTTCATGTAAAGTCCCGCTCCGCCGAAGCACAAGGTCAGTATTATCATGCCGCACAAAGCGCTCTGAGCCGCAGTTCCAGCGCAAAGCCTTTCCGCCGACTGCTCCCACATGGAGAGCCGTGCTATCTCCGCCGCCATAGCTCCGCACTGTGCGGCTATCAGCACCGCAAAGGGCACTGTATCGGGTACCAGCCCGAAGTACAGGCACAGCTCGGGCAATGGCACCGTTGCCAGCAGAAAAAGTATGATGTTTGGTCTTTTAACGCTCCTGCACACCAGCAGGCTTATTATGGATACTGTCACCGCAAGGGCGCTGTCAAGGCACTTGAGCCACATATTCTCATATATTTCATTTGGAGCAAAGATGGGCGCTTCCGCAAACTTTTTGAAAAGGCTGCCCATAAAGTCATTGACGGCGTACATATATCCCGCAATGACCATATCACGGTTGAAAAGCACATAAAAGAATATAACAAGGCTCGATGCCAGCAGCAGCGACCTTGAAAGCATGGGCTTTCTGTCCCACATTCCGAAGATAAATGAGAACACCCACCAGGACGCAAGGGTCGATATAATGGCAACAGCAGGGCTGAAGCTCATGAAATATCCGCAGGAAGTGAGGAATGTGAACACCGAGCCATATATGCCGCAAAGCGCCAAAGCGCTCATAATAAAGCGGTATATGGGCGATGCCTCACCCGAGGGAACGTTCACGCCCACGGTTATCTTGGCGGGAGAATAAGGCTTTGCCATCACTCAGCCTCCTTTCCCACGTCGCACATAATGAAGCCGTATGCCTCGGGAATGCCCTCGAAGCTGCTTTCGCAAAGCACTTCCGCCAAAGCAAAGTAAGAAGCATCGTCGGAATACTGCGCCGCAAGTCCGTTTTCGGTGTAAATGCCATCGCACTGCGAATGGGCAGGCACAGCGGCATATACCTCCGCTCCCCCTGCATTCAGATAATATGCGCAGCTCATGAGCCTGCACAGCACCTCGTCACGGACAGTCAGGTCGCCGTGAGAAAGGTCTGCGGTAAGCAGATATTTGCTGCTGTTGTTAACGCTCAGCACCTTTACGATATCCTTGTCAAATCGTGCGCTGAGCTTGTAGTGCATAAGTGAAAGCCTGTCGCCCGGGGCAAACTCACGGAAGCCGCACACATCGCCGGGAGTGCCGTTTTTAGGCTTCTCGCCGCTTTCGCCCTCTGCCTCGCCCCCAAGTGAAAGAAAATATTCCGCCAGAGCAGAAAACCTCTCCGAGATCCTTGGAATGATATGCACAGCGGCGGACAGCTTTTTCCTGTAAAGCGTCCATGAAAAAAGCCCCATAATGTCGCTGACCCTGATGTATTCCACGAAAATATCCGTCCTGCCGCAGTGCTCGGAGGAAACATTCACCGAAACACATTCGCTGCTGCGTGCAGGCACAGGCACCGTTACCGTGTGAAAGCTCACCTCGCCCGTGGGCATAAACACCGTCCTGAGCCTTATCTTTACGCAGGAAAGAGGGAATATCGAGCGGTTTATGAGCCTTATGCCCACCTCTCCCTCGCTGTTTCTGAACACGGTAACATGGTCATTTTCATTTTCCGCACTGAACATACGCACCGTTACCGCCAGCTGAGCCGCCAGCAGAAAGGGCAGTATGATAAGCGCCGCCAGAAGCAGGAACGCAACATCGCCCTTGTAAAGCGGCCAGAAAAGTGCGGCAGCCGCAAGCAGAATAAGATATAACAGCTTTATCACAGCGGCTCCTTTCCGCAGAAATTTACTGCATTATCGCAAAAATCCCCCGTTTGATAATAATACAATCGGGGGAATGGATTTGTTTCATTTATACCGCACGCCGAGCAAAAAAATGCAAATTACCGGCGGTGGGTATCTCGTACTGATCATATTTTCGGCGGAGTTACCCCTCTGCAAATGTCGCAGAGAATTTCCCTTACCTCGATGTCGGAGGGAAGCTTGCCCTTGACCCTTGCGGGGATTATCCTGTGGGCGCACACATCGGTGTAAACAAAGGTAACGTCCTCGGGGATAACAAAGTTCCTGCCCTTGAACATGGCGGCGCACTTTGCCATTGCCGCAGCCGCCAGCGAGCCTCTTGTGCTGACGCCAAGCTCCAGCCGCCTGTCGGAGCGGGTAGCCCCCGAAAGCCTTGCTATATAGTCATATATCTCGTCGCTTACAAAAATATCCTCGGCAGCGCTTCTTATCTCGATAAGGTCCTGCGCCGTCATTATGGAATTTACCCGGGGAGCAGCCTTTTTGGAGGACTTTGCCTTTAATATCTCAGTCTCCTCGCCAACAGTGGGATAGCCCATGGAAAGCCTTATCATAAAGCGGTCAAGCTGGGATTCGGGGAGCAGCTGTGTTCCCGCAGAGCCTGAGGGGTTCTGTGTCGCAAGGACGATAAAGGGGTCGGGCAGCTTTCTTGTAACGCTGTCCACGGTAACAGCCCCCTCCTCCATAGCTTCAAGAAGGGCAGACTGGGTCTTGCTGGAGGTTCGGTTTATCTCGTCCGCCAGGAACAGGTTGCAGAACACCGCACCGGGCTTGAAATCAAACTCGCCCGTGGCACGGTTGGGCATATAAAAGCCCGTAACGTCCGCAGGCATAACATCGGAGGTAAACTGCATTCTGTTGTATTTCAGCGACAGTGCCTTTGAGAAAGCCACAGCCATAGTGGTCTTTCCCACGCCCGGGATATCCTCCAGCAGGATATGTCCGCCTGCGCAGGCTGTCATCAGTATTTTTATAATGATATCGTCCTTGCCTATAACGGTCTTTTTTATCTCGTCCGCCGACCTTTTCAGCAAAACTATCAGCCGCTTGTCAATTTCCATGCAAAAGTCCTCCGTAAAAATATGCGGCGAAGCTGTGCCCCGCCGCATGATAATTATTTGATCAGCAAATCAGCTCATTGCGAGTATTGCCATATCGCCGTTTGTTGCAAGACCTTCCTTGACGTTTGCGTCAACTATTCTCTTTACCACGTTGCCCTTGATCTCTCTGAGAGAGGTGTCAAACGCCTTTATTGCGGTAAGGAACGCCTCGTCCTTGTCCTCTCTGTCAAAGGTATAGCAGGTAAGCATTACCTTGATGGTGTTGAAGAGTGTGTTGAAGAATACGAAGTTATCCCACAGAGGAATGGAGAAGTCAGCGTAAGGCATACAATATGTCCATACGTAATTTACCATTATGTGCTCGATGTAATGCTCTCTGCCCTTGAGGAAGTCCTCATAATAAGCCTTCTTCATGGGAATATACTTGCTTTCATCGAACTTGAAGTCTCTCATGCTCTGGTCGCAGCCCACGTTCTTGAAAACGGTGAAGCGGACCTTGTCAAGTGCCTCGTTGGAGGGCATTGTGCGCAGGAAGGAAAGGCCGTCGCAAAGGCTGTAAGCAAAGTTGGGCTTTACAGACTCGAAGTACTTTATTACCTCGTCATGCTCCGGCGTTTTAAGGAACTCGCCCACAAATGCGGGGATAAGATGACCCTTGGACTTGTCCATCATGCCCTGAACGGTCTTGTAAGCAAAGTTAAGGAGAAGCATTCTCTTCTCGAAAACGTAGTTTCTGTTCTGGAGAATGTTCATGGTAAGGGTCTTGAGGATCCAGTAGTTCTGGAGAACAGGGTTCTGCTTTATCATTTCCTGACCCTTTTTCTCATACTCAGCCTCATGCTCGGGCTTGAGGCTTGTCATTTTATACTGAAGCACGTCGGGAGTGTTCATAAGAGTCTTGATAACTCTGTCCTGATTAAGGGGGAATACGTATTCGATGGACGAAGGAGTTACGAGAACATTATAAACAACACCCTCATTTTCAGGGTTAGTCTTGTCAGAAAGGTCTGCATAGAACGCAGGGGTAATAATAGGGTATGGCATTATATTTCCTCCATATCCGCACCACGGGACAACTGCCGCCGTCTGCGGTAAATTTACAAAATAAACCTTGCCATATAAGTATATCACACAATCAACAAAAAATCAATGGTAAACCCAAAAATATTGTATTTTGCACTAAAACTATTCTCATAAATTGGTAAGTCCGTAGGATAAAAGCATAAGGCTGTCGCCCAGATGAACGTTTTCAACCACAATATCCTTGTATCTTTCGGTCAGGTCAAGGTGAGAGAAATTCCAGAAAGCCTTTATGCCGCACTCCACCAGCAGATCGGCGCACTCAGCCGCTGCAGACTTGGGAATGCACAGCACGGCTATCTCGGGGCGCATAACTGCGGTAAAATCCGCCACGCTGTCCATACTGCTTATCTTTATGCCGCCAACAGTCATGCCTATCTTGTTTTCGTCCGTGTCGAAAATGCCGCACAGCTCCATGCCGTATTTCTCGAAATTTATGTGAATGGCAAGCGCCCTGCCCAGGTTTCCCGCACCTATGAGGATGACCTCTTTTCTGCGGTCAAGTCCCAGTATCTTGCCTATCTGCGTCCGAAGCTCCGCCAGATTGTAGCCGTAGCCCTGCTGACCGAAACCGCCGAAGCAGTTAAGGTCCTGCCTTATCTGAGAAGCGGTAAGGGACATTTCCTTTGCAAGCTCCGCCGAGGAAGCTCTCACCGTTCCCTGCTTTATAAGCTCGCCTATAAAGCGGTAATATCTTGGCAGACGCTTTATCACGGTCGCAGAGATCTCATCTTTCTTTGCCATGCCGTTTCTCCTTGGTATATTATCAGCGTGAGAGTGTTTTGCCATAAACGTTCCGGTGGAACGTTTATGGATTTTAGATTATACGGAACCGTAAAAAGGGGAGGCGGTCGTGTTCGCCTCCCCTCGAAATGCTGCCGCATTTCTCACCCTTTGCTCCGTTTGCTTGAATAAAAAGGGATTTCGCCCTCTGCGGAGGACAACAAAGGGGTGCTACCTGCGCACTCCCACTCGCTTTTGACATTTTCGAGCTGCAAGCTTACAGACTGTTCAAAAGCATAAACGAGTTGGCTGCGGGGACACCCCGCCCCTTGACCCCTGCCACCTTTGTAAAGGTGGACTAAACTTTTGCCTTGTTCTTATTTGTGCAGCTTTTTACAAACCAGCATTTATCAAGACAATAAGCATTGCTTTATTATCAAAGCTCTTCTCTGAGTCTCTTTTCGATCTCCTTGAGGAAGGTCTCGGTATCTACCTTCTTCTTGTTCCCGATAGAGGAAAGAGCAGCCAGGTCGCCTGTCATAACGCCCTCTTCAATGGTTCTGACAGTAGCCTTTTCCAGAGCATCAGCATAGTGGATAAGCTCGGGAAGGTTGTCCATCTCGCCTCTCTTGCGGAATGCGCCTGTCCATGCAAACAGAGTTGCAACGGAGTTTGTGGAGGTGCTTTCGCCCTTGAGGTACTTGTAGTAGTGACGCTGAACGGTTCCGTGAGCAGCCTCATACTCATATACTCCGTCGGGAGATACGAGAACGGAGGTCATCATTGCAAGGCTTCCGTAAGCGGTAGCAACCATGTCGGACATAACGTCGCCGTCGTAGTTCTTGCAAGCCCAGATGTATCCGCCGTTGGAACGGATAACTCTTGCTACAGCGTCGTCGATAAGGGTGTAGAAATATTCGATGCCTGCGGCTTCAAACTTCTCCTTGTAGTCCTTCTCGTAGATCTCAGCGAAGATATCCTTGAAACGGTGGTCATACTTCTTGGAAATGGTGTCCTTGGTAGCGAACCATACGTCCTGCTTGGTATCGAGAGCGAAGTTGAAGCAGCTTCTTGCAAAGCTCTCAATGGACTTGTCCTTGTTGTGAAGTCCCTGGATAATGCCTGCGCTGTCCTTGAAATCATAGATAAGGGAGCGTGTTTCCTTACCGTCCCTGTCGGTGCATACCAGCTCGCACTTGGAGCCCTGCTCCACCTGCATCTCGGTGTTCTTGTAAACATCGCCGTAAGCGTGACGGGCAATGGTGATAGGCTTTGTCCATGTGGGGATATAGGGAGTGATGCCCTTTACGATGATAGGTGTACGGAAAACGGTACCGTCAAGGATAGCACGGATAGTGCCGTTGGGGGACTTCCACATTTCCTTCAGGTTGTACTCGGTCATTCTTGCGGCATTGGGGGTGATGGTTGCGCACTTTACAGCAACGCCGTACTTCTTTGTAGCCTCTGCGGAGTCGATAGTTACCTGGTCGTTGGTCTCGTTTCTGTGCTCAAGTCCAAGGTCATAGTATTCGGTCTTGAGGTCAACGTAAGGGGTGATAAGGATATCCTTGATCATCTTCCAGATAACTCTGGTCATTTCATCTCCGTCCATCTCGACGAGAGGTGTTTTCATCTGAATTTTATCTGCCATTTTATCTTACCTCCTGAAATTTTATACTAATCTTTAATCGTTCTATAGACAAAGCCGACAGATGAAATAAGACCAGTCTAGGAAAGCGACTGCAGGCGGGCTTGTCGCCCGGCAAGGGAGCTTGACGAAGAATGGGCTTATTTCAGCCGAGGATTTGTCTATAGGTTGATTGAGGATCAGTATTATTGCCGTGCAGCTTTATAAGCCTGCTCTTGCGATCATATAGACCACAGTACCGACTGCACAGGAAGAAATGACTGCTATGGAGCTTCTCTTTTCCTTGTTCATCTGGGGAAATTTGCTTTTCAGCACGCTGTCCGCCACAATGCCGACCACCAGTACAGCAATAAATGCAGCCGTTCCGGCAGGCGTGTCGAAGCCCTTATGACTGCCGCCCGTTCTTCGGATAAAGTATAAAAAGCTGTCCACTGTCATTCCTCCGTATGCGTGTCCCGTATCGGTATTACTTTAAGGATTCTCTTGTGTAGTCAAGCAGACCGCCTGCAAGGATAATGTCCTTGGTTCTGCCGGAAAGCTCGCAGAGAACGGGGATCTCCTTGCCGTTTGTCTTGTTTACAACGGTAAGCTGGGTCTTGCCCTCGGAAACAGCCTTTCTTACATCAGCAAGAACAAGCTCGTCGCCCTGAGCAATATTGTCATAATCAGCCTCGTTCACGAATGTGAGGGGCAGAATGCCTGCATTGATAAGGTTTGCTCTGTGGATACGTGCAAAGCTCTTTACCAGAACTGCCTTTACGCCAAGGTACAGAGGTGCAAGGGCTGCGTGCTCACGGGAGGAGCCCTGTCCGTAGTTGGAACCGCCTACGATAATGCTCTTGCCCATGGACTTTGCTCTCTCGGGGAACTTCTCATCGCATACAGTGAAGCAGAAGTTGGAGATAGCGGGGATATTGGAACGAAGAGGAAGTATCTTTGCGCCTGCGGGCATGATATGGTCTGTGGTAATGTTGTCGCCGACCTTGAGGGAGCAGCCGCAGTCAATAGTCTCTGCAAGAGGTGCAGTCTCGGGGAAAGGCTTGATGTTGGGGCCTCTGAGGATAGTTACGGAATCCATCTCAGCCTCGGAAGCGGGGGGAACGATCATATTGTCGTTGATATCGAAATGAGCGGGCATCTCGAACTTGAACTCGCTGTCGATAGTTCTGGGGTCGGTGAATACGCCTGTGAGAGCGGAAATTGCAGCAGTTTCGGGAGAAACCAGATAAACCTGAGCGTCTCTTGTACCGCTTCTGCCCTCAAAGTTACGGTTGAAGGTTCTGAGGGATACACCCTTGGAGTTAGGTGACTGACCCATACCGATGCAGGGACCGCAGGCAGATTCAAGGATACGTGCGCCTGCGTCGATCATAACAGCAAGAGCGCCGTTCTTTGCCAGCATATTGAGCACCTGCTTGGAGCCGGGAGCGATGGAGAGGGAAACATCGGGGTTAACGGTCTTGCCCTTTAAGATGTGAGCCACCTTCATCATATCCATAAGTGAGCTGTTTGTACATGAACCGATGCAGACCTGATCTATCTTCATGCCGCTGAGCTCTTCGACAGACTTGACATTATCGGGAGAATGGGGACAAGCAGCAAGAGGAACAAGCTTGGAAAGGTCGATCTCAACAAGCTCGTCATAAACAGCGTCGGGGTCAGCGGAAAGGGGAACATAAACGTCCTCTCTGCCCTGAGCCTTCAGGAACTCTCTTGTGGTCTCGTCGGAGGGGAAGATAGAAGTAGTAGCGCCAAGTTCAGCGCCCATGTTGGTGATGGTAGCTCTCTCGGGAACGGAAAGTGTCTTTACGCCCTCGCCGCAGTACTCGATGACCTTGCCTACGCCGCCCTTAACGGAAAGGCGCTTGAGGACTTCAAGGATAACGTCCTTTGCGGATACCCAGGGAGAAAGCTTGCCTGTAAGCTCTACCTTTACTACCTTGGGGTATGTAATATAATATGCGCCGCCGCCCATTGCAACCGCAACGTCAAGTCCGCCTGCGCCGATAGCGATCATACCGATACCGCCGCCTGTGGGGGTATGGCTGTCGGAACCGATGAGGGTCTTGCCGGGAGCGCCGAATCTTTCAAGATGTACCTGGTGGCAGATACCGTTGCCGGGACGGGAGAAGTAAATGCCATGCTTCTTGGCAACGGAGCCGATGAAGCGGTGGTCGTCCGCATTTTCAAAGCCTGACTGGAGGGTGTTGTGGTCGATATAAGCAACTGAACGCTCTGTCTTTACTCTGGGCACACCCATAGCCTCAAATTCGAGGTAAGCCATAGTGCCTGTAGCGTCCTGTGTAAGGGTCTGGTCGATCCTGATGCCGATCTCATTGCCCTTGACAAATTCGCCGTCAACGACATGAGCCTTGAGTATCTTTTCAGTTAAAGTAAGTCCCATATATTTCAATCCTTCCTGCGGTAATTAAGAGAATATCTCATAATACATTATACTTTAATCAGATGAAATTGTCAATGTAAAATTGCGTAAAGAGGCGGATTTTGCGTGCTCCGGAGGCAAAGTTGCATATTTTGCACAAAAACCCATATCCAAAATATAAGATTTTTTATTCCCAGAAGTATTGACAACAGCAAGATACCGTGCTATAATATAAATCGTCACTTGAACGGTTTGCAAGAACGATCAGTGAATGCGGGTGTAGTTCAATGGTAGAACTCCAGCCTTCCAAGCTGGTCGCGTGGGTTCGATTCCCATCACCCGCTCCAGATATGCGTCTTTAACTCAGCTGGATAGAGTAACTGCCTTCTAAGCAGTAAGCCACTGGTTCGAATCCAGTAAGACGCGCCAATTTTTTCTTAGGCGAAAGCCTTTTGCGGCAGTCAGATTCCTTAGAATCCCTGTCGGTCTTGCTCCCATGCTTCTGCGTTCGGGAGCGTATTTATATTGTAACGCTCCGTAAGAACGTTACATAAATATGGTGGGTGTAGCTTAGCTGGTTAAAGCGTCGGATTGTGGTCCCGAAGATCGTGGGTTCGAATCCCATCTCCCACCCCACTGAATTGCCGTACAATGTACGGCAATTTTTTTATGCCCAAAACAGATCACAAGATCTCAGACTTAATGGCTGTTCGGGATAAAAGGAAATGCGGCTGAATGGGCTCATAAAAAAAGGAACGTTTCCAAAGAAACATATGCCGAAAGCTTAAGGCACAACCGCATTCATTATGCAAACAAAAAGCCCCACAAACAACGTACAAACGTTATTTGTGGGGCTTAGCTTGGTGCCGCTGACCGGACTTGAACCGGTACGGATGTTACTCCGAGGGATTTTAAGTCCCTTGTGTCTGCCGATTTCACCACAGCGGCGCATATTTAAGCTTATATATTATATCATATAACAGAGAGAATGTCAATGCTTTTTTCTTTAAACTTTTCGCGCTTTGGCAATAATTGCTCCATGATGTCAAAAAATCGGAGCGATGTACTGTACTATTTATAAATAATGCTTGAAATTTATAAATATTTGCGGTATAATACACACATATGAACGGAGGTGCCGCTATGCTGACCGACCCCGATATCAGCCATGTTGCCGATGATGAGCTTGACCGTGCCATTGCCGAAAGAAACGAGGAAATGAAAGCCCAAGCCGACCTGTCGGAAATATCTGCCGATGACAAGCGAAAAAAGTCCGCCCTCGGTCACAGGGACAGGGTAAGGGAACGCTTTCTGAACACGGGACTGGAGGGCTTTGCAGACCACGAGATACTGGAGCTGCTGCTCTTTTACACCATTCCCAGGCAGGACACCAAGCAGATCGCCCACGAGCTTATCGACCGCTTTGACAGCGTGGCGGGAGTATTTGATGCTGACATTGAGGAGCTTTGCAAAACAAAGGGTATAACACAAAATTCTGCGGTGCTGTTCAAGCTTATTCCACAGCTTATAGGCGTTTATTACAGCGGCAAGGACGAAAAGAAGTCATACACCAACTCCGATATGCTGGCAGAGCTTTTCAAACCCATGTTTGTGGGCGAAAGCACCGAAAAGTTCATGCTTGCCTGCTTCGACAGCCGCCTGCGCAGGCTCTCCGTTACCGAAATAAGCCGTGGCTCGTCCTCCTGCACAACCATTGATATGCGAAAAATAATGAGCGAGGTCACAAAAAACGGCTGCACCATGGCCGCCATTGCCCATAACCACCCCAAAGGCGCTCCCCGTCCATCCGACGAGGACGTTGCTGTTACCAGGCGGATAAACGAGATATTCCGTGCTGTGGGCGTAACTCTCATGGATCACATAATCGTCGGCGAAAGCAGGACATATTCCCTGCGTGATGGCGGCGAGCTTAGTATATTTGATTAAAGATCGGTATTAAAAGTCACTGCAATTTCTGAAAGGATAATTTCTGATGCCTATTGACAAGATAGTTATTAAAGGTGCAAGGGAGCACAATCTGAAAAACATCGACCTGGAGCTGCCCCGTGACAAGCTCATTGTCATGACGGGTCTTTCAGGCTCGGGTAAATCCTCCCTTGCCTTTGACACCATATATGCCGACGGTCAGCGCAGATACGTGGAAAGTCTGTCCTCCTATGCCAGAATGTTTCTGGGTCAGATGGACAAGCCCGATGTGGATTCCATTGAGGGACTTTCCCCTGCCATCTCCATCGACCAGAAGACAACTTCAAAGAACCCACGCTCCACTGTGGGAACCGTTACCGAGATATACGACTACTTCCGTCTGCTTTTCGCAAGGATAGGCGTTCCCCACTGCCCCGTCTGCGGCAGAGAGATAAAGCAGCAGACCGTTGACCAGATAGTTGACAAGATATCCTCTCTCCCTCAGGGCACAAAGATACAGATACTTGCCCCCGTTGTCCGTGGACGAAAGGGCGAGCACACAAAGGAGCTTGAAGCCGCAGGCAAATCGGGCTATGTGCGTGTGCGCATCGACGGCATAGTATATGACCTGTCGGAAGAGATAAAGCTGGAGAAAAACAAGAAGCATACTATTGAAATCGTTGTTGACCGCCTTGTGGTAAAGCCCGAAATGGGCACACGCCTTGCGGACAGCATCGAGACCGCCGCAGGCATTTCGGGCGGAATTGTAATATGCAGCGTGGTTGACGGTGAGGACATCATGTTCTCCCAGAACTACGCCTGCCCCGAGCACGGCGTTTCCATGGAGGAGCTTTCCCCCAGAATGTTCTCCTTCAACAATCCCTACGGAGCCTGCGAAAAATGTACGGGCCTGGGCGTTTACAAGAAGATAGACCCCGACCTTATCATCGCAAATCCCGACCTTTCCATTATGGAGGGCGCCGTAAAGGCAAGCGGCTGGTCAACCACCGATGATAATTCAATCGCAATGATGTATTTCAAGGGCGTTGCCCAGCATTACGGCTGTTCCGTCAAGGATCCGCTTTCAAAATGGAGCGACGAGGCTGTTCACGCCCTGCTTTACGGCACGGGTGATATCAAGCTGAAGCTCCACCGCACCACAGCCTACGGCGGCGGCATTTATTATCAGCCTTTTGAAGGAATAGTCAACAACCTTGAGCGCAGATACCGTGAAAGCAACTCCGAATGGAGCAAGGCGGATATCGAGCAGTATATGTCCGAGGAAAACTGCCCCGAATGTCACGGCAAACGCCTTAAAAAGGAAATTCTCGGTGTTACCGTGGGCGGAAAGAACATTGCAGAGGTAACGGATATGTCCGTGGTGCAGTGCTATGACTTTTTCGACAAGCTCACCCTCACCGAGCGTGAAAGCTTCATCGCCGAGCGCATAGTCAAGGAGATAAAGGACAGGCTGGGCTTCCTTAAAAGCGTGGGTCTGGAATATCTTACACTGTCCCGCTCCGCAGGAACGCTTTCGGGCGGCGAGTCCCAGAGAATACGTCTGGCAACTCAGATAGGCTCTTCACTGGTGGGCGTGCTTTATATCCTTGATGAGCCGTCTATCGGTCTTCATCAGAGGGATAATGACAAGCTTATCGCAACGCTGAAGCGTCTGCGTGATCTGGGCAACACACTTATCGTAGTTGAGCATGACGAGGATACCATGAGAGCGGCGGATTTCATCGTTGACGTAGGCCCATATGCAGGCATTCACGGCGGCGAGATAATCTGCGCAGGCACAGTGCAGGACATTATGAACTGCGAACGATCCATAACAGGCGCATATCTCAGCGGCAGGAGAAAAGTCCCCGTTCCCGAAACAAGAAGAGCGGGAAGCGGCAAGCTGCTCACCGTTCACGGTGCAAAGGAAAATAACCTTAAAGGCATCGACGTTTCAATACCTCTGGGCACATTCACCTGCGTAACGGGTGTCAGCGGCTCGGGCAAATCATCGCTGGTAAACCAGATAATCTACAAGTATCTGGCGGCAAAGCTCAACAGGGCAAGGACCCGCCCCGGAGCTTTTGACTCTATCGAGGGAGACGAGTATCTTGATAAGATAATAGCCATCGACCAGTCGCCTATCGGCAGAACTCCCCGTTCAAACCCCGCCACATACACAGGCGTTTTCAACGATATAAGAGACCTTTTTGCCGAGACCAACGACGCAAAAATGCACGGCTATACCTCAGGCAGATTTTCATTCAACGTCAAGGGCGGCCGCTGCGAAGCCTGCGAGGGCGACGGCATAATCAAGATAGAAATGCACTTCCTGCCTGATGTGTATGTCCCCTGCGAGGTCTGCAAGGGCAAGCGCTATAACCGTGAAACTCTGGAAGTAAAGTACAAGGGCAAGAACATTTACGATGTGCTTGAAATGACAGTTGACGAGGGCGTGGAGTTTTTCTCAAACCACCCCAAAATATACCGCAAGCTGCTGACGCTGCAGGAAGTGGGACTGGGCTACGTGAAAATAGGTCAGCCCGCAACAACGCTTTCGGGCGGAGAAGCTCAGCGTGTAAAGCTGGCTGCGGAGCTTTCAAAGCGCTCCACAGGCAAGACGATATATGTGCTTGACGAGCCTACCACAGGCCTCCACACAGCAGATGTACACAAGCTGCTGGAGGTGCTGGAACGCCTTACCGACGGCGGAAACACCGTGCTTGTCATAGAGCATAACCTTGACGTGATAAAAACAGCGGATTATCTTATCGACCTTGGCCCCGAGGGCGGCGACAAGGGCGGAACGCTGGTATGCTGCGGAACTCCCGAGGAAGTGGCAGTCTGCGATAAGAGCTATACAGGCAGATATCTGAAACCAATGTTAAGCAAATAATGTTAAGCAAATAAGGGGGAGCATGATGGTTCATTTCGGCAACGAATGGGACGAGATAATGGCAGGGGAGTTTGACCTGCCCTACTACAAGCAGCTGAGGGAATTTTTAAAGCAGGAGTATTTCACAAAAGAGATATATCCTGATATGAACAACATCTTCAACGCAATGAAGCACGCTTCATACAGCGATATAAAGGCAGTGATACTGGGGCAGGATCCATATCACGAGCCCGGGCAGGCACACGGCCTCTGCTTTTCCGTTCAGAAGGGCTGCCCCATTCCGCCGTCGCTCCAGAACATATATAAAGAGCTGAACGCAGACCTGGGAATACCACCCGCACCTCACGGAGAGCTGTACAAGTGGGCGGATAACGGCGTGCTGCTTTTAAACACAGTCCTCACCGTCCGCAGGGGACAGGCAAATTCACATAAGGGCAAGGGCTGGGAGATATTCACCGATGACGTTATAAAGAAGCTCAATGAGCGTGAGAAGCCCATGGTATTCTTATTATGGGGAGCAAATGCACGTTCAAAGAAGCAGTTCATCACAAATCCCAATCATCTTGTGCTTGAAGCGGCTCACCCGTCGCCATTGTCAGCATACAACGGATTTTTCGGGTGCAGGCATTTTTCCAAGTGTAATGCTTTTCTGGAAGCACACGGCATAGAGCCTGTGGACTGGAGGATAGAATAATAGATAAGCAAAGAAAAAAGTCCGCACAAGCACACTCTTAATGTAATTTCACCTGAGTTATCGCACGACCGTTCATGCTACACCTTTTTTCATAATAGCATTGATTTAAAAAGATAAATATGGTATAATAACGTCAGCACCGCACATATCCTTGTGGTGCTGACTATTTTTTGCAAAGGAGCGGTAAGATGACAAAACAATATACCTCAGACCCCAAGGGACGAAAATTTTTATCAGCTGCCGCTTTCCTGCTGACTTTGGTCATCATCTTTGCCCTTAATATACTCAGGCAATATGTCAAAGAAAAATTTCCACAGTATCTACCCGATACCACCAGCCTCCCCGAAAAGCTCATAATCGTGCTGATGATAATTTTTGCGGCGATATATGTGGTGTTTATCGTTATTTTCCTGCCAATGTGGTACAAAACCATACGGTACATTTTGAAGGATAACGAGATAATCTCATGCAGCGGTCTTATATCCAAGACCTACAGGATAATGAAGCTCTCTGCCATTCAGCACGCTTCAAGGATATCCCTGCCCTTTTCAAAATACACCTGCTTTAATTTTATTTCGCTGAACGCCCTGGGCGGCTCCATGCTGCTGATGTTCCTCTCCGCCGGGGACTGCCGTGAGATACTGGATATATTTGAGCGCTCTATCACTGCAAAAAAAGAGCCGAAAGCTAAGGCACAGCCCACTCCCAAGGGGAAATATTCCCTTTCCCAGTCGGACGGCTCTGCCGATTATGTTTATACCGACAATTCCTCTCTTTTAAGCTCCGAGGAGATATCGGACGTGCTTGACGGCTACAGCAGCTTCAGGCAGCTGAGCTTTGACGATATCCCCGACTCGCAGCTCACATTCACCGACACGGACAGCGGGGAGGACAGAAAGTGAAAAGACAGCACCCTCTCGCCATCATAGGATACACCTCAAAGAACTTCTGGCTGCTGCTTATCCCTCTCATACGTGGTCTCGTGGCGCTGAAATTCGACTTCTACAACTGGGCATCGGGCGCACAGTGGGATATTCTGGCTGTAACGGTAATGATAGCCGCCGCATATATGAGGTGGTACTGCACCTCATATGAAGTGACCGACGATTCCGTGCATATAAAAACGGGAGTTATCGTCCGCCGTGACACGGATATCCCCTTTAAGTGCATAAGCGCCGTTACCAGCGAAGAAAACCCCATTTACGGCAAATTCGGGGCAATACGGCTTTATATCGACACCGACGCTGTTACAGGCAGCCGCAAGCAGGCGGACGTAAACATAATGACCGACCGCATGACCAGAGCGCAGCTTTTCAATCTTCTTTCCGCCGCCTTTACCGAGGACGAGCCTAAAAAGATAAACTACACCTACAAGGTGTCCAAGCGGAGCCTTGTGGCGTTTTCATTCCTGTTCTCATCAGCACTGTCGGGCGTTGCCCTGCTGATAACCGCCTTTTCGGGAAGTACGGACATCATCGGCGACCAGCTGGAAAGAGATTTCCTCACCGTGGTCAATGACCTTTCGGACGTTGTGGCAAGCCGGCTGGGACAGCTCATCAAGGGCATCTCCCCTGCGGGCATAGCCGTTTCAATAATCATCGGCGTGGGCTTTCTCATATCCTTTGCGGAAAATATCCTGCGGCATATAAACTTCACCGCAGGACGCAGAGGAAAGTGCATAATCATCTCCGCAGGACTTATCGTCAAGCGAATGTACTGCATCAACAGCCGCAGGGTGAACATCGCCGATATGCGCCAGAACCTGCTGATGAAATTCTTCGGCATAACCTCGGTACACGTAAACTGCACAGGCTACGGCAAGCGTAAGAACGAGTTTCCCGTGTTCGTGCCCATATGCTCAATCAGGCATATAAACGACGGAAAAAGCGTGCGGAAGCTTTCCAGCGTCATGGAAATGCTGCTGCCCGATTTCTCGGGGGCGGAAAGCTACATCAACCCCAGAACCACCTATATAATGCGATTTATAATGCCCCCTGCGCTGGCGGTCTATGGCATACTGCTGTTGGGAATGGTGCTTATGATAATGTTTCCACACTGGTACAGCCTGATATGGTTTATGTCCATACTGCTTGAGATACCCGCAATATGGCTTGTATTCGTAAAAGCCTGCGCATACTGCACCAACGGCATAAACATCACCGACAAGAGCGTGTGCGCAAAATACAGCGTGTGGTACTCATTCCACACCATCACCGTTCCTCTGGAGCGTGTGGCGGAGATACGCATTACTCAGACGATTTTCCAGCGCATGAACAGATCCTGCGATGTGATAATATACACAAACTCCGAGTACATAGGCAGCCACAGGATAACAGGTCTGCCCATAACGGAAGTACAGGAGCTTATCAGGGAGAGATTCAAATGAGACCATTCTGCAAAAAATGCTTTTTCAGCGAGCTTGACCCGGGCGGCGTTTATAACGAGATAAAGGACATGATAGCCGCTCTGCCCGAGGAAAAGCGGGCAGACGATGACACATACCGCCATCGTCTGGACATCTGCGGCAGCTGCGAAAGTCTGGGCAGCGGCATATGCGGAAAATGCGGCTGCTTTGTGGAGCTGAGAGCCGCAAAAAAAGATATGTACTGCCCAAGTGAAGATAAGAAATGGTAAACAAAAAAATCCCGATGCAAGCGCATCGGGATCTTCGTTTTTATGCAGTTTTATCAGATGGTGAGGTCGTGGGAAGCATACTGCTGTGCAAGGCCCTCGCTGATAACGGTATAAGTAGAATCTACCTGAACGTTACCGATAAGCATTCCTGCAAAGAATGCAAGGATAACTGCTGCAACAAGTGCAACAATGGGGATATCCATGATAGTCACCGCAGACTCGCTGAATGTATTATCCTTCAGGGACTTATTGAGGATTCGGCAAACAACGATAAGAACAGCTGTGATAACAATGATTGCTGCAAGTATCACCAGATACTGACCGTAGCTTGTGGTGCGGTAGATCATGTGAGGATCATCGGGCTTGTAATAAACAGAATATCTCTGACCAAGCTCCGCATCGCCGTTGAGCACAATGCCTGTAGCATATACCTCCTGGTCATATGCCATGTACTTGCCGTCAACAACTACCTGAGTTCCGATGTAATCAAAGTGATCTTCATCAGTAATATCATATACCTTTGATACGAAAAGGTCGGTGTTGAGCCTTGTTTCAAGGTCACTTCCCGAAGTTGCCATCCAAGTCTTTGAAGTAACACTGTTAAGCTTTGCGTAGCGTGAAAGACCCATTTCCACGTAGAATGTAGCAATGCCCAGCAGAAGTGCGGCTACACACATAAGTATGCACGCAACATAATAGCGCTTTTTGATTTTCAATCTGCATTCCTCCCGTTTATTCTCTTGCCGTATCCTGACAAAACAGTCACAGAATCACAGCATTTTTATACAATAAATTATACCATCTTAATTTTATTTTGTCAAGTATATTTGTATATTATTAACGAACCGTAATGAGTATCATAATTCGTGCATATTTCCACGTTTCGAGCTTTTTCTTATATCCTTTTTATTATAATTGTTATCACAACATTCTTCGGAACAAAAGATAAACAAAAGAAAGGACGATACTCATGCAGACAAAAACACTATCACCATCGGAAATACAGACAAAAAAGCCTCGGGTACATACAGCGCCGAATATATGCGCAGTCATCGCCTCGGCGGCGGCAGGCTTTCTTATCACCAACGTAAAAATAGGGGGAACACTGTCACCGTTCCTCACCTCGCTCATATCGGCACTCACGCCGCTGTACGGCACAGCGGCGCTTTTCGGCGGTATATGCTCGGCACTTGTCACGGGGTCGGTGTGGAAGTGCATCGCAGAGCTTTCGGCGGCAGTTCTGACCGTAATTTACTGCAAGATCTTCAGCAGGCAGAAGGGCAGCAGAATAAAAGCCATTGCCGCAGGACTTATCTACTTCATATGTGCCAGTGCGGTAAGCGCAGGCAGCGGTGACTGGGTGCTTTTTGCCGCAGTTTTTTTCAGAGGACTTATGTGCTCCGCTGCCTCATATTGTATGTGCGAGACAAAAAGGCTTGCACGGAGAGGGTGCAGTGACAATGGGAACGCCAAAATGAACAGCGTATTCTATGCTGGCATCGTTTATATGATAATCATTGCCGCCCTTTGCTCAAAAACGGTGTGGATAATCAACGCAGGCCGCATTGCCGCAGGCTTCTGCACCGCTGCCGCCGCAAGGAAGTTCGGAGTAAGGGGAGGAGGGGCTGTGGGAGTTCTCTCCGCCTCGGCTTTTCTTCTGGCGGAGCAGTCCCTTGGTCGGTGCGGAGCAATGCTTGCCTTTGCAGGGCTTGCTTCGGGACTATATCACATCAGGGGCAAATATGCGGTGAACATCTGCTTTATCTGCTCGGCATTCGGCATAACCGCAGCGGCGGGAATGCCCTCGGGTACGCCCGAATTTATTGCGGACATGGGCATAGCCGCCGCCCTGTACTGCCTTATCCCCGAAAGGCTTTATATGCCAAAGCTCAACGGCATATGCTCCGTCAGGTCAAAGGGGGAGGATATCCGTTCGGACAGGCTTGGCTTTGCGGCGCAGGTTCTTGAGGAGGTGGGAAACGATGTGGAAACAGCTTCGGATATGCTCAGCAGATGTACGGAGGCTCCCGATGAAAAGATCAGCGATATTGTCAGGAACACCGTATGCGGCAAATACTGCTCTCAGCGCAAGTGTACGGCGGTTTTCTGCGCTGTGTCGGACAAAACTGCCGATGATTGCTTCAAAGCCGCTGAAGCTCTGGCGGAGAGCAAGGGTTCGGTTACTTGCGGCGAGCTGCCGACGGGCTTCGACGGCTGCCGTGCGAAAGCTCAGGTCGCTTATGCCTGCACTCACGCAATGGAGCTCAGAGCGCTGCAGAGCCGAAAGAGCGCATTCGTGCGGAGATTTTTAGAGGGTGCTTCCGAACAGCTTTCCGCCTCCTGCGGTATCATAATGTCCATGGCGGAGGAGCTTGACCCACGCTTTAAAGAGGATTTCTCCCTTTCCGAATCAGCCGCAAGGATACTGGCGGACTGCGGCATAGAAGCAAAGTCGGTGAGCGTTGCCTTTGACAGCGACCTGCACCCATTTGCGGAAGCATACATATGCCGTGAGAAAAAGATACCCGAGCCTGACATGGCGGAGATGACCGAGCGCCTTGGTCTGCTTTTGGGATATGAGCTTTCAAAGCCTGCCATAATATGCTGCGGCGAGGGCGATAAGCGCATCATGCGGATACGCTGGCGCACGGAAGCAAGCTATACCCCCGACTGCCGCATACTTGCCTTTGCAGCCGAAAGCGGCGTGAGCGGCGACAGCCACGGCTGCTTTGAGGACGGCAGGGGCAATTACTACATTATTCTGGCGGACGGCATGGGCAAGGGCGCAAGAGCTGCGGCGGAAAGCAGCATGGCGGTGAATATGCTGAGGCGGCTCATTCTTTCGGGAGCAGGGCTGGAAAGCGCCATAAGAACGCTTAATGTGTTAATGACCGCAGCCTCCCCCGATGAGACCTTTACCACTGCGGATATTATGGAAATAAACCTGTACAGCGGCGCCACACGGCTCATCAAAATGGGTGCAGCCCCCACTGTAGTTATGCTGAGGGACGAGGAAACAGCCTACACAGAGGTGTATTCCGACTGCTCCGCTCCCCTTGGCATAATCGCTTCCGCCAAGATAACCGAGGAGCATTTCACCCTTGACAGCCGCTCACGGCTGGTAATGACCACCGACGGCATAGGTCCCGAGCATATGGGCTATATCACGGCTCTTCTGGAAAATGAAACTCTCACCTGCGAGCAGATATGCGACAAGATAATGGCAGCATCGGACGAAAATGAGCTGTCATCGGAAGAAAAAATGCGCCGCAGGGACGACAAGACCGTTGCTGCTGTAAGACTTTACAAAATATAAACATTTTTATTTTAATGCCGATTTTGAAACTGTTGAAATCTGTTGTGAATATATACAAGGCGCTTGTAAAAAATACGTGAGATTTGTAAAACTTTTACAATACCCCTTGTAATTTAATGCACAATCTGTTAAAATATTTATATACGAAAGCTTGGAAAAGTGTGCAAATTCACCGCATACCGTTTCCATGTGTATTTTGTACCAAAAGGTGGGTTTTATATAGAGATGAACGACAACAAAAATACTGTAGAAAACTACGAATTTCCGCTGTTTGTGTTCCATGAGGGAAACAACTGCGAAGCTTTTAACTTTTTCGGTGCCCATAAGGCGGTAAAGGACGGCGTGGAGGGCGCATATTTCAGAGTATGGGCTCCCAAGGCAAAGTCCGTTTCACTTATCGGCGATTTCAACGGCTGGGACAGGTCAAAAACTCCCATGTACCGCCTGGACGACCCCACCGTGTGGGAAGTGTTCGTTGAGGGCGTGGAGGATTATTTCACCTACAAGTACAGCGTGGAGACCTCTCACTACAGCATCGTTGAAAAGGCAGACCCCTACGGCTGCCATATGGAGCTGAGACCCAACACTGCGTCAAAGTTCTTTGATATTGATAATTACCAGTGGCACGACCAGAAATGGTATCAGCAGAAGGCTAAGACCAACGTTTATAAAAGCCCCATGAACATCTACGAGGCTCACCTCGGCTCATGGAGGCAGTATAAGGACGGCTCTCCCTTCGATTATATCAAGTTCGCACATGAAATGTCCGACTACCTCAAGGAAATGGGCTACACCCACCTTGAGCTTATGCCTCTGGCGGAATATCCCTTTGACGGCTCATGGGGATATCAGGTAATTGGCTATTATGCCCCCACCTCCCGCTATGGTACTCCCGCTCAGTTCATGGAAATGATAGACATTTTCCATCAGAACGGCATTTCCGTTATCCTCGACTGGGTACCTGCCCACTTTCCAAAGGATTCCGCAGGTCTTTTCGAGTTTGACGGCGACTGCTGCTATGAATATTCCGATCCTCTGAAAAAGGAGCACGCCGCATGGGGAACAAGAGTTTTCGACTACGGCAAGGGCGAGGTCCGCTCGTTCCTTATTTCAAACGCTATATACTGGATAGAAAAATTCCATCTGGACGGTCTCAGAGTTGACGCTGTTGCTTCAATGCTCTACCTTGACTACGACAGACGTGAATGGCGTCCCAACAAGAACGGCGGCCACGAAAATCTTGAGGCTATCGAGTTTTTGCAGAAGCTCAACACTGTTGTGTTTGCAAGAAATCCCGATGTGCTCATGATCGCTGAGGAGTCCACCGCATGGCCTATGGTAACAAAGCCTGCCGATATCGGCGGCCTTGGCTTCAACTTCAAGTGGAACATGGGCTGGATGAACGATACGCTGGACTATATGCGCACCGACCCCATCTACCGTGCGGGCAACCACGGAAAGCTTACATTCTCTTTCTTCTACGCTTTCAGCGAGAACTACATACTGCCTATCTCACACGATGAGGTAGTTCACGGAAAGGCATCGCTGTTCAGCAAAATGAGCTCCGGCACGATGGAGGGCAAATTTGCTTCCATGAGGGCGTTCATAGCATATATGTACGCTCACCCCGGAAAGAAGCTCAACTTCATGGGAACAGAGCTTGCACAGGTCATCGAGTGGAACTATGAAGAGGAACTCGACTGGCTGTTGCTGGGCTTTGAGACCCACCTTAAAATGCACGAATTCTTCAAGGATATAAATCACCTCTATCTGGAGTCGAAGCCCCTGTGGCACGATGACGATTCATGGGACGGATTCAAGTGGATATGTGCGGACGATTACACCCAGAGTGTTATCTCTTTCCGCAGGATAAGCACATCCGAACAAGGTAAGCATGATGAGATCATCGTTGTCTGCAACTTCGTTCCCGTAACACGCACCGATTACAAGATCGGCGTTCCTTACGAGGGCACATATGAGCAGATACTCTCCACAGACGACCTGAAATACGGCGGCTCGGGCGAGGTGGATAACGGCAGGATCAAAGCGGAGGAATATTCCATGCACGGCTATGATTACTCCATATCCCTGACGATTCCGGGACTTTCCGCAATGTACTTCAGATATGTACCTCCCAAGAAGCGTGCAAAGAAGTCCGACACTGTTATCGACGTGACCGAGACCGCTGAGGTTAAGACACGCAAGACAGCCAAGGCTCCCGCAAAGAAGAAGCCTTCAGCGAAGGCAACTTCTGCGAAGGCAGCTTCGGCAAAGACTGCCGCAACAGAGGAAACATCTTCTGAGAATACATCAGCAAAAACTGCGGAAAAGTCCGAAAATACAGCATCAACAGCAAAAACAACTTCGGCATCGACTGCTCCCAAGAAGGCAAGCAAGTCCAAGACCGAAAAGACTGCCAAATAAGCAGGCAGTATATATCGAAAGGAAGGATTTTCAAGATGTACACTAAAAAAGAATGCGTCGCAATGCTTCTGGCAGGCGGACAGGGCAGCCGTTTGTATGCCCTCACTCAGGATATGGCAAAGCCTGCCGTTCCTTACGGAGGAAAATACAGGATCATCGACTTTCCTCTTTCCAACTGCGTAAACTCAGGTATTGATACAGTAGGTGTCCTCACCCAGTATCAGCCTCTCGTACTTAATGACTACATCGGCAACGGTCAGCCCTGGGACCTTGATAAGCAGTACGGCGGCGCTCACTGCCTGCCTCCTTATCAGACCGCTCTGGGCGCTGAGTGGTACAAGGGTACCGCAAACGCTATCTACCAGAACATTGCTTTCGTTGACAGATACAACCCCGAGTATGTTGTGGTTCTTTCAGGCGACCACATCTACAAAATGGACTATAACGAGATGCTCAGCTATCACAAGGAAAAGAACGCTGCTGCTACCATCGCCGTTCTGGACGTTCCCATGGAGGAAGCTTCCCGTTTCGGCATCATGATAACCGATGACGACGGAAACATCGTTGACTTCGAGGAGAAGCCCAAGCACCCCCGTTCCACCCTTGCTTCCATGGGTATCTACATCTTCACATGGAGCAAGCTGAAGCAGTACCTTATCGACAACGAGAACAACCCCGATGAAGATAAGGACTTCGGTAAGGCTATTATCCCCAACATGATGAACGCAGGCGAAAAGCTTGTTGCTTACACCTTTGACGGCTACTGGAAGGACGTTGGAACCCTTGATTCCCTGTGGGAAGCAAACATGGACCTCCTCAATCCCAATATCCCCATCGACCTTTACGATCCTGACTGGAAGATGTACTCCAGAAACCCCGTTCTTCCTCCTCAGTACATAGGCGAGAACGCAAATGTTGAGAACTCCATGATCGCAGAGGGCTGCATCATCGACGGCAACATCGACTTCTCCGTAATCTACGAGGGCGTTACCATCGAAAAGGGCGCAACCGTAACAGATTCCATCATCATGCCCGGCTCCGTTATCAAGGAGGGCGCAACTGTAGAGTACGCTATCGTAGGCGAAAATTCCATTATCGAAAAGGGCGCACACATCGGCGCTCGTCCCGAAACCGTTGAAAACCGAGACGACTGGGGCATTGCCGTTATCGGCAACAAGATCACGATCGCTGAAAATCAGGTCGTAGGTCCCAAGCAGATGGTTCCCGATATCAAGAAGAAGTAAGAGTTTTCACGGAAGGAAGGTTATTTCAAATGAGCTTAAATAAAAAAATTCTTGGCATAATCTTTGCCAATATGCACGAGAACGTAGTTCCCGAACTTACAAGACAGAGAACAATGGGTTCCGTTATGTTCGGCGGACGCTACAGACTTATCGACTTCACCCTCTCTAACATGGCTAATTCAGGCGTTGATGAGGTTGGTATCATCACAAAGTCCAACTACCAGTCACTGCTCGACCACCTGGGCAGCGGCCGTGAGTGGGATATGGCAAGAAAGAACGGCGGACTTCACCTGCTGCCTCCTTTCAGCAACCTGACCAGCGGTATGTACAGAGGCCGTCTTGAGGCTCTCTACGGCATTTCCGATTTCATCAAGTGCTCTGACGCAGACTATGTTATCATGTCCGACTGCGACGTTGTAACAAGCCTGGACTACAACAAGGTATTTGACGCTCACATCAAGAGCGGCGCCGATATCACTGCTGTTTATTCCACCGCAAACCTTGACCTTGAGGCTGCTGAGCACAGCAACATTCTTGGCATCGACGAAACAGGAAGAGTAAACAACGTTCTTATCGACCCCCAGATCAGCGGCGAGTGCAACGTTTGCCTGAATACATACATCATCTCCAAGGATCTGCTCATGAGCATGGTAGCCGACGGTGCTGCAAAGGGCATCTACAGCTTTGCAAAGAGCATTCTCCAGGCAAGATGCAATGATTACAAGATCATGGCTTATAAGCACGAGGGCTACTTCTCCAAGATCACTGATATCAAGTCCTATTACAATGCTAATATGGCTCTTCTTGATACTGACAAGAGACAGAAGCTGTTCCCCGACAATGCTCCTGTTTACACCAAGGTAAGAGATAATCCTCCCGCAAAGTTCGCTATCGGCGCAAAGGTAAAGAACTCCCTTATCGCTGACGGCTGCATCATCGAGGGTACTGTTGAGAACTCTATCCTGTTCAGAGGTGCAAAGGTAGGCAAGGGCTCTGTTGTTAAGGACAGCATCATCATGCAGGATACCGTTATCGGCAAGAACTGCGTTGTTGACTGCGTTATCACAGATAAGATCGTTAAGATCACCGACCGCAAGATACTTACAGGCTCTGCAAACTACCCCATCTACATCGGCAAGGGTGCTGAGATCTGATAAAAACTGACCGATCGGCTTGCCTTGGGATATGCTCAGGGCAGGCCGATTTTTATGAAAGGAAACCACACCATATGAGAATACTTTATACAGCTTCGGAGGCTCTTCCATATGCAGCTTCGGGCGGACTTGCCGATGTTGCAGGCTCACTTCCTGCGGCTCTGTGCAAGGCAGGCCATGACTGCCGTGTAGTTCTGCCCCTTTATAAAAGCATAAAGCCCGAGCTTCGCAAGGACCTGAGATTCCTTATGAACTTCACCGTTGACGTTGGCTGGAGAAAGCAGTACTGCGGCGTTTTCGAGGGTCATGCAAACAACGTGACATATTATCTGCTGGATAATGAATATTACTACGCAAGAGACGGTCTTTACGGCTTCTATGACGACTGCGAGCGCTTTGTTTTCCTCTCCCGTGCAGTAATGGAGCTTATCAGGCACATCGACTGGAAGCCTCAGATAATAAACTGCAACGACTGGCAGACCGCCCTTGTTCCCGTTTATTATCAGACCTACTACAAATATCAGCACGGCTATGAAGATATCAAGACCGTGTTCACTATCCACAATATCCAGTATCAGGGCAAGTACGGCATGGACGTACTCAACGAGGTAATGGGCATTCCCATGTACCACGCAAATCTGCTGGAATATGACGGCTGCATCAATATGATGAAGGGCGCTTTCGAGACAGCGGATAAGATAACCACCGTTTCCCCCAGCTACGCATGGGAAATACTTGACCCATGGTACGCTCACGGCCTTGACCGTGCCCTTGCAAACAAGCAGTATAAGCTCTGCGGCTTCCTTAACGGCATAGACACAAAGCTCTATGACCCCGAAAAGGATCCCCTGATCCCCGCTCACTTCTCCGCCGATGATATCTCAGGCAAGGAAAAGTGCAAGGAAGCTCTTGAAAAGGAGCTGAAGCTTGCAAAGAACGGCGAGCCTATCATCGGAATTGTTACAAGATTTGTTTCCCACAAGGGAATCGACCTTATCAAGTACGTTTTCGAGGAAATGGTGAATATGGGCTGCCGCTTTGCTATCCTGGGTTCGGGCGAGAAGATATTCGAGGATTTCTTCAAGGAAATGGCATGGCGCTATCCCGACAGAGTAAGTGCCACAATCGGCTTCGTTCCCGACCTCGCCCGCCGCATATATGCAGGTGCGGATATGTTCCTGATGCCCTCACAGAGTGAGCCTTGCGGACTGGCACAGATGATATCCATGCGCTACGGAACTATACCCATTGTCCGTGAAACAGGCGGACTTAGGGACAGCGTAAGAGACGCAGGCGGTGAAAACGGCAACGGATTCACATTCAAGACCTATAACGCTCACGATATGCTCAACGCCGTATGCAGAGCATATGAATACTACAAGAACAAGCCTGCCTGGGCAAAGCTTGTTTCCGATGCAATGAAAAATGACTTCAGCTGGGACAGCTCCGCAAAGCTCTATATCGGGCTTTACAAAGAGCTTGCCGGGGAGGAGTAATAAAAGTGGCTGCCACAGCTAAATACTGCGGCAGCCATTTTTATGCCCTTATCCAATCCTCATATCACTTATCTTTTTTATTCCTGATATATTTCCTCAGCAGGAAAAAGGGAAGCGCTGTAACGCTGATGTCCGACAGGCACAGCAGCACCAGCCATTTGCAGGGCGAAAGCACGCCTGCCAGAATACAGAAAACAAATGCCATGCCCGGAAATCCCGATACGTGCTTCCCACTTTTGCGGCTTTGTATAGGAGCAACAACATATGTCAGTATCCAAAAGAACAAAGCAACTGCCCACGAGAATACAGGAAAGCCCCATACAGTAAAAAATTCGATCATCTGTCTGCTCATATTATCCCCCATTACAATGTCATACTTTAAAGAAAAGCCATAGTATCTCTGAAATTGCATCAGAAATACTATGGCTTAAATTTTTTAAGTCGTATTATTCAAGCAAAATTACTTGAGAACTATGAGGTAAGGACCGCCCTGGTCAACTGTGAATGTGCAGGAACCGTTGGACTGAACCTTGGTCTTGTAAACAGCCTTGAGAGACCTGCTGTCGGGGTTGTAGCGGTAAACTACAGCTGTGAGATCAGCACGCTTCTTGTTGAACTTAACTGTTACGCTTGCAGTGGTTCCGAAGTCATTGAAGCTTGTGGAAACACCGATCTGAGCCTTGGAAACAGCACCGTTGGAAGCCTTCTTAACGAGGGAAGCGGGGATGTAGTCAATGTTGTACTCAGTGTAGATGGTAACGTCCTGAGGAGTATCAACGTTCTTGCCGTTAACAGTCCACTTAACACCGTTATCGAGAACGAATGTTACGCTTACGTTTCTGCCGTCAAGTGCGTCAAATACGCTCTTGTCAACAACGGAGCAGCCGTTCATATCAACCTTGATGTTAGCGCCCTTCTTAGCATTGTTGATGTACTTAACAATGGTCTTCCAGCCTGCATAGTTCTTGTTGCCGTAGAGGTAAGGCTCGCCGTCCTCAGCTGCATCGGTCTTGCTTGTGGAAGTAGAAGTGGAGAAAGGATCCTTTCTGAACATGAGGTAAGGATCGGTAAGATAGCCGTAGCCATAGTTATAGCCATAGCCGTAGTTGTAGTGCTTGCCGTAGTAGTTGTAAGGAACATAGGAAATATCTACGCCGAGAGCGGTTCCGCCTGCTTCAATAGCTGCGTCAAGGCTGCCGTAGTAGGTTCCGTTGTAGTAGTAATAGTACTTAACGTTGCCTGTGCTGCCAACGGGAGCATAGTAGATATCAACGCCGAGAGCAGTTCCGCCTGCTGCGATAGCTGCATCGAGAGAAGGATATGCAACGCCGTTGTAGTAGTATCTGTAGATGGAGCTTGCGTTTCCGTCATAAGCGCCGCCAACGTATGTTACGAAGGAGCTGTTGTTGTTGGAAGCTGCAAGAGCTGCCTCATAAGTGTTGTAGTACTTGCCTGTGTATGTGCTGTAGTAATGACCACGGCCGTAAGCACTGTTGCCAACATATGTTACATAAGCTGCGTTGCCGTTGGAAGCTGCAAGAGCTGCGCTGTATGTAGAATAGTACTGACGTGTGTAAGAGCTGTAGTAATAGCCGTAGTAGCTGTTGCCGTAGTAGTTAGCAACATAAGATACATAAGTGCTGTTGTTGTTGGAAGCAGCGAGAGCCTCGGAATAGGTTCTGTAGTACTTATTTGTGTAGGAGCTGTAGTAAGCACCGGTAGCGCTGGGGTAGTTGCCGTAATATGTGCCGATGTAAACAACGTGAGGATTCTCTATGCCTGCGTCCTCAGCTGCCTTCTTTGTATCGTAGTACTTGTTGGGAAATCTGGGGTCAATGTACTTTTCGGTAGCACCGGCGGGAACTCTGCTTGTAGGAACGGCTTCGTAAGTTCCTGCTACGCCTGATGCAGTATCAGCATCTACAGGGTAGGAATAGTAAACGCCGTTGTAGTAATAATAATATCCACCATTATTTTCAATAGCAGAAGCATTGAACGCAAACATCTGAGAAGCCATCAGGGCTGCGCATGCAATAGAAGCGATAGACTTAGTCAATTTCTTGCTCATTGTAAAATCTCCTTTGTTTATTTATTTTTTCATACGGAACAAATATCGGGTTTGTATTATAAGGTTAGTACAGCTTTGGTATTGCTCCCTATTTGTCTTTATTATAACATATATTTTTCCAAATGCCAATAGTAATTACAACAAAATTTATTACAGTTTAATTACATAATATCAACAAAAAAACAACGTGCCGACTGAATAAAAAATCACGGGGAACAAATACTATGATTTGTGAAATATGAACCGCATAAAAATATACCAATTTGGTATATTGACAAATCCTCGGAAGTATAGTATAATAAAATCATACAATAACAGTATATTTTATAAGGAGGCCTATATGGAAACTATTGCTTTTTATGACACCAAGCCCTATGACAAGGACAGCTTTGACCGCCACAACAACGGCAGATACAAGCTCCGCTACTTTGAAGATAAGCTCACCTGTGATACCGCCGCACTGGCAAAGGGCTGCAAAGCCGTATGCGCCTTTGTGAATGACAATATCGACAGATGCGTTATCGACGCACTGAACGAGATCGGCGTGGAGCTGGTGCTACTGCGCTGCGCAGGCTATAACAACGTTGACCTGAAATATGCCGCAGGCAGGATAAGAGTGCTGAGAGTTCCCGCCTACTCCCCTTACGCCGTTGCCGAGCACGCAATGGCGCTGATACTGCTCCTTAACCGCAAGATACACAAATCATACCTGCGCACAAGAGACTATAATTTCAGCATAAACGGTCTTACAGGCTTTGACCTTCACGGCAAGACCGCAGGCATCATAGGCACAGGAAAAATAGGTCAGGTTTTCGGAGATATATGCAAGGGCTTCGGAATGGATATCCTGGCATATGACCCTTACCCCTCGGAAGAATTTGCGGCAAAGGGCGCAAAATATGTAAGCCCCGAGGAGCTTTTTGAAAAGAGCGACATCATCTCTCTCCACTGCCCGCTGACACATGATACAAAGTACATCGTGAACGAAAACTCATTGAAGCTTATGAAGCCCTCCGCATTTGTCATAAACACTTCAAGAGGAAAGCTTATCGACAGCCACGCACTTCTTACCGCACTGCGTGAAAAGCGTATCGCAGCAGCGGGACTGGACGTTTACGAGGAAGAGGCGGACGTTTTCTACGAGGACCGTTCAGGAGATATCATAGACGACGAAACACTTTCGCTGCTGGTATCAATGCCGAATGTAATAATCACATCTCATCAGGCGTTCCTGACAGCGGAAGCACTCAGTGCTATCGCAACAACAACGCTTTCCAATGCGGATAATTTCTTTGCGGGAAATGCCGCAGAAAACGGACTTTTTGCAAATGAGGTAACAAAATAACAAACGTAATAACCAAAGGTGCTGCTGCAAAACCGCAATAGCACCTTTTGTTTTATATTATTTCCCAATGTATCTGCTCAGAACGCTTATTATCTTCTGAGCGTCAAGGGGCTTGGATATCCGGTCATTCATGCCCGCTTCCTTGTTGCGCTTAACATCGTCAGCAAAGGCATTTGCCGTCATGGCGATTATGGGGATATCCGCATCGGGGCGCTCCATGGCCCTTATTGCCTTGGTCGCCGCAATGCCGTCATTACGGGCATCATAATATCCATGAGAATTGCGTCAAAGCTGTTCGGCCCGGACTTTTCAAAGATATCAACAGCCTCCTGACCGTTGAACGCCTTTGTTATCACCGCATTATATTTTTCCAACGCAATGCTAAGCCCATCAGATGTGCTTTTTGTAAACTAATCATAAAATCTTAACTTTAGGTTATATTTGTAAAACACAATGTTACCTATTATTCACAAAAAATTTTTGACATCTGTTAAAAGGCAACTTGCAAAGATGATATAATAAAATGAACAAATCCAACAGGGCAAAATCACGGATTTTTCATCGTAAACACAAATTACAAGCAGGGCAAATATATGGATAGATTTCATGAAGTGACTAAAAAACGAATATGGAACGATAATCTCAGAACTCTTATCACTCTGGCAGTGGTTTTTGTGCTTGTGCTGGTAAGTATGCTGGGCACATATAAGGTGCTGCTCATAAATTCACGCAAGATGGGGCATGAGCTTATACAAAGCTATGCTTCCGACGAGGAGCGGAGCATTGCCGTTTACAACACCATCATAAAAATGGGTATGTCGTCTATGGAAAGCTCGGAGGAAAGCGGCTCCCCTGAGGAAATAAGCATAAAAATGCAGGATTTCTTCAAAAAGGCTGCAGATGCCTCAGGCGATCCTGACCTGCAGTGCTTTGCTATCATAAAAGGTAAGCTCGTATCCACCGAGCCTATAGGGGGACTGGACAAGTACGACTTTGAAAATACAGGCTGGTACCGCAATGTGCTGGCTGCTGACGGTCAGGTAATATTCACGGACATCAATGACGAAAGCGGAGCAAAGCTCACCGTTGCCGCAGCAGGCGAACCCGATACTGACTGCGCAGTGTTTATAAATCTCAGAAAGCAGGACTTTATATCCGAACACAGCGGTCTGAACCTTCCCGAAAAAGGCGCATATTACCTTTTTGATACAGACGGTCATCTGCTTTATTACACTGCCCCCTTTGAGGTAGATGAAGCTCCACTTGAAGAATATGCCATGGGACTGTGCGCCGATATACATAACGGAAAAATATCCAACGAAGGCGATGATATCATCGACCTGAACGGCGAGGTAAGGGGAATATACTATAACCAAGTCAATAACGGCTGGCTGTGCATAATGACTATCCCCCACTCTGTTCTGCTGACAGGCTTCAACAATATAATCATTATCTATGTTTCGGTATTTGCCGTATTCATGCTCATAATAATATTTATGTTCGTGCATGATATACATATGGGCCGAACCATAATCCGCACCGGTGCCATAATCCGTGCCCTGTGCAACACCTATTATGCAATTTACCGCATTGACCTGAAAAAAGGCACGTATGATATGATAAAAGGCTCCGACGAGATGCAGAAGCTTATCCCACGAAAAGGCGAATTCAATGCAATGATGGACGGCTTTGCATCTGTAGTAGATGAAGATACGGCGGCAGAAATGCGCTCCTCATTCTCCCTTGAACACCTGAGAGAGCTGGCTTCCAAGCAGATAAAGGATTTCGGCGGCGATTTTCTCAGAAAGATGAACGGCGATAACAAGTGGGTAAATATGGCATTTATCATTGATGAGTCGCTGACAAAGGAAGAGGGCATACTGGTATTCCGCCAGATAGATACGGAAAAACAGCAGCAGATACGCCACACAAAGCTGCTGGAAAGCGCCCTTGCCTCCGCAGATGCCAGCGAGAAATCACAGAAATATTTCTTCTCCAAAATGAGCCACGAAATGCGCACGCCCCTTAACATAATTCTCGGCATGAACGAGCTTGCCATGAGCCCCGACTGCCCTGAAAATAAGCGGCTGGATTATCTGAAAAAGATAGAATATTCAGGCAAGGATATGCTGGGACTTATCAATAACATTCTGGAAATATCCCGAATAGAGGACGGTCTGATGCCCATTGACCGCAAGGTGATAAACCTGCGTGAGGAATTTACAAACATCGTGCAGCCGTTCCGTGAGCAGGCTGTAGCACAGGGAAAACGCTGCGAGATAAAGATCGACATCTCAAAGGACATGGTAATGGGCGACGTGCTGAAGCTGTCCCAGATAATGAACAATCTGCTTTCAAACGCAGTCCGCTTTACACGAAGCGGAGACAGCATGACCGTAACCATGCGTCAGGCAGCTCCAGACAGCAGCAACTACATTTTCACCGTGGAAGACACGGGAATAGGAATGTCCGAAGCGTTCCTGCCGAAGCTTTTCACCCCATATTCTCAGGAAAACAGATTCGGCAACCGCTCCGAAACAGGCGGCGGTCTGGGAATGGCGATAGTAAAGAGCCTTGTTACCCAGAAGGGCGGTCAGATAGATGTTTCCAGCACCGCAGGCAAGGGAACCAAAGTGGTAATAACGCTTCCCTTTGCGCCTGTCCCCACAGAAGAAACGGCAGTGCAGGCAAATGACGGCTGCATAAAGAACCTTAATATGCTGGTGGTAGATGACAATGAGCTTAACCGTGAGCTTATGTCCGACCTGCTCACAGAACACGGCGTAAAGGTAACGCCTGCCTGCGACGGCAAGGAAGCGCTGGAAATATTCAAGCGCTCGGAGCTTTTCAGCTGCGATGTTATCATAATGGATATGCAGATGCCCGTAATGGACGGCTGTGCTTCGGCAGCGGCTATCAGAGCACTTGACAGACCCGATGCAAATTGGGTAATAATAATCGCCCTCACGGCAAATTCATTTTCAGAGGACGTTATAAGAACGGTAAAGGCAGGAATGAATGCACATCTGGCAAAGCCTGCGGATATGAAAGTATTGCAGGAGACTATAAAGAAGCTGCTTTCCGAGCGTTCCGGCGGTATAATGCAGTAAAATAAAACAGAAAATCAAAACGCCACTGACAGTAACTAAGTCAGTGGCGTTTTACGTTAAGACCCGCACAAATAAGCACAAAGGTAAAGGGTTTATAAACTACGTTTACCTACGAAATCCGTTTGCAAGCAACTTTGATAAAATATTAGCGACTGACGAAAAAAACTAACGTATAACGGACAATATAGCCAATTCCAACCGCAGAGCCAAGCAAAACAAACAGCAGATACTCGATATAACCCGTAAAATCCAATAATAAGGCAAAGGACATTCTTATAAAATTGCTCTCAAATTAACCAAAAAACAGCAAATAAAAGAACGGAATGAAGCCCAAACCTGAAAACATAGCTATAGAAAAGGGTACAAACAGATGAATGGGGTTCGGTCTCCGGCGGCAAGCAAAATGTAGGGGGATAAAAAACGGTAGGGAATAGGGGTTCAAGGAAGAGGTGTGCAGAGGAGAAACCATCAGGGGGAAGGGGAATGCCGTTTTTTGCCCTTGCTTTAGTTTCCTCTTCCCCCCTGGTGGTGTCTCCTTTGCATGGTACGAACTTTATAAAAATGAAAAGTGAATTTGTCCGTATCTGCGGCTTCAGCGACCTGATGGCTCTGCCCTCAGTGGACTTCCTAACCCCTTTACCTTTGTGCTTATTTTTGCGGATTTTTAAACAAAACTTTTTACCTTGCTCTTATTTGTGCAGATTTTAAACAAAACGCCCCTGACGATATATCATCAGGGGCATTATCATTTTACTTTACTTCAGATACAACAGGTTCGAATTCAAGACGTACTGTGGGGAGCTTCTCCATAGTGTAGTAGTAGTTCTCTGCCCAGTCATCGCCCTGAGAAGGATCGTTCTCGCCGCTTGCGGGAGGTGCAAATATCTTGAGTGTCATATCGCACTCGCCCTCCAGAGGCTTCTCAAAGAATGCGCTCATAAGGTCAATGGTCTTTGCCTTGGGAGACTTGTAGAACCATGTGCCGTTAAGCTCCATCATATAGTTGCCGTCGTCCTCAAAGATAACTTCGCAGAAATGAGGATTCTTCTCGAAATGGAGAGGAATTGCCACACCGTCTGCGTCCTCTGCGCCGCCCCATCTGAGCTTTACGGGTGCGGAAGCGTCTGCCTTTGTTTCGGTTATCTCAGGCATGAACCAAGGGGAGTGGATTATCTCCTTGTATGTCTTGAGAACCGGCTGCTCGATGCCCACATCTGCATTGTTGGGATCCTCGATCTCCAGTCCCAGGCGGCCTCTGTCTCTGAACTGATACATTGTGAAGCCTGAGAACCAGTCAGCCTTTTCGTTTACCAGGATATCGCAGAATTCCTTTACCATTGCTGCCTGATCGTATGCGCCCGTAACATCGCCGTCGGCGTTGAACTCGCTCATTACCATGGGCTTGCCCTCGCCGCCGTTAAGGAACTTGTAACGCTCAAAGCTTGCCTTGGTCTTTTCATAGGTCTCTCTTACGCTGCTTCTGGAGTGGGTGGAACCGCCCTTTACCGCAACGTCATAAGGCCAGCCCCAGTGGAGTGCCATGTACTTGTCAACAGACCAGATGTCTGCGGAGGGGATAGTTGCCTTGAACTCCTCTTCCTTTTCCATCTCGGTCTTGTTAAGGTCCTCGATGCCGCCGATGCAGATGATAGTCTTTACATTGGGTGCATACTCGTGGATAATATCGGTGAAGTGAACGAAGAAATCGCCGATCTCCTTGTAGGTAGCTCTCTTGTTGAAGCTGAACCAGTTGCCTGTAGCCTCGTGGTTGATTCTGAGCATCATTCTGCCGAAAGGACGGAGATCCTTTGCAATGGCGATAAGCTGCTCATCGGTGCAGTGGGGGTCAACTGTAAGTGTGAGGGTAACGTCCTGACCGTGGCGGCGGACATCTCTCATGCAGGTGAAAGGCTCGTCATCGGTAGTTCCGCCGATACCGCCCTTGTAGGTGAAGTAATCGTCATAAGGGTAGTCCCACTGGAAGGAAACGTTTGCATCCTTCATTACCTCGGATATTCTTCCGGGCCACTGCTTGTCAAAGGGGTAATAGCAGTACATCAGGCTGATGCTTCTGTGAGGTCTGCCCATCTTGTGGAGTATGTAGTCCTGGTTTACATACTCGCCTCTTTCGGAGCCGTCGCCCAGGTCAACGGCGCACTTTGCCTTGCCCACGTGGACATTGTAAAGGTTTTCATTCATGGATATAGTCCTCCCATAATTATTTATTCACATTTAGATATTTTATCGGACAGGCATAACGCCTGTCCATATCATTTTAAGCTTGCTAATGTTATCTCTGCTGATTTGGGATATTGGGGTTCTGCTGAGGGATATTGGGATTTGAGGTGCGGGGCATCTTGATAGAGCCTTTTGTTCTCTTTACGGAAGTAAGGCTCTCTGCCAGAGTTTCCTCTGTCTTGGTGAGAATGTCGATGATATACTCATCGGCAGCGTTCTTTACGGCTCTTGCCTTGATAAGTGCGTTCTTCTCTATCTCAGCAGCTTTTGCCTGAGCAGCCTTGGTTATCTCGCTGTTTTCCACCATTGCGCTGGCACGGGCCTCCGCACGGGTGATGATCTCCTCAGCCTGCTTCTTGGCATCGTCCATAAGGGACTTGCGGTCCTGAACAATGCTCTTGGCATTCTTTATCTCATCGGGGGTGTACATTCTTATATGGTCGATACATTCTCTCAGCTGATCCACATCGACCACGCTCTTCTTGGAGGAAAAAGGGATAGCCTGAGCTTTATCGAGGATCTCGTCCATTGCGTCAAGATAATCTTCAAAAAGTGCCATTTTACTTCTCCTTACTGTTCGGGTTTAAGTCTTGCTTCAATATCCTTGAGTATGCACCTTGGAACAAATCGGCTGATGTCGCCGCCGTAATAAGCCACCTGCTTTACAACGCTGGAGCTGAGGTACATATTTTCCGAGCTGGTGGTGAGGAACACAGTTTCCGCACCGTCATAGATATTCCTGTTGACCAGTGCCATCTGGAACTCGTACTCAAAGTCGGTAACGGCTCTGAGGCCCTTTACTATAGCCACCGCTCCCACTTCACGGACATAATCGGAAATAAGGCCGTAGCAGACATCTACTTCAACATTTTCAAAATCCGCTGTGACCTTTTTTATCATTTCCACTCTCTCTTCGGGAGTAAAAACGGGAGTTTTCATCTTATTTATCGCCACAAGGACAATTACCTTGTCGAAAAGCACGGAAGCCCTGTGGATAATATCCCTGTGACCGAAAGTAACAGGGTCAAAGCTTCCGGGGCATACAGCTATTCTCAACCGTATCAATTCCTTTCGGATATCATTCTTCATCATCGACAGGCAGGGGAACACGGTAAACAGTTACCTCTATCTTGCCGTATCTGTAGGTCTTTTTCTTTTCAAGCTTACCCACATTGTCGGGAAGCACCAGACCCTTTTCATGCTCGCAGACAACAATGCCCCTGTCGGACATTTTGCTTTCCAGAAGAGGGAGCGCCTGCCCGATAAGACCGTGCCTGTACGGAGGGTCGAGAAATGCAATATCAAAAGTCATTCTCACGCCACGTACAAAGTCGATGCTGTCCATAACGGAAACTGCGCTGTCACGGACAAAGCCGCAGGCAGTTACATTCTGACGTGTTATCTCCGCCGATGCCTGACTTTTGTCAACAAATCGGCAATATTTTGCCCCTCTTGAAAGGGCTTCTATTCCAAGCTGACCCGAGCCGCTGAAAAGATCCAGCACCACTGAGCCTTCTATATCAAACTGAATTACGGAAAAAATAGCTTCCTTCACCATATCGGTGGTAGGGCGAACGTCCTCCCCCTCAAGGGTAACGAGCTTTCTTCCTCTTGCCAGACCGGTTATTACCCGCATATTATCTCCAATCTTTCCCGATGAGCACCTTTTGCATACATCGGAACTGTCAAAAATTACAAAACGATTACACGATACCATTTCTATTATAACCCAAAACAAAAGCTTTGTCTATAAGATAAAATGAATTTTCAGAGAGAATTTTGCACAAATTCATACACATCATTTGCTACACTTTGACTTATGCCGCCTGCCTGAGCGATCTCCTCAACGGTGGCTTTTTTCAGATTTTCCACAGTCTTGAAGTGGGTCAGCAGCTTCATCGCCTTTTTCTCGCCAATACCCTTGACGTTTGTTATGCCAAGCTCAAAGGTGGATTTTCTGTGCTTATTCCGCTGATATGTGATAGCAAAGCGGTGAACTTCGTCCTGGATACGTGTTACCAGCAGGAAAGCGGACTTTGTTTCGGAAATGCCTATCTCACCGCCGTCGCTGGTGATAGCTCTTGTGCGGTGGTTATTGTCCTTTACCATGCCGAAAACAGGTACGGTTATATCCAGTTCCCACAGCACTTCATTGACCGCAGCCAGCTGATTTTTGCCGCCGTCCAGCAGGATAAGGTCGGGGAGACGCTTGAAGCCCTCGTCCGTTTCCTCGGGGTCAAGGTAATGCTTAAAGCGCCTGCGCAGGACTTCCTGCATACAGGCAAGGTCGTTCTGGATAACATTTTCCTTTATGGAAAATTTCTTGTACATCTTCTTGCAGGGGCGGCCGTTCTCGAAAACTATCATGCCCGCAACCATGTCCGATGAACCCAGGTTGGAAATATCGTAGGACTCGATATAAAGGGGCGGCTTTTTAAGCCCCAGCATTCTTGCCAGTTCTTCAAGGGCGGATATCTCACGGGCAGTTCTGCCCACCTTTATAGAAAGATACTCCTCTGCATTGGACTTTGCTATCTCCGCCAGGCGCATATATCGTCCCCTCTGGGGGCTCATAACATCAACAGCATGACCCGAACGCTCCCTGAAAAATCTCTCCACGTCCTCGGGGCTTTCAACATCAGTACCAAGGACGATATTTCGGGGTATCTCCCGTCCGCTGCCGTAATACTGGGTGATGAAATCTTCCAGCATAACAGTCTCGCTGTCCTCTTCGCCCAGGAACACCTCTTCACGGTCAAACAGCCTGCCGTTCCGGTACATGATGACCGCAGCGCAGGCTTCTCCGCTGTTTCGTGCAATGGCAACGGCATCGGTGTCGGGGAGCTTTTCGGCAATGATGTTCTGGCTGTCCGCCGCTCTTGAAACGGCGCTTATGCGGTCACGGAGCTTTGCGGCAAGCTCAAAATCAAGCCGCTCCGCCGCCTCGTTCATTTGGGCGGTCATGCGCTCCACGGAAGCCTCCGAGCCGTTTTTGATGTAATCTACAGCCTCGTCGATTATCTTTGCATATTCCTCTTCGGAAATATTGCCCATGCACACGCCCATGCACCGCTTGATGTGATGATTAAGGCAAGGCCGACCCTTGCCGATGTCACGGGGAAACTGCCTTTTGCAGGTGGGGAGCATGAACACACGGCTGACCTCTGCCGCCGCTTGCTTTGCCACAAAGGAGCTGGTGTAGGGGCCCATTATCTCGCCTGTTTTGGGCTTCTGCATCTCCGCCGTAATGCGTGAATAAGGGGGCGGGGAAATGCGGATATAGCTGTAGCCCTTGTCATCTTTCAGCAGGATATTGTACTTTGGGGTATGCTGCTTTATCATGGAACATTCCAGCACCAGTGCTTCATACTCGGAGGTGGTCACGATAAAGTCATAGTCATAGACATTCTCCACCATTTTTGCCACCTTGGGCGTGTGGTTGGGTGTCTTTGCAAAATATGATGACACACGGTTGCGCAGATTTTTCGCCTTGCCGATATAAATTATATGCCCTGTTTTATCCTTCATCTGGTACACCCCGGGGGCGGTGGTGAGCAGATAGGTTTTTTCTCTCAGATAATCGAGACGCTCGTTCATAGCAATGCCCTTCATTTGATTTAATAGTATTATTATTCTATCACAGCCCGCAGATTATGTCAATCACACAACATAGCCCACCATGAATCTGTCTTTGAATTTTCCGTCACAAAGGGCAGCTTCCGTTGAGGGGTACAGCACGGAATGGGCATGATTCCCGTAGCGGTTGAATGTCCGCATATTGCCGCCCTCGCTTACCGCCGTAAAGGTGTGTATCCCCAGATACAGCCCCATAACAGGCCAGCGGCAGCATATTATCCCCGCCCTGCTGCGGGAAAGCGCATCATCAAAGCTTTCCTTCGGGCCTATCCTCACAAAGGGCACATTAAATGCTTCAAGGCAGTTGCCCACCTTGTACGGGTCGCTGCCCCATGTGCCTTTGGGCGCAAGCCCCAGTATCCTTACGGCTGCGTTCATCTCAAACTCGACCGCAAGCTTGAAAAAGTCAGGCGTTTCACCTGCAAGGGTCAGGGCATTGTAAGCCGCCATGACCTCGCAGCACACGCCCGACATCTTTACCCGACAGAATTTCAGCTTTGGAAAATTTCCGCCGCTCTGATTTATGAGCAGCTCATATCCGTTGTAAATTTCTTTTGACGAGCTGTCAAGCCCGATGTTTACATTGGCAAAATAATTCCTGAGGGCCTTTCTCGGCACTTTTGTCTTTTCAAAGCCCATGTGATTGAGATATGCTTCACCGAAGCGTATCCAGCCCTTTGGGGACACAAGCTTTGCTGCCGTATCTCCGCCTGCGGAAAGCACTCCCGCTCCGCACCTTAGCATAAGGTGTCTTCCATTGCAGGGGACTATTTCCCATATCTGATTTTCGCTTTCCGAAAAGCTTTCAAGCCCTGCGGAGCCTTCAGAAAGGGTCAATGCTCTGCCGTCATTTAATGAGCAGATCTTATATCCGCCGCCTAAGCGCATGAACCTGAAAGGCTGATCTTCAAACGCCTTTCCGCCTATGATAATGCGCATTATTTCATTGTGCAGTGCGTTTGCGTCCATTTCCACATTCCTTTTCCGTCTTTGATATCATTATGAGCAAAAGTATAAAGAAGAAAGCGATATATACAGGCATTATCTTCAGGCTGATATGGTTTGCCAGGAGTCCGAAAAGGGGAGGCATAAAGGTGGAGCCCACATATGCGCTTGCCATCTGGATACCGATTATGCCCTGGGAATTTTCTGCACCGAAATTATTTGGCGTGGAGTGGATAATGCAGGGATATACAGGCGCACAGCCAAGACCTATGACCACAAAGCCGATCTCGGAGACAATGCTCACAGGAATTGCGATAAGTGCCGCACCCACCAGCGCCAGGGAAGTTCCCAGCCTTATCATTTTATTGTCCCCGAGCTTGTCGGAAATAAAGCCCGAAAGAAATCTTCCTGCGGTTATGCCAATAAAGAAAAGCGAGCCGAATGCGGCAGCCTCGTCCTTTGAAACGCCTCTTGCGCCCTCAAGATAGCTGCTCGCCCAGAGCATCGTGGTGGCTTCCGCCGCACAATATGACATAAAGCCTATCAGCAGATAGGGAACTCCCTTTATTTTGAACGCACCCTTTATGCCCAGCGGCTTTGCGGAGCTTTCAGCCTCGGAAGCAGTCTTGTTTATCTTCCATAAGGGCCACGCCAGCACCAGTATCAGCGTGATGCCGAACTGGATATACGATACCGTGCGGTAGCCGTTTGTCCAGCCGGAATGGGTCAAAGCATAGCTCATTATATAGGGGCTGACGATAGTTCCAACGCCCCAGAAGCAGTGGAGCCAGCTCATGTGGCGGGAATTGTAGTGAAGCGCCACATAATTGTTCAGCGCCGCATCAATAGCACCTGCGCCCAGTCCGTAGGGGATACCCCACAGGCAGAGCTGATAAAACTCCGTTGATGTGGAAAAGCCGAACATAGCCACAGCGGTGAGGAACACGCTTATAGTCGTCACCGCCCTTGTTCCAAGCTTTTTGGTCAGTCTTTCGGACATAAGCCCCGAAATGATAGTTCCGCCTGAGATTATCATGGAAACAAAGCCCATATATGACAATGGTATGCCATACTCGGCATGAATAGTGGGCCACGCAGAACCCAGCAGAGAGTCGGGGAGACCCAGACTTATAAATGCGATGTATATCACCGCCAGCAGAAGCAGATACATATTATCCCTCTTTCATTTATTGACCGTCACAAGTGCCGTAAATATTTTTTCCGAACTCATATGCCCTTTGCAAAGCTTTCCGCCAGCTGAGCGGTGTTTCCTCCGGGTCGGCCGCCGCCCCGCACAACAAGGATATTCTTTCCCATATATTCCCCCGAAACATTTTTCGTCCATTATAGCACAGGGCATTTAAAAAGTAAAGCCGGATTTTTATTAAATTTTTATTTCATCATTTCTTTTCCGCAGGCAATAATTCCCTTTTCTGCGGTCGGCAGATGAGATGATAGGTAATATGCGCCTCGCTGTCGGATATGGGCACTGTCTTTCGGTCATATATAGTCCCTGCGGGATTTGCAAGCTTTGTGGTAAAGCAAAGGAGTGTCGATGCCTTTACAAGCTCATAAAATTCGGAAGCGTCCGTCTGGATAAGGAACCTTGACGCAGGCATTTTCCTTTGGCACATCTCCGTCCAGAAGCCCAGCTGATCTCTCAGCAGGAAGTTAAAGCCGTTAAGCTCCGCAAAGCTCACCTCTTCAAGCTCCGCCAGAGGGCTTTCGGGCGGAACGCACACCGCCAGATCTTCCTTTATATATACCATATCCGCAAGCCCCTTGTCATGGCATTCAAAAGGCAGTATGCCGATATCCTGCCGCCCTGCCGAAACGGCTGCGATTATCTCGGGAATGTCCATAAGCTGGGACGTGACAGTATTTTTCGGGAACCTCGCCGAAAGTTCGGGAAGCAGCGACCACAGCGGCGCAGGCGCACAGGAAGCAACATTTATGGAGCGCAGGTTTTTATCAAATTCCTGCACGGAACGGACGGCGTTCTCCGCCTCAAATATAAGCTTGCGGGCATATTCCACCGCCATTTTGCCTGTTTCATTCAGTTCAATGCTGTTTTTGCTGCGGACAAACAGCGGAGCACCGAAATCATCTTCCAGCCGCTGCATCGTCCGTGTAATGGTCGGCTGGGAGATATGAAGCTCCTCAGCCGCCGCAGAGAGAGTTCCGCAGCGTGCAAAAGCCGTCAGCTGTTCAAGATCATCAAAATCAAGCATATTGCCCTCACTATTCATTTTATGAAACCAGTTTTCTTAATTTATATTGTACATCAGCAAAATTATGATGTATAATACAAATTGTAAAAACACAATGAACCGGAGGTCATTTCTATGGAATATGTTACTTTAAACAACGGCGTTAAAATGCCTATCCTCGGCTACGGCGTTTATCAGACTCCCCCTGCGGACACCGAAAGCTGCGTATCATCTGCCATAAAGCTTGGCTACCGCAGCATCGACACCGCCCAGGCATACGGCAACGAAGAGGGCGTGGGAAACGCAATAGCAGGCTGCGGCCTGCCCCGTGAGGAGCTTTTTATCACCACAAAAATATGGATAACAAACGCAGGCTACGAAAAGGCAAAGGCATCTATCGACGCTTCACTGAAAAAGCTCAGAAGCGATTATATCGACCTGCTGCTTATCCACCAGCCGTTCGGCGACTATTACGGCAGCTACCGTGCAATGGAGGAAGCATATAAGGACGGAAAGGTGAGAGCCATCGGCGTTTCAAACTTCTATCCTGACAGATTTCTCGATATCGCCCACTTTGCCGAGGTAAAGCCCGCCATAAACCAGATGGAAACTCACGTTTTCCAGCAGCAGAAGCAGCTGAGAAATCACCTTGGCGATACACGCCTTATGTCATGGGGACCCTTTGCCGAGGGCAGGAACAATTTCTTCTCCACTCCCGAGCTGGTGTCTATCGGCGCAGCGCATAATAAGACAGCCGCACAGACAGCACTCCGCTTCCTTGTGCAGAGCGGCGTTGTTATCATTCCCAAGTCCGTTCACGAGGAGCGCATGAAAGAAAATTTCGACATATTTGACTTCACCCTCACCGATGATGAGATGAAGCGTATAGAAGCGCTTGATACAGGAAAGAGCCTGTTCTTCTCCCACCATGATCCCGAGACCGTAAAGTGGTTCATGAGCATAGTATAATACTAATCACCAATAGAACTATAGACAAAAAATCATCGCATAATCCATATACGCAAGATTATGCTCAATTTTTTGTATAGTTTTTAATTGGTGCTTAGTATAAGCAAAAGCCGTCTTGCAAATGCAAGGCGGCTTTTTTGCATAAAAGCATTACAATGCACAAACCGCTCCCCCACAAAAAAAACAAAACACCCCGTATCAAATGATACGGGGTGAAATTTGTTTATTGAGAAGTCAGAATTACTTCTGAGCTTCCTTGATTGCAGCCTGAGCAGCAGCCAGTCTTGCGATAGGCACACGGAAAGGTGAGCAAGATACATAGTCGAGGCCAATTTCGTGGCAGAACTCAACAGATGTAGGATCGCCGCCGTGCTCGCCGCAGATACCGATGTGGAGCTTGGGGTTAACAGGCTTGCCGAGCTGGATAGCCATCTTCATGAGCTTGCCAACGCCAACCTGGTCGAGCTTTGCAAAAGGATCGTTCTCGAAGATCTTGGTGTCATAGTAAGCGTTGAGGAACTTACCAGCATCGTCTCTGGAGAAGCCGAATGTCATCTGAGTAAGGTCGTTAGTACCGAAGCAGAAGAAGTCAGCGTCCTTAGCGATATCGTCAGCTGTGAGAGCTGCACGAGGAATCTCGATCATAGTACCAACCTCGTACTTGAGATCGGAACCTGCTGCTGCGATGATCTCATCAGCAGTCTTTACAACGATGTTCTTAACGAACTTGAGCTCCTTATCCTCACCAACGAGGGGGATCATGATCTCAGGAACGATAGTCCAGTCGGGGTGCTTTGCCTTAACATTGATAGCAGCCTTGATAACAGCTTCAGTCTGCATCTTAGCGATCTCAGGATATGTTACAGCAAGACGGCAGCCTCTGTGGCCCATCATGGGGTTGAACTCGTGGAGAGAAGCAATGATGTTCTTGATAGTCTCAACGGACTTGCCCTGAGCCTTTGCAAGAGCCTCAATGTCAGCTTCCTCAGTAGGAACGAATTCGTGAAGAGGAGGATCGAGGAATCTGATAGTAACAGGGTTGCCCTCGAGTGCCTCGTAGAGAGCCTCGAAATCGCCCTGCTGCATAGGTTCGATCTTAGCAAGAGCTGCTTCTCTCTCTTCAACTGTATCGGAGCAGATCATCTCTCTGAATGCTGCGATTCTGTCAGCCTCAAAGAACATGTGCTCTGTACGGCAAAGGCCGATACCTTCAGCACCGAGCTCTCTTGCCTTCTTAGCGTCAGCAGGAGTATCAGCATTGGTTCTAACCTTAAGTCTTCTGTACTTGTCAGCCCAAGCCATTACACGGCCGAACTCACCGGCGATCTGTGCATCAACGGTAGGAATGATCTCGCCGTAGATGTTACCGGTTGTACCGTCGATGGAGATGTAGTCGCCCTCGTGGAAGGTCTTTCCGCCGAGCTCGAACTTCTTGTTCTCTTCATCCATCTTGATATCGCCGCAGCCGGATACGCAGCAGGTACCCATACCACGTGCAACAACGGCAGCGTGAGAGGTCATACCGCCACGAACTGTGAGGATACCCTGGGAAGCCTTCATACCGGTGATATCTTCGGGAGAAGTCTCAAGACGAACGAGAACTACCTTTTCGCCCTTAGCGTTCCAAGCCTCTGCATCGTCAGCAGTGAATACGACCTTACCGCAAGCAGCTCCGGGAGAAGCGCCGAGGCCCTTTCCAAGAGGAGTAGCAGCCTTCAGAGCCTTAGCATCGAACTGAGGGTGAAGAAGAGTATCGAGGTTTCTGGGGTCGATCATAAGAACAGCTTCCTGCTCGGTCTTGTGACCTTCGTCAACGAGGTCGCAAGCGATCTTCAGAGCAGCCTGAGCAGTTCTCTTACCGTTACGGCACTGGAGCATGAAGAGCTTGCCGTTCTCAACGGTGAACTCCATGTCCTGCATATCGTGATAGTGGTTCTCGAGGATATCGCAAACCTTGATGAAATCAGCATAAGCTTCGGGGAACTTCTCTGCCATCTGAGCGATAGGCATAGGAGTACGAACGCCTGCAACAACGTCCTCGCCCTGTGCGTTGGTGAGGAACTCACCCATGAGCTTCTTCTCACCTGTAGCAGGATCTCTTGTGAAGGCAACGCCTGTACCGGAGTTGTCGTTCAGGTTACCGAATACCATGGGCATTACGTTAACTGCAGTACCCCAAGAATAAGGGATATCGTTGTCACGACGGTAAACATTTGCACGGGGGTTGTCCCAAGAACGGAATACAGCCTCGATAGCGAGCTTGAGCTGCTCAACAGGATCGGAGGGGAAGTCAGAACCGAGCTGCTTCTTGTACTCTGCCTTGAACTGCTCAGCAAGTGTCTTGAGGTCAGCAGCGGTGAGCTCTACATCGTAATGTACGCCCTTTTCTTCCTTCATCTTGTCGATGAGCTGCTCAAAGTACTTCTTGCCGACTTCCATAACAACGTCGGAGAACATCTGGATAAATCTTCTGTAAGAGTCGTAAACGAATCTCTCGAACTTAGGATCGGAGTTGCCTGCGATCATAGCAGCAACAACGTCGTCGTTAAGACCAAGGTTAAGGATTGTATCCATCATACCGGGCATGGAAGCTCTTGCGCCGGAACGAACGGAAACGAGAAGGGGATTCTTAAGATCGCCGAACTTCTTGCCGTTTTCCTTTTCCATCCAAGCAACGCCTTCCATAGCCTGAGCCATGATCTCGTCGTTGATCTTTCTGCCGTCCTCATAGTACTGAGTGCAGGCCTCGGTGGTGATAGTAAAGCCCTGAGGAACAGGAAGACCTATCTCGGTCATTTCAGCAAGGTTAGCGCCCTTACCGCCGAGAAGGTTACGCATAGTCATATTACCTTCTTTAAAAGTATAGACCCATTTTTTTGCCATTGGATTTTACCTCCATATAAATATAGATTTTTTCACGGCCGCAATTTGAGAATTGCAACAATTTACATCTTTTTCCCACATATATAACAGTACATTGTTGTGCTGCCATGAACATAACTATATTATAACAGAAATATATGTATTTTTCTACTGTTCAATAGCAGAAAAATTGAGCCCGTATCTTTGGCTATTTTGACCAAAAGATTGTGATTTTCTATAATAAAGAACAATTAAAGTAAAATGCACTTGAAATATCCATCAAACTGTGGCATAATAATATCTGAAAGGCATATTGGCAGAACGCCATATTTTTACAGCCGGTATATTGGTTTTGTGTAATATACTTTAAGTATATTTTTATCGGCGGTAGATGCAGCAGTTCAAGATACTTGATGTATAATCAAAGCTTTATAATACATAAAGTATATTATAACAAAGCAAGTGCAATTTACAATTCTTTATAATCAGGAGAATTTATACTATGAGTAATAATTCTAAAAACTGCGCCGTTATCCTCGCAGGAGGACAGGGCAAGAGAATGAAGTCAGATCTCCCCAAGCCCATGTTTGAGGTTCTGGGTCTCCCCATGCTGGACTGGGCGATAAGAGCCTGTGAGGACGCAGGCATAACAGATATCTGCGTGGTAACAGGCTTCAACCACGAAGTGATCGAAAAGCACCTGGACGGCAAGTATCACACCGTTTTCCAGCCCCAGAGAATGGGCACGGGCCATGCGGTGATGATGACCATAGACTGGCTCAAGGAGCGTGCAGACGGCAACGTGCTTATCCTTAACGGAGACGCTCCCTTTATCGACAAGGATACCATACTTGGCGCACTTTCTCTTCATGAGGAGAAAAGCAACGCCGTTACAGTTATAACCGCCGAGCTTGATAACCCCTACGGATACGGCAGGATACTCCGCCATGATGACGGCATTTACGGCATCGTGGAAGAAAAGGACGCCACTCCCGAACAGAAGAAGATAAAGGAAATAAACTCAGGCGCATATTGGTTCGGAGTTGAAAAGCTCATCTATGCCCTTGGTGAGATAAAGCCCAACAATTCTCAGGGAGAATATTATCTTACCGACTCGGTTTATATCCTTATCAGCGCAAAATTTCGTGCAGATGCCTATATTTCTTCAAATTCCGATGCGGTTTTAGGTGCAAATGACAGAAAAGGTCTTTTGTTATTGAATAATACCGCAAGATTTGCTATAATAGAAAGGTTGATGGACGAGGGTGTCGAATTTACCTGCACCGACGGCGTTACTATCGGCAGAGATGTAAAGGTCGGCAAGGGTACGACTATCATGCAGGGAGTTATCCTCAAAGGAAACACCGTTATCGGCGAAAACTGCAAAATAGGTCCCAACTGCATCATTGAAAACTGCACCGTGGGAGACGCTGTTACCCTTAACTCCGTTCAGGCATTCGACAGCGAGATCGAGGACAGCGCAAAGGTAGGTCCTTTCGTTCAGATACGTCCCGGAAGCAAGATCTGCAAGGGCGTTAAGATCGGCGATTTCGTTGAGATAAAAAATTCCGTTATCGGTGAAAACACCGCTGTTGCACATCTTACCTACGTTGGCGATTCCGACGTGGGAAGCGGCGTAAACTTTGGCTGCGGCGTAGTTACCGTAAACTACGACGGCGAAAAGAAGTTCCGCACCACTATCGGCGACGATGCTTTCATCGGCTGCAACACTAACCTTGTGGCTCCCGTAAAGATTGGCAAGGGCGCATATACAGGCGCAGGCTCCACTATTACAAAGGACGTTCCCGACGGCTCTCTCGCAGTTGAGAGAGGAACAGCCAAGATAATAGAGGGCTTCGGTCTCAGAAAGCTCAAGGGCAGGATAGAAAAGAACCACAGCAAATAATACCTTAAAGGCACAGGCGCTGATTGTGAGCAGCGCATAAAACAGCCCCATATTTTTGGAATTTATTTATAGAAAAGGAGAAGAAAAATGAATCTTCACGGTAAGGATATCAAAATCTTCACTGCAAACTCCAATCCCCAGGTAGCTGCCGACATCGCAAAGGCGCTGGGACTTCCCCTCGGTCAGTCCGAGGTCGTTACCTTTTCCGACGGAGAGGTAAGCGTTTCCATTAAGGAAAGCGTTAGAGGTTCCGACGTATTCGTTGTTCAGTCCACCAGCACCCCTGTAAACGACCACGTGATGGAGCTTCTCATTATGATCGACGCATTTAAGAGAGCTTCCGCAGGCCGTATCACAGCAGTTATCCCCTACATGGGATATGCACGTCAGGACAGAAAGGCTAAGGCAAGAGATCCCATCTCTGCAAAGCTTATGGCAGACCTGCTTACCGTTGCGGGCGCTGACCGTATCCTCACAATGGATCTCCACTGCGCACAGATCCAGGGCTTCTTCAACATTCCCGTTGACCACCTCCTCGGTGTGCCCATTCTGGTTCCCTACTTTGTCGAGAAGTTCAAGGACATCAAGGACAATACCATCATCGTATCTCCCGACCTTGGCTCCGTAACCAGAGCAAGAAACTTTGCCGCTAAGTTTGACGCTCCTCTTGCTATCGTTGATAAGAGACGTCAGAAGGCAAACGTATGCGAAGTTATGAACATCATCGGCGACGTTAAGGATAAGGACGTTATCCTCGTTGACGATATGATCGACACCGCAGGTACCCTCTGCAACGCTGCAAAGGCTATCATGGAAAAGGGCGGCGCAAGATCCGTTACCGCTTGTGCAACTCACGGCGTTCTTTCAGGCCCTGCTATTGAGAGAATCCAGGCAAGCGTTATCAAGGAAGTTGTTATCCTCGATACTATCGCACTCCCTCCCGAGAAGCACATCGACAAGATCACTGTTCTCCCCGTTGCTCCTGTATTTGCTCAGGCTATCGAGAGAATTTACGCAGACAGACCCATTTCCCCTCTTTTCAACAACTGATATCGTATATCAAATCAAATAAATAAAAGATACATAGGCGGCACTAACATCGTTAATGCCGCCTAAAGGTATTTATAAATATGAGTTACCGAGCCGCAGATAATATTGCAAGCTCCGAACTTATCAGCGAAGCGGAGACAGCGACACGCTGTGCCGCCTAAAGGTATTTATAAATATGAGTTACCGAGCCGCAGATAATAATTTGTGTAAACGGAAGGAAATAAAATGAGTATTTTTGATGTATTCGAGCAGCTCAACAAAAACAAAGTCCCCGAGCCGACAGGTCCCGTGGAATATATCATTGTAGGTCTGGGAAACCCAGGGGCACAATATGAAAACACCCGACACAACGCAGGCTTTATGACTGTCGATACCCTGGCGGCAAAATATAAATTTGACGTAAAGAAGCTGAAATTCAAGTCCCTTACAGGCGATGTTGTCATTGCAGGCAAGCGATGTCTGGTAATGAAGCCCTCCACATTTATGAACAACAGCGGAGAAGCTGTGGTGGAGGCGATGAATTTCTACAAGATACCCATCGAAAATGTGATAGTATGTTATGACGATATAAGCCTTGAGCCCGGCAAGCTGCGCATTCGCCGAAAGGGAAGCGACGGCGGCCATAACGGCATAAAGTCCATCATATATCTTACAGGCTCTCAGGATTTCCCACGCATAAAGATAGGCGTAGGTGCAAAGCCCTCCAAGGACTATGACCTGGCAAACTGGGTGCTGGGCAATTTTCCCTCGGAGGATATCCCCAAGATGCACGAATCCACCGAGCACGCCTGTGAAGCCATAGAGCTTATGGTCAAGGGCGAGACCGACAAGGCAATGAACCTTTTCAACTGATAAGAAAGACAGGCGGAAAATGAACAACTCACTTTTCGGTAAAATGCAGAGCGTGCTTATGTCTCAGTCGGACATAAAGGACATCTGCGACACATTAAAACGAGGATATTACCCACTGGCTGTGTCTGGACTTTCGTCCATACACAAGGCTCAGCTGGCACTTATAATAAGCACCCTTTCGGAAGAAAGCGCCCCTCTCCTTATCATCACCGATGACGAGGCAGGGGCTAAACGTATTTGCGATGATATAAACGAAATGTATGCCGTTTCCCAGAATGAAAATGAAACAGCCGCATATATCTATCCCGCAAAGGACATCACTCTGGCAAGGGTGGAAAGCGTTTCAAAGGAATATGAATACCAGCGCCTGTGCGTGCTGGCGAGGCTCATAGACGGCAGCTGCAAAATAGTCTGTGCTTCGGCGGAGGCGGTAATGCAGCGCACTATCCCTCCCGATGTGCTGGCTGACCGCACAATCAAGCTGTCAAGGGACACTTCCGTGCAGCTCCCCGACCTCATAAGCCGCCTTATCGCCGCAGGCTACACCCGCTGCGACAAGGTGGAAAGCCCCTCCCAGTTTTCCGTGAGAGGTTCCATTGCGGATATCTTCCCCGTGCAGGAGAAAATGCCCGTCCGTATGGAGCTGTGGGACGATGAGATAGATTCCTTTGCATATTTTGACCCCGAGACCCAGCGCCGCACCGAGCAGATAGACGAGCTTATTATCCCCCCCGCAGGCGAGGTGCTTTTTAACAGCGCAGACGCACTTGTACAGAAGATAAACGCCCTCTCCGCAGGAGTAAGAGGAAAGCGCACCGAGCTTGTGCGCTCAAACCTTGCCAAGGACGCAGACAATGTTTCAAACGGCGTAAGCCTTGCAAATATCGACAAGTATCTGCCGCTGGCATATGACAAGCCCGCACTTATCTTCGATTACCTGAAGCCCGACAGCCCTGTGCTTTTCTGTGAGTTCCACAGCTGCTGCGAAAAGGCAAAAGCAATACAGTCCCAGTTCAATGAGGACGTGAAGATACTCCTTGAAGAGGGCGAGCTTTGCAGAGGTCTGGACGGCTATATAGCCGAGTTTGAGAGCATTTCCGAAACAGCTGTGAAATTCCCCTGCGTGCTTATGGATACATTCCTGCGCACAAACGATATCCGCTGCAAAAAGCTCTGGACAATGACCGCCTATCAGACCGCTCCGTGGGGCGGCGAGATACGTCAGCTTTCGGAGGATCTGCGTTCATTCATCGACCGCAACTACTCCGTCATCGTGCTGGCAGGCTCTGAAAAAACTCTGCCCATAATCGCCGAGGATCTGAGAAATGACGGCATTCCCTGCGACATCATGACAGAGGAGACCACCCTTACCAAGGGCAGAGTTCTCATCACCACAGGCTGCCTGTCATCGGGCTACGATTATCCCGACATCAAGACCGCACTTATCACCCAGGCAAAGGCAATGAGCTCCAAGAGGAAGCTCAAAAAGAAGAAAAAGGGCGAGGAAATAAAGTCCCTGGCAGATATCGCCCCGGGCGATCTGGTAGTTCACGCTCTCCACGGAATAGGCAGATTCGAGGGCATTCGCAAGCTGGAGCTGGAGGGCATCACCAAGGACTATATCACCATAAAATACGCAGGTACGGACGTGCTTTATGTGCCCGTTACCCAGATGGATCTTATTTCAAGATATATCGGCCCCCGTGACGATACGGGCGTAAAGCTCAACAAGCTTTCCTCAAACGAGTGGCAGAAAACACGTTCCCGTGTAAAGAAAGCCGTCAAGGATATGGCGGACGAGCTTATTGCCCTCTACGCAAAGCGCAGCAAAACAAAGGGCTTTGCATTCTCTGAGGACAACGACTGGCAGAACGACTTTGAAGCCCGCTTTGACTATACCGAGACAGATGACCAGCTCCGCTGCATAGAAGAGATAAAGCAGGATATGATGAAGCCCACCCCCATGGACAGACTTCTCTGCGGAGACGTGGGCTTCGGAAAAACAGAGGTGGCTTTCCGTGCCGCATTCAAATGTATGCTGGACGGCAAGCAGTGCGCAGTGCTTGTGCCCACAACCGTCCTTGCATGGCAGCATTACCAGAGCGCACTGAAAAGATTTGAGCATTTCCCGTTTAAAATAGAGCTTTTGTCCCGCTTCCGCACCAAAAAGCAGCAGGAAGAGATACTCAAACAGGTGGCTCTGGGCACTGTGGATATGGTCATAGGCACTCACCGCCTTGTGCAGAAGGACGTTAAGTTCAAGGATCTGGGTCTTGCCATAATCGACGAGGAACAGCGTTTCGGCGTTGCCCACAAGGAGCGCTTCAAGGAAGCGTTTACGGGCGTTGACGTGTTGACCCTTTCCGCAACACCTATCCCACGAACCCTCAACATGGCAATGAGCGGCATAAGAGATATGAGCGTCATAGAAGAGCCGCCCGTTGACAGATATCCCGTGCAGACCTATGTTATCGAGCACAATATGGGCGTTATAATCCAGGCGATAAACAAGGAGCTGAGGCGTGGCGGTCAGGTTTATTATATCCATAACCGTGTGGAGACCATCGACCTGTGCGCCGCAAAAATAGCCGAGCTTATCCCCGATGCACGTATCGCTGTGGCTCACGGTCAGCTTTCCGAGGAACGTCTCTCGGATATCTGGACGGAGCTGGTTGACCACGAGATAGACATACTTGTCTGCACCACCATCATCGAAACAGGCGTTGACGTGCCTAACGTAAACACACTTATCATCGAGGACGCAGACAATCTGGGACTTTCCCAGCTCTATCAGCTGAGAGGCCGTGTGGGACGTTCCAACAGGCGTGCCTTTGCGTATTTCACTTTCAGGCGTGGAAAAGTGCTTACCGAAATAGCCTCCAAGCGCCTTGACGCAATAAGGGAGTTCACCCAGTTCGGCAGCGGCTTCCGTGTGGCAATGCGTGACTTGGAAATAAGAGGCGCAGGCTCAATTCTGGGCGGCCGCCAGCACGGTCATATGGAGGCAGTAGGATACGATATGTATCTGCAGCTGCTGAACGAAGCTATCGCCGAGGAAACGGGACAGACACCTCCCCGCACTCCCGAGGAATGTCTCATTGACCTTCAGATAGAAGCACATATCCCCGACGACTATATCGAGAGCCTTGCAGGCAGACTGGACGCTTACCGCAAGATCGCAGCAGTTTCCACCAAGGAAGAGAGCATCGACCTGCTGGACGAGTTCATCGACCGCTACGGCGATCCTCCGAAAGCAATACAGGGACTTGTCACCGTTGCACTTACAAGGAATATGGCAGGCAAGGCGGGAATAACCGAGATAACCCAGCGCAGCAATACACTGCTCATATATGTAAAGACAGCGGGCATGGAGCAGGTTCAGGCGCTTGTAAAGGCATTTGGCGGCAGAGTATCGGTAAACGGCTCTGCGGATAAGCCGTACATTGCCATAAAGCTTACCAAGACTGACAGACCTGTTGAGATAATGCAGACGGCAGTAGAGACATTTTATGAAGCAGGGGAACAGGCAAAGAAAACCAAATAATATAAGGGAACCTCTCCTTTTCGGCATGAAACGGAGAGGTTTTTTGCGTGCAGAGTCAGTTTTCGTGTTCATAATATGTTCTTGATTATTATTTCACAAAATGCTATAATATATGGTGAGTAGCTATAGCTATTCTATCTACTGATAATGAAAGATGGTATTTATTTGATAAAAAAATGGCAGATCGGCACACCCGACCCTGCGGCCGCAGACGTTCTTTCCCGTCAGGGAGGGCTGTCCGTTCTCGCCGCCAAAGCCCTTGCTTCAAGAGGCATTGATACAATAGAAAAAGCTGCCGATTTCTTCGGTCAGAATGATGATGAGCAGTATTCCGACCCGTTCCTTATCCGTGATATGGACAAGGCCTGCGACGCTGTTTCCGAAGCGGTGGAGAACGGCACGCTCATCTGCATATACGGCGATTACGATTGCGACGGCGTTACCGCCACAGCTGTATTGTCAGGCTATCTTACCGATATCGGCGGAAACGTGATGACTTACATCAACGAGCGTGAAGAGGGCTACGGAATGAACAGCGGAGCTGTCAGGAAGCTGGCAGAGCAGGGCGTGGGGCTTATCGTCACCGTGGATAACGGCATTGCCGCCGTTGCCGAAGCGGAGCTTTGCAAGGAGCTTGGCATAGCCCTTGTTATAACCGACCACCATCAGCCCGGGGAGACTTTGCCCGATGCTCTTGCAGTGGTTGACCCCCACAGAGCCGACTGCCCCTCGATATATAAGGACCTTTGCGGCTGCGGTCTTGCACTGAAGCTCATTGCAGCCATGGAGGGCGGCGATATGGACTGCGCTGTTGAGCAGTTTTCCGACCTTGCCGCCGTTGCCACGGTCGCCGATGTTGTTCCTCTCACGGGCGAGAACAGGGCGCTTGTGCGGGACGGTCTCCATTACCTTGAAAACACCGAAAATATGGGGCTTCGTGCCCTTATCGGAAAAGCAGGGCTGAAAGCCCCCTACACCTCCGCATCGGCAGCCTTCGGGCTTGCCCCAAGAATAAATGCGGCAGGCAGGATAGGCTCTCCATCTGACGCTCTTTCGCTGCTTACGGAGGAAGACCCCGATGAGGCGGAAGCTCTGGCGGAAAAGATATGCGAGCTTAATGCAGAGCGCAAAAATTACGAAAACGCAGTTCTTGCGGATATCTACGAAAAAATAAAGGAAAATCCCGCAGTGCTGGACAAGCGTGTGATTGTTTTCAGCGGCGTTGACTGGCACCACGGCGTTGTGGGAATAGTTGCGGCACGGTGCATGGAAAAATTCGGCAGACCCGTTTTTCTCATGTCACGCAACAGGGGAGACACGGAGGTGCGTGGCTCCGCCCGTTCATTCGGCGGCTTCAGCATCTTCAAGGCACTGAGCTTTGCAGCAGATACCCTTACCAAATTCGGCGGACATTCGGGCGCAGGCGGCTTTTCTCTGACTGAGGAAAATATCCCGCTGTTTGATGAAAAACTGCAGGAATTTGCGCATGGTCTTGCCTGTGACGGCGTTTCATTCTCACCTGCGGTAACAGTCTGCGGAGCGGTAACTCCCGGTGAGCTTACGGCTGAAAACATCGAGGGACTGAACGTCCTCGAACCCTTCGGAGAAGCAAATCCCCGTCCCGTTTTCCTTATTTCCGACTGTGTGATATCAGACATTATCCCCCTTACGGGCGGAGCGCACACCAAGCTCACGCTCACAGGCGGGAACACAAAATTTGCGGCACTTATGTTCGGCACAAAAACTGCTGAATTTTCATATAAAAAGGGAGATGTGGTAAACGTCATCGCTTCTCCCGAGATAAACACCTTCGGCGGCAGAAAAAGCGTTAATCTGCACATCGCCGATATAAGAAAAAAAGGCATAAATCAGTCAAAGCTCATTGCAGCCGAGGAAGCATATTATGCCTTTAAGCGAGGTGAGCGTATCGACAGGCGGCTCATTCCCCACATAACCCCCGAAAGAGCCGACCTGGCGGCAGTGTATAAGGCTCTCGGGAAAGACACTATTTCTCCTTTCGGACTGTTCCAGAGGGTTGGCGGAGATATGAACTACTGCAAATTTCTCATCTGCCTTGACGTATTCGCCCAGTCGGGGCTTATGGCTTACGATAAGGGCGCAGACAGGATATCTGTCATTCAGGGCGCACCAAAAGCCGACACGGAGAAGGCTCCCATAATGGAAGCTCTCAGGCGGCTGGCGGCACAGTGATCACATACTTTAGGAGGCGGCGCATATGCTCAACAAATCCGAGACTGTATATACAATAGATTCGCTTATTCAGAAAATACTTGACGATGAAAAGCAGTATGACCTGAGCAAGATAATTTCCGCATATGAATTTGCGGCAAAGGCTCATGCAAATCAGGTGCGCTCATCGGGCGAGCCGTACATCACCCACCCCGTAGCAGTGGCATATATCCTGCTGGAGCTGGGTATGGATACGGATACTATCTGTGCCGCTCTTCTCCACGACGTTGTGGAGGATACGGACACCACCCTTGAAGAGCTGAGAAAGCTTTTCGGTCAGGACGTGGCAATGCTGGTTGACGGCGTTACAAAGCTGGGCAAGATACCCCTTTTCACCAAAGAGGAACAGCAGGCAGAGAACGTAAGAAAAATCCTCCTTGCCATGTCGCAGGATATCAGAGTTATCATAATAAAGCTCTGCGACCGCCTCCACAATATGAGAACGCTCCAGTTCCGTCCCGCATACAAGCAGAGGAACACGGCTCTTGAGACCATGAACATCTATGCGCCCATAGCTCACCGTCTCGGTATCAGGACTATCAAGGACGAGATAGAAGATCTGGCGTTCAGGTACCTTGACCCCTACGCATATGCCGAAATAGAGCAGATGCTTAAAATACGCAGTGACGAGCGTCAGGCATTCATCAACTCCATCAAGGAGCAGATCGCAAAGCGCTTTGTGGAAATGGGTCTGCCCGAGCCTCAGATGTCGGGACGTGTAAAATCGGTTTACGGCATTTACCGAAAAGCGTTCATCAAGGGCAAGGGTCTTGATGAAGTGTATGATATTTACGCCGTGCGCATTATAGTCAACACTGTAAACGAGTGCTACAATGCGCTGGGTATAATCCACGATATGTTCAAGCCCATACCCAACCGCTTCAAAGACTACATCGCAACGCCCAAGGCAAATATGTATCAGTCCCTGCATACCACCGTTATCGGCAGAGAGGGTATCCCCTTTGAGGTGCAGATAAGAACTGTTGATATGAACTACACCGCTGAATACGGTATCGCAGCCCACTGGAAATACAAGGAGGGCATAAAGGGAAAGGATAAGCTGGAGGACAGACTGGCATGGATACGCCAGATAATCGAAGCCCAGCAGGAAACCGACGATGTTGAGGAAATTGTCCGCACCATCAAGAGCGACCTTGCTCCCGAGGATATTTTCGCATTCACTCCCAAGGGCGATATCATAACCCTGCCTGCGGGCGCAACCATAATCGACTTTGCCTACGCAATCCACACCCAGGTCGGCAACAGAATGAAGGGCGCAAAGGTCGATGGAAAGCTTGTTTCCCTTGATTATCAGCTCCAGACGGGCGAGATAGTTGAGATACTTACCTCTCAGGCTCCCGACCACGGTCCCAACCGTGCATGGCTGGATATATGCAAGACCAACGAAGCCAAGTCCAAGATACGCTCATGGTTCAAGAAAGAACGCCGTGAGGAAAATATCGCCAAGGGCAAGGAGGATCTGGAACACGAGTTCAAGCGTAACGGCATAAACGTTCCCCCCGAGGATATGGAAAAGTTCCTTGCAGACGATATGAAACGCCACAACTGCGCAACGCTGGACGATTTCTATGCGGCTGTGGGCTACGGCGGCATCATTCTTTCAAGAATACTCCAGAGGCTCAAGGACAGCTACGCAAAGCAGTACTCCGCTCCCAACGCCGCAAAGCCCGCTCCCTTTGTTCCCAAGAAGAGCAACACCGGCATCATTGTCGGCGGCGAGAGCAACATAGACGTAAAGCTTTCCAAGTGCTGCAATCCTCTCCCCGGAGAAGATATCATCGGCTTTATCACCAAGGGCCACGGCGTTTCCGTTCACCGCAAGGACTGCTCCAAGTATATTGAAGCAATGAAGAACGGTATCGAGACCGACCGCTGGGTAGAAGTCACATGGGCAGAAAATGCAGCCAAGAACGACAATCCTATATTCAAGGCAACGCTGGACGTTGTTTCCTACGACAATATCTCTCTGCTGGCAAACGTTACCGCAGTCACAGCGGAAATGCGCATACCCGTCTCCGAGCTGACCACAAAGATGCTCAAAAACGGCAACGCAAATCTTATCATGACCTGCAGCATCGCTGGAGTTCAGCAGCTCAATATGCTTATCTCAAAGCTGAGAAAGGTGCAGGACGTTATCAGCGTGGAACGTATCGTAAACTGATACTGATAATATACCTCGGAAAGGCGGTAATAATATGAACGTGCTCAATCTTCCCCCTCTTAGCCAGTTCGGGGTAAACTCGTACCTTATCTGGGACGAGAACATGAACGGTGCTCTTATAGATGCTCCCTACGGCGGCGATTATATATTGAAGCAGATAGCCGAAAAGGGTGTAAAGCTGAAAAAGATCCTCCTCACCCACGGCCACTGCGACCACATTGCCTCAGCGGCATATGTGTCCTACAAAACAGGTGCGGAAATAGTTATCCATTCCGCCGACAGGGAAAAGCTCACAAACGGAAAGACAAATCTCACGGAATATTTCGGTCTTCCTCCCGTTGACCCCATTGGCAAAGCAACGGAGATACAGGACGGGGATATCGTAACCGTAGGGGAGCTGGAATTTGAAGTCCTCCACACCCCGGGCCACACAAGCGGCTCCGTGTGCTATATCCTGGGTGACAATATGTACTGCGGAGATACCCTTTTCAAAAACAGCATGGGCAGAACTGACATGACCGACGGCAGCGAAAAGGCAATGTATGAGTCGCTTGCCATGCTTTATGATTTTGATACCAAGACCGACTACAAGCTTTTCTCGGGTCACGGTGAAAACTCCACCATGTTCGAGGAAAGGGCACACAACCCTTATATGAAATACGCATGGGAGCATTTTGCGGGTGAGGAATAAAAAAACATAGCGAATAATCAAAACGAAAGGAGCGCAGCTGGGTGAAGTATTACACCATTATCGGCGGAGTAAACGGAGTTGGCAAAAGCAGTCTGACAGGCGTATTGAAAAAGCAGCGTACTGATATGGGTATGATAATCGACACGGATATGCTGAACGCCAAGTACAACGGCGACCGGATAAAAGGCGGAAAAGAAGCTGTCCGTCTTATAAACGACTGCCTTTCAAAAGGCATAGATTTCACACAGGAAACCACGCTTTCTGGAAAGAAGACCCTGAAAACAATAATCGCCGCCCGTGAAAAAGATTACTGCATACGTTTGTTTTATGTTGCTGTAAGCTCATCGGAAGAAAGCATACGGCGCATTGCAAACCGTGTTGCCAAGGGCGGGCACAATATCTCCGATGACGACGTTAAAAGGCGCTATGCCAACCGTTTTGATGACCTGCTTGCCGTTCTTCCGTACTGCAACGAAGCGCATTTCTATGACAATGAAAACGGCTTTGAAGAAGTGGGCGAATACCGCAACGGGGACATACTCTTTACCAGCGAAGCTCCCCCTACATGGCTTAAAGAAATAAAACATCGGCTGACAGAATAAGACTGCTTTCCTGCCGCCCGCAAAATAAAAAGCACTACGGGAAGCATGAAAAATACTTTCCCCCATAAGAAAAGTGAGATAATACAATGACCGTATATTTTGAAAACAACACATACAAATACGAGACGGAAGCGGTGCTGAAGCTCTTCTGTCCGCTGGAAAGCTTTGAGTTTGAATATGATAAGCCCGCTCCCGACGAAGGGGACAGGATAGTTGTATCCGTATCGGATAAGTTATACATACTCGCCTGCCTGCACGGAAAGACCTGCGAGAAGTCTCTCCCTCTGCCCGAGGAAAGCGAGTATGAGATATCCCTGTGCAGGATGCTTTACAAGGCGCTTTCCGAAATCACGGGAGTAACGCCCAAATGGGGCTGCCTTACGGGAATACGCCCCGTAAAAAAGGTGAACGCACTTATTGAAGAGGGACTTTCCAAGGAAGAGATATTTGAAAAGCTGAAAGAAAAATATTATATCTCTCCCGAAAAATTTGAGCTTTCCTACCGCACCGCCGTGACACAGAAAAATGCGCTGGATACCCTTGACCCAAAGAGCTATTCGCTTTATGTGTCAATCCCATTCTGTCCGTCAAGATGCTCATACTGCTCATTTGTTTCCCACTCGATACAGTCAAAGGGAGCAAAGGAGCTTATCCCCCGGTATGTGGATATGCTCTGCCGTGAGATAGAGGAAACGGGAAATATCCTCCGTGACAAAAACACTTTCTGCGACACTGTATATATCGGCGGAGGAACGCCCACATCACTTTCCGCACAGGAAATCGAAAAAATAATGCAGGCAATAGCCAAAAACATTGACATTTCTAAAATTCGTGAATATACTGTAGAAGCAGGCCGTGCAGATACCATCACCGAAGATAAGCTTATCGCCATAAGGGATAACGGAGCCACAAGAATTTCCGTAAATCCCCAGACCATGATAGACAGCGTCCTGAAAGCTGTGGGAAGAAAGCACACAGCTGCTCAGGTGGAAAAATGCTTTGCCCTTGCAAGGAGCCTTGGCTTCAAAAACATCAATATGGACACCATTGCAGGGCTGCCTACGGACACCACAGAGGGCTTTAAGGAGACCATAGACCGCCTTACCGCACTTGACCCCGAAAGCATCACCGTTCACACCCTTACGGTAAAGCGTTCCGCCGACCTGTTCAAAAGCTCCGATGATCTGAGAAAGAATTATCTTACGGATAACTCCATCTCGGAAATGGTGGACTTCGCCTTTGCGGAGCTGACCGGAAAAGGCTATGACCCATATTATCTTTACCGCCAGAAGAACACGGTGGGCAATCTGGAGAATGTGGGCTACGCAAAGAAAGGCTATGAGAGCCTTTACAACATCTACATCATGGAAGAGGCTCAGAACATCATTGCCTGCGGCGCAGGCGGCTCCACAAAGCTTATTGACCACTCCACAGGCAAGATAACACGGCATTTCAACTACAAGTTCCCCTACGAGTATATTTCACGCTACGAAAAAATGACGGCATACAAGCCGCAGCTGGAGGAGTTCCTTTCTCAGCTGTAACCAAGAGGAGGAAATTTTTATGAAATACGGTTTTGATGACATTGTTGCAATTTCCAAGGACGCTGTTGACAAGATAACAGGCAAGGCAAATGAGGCTGTCAACGTATCAAAGGCATATGTTGAGCGTGCACAGCTGAGGGTTAAGCTCAAAGAGCGCTACTATGAGCTGGGCAAGGTATGCTATTCCATGCACAAGGACAGCACCGATGAAACAGGCAATATGAAGCGCCTTATCAAGGAAATAAAAATGCTGGAAGCTCAGCTGGAATTTGCTGAGGACGCCAGCGGCAAGCCTCATGTATGCGAGTTCTGCGGCGCAAAGAACGCTCCCGACAACACCTACTGCTGCAAGTGCGGCGAGAGATTATAAAATCATAATATAAACTCCCAAATGGAAGGAATGAACATCACAATAAAAAAGAATGATATTATCACGCTTGAAATAACGGATATTACCGCCGAGGGCAGCGGAGTGGGGCATGAAAACGGCATGGCTGTTTTCGTGCCCTCTGCCGCAAAGGGCGATATTATCTCGTGCAGGATAGTCAAGGTGCTGAAAAATCTGTGCTACGGCATAGTTGAGGAAATAATCACTCCCTCGCCCGACAGGCAGGACAGAGGGTGCGATGTCAAGAAAGCCTGCGGCGGCTGCGTTTTCCGCCACATATCATATGAGTCGGAGCTGGATATCAAAAACAACATCGTAAAGAATGCCTTTATCCGCCTGGGTAAATTTGAGGACAGCGGGATATTTCTGCCTCCGCTTGGCTGCGATGAAACGGACAAATACCGCAACAAGGCGCAGTATCCCGTTACCACAGACAAGGACGGCAGGCTCACCTGCGGCTTTTATGCCCAGCGCAGCCACAGGGTAGTGCCATGCACCGACTGCCTTCTCCAGCCCGATACCTTCGGCGAGCTGCTAAGGGAGATACTGAAGCTTGCAAACGAGAGGCATATCTCCGCATATGACGAAGCCAGCGGAAAGGGCATTCTCAGGCACATATATCTGCGCAGAGGATATCACAGCGGAGAGATAATGGTCTGTTTCGTATCATCAAAGCCCGACCCAAAATTTCAGTCCATTGCAGATATACTTATGAAAAATCACGCCGATATAAAGTCGGTGATACTTAACATAAACAGCAAGAACACAAACGTTATCATGGGCAGCAGGTGCATAACTCTCGGCGGAAGCGACACCATAACCGACATTATGTGCGGAAACAGAATATCTTTGTCGCCGCTGTCATTTTATCAGGTGAACACCGCTCAGGCGGAAAAGCTTTACGGCATAGCTGCGGAGTTTGCGGCGCTGACAGGCGATGAGGACGTGCTTGACCTTTACTGCGGCGCAGGAACCATAGGGCTTTCCATGGCAGGAAAAGCAAGGCACATAACAGGGGCGGAGATAATCCCTCAGGCTGTGGAAAATGCCAAGCTCAACGCCCGTGAGAACGGCATAGAGAACGCCGACTTCATCTGCGCCGATGCGGGACAGGCGGCAAAGCTCCTGTGCGACAAGGGCAGAGCTCCCGATGTTATAATCACCGACCCTCCGAGAAAGGGCTGCGACGCTCTCACCCTGGACAGCATTGTGAAGATGTCTCCCAAGCGTGTTGTAATGGTCTCCTGCAATCCCGCCACCGCCGCCCGTGATTGCCGTTATCTTGCGGACAAGGGGTATGAGCTTCAAAAGGTAAGGGCTGTTGATCTGTTTCCCGGTACGGGGCATGTGGAGTGTGTTTGTTTGATGGAGAAAAGCTGATCTCTCACAAAAGGAGCTGTAAGCATGAAAGATAAAGAAAAAATACGTTCAAGTGCAGCTGAATATCTGACCTATGCAGCTTCTGTGGGAAACCGACAGGACAGCATTGAAATGCGCTACGAAGATGAAAACATCTGGTTAACGCAGAAAATGATGGCGGCTTTGTATGATGTAGATGTCCGTACTATCAATTACCATGTAAAAAAAATATTTAGTGACAGCGAATTACAAGAGAACTCAGTTATCCGAAAATTTCGGATAACTGCCGCTGACGGGAAAAGCTACAGTACAAATCATTACTCACTGGAAATGATAATTGCAGTCGGCTTTAAGGTAAATTCCGTAAGGGCAGTGCAGTTCCGCAAATGGGTAAATCAGATCGCAAAAGACTACACAATCAAAGGCTGGGTCATAGATGATGAACGCTTAAAGAACGGCGGGTCTGCGCTTACAACAGAATACTTCGACCGCTTGCTTGAGCAGATACGTGAGATACGTTTATCCGAACGCAGATTTTATCAGAAGATAACTGATATTTATGCCACATCACTTGACTATGACCGCACAGCAAAAACGACAAAGCAGTTCTTTGCAAAGGTACAGAATAAGATGCACTATGCGGTTCACGGACATACAGCGGCAGAACTTATCTATGAACGTGCAGATGCAGAAAAGCCGCATATGGGACTTACCTCATGGGCAGCAGCACCGGACGGCAAAATAGTAAAAAGCGATGTAAGCGTTGCAAAGAATTATCTTACCGAGCAGGAAATGCGTTCATTGGAACGTATCGTTTCGGCTTATCTTGACCTGGCAGAGGACCGTGCAGAACGTCACATTCCGATGACTATGGAGGACTGGGCAAAGCGTCTTGATCTGTTCCTGATGGCAGATGACAGAGAAGTTCTTCAGGACGCAGGCAAGATCACAGCGGAAATTGCCAAAGCAAAAGCCGAGACCGAATTTGAAAAATACCGCATAATACAGGACAGGGAATTTCTGTCTGATTTTGATAAATACATTCTTGAACTGGAAGAAAGTGCAAAGGAATGATGCTCTGATTCTGGGTTGAGATTGTTCCGACGCAAGCTATATAGCAGCCATGTGGAGTGTGTTTGTTTCTTAAGGATGTAAAATCTTTTTATATTAAATCAAAGGAGATAATTAAACAAATGAGTTCTGTAAAAGGAAGAATCAAGCAAGTAAAGCAGCCTAGGGGCGGTTACATAAGGCTCTCATCATTTACTAAAACCGCCTTTAATGACGGATTTAACCTTAACGACAAGGAGAATGTTCATGCTTCCATAATTGGCATGGTTATTGATTATATGACAAGATTTTTTATAATTCAAGATGCAGAAAAAGCATTCGAAATATCATTAACAGGTTATTGTAATCGTGTAAGGATATTAAGCTCCTCTATCTCTGATAAAGAAGTTAAATTATCTGGCATTTTAAAAGAGAGTAAAGGAATATCATTACAGAAAGCAAAAGAATATATCATTTTAGCAAAAGATGGTGAAAACGGAGCTTTCGAACTTATCACACACATTAAAGGATTAGATGATGAATCAATTATCGCAGCCTGCAAAATTGTCACGTATGATGTTTGGTTTCGAAACCCTATAGAGGCTATGGAATCCAAAGGTGCAGAATATATAAACCCAGATAAAGAAACTCTTGACAATGTTCGTATTTTAATTCAAAGAAGTCTTTCGTTTTGGAAAAATTTTGGTCCAATAGTAGCTGAAGGATTTAAGTTTTCCGAAGAGAAAAAAGGAAAAATTATTAAGTCAGGCTATTCTAAGGCTGTTGATTCAGGAGAAGGAGATTATCTAACAAATGATACAATTTGGGATTTCAAAGTATCTAAGTCAGCACCAACCAACCAGCATACACTTCAAATTTTAATGTATTATGTTATGGGTAAGCACTCTAATATGGATATTTTCAAAAATATAAAAAGTTTAGGCTTTTTTAATCCACGACTTAATACCATGTACATCCTTGATGTAAATGATATTCCACAAGAAACCATACAAACAATAGAAAAAGAAATAATATGCTATTAAGCACATACAAATAATCATGATATCTGTTCAAACTGTTCCAGATTATTACGTTTCAAAATGTAGAAATTTTCATAATCAATAAGCATATCCAAATATATACAAACACTAAATTATGAAAAAATCTCATGATTGACACCCCCGCACGCAGGTGATATAATAGAAAGAAAAAAAGAAAGCAGGCAAAAAAATGACAGGACTTGTACTTGAGGGCGGAACCTTCAGAGGAACATTCTCCGCCGGGTTCATGGACGCTCTTATTGAAGAAAACATCGAATTTCCGTACATAGTGGGAGTTTCTGCGGGAATATCCAACGCCGCCTCCTACGTGTCAAAGCAGTTCGGACGAAATCTTGAGATATTCAAAAAATACCGCAACGACAAGCGGTATGTGGGCGCAGGGAATTATATGCGCTGCAAAAGCTACTTCGGACTGGACTTCGTTTATGACGAGATACCCAACAAGCTTGTGCCCTTTGACTACGAGGAATATCACAAATACAAGGGCCGCTTCCTTGTGGGCGTGACCAATGCCGAAACGGGCAAGTTTGAGTGCTTTGACGGCATCAGGGACACCGACAAGTGGCAGTATCTCAGGGCGTCATGCGCTATTCCCGGCTATTTTCCGCCCATAATGATAAACGGCAAACCCTATTTTGACGGCGGACTTGCTTCTCCCATCTGCGTAAAGCAGGCGCTTAAAGACGGCTGCTCAAAGACGGTTATAATCCTCACCCAGCCCAAGGGCTTTGTAAAAAAATGCGGCAAGGGCAATATTGTCATGAGCCAGCTCATAAAGTCAAAATACCCCGCAATGGAGATGCCGCTCCTTGCCCGCCACAAGCTTTACAACAATCAGATACAGTTCTGCGAGGAACTGGAAAGACGTGGCAAGGCGCTAATATTCCGTCCCTCCGAGGCGCTGGACAGCTTCCAGAAAAACACCTCAGAGCTGGAGCGCTACTGGAAAATGGGCTATGACCTTGCCAAGGCAAACGCCGACCGCATAAGAGATTTTATGAACTGATATATTCTGCTTTCATGTGCATAATAATGTTAACGCCGCACGATGTACGGCATATGCAATGAAAGGAATGTATATTATGGAAAAAAACGGACTTAACGCCCTTTTAAATTCAAACAGACAGGCAAAGACATTTTTCGGCTCGCTGCCCGATTATGTTCAGGGCGGCATAATGCTCCGCTCGGAAGAGATAACCTCCGAAGAGGAGCTTCACAAATGCGCCGACAGCATCTTTGCGGAGTTTGAATAAGGGCACTCTGAAAGGAAAATCAAAATGCTGCCAAACGACCCCATCATGCTTATGAGCGTGGTAAACACCAAGCTCAGGGACATTTATCCCTCTCTTGAACGTCTCTGTGACGATCTTGACATCTCCGAAAAGGAGCTTACGGACAAGCTCAGCGCCGCAGGCTTCACCTATGACCCTGAGCAGAATCAGTTCAAATAATAAAGAATGGCTGTATCGAAGAAATACTTTCGATACAGCCATTCTTTATAAACATATAGCGCTTCTTGCCTTGTTCACGATAGTCTTGTCGTTTTCATAGGTGAGCATCTGGACGGCGTGACCGATATCCACCCATCTTATCTCGGCGATCTCGTCCTCCTGAGGGACGTAATCAAAGGTCTTTGCCTTGGCTATGAAATAGACCACTACCTTCTGGGTGTCCTTTCTGGGGAAATAGGTCACAGTTTCACGGAATGTGGGGTCGATGAGGACATCAAGCGAGGTTTCCTCTTTTATCTCACGCAGAGCCGTCTCGACCTCTGTCTCGCCCTGCTCAACGTGCCCCTTTGGAAAAGACCAGTGACCGCTGTTAATGTGTTTTATAAGCAGTATTTCCGTGTTCCCGTGGTGCTTGCGATAGACTATTGCGCCGCAGGACTTTTCATAGGTCATATATGTAGCACATCTCCCTTTCCGAATAGAATTTTAAATTAGTATAATTATACCATAAAAAAATCGTTTTGTCTGCACTTTTTATAAAAAACATAAAAAAATTACGTTTTATTTTTTGTGACTTAATTTTTGGCGGCATGTTGCCGCTGCCTCCTCGTTGATTCGTTTTGTACAAGCATATCATTTGCGGCTCGGTAACTTTTATTTGTACAAGTATGAAATGATATTGTTTTGCGTATCGCCGCAGATACTTCGTTGGCAAATTAAGAGATATAGATTTAATTTGTGACTCGGTAACTTTCATTTGTACAGGGATAGAATCCTGCCATTTACATCATGCCCTGCCGTTCCGACATATATGCTTTAAAGTTTGATATTGGCATTTTATATTACTATAAGTATAATTACAGTAATATTATACTATAATCAATCAAAGATTAAAATCAGATTACAACTTGTCGAGATACCTTGACAGGCGAGGTATCTAATATTATAATAATAGCATAGAAAATAAACGGAAAGAAGGTGCGTGATGTCAGTTGCATCCGACCTTATACGAGGTCACACGGACACAATAATACTTTCCCTGCTTATCATCGGGGACAGCTACGGATATAAGATAAACAAGGACATAATGCGTCTCACGGGGAACCGCTTTGAGTTCAAGGAAGCCACGCTTTACAGCGCTTTCAGGCGGCTGGAGCAGGCAGGTCTCATCGTTTCCTACTGGGGCGAAGAGGCTGTGGGCGCACGGCGCAAATACTACACCATCACCGATGCGGGACGGAAGCAGTACAAGGAAAACATTTCCGACTGGGAACGCACAAGGGCGGTAGTGGATAACCTGCTTTATGCGCCCAGGAACGAGGGGAAAGAAAATGGCACTGAATAAGCAAGACCTGATAAACGGCTTTTGCAAGGCAGGGATAAACAAGGGGGACGAGATAGAAGTCCACAGCTCCCTGAGCAGCTTCGGATATGTTGACGGCGGAGCAGAGACCGTTATCTCCGCCCTGAAAGAGACTGTGGGAGATAACGGCAGCATTTTTATGCCCGCTCTGCGGCTCAGTCCCGAGCTTCCTCTGACAGAAGAGGACAAAAAAGCGGGCATCACCTCAAAGATAAAAATTCTTCCCGAAAACAGGACGCACAGCGCCATGGGCATAATTGCCGACACCTTCAGAATGATGCCCGACACTGTCACGGGCGACGGGATATTTGCAGTATCGGGCTGGGGACGAAACGCCAATGAAGCAGGCGAGCCGCCCGTAAAGCCATGGTATTCCATTCAGGCTCAGGCATATGAAAAGGGGCTTATCCGAGAGGGATACATAGGCAGCTGCAAATATATGTGCTTTGGCATATGGGACGTTGTAGGTCTGTACAGGCAGGCACTTGAGACCGACCCGCCGGGGCTGTACGGTCTGAGATAATGAAAGGAATGAGATTCGATGAAAAATTCACTTAAAGCATATGTTGACGGATTGTTTGCGGACGCTGTTCCAAGCCCTGCGCTGGAAGAGCTTCACGATGAGATACTTTCCAATCTTTCCGAGCGCTATGATGACTGCATAAAAGCGGGAATGTCTCCCCAGAGAGCATTTACCGCAGTTATCGGCACCATGGGCGACGTAAGCGGACTTATCGCACAGGTAAGCGGTTCGGGAGTACATGAGGTTGGCATATTTGAAAAAATATCCCCCAAGAGCAGACTTTTTGAGAAATACGCATATGTATTTACAGAGGATAACCTTAAATCAATAAAGGGCGCTGTTATATCTGTGATGTGGCTGGCAATAGTCATCATTTACTTCCTTGTAAGCTTCCTCTATGGCGGCTGGACAGTCACATGGCTCATTTTTGTCGTAGGCGCTGCGCTGACGGTGGCAGTGAACACCGCCTCAAAGATCATGAAATACAGCAGGGCAGGCGACGACCCCGAAAGCAGGATAAAGCTTCTTTCCACAGTCGAGGGCGGCGTTACCTCCATCATGTGGCTTGCCATTGTGATAGTGTACTTTATCGGCAGCTTCGCTTCACGCAGATGGGAAATTTCATGGCTCATATTCGTTGTGGGCGCTGCGGCGCAGATAATCATCAGCCTTGTTTTCAAAATTCAGAAAAGCAGATTTAATACTAATCACCAATAAAACTATAGACAAAAAATCATCGCATAATCCATATACGCAAGATTATGCTCAATTTTTTGTATAGTTTTTAATTGGTGCTTAGTATAAGAACCCGTCTTCACAAGCATATGCGCACGTCTTTTCGGCAAATTTTGCCGCAGACTGCGTTAAAAATCCTTGCCGGGCGAAAGCCCGCCTGCGGATTTTTGCCTACTCTGCAACAAAATTATGCTCGAAAATCCGCACACATTTCTTATGAAGACAGGTTCTAAAAATTAAATTTTCGGAAAGGAAATCATTATGAAAGGACTAAGGCGCAGGGATATTGCGGTAATGGTCATCGTTTTTTCGGCGGCGGTATGGCTGGCGGGAATGATGCGCTCGTTCCTGCTGAGTGAGATTGCTGAAAAGCTTCTTCCCCATGTGATATCGCAGGCTGCGGAAAGCTCTGACGGCAATAAAGCACAGCTCTCGCTCAAAGCAGGCGATACAGTTCTGCGCATATACACAAGTCCCGACAACAAGCTGCACATCTCCCGACAGGAATGCCGGGAAGAATAATAAATCGGTGCAGTATAACATGAAAGGAACAATCAATGAACACCCCCATAAAGGATTTTACCGATAATTACGCAAAGAGCGGGATGATCCGTGCCCATATGCCGGGGCACAAAGGGAAATTTCCCCTTACCGAGTTTGATATAACCGAGATAAAGGGCGCTGACAGTCTTTTCGAGGCGGACGGCATCATTGCCGAAAGCGAGAAAAACACCTCGGAGATATTTCATTCCTACAAGACACTTTACTCCGCAGGCGGCTCTACTCTCTGCATTTTCACAATGCTTGCCATGTGCCTTATGAACGGCAAAAACCGCCGTGTGGCTGCCGTGCGCAACTGCCACAGGTCTTTTCTCAATGCCTGCGTGTTCCTTGATGCAGAGGTGGAATGGATATATCCCGAATATGAAAACACCCTTGTTTCGGGAAAAATCACTCCCGAAGCGGTGGAAAGGGCCATAGAAAAGTCCTCCCCAGCCTGCGTATATCTCACCTCGCCCGATTATCTGGGGCATATGACCGAGATAGACGGGATCGCAGATATCTGCCATAAACACGGCGTGATGCTGCTGGTGGATAACGCTCACGGGGCATATCTTAATTTCATAGGCGAGCCGCCCATGCACCCCAATTACCACGGTGCCGATATGTGCTGCGACAGCGCCCACAAAACTCTCCCTGCCCTGACGGGCGGGGCATATCTGCATATAAACAACCCAAAGGCGGAGAAGTACGAGGGCTATGCCAAGGAGATAATGTCCATGTTCGGCTCCACAAGCCCCTCGTATCTTATCATGCGCTCCCTGGACGAATGTGCCGATTTTATGGACACAAGGGCAGGCAAATATTTTAACGAAATGGCGCTTGCGGCGGATAAGGTAAAGTCTCTCCTTTCTCCCGTATGGCGCACCGAGGACACGGAAGCGGGCAAGCTCACTTTATTCACCCCGCCCTGCGGATATACGGGCACGGAGCTTGCGGACATTTTACGTGAGTATAAGATAGAATGCGAATACGCCGACCACACCCACATCGTGCTTATGCTGACAGGGCTTTCGGCAGATGAGATAACATACATAGGCAAGGTGATATCAAACCTCCCACAGCCGAGGATATTTGTCCCAACGCCGAAGATAAAAAGCTTTTCGCCCCTTGAAAAGGCTATGAGCATCCGTGAAGCGGCATTTTCAGACAGCGAGGAAATATCCGTATCCGATGCGGCAGGCAGAATATGCGCCAGAGCCGTTTCCTGCTGCCCTCCCGGGATTGCGGCAGTTGTGGGCGGAGAAAAATTTTCCCGGGAAAGCATAAATATTTTGAAAAACTATAGCATTTTTAAAGTAAATGTGGTAAAATGATAATGTATAGCTGTACCATTGCTATACTGTAAAATTTGATTTTATGCAAAGGAAATGATCCTATGAAGCTGATATTTGCGGTCATCAACAACGACGACAGCCACGAGGTCTCAACCGAGCTTACAAAGAACGGTTTTTCCGCTACAAAGCTTGCTTCCACAGGCGGATTTCTCATGTCGGGAAATAGCACTTTCCTTATATGCACCGATGAACAGCGTGTCGATGAGGTAATAGACATTATCAGGAACTGCTCCAGAAGAAGGAAGCAGTTCGTTCCCACAACTCCCTCGGGCCGTGCGGAGGCTACTGCTTCCTTCCCTGCGGAGGTATCCGTAGGCGGCGCCACTGTGTTCGTAACGGACATCGAGCGCTTCGAGAAGCTCTGATATGAAGCTGTATTCAAAGGAATGTATCGAGCGGCCTGTAAGCGCCATGGCAAAAAGCGGGCGCTTTGTTCACTCGTATATCATCACAGGCGAAAAGGGCACGGGCAAAAAGGTGGCTGCAAAGTACATCGCAATGCAGCTGCTGTGCGATAATCACAATGCCTGCGGGCAGTGCCGTCAGTGCAGGCGTGTGCTGAACGGTCAGCACCCTGACTTCATCACCGTGGAAAAAAGCGGACGCATCTACACCATAAACGATGTGCGCACCAAGGTGGTAGATGACAGCTACACCGCTCCCAACGACTGCGAGAGAAAGGTGTATTTTCTCCCCGACTGCGAGGGCTGGATGGACGCCGCTCAGGACGCTCTGCTGAAAATTACGGAAGATCCCCCCGACACGGCGTATTTCATCTTCACAGCCGTTAATAAGAACAGCTTTCTGCCCACGCTCATCTCCCGCTCAATGACGCTGGAGGTCCCCGAAGCCACCCGTGAAAACTGTGCGCAGGCGCTGAGGGACACAGGCAAATACACCGAGGAGCAGATAAGCGAGGCTGTAGGCTCATTCGGCGGAAACATAGGCAGGTGCATGGATTTTCTGGACGGCGACGCTGACCTGAAAAAATCCGCAGATGCTGTAAAAAAAGCAGTGGAAGCCATGATAACAGGCGACGAATATTCCCTGGCAGTGACGCTGAACAGCGCCGCATCAAGCCGTGAGGAAATGAGAAGCGTTCTTGAGATGCTCTCCCGTGTTGTCCGTGATGCCGCTGCCGCAAGGTATGGCTCAAAGACATTTCTCGGCTGCTCCGCAGGCGGTGCGATGAGAATGTCCGAAAGGATATCGTCGGGCAGGCTGATAGCAATGTACGACGCAATCTGCGAGGCTTCATACAGATGTACCCGAAACTGCAACGCCCAGGTGGCTGCGGCAGTTCTCAGCGGAAAGCTTTGCAGATAAATTTGAAAGGACTGGTCATAGAAGTGACTGAAATAATAGGAGTCAGATTTAAGCGCACCGGCAAGACCTACTACTTTGCTCCCGGCAGCCCCGCTCCCGAGGTGGGAATGCAGGTCATCGTGGAAACAGCCCGAGGCGTGGAATGCGGCGAGGTGGTCATGGGCAGCCGCATGGTGGAGGACGACAAGATAATCCCCCCCTTAAAGCCCATAATCCGTATTGCAACGGAAAAAGACCTGAAAATAGTTGAGCAGAACAGGGCAAAGGAACAGACTGCCGCAAAGATATGCCAGGAAAAAATTGCAGCCCACAAGCTGGATATGAAGCTGGTAGATGTGGAGTGCACCTTTGACAACAACAAGCTCCTGTTCTATTTCACAGCCGATAACCGAGTGGATTTCCGTGAGCTGGTAAAGGATCTGGCAGCGGTGTTCCGCACAAGGATAGAGCTTCGCCAGATAGGCGTAAGAGACGAGGCAAAAATGCTGGGCGGTCTGGGCATATGCGGAAGGCCCTTCTGCTGCAAGACATTTCTCAGCGAATTCCAGCCTGTATCCATCAAAATGGCAAAGGAGCAGGGACTTTCCCTGAACCCCACAAAAATATCGGGGACCTGCGGCAGACTTATGTGCTGCCTGAAATACGAGCAGGATTTCTACGAGGAGCAGATGAAGGTAACGCCCAAGATCGGTGCATACGTCAAAACTCCCGATTTCAAGGGCTATGTGGAGGAGGTAAATCTTCTCACAGGAAAGCTCAGAGTAAAGCCCGAAAAATCCGACGACCCCTCCGTGGTATTTGACAAGGAGGACGTTAAGGTAATAAAAGACGGCCGTGTAAAGATCGACCGTGATGAAATAAAAGCTCTCAAGCAGCTTGAAGACAAATAATTATTGGAGGTATTTATTATGGAAAAGACAAACAAGGGACTTTCTATCGCAAGAGAGATCATTCTGGGAACCACATTCTTCCTTACACTGGCAAATGTAGTTCTTATGATAGTTCAGCTGGCTCTGGCTGCAAAGCAGAACAGAGGATACATCAAGATAAAGGACAATGACGAGCTTCCTTTCTGAGGAACGCTCACGACAGGAAAGGTTTGGGTAGTGTAAATGAGTGACGTTATTGACGTTAAGACAGGTTCAAAGGCAGGAAAGATAGTCGCTGCCGTAATAGTGCTGCTGATAGTCGTTATTATCGGCTGCGGCGCTTTTACCACGGTAAGGGCAGGCCACACGGGAGTTGTGGTAACATTCGGAAAGGTATCTTCAAGCGTGCTGGGAGAGGGACTTCATCTTAAAATACCCTTTATCCAGCAGGTAGTACAGATAGATAACCGTGTACAGAAGGCAGAGGTGGACTGCTCATCAGCGTCCAAGGACCTGCAGACAGTCACAAGCACCATTGCCCTGAACTACAAGGTGAGAAATTCCGCTTCGGCTGACATCTATCAGAATGTAGGCCCCGACTTCGAGTCCATCATCGTTTCTCCCGCAATTCAGGAGTGCGTTAAGGCTGTGACCGCAAAATACACCGCAGAGCAGCTCATCACCGAGCGCCAGAGCATCGGCGACCAGATGAAAGACCTGCTGGGCGAAAAAATAAACAGCTACGGCATTGATATCGAGATATTCAATATCATCACCTTTGAATTTACCGATGAATACAACGCTGCCATTGAAGCAAAGCAGACGGCACAGCAGAATGCGCTGAAAGCCGAGCAGGATCTCCAGCGTATCAAGGTAGAGGCAGAGCAGACCGTTGCCAAGGCTCAGGCAGAGGCAGAGGCTTACCGCCTTAAATCCGAGCAGATAACCCCTCAGATGATAGCAATGGAATACATAGACAAGTGGGACGGCAAGCTCCCCGCTGTAGCAGGCGGCGACAGCAGCTCCATGCTCATTGATATTTCACAGATAATCGCTCAGATGGAGGAAACTGCGGGCAACGGCAATACTTCTCAGCCTGCTGCTCAGCCCCCCGTGCAGTCCGTTCAGGACGGTCAGGACACATTTGCGGACGAAGAAGCTGCGGAATAAAACAGAATAAAATCTCGGCTCCATGTAATATTTGCATGGGGCTGATTTTTTTACACAAACAAGGTATGTATGTGATCTTAAAGCTATACATATAGTATAACTATACTAAAAGTAACATTATTTCATCAAATTGTAAACCCCGCTTTTATTGCCTTTGTCATTACTATATGCTATAATGATGAAAAACATCGGAGGGGGTATTGATACTAACCGCCAATTTTCTAATTGGTTCTTAGTATAACACGATGAAAAGACACAATATTTTAAGCATATTATGTGCGGCAGTAATTTTAACAGGCTGTCAGCAGATATCTGAGGAATATGTTCCTGCCGAGGCTATCATAACATCGGCTGAGACTACAGCTGCCGAAACCACAGCTGCCACTACTGAGATCACCACAGAAACGGAGCCTGTAATCACAGAAAAGACCGTTTCATTCACGGCTCTGGGGGATAATCTCATACACTCGTCTATCTACAAGCAGGCGGCAAGGCGTGGGGCGGAAAGCGGCAAGGACTATGATTTTGAATACGCATATGCAGGGGCCGCCGATCTGCTTGACACGGCGGACATAACCGTGCTCAATCAGGAAACGCTTATCTGCAACGATATGATAGAGCCTTCCACATATCCCTGCTTCAACAGCCCCAAGGCCCTGGGGGACTATATGGCGGAGCTGGGGGTAGATGTGTTCACCATCGCCAACAACCACACCCTTGACCAGGGCACAAAGGGACTTACATATTGCCTGGCATATTATGACGAAAACAAGCTCATGCGTGTGGGCGCTTACCGTGACTGTGCAGACAGGGAAAATATACGGGTAATGGAAAAAAACGGCGTTAAAGTGTCGTTCCTTGCATATACCGAAAGCCTGAACGGTCTTTCTCTCCCTGCCGATACTCCGCTGGAGATAGGCAGGACGGACATGGACGTGATGAAGAGCGAGATAGCCGCCGCAAAGGAGATATCGGACATCTGCGTGGTATCTCTCCACTGGGGCACGGAAAACAGCAGCGTGGTGGAGGACTATCAGCGCACGGAGGCAAGGGAGCTGGCGGAAGCAGGTGCGGACGTTATCATCGGCAACCACCCTCACGTTCTCCGTGAGATAGAGATATTTGAAAACAGCGACGGCGGAGACACCATATGCGCATATTCGCTGGGCAACTTTATCTCCGCACAGTCGGTAGGCACGAACCTTATCGGCGGCGTGCTGGATTTTGATGTTTCCGTTGACGAGGGCAGGGAGCCTGAAATAAGCGGCTACACCTTTATCCCCATAGTTACCCATTACGACCATAACTACTCAAATATAAGGCTTTATAAGCTTTCCGACTACACTCCCGAGCTGGCATCTGCTCACGGTGTAAGGGCAAATTCCCGCTTTGATTATGATTATATCATTGAGTATCTTACGGACAAGGGGCTTTATGAGGCGGAATGATTGGAGGATATAAAAAATGATAAGACAAAATGAATATGTAATATATAAGGGTATTGAATATATTTATAGAGACTGTGATGAGAATAAAAATAACGGATTAGTACGAATAGTTTCACATGATAGACGAAGTTTAGCAGATGGTTTTTTTACTAATAGAAGCGAAGAGTATATGAAAGATCATGGTTTCAGGTGCTTTAAAGATGTGCCCAGAAGTGAGATAACAGAAGCATATGATATCAGGACTCATGCAGTTTATAAGGGAGTTGTAGCATCTATAGTAGGTTGCTTAAAACCGAACTGGATCGGTTTGCTGACAGCTTGCCTATACAATGAAGATAAGGAAAAATTTTTACAAGATGTCAATAATGCAGGCTTTGAGTATCTTGGAAGAGAGCAAGGCGGTGTCAATATTTACGGAATAGACGTATCTCTTGATGACCCAGACCTACAGCTTATTGAAAAACGCAAAGAGCTTGATATTAGCAAACTGTAAATAGCTTTTTTGAAAAATTGAGGTGACATATAATGGCGAAAATAAAAGACGGAGAATATGCGGTGTATCAAGACAGGGAATATGCTATAAGCTCTAAAGAAACTCCACCAGATTTTATTCGACTTATTTCATGGGAAAAAAGCGATTTAAATCGTGGCTTTATTTGTTATGAATCCGAAGAATTTATAAAGAAATTTGGATTTTACTGCGAAAAAGAAGTCCCCAAAAGCGAAATAACAGAAGCATATGATATTAGAACCCACGCAGTTTATAAAGGCGTCGGAGCATCTATAGTAGGTTGCTTAAAACCGAACTGGATCGGTTTGATGACAGCTTGCCTATACAATGAAGATAAAGAGGAATTTCTGAAAAAGGTCAATAAAGCAGGCTTTAAGTATTATGGAAGAGAACAGGGCGGCGTCGATGTTTACGCAATAGACGTATCCCTTGATGACCCTGATCTTCAGCTTATCCAAAAACGAAAAGAGCTTGATATAAGCAAGCTGTGATAACCCCACAAAAAACGGCTGCCATTTAAAATGGCAGCCGTTTTACATTTAGTATATATTCCGATTATTTTACCGTAAGTTTACTTCTCTTCTGTGAAATAAACCACCTTGGAAGCAAAATCGCCGTGAACGCTTACGTTGATACCGCAGTTCATAAGAGCAGCTCCGCTGTGAACTTCACCTGTCTCGTGATCCTTGTAGCGCTTTACAGGGTCAAGTCCCTTGAGCTTTATACGTCTGCTGCGGTAGTTGGGTCTGCCGAGAACCTGAACAAAGGTGAATACTGCCTCGCTCTTGTCCTTTGCAACAAACATCCATGCGTCCCACATATTGTCCTCGAACACGTTGCCGATGCGGTACTGGTCGCCTGTGCGGATAAGGGGATTATACTTCTTGAACATCTCTATCTGACCGGGTATCTCGTTCCTGTCAGCCTCGGGTATTCTTGTAACATCAAGCTCGTAGCCGAAGGTTCCCACCATTGCAACATTTCCTCTTGTGGAGAAAGGTGTGGTTCTGCCAACGGTATGGTTGGGGCAGTCGGAAACGTGTGCGCCCATTGCGGAAGCAGGGTAGCAGATAGATGTGCCGTGCTGTATCTTCAGTCTCTCGATAGCATCGGTATCGTCGGAAGTCCATATCTGAGGAGAATAGAACAGCATACCCGCATCAAATCTTGCGCCGCCGCCTGAGCAGTTTTCAAGGAGCAGGTGAGGATAATCGGTGATAAGTCTTTCCATAACGTCATAAACGCCCAGAACATATCTGTGCCACAGCTCTCTCTGACGGTCGGAAGCAAGAGCGTTGGAGCCAACCTCGGTAAGCTGTCTGTTCATATCCCACTTGATGTACTCGATGTTTGCGCTGTCAAGTATCTTCTTCATCTGACCGTAAATGCAGTCTCTTACTTCCTTGCGGCTGTAGTCAAGAACATACTGCTGACGGCTCTGGGTCATGGGCATACCCTCTATCCGGATAGCCCAGTCGGGGTGAGCCTTGAAAAGCTCGCTGTCGGGGGATATCATCTCAGGCTCGAACCAGATGCCGAACTTCATTCCCAGCTTGTTTACCTCATCAACCAGGTGCTTGAGGCCGCCGTCTATCTTCTTTTCATATACGAACCAGTCGCCAAGAGAGCTGTTGTCGCTGTCTCTGTGACCGAACCAGCCGTCGTCCATTACCAGCATTTCAATGCCCAGCTGAGAAGCCTGCTTAGCGATGTCGATAAGCTTTTCGGTGTTGAAATTGAAGTAGGTCGCTTCCCAGTTGTTGATGAGGATAGGACGGCGCTTGTCCTTGTATTCGCCTCTGATAATGTGCTGTCTGTACAGGTCATGGAATGTGCGGGACATCTCGCCGATACCCTTGTCGGAATAAACCATAACGACCTCGGGAGCGGTAAATTCCTGAGCAGGCTCCAGCTTCCAGGAGAAGTCAAAGTGGTTGATACCCATAACGAAGCGTGTTTTCTTGTGCTGAGTTACCTCTGCCTGGGCAAAGAAGTTGCCGCTGTAAACAAGGTTGAAGCCGTAAGCCTCGCCCATATCCTCGTCCGCATTGTGGGAAACAAGTGCGGCAAAGGGGTTGTTCTGGTGGGAGGACTCACCCTTTACGGAGTCAATGCTCTGCTTGCCGTGGTGAAGTCTGCATCTTTCCATAACTCTCTCTCTTGCCCAAGAGCCGTTGAGGGTGATGAAATCATACTGATCCGAATCAAAATCAACACAGGCGGAAAGAGCACGGGTAAGCTTGAAAGCCTTGTCGCCGCCGTTTATAAACTTTACGCTTCTTGTAATGGCGTTAAGGTCAGCAAAAACAGTGTAGTAAAGGATAGCTGTAAGACCCGAATGAGCGTCCTTCATGGTGATAGCCAGTGTCTGAGCCTCGTCCTTAGCCGCAAAGGTAGCGGGGAGACGGACAGTGCAGTCCTCCAGCTGCTGATACAGCTCGGGCTTGCCGTCGATCATCTCGTAGGAAACAAAGCGCAGGTCAAGAGCGGTCATTCCCTTTTCGTCCATAATGGAAACAGCAGGCTCTCTGTAGTCGCCGATGCCGTGGCAGGGATATTCAAAGGGAGTGGTGTCCATAAAGGTACCCATATCTCTCTCGTTTACCTTGGGAACAAAGGGATTTTCGTTCAGTCTCATAAGGTAGGAAAGATCCTCGTCATCAGCTCTCTTACCGTAGTAGATGTGTGCAAGATGACCGCTTTCCAGAGCTGCAAGAGCATATGTAACGTTCTTGCCTGTAAGGGTAAAGATAGTCATTTCCTCGGTAAAGGTCTCGTTGGCATTTATCTGCCACTTCCAGTAGGTGTATTCCTTTTTGATCTTTTTTGCGGTGATAAGGTCCATGTATTTGCTTCCTTTCATTTATCAGTATCGGCGCCCGGTTCGTGCGCTTCTTCAAAAGCTTCCGAGACTGAGCCGCTGTACTGTTTGCTTTATGATTTATTCAAGAGGGATATACCCCGTCTTTTCAATAAGCTCCTGCCCCTGCCTGCCCTGCATAAATTCGGCAAGACGTGGAACATTTTCATTGTCATTATCTTCAAGATATATGGCGTAAAGGCTTGTGGTCATGGGGTATTCTCCGCTCCTTATGGTATCGGGAGCGGGATATACTCCGTCAAGGGAGAGGAATTTTATGCCGCTCTCTTCACCGTCGGCTGCCATTCCCGAAGCATAGTAGCGGAATGAATATCCGATAGATGAAAGCTTGTTCTGATATTCCGCCACAGCGGTTATCACGCCCACCATTGACATTTCAAATTCTACCTTTAGCGGCTCCTTTAATGCCACATCGCCCATAAAATGCTCCATCATTGTCTGGGAGCCTGAGTTTTTCGGCCGCTGAAAGGCGAGAATGGGAACATTATCCCCTCCAAGCTTTTTCCAGCTGCGTATTTTTCCCGAATAAATGCCCCGTATCTGCTCCGAGGTAAGGGAGTCAACGGGATTTTCGCTGCTTACGAAAAAAACAAAGGCTTCCTTGCCGATAGGTGTCATCACAAGAGACTTTCCGTTATCCTCCGCCAGCTTTTTCTGCGCTTCAGAGGGCATTGCTCCGAAGAAAATATCTGTTTCGCCCGAAATGAGACTTTCGTATGCTTTTACGGTATTGGTGAAGCGTATGGGCATTGGCGGTTCATTTCCGCTTTCCTTTGCTGCCGACTGTATCTCGCCGATATTTTCATAGCAAGCGTTTGCGATCGCAGAATAAACGGGATATGCTGCCTCTGCGCCGTCAAGCACGGGCATTTTTTCGTGGGCTGTTATCACAAGCTCTGACGGCTCGGTAAGAAGCGCCAGCTTATTTTCTGGATTTTCAACGTAGTATGGTCTCAGTGGAACGCTTGACAGACCGTGTTCATAGGGAAAACCATAGCCCTCGGAGGTCGGTGCAGGGTCATCCGCCATCATAATATATTGATCGTAATCTGTCACGTCAATATCTACGGTGGAAAGGCTGTGGTAATATTTTGCATATTCCCCGCCTGCGGCAAGAGCCGCAATGACTATTACCGCAGAAACGGCAAGCTTGATGCCGGGGAGCGGCCTGTCAATGCCATTAGCCTTTACAGCTCTGCGCTCGCCAACAGCAAAGCATATTATTCCCACTGCATTTATCAATATAAAGGCAGCAAGCCCCTTTTCAACAAGGAATGTCTGAAAAAGGTTCAGGTACGCAAACAGCTCTGCGGCAGCGCTTTTATATATTTTATGTAAGCCGTCAGATTGTATTTTTGAAAATGAATTTACCACAAGCCCTGCTGCAAACGGCACAAGAGCAGGCAGATACACTGCCCACGGCTTTTCGGGTGCTTTTATCAGCCTTGCTGCGGTGAGGTATCTTCCCGCAAGAAAGCAAACTGCCGAATATATCACTGCCGCAGCCGCCAATATGGGTATATGCAAAATCATACAAAGGATAATGCCAAGACTTGAAAAAGCGATAATAAAAACGGGGACTGATATAAAATAAGCGGCAGAAAGTCGTTTCATATCAATGCTCCTTTTCGATAATGTCATGCGCAGCAGCTATTCTCTCACAATATCATCGGATTTCTCCTCGATATAATGCTCGGTAACTGTGCCGAAGCCCCTGGTGATAAGCCCTGTGAGCCAGTAGAATATCACGCCCGAAATGTTGGTATATATCGCCTCGGGAATGAAAATGCTCCTGAATACCGCTCCCGATGGGTCATATCTCCATATCCGATAGAAAAACAGATAATGGAGCAGCGACTGTATGACGATGACGCACAGGTCGAGCCACAGAAAGTTCAGTATATGCCGCCTTAGAACGTAATGGAACAGCAAAGATATAAACAAGCTTGCCCACATAAGAATAATGGCATTGAAGCCCGTAAGCGTGCCCGATGCGGAGTCAAGGAGAAGTCCGCACACGCAACCGAAAAGAGCGCTGTTGAACGGCGACTCACGGACAGCATAGCACACGGCGCATGGGATAAGCAGCACAGGCAAGGGGCTTCCCGTATTCACCGTGGAGATGAACACGTATGAAAAGGACATCAGAAGCACTTGTATAAGCTGCCTGATGATATAATTGCGCTGCTCTTTTTTCTTTTTCAGCTCAATGTTCATCGGAAGCCTCCGCAGTCTGATCTTCCCCGTTCTGCTCCGAAACAACTTCCGAAGCGGCTTCCGGAACAGTGTCCGGAACGGAAGAGGTCACCGCCTCCTCCTGACCTGTCTTTATGGCAGTTACCTCGTCCAGCTCATAGTTTATTATAACAAACACGCTTGTTATGGTGTTGGGATCCTCTGCGGGAATTACAACAGCGTACTTGGAAAGTCCGCTTGCTTCCATTTCAACAGATTCAACAGTGCCGATAAGCTGACCTGCGGGATAGTTGGTGCTTCCCGAGGTAACGATAACGTCGCCCACGGCGATATCGCTTTCCTTGCTTATGTAGCTCATGCGTATCCTGCCCCTTTTAGCCAGGTCATAGCCGCCCTCAACAATGCCCTCGGACTTTGTTCTTACAGTGTAAACGCCCACGGCGGTCTTTGGGGAATAAAGCGTCCTGACCTTGCAGGTGGAGCGGGAAACCTCATAGCACACGCCCACGATCCCGCTTTCAGTGACCACGGGATCGCCGGGCTTTATGCCGTCATTCTCGCCCTTGTCAACGGTAAAGGAAGCGTAGGGGTCGTTGGTGGTTCGTGCAATAACTGTGCATGGGGGAGAAAACTCAAAGTCGCTGTACTCCTCTTTAAGCCCCAGCATAACACGCAGCTCACGGTTTTCCTCCAGCACCTTGTCGTAGTCGATAACATCGTTGTAAAGGCTGTTGAGCTGTTCTTTCAGCTGAATGTTCTCGTTGTAGTATTTTTCCGCATTTATGAGCATATCCAGCGATGTGGATACCTTTTCGGATATCTTCGAGGACAAGCTGCGGACAGGCTCGAACACGGTCTCAAAAATATAGGAGCTGCCCGATGAGTAGCCCCCCGTTGTGACGGAATAGATCATTGCTCCCAGCAATACAGCCATAAGGGCGACTATTATTTTGAATTTTACGCTGTGAAAAAATTCTTTCAAGCCGCCTGCTCCTTTCAAGCACCGTCAGATATTGTATCTTAATAATATTTAGCGTCGTCGTTCAGAACATCGTGAAGCTTTTCGATATCCTCCAGCACCTTTCCTGCGCCTGTTGCAACGCAGTCAAGAGGGGATTCGGCAATGTTCACAGGCATACCCGTCTCACGGTTGATGAGCTTGTCAAGGCCCTTGATAAGCGCACCGCCGCCTGCCAGTGTTATTCCCTGGTCAATGATATCGGCAGCCAGCTCAGGGGGAGTTTTCTCCAGAGTGGTCTTGATAGCCTCAATAACATGAGTGAGAGGCTCAGCCAGAGCTTCTCTTATCTCAATGCTTGTTACGGTGATATTCTCGGGGAGACCGTTGAGAAGATTTCTTCCCTTTATCTCCATTTCCTCCTCGCCGTCCTGCCTGTCGGGAGGGAAAGCGGAGCCGATGGCGATCTTCACATTTTCGGCTGTGCGCTCGCCTATGAGCAGATTGTATTTTTTCTTGATGTAGTTGATGATAGCGTTGTCGAAAGCGTCTCCCGCAATTCTTACGCTGCGTGAGGTAACTATGCCGCCAAGCGAGATAACAGCCACCTCGCTGGTTCCGCCGCCGATATCGACTATCATTGAACCCGCAGGCTCGGAAACGGGCAGACCTGCGCCTATTGCCGCAGCCATAGGCTCCTCAATGATGTTTACTCGCCTTGCGCCCGCATTCTCCGCAGCTTCCTTTACGGCTCTGCGCTCAACGGCAGTAACGCCCGAGGGAATGCAGATGATAACGTTTGCTCTGGTAAAGAAAAAGCTTCCCTTGAGAGCTTTCTGTATAAACTCGTTGAGCATGGCGGAGGTTATCTCAAAATCTGCGATAACGCCGTCCTTCAAAGGTCTTACGGCGGTAATGGAGCCGGGAGTTCTTCCGATAACTTCCTTTGCCTCCTGACCCACATATTTAGGCTCTTCAGTGCGTGAATCCACAGCCACCACCGAAGGCTCCCTTATGATTATGCCCTTGCCCTTCATATACACAAGGGTGTTGGCAGTACCAAGATCTATTCCTATTTCCTTAGTAAAAAGCATTCTGATTCTCCTCGTTTAGAACCTGTCTTCATAAGAAATGTGTGCGGATTTTCGAGCATAATTTTGTTGCAGAGTAGGCAAAAATCCGCAGGCGGGCTTTCGCCCGGCAAGGATTTTTAACGCAGTCTGCGGCAAAATTTGCCGAAAAGACGTGCGCATATGCTTGTGAAGACGGGTTCTTATATTTGTCTGCCTCTTTTTGCCTGTGCCGCCATTTATATTTCTTCTGCGGCAGTTCTGCAAATACGGATAACTGATTTAATTATATCATATATTTTTTTTAGCTACAACACTTTTTTCTAAAATTAACCGATTTGTTATTTGTTACAGATTGTAAATTTCGTGATTAGCCCAATGCAACGTATTGCAAAAAAATATTACTTGTGGTAATATTATAGGAAACACTGTAAGAATGATTTAACTTTTCATAAAGTGAGGCATATTATGACAGATTTTCTTGTTAAGCACTTTGTAAAAAACTACACCGACACCGAAGATATAAAGGTGCGTGAGAATTACGGCACAATGGCGGGGATAACGGGCATTGTGTGCAATATTTTTCTGTTCGTGCTGAAATTTGCCGTGGGAACGCTTTCAGGCTCCATATCCGTGCTGTCGGACGCATTCAACAACCTGTCGGACAGCGCCAGCTGTGTGGTGACGCTTTTCGGCTGCAAAATGGCTGCAAAGCCAGCGGATAAGGATCACCCGTTCGGTCACGGCAGAGCGGAATATCTCACTTCCCTTATCATCGCCGTTATCATAATTCTGGTGGGCTTTGAGCTGCTCAGATCATCGGCAGGGAAGATAGTCTCCCCCGATGAGGTAAAGTTCAGCGCCGCAGCACTCATCTCCCTTTTTGCGTCCATAGGCGTAAAGCTGTGGATGTCCGTTTTCAACACAAAGCTGGGCAAGCGCATAAACTCCCCCGTGATGATGGCAACAGCGCAGGACAGCAGGAGCGACGTTATCGCCACATCTGCCGCTGTTATCGGTCTTACCGCCTCCCTTTTCACCACTCTCCCCATAGACGGTGCAATGGGCATAGTGGTATCAATATTCATCATCAAGGGCGGCTTCGGCATCGTTAAGGACACTGTAGATGACCTTATCGGCAAGCCCGCCGACCACGAGCTAATCAAAAAGATAGAGGATATCGTCACCGCTCCCGACAAGATAATCGGCGTGCATGACCTGGTAGTCCACGACTACGGCCCCGGAAAGAAGCTGGCAAGCTGCCATGCGGAGGTGCGCAGCGATGAGAATTTCGTTGCCGCCCACGACGTGATAGACAGCATTGAGCGTGATATTTTCAAAAAGCTTGGCATTATGATGACCATACATATGGACCCTGTTGATGTGGATAACGAGCAGACCAACGCCTGCCGCAAGGCTGTCGAGGAATATGCGGCGCAGCTTGACCCACGGCTCAGGATACACGACTTCCGCCTTGTCCCGGGCGACACCCACACAAACCTTGTTTTTGACATTGTTGTCCCCTACGACTGCAAATATTCAGAAAGCGAGCTGAAAGAGAAGCTTTCCCAGCTTATGAATGCCTCGGAGGACACCAGATATTACCTTGTTATAACCATCGACCGTGACTTCGGCGAGGAGTAATGCCCTTTGCATAAACAGGCCGTTTACCTACTGTAAAATCTGCACAAAATCAGTATCTAATATTTTCTTTTTTCAATCGTTTACGACCCTTGACATTATTCCCTGCCTGTGTTATAATCATACTTGCAACAAAGTAATTGATGCGGCCGGATTGAACTGCATCTTATATTGTGACAGCGCAGCAGATGATACTCAGTGTATAACTTCTTGTTTGCAGTACATTTTGTATAATGAATATTGCACTAAATTGTGCATTCATACGAAAATGTAAAAGTTGTTATATAGATATTGACTAAAGCGCATATATGAGTTATAATATATATGATGTTAAGTTCTTATATTTCAATGTTAACATCCGTTTTGTTGTCTCCTTTCTTTTGTTCTACACATATTATTTTATGTAATCTGATCTTGGTTAAGCAGGGCTTATGCTCTGCCTTTTTTTTGCACGGTTACGAAAACGTATTCGTTATTAAGCATAATGTGAACTCGTTCGGGAAGCGTGCAGAATATACAATTTAACATGAAACTATATTGCGTTTTTAATGCAAATGTGATATAATGAAAAAAGAGTATTTTTTGTGAAAGGCATGGTCATGTTTATGGGTAAAAACATCATTCTTTACGGTCCTCCCGGTACAGGTAAAACTTACAACTCGGTCAACTATGCTCTGGCTATAATTTATAACATTCCTGTTGAAGCTGTTATGAAAAAAGATTACAACGCCATGCTGGACCGCTACAACGAGCTGAAAAACAATTTCGGTCAGATAGAATTCACCACCTTCCACCAGTCTATGGGATACGAGGAATTCATCGAGGGTATCAAGCCCGTTTTCCTCGAAACTATGAACGAGCGTGGTGAGCGTACACGTAAAAAGGAAATGGTCTATGTCGTTGACAAGGGTATCTTCCGTGAGTTCTGCCAGAAAGCCGCAGAGCACCCCGACGAAAGATACGTTTTCATCATAGATGAGATCAACCGTGGTAATATCTCCAAGATCTTCGGTGAGCTTATCACCGTTATCGAGCCTTCAAAGCGCCTCGGTATGCCCGAAGAAGTAAAGGTAAGGCTGGCATATTCCCAGGAGCCTTTCGGCGTTCCCAACAACGTTTATATCGTCGGAACCATGAATACCGCCGACCGCTCCATCGCCCTGCTGGATACTGCTATACGCCGTCGTTTCGACTTCGTCGAGATGCTCCCTCAGCCCGAGCTTTTCCACGACACCTATGTCGAGGGCGTAAGCATAGAGCAGCTGCTCACAATTATCAACAAGCGTGTTGAGATACTCTGCGACAGAGAGCACACTATCGGACATGCCTACTTCATGTCACTGAAGGAAGACCCCTCTATCCAGCGTCTCGGCTCTATCTTCAAGAACTCTATCGTTCCTCTGCTCCAGGAGTATTTCTACGGCGATTACCAGAAGATACGCTGGGTTCTGGGCGACTACAACAAGGAGCCTGAGGAGCAGTTTGTAAAGGCTATCGCCATCGACTACAAAAAGACCTTCGGCGAAAACGTTGAGCTTTTCCTCGATGTCGATGATACATACGAAATAAACGAAGCCGCTTTCTGGAACATAAATGCTTACAGCAAGCTGCTGTAATTTGGAGGGCTTCCGCAAATGGGAAAAAGAGACCGTTACAAGCTGCGTGAAACGCAGTTCTTCACCATAGAGGGCTCTTCGGAACGGGAGGGCGGTATCCCGCTGCCTGAGCATATTTTTGATATGCTTGAAGGCTTTGTGCTGGAAAAGAAAATGCCCGACCCAAGGGGCATAAACAGCTATATCCTCACCGCTGAGGGAGAGGGAAGCGAACGTATCCTCCGTGCAGGCGGATATGTAGGTGCTATGGTCTTCAAGGACGGAACTCAGGTAGAGATCCTGCCCATGCTTGCCGCAAGGAACCGCAAGGGCGAATATCTTTCAAACAAAAGAGTTCTGCTCAATATGCTCAAATCAATGAAAGCCCTGCCTCTTACAAACTACAATCTTAACACCCGTGCAGCCGAAAATCTGAATATATTCGAAACTTTCATCCTTGCCTTTATTAACGAGGTTCAGGCGATAGTTCACAACGGTCTGAAGCAGTGCTATGCTCCTCACATCGAAAATGAACGCTTCCTGAAAGGAAAGGTAATATATTCTCTCCACGCCACCAAAAACTTTGCCCACAAGGACAAATTCTACGTTCAGTACGATGTTTTCACCGTTGACCGCCCCGAAAACAGGCTTATAAAGTCAACGCTGAAATATCTGCGGAACATAACCTCCTCCGCCCGAAGCAGAAACAAGCTGGAGGCACTTATAGCAAACTTTGACGGCGTTGAGTATTCCCAGAATTACGAAAGGGACTTTTCCGCTTCCGTAATCGACCGCAGTATGCAGGGCTATGCAAATGCGCTGCGCTGGGCGGAAATATTCCTGCTCAGCCGATATGTCACCGTGACAAAGGGCAGAAACATGGCATATGCCGTTATCTTCCCCACAGGCGAGCTTTTCGACAGCTACACCGTGTATAATCTGGGAAGAATGCTGGATAATCAGCGCTTCCGTGCTGAAATTCAGAAAAAGCGCTATCCGATGCTCAACAGGCCAATGCCAAAGGACAGCTCACAGGCGCTGGCTGTTATGACCTGCCGTGAAAACGGTATGAGAGTTGTTTTTGACTCAAAGTGGCAGGAGCTTAACGCAGATGATGAAAACTGCGGTATTCTCCAGACTGATATTTACGATTTGTATAATCTTCTTGAAATATACAAATCGAACAGTGTCTGCTACATATACCCCCTCACAAGAGAAATGCGTGAGGACAGGCGTGAGATATGCTTCAAAAACGAGGACGGTATCCTTGGAAGAGTATGCTTCGTGGATATCGGCGACATGGAGGGCAGCCTTTCGGCAGTCCTCGAACACATCTTCGGTCAGAAGATATCCGCAGATACCGCAGTATAAATACCATAATATAACACATCAAAATCCCGATATTCCGAAACATAGCGGAATATCGGGATTTTTTATTGATCATAAGATGATTATAATTAAATTAAAAAGATTGAACAATCATTCACAATATGATATAATACAAGCATAAGATATATATGGGGTGATATTTTGCTTTTTTTCAACAATATCCGCTTCCAGATAGCAGCTGCCGCAGTGCTTATAATAATCATTTTCGATTACCTGCGCAACCCGCATCTGAAGCTGATGTCAACAAACGCATTCCGTGCAATGCTTATATGCACTGTCTGCAACCTTATGCTTGATATCTCGACAGTTTATACAGTGACGCATCTTGATACAGTTCCCCCGCAGCTCAACAGATTTCTGCACCAGCTGTTCATCGCCAGCGTTATAATGGTGCTGTTCTTCAACTTCCTGTATGTGCTTATCCTGAACAGAAACCAGGAGAGGCTCACAAAGCGCACCTTCGGGGCTGTGATAGCTCCGCTGGCAGTAGCTGCCGCAGTGATAATCGCAGGCAGGCTTGAATTTTTTGCCTCCGACAAGGGCGCATATTCCTATGGTCTCATGGCGGATATGGTCTATGTCTGCGGTCTTATCTACCTTGTGATGACCTTCGGTATAATCTACAGCAAAAAATGCACATTGTCATCATATCAGAAAATATCAGTTCAGGTAGGTATGTTCATATGGCTGGGCAGCCTGATAGTGCAGAGGATTTTCCCCACAGTGCTGCTTTCGGGACTGGGCTGCGTGCTGATGGTGCTGTGCGTATATTTCTCCTTTGAGAACCAGAGGGAGAATTACGACGCTGAGACCATGTGCTTCAACCGAAACGCATTTCACCGCCAGATGGCTGAATATTACGCCAACCGCAAGCCCCTGAGCATAGTGAACGTTACGCTGGAAAATTACGAGCGCATCAACACAATGTACGGCCATGAGTACGGCAGAAAAGCCATGCTGTGCGCCAAGGAAATGATAGACGGAGTTCTGGGCGGAAGCGTTTTCCACTCCCGCAGCAACACGTTCACCGTTTTCTACAGCGACTGCGAGGTAGATTGCCGCAAGCTGGAATCGCTGCGCCATGCACTCTGCTCCCACTGCTTCCCCGACGCTCAGCTGGAATTCAGGATAAGCGTTATCGACCTGCGGAAATATTCCAACGGCACCGACGAGGCATATGAACTTATGCGCTTTATGAAAGAATACGGCAAAAGCTCCGACGAGGTAATATGCAGGCTGGACGACAGCATTATCGAAAAGAAGTTCCGCCGTGACAAGATAGATAAGCTCCTTACCGAAGCCGTGCAGAACGACGGATTTGAGATGGTATATCAACCCATCTACAGCACCGAACAGGGCAGGTTCAGGTCTGCGGAAGCGCTTGTGCGAATGAAAAACACAGGCGACCTGGGCTTTATCTCGCCCGAGGAGTTTATTCCCATTGCCGAGGAAAAGGGGCTTATAATGGATATAGGCGACATTACCCTGCGCCTTGTGGCGGACTTTGCCAAGCGCCGCACACTTACCGACAAGCTGGAATATATCGAGGTGAACCTTTCGGGAATACAGGCGTGCGCCCCCGAGCTGGAGGGCAGGCTCACAAAGATACTGGCTGAATATGATATCCCGCCTGCATTCATCAATCTGGAGATAACCGAGACCGCCGCACTTGATTCGGGCGAGGCATTCGATACAAACGTGTCCGCCCTCAGGGAAAGCGGATTCAGCTTTTCAATGGACGATTTCGGCACAGGCTACTCCAATCTTTCACAGATGAACCAGATGCGCTATGACCTGGTAAAAATGGATAAGAGCATAATCTGGGACGCATTCGGCAAGGGAAATGAAAAGTCCGAGCGTCTGCTTGCTTCGGTTATTCGACTGCTGAAAGCCATAAATGTAAAGATAGTAGCCGAGGGCGTTGAAACCAAGGAAATGACCGATTATCTCACCGAAAGGGGAGTTGATTATTTGCAGGGATATTATTTCTCGAAGCCTGTAAATGAAGATAAGTTCCTTGAAGTTATATCGGCATAAATACAAAACCACCCTGCACTGACTGTGCAGGGTATTTTTGTGGGCGATGCGGCAAGCAAACCCTTTGCCTTGTGCTTATTTGTGCTGACTTTTTCATTTGCTTCACGCCCTTTGGGACGAAAAAAAGGCTGATGCGTTTGCACCAGCCTTTTCTTATATAAAGCTTATTCTTACTTGGTAAGCTTCCAGATGTTCTTTGCGTACTCGTCAACAGCACGGTCAGCGGAGAACACACCTGCACCTGCAATGTTGTAAAGGGACATATTGTTCCACTTTGCAGGATCCTTGTAGCACTCGGAAACATACTGCTGTGCGGACTGATATGCGTCAAAGTCAGCCAGAACCATGTAGGGATCCTTGTACTTGAGGGTATTTGCAACTTCTTCAAATGCGCAGCCGTTGATGCCGCTGTACATCTTGTTAAGTGCCTTGCGGATAACCTCGTTGTTATTTACGTACTCTTCGGGACGGTAGCCCTGTGCCTTCTTTGCAAGAACTTCCTCGGTGGTCATACCGAAGATGAAGATGTTGTTCTTGCCTACCTGCTCCTTGATCTCAACGTTTGCGCCGTCAAGTGTACCAAGGGTAAGAGCACCGTTGAGCATGAGCTTCATGTTACCTGTACCCGATGCCTCTGTACCTGCCAGAGAGATCTGCTCGGAAACCTCTGCTGCGGGCATGAGCAGCTCGGAAAGTGTTACACGGTAATCTTCAAGGAAGAATACCTGAAGCTTCTTGCTGATAACAGGGTTCTTCTTGATCTCCTCGCCCAGTGCCCAGATCATCTTGATGATCTGCTTTGCAAGATAGTAGCCGGGAGCTGCCTTAGCTGCAAATACGTAGGTCTTGGGCTGGAACTCCATGTTGGGGTCCTCCAGGAGAGCGTTGTACTCTGCAATGATATTGAGAGCGTTGAGGTTCTGTCTCTTATATTCGTGGAGACGCTTTACCTGAACGTCAAAGATTGCATCGGTGTTAAGAACAGTACCGTAGTTCTGCTTAACGAACTTTGCAAATCTCTTCTTGTTTTCCAGCTTGATCTTAGCCAGCTGCTCAAGCACCTGCTTGTCGCCGTCGTACTTGGCAAACTTGGAAAGCTCCGCTGCGTTCTTCTTGAAGCCGGGGCCGATGGTATCGGTAAGGAGCTGGGTAAGTCCGGGGTTGGACTGGAGAAGCCATCTTCTGTATGCGATACCGTTGGTAACGTTCTGGAACTTATGAGGAGTGTAGCTGTACTCGTTCTTGAATACATCTTCCTTGATGATCTCGGAGTGAAGCTTGGAAACGCCGTTTACGCAGTGAGAAGCGCATACGCACAGGAGTGCCATGTGGATCTGGTTGTTCTGGATAATGGACATTCTGGAAACCTTGTTTCCGTCGCCAAGGCGCTCCATAAGCTCTTCGCAGTAACGGCGGTTGATCTCGCAGATAATGTCGAAGATACGGGGAGTGATCTGGCGGACAAGATTAACATCCCACTTCTCCAGAGCTTCAGCCATAACGGTGTGGTTGGTGTAAGCAAAGGTGTTGGTAACGATGTACCAGCTCTTGTCCCAACTGTAGCCGCAGTCATCGAGGAGAACACGCATAAGCTCGGGGATAGCAAGAGTGGGGTGAGTATCGTTGATGTGGATAGCTACCTTCTCGTGGAGGTTATCGAGGGTGCCGTAAACGCTCATATGGCGGTTTACGATATCGCCGATGGAAGCTGCGCACATAAAGTACTGCTGACGGTATCTGAGGCTCTTGCCCTCGAGGTGGTTATCGTTGGGGTAAAGTACCTTGGAGATAGCCTGTGCAACAGTGTTCTGGCTGAGAGCCTTAGCGTAGTCGCCCTGATTGAACATAGCCATATCAAAGGAAGGAGCCTTTGCCTTCCACAGTCTCAGAACGGAAACGCCATCGCTGTCGTAGCCGGGAACATACATATCGTAAGGAACAGCAACAACGGTGCTGTAGTTCTTGTAGGAAACGTGGTGGTACTGCTGATCCCAGTATTCCTGAAGCTCGCCGTCGAAATGAACTTCGATGGACTTATCGGTCTTGGGAACAAGCCAGCTCTCGCCGCCGGGAAGCCAGTTATCGGGAAGCTCTGTCTGCCAGCCGTCCTCTATCTTCTGCTTGAAGATACCGTACTCGTAGCAGATGGAGTAGCCCATTGCAGGATAGCCGTCGGTAGCAAGACCGTCAAGGTAGCAGGCAGCAAGTCTGCCCAGGCCGCCGTTTCCGAGACCTGCATCAGGCTCGTAATCGTAGATACGGTCAATGTTAACGTCCCACTTCTTGAGGATATCCGTTACCATGTCGTTTATTTCAAGGTTATAAAGGCTTGTCTTGAGAGAACGTCCCATAAGGAACTCCATGGAAAGGTAGTATATTTCCTTCTTTCCTGCAGAATGTACCTGATTGCTGAACTTTCTTCTCTTTTCTCTCAGCAGTCCTACAACGACTGCGGAAAGTGCCTTGTAGATCTGATTATCGGAAGCGTCGATAGGAGTGACATTTGCTTCGTTCTGAAGCTCCTGACGGAGTCTCTCCTCAAAATCTTCCTTATTGATTATTGGCGTCATGATTTTTTCCCCTTCTTTTGAATAATTTTCAGCAGCCTTGAATGAATATCAGCTATAGATATCGACAGCTGCCATAACTGCTCAGAAACAATGCTGCACAGAAAGAATACCCACAGATGCCTGCGCAGCCCGTATGCGTATCCACGCAAGGAAAAATAAGCAAAATATGCCTATCTAAATTATAAAATACAGATGAACTTTTTTCAATAGGTATTATATACAAATATTTTCTACCGCCGCAACGATAACTTGATTAAACGTTTAATCTTACCGCATATGGCCGAAAAAAGCCGAACAGAAGCGATATCCTGCCCGACTTTGTAAGTTATTCCGTTACGTTTGCGGCTGTGTCGGAGATGTCGGTATCCTCTTCATACTCGGCATATTCATCGGGCAGAGGCTCGGGGTCGGGAACAGCTTCAAGCTCCAGACCATCTGCACGGTGCTCGGAAAGGAAATTGCGCCAGAAATCAACGGCATAGTCAAAATTAGTCTGCATCTTCTCTTCGCTCATGCCCATGGTCTTTACAGGCTTTCTGAAAGAAACATACAGGTCGGTGTCGTCAACAGTATCGCAGCCAAGCAGCTCCATAAAATCGGTGCCTGCAAGGCGGTAGCCTATCTCCTCGGCATAAGGGTCATCGGGGAACAGCTCACGGCAGTCCGCAAAAACGCCGTCCAGTATGTCAAGCTCCTGATATGACTCCTTGTCGCCTATGACCATGACCATATTGCCCGACTGGAACTCGCCGATAAGCTTTGTGCGGTCGCTCTGGGCAAGATAAGCCGATGCCATGTCATTATCCTCATAGCCTGCGGGGATATAGTACAGGCGGACAAGCTTTTCACCGTTGCCGTTAACGTCCTCGCCGTACTGGCTCCACAGGGGAGTGAGCTGACCCGAATAATAGCTCATATCATAATCGGAAGCGATGTACATGGCGGAAATATCGGGGCGCTCACGGGTAACAAGGTCCTGTATAAGGAACGCCGCCAGACCGATGAAAAGCGCTCCCACAATAAGATATGCCTTGTTGTGATAGATAAAGTTCGTGAACTTTTCCCATGCGGAGTATTTCTTCTCGGGAACTATTTCCTCGGGGATATCCTCCTCGGAGATAATGCCCTGTTTCAGCTTTATAAGCTCCAACCTTTCCTTTCGGAGCTTTTCCTCATATGCCTTGCGGCGCTGCTCCTCACGCTTTGCACGTTCCTCATTCTGACGTGCTTCCTCTTCAAGCTCTTTGCGTCTTTCCTCTGCGTCTATCTCACGGACAGTCTGCATAAAGGACTTGGGCTTCTGCTTTTTGCCGCTTGCTTCTTTGTTTTCGGCTTCTGCGCCGTTCAGCTCATTTTCTTTTTTTTCGTTATCCATCTTATCACCCTGTAAATTTTATAAACGACTTTATAAATTTTATAAAAAAGGGGACAGCAAACACACTGTCCCCTTATGTTCTTTTATTCTATTATAAGCCTTTGCAAGAGATGTGTCAAGGGTGATTTTGTAAACAGTAATATATCAAAGTCCCTCGGGATTGTTCTTGATAAATCTCCAGCTGTCCTCGCACATTTCCTCAATGCCTCTCTCAGCTCTCCAGCCAAGCTCTTTTGCAGCCTTTTCGGGGTCTGCATAGCACTCGGCGATATCGCCTGCACGTCTGGGCTTGATAACATAAGGAATGTTTACGCCGCTTGCCTTGATGAACGCATTGACAACATCAAGAACGGAATATCCCTTGCCTGTGCCAAGGTTCCAGATCCCAACGCCTGTCATGGAGCGAACCTTCTGTATAGCCTTTACATGACCAAGCGCCAGGTCAACAACATGGATATAGTCTCTTACGCCTGTGCCGTCGTGGGTGGGATAATCGTTGCCGAATACGCCAAGCTCAGGAAGCTTGCCCACTGCCACCTGCTGGATATAGGGCATAAGGTTGTTGGGGATACCGTTGGGGTTCTCGCCAAGCTTGCCGCTCTTGTGGGCGCCGATGGGGTTAAAGTATCTGAGGAGAGCTATGCTCCACTCGTTGTCGGAGGTGTAGATATCCTTTAAAATGCCCTCTATCATAAGCTTTGTGGAGCCGTAGGGGTTAGTGGTGGAAAGAGGGAAGTCCTCTCTGATAGGCACGCTCTTGGGGGAGCCGTAAACAGTTGCGGAGGAGCTGAAAACTATTCTCTTGCAGCCGTGGTTCCTCATAACATCGCAGAGGATAAGTGTGCCTGTGATGTTGTTGTGATAATATTCGATAGGCTTTCTTACGGACTCGCCTACTGCCTTGAGGCCCGCAAAATGGATAACGGAATCTATCTTGTTTTCCTCAAACACCTTTTCAACAGCAGCTCGGTCAAGAAGGTCTGCATTGTATGACTTGAAATCCTTGCCTGTAAGCTCCTTTACGATCTCAAGAGCCCTGGGCTTTGAGTTGCAGAAGTTATCGAGGACAACTATCTCCTCGCCTGCATTGAGAAGCTCCACACAGGTGTGTGAGCCGATATATCCTGCGCCGCCTGTTACCAGAATTGCCATAATAAAACTTCCTTTCTGTATTGGTGGTTTTCGCTTTTGTTATCTTGTAACCTCATTATATCATCATAAGCCGCCGATTGCAATAAAAAATAATATCATTTATATGGATTATAGTATCATTTTTTAGACTGCCTGTATTCCGAGGGAGATATGCCCACGGCTTTTCGGAATGCTCTGGAAAAATACATTCCGTCCTCATATCCTGCGGAGCGTGCCACTGCACCTATGGAAAGGTCTGTGGAAGCAAGCAGATTTTTTGCTCTGCTCATACGGCAGCGGATAAGGTACTCCGCAGGAGTTATGCCCAGCTCCGACTTAAAGAGCCTGAAAAGGGTTATTCGGGTGATATCCGCCGCATCGGCGATATCGTCCGCAGAAATGGGCAGAGGATAATTTGTCTCGATAAACGCCTTTGCCGCCTCCAGCCTGCGCAGATTCCTGTTCTCACGCAGCTGCGCCGAGGTGGATTTTTTTATGAGCAGCGATAAGAGAATATAAAGCCTGCCCGTAAGCTCCACGTTCTCAAAAAGCTCCTTTGCCGGGCAGGACAGGATATTCTCCATAGCCGCAGCCACGTCCGCACCGCAGCCGTGCATAACGGGAGACGAAGCGGAAAAGTCCGTTTTGCCAAGGATAGCATCAGCATCGGAGCCGCCGAAATTCACCCAGTAATATTCCCACGGGTCGTCATTGTCCGCAAAATATTCTATCTCGGTAAGGGGACGGATAAGGAAAACATCGCCTGCGGAAAGGGAAAAGCTGCCCTCGGGAGTGATGTAAGTACCCTTTCCCGAAACGATAAAATGAAGTATGAACTGCTCTCTTACACCCTTGCCCCACCGCTGGGAGGGTTCGCATTTCTGATGTCCCGAGTATGTGACCGTCAGCGAAATGCTCTCCCCGGGAACGGCTCTCACGGTATGCTTGAATGCCCCTGACATATTACAGCCCCTTTCCTTATTGTTAGGACTATTATAACATATGCCCATGGATTTTGCAAGCACATAATACTAATCTTCAATCAACCTACAGACAAATCCTCGGCTGAAATAAGCCCATAGAACGATTGAAGATTAGAACCTGTCTTCATAAGAAATGTGTGCGGATTTTCGAGCATAATTTTGTTGCAGAGTAGGCAAAAATCCGCAGGCGGGCTTTCGCCCGGCAAGGATTTTTAACGCAGTCTGCGGCAAAATTTGCCGAAAAGACGTGCGCATATGCTTGTGAAGACGGGTTCTTAGTATAAGGCTCTGTTTTTCTTGATTTGCTCCGCCTGTTATGCTATAATATCACATAGAAAGAGGTGCGGATAATGCAGAAAATGCTTGGATATATGAGAAAGACTATTCAGGAGTTTGACATGATACAGGACGGCGACAGGATCGCCGTGGGCGTTTCGGGCGGCAAGGACAGCCTTGTGCTGCTTAAAGGGCTTATCGAGCTGAGGCGGTTCATCGGCATCGATTACGATGTGGTCGCCATTACCCTTGACCCACGCTTCGGCGGCGTGGAGGGGGACTACAGCAGCGTGGCTCAGATGTGCAGCGAGGCGGGAGTTGAATACCGCCTTATCCCCACGGACATCGGGCAGATAGTTTTTGATATCCGCAAAGAGCTGAACCCCTGCAGCCTGTGCGCAAAGCTCCGCCGGGGCGCTCTCCATAACGCCGCTAAGGACGCAGGCTGCAACAAGATAGCGCTGGGTCATCACTTTGACGATGCGGTGGAGACCTTTATGATGAACCTGCTGAACGAGGGTCGTATAGGCTGCTTTTCTCCCGTTACTCACCTTGCCCGCTGCGGACTGGTGCAGATACGCCCTATGGTCATGGCTCCCGAAAAGGAGGTAATACGTGCAGCAAGGCGGCTTGACCTTAATGTGGTAAAATCAAAATGTCCCGCTGACGGTCACACCTCCCGCCAGAGAACAAAGGAGCTTCTGGCAGAGCTTGAAAAGACCAACAAGGGCGTTACCGAGCGCATTTTCGGTGCCATGCGCCGTGGAAAGATAGACGGCTGGGCAGGAAAAAGCTTTGAAAATTACGAGAATAATATAAAGGATAAGGAGTGATGATATGTACCTCGCCACCCCCTCACAAATGAAAGCCGCCGAGGCAAATGCCGTTGCCGCAGGCAAGACCTACATCGGGCTGATGGAAAATGCAGGCGCCGCCGCTGTCCAAGAACTTTGCAGGTATGTTGATATAAATGCTGACAGCCGTGTGCTCATAATATGCGGCAGAGGCAACAACGGCGGTGACGGCTTTGTTATGGCACGTCTCATTGCAGATATGGGCGCCCGGGTTTTGGTTACCCTGCCCTGCGGCGCTCCCAAAAGCGGCATTGCGCTGGAGGAATACGCAAAGATAGCCCACAGCAAAATAACATTCCTCGACACGGACGATGAACGTATATCCGACAGATATGACGCTGTTGTTGACGCAGTTTTCGGCACAGGCTTCCACGGAGAGCTATCCGCCGATATTATCAGCCTGTTTTCAAGAATATCAAAGGACAGCTTTATCCTTGCGGCAGATATCCCCTCGGGGGCTGACAGCGTAACGGGAAAAGTATCGGCAGGAACGCTTATGTGTGACCTTACCGTCACATTCGGCGCTCCAAAGATAGGCATGACCCTTTTGCCCGCACAAATAAGCTGCGGTAAAATAATTGTCCGTGAGATAGGCATTACCGAAAGCTGCTTTGAAAATACGGGCGCTCCCATTATGATGACCGATGCTATGGCGGAGAAATGCGTTCCCGCAAGGGGACAAAGCTGCCACAAGGGAACTTTCGGCAGGCTGCTTATAATCGCAGGCTCGGAAAATATGAGCGGTGCGGCTGCCATGAACCTGAAAGCTGCCCTCAGGAGCGGTGCGGGACTGGTAAAGCTGGCTTCCGTCCCCGCTGTTATCGACCGTGCGGCGGCAGGAATATACGAAGCCACTTTCTGCACTCTTTCGGCAAACGAAAGCGGAGCCATATCCTCGGACGGGCTGACAAAATTATGCTCAGCTGCCGAAAATATGACCGTCATTGCCATGGGCAGCGGTCTTTCCTGCTGCGATGACACCAAAGAGCTGGTACGTGGAATGATAAGCTTCTGCGGCGAAAAAAATATTCCCCTCATTCTTGATGCCGATGGTCTAAACTGCATCGCCGACAGCATAGATATTATCAGAAATGCAAACTGCAAAGCTGTGCTTACTCCGCACGTCGGCGAGCTTGCCCGCCTGCTGGGTATGACTGCTGCCGAGGTAATGGCAGACAGGCTTTCCGCCGCTGCGGCTCTCAGTGAGAAAACAGGCGCTGTGGTAGTTGCCAAGGGCGTTCCCACATATATCGTCTCCCCCAAAAAGCGCTGCGCTTCCTACAGCGGCAACGGCGGACTTTCCAGAGGTGGCAGCGGAGATGTGCTCACGGGCATCATCTCAGGCATATGCTCCATGAACCGTGGGGAAAGGCTGTATGAGTGCGTGTGCGCCGCAGTGCATATTTTCGGCATTGCCGCCGATATGGCTGCCGAAGAGCTTTCCATGAGCGGAATGCTGCCCACGGACGTTATCGCACAGCTTCCTTTTGCGTTCAAGCAAATACGTCCCGAAAAAATGTGCCGATTCAGTGCCGAATACCGCAGGTAGCGAGCAGCGATACGTATCACGGCTCGGAAGGGGACGAAATCCAACCGTGAAAGGAATGGGTATATGAAAAAGCTCATGGGTATGATAACTGTTATGATGTGCGTTACAGCCACAGGCTGTTCGGCAGCGGAGGTGCTTTCCTCGCCACCGCAGCCGCAGATAACAGGCGGCTTCACCGCCGACTGCTCTGTGACTGCCTACATAATCCCCCCGGGGGAGAATGCGGAAAGCGAAACGGAATTTACCTTTTCGGGGCAGACAAAGCGGCTGGGAAGCGGCTTCTGGAGCATGGAGATAACCTCTCCCGAGACCATAGCGGGGCTTACCGTATCTTCGGCGGACGATGTTCTCACCTCGCATCTGGGCGATCTTACCTTTGATGTGCAGACCTCATCTCTGCCCGATTCATCTCCCCTGACGGCTTTTTTCTCCGCCATGGATAATGCGGCGGCTCAGCTTGAAAGCACTTCTCTTTCAGCGGGGGAGGACGGCGGCTGGGTATATTCGGGCGACGGCTGCACTATCATTTTTGACAGCTGCGGAGTTCCCGTATCGCTGGCAACAGGTCAGCCCAAAATGACCGTAAGCTTCTCAAATTTCACAGCAGGGGAGATATCCGAGACTCCTTTGGAAACAACTTCCACAACAATCAGTGAAACGGAAGTTCAAACAACGACTGAGACAGTGGCTGAAACAACTGCCGTTACAACAGCTATCACAACATCTGTATCAACCGGACTTTCAACAACTGCTGTTGAAAGTGTCACGGAAGCCACCGTTTCAACTGCGCATACAACTCATACCGAAGCACATGAACCTGCTGAGACTACTGTTCCCACATCGGCTGAAACAAGCGTGAATACATAAAATTCTTTTTTGTACTTGTGACTTATGTTGATTTGTCCATACCTGCGCCTTACGGCGGAAACCAAAATCGCCGTTCCTGACGGAACGTCTCTTGGTTTCAAGCCGCCTGCACTTTAATATTTTTTTGCTTATATTGATAGAAAATATTTATTTGCAGGGCTTTGAACTCAATGCGCAGGCGGCTTATTAGAATTTATAATTTGCACGCTATAGCTTAATTGCTTTTACCGTTAACGAACGGATTTCGTCCTCTGCGGAGGACGACCAGATGGCTCTGCCCTCTGGACACCCGCAAGCCTTTCGGGAAAAAGGCTTGACCCAAACCCTTTACCTTTGCGCTTATTTGTGCGGGTTTGCCATTTTACTTCACTATAAAAAAAATGAGCTGCTGCATCTTTGTGCAACAGCTCATTTTGCTTATTCAATTATCTCATCATCCGGATCGGTGATAGGCTCGGGGCTTTTTTCCTCGGGCTTTTTCTTTGACTTTACAGCCACGACTGCAATAACTGCGATTATAACGACAACTGCCGCCGCAGTTCCCGCAATGAGAGGAATATTTACCTCCTGCGATACCGCAGAGCAAACTGTCTCGGCACAGGGGCTTATTTCAAAGGTTATCACGCCGTCATCGCCCACAGTTCCGCCTGTGCAGGACTTAACCTTGCCGGGGAGCTTCATTGTGAAGCCGATTTTGAACATTGAGTTTGCCATTTCCTCATACTGAGCTGCGTCCTCGCCCTCTTCTGCCATTTCCTCGCCAAGCAGGTTTGCAAACACGCCGTTAAAGGTATAGGTGCGCACAAAGGGATTGCCGCTCTTTACAACGGAGAACTCATTGAAAATGGTGTCGCCCTGCTCGCTGGGATTGGTCATATCCTCGGCAAGCTCGCCGTATGTGGCATAATCGCTGGTATATTCATAGCCCAGATACTCGTCGCCGTCGATGGTAAAGGTCTGTATCTCGTGCTCGGTACCTTCAAACATCTCATCGCTGTAATAATCCTTCTGAACGGCATATCTGCCCACCGCATTTGCTGTTCCGTCGGGATTTACCGTAATGTCGATGCCGATGTGCATACAGCCTGTCATAAACAGCGCCATTGCTGCGGAGCATACTGCCGCCGCTGCTTTTTTAAATGAGCTTTTCATATTTACCCCCATATTTCTCCCATTTTTCTCTTAAAAGATTGATAATCTTATAACAATATTTTATCACATATTGTTACAGGTTTCAACATTTATTTCAAATTTAACATTTTGTTTATATATCTTCCAGACTGAGCGTTGCTATGGCATTAAGGCTCTCGTCCCCACGCTTGCCTGCCATATAATCATAATAGCCCTGACAGGATATCATTGCACCGTTGTCGCCGCAAAGGTAAAGGGGTGGCATATAAACGGAAAATCCACGCTTTTTGCACTCCTTTTCCAGCAGTCCTCTTACGCCTGAGTTTGCGGAAACTCCGCCTGCAAGGGCAACTGTCTTATAGCCCAGCGCCTTTGCCGCTGCGATGGTCCTGCTGACAAGCATTTCGGAAGCCGTTTTCTGGAATGATGCCGCAAGGCTGTTCTTGTCAAGCTCCTCGCCCTTTTGCTCGGCGTTGTGGGCAAGGTTTATGACAGCTGTTTTAAGTCCGCTGAACGAAAAATCAAACTCGCTGCCCGTTACCCTTGGTATTGGCAGATAATATTTGTTGGGGTCGCCCAGCTGAGCTGCCTTATCAACATGAACTCCGCCGGGGTATGGATATCCCAGAACTCTTGCGCACTTATCAAACGCCTCTCCTGCCGCATCGTCTCTTGTCCTGCCTATTACCCTGAACTTGGTATAGCTCAGCACCTCGACGATGTGGGAATGACCGCCGCTTGCCACAAGGCACAGATATGGCGGCTCCAACTCGGGGTGGGCGATGTAGTTTGTGGCAATATGCCCTGCAATATGATGAACGGGGATAAGGGGCTTGTCAAGCGCCATTGCCAGTCCCTTTGCAAAGCTTGTTCCCACCAGCAGCGCTCCGATAAGTCCCGGGGCATATGTTACCGCAATGCCGTCAAGGTCATCAAGGGTGCAGTGAGCCTCGTCCAGCGCCATGCGCACCGTGTCAAGGATATTTTCGCAGTGCCGCCTTGAAGCTATCTCGGGCACAACTCCGCCGAACTTTTTGTGCTCCTCCACCTGTGAAGCCACGATATTTGAAAGAATAGTGCGTCCGTCCAGCGAAACGGAAGCAGCTGTTTCGTCGCATGAGGACTCTATTCCTAAGATCTTAACACTCATCCTGATCCCTCTCTATCCTGCGTATCATAACGATTCCGTTCTCCTTGGGGTCGGAGTAGAAATTCTTCCTGATACCAACGCTTTCAAAGCCGTTTTTCTCGTATATTGCAATGGCGGGGGTGTTGGACTCACGCACTTCCAGCGCTATCTCCTCCGCCGTGTCGGGCAAAGCGCATATGAACGCTTCAAGCAGACTGTCTCCGATGCCCTTTCTGCGCATTTGGGGGCTTACGGCAAAATTTTCGATATATCCCTGATGACCGTCGCAGTTGCCGATGATATATCCCGCAATTTTTCCGTTCTCCTCAGCGGCAAGGATGATCTCCGCCTGTGAACCGACAGAGCTTTCAAACGCCGCCTCCGACCATGGGTCAGTGAAGCATTTCTTTTCGATTTCCGCCATCTGACCGATATACTTTTTTTCAGCTCTGATAATGTTCATATTACCATTTCCTTTTTTACTGCATGAAGATATGTGAGCCGTGTGCCGATATTTTTCAAAAGCAGAAATTGTTCTGCAAGAACATATCAGCAAATACCTTCTGCTTTGCGAATTTCTTCAATAAGTGCTTTTAAGTCTGCAAGGGAAGCAAGACTGCCGCATCGGCTGCGATAGGAAGCCGCTCCCTTTATGCCCTTGAGATAGAAGGCACATTCCCGTCGGGCTTCCGCCATGGCAGTATGCTCACCCTTGAAGCTCACCGCAAGCTCCGTCTGATGATACATAGCTTCCAGACGTTCTTCCAGCGTAGGCTCGGGGGGGATAATACCATTTTCAAAATAGCTTTCTATCTGGGAAAATATCCACGGATTGCCGTAGCTTCCCCTGCCAACCATAACAAGGTCGCAGCCTGTCCGGCGGTACATATCGGCAGCACTTTCGGCGCAGTCGATATCGCCATTGCCGATAACGGGAATTTTTACAGCCGCCTTGACCTGCCTTATAATATCACGGTCGGCTTTGCCGTGGTACATCTGAGTTTTTGTCCTGCCGTGAACGGTAAGCCCCATTGCCCCCGCCGCTTCCATAGCCTTTGCAAACTCGGGAGCGTTTATGGAATTTTCGTCCCAGCCCGAGCGGAACTTCACCGTAACAGGCACATTGCTTGCGGCAACAACTGCCTTTGTAATGGCATATGCCCTGTCAATATCCTTCATAAGGGCGCTTCCGCTGCCGTTTCCTGCAATTTTGGGAACAGGACAGCCCATATTGATATCAAGGATATCGGGCTTGTATTTCATAAGCATCGCCGCCGCTCTGGCGCAGAAATCAGGCTCCTCGCCGAATATCTGCAAGGCATACGGGCGTTCCCTGTCGTCAACGGTGCAAAGCTCTTCGGTCTTGCGGTCGCTGTAGCAAAGCCCCTTGGCGGATATCATTTCGGAGACCATGTATGCCGCTCCGTGCTCCTTACACACCAGCCGATAAGCCCTGTCCGCCACCGATGCCATTGGCGCAAGTGCGGCAGTCTGCTTTATCTCCACGTCTCCTATTTTAATGGTCTTTATTTCCATGACAAAACTCTTTCAACACAAAATCATTTATTTTCTGACATTCCTGCCTGCAAATTGCGGGCAAGGTAAGCCTTTGTCACAAGGGTCTCGTTACCGTCGGCAAACAGTGTTATCTGCCTGCCGTTGGAGATAAGGATACCCTCATCGCACAGGGAGTAGTCAAGCACGCCCTTTTTCAGCACGGTCTCGGTGCCGTCAGCCTCACGCTTCACAAGCACTCGGCTCAGGGGCATAAAGCCCGAAAGCTCGCCGTCCTTTGCGTCCTCAGCCTTGGCTATCTCCTTGGCTTTTATAACATTTCCGTCGATGATGATGTCCTTGGCGCTGCGTTCCTTGGTCTTTTCATTGTTCGGCAGACCCGAGCCGCCGCTTTTGAGCGGTTCGCCGCCCCATATGGTGCACATAAAGTTCAGCCAGCCGAAAAGCCCTTTCAGCAGCCTTACGGGGAAGAAAAGCACGTCGGTGAACTTTATGCCGTCCCTGCTCTTTTCGCCGCCGTAGGGCTGGCGTATGTAGTAGATATTGCCGTATTTATCATCTTTTATCTTGTAATAGTCATACTTTGGGTCGGTGAGAAACTCCTCCATCTCACGGGTAACAGTGTCAAGATATGCGCCGCTTCTGGGGGAAATGCCGCCGATAACGCCGTTTGCATCTCTGCCGTAGCCTGCGGTGGAAAAATATATCCTGCCCTTGTTAAAGCGGCTCCAGTAAGGGTCTTCCTCAATGGTGTCGCCGTCGGTGAACTCCTCATATGCGGAAGAAGGCGGCTCCATCACGCCGATATGCAGGTGCATTGAGCTGCCAATGCTCACCGCCAGCTTGCCGTCAAGGAAATCAAATGCGCCGAAGCTTATGTCGTTGCCCGAAAGTATAAGCCCCTCGTTCATATCCGTGCGGTCGGTGCTGCGGCGGTAAAGGGAAGAAGAGCCGTCCAGCTGAATGCCGTAGATAAGCCCTCCGTCTTTGTCGCCGCAGCAGGCAAGCCCCGTTATTCTCGCAGGCATTTCGATAGTCTCCGCTTTCATTGCAGTGCCTGTGAACATTGCGCCCGAACCTGTGGTCTTCCACTCGCTTCTCCTGCGAATACTGTCAAGGGTCTCCTTGTATTTTATAACACGTCCGCAGGGAATTTCGGTCTTGTTTGAGTTTTCAAAGCTGTAAATTTTGTTTTCAGAGGTGTAGATGATATTCATATCGGTCAGCCTTTCCGCAAAGTATTCTGTCTGATAAGCAATTATTTTACAAAGGAAGCCGCAGCCCAGCCGCCCGATTCCCTAAGCTCTGTGCGCTTGAAGCCTGCCTTTTCCATAGCAGCCATTACCTCGTCGCAGCGCTCGATGATGATTCCCGAAATGATCACGGTTCCCATGGGAACCAGGAAGTCGCCGAACAGGGGAGCCATGGCAATAAGCACGTCCGCAACGATATTTGCAGTGATAAGGTTATATCCGCCGCCTATCTTTTTGCGAAGCTCCTCATCGCCGATAATGTTGCCCGCATAGGTAACGTACTTATCGGGAGTGATGTGGTTCTTTTCCGCATTCTGCTTTGCGATCTTCACGCTGTTAAGGTCGATATCAACAGCGCAGGCATTGTCCGCACCAAGCAGAAGAGCTGCAATGGAAAGGATACCGCTTCCGCAGCCAAGGTCAAGCACCTTGTCATTCTCGTGAAGTGTTTTTTCAAGCAGTTCAAGGCAAAGCTGAGTTGTGTTGTGCTGACCTGTTCCGAAGGAGGACTCGGGATCTATTTCAAGAACAGTCCTGTCGGTCTCCTCCAGAGGCTCCCAGGAGGGCTTTACAACAAGCTTATCGCCCACTTTAAGGGGCTTGAAATACTGCTTCCAGTTGTTAGCCCAGTCCTCTTCACGGACGTTGGAAAGCTCACAGACAAGGCGGCCGAACTTCTTTTCGGTATCAAGAGCGGCAAGCTCAGCCATCTCGCTCCTTACCATAGCCAGCATATCTGCCCCCTGAGAATTATCCGCAAGATAGAATGTTACGCAGGTCTCGCAGTTTTTCAGGTTCATAAGGTCATCGTCGATATAATCCCAGTTGCCTGTTTTGTCGTTGAGGAAGTCCTCAAAATCCTTAGCATCCTTTATAGCAAAGCCTGTAACGCCTACGCCAAGCAGTCTGCCGCAGACAGGCTCGATACCTTCGGTGGTGGTATAAACATTTACTTCTGTCCAGTTCATATTAAATTCCTCCGTGTATTTATTTACGCATTGCTCCTTTTATTATAGTACAAATCCGTCTTTTTTGCAATAGAAAGTGAAAAATAAACATATGCTATAATACTAATCACCAATAAAACTATAGACAAAAAATCATCGCATAATCCATATACGCAAGATTATGCTCGATTTTTTGTATAGTTTTTAATTGGTTCTTAGTATAAAAAATAATACAAAAGAGCTGCTGCATCTTGTGCAACAGCTCTTTCGGATATGCTGTGATCATTTATCAGCTTCTTATCTCAGCGCCCAGCTCGGAGAGCTTCTTCAGCGCCTTCTTGACAGCTGCGTCAGCCTGCTCGTCGGTAAGAGTGCCGTCGTGAGAACGCATTACAATGCTGAATGCGGCGGACTTCTTGCCGTCGGCTATCTGCTTGCCCTTGTAGATATCGAAGAGCTTTACGCTTTCAAGTATCTTGCCAACGCCCTCGGAAATTGCCTTTTCAAGGTGAGCAACGGGGATATCCTCATCGCATACAACTGCAAGGTCACGGGTGGTAGCGGGGTACTTGGGCAGGGGCTTATATACCTTCTGAATGGAAGCGGCCATCATCTCGGGGAGATTGAGCTTTGCGGCATATGCCTTTACGCCGATGCCGTAGTTTTCGAGAGTTTCGGGGTGAAGCTCGCCGAAGATACCGATGGCAACGCCGTCCTTGAATACCTCTGCGCATCTGCCGGGGTGGAATGCGGGAGCTTCGCCGAAGTTCTCGGAGGTTCCCTTGCAAGGCTCATACTCAGCGCCTACGATTCCCAGTGTGTCAAGGAGCTTTTCGATAATGCCCTTCATGCTGTAGAAATCGTACTGTGCGCCGTACATACCGAAGCACATTCTTGCAGGCTCCTCAGGCAGTTCGCCGCCCTTGGGGAGATATTCGTTGCCCATTTCAAAGAGGCAAACGCTTGCGTTTCTGTTATTGTAGTTGGAAGCCATTATCTCGCACATGGAGGGCAGGAGAGATGTTCTCATAACAGAGGTATCCTCGCCCAGAGGGTTTGTGATAACAACAGTGTTTCTAAGCTTGCTGTCCTTGGGAAGTCTTATCTTGTCGAAATACTTGGGGGAGATAAATGAGAATGTGGTTATCTCGTAAGCGCCCAGAGCAACGGCAGTATTCATTGCCTTTCTGGTGAACTTCTGTGCAGGGGTCAGCTCACCGCTGGCAATACCTCTGATAATAGTCTGAGGGATATTGTTGTAGCCGTAAAGACGTGCTATCTCTTCTGCAAGGTCGTTCTTGTACTCGATATCTATTCTGTAAGCGGGAGCATATGCCCAGCCGTCCTTAACTTCAATTTCAAGCTTCTTGAGGTATTTTATCATATCCTCCTCGGAAATATCTGTGCCAAGGAAGTTGTTTATCCACTTTGCGTCAAAGGGAGCCTTTTTCTGAGTGTCCTTGTGGGTATCGCAGTCAATAAGCTCGGTAACGACCTCGCCGCAGCCCAGCTCTTCAACCAGCTCCAGCGCTCTCTTGATGGCAGGCATACACATTCTGGGGTCAAGACCCTTTTCAAAACGTGCGGAAGCGTCTGTTCTCATGCCCAGAGCCTTTGCAGTGGTTCTTACGCTTGCGCCGTCAAAGCACGCAGCCTCGAATACAACGTCAGTTGTGTCGTCCATGATCCCGCTGTATTCGCCGCCCATAACGCCTGCAACGGCAACGGGCTTCTTGCTGTCGGCAATTACCAGCATCTTGGGGGAAAGCTCTCTCTCAACGCCGTCAAGAGTGGTTATCTTCTCGCCCTCTGCGGCATTTCTGATGTTGATGGAGCCGCCCTCGATGTAGCGGATATCAAATGCGTGCATGGGGTGACCGTATTCCAGCATTACAAAGTTTGTGATATCAACAAAGTTGTTGATGGGGCGAACGCCGCTGGCACGAAGTCTTTCTCTCATCCACAGGGGAGAGGGGCCTATCTTTACGTTCTTTACAACGCCTGCGATATAGCGTGAGCAAAGCTCGGTGTTCTCGATATTTACTTTGAGATAATCGGCAGCAGTTCCGCCGATGCCCTTTATCTCAGGCTTCTTGATGTTAAGGGGAAGATCAAAGGTAGCGGCAGTCTCTCTTGCAAGACCCAGAACGGACATACAGTCGGGGCGGTTTGAGGTTATCTCAAACTCAACTGTGGTATCGCCGAAGTCGATAGCCTCGTGGATATCCATACCGGGATAAAGAGCCTTTTCGGTTTCCTGCTTTAAGATGAAAATGCCGTCAGCAATGGCATAGGGGAAGTCGTGGGTAGTAAGACCCAGCTCGCCCAGTGAGCAGAGCATACCGTTGGAAGCAACGCCTCTCAGCTTGCCCTTCTTTATCTTAACGCCGCCGGGAAGAGTGGAGCCGTCCAGCGCAGCGGGAACGAAATCGCCAACGTTGTTTTCTCTGATATTGGGTGCGCCTGTAACGATCTGAACAGGCTCTGCCTCGCCCACATCTACCTGGCATACAACAAGGTGGTCGGAATTTTCGTGGGGCTTAACGTCCAGTATCTTTCCCACAACGACCTTGGATATCTCGCTGCCCTCCGTTTCGTAGCTTTCTACCTTGGAGCCGCTCATTGTGATGCCCTGGCAGAAATCCTTTATGCTCATGTCTCCGATATCAACATAATCGGAGAGCCATTTCATTGAAAGATCCATTTATATATTTCCTCCTCATTTTTTTCTGATAACGATAATGCTTCCTGCCTTTAAAGTATTATAATACTCTTCCATATCCGCTTTCTGATAATTCACACGGAATTTAAGCTCCGCATTGGGGCATTTCTCTGAAAGCAGCTTATAAAAGCTTTCGTCCATATTTCCCAGTCCCACGGGAACATATATCCTGCCGAAGCTTCTTGTTCTGAAAGTCATATTTGTGGCAGAGGGTGAACCGACATAGGTGTTTGTGATGATCTCCATTATCTCGTAGTAGGGAAGTATAAGCCCCTCCTTTGAGAAGAGATATTCTGAGGTCAGTGCGAAAACTCTGTACCACTCACAACGTTCAAGCTCTGCTGCAATTTTTTCGACAGATGCTTCCGATATCGCTTCAAGCTGTCTTTTCATCGACCTGCTCTGAATAAAATTCATCGTGATAAGAGCCACGGTGGTCACAACGGAAATTATCCGCCAGACCACGCTGTAATCCCTGCCGTCAAGGAACCTGAGCAGCGGGATAAGTATAAGCGTATAGACTATGCTCAGAATATTCCACAAACGCTGCTTAAATTTAAAGCGCTTTTTGTACTGCCCGAACAGGCTGTTTTTGTCGGCACTGTCCATTTTATCAGAACTGAGACAAGAATCTCATATCATTCTCGTAAAGCATTCTCATATCGTTGATATTGTATCTGCCCATGGTGATACGCTCAAGGCCGATACCGAAAGCAAAGCCGCTGTAAACCTCGGGGTCGATGCCGCAGCCTCTGAGAACTTCGGGGTGAACCATGCCTGAGCCCAGAAGCTCAACATATCCCTCGCCCTTGCACATGGAGCAGCCCTTTCCGCCGCAGTTGAAGCAAACAAGGTCAACCTCTGCGGAGGGTTCGGTGTAGGGGAAGTGGTGGGGACGAAGACGTATCTTGGCGTCCTTGCCGTAAAGCTTCTTCATAAGCAGGTCAAGTGTGCCGTACAGGTCGCCAAGAGTTACGCCCTTATCGATAACAAGTCCCTCTATCTGGTGGAAAAGAGGAGAATGTGTAGCGTCAACTGCGTCGGAACGGTAAACACGGCCGGGGGAGATTATTCTGATAGGAGGCTTTCTCTGCTCCATGGTACGTATCTGTACGCTGGAGGTCTGAGTTCTGAGAACCACATTGTCGTTGATGTAGAAAGTATCCTGTGTATCTCTTGCAGGGTGATGCTTAGGCATATTGAGCGCCTCAAAGCAGTAATGGTCGGTCTCGACCTCGGGGCCGTCAACAATATCAAAGCCCATGCCAAGGAATATTTCCTTTACTTCTTCAAGCACTGCTGTGAGGGGGTGAAGTCTGCCAATTTCGGGAGCCTTGCCGGGGAGAGTAACGTCGATGGTCTCCGCAGCCATTTTATTTGCAGCTGCCTCAGATTTGAGAGCCTCTGCCTTTTCTGTGATCTTAGCCTCGATCTCGCTTCTTACCTTGTTTGCAAGCTGACCGATAACGGGTCTTTCCTCTGCGGAAAGTCCGCCCATCTGCTTGAGTATGGCGGTAAGCTCGCCCTTTTTGCCGAGAAACTTAACTCTCAGCTCTTCCATTACCTTAAGGTCGCCGCATTCGGACAGCTCTTTCTGAGCTGATGCCAGAATCTGCTCTAACTGCTGTTTCATTCAGTTCGATCCTTTCTTTTTATATGATTTTATTGTTTTGCTGTACTTTTTTGCTGCTTTAACAACAAAAAATCCCGTCCTGCATTGCCGCAAAGGCTTATGACAGGACGGGATATATTATCCCAAACCACCCGTACATAATAAGGACAAGCATCCTCTCCGCCGTAACGGGGCTTTTCCGTCCGCTCCTACTGTGATTTCAGAGCAGCCACTCACGGATGAAATTCATCGGAAGCAAACGCAAAGGAAGCTTTCAGCCCAAGGCTCCCATTCTCTGAAAATGCGTATGCAGACCTTGTAAAAGGCTCTGCAAGCTGCCGCTTACTGTGTCCGGTCGGCGTGTTTTGTGTACAGCTATTCAAATACATCTTTATTATACACGTATTTTTCCCAAATTGCAAGGGCTTTTTGAGATTTTTACAATTTTATTTTTCATCATCAAAGACTGCCTTTTGCAGCTCCTTTATATGCTCAATGGGAAAGGGCGGCTCTGCAATGGGGCGCATGGCTATTGACATCAGCTTCACGGGATTGTCGCCAGCGGCAATTCGGTTGGAGCTGAGCTTTCCGCAGCGGCGGCAGCGATGTATCAGCGCCCACTCGCCGTTTTTGCGCACCCACACTCCCACTGCGTCCATTATACCTCCGCAGTCGGAGACTCTGTCTCCGGGCTCGTCATCGACGTGCAGACCGGAAAGGCAGTTGGGGCAGTGGTTGCGGTGGTCGGTTCCCGCTCCCTGAGGGGAGCATATCCAGCCGCATACCTTGCAGGTAAAGGTCTCATTGCAGGCTTCGTGTCGGTAGTCCTTGTGATTTTTAGAATTATGCTTCATATTTCCTCCAAAAGATTATCCTTTGGGAGGCGTATGACGTATGCTGTTAAGTAACAGTTCTGAGATTTACAGTCAAGCCTCCCGGCCTGCTGCTATATCCATTGTAATATTCGTCAAACAAATTTCCTTTCTATTCGGCATAATGCCGTTTGATTTTAGTCAAGAGGATAATTCTGAAGGTCGGGCAGCTCATCAAGAGTAAGAACTCTTTCGTGGTTGTATGCCTTTGTGAGCAGCTCGACTGTGGTGTATTCATCATTGATAACAACGCCCAGCTTCATGGTAAAAGGATCGCTCCAAGTGCCCCAGAAAAGCCACCTTGCATTGTCGTTGAACACCTTGTCGGGATCCATTACGCAGCCGTTTTCGGTGAGGGCGATAAGCTTGGTCTTGGTTCCGTAGTTTGTTGCCATATCGTCAAAACGTCCGCTCTGGGAGGAGTCAACGTGGTTGCCTGCGTAGATATCCCAGCCGTTGATATCAACGGTCTCATCGCCGGGGTACCATGCAGGGTCCTGACCGTTCCATACCCAGATAAGGTTTGTAAGGTTATGCTCGTTGGTCATCTTGTCGTACATTACGTTCCAGAGCTTCTTGTAGCTCTCAGGCTCGCAGTTGCCCCACCAGAACCAGCCGCCTGCCGCCTCGTGGAGAGGTCTCCAGAGAACGGGAACGCCTGCGTCACGGAGACGTGCCAGCTCGTTTGCCATGTTGTCGATATCGTCCATAAGCAGCTGATATGCAGCGTCGTCCTCGCCGTTCATTATCTTGTCAAGGTCAAGCTTGGAGCCTTCCTTGTAGAAAGAGCTGTACCAGGGCTGATCGCCTGCATTTACGGCATAGTCCTCGGGAGTGGTCCAGTGCCAGCAGAGCTGAACTATTCCGCCTGCATTCTTGTACCAGTCGTATGCGTATTCAACAGTCTTTGACTCAGCGCCGTGAGCCTTGCTGCCAAGACTGTAGTTGCCCATATCAAGTCCAAGAACAGCAAAGGTCTTGCCTGTCTTTGCGGTTATCTTTTCATACTCGGAGGAAGCACGTCCCTCATCGGCATACTGTCCCGCAAGGGAATACTTGCCGTAGATATCGCAGAGGAACTTGTAAAGCCTCTTTGTGTTTTCATCGGCATTGGGATTTACAAGAGTGGGTTCAACCTTGTATGTATCCTCGGTAATGGGAGTTGCCGCAGCGGTAAGGATAAGGCAGTCGATATCCACATATCCCCAGCTGGGGGTAATGGTTATCTCATGAGTACCCTTGTCAAGATAGATGTAGCTCAGAAGTGTGTCGCCGAACTCAGCAGGGGAATTGGTAGTGATATCGCCCACCTTCATGCCGTCAACGAGAACGTTGTTTACTCTGCCCTCGCTGCCCATGGTAAGGAAGTTCATATCATAAAATCCGCTGTACTCGATATCGGCAGTCATGGTGAGAGCATCGCCCTCAACGTTTACGCCATTGACGTACGCACCGCCAGATGCGTCGGGGAAGTCATTTGCCTTGGCATTTCCCTCCAGCTTTCCGCTCTCAGCCTCAACGGTCAGAGAGAAGTCAGCAGGAACGTCCGACTTGGTAAGAGGATAGTCGGAAAGGTCAAGGTCAGTGTTATATTCCGTTCTTATCTCGCCGAAAACAGCCTTTATGCCATCGTCGTTTGAGGCTGCATCGGACACGGAAACTGCCGATGTTTCAGCCGCACTTTCGCTGTCCTCACCGTTCTGCGCATCGCCGCAGGCTGCAAGAGAGCAGCACATTGCCGCTGCGGATATGAGCGCAATAGTCCTTTTAAGCTTGGTCATATTTTATTTCCTTTCAAAAACGATTTTTCCGTTTATCATAGTCATGCAAACGTTAGTCATTATCTCAAATGGGTCGCCGTCCAGCAGAATAAGGTCAGCGTCCTTGCCAACGGTAACAGAGCCTGTTCTGTCAGCAAATCCGCCCAGCTCTGCAGCGGTTATGGTCAGCCCTTTGAGAGCCTCATTTTTAGGCATACCGTACTTGCAGCAGTAAGCCGCACCTGCGGTAAGGAAGTTGATGGGCGTTTCGGGGTGATCGGTGCAGATGGCGGTCTTTACCCCGGCAGCGCACAATTTTCCTGCATTTTCAAGGCTTGCATGGGCAAGCTCGGGCTTTCCACGGTCGCAGATGATCGGCCCCACCACAGCCTCCGCATGAGCTTCGCCCAGCAGGTCTGCTATAAGATGACCCTCGGTGCAGTGAATGAGCAGCGGCTTCAAGTCAAACTCCTTGCATATCCTGAGAGCGGTCATGATATCGTCCGCACGGTGGCAGTGGATATGCGCCTTGACTTCTCCCTTTAATAATGGTATAAGAGCTTCGCACTTGATATCATAATCGGGCAGATCCTCAGGCTCCTCTGCACGCTCGGTGAGCACCATATATCTGCGTGCCTTTTCCAGCGCCTCACGGATAAGAGCGGCTGTTGCCATTCTTGTCTGGGGAGCGTCGTCACGCTCGGTGTAATAGGACTTGGGGTTCTCACCCAGAGCAAATTTTATGCCCACTGTGCCTATGAGTGCTTCATCAAGGCACCTTGCGGCAGTTTTGAGCGCAACCATATCTCCGCCTACGGGATTAAGGGAGCCAACGCCTGTTACAACGCTTGTAACGCCTGCGCTGACCGCATCGGCAAAATAGCCGTCCATGAAATTAAGTCCATCAACAGCTCTCAGCTGGGGCATAACAGGGTCGCTGCCCTCGTTTACGTCAATGCCCTCTTCCCCTGCGCCGTCGCCGATAAAGCCCATATGGGTGTGGATATCAATAAATCCGGGCATAAGGAGCTTTCCCTCTGCGTCGATATCGGACTTTCTGACGTGCTGCGGCATACCCTTGCCTACTTCAGCGATCTTGCCGTTTTCCACAAGAACATATCCGCAGCCGATCTCATCTCCGTCCATGGGGAGAATACGGGCGTTATAAATATACATACTCATCAGCTCAGTCCGCACTCGTCATAATCCTTCCAGCGCTCGTTGTAATTCCTGTTGCTTATCATTCTGTAAGCAATATATCCTGCGGAAACAAGGAACAGGAACAGAGCAGCCACCACAGGAGCGGCAGTGCGTATCATTATACGGGCATTATCAAGTCTGGGATCCTTTTTCTTATCCATAATGAAGTCTCCTTATATTTATATTGTATTATATTGTAATAGTATATCTGCGGGTGTCATACCTGCGGGTATGCAAAATGCAGCAATACATCATGATACTATTATATACTGTTGCGGAATTTTTTTCAAGTAAATATGCTGATTTTTTTGCTCAAAAGCCCTTACAGAGCCATATAGAGCCAAAATCAGCACATTGCACAAAATCTTATTTATCATCTGGCGCATTTGTGCGTTTTGTTGAATATCAGTCGCAGATACGGTATATAAATATGCACAAAGTGATTAACAAATGTGATATTGTTCACTAAAGTACCCTTATACTTGACGTATTATAGCCTTTTTGAAATGCAAATTCTTTGATTTATGATAAATGCCCAAAAAATCGGATCAAATGTTCATGTTACAACAAAAGAAGCTTGAAAAATCGAGGTTTGTGTGAATATTTTCTACAATTATTAAGCAAACTGCACAAATCTGCGCTTTGATTTTACTTTGACACTTTCAAGAAATTACGCTATAATTACAAGTGTAATCGGTTTTGTAACCGTTTTGAAACTTTTTGAAAGTATGATATGTTTAATCAGTCGGGAAATTCCGTGCAGTCAGTCCAGCGGATAGAGAGTTTTAAACTTTCTGTAAAGTCCGACTTGAAATCTCACAAAGGTGGTAATCTTCGGCGCCCGGCAAGCGCCAGTATTAAGGAGCTTTTTTATGAACGATAATTCTAAGATAACAGCGGAAAGGCAGACAAAAATAAGATCTTCCGTAAAGAAATATATAGCAGCAGGCATGACCGCAGCAGTATTTGCACTCTGCACCGTTATCGGCGCAGCAGGAGCAGGCGAGCCTGAGACCGTTGATTTTGAAACAGATATTATCCCCACAGAAACAGTTGCAGCTCAGACTGAGATCGCTGACGAGCCTGCTGAGGATATTGAGGTTTCCGAGACACTTACCGCTCAGGTAGCGGCTTTCCCCTCGGAAAAGAATATTAGCACAGATGAAGATGCAGTAAGCACATCGGCAGATGAATCTACCGAAATTGCTTCCGATGAAGTTGATTCTGACATAGCAGAGACCGAGGCAGTTACCACTTCCGAAGAAACTGCTGACACAGATTCCGATGATCTTGATGAAGAGATATTTGATGATGAGGACTCGGAAGCTCCCACAGGCTCTTTTGTTTCCACAGAGGGCGCAAAGGCAAGCGTTCCGGCAGTTTCCGCAAAGTCAAGCCCCAAGTCCCATAAGGCTGACAAGGCAGAGGTAAAGATAGTAGTTCCCGAAATGTCCTCCGAAGCTCCTATCCAGCCCGAAACCGAAGCTGTTACAACAGTTCCCGAAGATATCGCAGTTTCCGAAGATATCGCAGTTACAGAGAAAGCCTTTGCAGATGCTCCCGCAGCAGTAAATGCAGTTTCCAGATTTGAAGTTCCCGACTGGCTCACACTGGACGAAAACGGTGTTCCCACTGAATATGTTGATACTATCAGCGGAAAGTCCTGCGCATACACCGCAGACCCCGGAGCGCTTATGTCCACAGGCAAGGCAGTTTTCCAGGGCTATGTGGCAGTTGACCCCAACATTATCCCCTACGGCTCCGAGCTTTACATAGTTGCGGACGACGGCGAGGTTTACGGCTACGCCATCGCAGCAGACACAGGCTATTCCGTAAGACAGGGTCACATAGTCGTTGACCTATTCATGGACGAGTACAACGACTGCATTCAGTGGGGCGCAAAGAACGTTACCATTTATGTTCTCAAGTAAAAATACATACCGCATTCCGCAAGGTCTGCGGTATTTTTATAGAAGATAAATATACTTATAGTATTATTGTAAGCATATTATACTAAATTATAATTTGTATAATTAAACAATCTCAATACATATAGTATATTATACAAACAATTATATATTACATATTTTATCCGATTTGTATATTAAGTTTTATCCGCATATATGGTATTGTGCAAAACAAACAATTTAAACGTTTAAATATCTAAATCCAACGCCTGCCCTTTTCCCAAAAGCCTGTAGAAATATTTTAAAAGTTATGCTATAATGTTTTATATAGGTATTTCGGGAATGGAGGGATAACATGCGTACAGACGATATGTCGGAGCTTTTCTGCACCTATCGCCGCACAGGTGACAAGGCAGTGCGCAACGAAATTGTTATGCAAAGTATGCACATTGTGCGGTATGCAGTTATCTCCACCAGAAATATGTTCCTGCGCTTCACGGACGAGGATGATATATCAAATGAAGCGGTGCTGGCGCTCATATCCGCCGCCGAGTCATTTGTGCCCGAAAAGAATGTTCGGTTTGAGACCTATGCCTCCATCAAGGTGAGGGGGGCTATAATAGACTATATCCGCCGCATGGACAGCGTGCCCAGAGGAGTGCGCCGCTTTGCAAAGGAATATGACAATGCCTTTTCCCTGCTCTACGCTCAGCTTGACCGTGAGCCTACAAGGGAAGAACTGGCGCATCATATGGGAATGACAGTGGAAAAGCTGGACAGCTATGCGCTGAAGGCTGCCGCCTCCCATACCCTTTCCTTTGAAGAGCTGTTGTTCAGCGGCTTTGAAGCTCCGAATGACCAAAAGGACGGTTTCAGCGAGGCCGAACGCCGCCTTATGCTGGAGGAGCGCAGAAAGCTCCTTGCTCAGGCAATAGAACAGCTGAGCGACAAGGAGCGGACAGTCATAACACTTTATTATTACGAAAAACTGAGGTACTCGGAAATAGCGGACGTGCTTAAAATATCGGAATCAAGAGTCTGTCAGATACATTCAAAGGCTGTTGAAAAGCTGAGAAAAAGTATGGCGGAATATCTGGAGCAATAACAAAACTTATAACACAAAGGGTGGTGCAGGTAATGGTCAACGTTGGCATAGCAGATCTGAATGTGGTGAAATATCCCGACGTGCTGGCTACCTATGCCCTTGGCTCCTGCGTTGGCATCTGCCTTTATGACCACAAGGCGAAAATTGCGGGAATGGCCCACATAATGCTCCCCAGCAGCGCCGAGTCTCAGACGGAAAATGACAATATGCGCCGATATGCCGACACGGGCGTTGCGGAGCTTATCAGGAAAATGTGCAGCTACGGGGCAAAAAAGCGCCGCATCACCGCAAAAATAGCAGGCGGGGCGCAGATGTTCAGCGGCGACTCAGATGTTTTCAGCGTCGGCGAACGGAATGTTGCGGCAGTAAAGCAGGCGCTCCAAAGCAGCAAGATACCCATTGTGGCAGAGCAGACGGGTCTTGACTTCGGACGGACGGTCTTTTTCTACTCCGAGGACGGCACTATGGAAGTAAGAGCGCCCTCCCGCCCTGCAATAAAGGTTTGACAAGGGGGCATTTGAATGAAAATAGGCTCCATAGGATATAACTATTCCCACAGCGATAACTTTGTCATGGACCGCCCCGGCGGAAACGGCTGTCGGCTATTTCTGCTCATCAAGGAGCCGTCCATTTTCATCATAGACGGCACCGAGCACAAGGTCAAGGAAAATTCCTTTGTAATGTTTTCCCCTGCCGTGCCGTGCAGATATTACGGTCAGGGCAGCGTTTACACCGATGACTGGATATATTTCGATTTTGAAGAGGGGGACGAGGAGCGCTTTTCGGAGCTTGGCATTGTCCCCGACAAAATATTCTACCTTGGAAATATTGAGGAGCTGTCTCAGCTTGTGCGGCTGATGGCATATGAGCATTACTCCCACGAGCCGTATCACGAGGAGATAGAACGCAGATTTACGGAAATATTCCTGCTGAAGCTTGGCAGGCTCATAAGCACCTCCAACCGCCACTCACAGATATATGCGGACAAGAGCAGCAGCTTTATCCGCCTGAGAAGCCGCCTTTACTCCATGCCCGACATTGCCGACGACGTGGATAAAATGGCTGCGGAGATGAACATGAGCCGCTCGGGCTTCCAGCACGCCTACAAGAAGATATTCGGCGTGGGCGTAAAGCAGGACATAATAAACGGCAGGCTGGAGCTGGCAAAGCGCCTGCTCATATCCACCACCCTCAGCGTAAAGGAAATAGCCGAGCGGTGCGGATATTCCAGCGAATACAGCTTTATGCGCCAGTTCAAGGAGCGCTGCGGTCAGACTCCCACTCAGTTCAGGAGCTGTCTGTGACGTTTTGTTGGCAGATCCCGAATTTTGCGGTAAAAAATTCACACCGACCCATTTTTCGCCTTGACAGGACAACCATTATTGGGTATAATAATATATGGTTTCCTGTCCGTAGCTCAACTGGATAGAGCGTCAGACTCCGACTCTGAAGGCTGTGGGTTCGACCCCCGTCGGGCAGACCACGTATTATAGCCGTTTGCGAGCATTCGCAGGCGGCTATTATTTTTTGCAAAGCGGAAATTGTGCGCCATTTGTGCGCCATTCATATTTTTTTAAGAGAAAACAGCTCCCAAATCCGTATGAATTTGAGAGCTGTTTTTATGCTTTTCTGAGTATGGCATTGGCAATACATTCCGATGAACGCTTGTCAGCTTCCTTGATGATGTGGCTGTAAATATCGCTGGTGGTACTTGTCTTGCTGTGTCCGAGTCTGCTTGATATGCTTACGCTGTCTGCACCGTTGAAATACAGCACAGAAGCCATAGTATGGCGGAAGGCATGAGGATTGATATGCGGCAGTCCGTAGCGTTTGGAAAACTCCGAGCATTTTCTCGTTATGCTGTCGGGGCGAATAGGATATCCCATTTTATTACCCTGTGTCTGTACAAACAAATACTCTGCCTTAACGCTCTTTTTGTTTCCGCTCCCGTCAGAGATCTCAACAAAGTTATTCCAATGGGAGCCGCAGGAGCTGCGGAGCTGTGTCCAGTAGCTGTAGTATTCCCTGAGAAGCTGCATAGTCTCCGCAGGCACCTGAATATATCTGTCAGACATCTCTGTCTTTGGCGTGTCCTCATATATGCCTATGTCAGTGAGGTTAAGCAGGTTCACGCCTATGTGTATCCTGCTGTTATCCCAGTCTATGGCAGACCATTTCAACCCTGCTATCTCGCCTCTGCGTGCGCCTGTTATCAGAAGAAGATGTATTATCACACGCCACTTTATAGGCTCATGCTCCAGCGCTTCCAGAATAGCTGCTATTTCACCCGGCTGAAAATAATTGGGCTGTGGCTTGCCCTTTTTGGGCGGGGTGGCTTTAGAGGCAGGGTTATAAGCTATAAGCATTTCCTTTTCTGCCTGACCGAGTATTGCGGATATACAACGGTGATATCCCGATATAGTGGACTGAGAAAGGGGAGCGGTATCCTCCGCTGTGTCGAAAACTGTCTTTATAGGTCTGTTCAGAGCTTTTGCAACCTTGTTCGCCGTTTCGACCGACACAAATTCACCGTTGCAGCAGCTTCTCAGAGTGCCCTCCGAGATACCCGCCGCCTTTACAAAAGCAGCATGGGTAATATGCTCCGCCTTTAATATCCTGCGTATATCGACCTTACAGCGTGCTCTTGTGCCGTTCTCACGCAGTCCCTTAGAGGAAAGCTGTTCATAGAAGGCATTAAGGTGCTGCGGGCGTATCTCCGAAAGCTTCAGATGACCTATACCCGCATTTATGCGTTCAAGCTGTGACTTATACCAGTAAACAACAGAATGCTTGACCCCTGAACGCTCTTTAAGAGATACCACATAATCGGCATACTGTGCAAAGGTCTGTTTGTTATCGAGAGCATAACCGTTCTTTATCTGCTCTTCAAACTGGACTGCCTGCCTGTTAAGCTCCTTTTCTATCTGCCTTGCTGTCATATTGGGAGCGGGCTTATAGTTCATTGTATAGGGTCTGAGCCGTTTTCCCGCTTCATCGTAGCCGTGATACACACGTATTGTGTAGGAGGTTATAACGCCGTCTTTGTTTTTATGTTTCAGTATGTTTGCCATTGTCTAAGCCTCCTTGATCTTCTCGAATATCAAATTCGTTACAAACCTGTTCAACATACCGTGATACATTATATCTGCACAAATCCATTTTTTCAATTATATCATGCTGCTTATTGACCAAATCACTTTGTTCTGCCATTGACTTATAATCTGACTTATCATTTGCATTTATAACACTATGATAAATACTGATAAAATTGTCAGATAAATTGTTCAGCTCGTTTAGCTTGTTTATGGTACGCCAGAAAAAATTAGAAGAGATAACTATATTGGTTACATGACATATATGTTCATAGTTATATTCGTTTAAAAATTGCGTTACTATCGCATTTTCAGCCGCATTCTTCTTAGCCTCGTCTATTTCATCTGATTTAACAAGTCTATTATTCAAACATTTTACCGACTGCTCCGTAAGACCAGTATAATCACATATTGCTTTTAATTCCAAATCGACCTTTGAAACAGATGATAAGCCAAGCAGATAATCAGCTGATACATTAAAGTAATTTGCAATTTTTACAAGCAAGTCTATGTTAATTGTACGTTCAGCCTTTTCATATAAGCTTAAGCTCTGACGTGTGATATTTAAGCTATCTGCTAATTGCTGCTGTGAAATACCATTTTGCTCCCTCAGTTCAATCAATCTTTGAGCAAAAATTTCAGCGTTTTTCATAACTGTTGCAACTCCCCTTATTTCAGCGTCTTTTGTTAATCTTTGTTGCATATAATTAAAGTGGCAACAAAAGTGTTGACTTCTGACGTTTGTTGCGCTATAATATAAATAGCAACACGAGTCATCATTCAAATGATATCACTTTAATGATGATTTGTCAATAAGCACCATATTAAAAACAGGAGGAAAAAACAATGAAAATCAAATTAGCAAATGAAGATATCAGAAATGCTGCTAAAAAGGCAGATGTTCGCCTTTGGGAGATAGCCGATAAAATGGGCATAAGCGACCCGACTATAACAAAGAGACTCAGGAAAGAGCTTAATGCTTCCGAAAAGGAAATTTATTTTAATCTCATTAAGGCAATAGCTGCTGAAAGGAGCACAGAACACAATGAATAACGCTGAAATTGCAGTCAACTGCACACCCGCTCCCATTGAAATGAGCCGCAGAGTGCCTCACATGGCGACGATAAAGGAAACCGCAAAGCTTTTCGGGCTTGCAGAGCATTTCATCAGACAGCTTGCCATAAAGGGCGAGATCGTAGCGGTAAAGGCAGGGTGCAAGTATCTTGTAAACGTGGACAAGCTTGCAGAATATCTTGACACCAATACCCTTAAAACAGAACAGGCGGGAGCGGAGCGCTGCGGAATACGCCCCATTCCTGCCGATCTGCGGCAATGAGCCGCTCCCGAAAATAAAAAAAGTGCCTCCTGCTGACCTTTGGCGAGCGAAGCAGGAAGCACAAACGCAATAAAAAATTGCCTGTTCCTATTATACCATACTTTCGGAGCAGGCGCAAGGTATAAAGGAGACTGATCATGAAAATTTCATGTAAAAACGAGTACGGAATGAACGTTATATCTGTCGAAGAGGCTGACGTATATTCACCCGAAACCGAGAAGGAACGCAAGATAACTCTTGAAGCCCTGAGAGCGGAAGCCTGCCGCATTTCCTTAAAGGCTGAGAGGGAGCGGAACACCCAGCGCCGAGAGGAGCTTACAGAAGAGCTGAACGCTGCCAATGAGCTTATAGGCATATACACCACCGGGAACGAGTTCAGAGTTATACCCATATACAGAGATATCCTTACATCTGCGCTCAGGTATGAGAAGAAGCACCGCAAAGCGGCTATGCGTGCGCTCAGGAATATAAATGATGTAATGCCCTTTTCAAAAATTGAAATCGGCAGCTCATTTGACATAAGCGGCTTATTTGACTTTGACCGCATATAACAAATGACAAGGTACAGAAAAAAGACCCTTTCGGGAGCGGTCTGCGAAATAGAAGTGTATAACGTACCTGAACGCCGTTCCTTCAAGCTGAAACCCGCTCCCGAAAAGATACGCACGGCGGAAGAACGGGCAGAATACAACCGTAAAAAATCCGAAAAGCACTTTGTAAGGCTTGTAAATACCAATTACACCCACAACGACTATTTTGTTACCGCAACCTATAGTAATGATAAGCTCCCCGGAACCTATGACGAGGCAGATCATAACCTTAACAACTATATCCGCCGCCTGCGCCGAACCAATCCCTACGCCCGTATAATGGGCGTAACGGGCTACGGACGGCGGAGCGGCAGACTGCACCATCATCTTATCATATCGGGCATATCGGAAAGCGACATCATAGGCAAATGGAATGACGGGAACATAATCAGAGCGGAGAAGCTGCGGGAAAGCAATTACTACAATGGAATAGACTGCGGAGAGGATTTTACCGCTCTTGCAATATATCTTCACTCCCATACACCCGATAACGTAAAGGGCAGGCGCTGGAGACAGACCAAGACCATACAGCAGCCCATAGAAGAAAAGCCCACAGAAATAAAGCGTGTTTACTCCGAGAGCAAGCCTCCCAAAGCTCCGGAAGGCTTTATGTACATACCGCAGGCATTCCAGACCAATGAATACTATGGGAGCGGATATATGCGCTTCAAGTATGTACGCATTACCGAACCCAAGCTTGACATTAACATATTTAAAAACCGAGCCGAAAATAAAAAATCAGCAGTTCTTAACTGCTGAAAAATTTTGGAGCTTTAAGCTCTTTAAGGACTTGAAATATAGTTCAGTTTTACGACCATCACAACAGAAGGAGGGATAAACATATGAATTTTTCACCCGACTGCACTACACACAAGCCGGACCACAATACACTGAGCCTTTCCGATGAAGCACGCTCTAAAATAATGCGCTGTCTGAACTGCGGGGAAAACCCATACACAATACTTGCATATGCAGCCGACTGCATCGGGAAGCTCTCAGGTGATACATCATTCGGGGAGCGGTGCAGGAAAACAATAGGCGCAGTATATGCGGAAGGGCTTGCAGATCCTTGTGCGGCAGAAATAAAAAGGCAGGAGCTTGCAGACAGGAAAGAGCAGATAAAGTCTGCTGTATGGAACACATCAGACAGCGATACAAGGGAGCGGCTTATAAACTCTGTACGCCACATTGATACAGAGCTGAATAAGCTTGATACGATAATCAGGCAGAAATAAAACTCTCTTTTGCAGTCAGCTGCAATATACACTTAAACAGAAAGAGGGATAATTCTTTGACACTTACCGACGAACAGCTTATAGGCTTTATAAAGCAGGGCGGAAATGATGAGCTTATCCCCGTTCTCTGGGAGCGTGTCAAGAAGCTCCTGTATTTGCTTGCAGGGCGTTATTACCGCTTATATGCCGAGTTCTGCTCTGTATGCGGTGTAGAACTCGCAGACCTCAGACAAGCTGCATATATAGCGTATATAAAGAGCCTGAGCACCTTTGAGCCTGAATGTGGCTGCAAGTACAGCACTTATCTAAAATACCCTTACAAAGCCGAAATAAAGGCGCTATTTGACCGTACAGAGCCTTTGAACTGTTCAGACAGTCTAAATGCGCCAGCATTTGACACAGAGGGAGCGGATATTGAAAGAGGGGAGCTTATCCCTGACATATCAGCAGAAGAACAGCTCAGATCAATAGAGGAACGCAGCGAGAGCGAGTATATGCGCCGCTCCCTGCGTGAGTGCATTGCTATGCTTGAACCTATACAGAGGCAAGTGATACATCTGCATTATTACCGCAATCTCTCTATGACAGAAACTGCAAGAAGATTGAACATAAGCAGAAGCCGAGCGGAAACGGCGGAGCATCATGCTCTTACACGTCTGAGAGGCTTTAAAAAGATACGTGAAATAGGTAACAATCTGGGCTATTCTTCCTCAAAAATGTATGAAAACAGCTATAAAACATTCATTGAGCGAGGCCTAACGGGAGCGGAATACATTGCCATATCACGAGCCGACATAACAATGAATATGAAATAAAGCGGAAAACAACGTCAAAAAAGCCCTATTCTGCCCTGATTTTTAGCTTTTTTCAGCATATACCCCCCCGCCTGTTATGCCCTCAAACCCGCTTGCAGTTTAGACCAACGATAGCCCTTCATTCACAAAAAATCCCTAAAATGAAATTTTCGCCTTGATTTGCCAACAGACAAAGGAAAAGGAGCGGCTTTATGCTTCCGCTCCCTCAATTTCTTCAAGTGTTTGCTGTGCTGACAGCATATAATCAATGACCGCTACCAGCATTTGGTGAATATCGTGCCTGCTTTCCTGAAAGAAATATTTGTGTTCTTCTGTCGCATCTTCAAGATACAGCATCAAGCAGGCTCTTGCGATCGACAAACCTGTGTCAAGGTCTGCACAAGCATCTGATATTTCAGGATTAGCGACAAGAGGCAATGCCGTCATACATTACACAGCTCCTTTCCTGTATGCTTGTTCTGCTTCTTTCTGCGGGCTCTCTCTGCCCTTATGCCGTCTGTATATCCTATATGGAAACAAGCGGAATATATCAATACCTTTTCTGTATGGTTCAGCTCATAATACTTGATAAACTTTTCTATTCTGTCTAATATCTGACCAGGAAAAGCATAATTTACAATATTTCTATCCTCTGCTGTATCAGCCTTTAGCTGCTCATACTCCGCTACAGTTGGAAAATACATTTTCATCTTCATCTCTCCTATTGACAAAATAATTTGGGAGCGGTATAATGTAACTGTCTTTTAATTGGCACCGCTCCCGGGCGGCAAGTCCCTGCAAGGCTGCAACCTTGTAAGGGACTTTTCTTATATCCTGACCATGACCCGTGCGCCGTAGTTCACGTACTCACAGAAGCCGCCGACCACTGCAAAGCCCTTGATACAAAGCTCCCTGCCCTTATCCATAAGCGGTGCAAGGACGTATGCCGCAGCTCTGGCAAGGTAGCCTATGAAATATACTCTCCTGTCGGGAGCGGCTGCATATACGGCTACAGCGTTCTTATCGTGGCTGTTGTGAGGCTCTCTGCGAAGCTGCACGGTTATTTTATCAGGTGAATATACTGACAGCTTTTCAAGCTCTGGCTGCCTGTGCGCCGTGCCTCTGACCCTTATACGCAGAGCGGAAGCCTTTGCAAGCGCCCACGCCTTTATCATTGCAAGGGAGCGGCGCATGCCGCCTTTCACAAGCCTGTTGGCTGCTGTCATTACCTTTGACCTGATATCATTCATATTGTGCTTACCTCCTTTTTCTTTTGCTCATCTCTGAGCTTGATTATATTATATCACTAATATTAGAGATATTCAATACACAAAAGTCACAAATTATAGTGATACTTTATGTACATTTTATCACTTGTAATAGTGATAAAATGTATGTATAATAATTATGGAAGGTGATATTATGCCAATTAAGTATGATAAGCTTATAAATTTAATGCACGAAAAAGGAATAACAAGTTACACGATAAAGCGGGACAAAGTAATAGGTCAAGCAACATATAAGAAAATAATTGAGGGCGGTGATATTGACACAAGGACTATTGCAAAGCTCTGCAAGCTTCTCAACTGTCAGCCCGGAGACATTCTTGAATATTCGGAAGATGATCCCGCTCCCGAGAGCAGCGAAGAGGCAAAGGAGGGATAATATGAGCGTAAAGAACATAAAGAGCATAATTCATGCCAAAGATACGGATATAGCCGTTATTTCCGCCATAGGGCAGGACGATTATATTTCCCTTACCGATATTGCACGGTATCGCAGTGATGAACCTAAGGACGTTATAAAGAACTGGCTCCGTTCCAAAGCCACTATTGAATTTTTAGGCTTATGGGAAGAATTAAACAATCCGAATTTTAAAGGGGTCGAATTCGACTCCTTTAGAAACGAGGCAGGAGCAAACGCCTTTACTCTTTCCCCGCAAAAATGGATAGATGCCACAAATGCAATAGGAATAATATCCAGATCGGGACGATACGGCGGTACATATGCACATAAGGACATAGCTTTTGAGTTCGCCTCATGGGTATCTCCCGAATTCAAGCTGTATATCATCAAGGACTATCAGCGGCTTAAATCCGATGAAGCTCACAGGCTCGCTCTGGACTGGAATGTAAAAAGGCTGTTATCCAAAGCCAATTATAAGCTTCATACGGAAGCCATAAAGCAAAATCTTATTCCTCCGGAGATAACGGCAGACAAGCAGGGCTTTATATATGCCAATGAAGCAGATGTGCTGAACGTTGCTCTGTTTGGAATGACCGCCGCCCAGTGGCGCAAGGATAACCCCGAGCTTAGTGGAAATATGAGAGATCATGCGACTATAGAGCAGCTTCTTGTGCTTGCAAACCTTGAAAACGCAAATGCAATGTACATTGAAGAGGGCAAGAGCAGGGAAGAACGGGCTATACTTCTCAATAAGCTTGCCATATCCCAGCTCAGAACGCTTGCCGATACCGCAAGCATAGCCCATCTCACCTCATTGCAGGATAACAAAGAGCTTACAGATAAAGCCGCTCCCAAAGTCGGAGAGAAAAGAGAGTGAATATATGGATAAGATAACCGAACTGAAAAACAAGCTTTCCTCTCTGCGACCCCTTAATGAAGGGGAGCTGAAACGCCTGCGGGAAGAGTTCATAATAAATAACACCTATAATTCCAATGCAATAGAAGGCTCCACGCTTACCCTGCGTGAAACGGCGCTTATACTTGCTGAGGGCGTGACCATCGCCGAGAAGCCCATAAAAGAGCATCTGGAAGCCATAGGACACAAGGACGCATTTGAGTATATCACCGAGCTTGCAGGCGCTGAAACGGCGCTCTCAGAGCGTGTAATAAAGGATATACATTCTCTTGTACTTATGAATGACCGTGAAAACAGGGGCGTATATCGCAGTGTTCCTGTTATGATAATGGGAGCGGAACACACACCGCCCCAGCCTTATCTTGTTCCAAAGCTCATGGAGCAGCTTATAATTGATTACAATACTATGCTTACCGAAAAAAGCATTATAGAGGCTGTCTCAGAGCTTCACCTGCGCTTTGAGTGCATACACCCCTTTATTGACGGAAACGGACGTACAGGGCGGCTTATACTTAATCTGGAGCTTATGAAGGCGGGACTGCTGCCTGTGAACATCAAGTTTGCGGACAGGGCAAAGTATTACAACGCCTTTGACGAATATTCCCGCAGCGGAAGCAGTGCGGTTCTTGCTCAGATGATAAGGGATTATGAGTGCTCAGAGCTGGAGAGATATATTAGCATTATTGAAGCCGCTCCCGAACAAAATATATGATAAATGGGAGCGGAAAATCTGAAGGTTTTTGGTGCGCTATTTGTGCGCCATTGGTGCGCCATTTCTATGATTATGCGCTAAAAGAGGCAATAAGCCGCAACAAGCAAGAGTGCCACAAAGCACGCATTATAGCCATTTGTGAGTATTTGTAAAAATCTGCAAAAAGCTGAAATCTCATCTCCGACTCTGAAGGCTGTGGGTTCGACCCCCGTCGGGCAGACCACGTATTATAGCCGTTTGCGAGCATTCGCAGGCGGCTATTTTTTATCAGCGTACAACATTTGTACAACAATATGCTGCATTTTACGGTTTGGGTGTTATCATTTCAATAGCTTATCATCTGTAATATACCTGCCCAATGCTGTATCTGATACTAATCACCAATAAAACTATAGACAAAAAATCATCGCATAATCCATATACGCAAGATTATGCTCAATTTTTTGTATAGTTTTTAATTGGTGCTTAGTATCACACGTTTCCACGGCATATCTCCATCCTCTGCAAAAGAAAAGGGAGCAAGGCTCAGGTCCTTTGCTCCGCTGAAGATCATTCTTACATTGGAGGGCGGTACTATGACAGAGTACAGAATCGTTGAAAAAGCAGCATTTACGGTAATAGGAAAGAAGCGCAGGCTCAGTATGGACGGCTCCTACAGTGATATACCGAAGTTCTGGCAGGAGCATATGTCGGACAGAGGCATTGTCATCGGTGACCCCCGGCAGGAAGTCCCCGAGGGATACGAGACAAAGCAGATACCCGCACCCAAGGCACTCCAGGACGTGAACACAAGGATATGGAACGAATGGCTCCCCAACTGCACCGAGTACAGGCCGGGCGGCAATTACGACATTGAAATGTACACCGCTCCCACGGAAGACCCTGCCAAGACCTACAGCGAAATATGGATACCTGTTGTTAAGGCATAAGAATACCCCCTGTTTCTCTTTTGAAGCAGGGGGTATTTATTTTAGGGATAATTCATTCTGCGCACTGCACTGTCAAACAAATTATTTTCTTACCGCACCGACTATTGCCTTTCTGATAAGGTCAACAGGGATAATGGAAACCGCCATCACAAGCACTACTATCCACTCGGTAAGGTTAAGCCCATAGCAATCCAGCACCGCTCCGCCAAGGTATGTCATAAGCACCTGCACCACGGTGATGATGCCAAGAATTTTAAGGAAGCCCTTGTTTCTGCCGATGTTATCCATAAGGTTCATTTTCTCCGTTCTTGCGTTGAAAGCGTTGAACACCGCCGCAAAGATAAAGAAGCAGAAATAGCCTGTGAGGAGATAATTTGTGCTGTCCTCAGCATCTCCCGCTGTGTATTCACGGAAGAGGTTTGCCATAAATCCGTCTGTTCTGAATGTGTCATTTGAGGGGTCAATGCCGGTTATGAGCATCACAAGGCTCAGGACGAATATCCACAGCGCACCTGTGATTATCTCAGACCACATATACTTGTTTACGATAGGTTCCTTTCGGGACTTGGGCTTTTCAGCCATATAACGGTGAAGTGCAGGCTCGCCTCCGAATGCCAGAGCTGCCAATGTATCCATTACAAGGTTTATCCAGAGTATCTGAGTGATCGAAAGGGGATTTTCCATGCCGAGCAGGGGACAGATAAAGGAAATAACCACCGCTGCAACGTTGATGGTCAGCTGGAAGATGATAAACTTTCTTATTGAGTTGAAGATAGTTCTGCCGTAAAGGATAGCCTTGTCAATGGAGTTGAAATTGTCGTCCAGGATAACAATGTCGGAGGCTTCCTTTGCAACCTCGGTGCCGCCGCCCATTGCAAAGCCAACGTCAGCCTTTTTAAGTGCAGGGGAGTCGTTAACGCCGTCGCCTGTCATACCTGCAACAAGGTCAAGCTCCTGAGCTATGCGCACAAGCCTTGACTTATCGGAGGGCAGTGCTCTTGCAATTACACGGATATTTTTCAGCTTGTCCTTGACCTCATCATCGGTGAGCTTTGCCAGTTCGTCGGAGGTAAGCACAATGTCTGTCTTTTCATTGGTAAGCAGTCCTGCGTCCTTGGCAATAGCCACCGCAGTATCCTTTCTGTCGCCTGTTATCATGACGACCTGAACGCCTGCGCCCTGAACTTCCTTGATGGCTGTGACGGACTCGGGACGTACCTCGTCTCTTATGCCCAGTATTCCCACCAGAGTCCAGCTGCCCTCGGGGAGCCTGTCGCTGTCAGGCTCGATGCTGTCATCGGATATTGCCAGCGCCAGCACACGTATAGCACGGGAAGCCAGCTCGTTTATAGCCTCCTCCACGGCAGTGCTGCCTGCAAGCTCTATCCTGCTTCCGTCGGGAGCAAGGTAGTATGTGCATTTTGCAAGGAGCTTTTCAGGTGCGCCCTTTATAAGAGTGCCCTTGAAATCGTCACTCTCAACAGTTGCGGCGGAGTATTTATTGTCGCTGTTAAAGGGGATAGAAGCATACTTTGTCATTCCGCAGGAGGGTGCTCCCGCAGCAAATGCCAGCACAGCTCTTTCGGTGGCGTTTCCGCCGATGACCCTTGCGTCGCTGCCTGTGCCGTTTATCATGGCTGTGGTATTTTCGGTAATGCAGGCTGTAAGCATCTGACCCAGCTTGTCGGGGACTTCCGCGCAGGTCTTGTATCTTCTGCCCTTGCCGTCAACGAACAAAACAGCTTCCAGCTGACCTTTTGTAATAGTACCGGTCTTGTCGCTGAAAAGAATGTTAAGGCTTCCTGCTGTTTCAATTCCCGCTATCTTGCGGACAAGCACGTTATCTTTGAGCATCTTGCCCATGTTAAGAGCGGAAACAATGGCTATCATAAGGGGCAGACCCTCGGGAACTGCCATTACGATGATTATTACCGCAAGAATAAGTGCGTCCAGCAGGTCGGTTATAATGCTTGCGGCACCTGTTGCAAAATATGCGCCGAAGCTGCCTGCAAGGACTATTCTGTGGATAAGGAGTGCAACGGCAATGGCAATGCCGCCGATATATCCGAATTTGGAAATGCCGTTTGCCAGGTCGCCCAGCTTTACTTTAAGGGGCGACTCTCTGTCGTCCTCCTGCTGAAGCTCGCCTGCGATCTTGCCGTAAACGGTCTTATCGCCGACGGTGGTGGCTTTCATTACGGCGTTGCCAGAACATACAACAGTTCCCCTGAACACCTTGTATTCGTTGAGAAAGTCCAGCGCCTCGCCCTCAGGCTCGGTGTAATCCTCGGGCTGGGTTATTTTCTTAGCTTCCGCAGCCTCGCCGTTGATAACGGACTGATCTACCTTGATATCGCCGTCGGCAAGGATACCGTCAGCAGGTATCTTGTCGCCTGACTGAAGCATGATAAGGTCGCCCGCAACGATATCGTCAATGGGTATCTCTTCCACGCTGCCGTTTCTGTAAACCTTGCAAAGTATCTTTGAAGCCTCTTCCTGAAGCTTCTGGAAAGCGTTCTCGTTTCTGTACTCGGAGAATGTGGATACCAGCGTTGCTATGACTATCGCCGTCGCAATGCCGATAGGCTCGTACCATTCCACCTCAGCATCAACCACGCCCATTTTTCCGAGAATGAAAATAATGACGTTGATGCCAAGTGCCACACAGAGAATTTTTATCATGGGGTCGCCGAAATTTGCCTTGAGCTTGTCCCAGAAGGTCTCAGTCTCCACTTCCGAAAGACAGTTGCTGCCGTTCAGCTTTCTGGATTCCTCGACTTCCTTGTCGGTAAGTCCGTTGAATTTCATAACATATCTCCTTGTTTTAGATGTTATTATATTATATAAGTAAACAGGAACCTCCGAAATGAAGATCCCTGTAATTTTCTGTGCTGAATGTGGTAATTATACCATTTTATAATTTTTATGTCAATAACTTTTCCCTTTTTCTAACCTTATTTTAACCTTTGAATGGCAAAAAAATACGGACGGCTTTTACACCGTCCGTTTGCTGTTTTAATCAGAATACAAATGTATCCGCAACGGTCATATCATCAAGATCAACGGAAACCATTCGTCCGCTGCCGATGATATAAAGCACTCCGTCAGTAACAACAGCTCTTTCAAAAGTGTAGCTGTCGTCAATGTCGTTGTACTCGAAAACGCCCTTCTGAGTGAAGCCGTTCTCATCGTATCCGAACACGAAGTACTGGTTCTTCACGCCGAACTCGTTGACGCTGGAAACAGGGATACCGACTATTTTGTTGTCGGTGTCGATAAGCATTGCCTTCTTGTCGCTTAGGGCAGGGGACTGCACCTTGGGGAACCGGGCAAATACTGTTTCGCTTATCTTCTCGCCGCTGTCTGCGCTGTAAAGCTCCAGCCTGAGACCGTTATATCCGCCGTTTTCGTCCTCACAGGCGGTTATGCCTGCCATAAGTCCGTCGGAAAGCTTGCTGACATAGGGTGCGATGAAGCACTTTGTCTCAGCATTTTCCACAGGAGCACTCTGGTCAAGGTCAACCACGAGAGAAGCATCTGTGCGGTTATTTTCAATAAGACTTGCATAATTGCCGTCAAATTTGACGGAGCCGATTATCACACCTGGGAGAAGTCCCTCTGCCTTGGAGATCACTGCAAGTGAGCTGTCAAGCGTGTAGATATCGGTAACTGCCATTCCGTTTTCGTCAAAGCTGCGGCAGGCGATCCTGAAACCGCCCTCGCTCTCTGCCATGCTGTACCTGCTGATAAGCTCGCCCTCAACAGTTCCCGAAGCCTTGTAGGAAAGACCGCTTTCAGAAATTGCAAAGGAGGTAACAGCTGTGTAGGACTTGCCGTCCTTAGTGCCCGAAAATGCCACATAAAGGGTATCATCGGAGCAGAAAGCATTTGCATTGCTGCCCAGAACAGCCTTTACGGAAATGTTCACAGGCTCGCTGCACTTGACGGAGGAAATGATAGTGTAATCGGTATTGTTCGCTCCCTGGGGAACTGTGATATCTTCGGCGGCAACGTAGTGCTTTTCGCCATCGATATAGTAGCCGGGAACGTAATTATCAAGGTCAGCATTCTCGTCAAGGGGCGCTCCTCTGTAGTTGGAGTATCCCGTTACGAGGTACAGAACGCCGTTATCATCTATCCTTGCGGAGTTGTATTCGCCGTTCTGCTTATATGTTTTGATATGAGTAAGCGAGTCGGAGGAAATTGTGTATATATCTATGACCACATTTGTATGGTCTCTGCCGTCCTCAGACTTGTCACCGGAAGCTTTTTCTTCGCTTACAAGCACAAGAGAATTACCTCTTACATACATCTCAAAGGGAGGATTTTCGGTGGTTATCTCCTGTTTTACCGCCATATTGTCCTTTGAAACGACGTAGAGAGTTCCGCCGCAGATATAGTAGATAGAGCTGTCATCGCTCTTCACGATATCGGCATCTGAAAAATCAGAGCACACGGCATCAATATTCTTGCGTGAGGTATCCTCAGCGGGCGCTTCCGTAATAGCGGGAGTTGTTTCGGTGGCAGCGGGCACATCGGTGATTGCAGTGTCATCGGTGATAATTTCCACACCGTCGCCATTCTCGGCAGCGGCAGTTTCGCTGTTGGCTTCCGAATTAAGGTAAATTCCCGTGTAAATGCTGTACAGCTCATCATAAGACTGTACCTGAACAGCCTCGTAGTTGATCTCGCTTTCGATATCAACAGGCTTTGCGGTCTGCTGGCGAACAGCGGCAAATCCGCCTGCCAGAGCTATGCACGCAGCAGCTGCGGCGATAGTACGCATAATAATAGTACGGTTCGTTTTCTTTGCCGTGATCTTTTCGGAACGGTCAATGTCTGCGCTTGTATTTTTCTGTGCGCTGCGGTCTGCGTTCCTGAGCATTGCTTCAATATTCACGGGCAGCAGTTCCTCGGGAATATCAATGCTTTCAACGGCTTTTCTGAGATCCTTTTCAAAGCTCATGCTTCCGGCCTCCTTTCTTCAAAAAATCTAAGTCAGCAGCTGTTTCAGTCTGGCTTTCGCCCTTGCTACCTTTGAACGAACGGTGTTTGCATTTGTTCCGAACATTCTGGCAATCTCTTCGCTTTTATAGCCTGAAACAACACTGAGTGACAGCACCATACGTTCCTCTTCGCTGAGCTGCTTAAAGCCTTCCATTACCTCTATGCTGCCGAAATCTATTTCTTTACTTACAGCAGCCTCTTCGGCATCGCTGAGATCGTCCACATCTTCCCGGAAATTGTTTATCTCTTTATATTCCTTGCGCTTGTTTTTTATCTTTACCGTAAGGATCTTTATTATCCAGGCTTTGAATGCTTTTTCGTCCCTCAGCTTTGATATGGAGGTGTAAGCTTCCAGCACCGTGTCGCTAACCACATCGGAAGCATCGTGTTGATTGTTCAGGTTCAGCAGAGCGATCCGGTACAGATCCTTGTAAACAAGGGAATAAAGTTCGGCAAACGCTCCGGCATCTCCCGCCTGTGCACGTCTTACAGAGGCGGTAAAGTCCAAGCTCATTGTATTGAATCACCTCGCACCCGCTTTTGCAGCAAAGCGGATTGATATGATCTCGTACCGAGTTTATATATATGCTCGCTCTTCTGAGCCCTGTCATATATATAGTGCAGATCTGCGTGCGTTTTGTTGCAGAGAATTTTTATGTTTGGATATTCTCACAATTCATCGCTGCATCAGATTTGATTTTTACCGCACTTTGCACAATTTCGGCAGAGATCCGACAGAATTTTGCTTATTGGAAATATATCTTAGGCAAATAATGATCTTCATTTATGATCTGCGGCGATGCTATAAAAGCCGCAGAAACCGACCCGTTATACTTGGGCAATATATAGTTTATTTTACCCCAGATACGCTGTTATGTCAATATATATGATGTAAATTATTTGGAAGATGATGGAAATAGGGAGCATTAACGAAATATCAGAACATTGGCTAAACTATTGAAGCTCAACGATATTGTTATTTTGAAAAAACAATGCCGTAATAAACATTAACAAATCATTGACATTTATTCTATAACATGGTATAATAACATTCATCGGGGGACTTTGCTCCCGTAAACCGAGATAGCGGCGGTAATTCTTCCTTTAGGAAGTACGTTTCACTCTCTGGTAAGGTTAAGCTGCATACATTCATTCCGTATGCACATCACCGCCCAACGTTAGGGTTGTAACTCACACTTGTGCGTGTGATGAAAGATAGTCGAAGGTGATTATGTCGTTATCGACAAGAACCAGTCCCAAGGTTGGGAAAGATAAAAAACCCAAAGCAGTAAAATTTCTTGACAAGGAAATTTTAAAATTAAGACAGGAGAGATTATAATGAACACAAAAAAAGCGATCGCAATGATATCCGCAGTAGTAATGTTTGGTGCGGTAGCCGCAGCTTGCGGAAGCACAGAAGAAGGAAAAACTCCGCACACAACATATTCAATGGACGATATAAACAATATGTCCGAAGATGAGCTTGCGCAGGCACTGGAGAACGCTGCAAGCGAAATAGAACAGAGCGAAAGTGCCGAACAGGGATCTTCCGAAGAAGCCGAAAGTATCGACCTTTGGCAGGACGTTGAGGTAACATTCAGCGGTGCAGAATATTTTATGATGATAAAGGCGGAGTATGTAGGCGATAATCAGGTAATCAAGGACAATGTGGAACTTTGTGTATCTGGTAGTAAGGACAATCCAGATACTGTGTATAGTGGTTGGAATGGAGAAGATTATCTGATAGAGGCTTGGTATGATGAAGATGAACTGAAATCTGCCGGCGTAGTATTAAAGAAAAACAAAGATGTCATAGGACCATATAACACATCCTCAACAGATTATAAGTTTTACACGGCATCAAATCTTGGACCTGTTGTTGAAATAACAGATGAAACAGATACCAAGCCATTTGCGGCAGCAGTAGATGCTGCAACAGAAAGAATAAAAGCAGAAGTTCAAAATGGTGAAGAAAGATTTCAGTGGGCAAAGGATAAGGAAATATATCCTACAGAATTTTATATCAAAAAAGGAGATAGATTTTCAGGAGAGGGATATATTTCCTACTCAGACAAGGATGGTAACTTCCTTACATGGATTGATATAAATAAGGTCAATTATTTAAATGCAGATGGCTCATGGTGCAGAGATGTGTGGATGAAATATGAGCAAGGAATTGGTTATGACACTTCTAATCCACTTGATAGCGGATGGCTTGCAGATGAGCTTGTAAAAGTAGAGTTTTAAGTTTAATATACAATAATATATACACGTAAAAGAACAGCCTTTGGGCTGTTCTTTTTTTACCCATTTTGCATTATAAAAGTTTTCAAAATATTAAGGCACATTTAATATATGAATTTTGGTGTCCTTTGTTGCACTTTATTGTACTTTATTGCACTTTGTTGCTCTTTTTTGAAAAATTTTGATTTTGATATAATAAAATCGACAAATGAAAAAGGAGGATTAAAAATGAAGACAATTTTCGTCTATATAATTGTGTCAGTTTTTGCACGACTGGTCGGCGACGAGATAAGCAAGTGGTTAAACAAACACTTTAAGTCCGACAAGTAGCCCGAAAAGAACCCCCAAGAAGCTGGCACTCCTTGGGGGTTCGCTTTTGCGTGAAACACACAAATATAATCTCGTTTGTGGTTATATTTATTATACTCCACAAATGTATTTTTTTCAAGCAATAAAAAATTATTCCGCAGGCAAAGCAAACAAAAAACCGTTTCAACTATTGTCGAAACGGTTGTTGGTTGCGGAGGCAGGATTTGAACCTACGACCTTCGGGTTATGAGCCCGACGAGCTACCGAGCTGCTCCACTCCGCGATATTTTAAGCACTTTATCTGAGTGCTTAATTATTATAGCACAATAATGCTCACTTGTCAATACCTTTTTGAAAAAATTTTTTCAACGCAAAAAAATACCATATACTATATAAATATGCGCCCTGTCTGACCTTATATCTCAGCCGCCGTAGCAGATATGTTCGCTGCGGTCTATCCTGTGTTCTATGCTCATTTCTCCGAAGCCGAAAAGGGCATAAAAGGGCTTGATGTTCTCGCCGCCGCTTACGATGCCGTTTTCCACGCCCAGGTCGGATATCCATGTGCAGTCCACATAATACCACTGACCGTCCAGCGCAACAGCGTTCCATGTGTGGTTTGCGGGAGCTTCCGCCAGCTGCGCTCTGCTGTAGCCCTCGCTGGAGGAGCCGCCTTTAAGGTAAAGGCAATATATCCCCTGGCTGTGGCACAGCGCCGAATAAAAATTGGCAAAGCCGCCGCAGGTGGTTTTCATTCCGTTGTTCAGTATGGCCTCAAGAGATATTATGCTCAGATCTGCGGAATTATGCGCCGCATCATGATCATATGCGATATTCTGCCCCGTCCACATCGCAAGGGCATATGCCTTGCTGTAATCATCGGTGCAGCCGTCGCATACGGAATCGGATATGGCTTTTATCTGCAACATTATCTCAGCCGCAGTTTCATCATCGCCGCTTTCGGTGATATAGAGCCTGCAAAGCTCGGGGTCGGGGACTGTGGGGTTAAGGGTAAGGTACTCGTTTATGTCGATAACGCTCTCGATAAGCTCAAAAGTGCCGTATGGCGTGGTATATTCGCTTTTGTCGTTTATGACCTGAGCAGGAGCATATGCCGCAAAGCACTTTTCCTTTGCCCTTGTCTGCTTTGCCTCATAGACCGCTTCACGGTCGGAAGGATACACCTCGGGGGTTCTGTTTACATAAACAATGGCAGCAGAAATGGCTGCGGCTGTGAGAAGCAGCGCAATAACAGCAATTATTAAGTTAAGATCGCTTTTTTTGATCTGCTTCATTTTTCAGCCTTTCTGCATAATTTCATTTGCTATACTAAGAATCTGTCATAAGTTGCAATAATTTTTGATAAATACCTATGATTATTCTACACGGCAAATATTATTTCAATATGAATATGCTGAGTAGTTTTTGGAAAATTAAGCTTAACAAGCCTATTTCCTGCGCTGTTGCACAAAATATCATCTTTCGGGAACAAATAAGCTATTGTACATATATGCTTTTTAAGTTATAATTATAGCAATGTAAATTTTCTTCCGCACCCCTTGACTTAAAGTCGGCTTTAAGTATTACAATGTTATACAAGGGCATGATATGTCGTGCTGTACTATAATAATGTATGTAAATTAAACAGGAGGAAAATTTATGCTGCTTGATAAGATCAACAAACCTTCGGATATCAAAACCTTTACCGCTGACGAGCTTAACACCCTTGCGGGCGAGATGAGAGATGCACTTCTCTTCAAACTCAGCAAGCACGGCGGTCACTGCGGCCCCAATCTGGGCATGGTGGAAGCTGTAATTGCTCTGCACTATGTTTTCGACTCACCTGTTGATAAAATGGTGTTCGATGTGTCTCACCAGAGCTATTGCCACAAGATGCTCACAGGAAGAAAGGACGCTTTCCTTTACGCTGACCATCTGGACGATGTTTCGGGATATACCGAGCCTTCCGAGAGCGAGCACGACTTCTTTACCATCGGTCACACCTCCACTTCCATAAGCCTGGCAAGCGGTCTTGCAAAAGCCCGTGACCTTAAAGGTGAAAATGGCAATGTTATCGCAGTTATCGGCGACGGCTCACTCAGCGGCGGAGAGGCTATGGAAGGTCTCGACTTTGCAGGCGAGATGAAGGGCAATTTTATCATCGTTGTAAATGACAATGATATGTCCATTGCCGAAAATCACGGCGGTATCTACAAAAACCTCAGGCTGCTGAGAGAAACCAAGGGAAAGAGCGAATGCAATCTTTTCCGTGCAATGGGTCTTGACTATGTTTTCGTTGAGAACGGCAATGACATTCCCTCGCTTATTGATGCGTTCAGATGCGTTAAGGACAGCACAATTCCTGTTGTAGTCCACATCGTTACCGAAAAGGGCAGAGGATACGCTCCCGCTGTGGCAAACAAGGAGCAGTGGCACTGGTGTATGCCCTTTGACCCCGAGACAGGCAAGCCCCTTTTCACCGCTGACGGTGAGGATTACGGCACAATAACCGCTGACTTCCTTATGAAGAAGATGAAAGCGGACAAGTCCGTATGCACCATAACCTCGGGCACTCCCATGGTAATGGGCTTTGATGCCCAAAAGCGCAAAGAGGCTGGCAGCCAGTTCATCGACGTGGGCATTGCCGAGGAGCACGCCGTTGCTCTTGCATCGGGAATTGCCGCAAACGGCGGAAAGCCCTTCTACGGCGTTTACAGCTCATTCGTTCAGCGCACCTATGACCAGATGTCCCAGGACCTCTGCATCAACAACAATCCCGCTGCTATTGCAGTGTTTGCTGCTTCCGTTTACGGAATGAACGATGTAACTCACCTTGGAATTTTTGATATCCCAATGCTGTCAAATATCCCGAACCTTGTATATCTTGCTCCCGTTACCAAGGAAGATTATCTTGCCATGATAGACTGGGCTGTTGAGCAGAACGAACACCCCGTTGCAGTCCGTGTTCCCGCAAGCGTTATCTCCGACAGAAAGCCTGTAGCAAAGAATTTCAGTAAGCTCAACAAGTATGAAGTCACCGAGCAGGGCAGCAGTGTGGCAATAATCGCACTGGGCAGCTTCTACGGTCTCGGTCAGCAGGCAGCAAAGGCTATTGAGAGCAGAACAGGCAAAAAGCCCACTCTCATAAATCCCTATTTTATCACAGGCACAGACGATGAACTGCTGGAAAAGCTGAAAGCAGACCACTCCGTTGTTATCACTCTGGAGGACGGTATCCTGAACGGCGGCTTCGGCGAGAAGATCGCACGCTTCTACGGCAATTCCGATATGAAGGTGCTGTGCTACGGTCTCAGGAAAGAATTTCTCGACAGATATGACGCAGGTGAGGTAATGAAAGCAAACCGCCTCACTCCCGATCAGATCGCCGAGGACGTTATAAATACACTTTAAAATTCAGTATGGCGGAGTAACCGTCCTACTGACGAAAGGACGGTTTCTTATGTCAAATCCATACCTTCCCAAGTGGGAATATATCCCCGACGGCGAGCCGAGAGTTTTCGGCGACCGCATATACGTTTACGGCTCCCACGACAACGCAGGCTCGGACAGCTTCTGCGACTATGTGCTCAAATGCTGGAGCGCTCCCCTTAACGATCTGTCAAAATGGACATGCCACGGCGAGATATTCCGCACAAAAGCCGAGAAAGGCCGTCCTGCCAATACCGACTGGACAGGGGAGAACAATCAGCTTTTTGCTCCCGATGTTGTGGAAAAGGACGGCAAGTACTATTTATATGCCTATATCATCAACGCCACAGGCTGCGTAGGCGTAAGCGACCGTCCCGAGGGGCCTTTCAAGCTCCTGAGCAAATATAAATACACCGTTCCCGATGAGATATGCTGTAACGGCTGGTTCATCGACCCAGGCGCGCTTGTTGACGACGACGGCAGAGTATATATCTACTGCGGCTTTGAACGCTCCTTTATGGCGGAAGTTTCCCAGAATATGTACGAGATAAGCGGCGATACCGTTATCGAGCACATTATCCCCATAGTTGCCGACAAGGAGCATGGCTTTGCGGAAGAGGAAAGCCTGTTCTTTGAGGCCTGCTCGCCGAGAAAAATAAACGGCACATATTATCTCATCTATTCACCAAAGCAGGGAAGCCGCCTTGCATATGCCACCTCCGATAAACCCACAGGCCCGTTCACATACCGTGGCTATATCGTGGATAACGGCGTTGACTACCCGGGCGGAAACGACCACGGCTCCGTTGCCTGCATAAACGGTCAGTGGTACATATTCTACCACAGAATGACCAACGGCACTATAATGTCAAGGCGTGGCTGCGTGGAAAAAATCGAAATTCTCCCCGACGGCACTATCCCGCCCGTGGAAATGACCTCTCTCGGATTTGAAGAGGCACTCAATCCTTATGAGATAACTCCCGCTGATATTGCCTGCGTACTTAAAGGCGGCGCAACCATCATCGAAAAGAATGTGTTTGAGAGGGTCATAATCAATATCACAGACGGCTGCGAAATAGGCTACAAATATTATGATTTCGGCGATGACTTTACGGAAAAAAATATGGAATTTTCAGCTGATATCATCGGCTGCGGCTGTGACTGCACCGTTCACATCTTTGCGGACGATGAGGAGATAGGCTCCTTTGATGTGGGCAGAAACGGCGGAATCATCACCTGCCCCGTAAAATGCGTAACGGGAAGGCACGCTGTATATTTAAAGGTATCATCACCCTACAGCGGCTGGACAGGGGAGTATTTCAAGGCAAGAGATCTGTTCAATCTCCGCTCATTTGTGTTCATGAAATAAAAGCTCAGCAGACTATTAAAAAAGCCGACACAAATAAACACAAAGGTAAAAAGTTTAGTCCACCTTTTCAAAGGTGGCAGGGGTCAAGGGGGCGGCGCCACCTTGTCGCTGTCCGCAGACAGCGACATCCGTTTGCTGACGGCAAAAGTTATTAAGGTTAAAACCGACAAATTAGAAATCCCTATAAGCCGCCTGCACTGCGAGTTTGGAACCATGCAAATAAATATGATATCTCATAAAAGCTTTTAATGCAGGCGGCTTTGAAACCGAGAGCGATTTCGCAGAAATTGCGTTTCGGTTTCCGCCGTAAGGCGGAGGTACGGTCAAATACACTTTTCATATCGACTTGCCCATATCAAGTCACCATGGAATAAGTATTAAACCTGCACGCAAAACATTTCCACACCTTTCCGAAATCTGTAAAATTTACTCCCGCAATACTGCGGAAAATTTGAAAAAAGGGCTTGACAAAACGATTTCTATATGTTATGATAAAAATACCTCTTTATGGGGTTTATTTTTTTGCGCTTATTTTTGGCGCACCCCCATGGACGGGCATTCCGTCAGAGAGGGAGGCAGTGGAAAGAATTTGTCTTTTCTAAACAGTATTAACAGGAGGTGCCGATATGAGAGTAAAGGTAACATTGGCTTGCACAGAGTGCAAACAGCGCAACTACAACACAAAGAAAAACAAGAAGAACGATCCCGACAGACTTGAGATGAACAAGTACTGCAAGTTCTGCAAGAAGCATACTCTTCACAGAGAAACTAAGTAAGGGGCTGATTTGAATGGCAGATAAGAAGTCCGCAGCAAAAGCAGAAACCAAGCCTGCCAAGAAGCCTCAGGCAAAAACAGTCAAAAAGCCTAACAAAGTTGTAAAGTACTTTAAGGATCTCAAGAGTGAGTTCAAGAAGGTCGTTTGGCCTTCCAAGAAAACTGTCGTTAACAACACCTCAGTCGTTCTTGTTGCAATGATATTCAGCGGTCTGGCTATCTGGGGAATCGACTCAGCATTCGCAGCCGCACTCAAGGGTCTTCTTAATCTGGTAGGCTGATTTTCTGAAAACGGTTTTCAAAAATACTACAAAGGATGGTTGAAAATATGTCAGAGGCAGCAAAATGGTACGTTATTCACACCTACTCGGGATACGAAAACAAGGTTGCTCAGACGATCCTTAAGGTTGTGGAAAACCGTAAGCTTCACGATCTCATTCCCGAAGTCAGAGTTCCTACCGAAATGGTAATGGAAAAGAATGACAAGGACGAAATGCGTGAGGTAGAGCGCAAAATTTTCCCCGGCTATGTTCTGGTGAAAATGATCCTTACCGATGACAGCTGGTATGTTGTAAGAAATACACGAGGCGTTACGGGCTTTGTCGGCCCCGGAAGCAAGCCTGTTCCTCTCAGCGAGAAAGAGGTTGCGGCTCTCGGCGTAGATCACGGCGTAAAGGCTGCAGAGGCAGATTTCAAGATCGGAGACAGGGTGAAGATCACCACGGGTCCTATGGAGGGCTTTATCGGAGAGGTAAAGGCTATCAGCTCCGAGGACAACACCGTAGATGTTTCCGTTTCAATGTTCGGAAGAGAAACTCTTGCTACACTGGATATTTCCCAGGTCAGGGTTTCGGACGAATTCTAATTTAAAAGTTCTGGTCCGTATGGATATCATGCGGCATACGATTTATGGAGGTGTGCATTATGGCACAGAAAGTAGTTGGCTTAATCAAGCTTCAGATCGCAGCAGGTAAGGCTACACCTGCTCCCCCTGTTGGCCCTGCACTCGGTCAGCACGGTGTAAATATCATGGCATTCACCAAGGAATTCAATGAGAGAACCAAGAACGATATCGGTCTTATCATTCCTGTAGTTATCACAGTTTATGCAGACCGTTCCTTCTCCTTCATTACTAAGACTCCTCCGGCTGCTGTTCTCATCAAGAAGGCAATCAACCTTCAGAGCGGTTCCGGCGTTCCCAACAAGACCAAGGTCGGCAAGATCACCAAGGAGCAGATCAGAAAGATCGCTGAGACCAAGATGCCTGACCTCAACGCTGCTAACATTGACAGCGCAATGAGCATGATCGCAGGTACTGCACGCTCCATGGGCGTAGAGGTTGTTGACTGAGTTAAGCTTGAGTAAAGTGGGAGGATATTTCCGATTGACCACTGATAGGAGGAAAATAAATAATGAAACACGGTAAGAAATATATTGAAAGCGCAAAGCTTGTTGACAGAAACAAGCTCTACGAAAGCAATGAAGCTCTTGACCTCGCTTGCAAGGCTGCTAAGGCTAAGTTTGACGAGACCATCGAAGTTCACGTTCGTCTCGGCGTTGACTCCCGTCACGCTGACCAGCAGGTTAGAGGCGCAGTTGTTCTTCCCAACGGTACCGGTAAGAACGTAAGAGTATGCGTATTCTGCAAGGAAGACAAGTACGAGGCTGCTAAGGCTGCAGGCGCTGAGTTCGTTGGCGGTCAGGATCTCGTTGATAAGATCATGAAGGAAAACTGGATGGATTTCGACGTTGTAATCGCATCCCCCGATATGATGGGTCTTGTAGGCCGTCTCGGTAAGGTTCTCGGTCCCCGTGGACTCATGCCTAACCCCAAGGCCGGTACAGTTGCTCCCGACGTTGCAAAGGCTGTAACTGAGGCTAAGGCAGGTAAGATCGAGTACCGTCTCGACAAGACCAACATCATTCACTGCCCCATCGGCAAGGCATCTTTCGGTGCTGAAAAGCTCACCGAGAACTTTGAGACTCTTCTCGAAGCTATCGTTAAGGCTAAGCCCGCTGCTGCAAAGGGTACTTACATCAAGTCCTGCACAGTTGCTTCCACTATGGGCGTAGGCGTTCCCGTTTCTACTTCCAAGTATGGTGTCTGATTTATTCAGAAAATAATTTCAAAAGCCGTCTGATTTTTCAGACGGCTTTTTTACTGCCCTTTTCACGGAAATAACATTCATTTTACAGCCATATCACACAGCCTGCAAACAACTGATGATTTACGTTGATTTTACTGTATTTTCTCCTGAGTATGATAGATACAAAATCCGTTTGGATATATAATAGGCTCATAAACCAATACAAAGGAGTAAAATAAATGAAAACTATCGCTAAAAGACTGTCCGCAGCGGCGGCAGCACTGGTCATCGCAGCAGGTTCCGTTTACACAGGCGTATGTCTTACTCAGAACGGCACCGTATCGGCAGCAGAAACAACAGCTGCATCTTCCGCCTACAAGGGTAAAAAGCCCAAGTACATCTTCATGTTCATCGGCGACGGAATGAGCTATCCTCAGATCCAGGTAACACAGGACTACTATTCGGCAATGCGTGACGACAACAACAACGATATCCTCGAGGCAAATTCGTATCTTAACTTCACCCACTTTGAAGCAACAGGCTCTGCGGTCACATACGATTCATCTTCCTTCTGCCCCGATTCCGCTTCCACCGCAACTTCTCTTTCCACAGGCTACAAGACCTACAGCGGAACAATAAACATGGACGAGACCTATACCACATCTTATGAAACTATCGCTGAAAAGCTTAAGGATCAGATGGGCTACAAGGTGGGCATCGTTTCCAGCGTTAACCTTAACCATGCAACTCCTGCCGCATACTATGCACATCAGGCAAGCAGAAACAGCTACTATGAGATCGGTCTGGAGCTTATTGATTCCGATTTCGACTACTTTGCAGGCGGCGGACTCAAGCAGGCAGACGGTAAGAACGGCGACCGGAAGAATCTTTACGATCTTGCTGAAAAGAATGGCTACAACGTTATCATGACACAGGACGAGGCTGAAAAGCTCACTGCAAAGGACGGCAAGGCTATCATCATCGGCGAAACTCTGGCAGACTCCGACGCACTTTCCTATGCAAATGACCGCAAGACTGACGAATGGGCACTTTCCGATTACGTTGAAAAGGGCATCGAGGTTCTTGACAACGACAAGGGCTTCTTTATGATGGTAGAAGGCGGAAAGATCGACTGGGCTTGCCACGCAAATGACGCAGGCTCCACCATTGCCGACACAGTTGCTCTCGGCGGTGCGGTAAACAAGGCTATCGAATTCTACAATCAGCACCCCGATGAGACCCTTATCGTTGTAACAGGCGACCACGAGACAGGAGGTCTTACTATCGGCTACGCAGGCACAAACTACGATACATTCCTTACAAACCTCAAAAACCAGAAGCTTTCCTACGCTAAGTTTGACAGCGACTATGTTGCAAAGTACAAGGAAAACAACACAAGCTTTGAAGATGTAATGAAGGATATCACCCGTCTCTTCGGTCTTAAAGCTCCCGCAGGCTCCGCTGAAAGAGAAGTTCAGAAGGACAGCGCCGACAAGCACCCCGAATCCAACAATGACGGTACTCTTGAGCTTACCGAGTATGAATATCAGCTCCTCAAAGACGCTTACGCCGCTACAATGACAAGAACAGGCGATGAAGAGCTGAGCCAGGCAGAATATGTTCTCTATGGCTCCTACGAACCCCTTAGCGTTACTATCACACATCTGCTCAACAACAAGTCAGGCGTAAACTTCGCTTCCTATGCACACACAGGTCTCCCCGTAGGAGTATTCGCACAGGGCGCAGGCAGCGAGCTGTTCAACGGCTACTATGACAACACCGACATCTACAACAAGCTTGCAGAGCTTACAAACGTCAAGTAATAACAACGCCATAAGTCTTACTTCTTCATAATTGCTTCCACTCCTTAATATATGAAAAAGGCGGAGCCTGAAAGGGTTTCGCCTTATCTTTAATAATAAAGAGGAAAACATGAAAAACAAATTAAAGGAAATAATGCCCGTTATCGCAGGGCTTATCGTAATACTTATTCTGATAATCATTCCCACGGGCTTTGAGGGCGCTCAGATATTCAAAGGCACCGAACGTGTTCCCGCAAAAGTACTTTCAACAGATAACTCGCAGATTGTTGATAACGGACTTATCAGAACAGGCGAACAGAGCTGCTCCGTAGAAGTGCTCAAAGGAAAATTCAAGGGAGCAGTTATTGACAGCGCCGTTAATATGCTGACAGGCTCCTATGAAAATGACAAGATATTTGCTGAGGGGGACAAGGCACTTATCATCATCAGCTACAGGGACAGCGAGATACTCTCCGCTGCAATGATAGACCACTACAGGCTCAATTATGAGATAATTCTTGCTGTGATATTTGGCGCACTGCTCATAATCACCGCAGGAAAAACAGGCTTCCGCTCCCTGCTTTCCTTTATAATCACTATACTTGCGGTGTGGAAAGCAGTTGTTCCGCTGTATCTCAAAGGCATTGACCCAATAGTAAGCGGTGCGGTGTTCATCACACTGCTTTCCGTAATAATAATTGCCATGGTCTATGGCTTTGACAGGCGGTGCTTTGCGGCAACTGCGGGAGTAATGTCGGGCGTGATGGTTGCGCTGGTATTCGGTGCAGTGTTCACCAACATTTTCAAGATACACGGCGCAGTAATGTCAATGTCCGAAAGTCTGCTGTACTGCGGATACGGCAGCCTGAATCTCACAAGCATCTTTACCGCCAGCATTTTCATCGGCTCCTCGGGAGCTATGATGGATCTTGCTGTGGATATAACCTCGGCTATGTACGAGATAACTCAGAAAAAGCCCGACATAACCGCCAAGGAGCTTATCCTTTCGGGTATGAACATAGGCAGGGCTGCCATGGGAACTATAAGCACAACCCTGCTGCTGGCTTACACGGGGAGCTGCATTGCTATGCTCATGGTATTTATGGCGCAGGGCACTCCTCTTGTGAATATCCTCAACTACAAATACGTTGCGGCTGAGATAGTCCACACCGTTGCAGGAAGCATTGGTCTTACGGCAGTTGCTCCCCTTACGGCAGTGCTTGGCGGAACTGTTCTGACCTACGGAACAAAAGCTGCAAAAAGCGAATAGAAAAAGTGCTTCCTTATCAGACGATAGGGAAGCATTTTGTTATACTTTATATTCCGACAGCCTGAGGCAGTCGCTTATAAGTGCGATAAGCTCGGAATTGGTGGGCTTGTCGCCGTCAAAGCTTATCTTACAGTGAAGCTTGTCCTCAATGAACTTGCTGTCTCCGTTCTGCCTGTCCCATGCGGTGGTTATGGCATGGCGTATGGCTCTCTCCACACGGGTGGGTGTGGTCTGATTGGTCTGGGCAACGGTAGGGTAGAGCCTCTTTGTTATGCTGTCAAGGACGGTCATATCCTCGGTAGCGAGCATTACTGCCGAACGCAGATATCTGTAACCCTTTACATTGGGTGGCACTCCCATTTTCTGGATTATCTCCGTAACTGTTCTTTCAAGGCCGCTTTGGCTGCCTGTCCACAAAGAAGGCTTTTCAGTGTAAGATGCCGTTCTGTGGCCAAAATATTTCTGCAAAAGCTCTTCAAATTCCCATTCCCTGCGGCAGCAATGGACAAAGCCAAATTCGTCAAATGCAGAAGGTTCAGATGTGATAATAAAACATGGCGCATAATGCTCGATGTTCTTGAAAAAGCAGAATACCTTTAAAAGTTCATCCTTTCCTATTGATCCGGTATCTGCTGCAAATGCTGAAAGCTCAGAGTTGAGCATCGCTGACGTTATCGAGACAGCGTCAGGTCGGGTACGGACGCAGCTGTATCCAAGCTCGGTGAGAGTATCATACAGTGAACAGTATTTACTGTCGCAAACTGCTATTTTGTCAAATGAAGACATTTTATCATCCTTTCGATATTGGCTCCTTTGCCAACATATTTAATGTACATGAATATTGTCTCACTCATCCTTATAATGCGTCTCTATATGTACAATTTACGGCCGTTAATTTATGACAATATGATAACATTTATTACAATTTCTGTCAACGTGTGCACTAAGCGACAAAAGTCCCTTTTCAATGACTATGGAAGGACAAAATTATTTATTATAATAATATTACTGATTTGTATCATATAAACATTATTTTTATATAATATATTTTTAATTTAAATTCAATTTTCATATTATTTGTCTCTAAATGGCTATAATACGTCATTTAGCAAGATACGCATATATGTATCGCAGCAAAAGGCATCAGTCCCCATAAGATAAACTTTTTATAAACACGGCTGTGCAGATGTTTTTTTACCGTCAAGACATATTTTTTGGATTAACGATATCTTAACCATTAAGTTTACATTTTTGGTATTCACATTCACTTTTTGATTGATTATCTCTGCTTTTTATTTTCAGTTAAGTTACAAATACTGCTAAAGGATAAGTTTTACACTGAAATTATTAACAAGTCATTGTTTATTATATTCAAACACAAAGGTCGGAAGCTTGTTCCGACCTTTGATAATTATCTTTTGCTGCAAATGTCTCCGATAGCTCTGCACAGCATATCCGTTTCAACGGTTGTGTTGAAGCATGAGGGGGAAAACCTGATAGCGCCGTTTGGGAGCGTACCTGCCGCCTTATGGGCAAGACCCGAGCAGTGCAGTCCTCCACGGAGGGCAAAGCCCCTGTCGCTGAGCAGTGATGTTGCTTCTTCGGGCAAAATGCCGTCCAGATTGAAAAGGACTATGGGAAGATATTTTGCCCTGTCACGCCTGTATATCCGCACGCCGTCCAGCCTTTCAAGTCCTGCTATGAACCTGCTGCAAAGGGCGTTCTCGTGATCGGATATCCTGTCATGACCATACCTGTTTATAAAGTCGATGCCTGCGCCTACGGAAACTATGCCCACGGTGTTCACCGTGCCGCTTTCCAGTCCCTCGGGGAGGAACGGGGTCTGCTCCAGCTCAAGGGAAGTACTGCCCGTTCCGCCCTCCATGATATGATAGATAGGGAACTTGCCGTCGGTTATCATAAGTCCTGTGCCGGAGATCCCGAAAAGTCCCTTGTGTCCCGGCATACAAAGGATATTTATATTATCCTCCTGCATATTTACAGGCAGCACGCCGCAGACCTGTGCGCCGTCCGCTATGAAGCATATGCCATGGCGGCGGCACATCTCTCCGATGCGCCTGAACGGAAGCAGCTGACCTGTTACGTTGCTGCCCAGAGTACAGACAACGGCAGCTGTTTTTGGCGTGATGAGTCTTTCAAAGTTCATCACGGTAACATCGTCATCGGGGTGCACCTCGGCAATGCTGTAGGTAAGCCCCCGCTTTGTCATTTCATAAACAGGGCGTGCAACGGAGTTATGCTCTAAGTTTGAGATTATTACGTGAAAATCACGCTTTTCCCTGAGAGCCTCCTCCGCAATGCCCTTGACGGCAATATTTATACTATGTGTGCAGTTTGAGGTGAATACCACGTTCTGCGGCTCTGCGCCGAACATTTGTGCTGCCTTTTCCCTTACGCTGTAAACGGCAGACGAAGCACTTATGGACAGCTTATGTCCGCTGCGCCCGGGATTTCCGCCGTATCTTACAATGGCATCGGCAGCGGCGCTTCTTACAGAAGCAGGCTTTGGATAGGTAGTTGCGGCGCTGTCAAAATATATCACATAAGATCATTCCCTCCGGATAATATGTTTATTTAACTTCACTTACGGTCTTATAGGGGATCTTGTTATCCTCCATAAGCTTTATAAGCTCAGCTGACGGCGCATCGGTGAGGACGCTGTAGCCGCAGCCGTGTGCGATATTGGCGGGTGTACGTCTTATCTCTGCGGAATGTCCCGCTTTATTCAGAACAGTCTTTGCCTTGTTTGCAAAGGTCACTGAGGCAAAGGCTATGATATGCTTCTGCACATTATCACCCTTTCGTGATCAGCTTACCGAGCCGTATATCAATGCCTATACGCAGCTCAGTATAAGTATTATATTCACCTGACGGGCGAAGTGTCACTGTGAAGCAATATCGGGATTGACCTTTTCCCGTGAATGTGATATTATAAGTATTGTCAGGTCTCTACCATTATTTTTCCCGTGTCTTCGCTTCTGAGGGCTATGACTGCCCCTCGGATAAGATAGGCGGTAGGGTCGCCTGCGGGGCTTCTGTGGAGGCAGATAACTCTCGTCCCCTCGATAAGTCCCATGTCCATCAGCCTGCGGCGCATACTGCCGCTGCTGTTCATTGCCCTGACCGTGGCTGTTGTGCCCTCGGCAAGGCTGGAAAGTGTTGTATTCATAAGTACAAGACCTCTGTTATGTTAGTTATTATATGTTATACTAAGCACCAATTAAAAACTACAAAAAATCGAGCATGATCTATGCGATGATTTTTTGTATATAGTCTTATTGGCGATTAGTATTATAATATGTTGAAATAAGTTACTGTGTTAATCGGAGGAAATATGCCAAGATTTTTTATTGATGAGGACGCTCTCAGGGGCGATGAAATTGTTATCACAGGCGGTGATGCCGTTCACATCGGCAGGTCGCTTAGAATGAAAACAGGCGATGAGATAACCTTTTGCCGCATGGGGATTGAATACAAAACTGTCATCGAAAAGATGACTTCCGATGAGGTTTACTGTAAGATAACTGAGCAGTCCCCCTCCTCGTCCGAGCCGAGATTAAGGCTGTCCTTATATCAGGCTTTGCCAAAGCAGGATAAGGCGGAGCTTATCATTCAGAAATGCACGGAGCTTGGTGCAGCGGAGATAGTTTTCTTTCTCTCCCGCAGATGCGTATCACGCCCCGATGAAAAATCCGCACAGAAAAAGCTTATCCGCTGGCAGAAGATCGCTGAGGAAGCCGCAAAGCAGTCCGGCAGGGGAGAGATACCTGTTATCAGGGGCATTTTGTCCTTTGATGAAGCTGTAAACTCCTTTGCGGACAAGGATATAAGTCTTTTCTGCTATGAAAACGGCGGACAGAGGCTTTCGGAGGCTGACATATCCTCTGCCAATACCTGCGGAGTTATGATAGGCGCAGAGGGCGGCTTTGACAGGGACGAGGAAGAAAAAGCCTGTGCTGCGGGAGCAACCCCCATATGGCTCGGCAAGCGTATTCTCCGCTGCGAGACCTGCCCCATTGCGGTGACTGCTATTATTATGAATATTGCTGGGGAAATGTGAGGGTAAATTTGTCCGTACCTGCGCCTTACGGCGGAAACCAAAATCGCTGTTCCTGACGGAACGCTCTTGGTTTCAAGCCGCCTGCATGAAATAGTTTTAATATCATTTGAGAAATTAAATTCATTTGCAAGATTTTAAACTTTCAGTGCAGGCGGCTTTAGACTTTTTCTTTTGTCGATTATCAGCTCGATTGTCTTAACCGTCAGCAAACGGATTTCGCTGCTTGCGAGCAGCGACCAGATGGCTCTGCCCTCTGGACTCCCGCCACCTTTGAAAAGGTGGACTAAACTTTTTACCTTGTACTTATTTGCAAGGATTTGCTTGTTTTGTCTGTTTTCCTTTTTTCCCTTTAATAAAATAACCGTCTCGGATTTTTTCCGAAACGGTTATTTTTATTATTTTGCTTCTCCATAGACCCTTACATAATCCACCTTGATACTGTCGGGCAGATCTTCGGGGCTTGGTGCGCCTGTCCAGCCGCCTGTTTCTGCGGAAACTATAACATACAGCGGAACCTCACAAGTTCCTCTTGCTTTCTTTGCGTCTGTACGCCAGCTTTCCTTGCCGTCGATATAATAAACATACTCATCTTCCGTCCAGAGCAGTCCGAATGTATGATAATTGCCGTCATACACATCTGCGCTGACCACCTTTCCCGATGACTTATGTGCTTTTCCGTAGCCGTCCCAATTAAGTGTATGCTGTATCTTTTTTTCATTATGGAACGGCGACTCATAAATGTCTATCTCTGTGCCGTCCTTTCCGCCGTTATTTTCGCTCAGGACGCTGTCGCCCATGAGCCAGAAGGCTGTCCAATAGCCGGGCTTTGAATTAAGAGTGCATCGCACCTCAAAATACCCGTATGCCTGCTCGAAAAGTCCCTTTGTTTCCACCGCTCCCGAATTGAAGCGGTCTGTTTCCTCGTCGTAAGACATTTCAAGGACAAGGCTGCCCTCTCCGTCAAGATATGACATTTCATCACACCAATAGTTGTTAAGGTCCTGCCGTCTCTGCTCGTCTGCCCTTTTCCACTTTGATGTATCAAGCTCTGTTCCGTCAAAGTTGTCCTCAAAGGTAATGGCATAATGCCTGCCGTCGATGAACTTATCGTTTCCGTCAGTACCCAGTCCCACAACGCCTGTTACGGCGGTCTGGACGGCTGTGAGGAACGCAAGAAGCTTTGATGTCATATTATCACTCCCTATCAATTCCGCCTGTTTTTCTGAGCTTGGAGAGCCATATTATAAGCACGCTCACATCGGCAGGGGACACGCCCGAAATTCTGCTTGCCTGACCGATATTCTCAGGCTTTACCTTATTGAGCTTTTCTATCGCTTCAAGGCTCAGTCCGCCGATATCCTTGTAATCCACATTATCGGGGAGCTTTTTCTCTTCAAGCTTTCTTACATGATCTACTTCCATAAGCTGACGGGCAATGTAGCCGTCATACTCTATCCTGAGACCCACCTGCTCCTTTACCTCATATGAAAGCTCAGGGCGTTCATCGTCAAAGGGTGCAAGGTCGTCATATGATATCTGGGGGCGCTTTATAAGCTCGGACATTTTAAGTCCTGTTGAGATAGCCGCTGTGCCCTTGCTCATAAGCATTTCATTAAGCTCGGGTGAGGGGCTGACGGATTTTTTCTTTACACGCTTTATCTCCGCTTCTATCTGAGCCTGCTTTTCAAGGAATTTTTCATATCTCTCATCGGAGATAAGTCCTACCTCGTGACCGATAGGCGTAAGGCGCTCGTCGGCATTGTCCTGCCTGAGTATGAGTCTGTATTCGCTGCGGCTGGTCATCATTCTGTAGGGGTCGGTGCAGCCCTTGATAACAAGGTCATCGATAAGCGTGCCGATGTAGGAAGATGAACGGGGGAGAGATATCTGCTCTCTGCCGTGGACTGCAAGGGCGGCGTTTATTCCTGCGATAAGTCCCTGTGCGGCAGCCTCTTCATAGCCTGATGTTCCGTTGAACTGACCTGCGCCGTAAAGTCCGCTTATTTTCTTGAATTCAAGGGTGTGCTTCAGGTCCTGCGGGTCGCAGCAGTCGTATTCGATGGCATATGCGTTTCGCATTACCTCAACGTGCTCCAGTCCCTTTATGGTGTGCAGAAATTTCAGCTGAACGTCCTCGGGAAGAGAGGAGGACATTCCCTGCAGATAATATTCATCGGTGGTAAGACCCATTGGCTCGATAAAAAGCTGGTGACGGGGTCTGTCGGGAAAGCGCATTATCTTATCCTCAATAGATGGGCAATATCTGGGGCCTATGCCGTGTATCCTGCCCGAATAAAGAGGTGAACGGTGGATATTCTCACGTATAGTCTTGTGGGTCTCATCATTTGTGTAAGCCACATAGCAGGAAACTATATTTTTAAGACCCTCTCTGGGAGTTTCAAAGGAAAATGGCTGGATATCCTCATCGCCGTCCTGGCGTTCGAGAAGGTCAAAGTTAATGCTTCTCTTATGCACACGGGAGGGTGTGCCTGTCTTGAATCGCCTGAGATGAACTCCTATCTTTTCAAGGCTTGCGGAAAGATATCTTGCGGGGAGGGTGGCATCAGGCCCGCTTTCGTAGCTCACATCTCCCACATGGATAACGCCTTTGAGATATGTTCCTGTTGCGATGATGACCTTTTTCACATTGTACCTTGCGCCAAGGGCTGTGACAATGCCTGTTACTGTGCCGTTCTCAGCCAGTACCTCTGTTACCTCAGCCTGCTTTATGTACAGATTTTCCTGATCCTCGCATACCTTTTTCATATACTCATGGTACTTCACCCTGTCTGCCTGAACACGCAGGCTGTGAACGGCAGGGCCTTTTCCACGGTTGAGCATTCTGCTCTGGATAAAGCATTTGTCGGCAGATTTGCCCATCTGACCGCCCAGCGCATCTATCTCACGGACAAGATGACCCTTAGCCGTTCCGCCGATAGAGGGGTTGCAGGGCATATTTGCAATGCCGTCAAGGGTGATCGTGAAAAGAGCCGTCTTTACCCCCAGACGTGCGCAGGCAAGAGCAGCTTCCACTCCCGCATGACCCGCTCCCACAACGGCAACGTCAAAATCATCTACATAGTAATTATCCATATTTATTCTTCCAATCCTAAAAATATAAACCGAATGTCTGCTTTTTTAATTGCTGAGCTGCAAATAAAACGTATATCACCGAATACCTAAACGAGGCGGCTGTGTGCGGCATGCCTTATTTGCTATCATATACCATCAAATAAAAGTTACCGAGCCGCATATTAAACGTATATCACCGAACACCTCAACGAGGTGGCTGCGGCAACATGCCGCCTACTTGCCTACACAGAAATGTGAGAATACTTCATTTACAACGGATTCCGTGGTGCGCTCTCCCGTAAGTTCAGTCAAAGCATTTTCAGCTTCGTCAAGAACAATGTTAACAGCATCAAGAGTAATGCCGCCCTTAACCGCATCAAGCGCTTCGGAAATGCAGCTTATCGCCTTGTCAAGACACTGCTTCTGGCGCTCATTTACGGAAAGCTCCTCACATACATTACTATCTGTAATAAATAAATCATACAATACTTCTTGTAATTTATCTGTACCCTCACCCTTTGCGGCAGAGATTTCAACAACATTATCAAAATTGTTGAAAACCTCCTGCCTGTCAAGAACGCCCTCACAGTCGCTTTTGTTTATGCAGGCAATTTTCTTGGCAGAGGCATTTTTGCAGGCTCTTATAAGGCTCTTGTCATCATCATCAAGAGGAATGCTGTTGTCAAAGACAGCAATGATAAGGTCAGCGGAGGAAAGCTTTTTCACTGCCTTTTCAATGCCTGCTCCCTCAATGATGTCTTCCGTTTCACGTATTCCCGCAGTGTCGGAAAGGCGCAAGACAATGTCTCCCAGACGGACGGACTCTTCAACAATATCCCTTGTGGTGCCTGCAATATCCGTGACAATGCTCCTGTCACAGCCGCTGAGCAGATTCATAAGGGTGCTTTTGCCCACGTTGGGCTTTCCTGCAATTACCGTGTCTATGCCTGCCTTTAAGATGCGGGTGTTGTCATATGCACGGCGGATTTTTTCAAGCTCGCTGAGGATATCGGAAAGCTCTGCGCACATATTGTCGTCATCGACCTCGGGAATATCATCTTCGGGGTAATCTATCCATGCGCCGATCTCTCCCAGCAGATGCAACAGCCTTTCGGAGCAGCCGTGTATCTTTTTGTAAAGCATTCCCTCACGGACGTTGAGCGCACGCCTGTGGGAAGCATTGCCCTCGGCGGATATGATATCCATTACCGCCTCCGCCTGAGTAAGAGAAAGCTTGCCGTTTATAAAAGCTCGCTTTGTAAATTCTCCCCCTGGAGCAGGCACGGCTCCGCAGTCGTATATGGCTCTTAGCACCTTTTCGGTGATGAAAATGCCGCCGTGGCATGATATTTCAGCCACATCTTCGCCTGTGTATGACCTTGGCGCTCTGAAAATTGTGATAACTCCGTCGTCCAGCTCATCGCCCTCAGAGGTGTGTATCTTGCCGTATGCGCAGGTGTAGCCCTCCATTTCGGAAGGCTTTTTCTTTGATGAAAGGGGAGTAAATATCCTGTCAGCAATTTCAAAAGCATTATCCCCCGATATCCTTATGACGGAAATTCCGCCTGCCGCACGGGGAGTTGAAACTGCGGCTACGGTGCTGTCGGAAATTATCATGCCCTGTCTTTCCTTTCTGAGGCTCTTTCTCTCAGCTTTGCACGGATATTTTCAAATTCCTTTCTGTACTTTACAGAGTGCATACTTGGGAAAGCCTTGATCATTCTTTCAACGTTCTTATCGCTGAACGCCACAAGAGCGTCATATCTTGCACGGAGCTTTTCAACAGTTTCGTCCTTCATATCGGTAATATTTTCCTTGATGTCATTTCTAAGCTCGGCAGCTTTTTCCTCGCCCTCCATCCTCTTGGCATAGATAGCGGCAGCGGCTTCACTGCCCTTGTCAACGGCAGTAAGTGCGGTATCCGCAAGAGCTTTGCCAAGCTTCTGGGAGCTGTTGTACATTTTCTCCGATATTTCGGAAATCTCTTTCAGTCTCAGGTTCAGCTTATATACAGCCGCTACGGAATTGGAGCAGTCAATGATTATAAGCACGCCCATAACGCCGATGAAAACAGTTCCCGCAGTTGTGGGAATACTGTCAACCAGCCATTCTATCTGCGGCTCTGCGCAGTATTCAACGATAAGGCAGCCCATTCCCCAGAGGATACTGGTTTTAAGGCAGATATACCCCTTGAAATTAAAATGCTCGTCCGAATAATCCCACCAGACATTGTGGAATATCATCTTCATGGTAACGCCCACAAAAAGCTCAAACGCCGTACATATAAGCGACGAACAGATGAACATAAGTATTGGGATATCCATGAACGGGTGGAGCAGTATGGTTATTATCAGCACACCGAAGCCGTATATGGGGCATATGGGCATACTTAAAAATCCACGGTTTGAATACTCGCCCATTTTAAGCGCATGGGCGCACACCTCTATTGCCCAGCCGATAAACGACCACACAATAAACAAAAGGCACATTTCGTACAGGCTGAAACCTAAAATATCAATTTTCTCGTAAAACATATCACTTATTCAGCTTTTCTTTCAGTTCCTTTGCTATCTTTTCGTATTCCAGCTTGTCGATCTCCATGGCGTTTGCTACCATCATTTTCTTGGCCGCCTTGAGATTTTCGGCTGTGTATTTGGTATTCATTCTGTCTTTCCACTGCTTTTCGATCTTCTTGTCCTGCTTATTCTTTTCTTTGATAAGCTCCTTGAATGTGTTAGGTTCTTTTTTCCCGAAAAGTATTCCCATGTCGATTCTCCTGTCTGATAATATACCGAAAAGGGGTAAGAAAAACTTACCCCTTTATGAAATTATTCTTCAGTATCTTCCTGATCGTCCTCGTCATCATCGGGAGCTTCGTCGATAACGACCTCGTTCTGCTCTTCTGCTGCAGCCTCAGCCATTTCCTTTTCAAGCTCTTCCTCGGAGGGCTGTTCTATCTTTTCTGTCTCGGCGCTGTCGTCATGCTCGGCACGGGTGAATGCAACCACTCTGTCCTCGCCGCTTACTCTCATAAGCTTAACGCCCGTTGCATATCTGCCCATGATGCGGATATCGCAGGCACGTATTCTTATGATAACGCCGTCTGTTGCTATCATGATAATATCGTCTTCCTCGTCAACTATCTTTATGCCGCATACATAGCCCTTATCATCGGACACCTTGTAGTTGAGCATACCATAGCCGCCTCTGTTCTGGATACGGTAATCATCAAGCTTTACACGTCTTCCCAGACCCTTATCGGTAACGGTGAGAACGCTTGCGCCCTCTCTAACTCTTGCCATGGAAACAACATAGTCGCCGTCTCTGAGCTTTATTGCCTTTACGCCGTGAGCGGTCCTGCTCATAGGTCTCATCTGGGTCTCGTCGATTCTGATAGCGTAGCCGTTTCTGGTGGCAACTATTACCTGAGCGCTGCCGTCGGTAAGTCTTACGCCTGCTATCTCATCGCCATCATCAAGACCAACGGCTCTCAGACCGTTCTTTCTCACATTCTTGTATGCGGAAAGGGGAGTTCTCTTTATCTTGCCGTTCTTTGTGACCATGATAAGGAACTTGCCGTCTTCATAGTCTGTGGTCTTTATCATTGCGGCGATCTTTTCATCTTCCGCAAGGGGAAGCATATTGATAACATTCACTCCTCTTGACTGCTTGGAGCCTTCTGCTATCTCGTAGCATCTGAGCTTGTACATAATGCCCTTGCCGGTAATGAACAGCACATCATCGTGAGTGGAGGAGATGAACATTTCCTGAATGAAGTCCTCGTCCCTCTGCTTGATGGCGGAAACGCCCTTGCCGCCTCTCTTCTGGGTCTTGTACTCGCTTATGGGCTGCCTCTTGATGTAGCCGATATTTGTAAGAGTTACAACACAGTCCTCAACGGGGATAAGGTCTTCAACATCGACCTCGCCGCTGACGTTTTCGATGGAAGTTCTTCTTTCATCGCCGTATTTTCTCTTTATCTCTTCAAGCTCATTGCAGATTATTTCAAGCACTCTTTCGTGGCTTGCAAGTATCTCGGTGAGATCCTTTATCTTTGCATTAAGCTCAGCCAGCTCATCATCTATCTTCTTTCTTTCCATATTGGAAAGCTGATACATTCTCATCTGGGCAATAGCGTCTGCCTGAATTTCAGTAAGGCTGAAGCGTGCCATAAGTCTCTGCTTTATCTCGGTGATATTTTCCGAGGTGCGGCATATTTGTATAACTTCCTCGATATTTTCTGCTGCAATTACCATACCCTCCAGGATATGTGCCCTTGCCTGAGCCTTGTCAAGGTCAAACTTGGTTCTTCTGCGGATAACTTCTACCTGGAAGTCGATGTATTCTGTAAGCATCTGCTTGAGGGAGAGTATCTTAGGCTCGCCCTTAACAAGCGCCAGCATAATAACGCCCACAGTGTCCTGGAGCTGTGTATATTGATAAAGATGATTGAGCACTACCTGTGCGATAGCGTCCTTTTTCAGCTCGATAACTATACGAACATCATGATCCTTGTCGGACTCATCACGGATAGTATGGATCCCGTCGATCCTCTTATCCTTTGCAAGGTCAGCAATGTTCTCGATAAGGCGCTTTTTGTTGACCATGTAAGGAATTTCTTCGATGATGATGCAGGTACGGTTCTTTATGTCCTCTATCTTTGCACGGCCTCTGAGGGTAATGCGTCCTCTTCCTGTTGCATAGGCTGCACGAATGCCCGCACGGCCCATGATTATGCCGCCTGTGGGGAAATCGGGGCCCTTTATGTGCTGCATAAGCTCATCAAGAGTGCAGTCGGGGTTCTTTATAAGGGTCTGAACAGCGTCGATAGTCTCGGTAAGGTTGTGGGGAGGTATATTTGTTGCCATACCTACCGCAATACCTACGGAGCCGTTTACCAGAAGGTTGGGGAAACGGGAGGGAAGCACAACAGGCTCTTTGAGTCTGTCATCATAGTTGGACATATAGTCGATGGTGTCCTTGTTGATATCCGTAAGCATATCAAGAGCCATCTTGTCCATTCTTGCCTCAGTATAACGGTAAGCAGCAGGGGGGTCGCCGTCCAGCGAACCGAAGTTTCCGTGACCGTCAACAAGGGGATATCTCATAGAGAAATCCTGGGCAAGTCTTACCATGGCATCATATACAGATGCGTCGCCGTGGGGGTGATAACGACCCAGCACTGTACCTACGGTATCGGCGCACTTTCTGTACTCCTTATCGGGAGTAAGTCCGTTTTCATACATTGTGTAAAGGATACGTCTGTGAACGGGCTTAAGACCGTCTCTTACGTCGGGCAGAGCACGGGAAACTATAACTGACATGGAATATGCAAGGAAGGACTCCCTCATTTCCTTTTCAATGTCCCTGTGGACGACTCTGTTATTGTTCAAGCTGAAATTCTCATCTGACAAATCTAACAACTCCCTCTGAAATCAGGTTATTAGCATAAGCTCTGATTTAATTTTCCTTATAGCGTACTCCCATTATATTTGAGAGCCTGTTTTTTATCTCTGTATTCTCTTCGGGCGTGAAAGCTGATTTGGGAATAACAAAAACATTTATCTTCTTGACATATACGATGTACATATCGGAGCAGTCGGTTATCTCAACGGAGCTATTGTCAAGGTGGATAATGGTTGCGGGGGGAGTATCATCTTCCTCACCCTCAGCCTCACTTTCTTCCTCGGCTTCCTTTTCTGCTTCTTCGCTTATATACGTATCGTGTATTGTTGATATTTTTAAACTATCTGTATAAATTTCTGCTTTATATACAGCACCCTCAAGCTCGCCAAGGCTGGAATCAAGCTTCCTGTAAACATTCTTGGGTCTCATAAGCAGATATCCGCCCAGAATCACGCAGAATACCACAAGCATCCAGGAGAACGAAACATCTCTGTCCGCTCCCATTACTATATTGACCAGCTGGGTTATTATTGCAAGCACCACAAGGGTCATCTGAACAGCAACGCTTTTATAAACATATTTCTTCTGAAATATCTTAAAGCCTCTGAGAATTTCTTCCTTGCTGCTCTTATATTCGCCCTCGGCTATAAGCTCGCTTACTTTTCTGCCGTCATAAACATCATCAATATTCAAGAGTTATCATTCCTTTAAATAAATTCCCCTGATCTTCTCCCTGCAATAATATCAGATATCAAGATTCTGAACGTACTTCGCGTTTTTCTCTATAAAATCACGTCTCGGCTCGACCTTGTCGCCCATGAGGATAGTGAATATCTCATCAGCCTTTGCAGCGTCTTCAAGCTCAACACGGAGCATTGTTCTTGTCTCGGGATTCATTGTGGTCTCCCAGAGTTGCTCGGGGTCCATCTCACCAAGACCTTTGTATCGCTGAACGTTCAGCTTGCCGTCGCCCTCGGCGGAAAGCTCGGAAATGTACATATCTCTTTCTTCATCGGAGAAAGCATACTTTGCGATCTCCCTCTTTCCCTTTTTCTTCGATACCTTGAAAAGAGGAGGCTGGGCAATGTAGATATTGCCGTTGGTGATAAGGGGACGCATATATCTGAAGAAGAATGTGAGCAGCAGTGTTCTGATGTGAGAACCATCAACATCGGCATCGGCCATAATGATTATCTTGCCGTAGCGGAGCTTTTCAATGTTGAAATCCTCGCCGATGGAGGTTCCCAGAGCCGCAACGACAGGCATGAGCTTTTCATTGCCGTAAACCTTGTCGATACGTGCCTTTTCAACGTTGAGCATTTTTCCCCAAAGAGGAAGTATCGCCTGATAACGGGCATTTCTTCCCAGCTTTGCGGAACCGCCCGCAGAATCTCCCTCGACGATGTAAAGCTCGGTAAGGGTGTTGTCCTTATCGTAGCAGTCGGAAAGCTTTCCGGGGAGGGAAGCGCTGTCCATGGCGGACTTTCTTCTTGCGGTCTCACGGGCTTTCTTTGCAGCCTCTCTTGCCTTCTGAGCGTTTACAGCCTTATCGAAAACAAGTCTTGCCTGCTCGGGATTTTCTTCCAGATAGCACATAAGTTTTTCGGTAACGATATCTTCAACAAGGGGGCGAACCTCGGGATTTCCCAGTCTGCCCTTTGTCTGTCCCTCAAACTCGCAGTTGGTGAGCTTAACGGAAATGATAGCGGTAAGGCCCTCTCTTACATCGTCGCCGATAAGCTTATCGGCATTGTCCTTTATAAGATTGAACTTCTTGCCGTACTCGTTTATTACCTTGGTAAGAGCGTTCTTGAAGCCTGTTTCATGAGTACCGCCGTCAACGGTGTGGATATTGTTTGCAAAGGAACGGATATCCTCGTTGTAGGAATCATTCCACTGGAGAGCGATCTCGGCTGTGGAGTCACCCTTTGAACCGCTTACGTATATTACCTTGTCGGAAAGAGGATCAAGACCCTTTACCTTGTGGATATGCTCAACAAACTGCCTGATACCGCCCTCGTAGTGGAGTATCTCGGACTGGATATTGTCATCATCTCTCAGGTCGGAGAAAACTATCCTTACGCCTGCGTTAAGGAAAGCCTGCTCACGAAGTCTCTTTAAAAGCACCTCATAGTCATATACGGTGGTCTCGGTGAATATCTCGGGGTCAGCCTTGAACTTTACGCTGGTTCCCGTTTCGGTGGTGTCGCCGATTATTTTAAGAGGCTCATCGTAATGGCCGCCGTTGTGGAAGCGCTGGAAATGGATATGCTTTCCGTCCTTTACAGTAAGCTCCAGCCATTCGGACAGAGCATTTACAACAGACGCACCAACACCGTGGAGACCGCCCGCTACCTTATATCCGCCGCCGCCGAACTTTCCGCCTGCGTGAAGAATGGTATAAACAACGGTAGCTGCGGATATACCCTCCTTGGGGTGGATACCCGTAGGAATACCACGTCCGTTATCCGTTACCTCGATAATATCCCCCTTGAGGATATTTACGGTTATCTCCGTGCAGTAGCCTGCCAGCGCCTCATCAATAGCGTTATCAACTATCTCGTACACCAGATGATGAAGTCCTCTGGGGCCTGTGGAGCCGATGTACATTCCGGGACGCTTTCTTACAGCCTCAAGTCCTTCAAGTACCTGGATCTGGCTTTCATCATATGCGCCTGTGTTCTGCACAACATTTTCGTTCTGAATATCAGACATATTTTAGACCATTCCTTTCTGAGCTTACGTCGTTTCATTGTTTTTAAAAACTCTTCAAGCCCGAAACATGATTATTTGCATCTTTTTATAAGCGTGGCGGGGGATATGGGAGAAATATAAGTCCTTTCCCTGCCGTCCCTTGTGGAGACCACAAAGCTCTTGGGCATATCGTAGGAAACATAACAGGCGGATTTTCTCTTTCCCGATGCGGAAAGGTATTCCTTTGTGATCTTCCCTACAGAGGTATTTTCTATATCAAAAATGCCTATGATATCGCAGTCCCTTACAACGGTATCACTGCCAAGATGAACGTACATTTTATCTCCTTTCAGCCTTCGGTTATCCTTCCTCCGCTTACGGAGAATATCTTCCCCTCAGTGCCGTCAAGCACTCGGCTGTCGCAGCAGGTGATGAACACCTGCATATCGTCTATATTTCTGAGGATAAACCTCTGCCTGTCACGGTCAAGCTCGCTCAGCACATCGTCAAGGAGCATCACGGGCGCTTCGCCTGTCTGGTCCCTGATTATCTTTGCCTGCGCAAGCTTCATTACAAGGGCTGTGCTTCTCTGCTGTCCCTGGGAGCCGAACTCCCTTACGGAAAGCCCGTTTATGGTAGCAACGATATCGTCACGGTGAACGCCGCAAAGGGTGTATCCCGCTTTTATATCGTCCGCTGCCGAGGCTTTGAGCCTTTGATAATAAATATCCGCCAGTTCTCCCTCGTGGTCGGTCCTGCCGTCAAGAGACCTGTATATAGTTGACTGATAGTATAAATTTAATTTTTCTTTACTTTCAGTAATTTTACTGTACAAACTCTCTGTATATAAATTTAAATTATTACAATAAGTATCACGTATAACAGAAATATACGCACCTGTTTTGGCAAGCTGAACGTCCCAGATATCAAGGTCATCGGCGCTTCCGCTGCCTGTGAAGTTTATCTTCTTGATAAGAGCATTGCGCTGGCTGAGCAGGTTTTCGTACTTGTTAAGGGCATACACAAAGGACTTTTTCAGCTGCGATGATGACAGATCAACAAAGCTTCGCCTGTTATCGGGGGAGCCTTTGGCAATGAAAAGATCCTCGGGAGTAAACACCACGCATTTAAGGCTTCCGAAAAGCCTTGAAAGCAGCGGCACCTTTACTCCGTTGAGAGCGATATTTTTTTCACGGATATTGTTTTTTCTGACTTCAAAGGATATATCCTGACTTCTGAATGAATCCTGAAAAGAAAGACGTATAGATGCCTTTTCCTTTTCAAAGCCGATGAAATCCCTGTCCCTTGTTCCACGGAATGAGCGGCAGCCTGTCATCAGCCACACGGCTTCTATCAGGTTGGTTTTTCCCTGGGCGTTATCGCCGCAGAAAATGTTCATTCTTTCGTGGGGCCTTATATCCACATCGGAAAGGTTTTTATATCCGTCAGCAAAAACGCTTTTTATTATCACTCGCCAACGACCTCAAGTCTTATGATTATATCCTCGCCTGTGATCTCAACAAGGTCGCCGGGACGGATCTTCTTTCCTCTCATGGTGCAGACCTCACCGTTTACTTTAACGATGCCGTCAAGCACCATCTGCTTTGCTTCCGAGCCGATATCGGCAACGCCTGAGAATTTAAGGAGCTGATCCAGCTTGATAAATTCGGTTTTTATGGCTATCTTTTCAGTCTGAGTTTCCATAATACGCTCCTATGATTATTCGGATTTAAGTCTTACGGGAAGAACGAGGAAGGTATAAGCATCGCCGTCGATGGGAACTATCTTCATTGGGGAAAGTCCGCCGTTGAGGAGAAGCTTTACCTTATCGGACTCAGCAGCTTTAAGTGCGTCCAGCAGATATTTGCAGTTGAAGCCGATATCCACCTTGTTGCCTGTGATATCAACAGGGAACTCGTCGGAAAGCTTTCCGAGAGTGGTGGAACAGCTTATCTTTACCTGACCGTCGCCGAAGGAGCACTTTACGGGAGCCTTTGTCTGCTCAACGATAAGGAGTGAGCATCTTTCAAGGCTGGCAATAAGCGCCTTGGTGTTGAGAACTATCTCGGTGGAGTGGTTCTGGGGGATAGAACCCTTGTAGTTGTGGAACTCGCCCTCCAGCAGTCGGGAAATTACCATATATCCGTTGATATCAAAAACGATATGCTTTCTGGAAAGGTACATATTCACAGGATCGTCGCCGTCGTCCTTGAGAAGCTTTGATACCTCGGAAAGCGCCTTTGCCTTTACAACAAAGTGGTGCCTGTCCTCGGTGTTCAGCTTTTCTGTTCTTACAGCCAGCCTGAAGCCGTCTATTGCAACAAGATTGAAGATGCCGTTTTCAATGTCAAAAAGCTCTCCTGTAAGTATGGGCTTATTATCGGAAACAGATACGGCAAAAATCGTCTGACCTATCATATTTTTCAGCAATCCCTGAGAAATGGTGATGCTGTCGGAAGTATCATAGTCGGGCATTGAAGGATAATCGTCTGCGGAAAGAGCAAGAATGTTATACTCCGCATCTCCGCCCTTGATGGTAGCCTTCAGCTTGTCGTTTATCTCAACGGAAACATCCTCGGAGGGCATTTTTCTGATTATCTCGGCAAAAAGCTTTGCATTTACGGTAAATTCTCCGTGATCCTCGGAATCTACCTGTATCTTTGTCTGGATACCAAGCTCCAGGTCATAGCCTGTCAGCTCCAGAGTGTTTTTATCAAGGTACATCTTGATGCCTTCAAGAGCGCTTACGGGAGATTTCTGCGGAACTGCTCTTGATACGTTGTTTACCGCCTCATTGAGAACGGACTGCTTGCAGGTGAACTTCATTTATATCATTCCTTTTTATTATTATCAGTTTTACGGCTATGTATTTTATCGGTAACATTCTGAAACCAAGTTATTACAGTCAGGTTACACAGCACGTTACAAAACAAAACATATAATTACAAAATAGTAACAGTAATAGAGGTGTTGAAATTTATTAAATCGGGGTCAAAACCTTTTGCAAGGCGGTTTTATGGGTCAACAGCAGCGTGTTGAAATATTTTTGATAGTTTTGAAAATTACAAAGCGATTACAAAACGAAAACATTTCGGTTCAAACCGTTGAATTTCTTACAGTGAAAAGTTGAAACATTTCCTAAAAAACGGTTGAATCAAAAATTCGGGGGATTTTTCACTCGTCAGTTTGTTGAATGTGGGATTTATACATTCTGTAAATCCGAAATGTAACAAGTTGTAACCATTTTGTAATTGGGCTTTTTTCACTGAACCGGCTTTTTAACATTACTTTCAACAGCCTGTTGAAAACTGTTGATATAACTTACTGTAAAATTAAACTAAAAGTATATTTTAGATTTGATTTTACAACAAGTTGTGAAATTTGGGCATATGAAACGTTTTTTATGTTTTTCACATTCCACAACCCCTTATTTTTCGGCATTGTTGAAAGGAAGTCAAAGGTGTTGAAAAAGTTACATTTTGTAACTATCTGTAACATTTGGTAACTTTTAGCTGGATTCCCTCAGATTTTTGATGATATCATCAATGGTTTCTTTGGTCCTGGGGTCGCTTTCCATGGACTTTACGGCGGATTTGATGTAATAGGAAGCGGTGGAGTGGTTCTTTCCGCCAAGCTCCGCACCGATGCTCTCAAGCGAAAGCTGGGTCATTTCCTTGATAACATACGCTGCAACTATTCTTGCGGTGGATATCTGGGAAGATCTCTTCATGCTCCTGATATCATCGGCGGTAACGCCATATACTGCCGCCACGTCGCTTATGATCCTGTCAACGGTAACGGGGGCGGGGGAATCATCGCTGAGTATCTCTCTGATAGCGTTCTGCGCCTGTGTCATGGTGGGTGGAGTGCCCACAAGGTGCTGATATGCTTTCAGCTTCTTGACGCAGCCCTCCAGCTGCCTGATGTTGGTCTTAAGCCTTGTGGCGATGCAGTCCACCACATCGTCGGAAAGCTTGAGATTCAGCAGGTCGGCTTTTCTTTTTATGATAGCAACTCTCGTTTCAAAGTCGGGAGTTGTGATATCCGCAATAAGGCCCCATTCAAATCTTGTTCTGATACGCTCTTCAAGGGTCTTTATATCCTTTGGTGGGCGGTCGGAGGTGAGGACTATCTGCTTGCCCTGGGAATGAAGCTCGTTGAAGGTATGGAAAAATTCCTCCTGAGTTGACTCCTTGCCCGAAATGAACTGGATATCATCAACAAGAAGCACGTCCGCACTGCGGTACTTTTTCCTGAAAGGCAGGGTGTCCTTTTCCTTGATGGCTGAGATAAGCTCGTTGGTGAACACCTCGCCTGTAACATACACGATATTTGTATCAGGCTCGGAAGCCTTGATAGCGTTGGATATGGCTGTGAGCAGGTGAGTTTTTCCCAGACCCGAGGGTCCGTGGATAAACAAAGGATTATAAGCTCCCCCTCTGTTCTTGGAGACAGCCACGCAGGCAGCGTGGGCAAATTCATTTGACCTGCCTACTATAAATGTATCGAAAGTATAGTCATATTCGGCATTGGAAAATGTAAGCTCCAGCTCTTCCCTGTCCTTTATGGGCTTATAGTCGTTTTCGTCCGAATGTTCATCGGGGACGATGACTATTTCCACCTCGAAGCCCATAACGTGCATGAAAGCTTCTTTGAGCAGCTCACTGTAGTTTTTGAGAATGATCTCCTTCTGGAAGGAGGACTGCACCTTGATATAAGCTACATTGCCGTCCAGCCTGTCGGGTATCATTGATTTGAGCCACATATCATAGGCTACTTTTGTAAGCTCGTTATTGAGCACCTTCTGATGAATGTATTCGAGGACTTTATCGAATACCTCGGCAAAAGATTTCATAGAAAACCTCTTTCCCAAGCGTGAAAAACGCTGAAAAAATAAAAGAAATGCGCAGCAGCCCACAATTTTAGCTTCAAGAGGGCATAAACACACTATTCTAATAAATTATACCATAAACCCGCCCAAATTGCAAGGGGTACGGGCATTTTTTTCGCTGAGTTAAGGTATATTTAATAATAGAATAGGGTGAGGAATGAAAATTGAGCTTTTCAACAGATTTTTAAAATTTGTTGAAAGAGGATTTTGTTGTATGTAATGATGGAGAGGAAATGTTAAATGAAAAGTGAATTTGACCGTACCTGTGCCTTACGGCAGAAACTGAGAGCAATTTTTGCGAAATTGCTCTCAGTTTCAAGCCGCCTGCATTTTAATAGCTTTTATTTATTTTGAGAAATAATATTCATTTGGAATACTAATCTTCAATCAACCTATAGACAAATCCTCGGCTTTGTCTATAGAACGATTAAAGATTAGAATCAGACGGCGTTTTCCTGAGGGTAGTGGGCAACAGTTCTTCCCGTAGCTGGGGAAAGAGCGGAGAGAACGGCGGAGATGTGAAAATGTCCCTCACCGACCAGACTGTTGAGGGCAATATTGTTGTTGACGAGATATCTACCCTTGATCTTGATATGAGCGGCTCTGTACTTACGGGAGCCATAAATGCCGATAATTCGGGCGGAAATATCAGCGTTTCGCTTGATGAAAACAGCACATGGAAACCTCACATCGGACTGCTATATATCTTCCTTTGACGGTGATATCTCAAACATAAATGCAGGTGAATTTCATCTTTATGTAAACGGAGAAATGGTTGTGTGATAAAAAAAGTCTGAAAAATTCTGAAAATTTCAAAAAAACACTTGACAGAGGGCATTGGTTTGAGTTATACTATATCATTGATGGGGTATTCCCCGATGGCGTGTATATCTATGCGCCTTTGAATATGAAATCAAGTAATAAAAAGCGAGGAGGAAAGAATAGTGAAAAGAACATATCAGCCTAAGAAGCTCCACAGAAAAAAAGAGCACGGCTTTATGAAGAGAATGTCCACAAAGAACGGCCGCAAGGTGCTGTCCCGCAGAAGAGCAAAGGGCAGAAAGATGCTCTCTTACTGATTTACGATTATGCCTTTCTGTGAATATGACTTTACGGGACAGGTATAGCTGTAATACGGCTAAAGGTATCTTATGACCACAAATTTAACGGTTTGTGGTCATATTTTTTAGCCGTAAGAATTTTTTATGAGGCGGAGTTGCCATGCTTTTTACTGTCAGACTTAAAGATAACAAGGAATTTGTCAGGCTCTACGGCAAGGGCGCTTTCGTTTCCTGCGGAATGTGTACGGTATATTACCGCCGCAACGGCAGAAAAGAAAACAGGATAGGCATTTCCACAGGCAAGAAAATCGGAAATGCTGTCATGAGGAGCCGTGCCAGAAGAGTTATCAGGCAGGCTTACAGGGAAAATGAAGCTGATTTCCCCAAGGGTTACGATATTGTGATAACCGCAAGGCAGGGCAGCACCGAGTGCAAGTCCTATCACATCAGCACATTTTTCAAAAAAAAGGTCATTCCTGCCATGAAAGACCCTCAGAGGCAGAAGAGGACTGTTAAAAAATGACACCTCTTGACAGGCTGGAGTGGCTTTTTAAGGAGCTTTTCAAGCTTCCAATAAGATTATACAAAAGGTTTATTTCAAAATATACCCCTGCGGTATGCAGATATTATCCCTCATGCTCCACATATTTCATGCAGGCTATAGAAAAGCATGGAGTTATAAAAGGAACTGTTCTCGGAGTGTGGAGGATACTCAGGTGCAATCCCTTTGCCAGAGGCGGAGTGGATCATGTGCCGGATAAATTTGATCTGCTTTACTGCTTTAAAAAAGAAAATAACGGTGTTCATTATCGCAATCGCAGGAAATGACCCGTAATATACATCATCAATCGAAAAACGGAGGAACATTAAAAGTATGGGTTTTATTTCTGAGTTGATAGGTTATCCTCTTGGCTGGATAATGTGGGCGGTCTATGCTCTGGTCAAAAACTATGGCGTAGCAATTCTTATCTTCACATTTATTGTCCGCCTTATCCTTTTTCCGCTGTCCGTAAAACAGCAGAAATCAACCGCTGCAATGGCAGCCTTTCAGCCTAAGCTCGATAAGCTGAAAAAGCAGTATGCCAACAATCCCAACAAGCTCCAGGAAGAGCAGATGAAGCTCTATGCCGAGGAGAACATAAACCCCATGGCTTCCTGCCTGCCTATGTTTTTACAGCTGTTTTTCCTGTACGGCGTGTTCGACGTTGTATATCGTCCCCTTTATCACATTCTCCGAATCAGCAAGCAGGGCATTGAGGCTCTCAAGACTGTTGCGGCTCCCATGTTTGAGGGAGTAAATTACTTTAATTCCCGTCCCGAGCTTTATATCCTCCAGGCTGTAAAGGATAATCCTGCGGCATTTGAGGGCGCTGAGGGCGTTACTCCCGAAATGCTGGAAAAGATCTCCGGATTCAACAACAAGCTTTTCGGCATCATTGACCTTGGCTCTATCCCTAAGACTATATTTGATGAGGGCACTGTATGGAACGCAGCTGCTATCGGTCTGCTGCTCATACCCATTATCTCAGGTGTTATCCAGCTGGCAATGACCATTTACAGCACCGCAAAGCAGAAGAAGCTTAATCCCGAGGCTTCCGCTCAGATGGGCAGCATGAACATGATGCTTTACATCATGCCCCTGTTCTCTGTATGGATCGCATTTTCCTATCCCGCAGGTATCGGTTTCTACTGGATATGCTCCTCTCTCGTTGGTCTTATCCAGATGTTCGTTCTCAACAAGATATATACTCCTGAGTATGTTGCAAAGCTGGTTGAGAAAGACAAGCTCAAAAAGAAAAATCAGAAAAAATCAGGCATTATGCAGAAATACAATGATATGCTCCAGGAGCAGCTCAAGCAGCAGAACGGCGGCACTTCAAATAACGGCAGAATGACATCGGCTCCTGTTGTAAGAGATGAAGAAACAGGCGAAGAAATCAAGCTTTCCAAGTCTCAGGCAAAGGATTACGAGAGAAGAATTATTGCCGAGGCAAGAAGAAAACAGGCTGAAATGTACGGCGACGGCAGCGTAAGCAGCGATAACGACGATGAATAAAAATCCGATACAGAAAGGATGTTTCAATATGATGAAAAAGGAATTTACCGCAAATACCGTAGAAGAAGCTAAGAAGCTTGCAGCAGCAGAATTCGGCGTTGATATCAGCAAGCTTACCGTAACAGTTGTTGAGGAAGAGAAGAAGGGCTTTCTCGGAATCGGCAGAAGCGATGCAAAGATAGTTGCAGAGTATGAACCCAGCAAGGCTGAGATTGCTGCCGACTATATCAAGGAAATTCTCAAGTGCATGAACATTGACGCTGAACTGGATATCACTGAAAATGAGGACGGCGCAGTTATTGATATCAAGGGCGACACCACAGGCGCTGTTATCGGCAGAAGAGGCGAGACTCTGGACGCTATCCAGTACCTTGCTTCCATGACCGCAAACAGAGGCGACAAGGAATACTACAGAATAAGCCTTGACTCCTGCGGATACAGAGAGAAGAGAAAAGCCATTCTTGAAGAGCTTGCAAAGAAAATCGCCAAGAGCGTTCTCAGAAGCGGCAGAACCTCCACTCTGGAGCCTATGAATCCTTACGAGAGAAGAATCATTCATGCGGCTGTAAGCGAGATAGAGGGCGTTACCTCCAAGAGCATCGGTGAGGAACCTTACAGAAGAGTTGTTATTTCTTCCGTAAACGGCAGACCTGAGCGCAAGGGCAATTCTCAGAGAAGAGGAAACGGAAAGCCCCGCCAGAAGAGAGAGCCTTATTCCATGGATCTTATGAAGACCTCTTTCGAAAAGGACTACAAAAAGCCCAAGCCTGAGGACAGTATGTTCGACGGAGAGCTTTACGGAAAGATTGATCTTTAATTAAATTCAAGAAAAAGTCGGTTGCGTGCCGACTTTTTTTATAGGCATTGTTCCACGTGGAACATTTGACAGGAGATGACAAAATGGGCGAACTTTCAAAGCTTCCGAATATAGGAAAGGCAGTTGAGAAGCAGCTCAACGGTGCAGGCTTTTTTACATATGATGAACTTAATGCGACAGGTGCGGAAAAGGCATGGCTGAAACATTCAGGAGAATGACAGCTCTGCTTGTATTCACAGACTGCTTGCTTTGGAGGGTGCGATACAATAACCGAGCTGCCGCAGGACAGAAAAGACAAGCTTAAAAAATTCTATGAGCTTCACAAATTATATTGAAAAGGAAAAACAATATGAATATTATCTCTTTTGAAGAGTTTGAAAAGATGTTTGCAGAGCAGGGCATTGAGATTAGCCAAAGTCAGTATGATATGCTTGACAAATATGCTCATATTCTGGTGGAATATAACAAGGTGATGAATCTTACGGGAATAACCGACCCTATGGGTATATCAGAAAAGCATTTTCTGGACAGTCTGCTTATTTTCAAATACTGCGATATTCCTCAGAACGGCAGGGTGATCGATGTGGGAACGGGCGCAGGCTTCCCAGGAGTGCCGATGAAGATATATCGCCATGACCTTGATGTAACTCTCCTTGACAGCCTTATGAAGCGTGTGAAGTTTCTTGAAGCAGTGGCTGCGGAGACACTTCCTATGACCTGTATCCATGCCCGTGCAGAGGACGGGGGACGTGACAAGTCACTTCGTGAGAGCTATGATGTGGCAGCTGCAAGAGCTGTGGCGGCACTCCCTGTGCTGGCTGAATACTGTCTGCCTTTTGTTAAAGTTGGTGGCAGCTTCATTGCCATGAAGGGTCCAAATGAAAATATCAGCGAGGGCAATAACGCTGTAAAGACACTGGGCGGAGAAATATCCAATGTGTATGAATATGCGCTTCCGTGCGGCGACAAGAGGGTTATCGTTGAGATAAAAAAAATATCAGCCACACCGACAAAATATCCACGAGTTGGCGCTCAGATTTCAAAGAAGCATCTGTGATTTGCTGAATTAACCTTGGAATAGAATAATAAATGTCGCAGGGCGGCGAAATATTAAGCTTTATTTTAGGCATAAAGGGCATTACAATTATATCATCAACAAAAGAAAGGATGATATGTAATGCCCTTTAAAATTAACTTATTAGAAAATATAGGCGGCGTTATAATGAACGAAAAGCCTGCGGGCAAGGTTGTTGAGGTGGATATTGACAGAATATATCCTAACCCGAATCAGCCCAGAAGAAAATTTACTGAAGAGGACTTAAAAGAGCTGGCCGCAAGCATCAAGACAAACGGACTTATACAGCCTATAATCGTCCGTCGGCTTGATATTGGCTATGAACTTGTGGCAGGGGAAAGGAGACTTCGTGCGGCACGTCTCTGCGGTATGACGATGATTGCCTGCATTATTGTAGAGACCACAGAAAGAGGTTCTGCAATAATGGCTCTCACGGAGAATATGCAGCGTAAGGATCTTAACTTTTTTGAAGAAGCGGAAGCTATCAGTGTGATGATCGAACTGTTTGGCTACACTCAGGAAGATGTGGCTGTGAGACTGGGAAAATCACAGTCAACGGTGGCAAATAAGATACGTCTGCTGAAATTTACCCGCCCTGAACGAAAAGCTATGCTTGAATACGGCTTTACTGAAAGGCACGCCAGAGCTTTACTGTGCGTCAATGATGTTACTCTCAGAACTCAGCTTATTGAAGAAATATACCGCCGCAGGCTCAATGTGGAAAGTACGGAAAAGCTTATTGAAATGAGAATGAAAGAAAACAAGGAAATGGTCAGAATAAAGAAGTGCCGAGGGGCTTTCAAGGACGTGAGACTTTTTGTGAATACCATAAATCATGCTGTAGAGGTGATGAAAGCAGCAGGCATTGAAGCTGAAATGCGCAAGAGCAAGCAGAAAGAATACACTGAATATGTTGTTCGTATTCCTAACAAGAGTGCATAGCAGATATATTACATAATACAAATTGTTCCACGTGGAACATCTGATTTCAGAAATTTATTTGATTTATCATAATTGGAGAATGTTCCACGTGGAACATTCTTTTTTTATTACCTTTGCCAGTTGCAAATAGTCTCCATCAATGCTATAATATTATAGTAATGAGAAAATACTCCTGAAAAGGAAATGAATTTTGCTCAAAACAGTGGCTTTGAGCTATTTTTTGCTTTATTGGAAAGGAAATTCATATAATGACTAAAATTATTGCGGTCGCCAATCAGAAAGGCGGCGTTGGCAAATCAACTACTGTGGTAAATGTGGCTGCATCTATCGGAATAAGGGGTCAGAGGGTGCTTTGCATTGACATGGACCCTCAAGGCAACACTACCAGCGGCTTTGGAATAAGGAAAAAGTCAGTCTCGGTGACTGTTTATGATATTCTTATGGGAAAAAGACGTATTACCGAGGGAATAATTGAGACAGCTTATAAGAACGTGTCTGTAATTTGCAGCACATCTGCTCTTGCAGGCGCTGATATTGAACTTGTTAATCTGGATAACCGCTCAAACCGCCTTAAAATGCAGCTGCTGACGGTGAAAAATGACTATGACTACATATTTATCGACTGTCCGCCCTCACTTTCACTGCTGACTATAAACGCACTTTGTGCATCTGACTCAGTGCTTATCCCGCTTCAGTGTGAGTATTATTCGCTGGAGGGACTTTCTCAGCTGGTGGAGTCTATCAGGCGTGTAAAGCAGCATTATAATCCCAATATTGATATTGACGGCATTGTGTTCACCATGTTTGATGCGAGACTTAACCTTACAAATCAGGTAGTTGCTGAGGTTCAAAAGCATTTTCCAAAGAAAGTTTATCGCACAGTTATTCCAAGAAATGTTAAGCTTTCGGAGGCTCCCAGCTTTGGCAAGCCTGTCATTTATTATGACAAGTCATCCAGAGGTGCAGAGGCGTATGAACATCTGGCAGAGGAAATGCTCACCCGTCACGGTATTAAGGACATCACTCCAAAGCCTGTGAAGAAAAAGCTGCTTGGCGGCATAAAGGTCTGATTTTACAATGAAAGGAACGATTTAAATGGCTCTCGGCTCAGGTCTTGACGCTCTTTTTGAAGATAATGCAATAGAAAACAAGGAATCCCAGACATTACGTATGTCGGAGATCGAACCAAACAAATCCCAGCCCCGTAAGGCTTTTGATGAAGAAGAGATAAGGGGATTGGCTGAATCTATCCGTGAACATGGTCTTATTCAGCCTATTGTTGTGCGCCCTATGCCAAACGGTATTACTTACCAGATAATCGCAGGCGAGCGAAGATGGCGTGCCTGCCGTGTGCTGGGTCTCACAGAAGTGCCTGTTATCATTCGTGAGATGGACGATTTTGAGGCATCTCAGCTGGCTATAATCGAGAATGTTCAGCGATCTGACCTGAATCCTGTTGAAGAAGCTGCGGCTTATAAGGAACTTATTGATAAGTATGGCATGACACAGGAGTCACTTTCGAAGACAATGGGTAAATCCCGCCCATATATTGCAAACTCCATGCGTTTGTTGGCACTTCCCGATGAAGTGCTTGAAATGCTGAGAAACGGGGACATTACCACAGGTCACGCCAAGGTACTTATGTCTATCAATGATAAGATGAAGATGATAATGGCAGCCGAGACGGTTGTAAAGGACAAGCTCAGTGTTCGTGACACTGAAAAGCTGGCTGCACGTTTCAATGGCGAGGGTGATGACGACGCTGTCATCAAGACAGAGCCTAAGGATAAGCAGATGAAGAATTTCTTTACTGAAATGGAGCTTAGTTTAAAGGACAGGCTTAACCGTGGTGTTAAGATAAGCGGCAACGGAAACGGCAAGGGCAAGATCGTTCTCACTTTTGAGGACAAGGACGACCTTTGCAGGCTGACAAATGAGCTTATAAGCATTGAAAACGGCAATTATAATAGTGAAAATTAAAACACAATAGCCGCAGTGTTCCACGTGGAACATTGCGGCTGTTTTTATCACATCAGTTATCACATTAAAGAAAGTATATCTTCGTTTGAAAGCTTCGGCTGTGCGGTACGGTTAATGGAAAATGCCAGCAGGTGAGCTGCCCGCTCAATGAGCTTGTCAATATCACGGGGAGTTACCATCATATTCGGCAGGTGTTTATCGGGGGCTGTGCCTGTGATGCTGTGGACGATGCTGTGCATATCAACTACGGTGGGCACGCCTATTGCAATGACAGGGATACCCAGAGTTTCCTTTGAAAGCTCCTTGCGGCGATTCTGAACGCCTGAGCCGGGGGAGATACCTGAGTCGGTTATCTGAATGGTCGTGCCAAGACGTGAGATATCGCTGCAGGCAAGGGCATCAATGGCGATTATGCAGGTGGGCTGAACCTTTTCACAGATGGCATATATCATCTCCGAGGATTCAATGCCTGTCTGCCCCATAACACCTGCGGAGAGCACCGAGACAGAATTAAGCTGCAGACCCGAAAGTTCAGAACCTACGTTTTCTTTTGTGACATGACGTGTGGCGATAATGCGTGATGCACTGAGAGGACCGAGAGCGTCGGGGGTTATGCTCTTATTGCCAAGACCTACCACAAGCAAACGTTCCTTGTTGGGGATAAGTGCAGAAAGCTCATCGGAAATGTTTGACGACTGCTCCGCAAAATCCTGTGGGTGAGCGGAAAGACGGTCTGTTTCAATAGTAATGTATCTGCCCTTGCTTTTGCCTATGCGAATGCCTGCGACCATGTCATCAACGATTATTTCGGTAATGGAGCAGACGGAGCTTTTCCTCAGCTTGCGGCGTATGCCTTTTGGAAGCTGGTTTGAGTCGGGGTCAAAAAGCTCCACTGCCAGATCGGTACGTGAATACTTTGATGAAAGCATTTTTATTACACCTTTCTTGATTTATATAGCTGATTGTATTATGTACAAAATAACTAAAAATACCCGTGATATGTATTAGAAAATTTTACATTGAATTCTATTGAAATTACTTCCGCAAGATGGTATAATATTATAGTGTCCGAAAATATTTGGCCGACAATAAATGTTTTCGAGGCAGGATTTTATAAGCGTGATTGGAACGATGTCATTACGCTCCGCAAAAGCCAGCACCGTGTCGATGGCTTTATTCACGGCTGTTAATCCGTTTACAGATAAATATGTTAATGGCTGTGGGTGTTATCATTCACAGAAAACTTTTGATGGAGGTTCAACATTATGCCTAATATTAAATCCGCTAAGAAGAGAGTAAAGGTTATCAACGCTAAGACACTTCAGAACAAGATGGTTAAGTCCAACCTTAAGACCGTTATCAAGGCTGCTGACGCTGAGAAGTCCCCTGAGGCTATCAAGCTTGCTATCAAGAAGGTTGACCAAGCTTGCGCTAAGGGTATCATGCACAAGAACCAGGCTGCAAGAAAGAAGAGCCAGCTCGCTAAGAAGCTCAACGGCTAATTTTTTCAGCAACTTAAAGTAAATATACTTAAAGCCATTTTCGGGAATACTCGGAAATGGCTTTTTTATTTGTTTCATTAAAAATAAAAATGACTTTCAACAATTTTCTAATGAATGTTGAAAGTCATTTTGTTTTCTGAAAACAGAGTTTGTTATAAAGTTCCACGTGGAACAAAAACTGAGATTGATAAAAAAATTTATCAGTTTCCTTTTTTACTGCAAAAAAAATGCTGCCGCAGTGTAAACTGCAGCAGCATTTTGCATATCATATAATTACTTGGAAGGAGTGATGATCGTCTTTCCGCCCATGTAAGGCTGGAGAGACTTGGGGATATTTACGGAACCGTCTGCATTGAGGTTGTTTTCAAGCAGAGCGATAAGCATTCTGGGAGGTGCGGCAACGGTGTTGTTAAGAGTATGGGCAAAATACTTTCTGCCGTCCTCTGCCTTTACTCTGATGCCAAGTCTTCTTGCCTGAGCGTCGCCAAGATTGGAGCAGCTTCCTACCTCAAAGTACTTCTTCTGACGGGGGCTCCATGCCTCAACGTCGTAGGACTTGACCTTCAGGTCTGCAAGGTCACCGGAGCAGCACTCGATGGTTCTTACGGGAACGTCCATGGAACGGAAAAGCTCAACGGTGTAGTGCCACATCTTGTGGAACCACTCCATGCTGTCCTCGGGCTTGGAGATAACTATCATCTCCTGCTTTTCAAACTGGTGGATACGGTAAACGCCTCTTTCCTCGATGCCGTGAGCGCCCTTTTCCTTACGGAAGCAGGGAGAGTAGCTGGTGAGGGTATGAGGAAGTGTGGATTCATCAACAACTGTATCAATGTACTTACCGATCATGGAGTGCTCACTTGTACCGATGAGGTAAAGATCCTCGCCCTCGATCTTGTACATCATAGCATCCATTTCGGCAAAGCTCATAACGCCTGTTACAACGCTTGAACGGATCATGAAAGGAGGAATACAGTAAGTAAAGCCCTTGCCGATCATGAAGTCTCTTGCGTAAGCGGTAACTGCGGAGTGGAGACGTGCAATGTCGCCCATGAGATAATAGAAGCCGTTTCCTGCAACCTTTCTTGCAGCGTCAAGGTCGATGCCGTTAAGACGCTCCATGATATCGGTGTGATAAGGAACCTCGAAGTCGGGAACTACAGGCTCACCGAAACGTTCAAGCTCAACATTTTCGCTGTCGTCCTTACCAACGGGAACGGAAGGGTCAATGATGTTGGGGATAGTCATCATTATCTTCTTGATCTTTTCAGCAAGCTCGGTCTCCTGAACTTCAAGCTCAGCAAGACGGTCGCCGAAGCGTGTTACCTGAGCCTTGACTTCCTCAGCCTCTTCCTTCTTGCCCTGACCCATAAGAGCGCCAATCTGCTTGGAAAGCTTGTTTCTCTGAGCTCTCAGCTCATCAGCCTCCTGCTTTGCAGCACGGGACTTAGCGTCCAGGTCGATTACCTCGTCAACAAGAGGAAGCTTGCTGTCCTGAAACTTCTTCTTGATATTTTCTTTTACGATGTCGGGATTTTCTCTGACAAATTTGATATCCAGCATTTTTTTCATTCCTTTTATAAATATGATATCGCATTTTGCGAAATATACAACTATATAATTATAGCAATATAAGCGAAAAAAATCAAGAGGATTTAAGTAAATATGAGGGATTTTTAATATTATTGGGGGACAAAATATAAATTCACGGCAGAATTTATTGCTCAAGCTTCTTTTCATTCCTTGTAAGCCATATGAACTGGGATACGAACATGATAACTGCCGCAAGATTTCCCGATGACTGGCTCATTACGTAATCCATGGTGGTGATGTTTGGAGATATCATCTGATGGATATCGGGGACAAGCACAAGTATCAGCTGCCATGGGAGTATGTTGAACAGAAGCATTTTTCTGGGAAGAATAGTGCGGTTTGAAACTATCGAAATGAAGCTGCCCAGCAGCAGAATAGCGATGAAAGGATATGCGATAGAGGCGGCGGGCATAAATCGGCTGTAGTAGTCATCAACCAGACGTACTGCTGTTTCTCTGCCGAACTCAGCGGAAAAAACGGTCATCCAGTAGGAAAGTGTGCCGATGAAAAAGTGGAGCGCTGCGCCTGTGCATATGTATGCAAGTCCGCCGTATTTCATAACTGCACGCAGCTTGCGGCACTTGGGGTCTATCTGGTCTAACATGGCTTTTATGCCGAATGAATAGAAAAACATTCCTACCAATCCCGTTGCAAAAAGCAGCACGGGCCGCCACAGCTGATAAGAGCCGATCATGTAGGCTTCACGGACATATAGTCCCCTGTCGGATTTGTCAGAATGTATTATGCTGAGGGCGAGGTCGCCTACGACCATGAGCAGTGCACCCAATGCGCCCAGCATCAGGTCAAGCTTCATTTTTTTTGCGTTGATTTTCATATTTCTCCTCCGATAGCTTGGTTTGTTATAATTAGCGTATGCTAATTATAACATTAAAAAATAGGGGTGTCAATATATGATTGACAGGCTTTTTACAGACTGTTATAATATTTACATAAGCTTTTATGGGGTGATAATATGGTTCTTTTAGTTGTAGATGCGCAGGAACTTATAACGACTGACAAGCTGTATATGGCAGACAGGTTCATTGCCAATGTAAAGCAGCTTATCGGAGAGGCAAGGGCAAATGGCGTTGAGGTCATATATGTCCGCCATGATGACGGTGAAGGGTGTGAGCTGACAAAAGGCAAGGCAGGGTATGAGATATACAGCGGCTTTGCTCCGGCTAAGGGTGAAAAGATTTTTGACAAGCGGGTGAACAGTCCGTTCAGAGACACGGGGCTGCTTGAATATCTGCATTCAAAGGGGGAGAATGATATTATCATTACGGGACTGCAAACGGATTATTGCATTGATGCGTCGGTAAAATGCGGCTTTGAACATGGTTTCAGGGTAATTGTGCCGAATTTTGCAAACTCGACTTTTGACAACGAATATATGTCCGCCGAAAACAGTTATATATATTATAATGAATTTATGTGGAATGGCAGGTATGCTGAGTGCATTTCAGTTGAAGCTACAATAAGTCTTATGAAAAAAAGCAAAAACGGCTGAAATTTTACTGCGGTCTTACACAGCCATCATTCAGTATTCCCAATGATATGATAATATAGAGATATAATAACATTGAGGGGGATCATAATGAATGTGGTATTGTTGGCTGTGGCATTTTATGGGGGCTTTTTTCTGCTGTTCACGCTTCCCGTCATAATATTTATTGTGAGAAATGCTCGGAAAAACGGCAGGCTCAATGATATCACCCAAAGTACGGAAATAATGTGCAGGCTGGCGGATATCCTCTATCAGTAAAATAGTTTGAATTGACTTACCAATATCTGCTCTGATATAATTATGTCGGAGGGGAATAATATGGAAAAAATCAAACCTACGCTTAACGGAGCTGCGGAAACAATGCTCCAGAGCTTTTATGCACGTGCAAAATACTCGAAAAGCAAGAACTGCAAGTTTTATGACGCAAAGGCTGTTGAAATTGTTGACAAGCTGGACTATGATTTTGACGACGCTCACAGCGACTCTACCATGGGTAACGGAGTTATTGCAAGGTCTATAGTTCTGGACGAGCTGGTGGGGGATTTTATCAAGAAAAATCCCGACTGCGTTGTTGTGAACATTGCCTGCGGTCTTGATACGAGATTTTACCGCATGGATAACGGCAGGATAACATGGTACAATCTTGATCTGCCCGAGACCATTGAGGTCCGTGACCAGATATACAACGAGCATGGACGTGTTTCCACTATCGGTGCATCTGCTTTTGACCCGTCATGGCCCGAAAAGGTCACTGTAAGAGGAAAAATGCTTTTCGTGATCGAAGGTCTTTCCATGTACCTTACAGCGGAGGAAAACGCAAAGATGCTGAGCATTATCCGTGATAATTTTGACAATGCCTATGTTATTATGGAGTGCCTGGCGAAAAAGTGGGTCAACAAGGAAGATCTCGAGAAGTCCATTCAGAAAACAGGTGCGAAATTTGTTTTCGGTGCGGACAGCTTTGATGATCTGGGTGATGTGGCAAAGGGCTTTGAAAAGGTCAAGGACGACAACATTACCCGTGGTATGGTGAAGATATATCCTATACTGAAGCCTTTTCAAAATCTGCCGCTTATCAACAAGGCTGCACAGAAAATGCTGATTTTCAGGAAGAAGTAACAGTCGGATACGTTTGATATGATAAAAACCATCGCATGATCTTATGATCGTGCGATGGTTTTTTTTATTTGTATGCGTATTGCATTATACGGTAGGCCCGTTTGTTGACCTGAGATATACGGACAATAGCTCGAGAGCGGTCTCTTTTTGCTGAACGGTGCAGTGGTCAAGCTGTTCCAGAAGCTCCGCCTGCTTGGCGGCAAGGTTTGGATTGTCATCGGTAAGCACTGCATCGGGGGTGATATGCAGTGCTCCGCATATTTTAAGGATAGTTTCTATTCTCATGTTAACGGTGCCACGTTCAATGTCGGCATATGTTCTGTCGGAAAGATTTGCGGCGTCGGCTACTTCACTTTGTGTAAGTCCCGCTTTCTTGCGTATTGCCAGCAGTTTATTGCCTATTGTTCTGAAATCATATACAAGCATTATCTTTCTCCTTTTAAAATTATAATAGGAATAATAGCTCATATTTAATCGTATTTTTACCTATTTATAAGAATTATACTTCCTATTTCACTTGACAAACAGGAAGAATAATAGTATAATTGTAGGAAGAATAGTTCATATTTGTATGAATTAAAATTATTATCTTCAGGGGGAAAGATGATATGAGAGCTTGTAAATGTCCCGGCTGCGGTGCTGAACTGAATATTGATGACAACAACAGGGATTTTGCATTTTGTCAGTACTGCGGTGCAAAAATCATGCTTGATGATTACAGAAGCACGCAAAGAATTGTTGATGAAGCAAGGTTAAAAGAAGCTGAAATAAAAATGCGTCAGCTTGAAATGGAAGAACGAAAGCAGGCACAGGCAATAGAAGAACGGGAAAAGGCACGCCGACAGGAGCAGGAACGTGAGCTAAGTGAAAAAAATGAGAAAAAGCGTTTTCTCCTGATATCTGTTATAACATTTTTGGTTTCTCTGTTTTTTATAGTTATAGGAGTTGTTTTATGCGCAGGCTCTGATACAGATAATTCAATTATTGCAGGATTTTTCCTTTTGAGCATAGGAATTATAATTATGGCAGTCCTTTTTCTGATATTGAAGTGGCGCAATGATGCAGAAAATGCCCGCAACGGAATGGTCAAACTAACGTTCAGTGGAAATCAGGATGAAAATTATCAGGTGGTTCAGTCTAATTATGCCAAAATGGGGTTTAAAAATATTATGGCTGTTAATCTCCAAGATCTTTTTCTGGGTGTGTTGGATAAGCCAGGAAAGGTTGAATCAATAACGATTGATGGACTTTCTCCTATTTATGGAAAATGGTATTCCCCGGATGCGCAGGTAATTATAAAATATCATGGCTTTGCAAATAGAAGAGGGTGATAAAAAGGTATAGTAATTTTATTTAAGAAATTTATTGAAGCCGAGAAATGAAAGGAGAAAATGATATGTTATTTGGTTTATTCAAAAACAATGATGATGACAGAGTGGCAGAGCTTGAAGAGGAGAATGAGGCACTTCATAACCGCATTGATGAGCTTAAGGATTTGTGCGAGGAAAAGGATTCTTATTTTACGGAAATGATATCTGACGGGCTGCGGCATGGCAGCAAGCTTGCGGCTAAGCATATGTCAGACAGGAAAAAGTACCTTAACGGCGAATACGATGATGAGTAAGGAGATGTTTTTATGAGATGTCCGAACTGCGGAAAAGAAGTCAGCACGCCCAATAATTATAATGACCCGCCTATTTCTATGTGGGGATATTTTGGCTATGAGATATTGTTCGCCTTGCCGTTTGTAGGATTTATACTGCTTATCATTTTTTCTGTAAGCGGAACGTGCAATAAAAATCTGCGAAACTTTGCCCGCTCTTATTTCTGTGCAATGATACTGCTAATCATCATAGTTATTATACTCGCTGCTTCGGGAGTTTTTGGAGCAGCTTTTGGAACAGCACTTAATTCAGGAAGATAAAAAAATCCCCCACCAAATCAAAAGCTTGGCGGGGGATATCATTTTATAGGTTAAATTACTCCTCAGGAGCCTTCCTGTTATCAATATAGAACTTGATAAGATCAGCTGCCTGTTCGGTGGTGAGCTTTTCGCTGTTAATGCACAGCTCGTAGCTGTCGCTGGCACCCCACTTGGTCTCGGCATGGTAGTTGTGGTAAGACGCTCTTGCCTTGTCCATGCGGTTGAGCTTTGCCTGAGCTTCCTTTATGGAGATATTCTCAAGCTTTGCGGCTCTGGCTGCTCTGTATTCGGGGGAAGCGGTGATGAACACGCTTACTACATCGTAGTCGTCCTTGAGGATATAATCGGCGCATCTTCCGACGATAACGCAGGGACCGTTCTTTGCTGCTTCACGGACTGCGTTTATCTGTGCTTCGTATGCCACCAGCTCAATGGGCTTGCCCATATAGAAGCCGCCGTTCTGGGCGTTCATTACCAGTGAATACATAAGGCTGGAAGTGGGTGTCTCCTCGAAATTCTGCAAAAAGCTGTCGCACAGACCGCTCTGCTTTGCTGCTGCGGTTATCAGCTCCTTGTCATAGAAGGGAATGCCAAGCTTTTCTGCCAGGCACTTGCCTATCACTCTTCCTCCGCTGCCAAAACGTCTTCCGATAGTGATTATCTGTGTTTTTGCCATATGGACCATCCTTTCCGATGATTTATTTTAAGCGTGACCCGTTAAACTGTAATTTTAAGACAATTTGATTGCGGCATTTAAAAATACCAAAATAAGTTTATGGGACTGCTTTTGTTTCATTTATTTCATTTTTCTGAGGTTAATGGTAAGAAGTGTAATTGCCAGAATAAATGCCATTCCGTCTGCCACGGGGCCTGCCCACAGAACGCCCTCAACTCCCATGAATGTAGGAAGTATGAACATTGCGGGGATAAGGAAAAGCACCTGACGGGAAAGGCTGAGTATTGCCGAGAACGCAGGCTTGCCTATTGCCTGGAAGAATATGCCGCTTACCAGCTGGAAGCCGTTTATGCAGCAGAGCATAAGGAATGTGCGCATACATTTTACGGCAAACTCATTGTAAAGCTGCGACTCGCTTCCGAAGATGCTTACTACCGACATGGGAGCAAACTGGAAAAGCAGGAATGCGCATATGAGCACCGATTCTGCAATGATAAGGGTTATTTTCAGAGTTTTCTTTACTCTGTCGGTCTGACCGCTGCCGTAGTTGAAGCCGAATATGGGCTGTGCGCCTGTGGCAAGACCTATTACAACGGCTATCATTATCTGGTTGACCTTCATGGTGATACCCATGGTGGTCATGGGTATCTCGGCACCGTATATGCTCATTGCGCCGTACTTTACCAGCAGGTTGTTGGAAACTGCCATTACCAGCACTATGGACATCTGGGTGATAAAGCTTGAAACGCCCATGGAGCATATCTTTTCAATGGCTTTGAGACGGGGTCTGAGATATTCTTTTTTTAGCCTGATGTGACGGAGCTTAAATATGTAATACCAAACGCACATTGCGGCGTTTACGAACTGACCCAGGATAGTTGCTATGGCTGCGCCCTTGATGCCCCACTTGAACACGAAGATGAACAGGGGGTCGCAGATGAGGTTGATGACGCTTCCTGCCAGCAGGCCTGCCATGCTGAACTTGGGGCTGCCGTCTGCACGGATAACGCCTGAATAGCCAACGCTGATACATGAGAAGGGAAGACCGATGGCAATTATCCTGCCGTAGTCCAGCGCATAGGGGAGAGTTTCGGAGGTAGCTCCGAAAAGCATACAAAGTGGCTTTGTAAAGATAAGGTATATGGCTGCCAGTATCACGCCCACTATTACCAGAAAGACGGACGCTCCGCCAACGCCCTCTGCGGCGTGTTCGGGTTCGTTTGCACCCAGCTTCAGGCTCAGATATGCGGCTGCACCGTCGCCAAGCATAAGGGCAAGCGCCAGTGCGATGACGGTCATTGGCATAATTACGTTTGTGGCACCGTTGCCAAGGTAGCCTATTCCTCTGCCGATAAATACCTGATCTACTATATTATATAGTGCATTCACCACCATACAGATTATTCCGGGGACGGAGAACTGCAAAAGCAGCTTGCCTACAGGTTCGGTACCAAGAGGATTTTTTGATTCTATTGTCTGTTCCATTTTCATTTATACGGAACTTTCCGCATTCCTTTCATCTTCTTATTTTAGGTAATTATAACATATTTTTATTTAAATTGCAAGCTGAATGTTTGGGCAGATGAAAAATCAAACTTGCAAAGATGACTTCTTAGTACCACTGTTATTATAGTATATGATATCCCGATCGGGGAGTGGATATCATGGGTATGTTGCGGATATGCCCCAAAAATCAGGGATGTCACGCCGCAGAGCCGCAATATGCGGTAAATAGACGCTTTTCAAATGTTACGTCTGTTACCGTTTTGTGATAAGTTAAGAGATTTTGCGGTAGATTTTGTGGAAATTGTGCAAGTTGCCGTGAAAATCCTCAGGAAAATTTGTTATAATAATGGTTGTAGTGCATTTTGAATTGTGCTATAATAAAACCATGCTAAAAGCACCAATTACCAATTATTAAAGAATTTGGAGGAAAACAATTATGAAGAAGTTTCTTGCCGCTCTTGCAGCTTCTGCAATGGCACTTTCTATGATGAGCATTTCCGCAATGGCTGAGGGTATCGACGGTGAAGGCGATGAGATCGATGACGACGAAGAAATCGTTGAGGAAGTAACTACCGAAGAGGTTGTTGAGGAAGTTACCGAGGCTACCGAAGAGGAAGTTCCTGCTCCCGCTCCTTCTCCTGCAACAGGCAACTCTCCCGTTGCTATGGCAGTTATCCCTGTAGCTCTTGCTGCAGCTGCTGTTGTTGCTAAGAAGGCTAAGTAATCTGAGCTTATACTCAAATCAAAAACTTCAAAAAAGTCCGTTCCGTTTTCGGGACGGACTTTTTCTTTTACTTTTAAGCGATCACTATTGCTTAAAAATCAGGCTTTGAGCTAAACGATTACAGGCCAAATGTAATCGTTTAGCTAAAATGTATAAGGAAAATATGCGCAAATTCGGCAATATTGATATAGCTTTTTTTATGCAATAGGTGTATAATTACAATATGGATAATCAGACGGAAAATCCGTCAGCAAGTTTATTAACTGTATAAAAAATTGGAGGAGATTATAATGAAATTCAGAAGAATTGCTTCTGTAGCTGCTGCTTCCGCTATGGCTCTTTCTGTTATGGCAGTAAGCGCATCCGCTGCTGATTACAACGCATTCCTTATGTACACTGATAATGACTGGGCTTGGTCTCATATGTCCGAGGGCATTTCCGGTGATACTACTGTAAGCGGTTACGGTACATACACTGTTTCTGCTGACTGCGAAGCTATGCAGGGCGCAAACGCTAACGGCGCACTCGTATTCTGCGTAGATATCGTAGGCGGCGGCGCTGAGTTTACTGTTGACAACACTGTTGCTACTATCGACAGCATTCTCGTTGATGGCGTTTCTCTCGATGTTGACAACTCCAAGATCGTTTACGGCGATATCGAGGAGAACGGCAACTTCAGAATCGAGATCAAGAACGCTTACGGTCAGACCGGTGACCTCACCGATGAGCACTACTGCCCTATCGATTCCGATAAGTGCAACCCCGCTAACCTCATTGAAGTAACCTTCACACTTGCTGATCCCAACGCTGCTGCTGAGGCTCCCGCTGAGGATGAGGCTTTTGCTGAAGCTCCTGCTGAAGAGACTGCAGCTGAGACTCCCGCAGCTGACACTGCTGCTACTACTCCCGCTGCAACAGGCAACACTTCCGCTGCTGCTCTTGCCGGTGTTATGGCTGTAGCTGCTGCTGCTGCGATCGCAGTTAAGAAGTCCAAGTAATCAATAACAACTCACAAATTTACTCCTTTTCTGAAAGAGTCCGTACCCGTCGGTGCGGACACTTTTACTTTATACTAAGCACCAATTAAAAACTATACAAAAAATTGAGCATAATCTTGCGTATATGGATTATGCGATGATTTTTTGTCTATAGTTTTATTGGTGATTAGTATTATCTGCATGATACTGCAAAATAGTTGTGATTTATAAGGGATCGTCTTGGTAACAATGTAGTAACAACGTACAAAGCAATGGTTACAAAATCGTTACAATGCCTATTGAAAATCATACCGATTTGTAATATAATAAAATGTAGATAAATAGGGATAGCTGTCTCAGTGTCCCGAAAAGGTGAGGAGAAATAAAAATGAAAAAAATGAGAGTTATGACCGCAGGTGTGGCTGCACTTCTGGCTGTATGCTCAGCTTCTGTAAGTGCTTATGCTCAGTCTGTAATTGATTTTGAGGACGGAAACTACAGCTTCGTATCCATGAAAACAGATGACGGCGGAGATGCTTCCGTTCTTTCTGTAGTGGATTTCAACGGCTCAAAGCAGCTGAAAGTCGATGTTCAGGACTGTGCAAACGTTCCTAAGGTAAATTTCAGTATAAATCAGCTTCTTGCTTCCGATGATTTTGACAAGGTAAAGACCATTGAAATGGAAATTACCTTTGAATCAAAGGACGGAGCTACTCCCATTGGCTGGGCAGGCGGCGCAATAGGCACTCAGGGCGGCGAAAAGTCACCTGCATGGGCACAGACCTCATGGGAATGCGGAGAATATGAAAATCCTGTTTCTGAGGTAACTGTTATCCAGAGAAAGTTCCTGCTTCCCTCCGAGAAGTTCGTGAACGGCACCGAAAACACCGATATGCTCCTTATGAGATGGGGCGCTGACGTGGCATATAATATGTATGTTGATAATATCAGATTCCTTGATGACAGCGGAAATGAGATTGAGCTTGCTATCGAAGATACGGCTGATGTTGCTCCCACTGTGACCGAGGCTGCTGAAGCTCCTGCGGAGACAGCTGCGGAAGATACTGCCGAGGAAGCTGCTCCCGAAGAAACAACTGCTTCAACAGAAAATACAGACGGTGCCGAAGTACCCGAGTCCGATGAAAAGACAACATCTACCACCACCGGAAACACCGCTGCGGCTGCGGCTGCAACTGCTGTTGTTATCTCCGGCTATGCGGTCGCTATGACAAGAAAAAAGAATAAGTGATTTTGTGCATAATCAACAAATTACCCCCTTTAACATTGTTTAAAGGGGTAATTGTTTTTATTGTATAAAAAATGGTATAATTACGGTGTGGTTTTGTATATTTGAGGCTGAGATGCTGAAAATATACGGAACAGATACGGGCACAGGAATTATGACGGCCGTAGGGCTGAGAACTGCATATCTGCGGCATATGATATGTGCGGCGGATAGGACGGGCAAATGCAATATCTGCACGAAATGACGTTTTTCTTTGTGGAAAATTGTACATAATGTGAGACATTGGCTTGCAAATTTGTGAGATATGTATCTTGAATTTAGCCTGATGTAATGTTATAATTACTGTACAAATAAATATTTGGTACCAAAGTGTACCAAGGAGGAGATAAAATCATGAAAATGAAAAAGGCACTTGCTTCTGTTGCTGCTGTAGCAATGGCTGCATCAATGGTTTCTGCATTTTCTGTAAGCACCTCTGCTCTTACAGAAGGCACTAAGATCGACTTTGAGGACGGAGATTATTCTTTCGTTTATCTGAACCTTGATGACGGTTCCGATAACTCTGTACTTTCCGTTGAGGACTACGATGGTTCCAAGCAGCTGAAGGTTGACGTTCAGCAGACCGGTAAGGTTCCCAAGGTTTGGTTCGACCTCGACAAGATCACCACAAGAGAAAACACCGTTCAGATCTCTACTATCGAGATGGATCTTACTTTCGTTCCCAAGAGCGAAACTGAGATGGTAGGCTGGGCAGGCGGCGTTATCGCTTCCGCAGGCGGATTCGATCAGAACGACACTAAGGGTTCTCAGATCAACCCCAACTGGACTCAGACTGACTGGGCTTCCGAGGACGAGAATGCTTACACTGAGGGTATGCCCGCTAAGGTTCACGCTACCAAGAAGTTCCTTCTCCCTGCTTCCAAGTACACCACCGAGGGTACCAATCCTTTCTTCGGTATCATGAGATGGGCTGCTGATACTAACTATGTAATGTACGTTGATAACATCGTTCTTAAGGATAAGGACGGCAATGCTCTTCCTGTTGGCGTAACTGCTGCTGCTACCGAAGAGGCTGCTACCACTGAGGAAGCTGCTGCTGAGGAAACAACTGCTGCTGTTGAAGAGACCACCGCTGAAGTAACAGAGGCTGCTACCGAGGCTGAGGTTGTTGAAGACACTGCTGCTGAAGAGGTTGTTGAGGATACCGCTGCTGAGGAAGTTGCTGCTCCTGCTGAGGAAGTAACTGAGGCTGCTGCTGAAGAGGTTACCGAGGCTCCCGTTGCTGATACTGCTGCTACTCCCGTTGCTGCTACAGGCAATGCTGCTGTTGCATCTATCGCTGCTGTAATGGCTGTTGCTGGCGCTGCTGCTGTTATCTCCAAGAGAAAGTAATCTTACGGAACTTAAATAATTGACGGAACGGTTGATTGGTCTGCTCAGGAGCAGATCTGATCGTTACATAAATTTATCGGCTTTATGCCAACAAAGGAGTAAAATATTATGAACATGAAGAAACTTATGGCTGCTTTCACCGCAGCTGCTATGGCTGTAACAATGTCTGCAGTTAGCGCATTTGCTGCTACTGTAACACTCGACGATGGTTATGTTGGTGCTTGGGGTGCAGGCGCTTGCATTCCTAAGACTGAGCTCGAGGCAATCGGCGGCGACGTTAAGGTAACTCTCGATATCGAGACCAAGAACCTTGCTAACACTGCTGACCAGTTCCTCCTCGCTCCCATGGATTACGATAACAGCTGGACAAGAGTTACTGACCAGCTCACTTCCGATACTATGGTTGCTAAGGCTGATGGCTTCATCGTTGTAAAGGAAAATCAGACTTCTGTAGAGTTCGTTATCACTGCTGATACCATTTCTACTCTCGGCGACAGCGGTCTGGGCTTCCAGGTTCAGAACGTAATCGTTAAGTCTGCTAACCTCGAGGCTGGTGCTCCTGAGGCTGCTTACACCATCATTGATGAGGATAAGATTTACGACTACTGCTTCGGCACCGATGAGGCTGCTGCTGAGGACGAGGCTGCTACCGAAGAAGAGGCTGCTCCTGCAGAGGACGAAGCTGCTGCTGACGAGGCTACTGAGGAAGTAGTTGAGGACGCTGCTGCTGACGAGACTGTTGCTGATGACGCTGCTGTTGAGGAAGTTACTGAGGCTGCTGCTGAGGTTACTGAGGCTCCCGCTGCTGACACCACTACTGCTCCTGCTGCTACAGGCAACACTGCTGCTGCTACCATCGCTGTTGTAATGGTTGCTGCCGGCGCTGCTGCTCTTATCTCCAAGAGAAAGTAATTTGAGCTTGAATCTGATTTAAGCCAAACAGCTAAGTAATTAAAGCCGCTCGGATTTTCCGGGCGGCTTTTTTATATCTGTTAGAGCAAAATTAAAAATTATGGTGAGATGTTACAGTAAATATAATCAGATTTTAATGAAAAAATATGTAGATTTTTTCATCACAATATGTTATAATAATTTCAACAGAAAATTTGAAAGGAAAATATCAAATGAATTTTCTTAAAAAAATAAGTGCGGCGATGGTTTCGGCTGCTGTATGTTTAAGCGGCAATCCCGTTGCTGCGGCTGCCTCACCTGCTACGGGCAACACTGAGAGCAGTACCTATATCATCGTTCTGGTGGTTGCGGGTATCCTTATAATCGGTGCTGTTGTGGCCGGCATTATCACAAAAAAGAAAAAGTAATATTTTTAATATTCAAGGAGGATCATTATTATGGGTCTTATTTCAGCTGCTGTTTCATCCGTTTCAGGCGTACTTTCCGATTCCTGGAAGGAAGTTATCGAACCCGATGATATGAGCGACAGCACCCTGCTTGTAAAGGGCGTTGCTGTTAAGAAAGGTTCCAACAAGAAGGGAACCGACAACTATGTTTCCAATGGTTCTGTTATACACGTTTATCCCAACACTCTTATGCTCCTTATGGACGGCGGCAAGATCGTTGACTACAGTGCTCAGGAGGGCTACTATGAGGTAAATAACTCCTCTGCTCCTTCCATCTTCAACGGTGAGCTGAAGGATTCCGTTAAGGAAACATGGAAGAGATTCCAGTTTGGCGGAGTTCCCTCTCAGAAGCAGTATGTTTATTACATCAACACCGCTGAGATCAAGGGCATCAAGTTCGGCACACGCAACCCCGTAAACTATTTCGATAATTTCTACAATGCTGAGCTTTTTCTCCGTGCTCACGGTTCATACTCCATCAAGATCACTGATCCTATCAAGTTCTTTACCGAATTTGCTCCCAAGGGCACTGACAGGATCGAGATAAAGGACCTTTCCGAACAGCTCTTCAATGAGTTTATGGACGCTCTTCAGTCTGCTATCAATCAGATGTCTGTTGACGGCGTGAGAATTTCCGCTATCACATCAAAGTCCAGAGAGCTTTCAAAGTACATGGCTGACGTGCTGGACGCTGACTGGAACGACCTGAGAGGTATCGAGGTATGCTCCGTTGGTCTGGCAAGCATCTCCTATGACGATGAGTCCAAGGCTCTTATCAACATGAGAAACAAGGGCGCTATGATGAGCGACCCCACTATCAGAGAGGGATTTGTTCAGTCCTCCGTGGCTCAGGGAATGCAGGCAGCAGGCTCCAACACAAGCGGCGCTGCAAATGCTTTCATGGGTATGGGCATGGGTATGAACGCAGCGGGCGGATTTATGAGCGCTGCTTCCCAGACAAATGCGGCTCAGATGGCACAACAGCAGGCAGCTCAGCAGGCCGCACAGCAGAATCAGGCAGCTAACGGCTGGAAGTGCTCCTGCGGAACTGTAAATACAGGCAACTTCTGTTCCGGCTGCGGCTCCAAGAAGCCTGAGAACACAAGCTGGACCTGCTCCTGCGGTACGACAAATACGGGCAGATTCTGCTCCAACTGCGGCTCTCCCAAGCCTGCAGGCGAGTGGGTATGCTCCTGCGGCACAAAGAACACAGGCAACTTCTGCTCAGGCTGCGGCGCAAAGAGACAGTAACCGTAAGGCAATGCCGAATAGTATAGAAAGGGCGCCTTCGGGCGTCCTTTTTTAAAGCTTCTGATATTGAAAGAAAGGTTATAACACAAAATGGACAACTCCACCGTTTCGTACAAATGCCCTAACTGCGGCGGCGAGCTGGTGTTTGACGCTGACAGGCAGAAATTTATATGCGGCTGGTGCTGCTCGGATTTCAGCGCTGATGAGATAACGTCATGCGCTCATGCTGACGCTCAGGACAGCGAAAAGGCGGCTGCTGCGGAGCAGTTTGCACAGGATACGGACGTTTACATATGCTCCAGCTGCGGTGCGGAGATCATCTGCGACCACAACACGGCGGCAAGCTTCTGCTACTACTGCCACAATCCTGTTACTCTGAAAGGCAGGCTTGAGGGGGATTATCGTCCCGAAAAGCTTATCCCTTTCAAGATCGCCCGTGAAAAGGCGGAGGAGATATTCAAAAAGCAGTGCTCGCACAAGTGGTTTTTGCCCTTTGATTTTGTGAGCAGCGGACAGATTGAGAAAATGGTGGGACTGTATGTTCCTTTCTGGCTGGCGGACTGCGATGCAGAGGCACGTCTCACGGCTGAGGGAGTGAATGTCAGCAGCTATACAAGCGGCAGAACTACATATACTACCACAAAAATATATGACGTTGAGCGTGAGGGCAAGTTCCATTATGACGGCATTCCCGCTGACGGCTCTAAGAAGATAGACGACCAGATAATGGACGCTATCGAGCCGTTTGACTACAATGGTCTGGTGGATTTCGACATGGCATATCTGTCGGGATTTTTTTGCGACAAGTATGACGTTGGCAAGGTCGATGTGCTTCTGCGCATAAAGGAAAAGGTGGAGGCGGCTGCTATCAACGTGCTGAGAGCTGATATAAGCGGCTATACGACGGTCAGGGTAAAGAGAAAGGTCGTAAGAATGCTTGGCACAGACTGGCATTATATGACGCTGCCTGTGTGGTTTATGAACTACAGGCACGGCGGCAAAAACTACAACTTTGCAATAAACGGCCAGACGGGCAAGGTGGCAGGCATATATCCCGTTTCGGGGGGGAAGCTTGCCGTATTTATGGCTCTTATGGCGGCCATTGTGGGCATTGCAGGCTATTTTCTGGGGGTGTATATGGGTTGGTAACGGTAAGGTATTTGGCGGCGCTTCTGCTGGCTGCTGCGGCTGTTATATTGTGTGCTCCCGCTGCTTATGGCCAGGTGCTTTTGAACGACAAGGCAGACTTGTATTCCGATGAGCAGGAGACTTCCATTATCTCCATGATGGAGGACGCTTCGGAGAAAACGGGCTGGAACTTCGGCATTGTTACGCTTAACGTTGACTACAGCTCGGGCGAGGCTGCTCGGAGCAGGGCTGAGAAGATCTATGACGAAACATTCGGACGTGATTCCTCGGGCGTATTGTTTTTGTGCGATGTGGGCTACCGTCACTTTGTTATCGCAGGTGATGCGGAAAAATACGTCAGCGGCAGACGGTTTGACAAAATGGTCAGCAGGATAAAAACGCTTTATTTTGACTATGACGACATGGGCTGCGCCAGAACGTTCGTAAATTCCGTTGTGGACTGCTACAACATGGGCGAGTTGAAGGCATCGGAAAAAATATCGGGAACGGCTGTCATAACGGCGGTGTTCATTGGTCTGGTGGCTGCGGGCGTGGCGTGCTGCATTGTTATACACATATATAAGACCTACCCCAAGACGGACGCAGGCGTTTATATGGACGCAAAAAAATCAGATATTTACACGAGAAACGACATTTTTCTGAGGCAGTTTACCACCTCCCATACCAACTCGTCCTCGGGCGGTGGAGGCGGCGGTCATCACGGAGGCGGCGGCTTCGGCGGTCACAGATAATAATACGGAAATACGGAGAGAAATGGGCTATGACGGAAATTCTTGCTTCGGAGCTGTTTTGCGGCATTGACGAAAAGGCTGCGGAGGATATTATCGGCGAGCTTGGCGCATACGAACGAGAGTATGCGCCGGTGGAACGGATATTTTCAGACGGTGACAAAACGACTGCGGCAGGCATTGTTATAAGCGGTATTGTCTGCATTGAAAATGTGGATTTCAGGGGTAATACCAACCTTATCGCACGGCTTGGCAGGGGAGATATCTTCGGCGAGGCTTTTGCTGCGGCATCAGTTCCAATGCGTGTTGATGTTACGGCGGCGGAGCAGAGCCGTATTCTTTTTGTGCCTGTAAACGGGCTGTTTTTATCGTCTGAGCTGCCCCTTATGGGCAGAATGAGAGAGAATTTCATCAGGCTGCTGGCGGAGAAAAATGTTATGCTTTCCGCAAAGCTTGAATGTATCTCCAAGCGGACTGTGCGTGAAAAGGTCATGACATTTCTTTCCATGCAGGCGGCAAGGGGCAGAGAATTTGACATTCCCTTTGACCGCCAGCAGATGGCGGACTACCTCTGCACCGACCGCAGCGCTCTTTCGGCGGAGCTTTCACGGCTGAAAAAAGAGGGCATCATCGACTTCAGGAAAAATCATTTTGTACTTATGGACGCAGAGAATAATACTAGAGTGTATCTGAAAAGAAAAAGTTGCACAAAAAGCCCTCAAATGGTATAATAA